>Ga0115569_10000010_pt1 | contig 216528 bp, 205 predicted proteins | sample COGITO_mtgs_1205_2_FD_87295 | JGI IMG/M metagenome (GOLD analysis project Ga0115569, IMG submission 87295) | Pelagic marine microbial communities from North Sea - COGITO_mtgs_120503 | ecosystem: Environmental > Aquatic > Marine > Epipelagic | place: Germany:Helgoland, sampling site... | reverse complement strand
GCGGAGAAAGAGGGATTCGAACCCCCGGAGGTGTGACCCTCGCTAGTTTTCAAGACTAGTGCATTCGACCACTCTGCCATTTCTCCAATGCGGTTGCAAATATACATTCCTTTTCCAACTAATGAAATATTTTAAAACGATAAATTCATTTTTTTATTTTTAAAATAGATATCTTCATTTAAAAGATAATTTATGAGTGATTTAATTCAATATGGATTCTTAATAATTGTTGGAATATTAGCTGGGGCAATCAACACTTTAGCTGGTGGTGGATCTTTATTGACCCTTCCCATTTTGATTTTTATTGGTCTTCCGCCAAACGTAGCCAATGCCACCAACCGAATAGGGATTGTTTTTCAAGCTTTTGTAGGAACCGCAGGATATCGTTCTAAGGGAGTTTCTAATTTTCCTTTCAATCTGTATTTAGGAATTTCTGCCTTAATTGGCTCGCTAATAGGAGCTCAAATTGCTGTTGACATAAGTGGAGCTATTTTCAATAAAGTTTTGGCAATAATAATGCTAATTGTTGTTGCAATTATTGTTTTTAAACCCAAAACAAAGTCCCTGAATTTACCAGAACGTATGACAGGGAAATATCTTTTTTATGCCATTGTTGGATTTTTCTTCATAGGTATTTATGGAGGATTTATTAATGCCGGTATTGGTTTTGTAATCATTCTTTTTTTGAATAATTTGAATCGCTTGTCATTAATTAAAACAAATGCAACAAAAGTTTCAATTGTCTTTATTTATACTGCCGGAGCTTTGGCTCTATTTGCCTATAACGGTACTGTTGATTGGGTGATGGGTTTGGTATTGGGGCTTGGCACTTCTTTGGGAGCATGGTGGTCAAGCCGTTGGTCTGTGGATAAAGGGGAAGGGGTTATCAAAATTGCAATGATTATTATGGTAAGTTTGATGTCAGTAAAACTTTGGTTTTTTTAGATTAATACTTTACATACTCAACAATTTCTAGTCCATAACCTGTGATACCTACTCGGGGTCCTTGATTTGAATTGCTGATGACTTTTAGTTTATTGATTCTTAAATCATGAAGTATTTGAGCTCCAATTCCAAAATCTTTGTAATCCATCTTCATAGGGGGAACTTTATGAAGCTCACCTTTTAGTTGTAGTGAAGTCAATTCATTTATCCGAGCCAATAAGTTTTCGGATTGTTGAGCTTGATTTATAAATATTACTGCTCCTTTACCCTCTGAATTGATTAAATTGAAAATATCATCTAAATAGGATTGTAAGTAGTTCTTTCCTTTTTCGTTCGAACCGGCTAACATACTTAAAATATCATTGTTTATTTGTGAAGAGTTGATCCGTGTCAAAACAGAATCCTTTTCATCCCAACTCCCTTTGGTTAAGGCTACATGAACTTGACTGTTTGTAGTTTGCTGATATGCTCTTAAACGAAATTCTCCAAAACGAGTTTGAATTTCTGTATCCGCACGTTTTAGAATAAGACTGTCATGTTGCATTCGATAAGACACCAAATCTTCAATGGAAACTAACTTGAGATTAAACTTTTCTGCAACTTTGAGCAACTGTGGAAGTCGAGCCATAGTTCCATCTTCATTCATAATTTCAGCAATAACTCCAGCCGGTTTCATTCCAGCAAGCCGGGCAAAGTCTATTGCAGCTTCTGTATGTCCTGTTCTTCTTAGTACACCACCTTCTTTCGCTATTAATGGGAAAACGTGTCCAGGTCTTGAAAGTTGATGGGCTTGTATAGAATCATCTACCAATGCTGTAACCGTTTTAGCTCGGTCGCTTGCAGAAATACCAGTAGTAACACCATTTCCTTTTAAATCAATAGAAACCGTAAAAGCAGTTTCCATTGGGTCAGTATTGTTATCAACCATACGATGCAATTTCAATTCGTCGCAACGTTTTTCTGTTAAGGGAGCGCAAATCAAACCTCTGCCATGGGTTGCCATAAAGTTTATCATTTCGGGAGTAATTTTTTCTGAGGCAGCTAAAAAGTCTCCTTCGTTTTCTCGGTTATCATCATCAACAACAATAATGATTTCCCCATTTTTAATGGCTTGAATAGCATCTGATATTTTATCTAATCTATCTTTTGGCATAAGTAGCTTTATTTATTAAATTCTTTAATTGCTCGTTTATTTTTTTCAAAGGAATAATGATTCGATCTAAGTCAACAATTCCTCTATCTCTTGAAGCTCGTTTTGTTAAATAAAGTGCAAATAGCCCAATAATCAGAACAGAGGTCCAACTTCCAATAAAAGGACTAATACTACTATCCTCAGCTGCATTTTTTCCAAACAAACCAATGTAGTGATAGGACAGAAAAATTAAAATTGCCAATACTACAGGTAAACCTAAGCCTCCTTTCCTGATGATCGCTCCCAAAGCAGCTCCAACCAAGAACAAAAAAAACACTCCAAAACCCAAAGTGAATTTATCGTGGAATGAACTTTTGTGGAGGTTAATCAGCTTTTGTTGAATAAAAAAATTCTTTTTCTTTCCTTCAATATTCCTGAGAATTCCTCTAGCATTCATTAGGGCTGTGTGAATTACTTGTTTGTGTCTGTAATGACGTTCATTGGTAATGAAACTCAAAGGATTTCTTAATTCATTGAAGATTGAATCATTTAAAACAACTCCTTCTTCAGCGCTTTTGAGAACATCAGATCCATTTATTTTTCTAAAATTTTTGGCGAATAGCTCTCGAATTCTGTTGTACTTTATTTCTAAGGAATCAATACTTTCATCTAATTGATCCACTTTTTGCATTCGAAAAGTACTTTTATAATTTTCTTCAGAAAGATCTACATTATTGAATTGCGTTAAATCAATATTCATGATGTATTTCTCAAACTTTACTTTACTGTGTGGAATCTTTTTTTTGTCTTCAGATTTTTCAGGAGTAATTTCTTCGTATCGATTTCCATCAAAAAGCAACAATTGAAGTTGATCACCAATTTCAGCACTTTTCAACTCTCCAGTAGCTGCTTTTATTACAATGTTATTTTTTTGATTTGGGATTTTTTCATGAATGATTATGTTCCTCAATAAACGATCTTCATCTCCATATTTTTCATTTACCTTGATGTTCATTTGTCCTAAATCATTGAACACACCTTCGGTTATGGCAAGTGCAGGTTTTAGTTTAGCAAGGTTTCTTCTTAGATTAAATGATTTTACTTCGGCAAAAGGCATGATATAGTTTGTAAAATAAAAACTTCCAATCCCTAAAAAAAAGTGAAAAAGAACAAGACTCAACATGGCTCTTTGCAAGGAAATTCCGGTTGATTTCATTGCTGCAAACTCATAATTCTCAGCGAAGGTTCCATAGGTCATTATTGAGGCCAACAAAACAGATAAGGGAAGAACTAAAGGAACAAGTTTAGGGGAATAGTAAAGTAAAAACTTTAAAATGGTTCCAATGTCAATACCTTTTCCAGCAAATTCATCAATAAACAACCAAATCGTTTGAATAATAAAAATCAGCATCAAGATTATAAAAACACTTAACAATCGTTGAATGTAGGAAACCAAGATATAGCGATCCAGAATTTTCATTAATTAGTTATTCATGTAGTAGTTTGGATAATCACCCACGTTAAATTCAAAAAAATTAGGAGGGAGCGTAATGTTTTCCTCTTGATTTTTTATGGTCAGTGTTGTTGTTGTTTTACCATTTCCAATTTCAATTAATCTGTAAATGGAATTTTGATCAACATCAATTCCCAATAAAAGATATTTGATATCGGTATTTTCTTCAGAAGGGATTAGTTTTATAAATTGAATATTTCGTCCCATAACCCGTTGAGAAATATCCCATTGATAGTCATAGCCTTCTTTGTAAAAATTTAAAATCTGGGAGGGGTTTACATTAATTTCCTCACTATCTTGTGGAATACTCACAGTAATTTCCTCATTTTCTGGGACGATTGTGTAGATTTTCTCTCCATCAAAAAGCTGAATGATTTCTAAAAATTCTAATTTGTAGCGATCGCCCGCTAGGGTAACCTTACCTTCTGTTTCTTGACGAATTTGTTCTTCTTTATTTTCTAATACATACTTAAACTCAAAACGCATGTTTTTTTGCTTTTCAATTTTGTTCGATACTTGTTCAAGTAAATATCTGGCTTGTTCAGGCCCTTGAGCAAAAAGAAGCGAAGATGATCCAATTAAAATTATTAATAAGCGCATGAGCTGATGTTTTAGATTATTCATTATTCAATAACTGTTCCAAAGAAGTTAAATCGGGAATCAAAACCTGTCGAGCTTTACTACCTTCAAAGGGGCCAACAATTCCTGCGGCCTCCATTTGATCGATTATCCTACCAGCTCTATTATAGCCTAATTTTAATTTTCGTTGAAGTAATGAGGCTGACCCTTGCTGAGCATTCACAATGACTTCTGCTGCATCTCTAAAAAGGGCATCACGATCATTGATATCGATGTCTAGTGTAGATGTCTCTTCTCCTACAAATTCTGGTAGTAAGTGTGCCTGTGCATAAGCTTTTTGTCCACCAATAAAATCTACTATCTTTTCTACCTCAGGAGTATCAACAAAAGCACATTGAATTCGAGTGAGGTCATTTCCTTGGGTGTAAAGCATATCTCCGCGCCCGATAAGTTGATCAGCTCCACCATTATCTAAGATTGTTCTCGAATCAATTCTAGAGGTTACTCTAAAGGCAATTCGAGCCGGAAAGTTTGCTTTTATAATACCTGTAATAACATTTACAGAGGGACGTTGGGTAGCAATAATCAAATGAATTCCTATGGCACGAGCTAACTGTGCTAGCCGAGCAATTGGTGTTTCTACTTCTTTTCCTGCTGTCATTATTAAATCTGCAAATTCATCAACTACCAAAACAATGTAGGGTAAAAAAGAATGTCCATCATCTGGATTCAATTTACGAGCTTTAAATTTTGTATTGTATTCTTTTAAATTCCTACACATACCGTTTTTGAGTAGTTCGTAGCGATTGTCCATTTCTATACACAACGAATTCAGGGTATGAATTACTTTGGTGTTGTCAGTAATTATGGCATCTTCAGAATCAGGGAGTTTAGCCAAATAATGACGTTCTATTTTGTTGTAAATATTGAGTTCAACTTTCTTTGGATCAACCAAAACAAACTTTACTTCAGCAGGATGTTTTTTGTATAGAAGGGATGTCAAAACGGCATTCAATCCAACAGATTTCCCTTGCCCTGTAGCACCAGCCATAAGTAGATGGGGCATTTTAGCTAAGTCTACTACAAAAGTTTCGTTACTAATGGTTTTCCCCAAAGCAATAGGAAGCTCCATTTGTGCATTTTGAAATTTTTGTGAGGCAATAACAGATCGCATAGAAACTATACTGGGTTTCTGATTTGGAACTTCAATTCCGATAGTCCCTTTACCCGGGATTGGAGCGATAATTCGAATTCCTAAGGCTGAAAGCGAAAGAGCAATATCATCTTCTAAGTTTTTAATTTTCGAAATACGAATACCGGCAGCAGGGACAATCTCATATAAGGTTACTGTAGGACCAATATTTGCCTTAATTTGAGCAATCTCAATTTTATAATTTTTTAAGGTTTCAACAATTTTACTTTTGTTAGCCTCCAATTCTTCTTGGTTGATGGTTATACTTCCATCTCCATAGTCTTTTAATAAATCTAGTGTTGGAAACACATATTTGCTCAGTTCCAAAGTTGGATCATAGGAACCATACTTTTCTACTAACTGTTGGGATATATTGTTTTCCAAGAGTTCTTCCTTTGTGGTATTGATTTCAATTTCCAATTCTTCCTCTGGTTCAATAGTTTTTTCAACTTCTAAAACCGGGATTTCCAATGGAATTTCATTTTTTTCAACTTTTTCAGGAATACTTTCAGGGGTTATGTTTTCACTTTTATCAAATGCTGTTTCTTCAAACGATTTGGATTTCTGTTTTTCTTCCTGGTCATCTTTTTCAAAAAGAGACTTTAAGCGGTTTAATATCACTTCAGGAGTAATGTTCCAATGCAGAACGATGAAAATTAAACTTCCAAAAGCCAAAAGTGATCCAACACCAATTTCTCCAATATAATCATATAAAAAATCAGTCATTTCAAATCCCATTACTCCACTTAGTAATGGAAAGGAGCTAGAATAAAAACCAAACAAAAGAGAAAACCAAAGCGTATAATATAGGCCCCATGTCCATTGCTGCAGTAGTTTTTCTTTGTGGGTATTAAAAAAATAAGTAAATCCAGTAAAACCTATTAAATAAGCAATGATATAGGCTGCTAGCCCAAAAAGTTTATAAATAAAAAAATGGCTGATGCTTGCTCCTAATTTAGAAAGTAAATTTTTACTTAGGACAGATCGGTCACTCAAGGCGTTTAAACTACTTTGATCTTCTTCCCAAGTAAAAAAATAAGATGTAAAAGCAATAAAAAAGAGTAAACCAACTAGAACTAAAAATCCTCCAATTAAAATCTCGCGGGTACGCTTATTCTTTTCAGAGGTAGCGAAGAATTTAGTTACTTTGGATGATGAAGATTTTTTTGCAGTCATTCCGGTTTTGCATTCCTAACAAAAATACAAATAATGATTGAATTAAAACTAAAAAAGCCCCCATTAAAGGAGGCTAATTATTAGTTGTCAATACTTCTTTGGACTCGTTTTATAAAAGCATTTAATGCTTCTTTTTGACTCTTACCAGCCTTTATGTCTTTCTGTACTTCTAAAGTTCCATAGAGGTTAGATATCAATTCACCCAATACATCAATCTCTTCATCTTTTATTCCTGAATGCTCTGAAATATGTTCCAAAACCTCCAGCGTTTCGATTAAATAATCCTCATCATTGTCAAAAATAAAATTCGATAGGTGTTTAATTAATGGTAGCCTCATGGACGAATGTATTTAATAAATCAGTTTTGTTGGTCTGAATTTGATTAACTAATTTTCCATTTCTAAACGATGCAAAGGTTGGTAAATTACTAACGTCTGCAAGTTTTCTTGAGTTTGGATTTTTTTCAGCATCGATTATTACAAAGGGTATGCTTTGGTTTTCTGAAGCCATTTTTTTGAATTTTGGCTTCATAATTCTACAATTGCCACACCATCCAGCAGAGTATTGTACCAATACCCTGTCATTTGTATCAATCAATTGCTGAAGCGAATCATCTGTTATTTCTTGAAACATATAAAATTAATGAGAGCTTAAATATTCTTGTACACCTTCACGGTTAGCATTCATTGCATCTTTTCCATCTTCCCAATTTGCTGGGCAAACTTCACCTTTTTCTTGAACATAAGTATATGCATCAATTAAACGGATGTACTCATTTACGTTTCTACCAATAGGCATGTGATTAATTCCTTCGTGGAAAACCATTCCTTCTTCATTAATAAGGTAGGTAGCTCTAAAGGATACATTATCTCCATCCATCAAAAGAACTCCAGTGTTTTCATCATAGCGTTCGTTGGTACTGTCAAGTATATCCAAAGTACTTGCAAGGTTTCGATTACTGTCAGCCAAGAGATTATATGTAACACCCTCAATACCACCGTTGTCTTTAGAGGTGTTGAGCCATGCAAAATGAACTTCTGGAGTATCACAAGAAGCACCAATTACAATTGTGTTTCTTTTCTCAAATTCTGAAAGTGCTTCTTGAAATGCATGTAATTCTGTAGGGCACACAAAAGTAAAATCTTTTGGATACCAAAACAAAAGGACTTTTTTCTTGTTGTTCTTTGCTTCTTCTAATACATTAATATTTATGGTATCACCCATTTCGTTCATTGCATTTACACTTAAATCGGGGAATTGTTTTCCTACTGTTGACATTTAATTATGTTTAAAAATTTCGACAAAATTAGCTTTAAATTACTCGTTTAAAAAAGAAAACAAATTGGATAAATTTACTTTAAAATAAGTTTTTTTGATGATCGAATTTTAACCTCCTTTGGTATTGATTTAAACATCTAAGAACAAAGGAAATAATTTTTTACTCGAAAATTTCTAGGGGATAATTTTTTTGATTTTAATCCCGAAATATGCATAAATAAGGGTCATGAAAGGACTTATCCAATTGAAGATTGCATAAACAAAATACTCACCAACTCCGACTCCTAAAACCCCAGATTGATATGCTCCACAAGTGTTCCAAGGAATAAGGACAGAAGTAACAGTCCCAGAATCTTCAAGCGTTCTGCTCAAATTTTCAGGAGCTAAATTTTTATTTTCAAAAGCTTTGTCAAACATTTTACCAGGCAAAACAATGGAAAGGTATTGATCAGAAGCTGTTAAATTTATTACTACACAAGAAGCAGTTGTGCTGGCAAACAATTGAAAAGTAGATTTAGCCATACTGAGCAAGGCATTACTTATTCTTTTTAGAGCGCCAATAGCATCCATAATTCCTCCAAAAACCATTGCACAAATAATCAACCAAATGGTTCCGAGCATACCCTTCATTCCACCAGAACTAAATAAATCATTCAGTAAATCACTGGATGTTGTTACCGAGATGTCACTGATGATTGCATTCATAACACCTCTGTAGGCACTAATGAATGTCAAAGAAGTAGCTCCAGCAATTTCAGTAACTATATGAGGTTGAAAAATTAATGCAAAAACACCTCCGAAAATTGTTCCTGCCAATAAAGCTGCCAAAGGTGGTGTTTTTTTAATAATCAAAACAACAACCAATAACGGAACAATAAATAAGCCTAAATTGATCGTAAAACTATCTTGAATACTGTTCAATAAAACGTTCGTATCTGTTGTTCCCGAAGTATTCTGAAAAAAACCTAAGATTAAAAATACGATTAAGGTTATAATAATGCTTGGTATTGTGGTATGGGTCATGTACCGAATGTGGGTAAATAAATCGGTGCCAGCCATAGCTGGAGCAAGGTTAGTAGTATCGCTCAAAGGTGAAAGCTTATCACCAAAGTAAGCTCCTGAAATCAAAGCTCCTGCAACCATTCCTGCTGGAATATCCAACACCCTACCAATACCAATTAAAGCAATCCCAACTGTCGCAGAAGTTGTCCAACTACTCCCAGTAGCAATCGATATGATAGCACAAATGATTATACAAGCTGGTAAAAAGATACTTGGGTGTAAAATCTTAAGTCCATAGTAGATCATGGCAGGAATGATTCCACTCAAAAGCCACGTTCCTGCTAATGCTCCAACAAAAAGTAAAATTAATAGTGCGCCTGTAGTAGATTTTAAATTCGTTCCCACCGTTTCAATCATTAGATTATAAGACACCTTGTTTTTAAAACCTACAACTGCCGCAACAGCAGCTCCAATGAGTAAAATAAATTGGTTCGATCCCCCCAATGCATCATCACCGTATACAGTTACGTTGAAGGATAGTAAGAGAACGAGTATTACTACTGGCAGGAGTGCCTGTGAAATAGATAGGGCTTCAGTCTTTTCTGACATATCAATAACTTTGATGTAATGATACGATTTTTAATTGTTATTTTATTTTTTGTTTTGATATTTATAATGATGGTAAACCGCATTGATAAATCCTAAAATAACACCTACACCAGAGATTATATAACCAATAGTAAAGAGTTTTCCGAGGTCTGTAGCTGGAGAATAATCTCCAAAACCTATTTAGTTAGAGTTATCGCCGAAAAATAAGTAGCATCAATCCAAGACCATTTTCAACATAATGATAAAATACTGTGCCGATACTGATAATAAAAACAGTAATGCCCAGAAGATTACGATATTCTTTGTCGCCTAAAAATGAGATTATAATTTTTATGAGTTGCATGGTTTCAATTTGGTTATACCAATTTATAAAAAAAACTGAAAATCAAATATTTTCTTCACTCTAGTTAGAAACATTTGTATTTTTGTATTACAATCTTTAAAAAAAGTAATGATGAGTAAATATGATGTTGCTGTAATTGGATCGGGTCCTGGAGGTTATGTTGCCGCTATCCGATGTGCACAATTAGGAATGAAGACAGCCTTGATAGAAAAGTACAGTACTTTAGGTGGAACCTGTTTGAATGTTGGATGTATTCCTTCTAAAACCCTGCTCGATTCTTCACATCATTACGAGGATGCGATCAAGCATTTTGATACGCATGGAATTGAAATTCCTGGTGAAATAAAAATCAACTTTGAAAAAATGATTGGGCGCAAACGCGCAGTTGTAGAACAAACCACAAAAGGCATTGAGTTTTTGATGGATAAAAATAACATTACCGTTTATCATGGCTTAGGAAGTTTTGTGGACTCAACTCATATTAAAATTGATGGAACAAAAAAAGAAACCATTGAAGCAAAGTACAGTATCATAGCTACGGGATCCAAACCTGCTACGTTGACTTTTATTTCTTTGGATAAAGAACGCATCATAACTTCTACAGAGGCCCTTGAGTTGAAAGAAATCCCCAAACATCTTATTGTAATAGGAGGTGGGGTTATTGGTTTAGAACTTGGTCAAGTTTATCGAAGACTAGGAGCAGAGGTTTCTGTAATAGAATATGCAAATCGAATAACTCCTGCAATGGATAGTGCATGCTCTCGTGAATTGACAAAAGTTTTGAAAAAGCAAGGAATAAAATTTTATTTGTCACACGGCGTAAACAAAGTAAATAGAAAAGGTTCTACTGTACAAGTAACTGCAACCGACAAAAAAGGATCTGAAGTTACTTTTGATGGGGATTATTGTTTAGTTTCTGTGGGTCGAAAACCCTATACTGCTGGTTTAAATGCTGATGCAGCGGGTGTGCAACTGAACGAAAGGGGACAAGTTGAAGTAAACGATCATCTACAAACTACTACGACCAATATTTATGCAATAGGAGATGTGGTTCGTGGGACGATGTTAGCACATAAGGCAGAGGAAGAAGGAGTAATGGTTGCGGAGTTTTTAGCAGGTCAAAAACCTCATATTGATTATAATTTGATACCCAATGTTATTTATACTTGGCCAGAAGTTGCTTCGGTTGGTAAAACAGAAGAACAACTTAAAGAAGCAGGTGTAAACTATAAGAGTGGTCAATTTCCCATGAGGGCTCTGGGGCGTGCTCGTGCAAGTATGGATACCGATGGTTTTGTCAAAATTCTAGCCGATGCTACTACAGATGAAGTGCTTGGAGTCCATATGGTTGGAGCTCGAGTTGCAGATTTAATAGCCGAAGCAGTAACAGCAATGGAATTTAGAGCCTCAGCAGAGGATATTTCGAGAATGAGTCATTCGCATCCTACTTATGCTGAAGCAATAAAAGAAGCTGCATTGGCTGCAACTGAAAACCGACCACTTCACATTTAATTACATTCACCAAGAGTCCAAGTTGTTACCCCGCTAACCGCAGCTGCACACGCCTTTCCGTATGTTAAGTCATTACAACCACAGACTGGTGCATACTCCAAAGTACAAATTTAATTTTTTTGAGGCTTACTTAAGCATGGATCTTGTACTTCTGTTTTCGAGCTAATTTGAATCAGTTTATATAGATTCTCCGGACAATCATCGGCACAATTACTGTTATCAATAGGTGCTACTTCGACGACTATGCCATACACATAACCATAAATAAAATCGAAACCCTCGATTACAAAGAATTGTGTTTTCCATTGATCATTTCCTATTTCGTCATCAAGTTGAAAATTGAAACATTCAAAAGAAAAAAAAAGCTCCTGAGCAAGTACTTGTTTAATAATTAATTCTCATTTTTCCTATTCTTTCATCTGTTGATGAACTTGACTTTTCACTTGAAAAAAACAATAAAAGCAGAAAAATTAAGAGGAATCTATTTAAAAACATAAGCAAGTAGGTATTTTTTTGACGGGAAACCAAATATATGCTTTTTGTTCATTATAATTAATTGGTTTTAAATATTTTAACACATAAAAAATTAAATTATTTTATTTTTTTGATAAAATGAAACCATTAATTCAGCAATTTCAGGCCCTGCATCTTCTTGCAAAAAATGACCTGCTGAAATTGTTTTATGGTCCATGCCTTTTGTTCCAGGAATTAATTTTTTAAAAACTTGATCTCCACCCCTAGTAATAGGATCTTGATCGCTAAATAAGTTTAAAAAGGGTTTATTCCATTGAACTAGAATTTTCCAAGCCTTTTTGTTGTTGTCGCTTTCTGGATTCTCTTCTGAAGTAGGAACTAAAGCAGGGAATACACGAGCTCCAGCTTTGTATTCATCGCTTGGAAATGGTGCATTGTAGGCTTTGATAATTTCATCGGACAAAGTTGTAGTGGTTGCATTCTGAAGAACGGTAGCAACGTCAAATTTAGGACTGGTTGCTGCAAAGTTTTGCCAATCTAAAAAAGCTTGAGGAGGTTTTGCACTTCCTGTGGGTAACATGGTATTTCCAGCGACAACTGACTTAAAATTTTCAGGATTAGCAGTTAGTAAACGCAATCCAATCAATCCACCCCAATCTTGAATAAACATGTTGATGTTTTTTAAACCCAAATGATCCAATAAGTTTTGGATCCAATTGATGTGCTTGGCATAAGTATAATCCGATTGCTTTGCTGGTTTGTCTGATTTACCAAACCCAATAAGATCAGGTGCAATAACTCGCATACCTTCGTTAATTAGAATTGGAATCATCTTCCGATAAAGATACGACCAACTCGGTTCTCCGTGAAGGAGTAACACCACAAGACCTTTTGGATCACCTTCATCGAGATAGTGCAGACGTAAATTACCTTCAACAGAACAATACTTCTCTTGAAAAGAATAATCTTCTAGGTTTTGAAATGCAGAATTTGGTGTCCTTAGTATTTTCATAATTCACAATTTAATTCAGGATTTCCAGCCCAGTTTACAGCTTCTGTCAATAAGAGTTGGTAATCGGGTTCCTCATAATAGCTTGCTTTGTGTCCCAGTGCGCTGTAAAAAGATTTTCCTTTCCCCACACAATTGTACCAAACAACAGGATGATCGTCTCCCATACCAAAATCCTTACTTTTCAATAAACCATTTTCGAGTGTCCCACTCATAATCATATCGGTTTCATCGAGGGTGTATAAAACATGAGCCCCTTTATCTCTCGGGCTTTCAAAAAACACATACCATTCATCTTCGCGTTCCCAAGTCAAAGGAAGTTTATCACTGGCTGGAAAGCTCTTTGGAGACTCTCTGTTCATCGTTCCTGTTTGAAACTGCGGTACCATTGAATGATGAGAAAATACAGCACGAATCAATTCATCGTAATACCAGTCCCATTGGTGCGAATCGTCTCCAGTTCCATGAAAACCGACAAAACCACCGCCACCTTTGATATAATTTTTGAAAGCGATTCGTTGGTTTTTATTTAAAGTCTGACCTGTAACATTATTCCAAACAACAACATCAAAAAGAGATAGTTGCTCTTGGTTATGAATTGCACCATTATCAGAAATAGTAAGTTTCCAGTTGTTTTCTAAAGCTAATTTTTTGAAGGTGCTTTTGGCGGCTGGAATTGCTTCTTCATGAACCCAGGCATTTGCTTTGGAATACAATAAAACATTGAAATTGTTCCCATCAAGATTTAGTTCAGGTGGAATAGTTTCAAAGGTTTTCCATCCAATTTTTGCTTTGTAAACCATCAAACCAATCTCTCCAACTTTAAAAAGAAGTAAAACAACAATGATTCCAACAACAGATAAAATTATTTTTTTCATAAAAACTAATTATAGGGTGGTGTTTGTTTGAATTTTAATTTTCTCCAAAGTATTAAAAATAATTCACTTCTGTAATGATGAATAAGCATAATAAGCAATAAACATATAATAACAAAGAAGAACGCTCCAACGCTGCTTTGAATTAATGAGCCAGAATATTTAAAGTATTTGTAAACCCCAATTCCACTTAGGCTTCCATAAAAAATAAAGTAATGAATGATGTAAATACTCAAAGTTTTTTGCCCCATCCAAACCCAAAAACTTCTTGAGAAAAGGCGATTCATAATTATGAATACTCCCAGTAAAACAAAAACATCTCCCAGTCTAATGAACAAGAAGTTATTATAAGCAACTTGTCGAAAAAGATACCAATCGGTTTGATTATAAATCCAAATAAAAAGTGCGGATGATTTAAAAATCAAAAGGATTCCCAATAGAGTAAATCCTACACTTTTTAAAATAAGTTTTTTCGTCTTGGAACCAAAAGTTATTGCAATACTTGCACCCATACTGATATATCCAATCCAAGGGAAAATATAAAAAACACCTCCATTGGCTTTCGTCAAATAAGCGCTCAAAAAATAGGGGAGTGTGGAGAAGGTTTTATTTGCATAAATAGGTTCACACAGAAAAACAAGGCAACCAAACCCAAGGAAAACGAGGAGCAACCCTTTTTTTAAAAAACTTAAGAGAGTATAAATTCCAACAACAAAAATCAATCCCAGACCGATGATTTGAAGTACATCGGGCTTAAAAAATGAAGTATTTATCTCTCCATTGAAAAGCAAAGGAAGGTTTAAACGCAATACATACCCCCAAATAATTAATTCCAAACCACGGCGAATCCCTTTTTTTATTCTTGGATTTTTAAACCCTTGTACCTTATTTCTGAGAAGTAAAAACATCACTACCCATCCAGTTACTACAAAAAAAACTGGAGCTGTAAATCCTCTGCAATAGAGCCAAAAATCATAAAATAAGTTTTCTTCAAGCTTAAACTCAGGAGCTAATATTCCGCTGATGAAATGTCCTTGAAGCATCATTAAAATTGCAAAGGCTCGAAGTGCATCTAAAAAACACAAGCGTTCTTTTGAACTCATAAACTTCAAACATTTTGGCAAAAGATAAGAAATGAATTGTTTCTAACAGTTACCCATTTCAAATAAATAAAATTGATGAATCTGTTAAAAATTTTTAGAGATTACAGAAGTTGTTTACAAATTTATTCAGAACAACTACCACATATTCAAACTATTTGATTTGCTCCATTTTCTTACGAATTTCTTTAAGCCCCAAGTTGCCTATACTACCGATATGTGTGTGTTCTACAGACCGATTGGGTTGATAGTTTCCTTTTTCAATAGCTTCTCCAAGTTCACGATAGGCATCTCTAAAAGGTTTTCCAGATTGTACTTCAGCATTTAGTATATCAACGCTAAATAGGTAATCGTATTTTTTTTGATCGGTAATATTATAACTAATCTCGATGTTAGGAAGACTAAAAAGAAGCATCTCTAAACATGCTTTGATTTCTTGAATCCCATCAATGATTGGTGCTTTAGCTAATTGTAATTCTCTATGATAACCACTAGGCAAATTCGTTGTTAACAACGATAGTTGATTGGGTAAACCTTGCAATGCATTACATTTTCCACGGATTAATTCAAAAACATCCGGATTCTTTTTATGAGGCATAATACTTGAGCCTGTAGTTAGGTCATCTGGGAAGGAAATAAAATTCAAATCTTGGCTCATATATAAACAGATGTCCATAGAAAATTTTGCTAAAGTACTACCTATCATACTCAAAGCTATTGCTGATGTTTTTTCTACTCTCCCACGACTCATTTGTGCAGCAACTGCATTGTATTTTAGGGTGCTGAAATTGAGTAATTCGGTGGTAAATTCTCGATCAATTGGAAAAGAACTTCCGAAGCCTGCAGCACTTCCTAATGGATTTTGATCTGCTAAAGAATATGCGGTGTTTAGAAATTGCACATCATCAATTAGATTTTCGGCATAGGCTGAAAACCACATCCCAAAAGAGGAGGGCATTGCAACTTGAAGATGAGTATATCCAGGCAGTAAAGCTTTTTGATGTTGTTCAGCTAATTGCATTAAAAGATCAAAAAGTTCAATTACAGTTTTTTTAATTATACTGATTTCTTCTTTAAGATAGAGATGAGTGGCAACCAAAACTTGATCGTTTCGGGATCGGGCTGTATGAATTTTTTTACCTAAATCTCCCAACTCTTCAGTTAATACATGTTCAATTTTGGAATGCATATCTTCGAATTCATCTTCGATGATAAATGTTCCAGCTTCTGCTTTTTGCTTGAGTTTATCAAGCATTTCCGAAAGTTGATCTGCTTCTTTCTGTTCGAGGAGTCCAATTTTTGCAAGCATTTGAGCATGAGCACTTGATGCAATGCAATCGTATGCTGCTAATGCTAAATCATAACTTCGATCATTACCTACGGTAAAATGATCTACTTTTTGATGGGCAGCCTTTCCTTTTTGCCAAAGTTTCATAAGATTTCGTTTAAAAGTTTAATGTACAATGCGATTCCTTCTTCTATTTCATGCACATGAATAAATTCATTTGCTGTGTGCGATCGAGTAGAGTCTCCTGGACCTAATTTTAAAGATGGACAACTTAGTTTTGCTTGATCTGAAAGTGTGGGTGATCCATAGGGTTTTCTTCCCAGTTCAATTCCTGCAGTAACCAGTTTATGAGTTAGTGGTATGGAGGAAGAATTTAAATCAGTCGAACGAGGAGTTAATTTACAAGGTGCTTCTTTTTGGAGTAACTCAATAATTTCAGCATTAGAATAACGGTCATTAACCCGAACATCAATGACTAAGTTAACTCCTGAAGGGACTACATTGTGTTGCTTTCCTGCATTTACTTGCGTTACGGTCATCTTAACAGGCCCAAGTACTTCAGATTCTTTTTTAAAAGAGAATTCTTTGAACCAATTCAAAACTTTTGGAAGTTTCATGATTGGGTTCTCTTCATTGGGATGGGCTGCGTGACTTGCAGTTCCTTCAATTAGTCCATCAAAAACTACCAACCCTTTTTCGGCAATGGCCAATTGCATTAGTGTAGGTTCTCCAACGATAGCAACATCAATTGGAGGAAGTGTTTTTAGAAGAGAATTTAAACCCAATGGACCCGAACTTTCTTCCTCTGCTGTTGCCGTAATTATCAGATTATATTTTGGATTGGGATGATTGTAGTAAAAAGTAAACAAAGCCAATAAAGAAACCAAAGCCCCTCCAGCATCATTACTTCCTAATCCATAAAGTTTTCCATCCTCGATATGAGGATCAAAAGGATTTTTAGTATATGCACCGTTTGGTTTCACGGTATCGTGGTGAGAATTTAAAAGTAAATTAGGTTTCTTTTTATCATAAAAATGATTGAAGGCATATACATTGTTATTTTCTCTAAAAAAAGGAATTCCATGGTCCATAAACCATTGTTCTAAACGAGCAGCAGTTTCATTTTCTTCACTTGAAAAAGACTCTATGGCAATTAAATCTTTCAATAGTTCTAGTGCTTCTTTGGTAAGTTCTTTTTGCATATTACAGGGTAATAGTGGTATGTTTTATTATTTCTTTAATCATTTCAGGTTTTCCTATATGAACTTTTGAAACCCCATTTTGAAGTGCATCAAATGCATTTTTCATCTTTGGAAGCATTCCTTCGGTAATTATATGTTCTTCTTTCAATTCTTTGTAAATCCGAGAATCAATGTGCTCAATTAATGAATTCTGATCTTTTAATGATTTCATAACTCCACTCTGTTCAAAACAATAATACAAATTTACTTCGAAATCTTTTCCCAAAGCAACCGCAATACTTGAGGCAATTGTATCTGCGTTAGTATTTAAAATTTGCCCATTGGCATCATGGGTCAAGGCACAGCAAATGGGACTCAATGCATTATTTAGGAGAAGTTTAAAAAAAGAAGTATTTACATAAGTAATATCACCAACCCACCCGAAATCTGTATTTTCAACAGGTCGTTTTATGGCCTGAATTGCATTTGCGTCGGCACCAGACAATCCAATCGCATTACAATTATATCCCTGTAAGGAAGCAACGATATTTTTATTGACTTGACCTCCGTAAATTCCTGTAATTAACTCAAGAGTTTCTGTATTGGTAATTCTTCTTCCATCTTTCATTTCAACTGGTATACCCAGCCGTTCTGCCCATTGACTTGCTTTTTTTCCACCTCCATGAACCAATATTTTTGGACCGGTAATTGATGCAAAATCCTTAAGAAAATTATCTAAATCCTTAGGATTTTCAATAATATTTCCTCCTACTTTTATAATGCTAACTTTGGTCATTGTCGAGAAGGGTTTTTAGTACTGCTTGTGCGGCAAAAGTTCTGTTGTTGGCTTGATCAATAACCAATGAATTTGGATGATCAAGTACTCCATCTGCAACTACAATATTTCTTCGTACCGGAAGACAATGCATAAACTTTCCGCTATTGGTTTGTTTCATTTTATCTTCAGTAAGGGTCCATTCGTTATCGGTTCTCAAAATTGAGCCATAACTGGAGTATGAACACCAGTTTTTTGCATAGACAAAATCAGCATCTTTTAAAGCTTCTTCTTGGTTGTGAATTACAGGAACATCTTTAGTAATTCTTGGATCCAACTCATATCCTTCAGGTTGTGCAATTATAAAATCTGCTTCTCTAAACTCCATCATTTTTGTGAAAGAATTTGCTACAGCATGAGGAAGTGCCTTGAGATGAGGTGCCCAGGTAAGCACTACTTTGGGTTTGTGTTGAGTAGGATACTCATCAAGGGTAATTGCATCAGCTAATGCTTGAAGCGGATGTCCAACTGCACTCTCCATATTAATAACAGGTATGCTTGCATATTTTGCAAAGCTTTTTAGAACAATTTCTGCTTCATCTCGAACTTTATCTGTTAGAGAAGCAAAAGCTCGAATTGCTACCATATCACAATATTGTGATACTACTGCAGCTGCTTCTCGAATGTGTTCTGATCGAATACCTCTCATTTCTGTACCATCCTCAAATTCCAATGCCCAAGCTTCGTTTGAAAAATTCATAATCATGGTATTGAACCCTAAATTTTGACCTGCTTTTTGAGTACTTAAACGGGTTCTCAAACTGGGATTGAAAAATAAGAGACCCAAAGTTTTTTGTTTTGCATGTTTTTTAAAAGCAAAAGGATCTTTTTTTAACGATTTGGCTAAAGACAATGCTTCGTCAAAATCAGGGAGATCATTCAAAGAAATAAAGTTTTTCATACTACTGATTTTTGTGTTCATTTAGAGCTTCTTTTAATCCTTTAAAAAAAAGATCAATATGTGTTTTTTGAACAGTTAATGGAGGAAGAATTCTCAAAAGTTTTTTATTACTACTTCCTCCAGTAAATATTTTTTTATCATAAATTAAAGTTTTGCGAAGAGCTCCAACTTCAAAATCAAATTCAATCCCCAGCATTAGCCCTCTTCCTTTAATCTTTTTCACTCCATTAATTTTTTGAGCTTGTTCTTTGAAGAAAACACCCATTTTATAAGCATGGTTTTGTAACCTTTCATCTTCCAAAACCCTTAGGACTGCTAGAGATGCCGAACAGGCTAAATGGTTTCCTCCAAAAGTTGTTCCTAACATTCCGTACTTAGCTTTGATACTCGGGTGAACTAGAATTCCACCAATAGGAAATCCATTTCCCATACCTTTTGCCATGGTTACAATTTGTGGTTCAATTTTGTATTTTTGATAAGCAAAAAAGGTTCCTGTTCTTCCAAAGCCAGATTGGACCTCATCTGCAATCAGACACACCTTATTTTCTTTACATAGACGATCCATGTCGTAGATAAATTCCTCTGAAGGTTCGTCTAAACCTCCAACACCTTGAATCGCCTCAAAGATAACCGCGCAAACATCTTCTTTTTTAAGTTCTTTCTCTAAGGATGCAGAATCGTTAAACTCCAAAAAGGTGACTTCTTGTTGTTTGTTTAAAGGGGCATTGATGTTAGGATTATCGGTTACAGCTAATGCTGCGCTTGTTCTACCATGAAAGGAGTTTTTAAATGCAATAACCCTTTTTTTATTTGTTTGAAATGAAGCTAATTTTAAACCGTTTTCAATTGCTTCAGCACCTGAACTGCACAAAAATAATTGATAATCTGAACAACAAGATTGATGACCAATCGCAGCTGCCAATTCGTGTTGCAATGGATTATGAATCGCATTGGAATAAAAACCAATTTGATCCAATTGATTTTTGAGTTTCTTTACATAATGCGGATGCCCATGCCCAATTGAAATTACTGCATGCCCTCCATAGAGGTCTAAATATTCTGTTCCTTTTTCGTCATAAACATAAACATCATCAGCCCTTACTGGAGTTACATCATACAAAGGATAAACATCAAATAATTTCATAAGTTATTGATTTGAGATGTCGTTTATTTTATTGAAAGAAGCCGCTAAACCTTGAATTAATGAAGAACTTAATCCTTGATGTTCCATTTCATTGAGTCCTGTAATGGTACATCCTCTGGGGGTGGTGACCTTATCGATCTCCTCTTCAGGGTGGGATTTATTCTCCATCAAAAGGGTAGCTGCCCCCAAAGCTGTGAATACAGACATATCCATCGCTTCTTTAGCTTCAAACCCCAATTGAACTCCACCTTGGGTCATTGCTCGAATCAAACGCATCCAAAATGCAATTCCACTAGCACAAATTACAGTTGCGGCTTGCATATGTTCTTCTGCAATAGTTATTGATGTTCCCAATCCATTAAAAATTGCACTGGCAATATCAATCCGTTTTTCACCAACTTTGTTTGAGCAAATACAAGTCATTGATTTTCGGACTGATATTGCTGTATTTGGCATGCTTCTTATAATAGGGAATTGAGTTCCAATGATGGATTCAATACGTTCAATTTTAAAGCCTGTGATTACCGAAATCAAAACATGTTTATCGGTTAATACATTTTTAATAGACTTTAAAATTTCTTCAAATTGTCCCGGTTGAACAGCAAAAATTATGATATCAGATTTGTGTATTGCTTCCAAATTATCTGAGGTTACATTAACGTTTTTATGCGATTCCCAATCGGAAAGAGAAGTTACATCTCTTTTGGTTAAATAAAGGGTTGTTATCGTATTGTTGATGACCAACCCCTGAGCGATGCTTAAACCGAGATTTCCAGTTCCTATGATTGCTATTTTCATGTTTTATTTTTTTAAAAAATATTTGTTTTCAATTCAAGTCCTAAGCGCTCTTCCCAACCCATAATTAAGTTCAAATTTTGTAAGGCTTGACCCGAGGCGCCTTTAATCAAGTTGTCAATTACAGAGGTAATCAAAAGAATACCTTGGTGAAGATGCAGATGAATAAAACAATTATTTGAATTGATTACTTGTTTCAAAGCGATTTCTTGGGTCGAAATATGAGTGAAGGGATGCTCATTAAAATAATTTGTATAAAGACTTAAGGCATCTTCAATGCTCCCATCAAAGGAAGTGTATGCTGTTGCAAAAATACCACGCGTGAAGTCTCCACGTTGCGGTAAAAAAATCACTTCAGTATCGTCTCCTTGTACTGTGTTTAATGATTCACGAATTTCATCCAAATGTTGATGTGTAAAGGGTTTGTACCATGACAAGTTGTTATTTCTCCAAGTAAAATGTGAGGTATATGAAAGCCCAACTCCCGCACCAGTACTTCCTGTAGTTGCATTTATGTGTACAGTGTTTTTTAGTTTTTTTGAATCAGCCAAGGGCAAAAGAGCCAACTGAATTGCGGTAGCAAAACAACCCGGATTGGCTATGGATTTAGCATTTTTGATTTCATTTTTTTGAAGTTCGGGTAAACCATAAACGAAGGTCCTATCCCGAAAATTTCTATCTGCACTCAATCTAAAATCATTACTCAGATCAATAATAACTGTTTCTTTTGAAAACTCATGTTGTTCAATAAACAGGGATGAGTTCCCATGCCCCAAACAAAGAAAAACAATATCTACATCTAAATTAATTTGATCTGTAAAGTTCAAAGTTGTTGTTCCTAATAAATCTTGATGGGTGTCACTCAGAGGAGTTTTGGGCCGGGTTGTGCTGTAAACAAACTCCAAAACTAAATTTGGGTGTTGAAGAACCAATCTTAGAAGTTCACCTCCCGTGTAACCAGATCCACCTATTATTCCTACTGTTTTCATTTTGTTTCTTCTTTATTAATACTTTTGTAAATGGTATGGGCATTTGCAGTGATTTTGATGAATCCTTTTGCATCTGCTGCAGTCCAACCTTTACTCATTTCACCATAACTTCCAAAGGATGCATTCATCAAATCATTCGGTGATTCGATACCCTCTAATTCAAAACGATAGGGGTGAAGTGTTATAAAAACTTCCCCGTTAACTGTTTTTTGACTGTTTTCCAAAAAAGCCTCAATGTCCCTCATCACTGGATCCAAATAATTTCCTTCATGTAATTGCATACCATAAAAACTCCCTAATTGTTCTTTTTGAAATTGTTGCCATTTGGAGAGAGTGTGTTTCTCTAAGAGGTGATGTGCTTTAATGATGATTAGAGGAGCCGCTGCCTCAAAACCAACCCTGCCTTTGATTCCAATAATGGTATCGCCAACATGAATATCCCTTCCAATTGCGTAAGTTTTAGCCAAATCTTGAAGTTCTTGAATAAGCATTACAGCATCAGCCTTTTTGCCATTGAGTTCGATGAGCTCTCCGCCTTCAAACTTCAATCTGATCTTTGTAGGATTTGTTTCCAATAATGGACTGGGGTAAGCCTCGTTTGGTAATGCTTTTCGAGAAGTTAAGGTTTCACTTCCTCCAACACTGGTTCCCCATAGGCCTTGGTTAATTGAATACTGGGCTTTTTCCCAAGACATTTCAATTCCTTGATTCTTTAAATACTCAATTTCATCCTCACGAGAAAGTTGTTGATCTCTTATAGGAGTAATGATTTCAATGGTTGGAGCCAATACCTGAAAAATCAGATCAAATCGTACTTGATCGTTCCCGGCACCTGTACTTCCGTGAGCAATAAATTTAGCATCAGTTTTTTTGGCATACTCAATGATTTCAACTGCTTGAACAATTCGCTCGGCACTCACAGAAAGCGGATAACTGTTGTTTTTTAGAACATTCCCGAAGACTAAGTATTTTACAATTTTCTGGTAAAATGATTCAAGAGCATTTATTGACTTGTAGCTATGAGCACCCATAAGCATTGCTTTGGATTCTTGTTCTTCAATTTCTTTTGGGATAAAACCACCAGTGTTCACACTGACGGCATGAACCTCGTAGCCCTCTTGAGAAAGGGTTTTAAGGCAGTAAGAAGTATCCAGACCACCACTGTAAGCTAGCACAAGTTTTTTCATTTTGATTTTTTTTTGAAAAGACCACTCAGAAAAGCAGTAGTCTTAGATTTTGTTTTGTTTTTATCATTGGGATCGTGTAGCATTCCTGTACACAAGCACATGCTACGATCGGTTCGGGTAAGAACGTCATAGTTTTTACAAGTCTGACATCCTTTCCAAAATTCTGGATCGTCAGTCAATTCAGAAAAATGTACGGGTTTGTAACCGAGTTCGTAGTTAATTTTCATCACAGCTTGGCCTGTAGTGATTCCAAAAATTTTAGCTCCAGGGTATTTTTCAAGGGACAATTCAAAAACTTTTTTCTTAATAGCTTTTGCTAGTCCTTTACCCCTGTATTGAGGTGAAACGATCAAACCCGAATGGGCAACATACTTTCCGTGTTGCCATACTTCGATGTAGCAAAACCCAGCAAACTGATCACCATCAAGTGCAATTACAGCATTACCATTTTGTAATTTTTTGATAATGTATTCTGGAGTCCTTCGTGCAATTCCTGTTCCACGATCTTTAGCTGACTCGTCTATGCATTGGCTAATGGTCTTTGCAAACTGAATATGTGAAGCGTTACCAATAACGATTTTCATTATTGAAATATTTGATTAAAATTTAAAATTGAGTTTTGATTGAAAATGAATCCGGACACACCGAGATTCTGAAAAAAATACACCCCTAGGGGCGACGACGGAATACACACGGGAAATTTCTGTTTGTTGAAACAGCAGGATTGTTTGACTGTGTAAAATTTTCTTTCATAATAATCCACAAAGTTGATGCATTCTAATTTAAATACCAAACTTGTCTCGATTTTTTTGAATTTCATAAAAAATATTCATTTTGTTTTAGTTTCATGTATTTTTGTGGTGTGATAGATCGTTTTAAATTAAATATTAATAAAAAATTTAAAGAATTCAGAACCCAAAAATTACTGTTAGCAATCAGTGGGGGACTGGATAGCAGGGTATTACTTCACTTATTGAGCCAATGTAAACTGAGTTTTGGAGTAGCTCATTGCAATTTTGGATTGCGTGCAAAAGAAAGCGATTCGGATGCCAAATTTGTAGAAGAAATTTGCACAAAAAATCAAATACCTTTTGAAATCAAAAAATTTGAAACCAAAGCTTATTCACAAAAACATAAAATTTCCACACAAATGGCTGCCCGAGAATTGCGGTATTCCTGGTTTGAAGAACTCCTAGAAATAAAGGATTACGATAAAATTGTAACAGCCCATCACTTAGACGATCAATTGGAAACTTTTATGATCAATACAGGTCGCGGATCTGGTTTATCTGGATTAACTGGAATTCCCGAAAACACTTCAAGAGTTGCACGCCCGATGCTGCCCTTTACTCGAAAAGAAATTTTGGAATATGCCCAAGCAGAAAATCTAGAGTGGAGAGAGGACGCCTCAAATTCTTCAGATGTATATCTGAGAAATGCACTTCGAAATCAAGTAATTTCCAAATGGAAAACCTATGCTCCTCACTTGATGTCTAATTTTGAGGACACTCTGAGCTACATCAAACAAAGTCAGTATGCTCTGGATTTTATTGTGAATCAATGGAAGGAACAACACTTCATTCATAAAGGGGCTCATATTCACATTGATTTGAAAGACTTTAAAAAATTAACCCCAGTCGAATACTATCTCAATGCTTTATTTTCTCCCTATGGCTTTCACACAAGAGATTTAAAAGATTTGTTGAATGCTCAAAGCGGGAAGTACTTGAAATCTAGTTCTCACCGCCTGTTGGTCAATCGAGGTGAATGGATTTTGGAAGAAAACAGTTTTACCCAGATTTCTGAGGTCCTTTGGGATATAAAAAAGCCTCTTCTACAGCCCATAAAACTACATGTGGATTCGACTTTTGAAAATAATAATTCTTGTGTATCTCTTGATAAATCTCGTTTAATTTATCCTCTAAAGTTGCGTAAATTTGAAGAAGGTGATTATTTTTATCCTACAGGAATGCAAGGAAAGAAAAAACTAAGTAAGTACTTTAAAGATGAAAAGTATTCTCAAATTGATAAAGAAAATCAATGGTTATTGTGTTCCGGGCATACCATTGTTTGGGTAATTAATAGAAGAGCTGATCGCAGATTTACCATTGAACCAACAAACAGCAATTGTTTAATACTGAAAACAAAATGAAAAAACACCTACTAATTCTATTTGTATTTTTTTGTATGGGCATCTATGCTCAAACCGATGATGAGCCTGTAGTATGGGACTATTCTTGGGAACGTCGCTCAGACACAAAAATTGAGATTCAATTTAAGGCTACTGTTTTCGAAAAATGGCATTTGTACGGGATCGAATTACCCGAGGATGGGCCTCTACCTACCGAATTTATTTTTGAGATAGATTCTACAAAATTTGCACTAAACGAACCCATAAAACAAAGTATTCCTAAGTTCGAATATGATCCAATTTTTGAAATTGATCTTTCTTTTTTTGATGGTGAAGCCATTTTCACTCAAGTAGTTGATTTAATTGATTCGAGTTTAGATCTAATTGCAGGCGAAATCGTGTATCAAGCTTGTGACGATCGAGTATGTATTTTTAGGTCAGAAAATTTTGCAATTGCCCTGAAGAAGGGAGCGACAATTTCTTCACTTGAATTGGACCAGAAAAGTTTGGAGCGTTCAAAAGCATTAACCTTAAATCTAAAGAACAAAGAATATTTAAAAAGCAGCCTCAACGATTCCGAGAAGGAATACCCTTTTTTAAATTTATTTTTACTTGGATTTTTTGGGGGGATTATTGCTCTTTTGACTCCTTGCGTTTTTCCCATGATACCCCTCACGGTTTCCTTTTTCTTAAAGCAAGCTAAAAGTTTGCGTAAAGGAGTTTCAAATGCTTTACTCTACGGTTTTTTTATAGTTTTGATCTATGTAATTTTGAGTTTGCCCTTTCATTTTATTGATTCGATCAACCCAGAGATACTGAATTCTATTGCAACCAATGTCTCTTTAAATCTTTTGTTTTTTGCGGTCTTTATTTTATTTGCTTTTTCTTTTTTTGGATACTATGAATTGTCATTGCCCAGCAGTTGGGGAAATTCTTCAGATTCTGGATCTGAAATGCAAGGAGGATTGGGAATATTTTTTATGGCACTCACTTTAGCAATCGTTTCATTTTCTTGTACGGGTCCAATTTTGGGATCCCTTTTGGCTGGAAGTTTAACAACTGATGGTGGTGCTTTTCAGCTCACTGCAGGGATGACAGGTTTTGGTTTTGCTCTGGCATTACCCTTCGCTCTTTTTGCCCTATTTCCCAATGCACTCAATGCCTTTCCCAAATCGGGGGGTTGGATGACCACTGTGAAAGTAGCTCTAGGATTTTTGGAACTTGCACTGGCACTGAAATTTTTATCCAATGCAGATTTGGTTTCTCACTGGGGACTTTTAAAGCGCGAAGTGTTTTTGGGAATATGGCTGCTTTTAGCTTTGGGACTAACTCTATATCTCTTTGGAGTTTATGGGTTTCCACACGATCAAAAAGCTAAGCTTTCAAAAACTAGAATTGCAATAGGGGGGCTCAGTTTAATTTTTACGGTTTACTTATCCATCGGATTAGTTTCCAAAGAAAACACCCTAAAGTTATTGAGTGGTTTTCCTCCACCTGAATTTTACAGCATTTATTCTACTGAAAATGATTGCCCCTTAGGTCTCGATTGTTACAAAGATTTTGAGGAGGGTATGGCAGTTGCCCGCGAATCACAAAAGCCTATCCTCTTGGATTTCACAGGTTGGGCTTGTGTAAATTGTAGAAAGGTTGAAGAAAATATTTGGTCTCAGAAAGATGTTTATCAAATCTTAAAAAATGAGGTTGTTTTGATTTCTTTGTACGTAGATGATCGAAAAAAATTGGATGAAGCTTCCCAATTTAATTTTCAATTTCCTGATGGAAGAATTCAGAAAATAAATACAGTTGGAGAACAATGGGCAGCATTTCAGAGCCTCAACTTTAATACTGCATCACAACCCTTTTATGTGTTGATGAAAGCAGACGGAACCCTCCTGAACAGCCCAATACAGTATACCGATTCAAAGTCTTATTATCAGTGGTTATTGGCTGGAGTTGTTAGAGAATAAAAATTCAAGCTAAGTTTTGTTTTGACTATTAAATTATTGTTTTTCTAAAACAATAGCAGTACATTAGAATTCCAAATCTTATGCTTATGTTCGTTCAAATATTTGGGAGCGTAGTCTACGGGATAGATGCTCACCCCATTACTATCCAAGTAAATATTGATAACGTTATTGGTTATCATCTTGTCGGTTTGCCTGATAATGTCATCAAGTAAAGTAATTTTCGAATTGCAGCAGCACTTCAAAATTCATGATACCGACTTACAGTAAAAAAATCAACATCAATATGGCTCCTGCCAATTTACGAAAAGAAGGTTTTGCCTATGATTTGTCTCTAGCTCCAGGTATTTTAGCAGTTTCTAGTCAAATCAAAACAAACTTATTAAGCGATTATGTGGTCATGGGAGAGATTGCTTTTGATGGTGCTTCGACCGATTAAAGATGCTTTATCCATCGCTATTCAAGTATTAAAAGATAAGTTTAAAGTGTTTTTAATATGGGTAGCACTCTTTTTAGGCTTTCCAGCTAAAATTTGAATATCACAAACGATAACACAATAGTTTTTTTAAATACTGTAATTGGGGAAAGGATTTACACCAATTTTAAAGTATGTCATATTCTTTACATTATTGCTCCAGCTTTTGAGCAATATTATCATAATTCTCTTGGATTAGGACTTCAGTCCATATGGTAGGTTTTTTACCACCATACAATGCAAGATAAGTTACATCACTATGCTTTGAAGACGAATGCCAGTGTTCCGTGTTTTTTTCACATTTAATAATGTCACCAGTTTTCATTTTCACAGCTTCCTTTCCTTTTTCCTGATAATAACCCTCCCCAGCAACTACAATTAACACCTGTACAGAGGTGTGTTTATGCCAATCTAAAGTGGAATTTGCTTTAAAGGTTGCTTTGGTAATATTGTATGCTAAATCATCATCAGCTTGTAACAATCTATTAAGCCATGCTTCACCTATGTAATGTGTGTTTGGGGCTTTAAACCCTTCGTTTAGGTATGAAGACATCACATAATCAGAATCTTGAGCATAAATACTAACAGAGATAAAAAACACTAAAATGTAAGATGCACTTTTCATAGAATCGATTTTTAATTAATATTACAAATTTAACCAATAGGTCATTTTTAAGTTAATCGACCGAAATCGAGGAGAAAATCCAGTAGTATAATAATTATCGTTGTACACCAAAAACAAATCCGATAACGGTGCAAAACGCCATTGAAGACGGGCATTAATTCCAAAATTTTGACGCTGATTACTGTATTGTATCAAAGCGGTAAGAAATAATGATTTGTTAAATGTCACATCCATACGAGGTGTAATCAACCAATAATTTGCACTTTCATAAGGTTCAGGCAATTTGATACCATCATAATTCACATTTATACTAAGTTGTCCCCTAGGTTGCAATCGATAACTTATAGTTCCACCAACAGAATATCTATTTCCATTAAAGAATTGACCCAGTGTTGTATTCAGTGCATAGGTAAATAACTTTGTGTTGTTCGTAGTAAATTCAATATTTGCATAATTGAACGAATACCTTTTGTTTCCTGGCAATGGAGTACCACCATCGGTTCGGGTGGGATCAAAATCATTTGTCAAAAATATGTATTGATTGAATACATTAGCCGTAATTTTAGCATTGCTTGTAAACTCTGTTTCCCAAGTAGCTCGCAATGAGTAATCAGTGAGTTTAAAATCGACTTTGGTTCTAAAGTAGTTGATGAATAGTAATTGTACATTATTTCTATTTACAATTTCCCTGTTTTTTGGAAAAAAAAAACGTTGTGCAAAATTTCCCATCTTAAAAATATCTGTTCTAGGAACAAACCCCAAATCCGCAGTAAAGTCATTGTCCACATAGACCCAATCATTGATAAAGACCCAGTTGTTTTTATTGTAGGTGGTGATTGCCTCCGCTGAAAAATTACCTTCTTTATCATCAGGATTGACAGACTTATGAAGGTAATAACGACCCGACCAGGTGTTATCCTCAGACGCTAGGTTGTAATCCACACCAAAGACTCTATTGTATTTGTCATTTACTTCTGAAAAGTCATACTCCTTGAAGCGTTCTCTATTAACCATAAACGCGCTAATATTTGAACGTTTCCCTATTTTTTTTTGTAGGGCAATCATGGTGTTATTATTGGATGCAATTTCATTTGCTTCGTCAGCAGCAGTTTGAATATTCAAAATTCCTAATCGCCAATCTTCATTGAGTTTGCCACTTAACCTCGCTCCAGCGATAATGTCGTTTTGAATGAGATTATCATTAGCGTCAAGTGCTAATCCAATTCGTCTAGAGAAAAATGGTCGAGCCTCTCTAAAAAAGTTTCCGAAAGAACCAAATAAATCACTGTTATCAATAAAGAATTGTCGTCGTTCGGGTAAACGTATTTCAAAACGTGTAAGATTGGTAAAAATTTCATCCACTTCCACATTAGAAAAATCGGGATTAAAGGTTAAATCTAAATTTAGACCATCACCAATAGCAATTTTGGCATCGCCACCAACTGTAATTGAATTATCGCGAACATTTTTTACAAAATCCTTTTGAGCCAATCCGTTAGCATAAGGAATTAAAGTTAAAGGGGTTCTTGATTTCCCTAGCGGTTTTTCAAAAATAAGATTATCGGCAAATGCTAACGTTCCTAATAATTGTGTTTGGGGCACCCTAGCCAAAGTACTCGTTTCATTGGATTGAATATTGAACCGATACGGACGTACACGCCATTTGGTTGCACCTTCTTCAAACTTTAGTGAAGTAAAAGGAATCATCATTTCAGCTGTATAATAGGTGTCATGTATTTTACTTTCCCCTTGCCATTTGACATCCCAAGCAAAATTGTAATTTTCGCGAGCTGCACCACCAGAGTACACCAAAAACTCTCTCCGGACCCCATATGGGGTGATGCCAAAACCAAAAGCATTTGTACCGTCATTAAAGGTATCCAACAGAATAGTTACATTATCATTACGAATTCCGCTAAAGTCGCGTCGTAATGAAGTTATTACAAAATCATTGTTTATTGCTTCTGCTTTAATACCAACATACAAAGCGGTGTCATCGTATGCAATTTGGACAGTGGTTTGATATTTGGCAGCAATACTGTCTGAGGGGAAATACTGCCAAAAGTCGGTAGTTTTTTGAGCTGTTTTCCAAATTGGTTCACTCAATTCTCCATCTAGTTCAATGGCTTGAGTCGTGTATTTTGCATGAAGTCCTTTTGATACTTCTTGTGCAGTTATGTTTTGAAAAATTAAGGTAACTAAACCCAAAAGTATAGGCTTTTGAATTAGTCTCAAGTTTTGGAGTCTTCCCATAAAAATTTCGATTTTCGGACGTAAATCAACTGTTTCTCATCTTGTTTAAGGTAGTCGTCATCATATCGAATACCATAAGTTGTCATTATTTTTTGGTTTCCATTACTAAACTATGTTACGCTAGCATCTTTTGTAAACTGAAGCACTTGTTTAGCAACATTCTTGGTATCTATTAGATTACTAAAGGTGTTTACCAATGTTTTTAAAGCGAGCTGGTCTTTGATTATTATAGGATTCTCTTATTTACAAGCTGTTATTGTTAACAAGAATTCAAAAAGTAAGCCATAATATTTCATAGGTTAACTATCAAAAACAAATTTACATCAAAAATAGACTTTATTAGAAGTACTGACTTACCACAATTACAGATACGCTTACCATTATTACTGATGGCATCATTATCCTAATTTTAGATGTATTACATTTACGTTAATAATTGATGTGAATTTATGGAAAATTACATAACCATTGATAGTGTTGGCACCTATTTCAAATTGCGAAATTATGAGCTATTACATCCTTTGATAGGTATTTTAAATTTCGATAATTTTAAGCCAGAACCTAATGTAGTCCCCGAACACAATGGATTCAACTTTGCTTGTTATGCAATTTTCTTGAAGGATAATAAATCTTGTAAAATGAAATATGGTGGTAAGTCATATGATTATGATGATGGTACCATGGTATTTATTGCTCCACAGCAATCTGTTGGTTTTAGTTATGACAAAAATTATGTCCCAAAAGGTTATGCTTTATTATTTCATCCTGATTTACTTTTGGGAACAGATTTTGGAAAAAAAATAAATAGCTATTCGTTTTTCTCTTATGCTGTAAATGAAGCTTTACATCTTTCATCCAAAGAACGAAAACTCGTTCTTGGTGTGCTGAAAAATATTCAATTTGAATTGGAACAGAATTTAGACGAACACAGTAAACAGTTAATTGCTTCCAATCTTGAATTATTGCTCAACTATTGTTCACGATTTTATGACCGACAATTTCTTACAAGACAAACCACACATAACAACGTATTAATAAAGTTCGATGTTCTTTTAAGTGCTTACTTAACCTCAGATCAGCCTCAAAGATTAGGATTACCATCAGTTAGTCATTTTGCAAATCAATTACATTTATCTTCTAATTATTTTGGGGATCTAATAAAAAAGGAAACGGGTAAATCAGCACGAGAATACATTCAATCCAAGCTTATTGAAATCGCTAAAGAAAAGTTTTTCGACCGAAACAAATCTGTAAGTGAAATTGCCTATGAACTGGGGTTTAAATATCCGCAACATTTCAGCAGATTGTTTAAGTCAAAGGTTGGGTATTCTCCTAACGAATTTCGATTTTTAAATTAAAGTTTTTATTTGATTAGTTCTATTACTAAAAAAAGGATTGTCTTGTTGGCTATCCTAAAATGATTAACTTCACTGGAAAAATATGTTTCCAAAGTTTAATGGAGGTCCAGCAATAATAATTACGGCTGCTTTTATTGGTCCAGGAACAATAACGCTTTGTGTTTTAGCGGGAGTTCAAAATGGGTTTTCGTTGCTATGGGCAATGTTGTTGTCTATTTTTATTACAATTTTTATTCAGAATACAACCGCCCGAATTAGTTACACTACCCGAAAAGGATTGGCAGAGAGTTTGCTGCTTCAAACATCAAATCCATTTTTTAAGCTTCTTTTGGCTTTACTACTCATTAGTGCTATTTTTATTGGAAATGCTGCTTATGAAGCGGGGAATTTGTCTGGTGCTTTGATTGGATTCCAATCGATCATTTCTGATGTTAATTTTCATTTTGGAACTCGTTTTGACTTCCTTCCTGTTTTTATCGGAATCTTAGTTGCTGGATTAATCTTGTTGGGTTCCAATAAGCTTCTAAAAAATGTATTGGTCAGCATTGTTCTTTTGATGAGTGTATCTTTTTTTATTACCGCCCTATTGACAAAACCCAATCTGCAAGACCTTTTATACGGTCTTTTTATGCCCACTTTTAATTCAAAAGATACGCTTACTATTGTTGGTTTATTGGGAACAACAGTAGTGCCTTACAATTTATTTTTACATGCTGCATTGGTAAAAGACGAACATTTTTCACTGGAGTCTCTTAGGCGGGATACGGTGTTTGCTGTTGGTCTAGGAGGTTTGGTATCCTTGTGCATAATAATTTCTGCCGCTGCACTGGAGGGTCAATCGGTTGAGTCCGCTTCAGATTTTGGGCAAGCTTTGGCACCTTTGTATGGAGATTTTGCAACCACATTGATGTCTTTGGGTTTGTTTGCTGCAGGGATTACCTCGGCTATTACTGCACCTATGGCAGCTGCATTTGTAGTTTGTGAATGTTTTGGATGGCGAACAAATTCAAAGGGATACAAGAGTATTGCACTTTTGGTTCTCGCAACTGGGGTTATTCTTTCTTCTATGCAGATTCGACCCATTGAAGTGGTTCGATTTGCACAAATCACCAATGGGATTTTACTTCCAGTAGTGGGATTGTTTTTAGTATTTTTGGTTAATAATTCCAAACTGATGCAAGGGAAAACAGCCTCTGTTACTTCCAATATAATTTTATCATTTATTGAATTATTTCTTCTTTTTTTAGGTGTAAAAAGTTTGGGTTTAATTTTTTAATATGTCAACAATCGATCTCAATTGCGATATGGGCGAAGGAATTGGAAACGACTCCTTGATAATGCCTTACATAAGTTCTTGTAGCATTGCTTGTGGGGGTCATTTCGGTAATCGAAACTCAATTTTAGAAACTTTGATTTTGGCAAAAAAGCACAAGGTGAAAGTTGGGGCTCATCCCGCATATCCAGATCCTGAAAATTTTGGAAGAAAATCAATGTCTTTGTCCATACATGAACTAAAACAACATTTGAAACAACAATTAAAACGATTTATGGAATGTTGTGCCCTAACAAAAAGCAGCATTCATCACATAAAACCACATGGGGCTTTATACAACGATATGTTTCTCTATAAAATTCCTACAGAAGTTTTTATTGAACTCATTGAAGAGCTTATTCCCGATGCTTATATTTATTGTTCCCCAGGCAGTTTATTAGAAAAAGAATGTCGAAAAGTTGGTTTGAAGGTAAAGTTGGAAGGATTTATGGATCGAGTTTACAACCCCGATGCTACTCTTCGTTCACGTTCCCTAGAAGGAGCAGTTTTAAATGATTTAGATCAAATTGAAAAGCAGCTTATGTTGATGGTTACCGAAAAAAAAGTTCCAATTGGAGCTGACGAAACCATAGACTTGAATGTTCAAACCGTATGTTTACATGGAGATAACCCCAAAGCAGTAGAAATAATCAAGCATGTTAATCAGCTTTTAAAAATAAAGGGAATTAATTGATGTACACTAAAACAGATTTTAGCTTCAGCAAGTTGGGAAACACCCTAATATTAAATTTTCCTTACCGTACTGGCGACAAAGCATTACAATTTATTCTGCAGCTGAGGACAGATTTAGGAAAAACATTTGGAAATCAACTGGAAGATATTAGCCTTTCGTTTAACAGCCTCAACCTCTTTTTCATGGGTGAGTTTGATTCCGATAAAATGCAAAAAAAGATTTTTAGCACTATTGATAATCTGAAAATCATGAAGACTAAAAAAACCAAGCTTTGGAAGCTACCTGTATGTTTTGCTGATGAATTTAATAGGGACCTCTTGGATCATTTTAACGGAGATAAGCAACAAGTAAATATTTATATAGAACAGTTTATGAAACTGGAATACTGCCTTTTTTTTTATGGATTTTTGCCTGGTTTTCCATATCTAAGTGGGTTGTCTAAAGAATTGATAATTCCCAGAAAAAAAACTCCGAATCGATTGACTCCCAAGGGGAGTTTGGCGGTAGGGGCAAGTCAAGTTGGGATTTATCCTCAAGACAGTCCTGGTGGGTGGCACGTGATAGGCAATTGTCCTATACCCTTAATCGACTTTGAGGAATCCCTACCTAACCTTATTGAAGTTGGAGATCGAATCCGATTTTTTGAAATTTCAGAGAAGGAACATCAAGAGGTTTTGTTGGCAATCCGAAACAAAAAAAACCACGCTTTAATAAATCAAGTGACTTATGATTGAAGTTCTCGATCCAGGTTTTTATACTTCTATCCAAGATCGAGGTCGAATGGGATATCGACATTTGGGGATTCCCATTTCGGGTGCAATGGATCGTAAGGCATTTGATCTAGCACATTCACTCCTGGGTATCAAAACTGATACAACCTTAATTGAATGCACCTTAGTTGGCCCAATTTTGCGTTTTCATGAGTCTTGTTCACTTGTGATAACAGGTGCTCAAATGGAAACCTTTCTAAATGATATACCAATCACAAACAATGAGGTTGTTGCTGTAAATTCCGGAGATATTTTGAAGTTGAGACAAGCCCTTAACGGAATACGAACCTACATAAAAATTAATCACTCCCTGATTATTCCCAAAATCTTGGGCAGTACCTCTTTTTACCAACCCATTACTTCCGAAGCAGTCCTAAAAAAAGAAGCCATTTTTTTTTGGTTAAAATCCAAAACAAGTTTTCAAACCAAAAATTCACGTGTTCGAGTAAAAGATGATTATTTGTTTTCTGATGAATTGGAAGTTGAGAAGGGACCAGAATATGATTTGTTCGAAGATTCATTGAAAAAATCCCTAACAATAGCTAAATTTAAAATAAAAAGTCAGAACCGAATGGGATATCGGATAAAAACTCCCTTTAATTCAAAACCCAAGTCGATGCTAAGTTGCGCTGTCCAACCGGGTACTGTTCAAATGACACCCTCTGGAACCCTATTAATTGCTGGAATGGATGGGCAAGTGTCGGGGGGTTATCCAAGAATTTTTCAACTTTGCGAAGACGCTCTCAGTATTTTAGCCCAGAAAAAAGCGGGAGATAAAATATCGTTTAAACTTCACGATAAACCTCTTCAAAAGGAACTCTAAAACGTGTCCCGTATATCCCTCCCTCAGCTCGGTGTCCACAACCAATAATCATATTTATTTCTGCCTTTTTGGGTAAACCTAGAATTTTTTTAACCCTTTTAGAATCTAACCCTTCCATAGGACAAGTGTCATAACCCAATGCTGCCATACTGATCATAAAGTTTTGTGCAGCAAGAGCAGTACTTTTATGAGCAATAACTCTAAGATCGCCCGGACTCACTTCACGATACATTGGGCGAAACATCCCCATTGAAGTGGTCAATATTTTTTTAAGCAATCCAAAGAGTCCAAAAAAATCACTGTAAACCGCAGGAACTATTTTTTTGTAATAGTCCATAGATTTTTTTTCATCTCTGAAGTTCTTTACTTTTTGATTTCCAAACTGTTGTTCAAGAAACTTAATATTGGATGCTACCCTTTTTTTCCATAAGTCTTTTCGAACAACAGCGACCACTAATTGAGATGCAGTTGCTGCTGCTGATTGATTAAAGCAAGCGATAGATATTTCTTTAAGGGTTTTGATTTTGGTAATATGATAAAATTCCCATAGCTGAAGATTACTGCTTGTCGGAGCCAGTGTAGCTTGTTGGATGCATAATCTTACTTCCTCTTTATTCAGTGTTTTACTTGCATCGTATTTTCGTACTGATCTTCTAAATTCAATAGCCTTACTAACTGTTTTTTCTGTCATTTTTCCTACAAAAATAGGATATTATTGTCATCTAAAACATAAAACTAATTTCATGAATTGTTTTTATTTTATGGATAAAACAATAAAACAAGCGAATAAATTAATATTATCTAAATTCTTTAGATAAAGCTTAAAAATTATGAGCTATCAATAAAAGCAGTTCTTTTGGTTCATAGAGTCGTTTTTTTTGTTTTATTTTGTTCCTTATTTTATGTGTAAATAATGAACTTGAATATCGTTTATTTTTATATTTAAATAATTGTTTTATAATATTTTATAAATAAATAATGATTTTAGATGTAGGGCATTTTTGAAAAAAAAAATACCACTCTTTTTTTAGTGTTATAATTTCGAATTAGATTTTAAACAGAATGGAATACAATAAGTTCAGTAAAGCGGTTACCCAAGACCCTACTCAACCCGCCGCTCAAGCCATGTTGCACGCAATTGGATTGACGGAGAAAGATTTTAAAAAACCTTTAATAGGCATTGCATCAACAGGTTATGAAGGTAACCCCTGCAATATGCACCTCAATGATTTGTCGGTTGATATCAAAAAGGGGGTACAAGCTTCGGATTTAGTTGGGCTTATTTTTAATACCATTGGAGTGAGTGACGGTATTTCTATGGGTACTCCTGGAATGAGATTTTCACTCCCCTCCCGAGATGTAATAGCAGATTCAATGGAAACGGTAGTTCAAGCAATGTCATATGATGCTTTGGTAACAGTAGTAGGATGCGATAAAAACATGCCTGGTGCTCTAATGGCTATGTTGCGATTAAACCGACCCTCAATACTTGTTTATGGAGGAACCATTGCACCCGGTTGTCACAAAGACAAAAAATTGGATGTTGTTTCGGCATTCGAAGCTTGGGGTGAGAAAGTTGCTGGTACTATGGAGGAAAATGAATTCAAACAAGTTGTTAGAAACGCCTGTCCTGGGGCAGGTGCATGTGGGGGTATGTACACCGCAAATACTATGGCCTCAGCTATTGAGGCTTTGGGAATGGCATTACCCTATAATTCTTCTAATCCAGCAATCAGTAAGGACAAAAAAGTAGAATGCGAAAAAGTTGGTTCAGCCCTAAAGCATTTAATAGAAAATGATATTAAGCCCTTAGATATAGTAACCAAAAAATCATTGGAGAATGCAATTCGTTTGGTAGCTGTTTTAGGGGGATCAACCAATGCAGTGTTGCATTTTTTGGCGATAGCCAAAGCTGCGCAAATCGAATTTAATTTAGATGATTTTCAAGCGATAATGGATACTACTCCATTCTTAGCAGATCTTAAACCTAGCGGGAAATATCTTATGGAAGATTTACACAATATAGGTGGGGTACCCGCAGTTTTAAAATTCATGTTAGCAGAAGGTATGTTACACGGAGAATGTCTTACAGTCACTGGTAAAAGCTTAGCCGAAAACTTAGCATTAGTGGAAGACCTAAAAGAAGAACAAGATTTAATTCATTCTATAAATAACCCCATCAAAGCAACAGGTCATATTCGTATCCTCAAGGGAAATATTGCTCCGCAAGGATCTGTAGCAAAAATCACAGGAAAAGAAGGGTTGTTGTTTAAAGGACCAGCTCGTGTTTATGACAGCGAATATCAAGCCAATGAAGGAATTGGAAAAGGAGAAGTTCTAAAAGGTGAAGTGATTGTAATTCGATATGAAGGTCCAAAAGGAGGTCCAGGAATGCCCGAGATGTTAAAGCCAACTGCAGCGATTATGGGTGCTGGTTTAGGTAAAGATGTTGCACTAATTACGGACGGTCGTTTCTCTGGAGGAACACACGGTTTTGTGGTTGGACATATTGTCCCCGAAGCCCAAGAAGGTGGAGCTATTGGACTTATCCAAAATGGAGATATTATTGAAATAAATGCAGAGACCAATACGTTGAATGTTTTGGTAAGTGACCAAGAGTTATCAATAAGAAAAGCAAATTGGAAAGAACCTGCATACAAATTTGAAAGAGGGGTATTATACAAATACATTAAAAATGTTTCTACAGCTTCCGAAGGTTGTGTAACGGACGAGTTTTAAAATGAAAAATCAAGAAACCAATCATATTTCAGGAGCGGAAGCTGTTATCCGTTGCCTCTTAGCTGAAAAAGTAGATCTAATTTATGGTTATCCAGGGGGTGCTATTATGCCCATCTACGATGAGCTTTATAAATACTCTGATGTTCTTCAGCATATTTTAACTCGGCACGAGCAAGGAGCTACCCATGCTGCTCAAGGATATGCAAGAACTTCGGGTAAGGTTGGAGTAGCAATGGCTACTTCGGGCCCAGGAGCTACAAATTTGGTTACCGGTATTGCAGATGCTCAAATTGATTCTACGCCAATGGTTTGTATTACAGGCCAAGTAGGTTCTCATTTATTGGGTTCAGATGCCTTCCAAGAAACCGATATAATTGGTATTTCTACACCTGTTACAAAGTGGAATTATCAAATAACTAAGGCCAGCGAAATCCCTGAAATATTAGCAAAAGCTTTTTATATTGCTAAATCGGGAAGACCTGGACCGGTTTTGATTGACATTACCAAAGATGCACAATTCGATCTATTCGATTTTTCTTACAAAAAATGTAAAGCTGTTCGAAGCTACACTCCAATTCCGGCTTTAGAGCAAGACCAGGTATCGGCTGCGGCGGCAGTAATCAACAAGGCTGAAAAGCCGATGATCATTTGGGGACAAGGAGTTATTCTGGGTGAAGCTGAAGAGGAGTTCAAAAACTTTGTTGAAGCCACGGGAATTCCAGCCGCATGGACAATTCTGGGGCTATCGGCCTTATCTACAAAACATCCGCTAAATGTTGGTATGGTTGGAATGCATGGAAACTATGGGCCTAATATTCTTACCAATGAATGCGATGTTCTGATTGCAGTGGGAATGCGGTTTGACGACCGAGTAACTGGTAATTTAGATACTTATGCCAAACAGGCTACCATTGTTCATCTCGAAATTGATCCTGCAGAAGTAAATAAAAATGTTGAAGCACATTATCCAGTTTTGGGGAATTGCAAAGAAAGTTTACCCTTGTTGACTTCTTTAGTAAATCATAAAGAATACAAGAACTGGAAACAGCTTTTTAAGAATCATATGCAAACAGAATATGAAAGTGTAATCCAAGGAGATATATTGCCAACAAAAGAAGGCTTGACAATGGGAGAAGTAATTGTTGGGATCAATAAACATACAAAAGGAGATGCTGTATTTGTTACTGATGTTGGTCAACATCAAATGATTGCCTGTCGATATGCTGAGTTTGTCCGATCAAAAAGTAATGTAACCTCAGGTGGTTTAGGAACCATGGGATTTGCACTTCCAGCGGCCATTGGAGCCAAAATGGGTGCACCCGATAGAGAAGTAGTCGCAGTTATTGGGGATGGGGGCTACCAAATGACCATTCAAGAATTGGGAACAATTTTTCAAAATAAAACAGCGGTCAAAATTGTGGTTTTGAATAACGACTATTTGGGGATGGTTCGCCAGTGGCAACAACTATTTTTTGATAAGCGTTATGCTTCAACAGAAATGATTAATCCCGATTTCGTTACCATTGCAAAAGGCTACAACATCAAAGCGGAACGAGTAAACAAACGAGAAGATTTAGATGCTGCAATAAGTACGATGATTGCTTCTGATGAACCCTATTTTCTTGAAGTTTGTGTAGAAAAAGAAGCTAATGTGTTTCCAATGATACCTACGGGAGCATCGGTTTCAGACATAAGATTAAAATAAATGAGCGATTTCACAAAATATACCATCTCGATTTATACTGAGAATAATATCGGTTTACTCAACAGAGTATCTGCAATTTTTTTAAAAAGGCACATCAATTTCATAAGTTTATCCACTTCTCAATCAGAAATCCCCGATGTTTTTCGATTCATCATTGTGGTAAAAATGACAGAAGCAGGTGTCAAAAAGATTGTACAGCAAATCGAAAAGCAAATCGATGTAATCAGAGCTTACTATCATACCGATGAAGAAACGATTTTTCAGGAGTCTGCACTTTATAAAGTAAAATCAAGCTCATTGTTTGAAGAACGTCAGATTCAAAATACAATCAAAAACAGTAATGCAAATATCGTTACCGTTTCTCCTGATTTTTTTGTAATCGAAAAAACAGGTTTTCGACATGAAACAGAAGAACTTCGAGAATCACTTGAACCCTTTGGACTTATGCAGTTTGTGCGATCGGGAAGAATTTCCATAACCAAAGAAAAAATGGGGATCTCAGAAATTTTAAATACATTTAAACAACAACATAAAGACTAAAACAACAACAATGGCAAATTATTTTAATCAACTCTCACTCAGAGAACAACTCAATCAACTAGCTCAATGTCGGTTTATGGACGCTTCAGAATTTGAAGACGGTATCGGAGCCTTGGCTGGAAAGAAAATTGTAATCGTAGGATGCGGTGCTCAAGGCCTCAACCAAGGGTTGAATATGCGAGATTCAGGATTGAATATTGCTTATGCACTTCGTCAAGGGGCAATAGATCAAAAAAGAGCATCTTTTAACAATGCGGTAGACAATGATTTTTCTGTTGGAAGTTATGAAGAAATGATTCCAGATGCAGATGTTGTGATTAACCTTACCCCAGATAAGAATCACACACCAGTTGTTCAAGCAGTAATGCCCTTGATGAAAAAGGGAGCAACGCTTTCTTATTCTCACGGTTTTAATATTGTTGAGGAAGGAACTAAGGTACGGGAAGATCTAACTGTAATTATGGTTGCACCAAAGTGTCCAGGATCAGAGGTAAGAGAGGAATATAAAAGAGGTTTTGGAGTTCCAACACTTATTGCAGTTCACCCTGAAAATGATCCACAAGGTCAAGGCTTAGCTCAGGCAAAAGCTTATGCAGTGGCTACTGGAGGTCATCGAGCTGGAGTTTTAGAATCTTCCTTTGTGGCTGAGGTAAAATCCGATTTGATGGGAGAGCAAACCATTCTTTGTGGAGTGTTGCAAACCGGTTCTATTTTATGTTTTGATAAAATGGTAGAACAAGGAATTGATTCATCTTATGCTGCAAAACTAATTCAGTTCGGTTGGGAAACCATTACAGAAGCACTCAAGCACGGTGGAATCACCAACATGATGGATCGTTTATCTAATCCTGCAAAAATCAAAGCATTTGAGCTTTCTGAGGAATTAAAAGAAATCATGGAACCCTTGTTTCACAAGCATATGGATGATATTATGTCGGGACATTTTTCTAAGACAATGATGGAAGATTGGGCGAATGATGATAAAAATTTATTGGGTTGGAGAGCGGCTACTGGTGAAACAGCATTTGAAAAAACCAAGGTAACAGACCAAGAAATTTCAGAACAAGAATTTTTTGATCATGGGGTGTTAATGGTCGCTTTTGTTCGAGCAGGAGTAGAGTTAGCTTTCGATACTATGGTTGCAGCAGGAATTAAAGAAGAATCGGCTTATTATGAATCTTTGCACGAGACTCCTTTGATTGCCAATACAATTGCACGTAAAAAATTATTTGAAATGAATCGTGTAATTTCAGATACGGCAGAATACGGATGTTATTTATTTGACCATGCCTGTAAGCCAATGCTAACAGATTTCATGAAAAAGATAAATACAGATGTAATTGGAACTGCTTATGCAGTAGACCAAAACAATGGTGTAGACAACAAACAACTCATCGACATTAACGAAATCATTCGTTTTCATCCCATCGAAATGATAGGGTATGAACTTCGTGATTCTATGACAGCGATGAAAAAAATCGTCTAAATATTGCAAAAAAAACCTACAATATTAGGAGTTCAAAAAGCGCTACAGTTGATATCAGAAGTAGCGCTTGAGTCTCCTTTGCAATTTAATGAACGCCTCTCAAATTCTTTTTCATCTTTTATTTACCTCAAACGAGAAGATCAACAACAGGTACGTTCTTTTAAGATAAGAGGTGCATTTAATAAAATAAATTCTCTTTCAAAAAGTGAACTTCAAAAGGGAATTGTTTGTGCCAGTGCAGGAAACCATGCACAAGGTTTTGCTTTTTCTTGCAATCAACTTAAAATATCAGGCACCGTTTTTATGCCAATACCTACTCCCAGCCAAAAGGTGGAACAGGTAAAAATGTTTGGGGGACCCCACGTGTCAATTGTTTTGGGAGGTGACACCTATGATGATTCACAAAAAGAAGCATTAGAACATTGTAAAAAACAAAATCAAGTTTTTGTCCATCCCTTTGATGATGTTGATGTAATCGAAGGTCAAGGGACCATTGCAATTGAGATGATAAAACAAGCAAGCAAACCCCTAGACTATGTTTTTATTCCCATAGGAGGTGGAGGTTTAATTTCTGGAATGCTTACAGTTTTTAAAATTTTATCTCCCCAAACCAAAATAATAGGAGTAGAACCTCTTGGTGCACCCTCCATGAAAATTTCTCTTCAAAATCAAAAAAACACCAAACTGAAGAAAATCAATAAATTTGTTGATGGCGCCGCTGTTCAAAGGGTAGGGGACTTAAGTTTTGAGATTTGCCAAAATCTTTTAGATGATTGTGTTACAGTGGATGAAGGTAGAATTTGTCAAGAAATTTTAGATTTATACAACAAGGAAGGAATTGTAGCAGAACCTGCTGGAGCATTGTCTATCGCAGGTATAGAACAATATGCTTCAGAAATTAAAGGTAAAGAAGTAGCTGCTATCTTATGTGGAGGAAACAATGATATTACTCGAACTCCTGAAATAGAAGAACGGGCATTGCTTTATGCTCAACTAAAGCATTACTTTATTGTTCGTTTTCCACAACGAGTTGGAGCGCTCAAAGATTTTGTAACGAATGTTTTAGGTCCTGATGATGATATTACTTACTTTGAATTTACTAAGAAGAGTAATCAACATTTTGCTCCAGCTGTGCTCGGAGTTGAATTGAAGAAAGCCACAGATTTTCAATCCCTTCTTGATCGTATGAAAGCACAAGGTTTTTTTAGTGAATATCTTAATGACAAACCCGATTTGTTTAAGTTTTTAAAAAACTAAAGGAATTCCAAACCTAAAAAGTAGGATTAAAATTAAAACTGAAATACAATTGATTATTATTCCTATTCGCGCCATTTCATGAACTTTTATGTACCCACTAGCAAATACAATTGCATTGGGAGGCGTTGCCATGGGAAGCATAAAAGCACAACTACTTGCAATTGTTACAGGAATCAAAAGATAAAGGATCGGGATTTCCAAGCCAATTGCAATCCCTGCAACTACGGGTGCTAGTACTGCGACTAAAGCCACGTTACTCATCAATTCTGTCATAAATAACATTAAAATAATGAGAAGAGATGCTGTTAAGAGCACACTAAAGTTTCCATCAGCTATGTAGTTTGTAATCAAAGAAACAATTCCAGTAGAAGACATTCCTTTTGCTAAAGCTAATCCACCACCAAATAGGATTAAGATTCCCCAAGATAATTTTTGAGTGTCTTCCCATTTTAAGATAAATTCCCCCTTTTTTAAATTTACAGGAATAGCAAAAAGTGCTAATGCTCCGATAATACTTATGGTTGTATCCGATAATTTTAAAAAGGGAAATATCGAATTGATCAGTGTTCTAAAAATCCATAAGAATACAATTATTACAAAAACCCATAATACTTGTTTTTCCCGAGGTGAAATACTCCCTAATTTTTTGAGTTCCTCATCAATGACATTATTGGAGGTTTTAAATTGCAAATCTTTAGTAGGGAAAATCCAATGTACAAGTACTACATATATGATGGCAATCAAAATTAATGCAAATGGTAGTCCTATCATCATCCACTTCACGAAAGAAATTTGAATTTGATATTCGCTTTCTAGAAGACCTATAAGTAAAGAGTTTGGAGGAGTTCCTATAACCGTAGCTATCCCTCCAGCATTGGCTGAAAACGCAATTCCTAGCATTACACTTAAAGCAAAATTTTTTTCATTTTTATTTGGGTTTTTATTTTCATTGGTTAATAAATGAATAACTGATAAGGCAATAGGCAACATTACTACAGTACTTGCTGTGTTGCTGATCCACATGCTCATAGAAGCAGTTGCGATCATAAAACCTAAAATTACTTTATTGGGAGTAGTTCCCGTTTTTTTGATAATTGTTAAGGCTATTCTTCTGTGTAAGTTTACTTTTTCCAGCCCTAAGGCTAAAACAAATCCACCAAAAAATAAAAAGACAATTGAACTTCCATAATTGGCACCCACATCATTGACCTCCATTACCCCACTCAATGGAAATAATATTAAAGGAAGTAAAGAAGTTACTGAAATAGAAACAGCTTCCGTAATCCACCAAACGATCATCCAGCTGGCAGAGGCAAGGACAGCACTAGCTTCAAATGATAAATTTACAATGGGTACGCGTATTAACAGTAAAAATAACACTGGACCTAAAAATAGACCTATTGTTTTTGAAACCAATAAATTATTCATGCTTTTATACTTATTATTACAATTTAAAGATAGTAGTGTTTTATTTGTCTAACAAGTTTTAGTTTGAGCTAATTTTATATTGGGAGACCTGCCTACAATATTTTTGTTTCTTATCTTTGATTTTTACTCTGTTACTTAGTTATATTGTAAAATAAAATCCTTAATTTAGTTTAATATTTAAAACAAAAGATTAAACAAAATAATCTTATGACACATCAATCTAAAAGCAGTAAAGTTTCTCCTCCAAAGTTTAATTCGCCTATTCATTGTGATCAATACCTTGTTGATGGTGTATTGCATACCTGGAATGGAAATACCAGTAAAGTATATTCAACAATACATTCTGAGGACAAGGAAGGGGTTTTAAGTCCAACACTTTTAGGCTCTATCCCCGATATGGAAACAGATACTGCATTGGCAGCCCTAGGTGCTGCCGAAAAGGCATTCAATCGAGGCCAAGGAGTTTGGCCAACAATGAAAGTAAAAGACCGATTACGCTGTTTAGTTTCATTTGCAGAAAAAATGAAGCAATCTAGAGAACAGGTTGTAGAATTATTGATGTGGGAGATTGGCAAGAATAAAGCCGATTCTTACAAAGAATTTGATCGTACTGTAGACTATATATACGACACTGTTGAAGCTTATAAAAAACTTGATCGCAAAAGTGCTAAGTTTGATAAACAATCTGGAATTCACGCTCACATAAGAAGAGGGCCTTTAGGAGTTATATTGTGCTTGGGTCCCTATAATTATCCGCTAAACGAAACCTTTTGTTTACTTATTCCTGCAATTATTATGGGTAATACAGCGATTTTTAAACCTGCAAAGCATGGAGTTTTACTCATCACTCCATTACTCAATGCTTTTCAAGAAAGTTTTCCTCCAGGAGTAGTTAATATACTATTTGGACGTGGACGGAAGATTGCTTCACCAATAATGGAAACAGGTAAAGTTGATGTTTTGGCATTAATTGGCCATAGCTCTTCTGCTGTTGCTTTGCAAGACTTGCATCCAAATAAGAATCGCCTTCGATTGGTTCTAGGTTTGGAAGCCAAAAATCCAGGAATTATACTTCCTGATGCTGATTTAGACTCTACTATAAAAGAATGTATTTCTGGAACCCTTTCCTACAATGGACAACGATGTACAGCACTCAAAGTACTCTATGTTCATGAATCCATAGTTGATGAATTCAATAAACAGTTTTCGAAAGCAGTGGATGCTCTGAAATTTGGATTGCCTTGGGAAGAGGATGTTTTTTTGACTCCCTTGCCAGAACCCGGAAAACCAGTATACATTCAAGAATTGATCCAAGATGCTGTTTCTAAGGGCGCCAAAATTATGAACAAGAAAGGAGGAGAGCTGACCGAAAATTACTCTTTTCCAGCAGTTCTATATCCTGTAAACAAAGAAATGAATGTCTATCATGAAGAGCAATTTGGTCCTGTAGTTCCTATCATATCTTACAGTGATATTAACGAACCCTTGGATGCAATGGCTGCCTCAGAATATGGACAACAAGTAAGTCTTTTTGGAAGAGATGTTCGAAAACTTGCTCCACTAATTGATGTATTAGCAAATTTGGTTTGTCGAGTTAATCTCAATAGTGCATGCCAGCGCGGACCAGATGTTTACCCTTTTACAGGACGAAAAAATTCTGCTGTAGGAACGCTTAGTGTTTTTGATGCCTTGCGGTCGTTTTCAATACGTACTTTTGTAGCTGCTAAAGATAATCCATACAATAATGAAATATTGGATGCTTTAATGGATTCCAAAGAATCTAATTTTGTGAATACGGAGTATCTCCTCTAATTCTCACCTTTTTTTAACCAAAATGTATGTTTTGAAATACTAAGGTAAATTTGCATAAGCCCAGTACATCAGAACAAATTGAATGATTAAGCGTAACCATAAAAGCCACAGAGATACCCCCAGTCGATTTGCAGGAAACAACATGTTTACGTGAACCAACAAAAAGACTGCTAGCATTGCAATAATACCCATCAATGAAATTGCTCTGGTACTTGGAAAAAAAATCCCCAAGCCTAAAACTATTTCCGCTACACCGCTCCAAAGAATAAGAGTATTTTGGGCTGGTAAAAATTTTGGCATTAGCGGTCTGTAAAATCCAGTATGGGTAAAGTGTATGATTCCTAGGATAAAATAAATTCCACCCATTAGATAAAGTTGAATGATGTTCATAGATTTTCTTTTTCAGATAAATCAAGGGTTTCCAAATCATATTCCTTCATAAAATTTAAGAGATGGATTAAGCTTTCTTCTGGTCGTTCTTCCATAGGTACATGTCCGGTTTCTTTCATGATAACCAATCGACTGTTGGGAAGTTTAGCTTCAAATTTTGGACCATTTTCTACAGGAATCCAAATATCATTTTCTCCCCAAAGAATTAGAGTTGGCGTGTTTATTTTTTCTAAAAGACCTGTTTGATCTTTGAAAACTATTTTTGATCTTTTGATAAATGCATCTCTACTTCCTTCTCTCAAAATCATATGATGATATCGGTCTACTAGTTCTGAGGTTATTTTTGAATCATCATAATACACTTGTTCAAGATTTTCTTTAATAAAAGATTTAGGAGTGATGTATCTTAATAGTAGATTGAGAATAGGGATCTCTGCTAGTCTAAACACAAAAGGTTTTCCTTTTTCTGATGGGAACCCTCCGGGATCAATTAGTATCAACTGTTTTACTTGTTTTTGATGATTTGAGGCATAATGCCATGCAATAGAACCTCCCAATGAATTTCCTGCTAAAGCAAACTCTGAAACCCCAATTTTATTGGTAAAGGATTCTAAAAATCGATTGTAGCTTTCTAAATCATAGGAAATATTTTTAGTTGCTCCAGTCAAACCAAAAGCAGGTAAGTCCATCCGAATCACTCGGTAGTTTTCGATTAAATTTTCAGTCCAAACATCCCATGTATGAAGAGAGGCACTCGTTCCGTGGATTAAAATAATTGGAAAGCCTGCTCCTTGATCTTTGTAATGAACCTTTGATCCATTAATTGAAATGAATTGAGAGTGGGAATCTGAGTAAAGTTCTTTTAAGGTTTCAGCATCAATATCTGAGTTTCTAAAAAAAATAAATAGAATAAGGATTAAACCAATAAAAAGTGAACAAAATTTTAAAAAGCTCTTTATGAATTTGTTTTTGTTCATGGCATGAAAATCTTTAATTAAATTCATTTACCAAGTTAAATGAATTTTTAATGAATTTAATTATTATATGATTTCTTTTAATAAAGAAAAGACAAAAACACTTGTAATCAATTAATCGTAATTTTGTTTTTGTAAATTTCGATACAATACTAATTTATTTCGTCCCAATGAAACAGCTCAGTATTTTTGATATTTTTAAAATAGGCATAGGACCTTCAAGTAGTCATACATTAAATCCGTGGAAAGCTGCTTTATCTTTTCGTGATTCTTTGACTAAAATTTCATTTGATCGAATAAAAATTTCTCTTTTTGGTTCACTATCAAAAACCGGGAAAGGCCACAAAACAGATTCAGCAGTTCAATTGGGTTTATCAGGTTTAATTCCAGAGACCACTAACTCAGTTGAAATCAAACGTATTCTTGAGCAAATAAAAATAACTGAGAACCTATTCATAGAGGATCAATTGTATTAGAAGATACTTTTTGTTCTCTTGGAGGAGGATTTATTCAACGTTTGGGGTATTCTCAAGTTAGGAATGATGAAAAAATCTTACTTCCATTTCCAATTCAATGTGGAGTAGATTTACTGAGTTATTCAAAAAATACAAATTTATCAATTTGGGACATTGTCCTTGAAAACGAAAAATATTTTAGATCTGAAGATGAAATCAATCAGAATATTTCAAGAATATTTGAAGTCATGAAGGAGAGCGCTTATCGAGGATGTATTACTGAGGGGTTTCTTCCGGGATATCTCAATGTAAAAAGAAGAGCTCGTTCCTTGTGTTCAAAATTATTGGAGAAACATCAATACAAATCAATTAATGCTTGGGATGCTGCGCTTCGAAATGAGCCTTTAATTTTTGATACGCTTAATACTTGGATAAGTTGTTTTGCCCTGGCTGTAAATGAGGAAAATGCAGCTATGGGAAGAATCGTAACTTCTACGACCAATGGGGCATCAGGAGTGATACCGGCAGTTTTATTGTATCATCACTATTTCATCAAAAACAGAGGAATTGAAGATGTTAAGAAATTTTTATCGGTAGCGGAAGAAATTGCAATGTAACATCATCTTGGGCTAACTTGTGATCCTATAGGGGGTTTGGTTCAAGTGCCTTGTATTGAAAGAAATTCCATGGGTGCTATCAAGGCAATTATGGCTTATAATTTAGCGCTCAATGGTAATCCAGAGGATGCAATTGTAAATTTTGATCAGGTAGTTAAAACCATCTGGGAAACTGGGGTAGCGATGAATTCTAAATTCAAAGAAACTGCAGAGGGAGTGTTGGCAATGAATGTTTCTGTTTCTTTCCCAAACTGTTAAATGTTGGGATAAAATATTTTGACAATTATGTCGGCATGTTTTTCAACTTCTTTTTCATCAAACGGGTCAATTCCAAATTGTTTTTTCATTTGGTAATTAAATAAGAAAATAGAGTTTGCTGCGCTAAAAAAGATTGTGGTTAAATTGGGTATGGGGAAATCTTCAGAAAGCCCTTTTTCAACCAACATTCCATGGAGTTGACTGGTTTTTAAAGTTAGTGGTTTGAGAACATTCTCAATTAACCAATCACTACGGGGAGATTCATGTGTCATTTCATGAATAATAACCAAATAGAGTTCTGGAAACTTAGAGTTATAATAAATAAACTGCCTAGCTAATGTTTTTGCAGTATCTTTCAATGACAGGTGTTTTAAAAGTTTGAAAGTAGCTACAGACTCTTTCATATAGGCATCAAAAGCTCTACTAACTGCTTTTTTCCAAAGATCTTCTTTGTTCCCAAAATGGTAGTGAAGAAGAGAATCATTTACCTCACAAAGTAAAGATACCTTATTAATACTTGTACCTTCAAAGCCGAATTTTGAAAACTCTTTTAGGGCAATGTTTAAAATTTTATTTAAATCAATACCCGACTTTTCATTAGGTCTTCCTCTTTTTCGTTTGTTTGTAGTATTTCTCTTTTTGTTTTCTTCCATTTAACCCCAAATTAACTAATATTTAATCAATTTTAAAAATAGTTTACACTCATTTTAATATCAATTAAGAATACAACCAATTAATTTATATATTTGTGATAATTAAAATTTAAGTTGAATGTCTTACACCACTCTCAAAGTTGAACGAAAAGATAACTACGCCATTGTCCAGTTAGATGGGGGTAAGGTAAATCAAATCAACACTGCTATGGTTCGTGATTTGAAAAATGTTTTTCTTGAATTGGATCAAGACGATTCAATATTGGGTCTTATTTTATCTGGAAGACCCCATGGTTTCAGTGCCGGTTTAGATATCGCAAGCCTTGCTTCAGGTGGTGCCCAATACGTCAAAGATTTTTGGAAATTTTATCACGAAGCCCTTCAAGCGATGATCCGTTTTTCAAAACCTTTTGTTTGTGCAATAACAGGCTATGCCCCAGCTGGGGGTACCATTTTAGCACTCTGTGCAGATTACAGAATAATGGGACAAGGTGCAAAACACGTTGTGGGGATGCATGAATTCAAACTATCAATGTCGCTACCAGAAGTTTTTTCAGATATTTATGCTTATCATTTGGGTGAAAAACGAGCTTGGGAAGCAGTACAATTAAAACAATTATTTAATAGTGATGAGGCTTTGGAAGTAGGTTTGGTAAACGAATCAGTCCTAGTTGAAGAAGTTCTTGAACGTTCCGAAAATTATTTAAAAAGCTTGATCAAAATTTATCCACCCGTTTTTAGAGAAACAAAACGTTTTATGCGCAAAAACTTACTTAAATTAGTTGACGGTGATTTTTCCCAAAAGATAGCTGATTTGGCTGATAATTTTTCAGACCCACATATTCAGACTGTCATGAAAGAGTTTATGAATAATATTAAAAAATAAAACCAAGAGAGATGGAAGCTTACATTTATGATGCCGTTCGTTCGGTACGCGGTAAAGGAAATAAAAAAGGTGCTTTGTACGGGGTAACACCAACAGAATTATCCAAACAAGTTTTAATAGCGTTGAAAGTGAGAAATGCATTGGATACCCAAAAAGTAGAAGATGTGATCTTCGGTTGCGTTGCACAGGTAAAAGATCAAGGAGTAAATATCGCAAAATCTGCTGCACAGGAATCAAATTATGGAGACCACCTTTGTGGCGTTACCTTAAATAGATTTTGTGGATCAGGATTAGAGGCAATGAATCAAGCGGCAGCTTATGTGAAGTCTGGATTCAGTTCTTTAATGGTTGCTGGGGGAGTAGAAAGCATGTCTCGAGTTCCAATGGGATCTGATGGTGGAGGTTTTTTAATGGACCCCTTACAAGCTATTCCAAGGAATTTAGTCCCTCAAGGAATTTCTGCTGATCTAATTGCAACCAAATATGGTTTTTCTAGAAACGATGCGGATTTGTACGCTGTTGAATCTCAAAGAAGAGCTTCGGAAGCTGAGGCTGATAATAGATTCAAGTCCCGTATTTCAATCAAAGACATCAACGGAATAAATGTATTAAGTACGGATCAAAACATACGACCTTCAACAACATTAGAGGGAATAAGTAGTCTTCAACCTTCTTTTGCCATGATGGGTAGTATGGGAGGTTTTGATGCTGTTGCAATAGACAAATATCCCGAAGTTGAGGAAATCAATCACATTCATCATGCTGGTAACTCATCAGCAATAGTTGATGGTGCAGGAGCTACTTTAATCGGAAACAAAGAAGTTGGAGCTTTAATGGGAATGAAACCTCGATTTAAAATTCGAGCAGCTGCAGTCCAAGGTACAGATCCAACAATAATGCTTACAGGCCCGGTGCCATCGAGTGTTAAAGCTTTGAAGCAAGCAGGGATGAACATTAATGATATTGATTTGTTTGAAGTTAATGAAGCGTTTTCTGCAATCCCAATGTACTTTATGGATAAATTAGGGGTTGATCATTCCATAGTAAATGTAAATGGAGGTGCAATAGCAATGGGACACCCACTTGGTGCTACCGGTTGTATGATTGCAGGAACATTGATGGATGAGTTAGAAAGAAGAGATTTGAACACTGGATTGGTTACCCTCTGTATTGGAGGAGGTATGGGAATTGCAACAATCATTGAACGTGTTTAACTAATAATTAAGAAAAAAGAATATTTCAAATGGAAAATATTAAAAACGACCTTTTTGAATTTGAAGTTGGAGAAGATGGCATCGGAGTTCTTTCGATTAATCAAATCAATAATCCAACCAATCTTTTCAGCACAGAATTTGTTACCGCATACCTCACACTTGCACAAGAAGCAGTTGCTGATAAAGATGTCAAAGGAGTAATAATTACTTCATCAAGAAGCATGTTTATGCCAGGAGCTGATCTTCGTGAATTGAAAAACATGGGCTCTAATCCTAAAGAACAATTTGAAAGCACCATGGAAATGCATCACGCATTCAGAGCGTTAGAAACCTCTGGGAAGCCTTTTGTTGCAGCAATTAATGGAACTGCTATGGGTGGAGGTTTAGAACTTTGTTTAGCTTGTCACCATCGTATTGTTTTGAATGACGTTAAAATTAAATTAGGTTTTCCAGAAGCTAAAGTTGGTTTACTTCCGGCAGGAGGTGGAAATTCTAAGGTACCCTATTTAATGGGTATACAAAATGCTTTGATGTATTTGCTACAAGGAAAAGAAGTACGTCCAGCCCAAGCCTTAAAGGATGGACTAATTGATGAATTGGCAGAAAATAAAGAGGAATTGATCCAGAAAGCTAAAGATTGGATAAATTCTAATCCAAACCCAGCACAACCCTGGGACAATAAAAAACATCGAGTGCCAGGGGGTAATGTCTGGTCACCTAATGGAGTGCAGACTTTGGTAGGTGCAGCAGGAAACTTAGGTAAGTTAGCACATGGTAACTATCCTGCTCAAAATTATATTTTAAAAGTAATTCACGATGGACTGCCTTTGAATATAGACCGTGCCTTAGAAATAGAAGCACGTTATTTCACGAAGTTATTGGCTTCTAAAGAAGCTAAAAACATGATTCGTACAGGTTTTACAGAGTTACAAAAAGCCAAAAAAGGAATTGCTCGTCCAAAATCAGAACCTCAATATGAAACAAAGAAACTGGGAATCCTTGGAGCAGGAATGATGGGCGCAGGGATTGCTTATGTTTCTGCTAAAGCAGGAATGGATGTTGTTCTAAAAGATGTTTCACAAGAAGGGGCAGACAAAGGAAAAGCTTATTCCAAAGCCATTTTAGATAAAGCTATTTCAAAAAAGCGTTCTACCCCTGAAAAAGCAGAGGCTTTATTGTCTAGAATTTTGCCGACTTCAGATCCAACTTCAATGAAAGATTGCGATTTGGTAATTGAAGCTGTTTTTGAAGACCCAAAATTAAAAGCAATTGTAACTGCCGAAACCGAAGCTGTTTTGGGTGCTGATAAAGTATATGCTTCAAATACTTCTACAATTCCTATTACTGAATTAGCAAAAGCCTCTGAACGTCCTGATAACTTTATTGGTATTCATTTCTTTTCTCCAGTTGAAAAAATGCCATTGGTTGAAATTATCATAGGGAAAAAAACAGAAGCTCGAGCAATTTCTGCAGCTGTTGATTATACTGTAGCCATAGGTAAAATACCTATTGTTGTGAATGATAGTCGTGGATTTTATACTTCACGTTGTTTTGGAACTTTTGTTTCTGAAGGATCTTTTATGGTTGAAGAAGGAGTTCCTGCGGCAATGGTAGAAAATGTTGCTAAAGCCGAAGGAATGGCAGTAGGTCCACTAGCTGTTATTGATGAAGTAACTCTTACTTTAGGGTTACATGTTTATGAAAGTGATCCCACCCCAAACAAACCTGCATTTCAAGAGCGTTCATACAAAATGCAAAAAGATTTGGTTGACAACCATGATCGAAAAGGTAAAAAGTGGGGGGCAGGATTTTATGACTACCCCAACGGAATGCCAAAGAAACTTTGGCCCGGTCTTGCAGAAAAATATGGCTCTAATTTAGATTATTTAGACAAAGAAACCGTTGGAAAACGAATCATGCATCGTCAGGCTATTGAAGCATTTAGATGTCTAGAGGAAGGTGTTTTAAATAGTGTAGTTGATGGAGACTTGGGTTCTGTACTCGGTTGGGGATTCCCTATCTTTACGGGAGGAGCATTGTCTTACATTGATTTCGTAGGAATGCAAAAGTTTGTTGCTGAATGCGATGATTTTGCAAATCGATTTGGAGAACGTTTTTCCGTTCCAAGTGGATTGAGAGCCTTATCTGAAGCTGGAAAATCAATTCATGACTACAAAAATTAGTTAGATTCTATGGATACCATTCAAGAAGTTATTGCCCTGTTGACGCTTGAAAAAATTGATGATAATACATTTGTAGGCGGAAATTATGAAACTCCATGGGGGAGAGTTTTTGGAGGACAAGTTTTAGGACAATCTCTTCATGCTGCTTATCAAACTGTGCCTAAAGATCGTTTTGCTCATTCCATGCATGCTTATTTTATTCTGGGAGGTCAATTAGGTATTCCAATTCAATACGAAGTTGATTCTATTCGTGACGGCAAAAGTTTTACTACTCGTAGAGTTGTAGCCAAACAGAATGGAGTACCAATTTTTAATATGTCGGCTTCATTTCACAAAAATGAAAAAGGAGTAGATCATCAAATCCCCATGCCAAATTTGATTAAGCCAGAAAGCCTTAACACCTCAAGAGATGAAATTAAAGTATTAGAAAAATTTGCACCAAAAATTTACAATCGTTTAAAAAGCGTACTTCCCAAGGTATTTGACATTCGATCTGTAGAAAGTTTTTTAACCAAGTATTCTAAAAATGGATCCCCGTTTGATAACCTTTGGTTTAAGACTTCAGAGGTTTTAGATCAGAAAAATACAGCAATTCATCATCAAATTTTTGCTTATGCATCTGATTATAATTTATTGAGCACTGCAACTTTTCCACATCGGGAAGAATTGAATAATAAAAATATATTTTACACCAGTTTAGATCATGCCTTGTGGTTTCATCGTGATTTTCGAATTGATGAATGGTTACTTTATGCTATGGATAGCCCAAGTGCATCTAACTCTCTTGGTTTTGCTAGAGGAAGTATATTCAATAAAAAAGGAGAATTAATAGCTTCGGTAGCCCAAGAAGGATTAATAAGAGAACAAATAAAATAAGCCCACTAAAAAATATATTTAAATGATATTTAAATTAGAAGAGGAACACATCAGCGTAAAAGAAGCAGCTCGTGAATTTGCAAACACCAGATTAAAAGAAGGGGTTATTGATAGAGACAGTTCTATGGAATACCCAACTGAACTTGTCAAGGAAATGGGGAATTTGGGTTTTCTGAGCATGATGGTAAATCCTAAATATGGAGGAAGTGGAATGGACACCTTGTCTTATGTTATTGCAATGGAAGAAATTTCGAAGATTGACAACAGTTGTTCAGTAATCATGTCTGTTAATAATTCACTTGTTTTATGGGGTCTTGAAAAATATGGTACTGAGGAACAAAGGCAAAGATATATTCCAAGCCTTACCTCAGGTAAAGAAGTCGGTTGTTTTTGTCTTTCAGAACCAGAAGCGGGAAGCGATGCTACTTCTCAAAGGACAACTGCTATTGATAAAGGTGATCATTATGTTTTGAACGGTGTGAAAAATTGGATTACAAGCGGTGGAAAGGCAGCAATTCAGTTGGTTATTGCCCATACGGATAAAGATAAAGGACATCGAGGAATCAATGCTTTTATTGTAGAACGTGATTGGGAAGGTGTTAATATCAGTCCAAAAGAGGATAAGATGGGGATTCGATCTTCAGATACGCATTCGATCAATTATTCGGACGTAAAAGTACCTAAAGAAAACCGTATTGGTGAAGAAGGTTTTGGATTTAAATTTGCGATGCAAACCCTTGAGGGTGGGCGTATAGGGATTGCTGCTCAAGCATTAGGAATTGCTGCGGGAGCTTATGAATTGTCCGTACAATATGCACATCAACGAGAAACTTTTGGGAAACCGATAGGGAAACATCAAGCAATAGCATTTAAACTTGCCGATATGGCTATGGAAAGTGAAGCTGCCCGAATGTTGGTCTATCGAGCTGCTTACCTCAAAGATTCCGGTCAAGATTTTGGTTATGCGAGTGCAATGGCAAAATTAAAAGCCTCTGATATTGCAATGAAATATACCGTCGAAGCTGTTCAAATTCATGGTGGTAATGGATATGTAAAAGAATACCATGTTGAACGACTCATGCGAGATGCAAAAATCACTCAAATCTATGAGGGTACTTCCGAAATTCAACGCATCATCATTTCTAGGAATGTATTGAACGGTGCTTTGGAGTTGCCTTATTAAAAACCATATTTTTTACATTTTAACAATCAATCCGATGTCAGCTGGAAGACATCCACTACAAACATCTGGATATAGGGTTTTAAGTTCCTCTAGACCATCTAAATCTTTGTAGTTCAACCACTTTTTGGTTTTAGCAGTAGCATCCAGTAAAAATCGTGAAGTTTTGTTGTCAAATTCGCTTGCTCCCCAATCTTTAATTCGTCTTTCGATGTGACTTGGTGCAAAGAAAAATTTTGAACGTTCCCTGATAATTCCCTCATTTGGATTGGATTCTTCCCAATGCGTTAAACCTACTTTAAGGGTAAATTTCATTCGATTTCCCAATGCTTTATGCAAATCAACTAAAACTCCATTATTCCCAGACATATCTACGATTACAGTTGGTATATTGTTATCTATACTATTGAGTTGATCATAAGCTAGGGATGTGTCATAAAAATTCAATTGTTTTACCGCTTTTAAATTTCGACTAGAGGTTATTCCTAACGTTTTGGGTGAAGATTCATCTTGATTTAGTGCATATGCTAATCCAATGCTTGTTTTACTTGATGCACTTAGAATTATAATTTGTTTTGCGCCATACCAACTGTTTTCTTTGAGTGAGTCCCAAAGGCTAAAAGAGGTGATGTAGAGTGGGTAAAACAGAGCGCGATCTCGATCAAAGCTTCTGTTATAATTAGGTTCTGAAAGTACTCGTTTGTATAAATTATAAGTGGGTGGTAATGTGGATCGGTGCTCAGAACCATCTATGAATTTTTTTTTGGTAATGCGGTCTGCTTTCATCTTCAGATGAGTGGCAGGAGGGAAGTAACCAAAAATTCGATCTCCAACTGGGACTTCTTCTGTTTTTGAATCAACTACATCTGCAAATCCCCAAACTGGGATAACTCCCCATTCTTCAATGTTTTCATTAACGGCGGGGAAAAACTCCCAATAGCGAATAATATCACCAGAAACTGCGTAGGTAATGTTGTTTGATGTAAAAGAAAATAAATCCACTTGAACTAAAATTTCACCCTCTAAAAGGGTCAGATTTTCATCTGGAATTGTTTGAATGTTATTTTTCGTAAAATTTGATTTTATAACTTGAAATTGATTTTTCCCTGGAATTTTCATAGACTATTTTTCTTAAAAACTAGTCTCCAAGATAATCAAATAATAAGAATGATTATGTGGTTTAAATAACATTTCCTTAATCAGTATTCTATCTTTATTTCTTCAGTCATATGATGACTTGTCTAAACTTTGATTGAAGAGAATTGAGAAGGGTAATTGTATAATATTAAAGGCTTTATTTTATTGATTATTGAATCCAAAAGTTTCCTATAGAATAAGTCACTGCTTTCCCACTGATAAGAACGTTTTTATCATTGTTTTGACAGAACAAAGTTCCACTTCGAGAAGAAATTTGTTTTGCAATCAGTTTTTCTCTTTTCAATCGTTTGGACCAAAAAGGAATAAGAGAGCAATGTGCAGAGCCCGTTACCATGTCCTCTAAAATTGATGCTTGGGGGGTGAAAAATCGCGATACAAAATCACAGTCCTCTCCTTTTGCAGTTGTGATTACTCCTCCGGGATCCAAATTTATCTGATCAAAAACAGTCCTGTTGATCTCAATATTTTTAATTTCTTCCTCAGTATCATAAACCAATACATAATCTCTTGATTTCAGAACTTCTTTGGGCTGAATGTTTAATGCCTTGCTTATAGATTCCGGTAATTCAGATTTTATGGGCACTCGAGATGGAAAATTTAAAGTGTATAAGTCATTCTCTACCTGAACAGTCAGATTTCCACTTAAAGTTTTAAAAATAATTTTATCTTTTCGTAAATTAAGTATTGTTTTTAGGCAATGTGCAGTAGCAAGGGTAGCATGTCCGCATAAATCCATTTCAATTTCTGGAGTAAACCAACGGAGTTCAATAAAATCTTTTTGATCAATAAAAAAAGCAGTTTCAGCCACTGCATTTTCTTTTGCTATTTTTAATAGGGTTTTATCTGACAGCCATTTTTCTAATGGGACAACACAAGCTGGATTTCCTTTAAAAATAGTATCCGTGAAAGCATCAATTTGATAAATGTTGAGTTTCATATACTTTTTTTAAAATTAAAGTCTGTCTGGCCAGATGTTGGGTAATTCTCCACTAAAGCCCATTTCGGGTAATGAATTGATTTGATTCATTTCGGATTTTGATAATTCAAAATTAAATATTTCCATATTCTCTAACATTCGATTTTGATTTGTAGACTTTGGAATGACTACCACTTCGTGTTGTATAATCCAGCGTAAACAAATTTGAGAAACAGACTTATGGTATTTTTTAGAAATTTTAATTAAGGTTTCGTTTCCAAATACTTTTCCTCGAGCCAATGGTGACCATGACTCTACAGTAACATTGTGTTGTTTACAGAAATCAACTACCTCAGGTTGCCAGTATCCAGGATGAAACTCAATTTGATTGATGGCAGGAATTACTTTTGCTGTTTTGAACAGGGATTCTAAATGTTCTTGAAAAAAATTACTTACTCCGATGGATCTGATTTTTCCATCTGCTTGTAATTCTTCCATTGCCCTCCAAGTATCCGCATTTGTTTTTTGCCAGTTATCATAATTTTTTGCATTTGCAGGCCAATGGATTAAATATAAATCCAAGTATTCTAATTCAAGTCGATCTAAAGTTTTCTCAAACTCTATTTTTGTAGATTGATACCCTAGATTTTCTCTCCAAACTTTACTTGTAACAAATAGTTCTTTTCGGTCTATTTCACTTTCTATAATGCCTTTTCCAACAGCAACTTCATTGTTGTAAATAGAGGCTGTATCAATTAGTCGATAGCCTTTTGAAATAGCATATTTCAAAGCTTCAATACCTTCTTGTTCTGTAGCTTTATAAGTACCAAAGCCCAATTGTGGAATTCGATTACCGTCATTTAATAATAGATCTTTCATGTTTACTAAGATATGACATGTAAAGACATTATTAAAATTCTGTTTCTAACAGGTTCTGGAGCTTATTTTAATATTGCAGCAACTAGGTAATCACCAACTTCAGAGGTTTTATATGCCTTTCCACCATCTGCAAGATCTTCAGTTACAAAACCTTCGGCAAGTGCTTGATCTACAACCATGCGAATAAGCGCTCCCTCTTCTTGAAGGTTAAAACTCATTTCGAACATCATTGCAGCAGAGAGTATTGTGGCCAAGGGGTTAGCGATGTCTAATCCAGTTGCCTGCGGAAAAGACCCATGTATTGGTTCATACAAAGCATTTTCTGATCCAACAGAAGCTGAGGGCATCAATCCCATAGACCCTGATATTACTGAAGCTTCATCTGTTAAAATATCTCCAAAAAGATTTTCGGTAATCAAGACGTCATAACTGTTTGGCCATTGAACAAGGCGCATGGCTACAGCGTCAACAAATTCGTAAGAAACTTCAACTTCAGGATAGTCTTTTTCCATTGCTTGAACAGTTTCTCTCCATAGGCGCGAACTTTCCAGTACATTAGCTTTGTCAACGCAGCACAGTTTTTTTGATCGAGTCATTGCCAATTCAAAACCTTTCTTTGCAATTCGGGTAATTTCTGATCGGGTATAGGTGCAGGTGTCAAAGGCGGTATTACCATCATCTTTTCGTCCTCGTTCTCCAAAGTAAATCCCTCCAGTGAGTTCTCTTAAAAAAACCAAGTCAGTTCCTTCAATACGTTCTTGCTTAAGAGGTGATTTATCGAGTAATGAGGGGAATGTGAAGGTCGGACGAACGTTTGCAAAAAGGCCTAATTTTTGGCGCATCTTCAATAAACCTTGCTCTGGACGAACTGTTGCAGAGGGATCATTGTCAAATCTAGGGTGACCGATAGCTCCAAAAAGTATAGCATCTGCATCCAAGCAAATTTGGTGGGTTTCATCGGGATAGGGCTCACCTACTGCATCAATTGCAGCTGCTCCAGTTAAAGCAGGAGTCCAGTTGATTTGATGCTCAAATTTTTGAGCGATGGCATTAGATACTTTTACTGCCTGATCGATGACTTCGGGTCCAATTCCATCACCGGCTAAAAGAGCTATGTTTAATTTCATTTTTTGTAATCTATGATTTATGGTTGTGTTTCTATTATGTTGAGCATTTTTTCGGTTGCCTTTATTGCTGAAACGGTTTGATCTGAATCCAAACCTCTAGTTATAAAGTTTTTATTAATTTGTTGCCAGGTAATGGTTGTCTCACAAAGTGCATCTGATGTACTACCGGGGGGGATATGAACTGCATAATCAATTAATTTTGGCAGTTCAATTTTTTTGATTTTATAAATTTTACGAATAGCATTGATGAATGCGTCGTATTGACCGTCACCGCTTGCCTGTTCTTCGTAAATTATTTTGTCAATTTCCACAGCAACAGTAGTTGAGGGTTTTAATCCTTTTGAATGTGTAAGTACATAGGATTTTACTATTACCTTTTTGGTGTTACCTCCACTGTTCATTACATCCGATATGATGTAGGGTAAATCTTCTGCGGTTACTTTTTCCTTTCGATCTCCTAATTCAATTATACGCTTGGTTACTTTTTTTAGAGCGTCATCGTCCAAACTCAATCCTAATTCTTGAAGGTTTTTCTGAATGTTTGCTTTTCCAGATGTTTTTCCTAGGGCGTATTTTCGTTTACGACCAAAACGCTCGGGGAGCAAATCGTTGAAATATAAGTTTTTTTTGCTGTCACCATCTGCGTGAATTCCTGCTGTTTGTGTAAATACATTGGCTCCAACAACGGGTTTGTTGACAGGTATTCTAAAACCTGAAAAAGTTGACACCAGTTGGCTTACTTTATTCAATGAATTTTCATTAATATTGACCTCAATTCCGGGAAGAAAATCATTTACAACTGCAACCAAACTTGCCAAGGGAGTGTTTCCGGCACGTTCTCCCATTCCGTTTACGGTAAGATGCAATCCATGAATCCCAGCTTTAATCGCTTCCATAGCATTTGCAACACTTAGATCGTAGTCGTTATGACCATGAAAATCAAAGTGTAACTGCGGATAACGTTCTACAATTTCTGATAAAAAAGTATAGGTTTCGATAGGAGAGAGTACACCTAATGTATCGGGGAGTAAAACTCTTTTTATGGGTTGAGTGGATAAAAAATCAAGGAAAGAATACACATAATCTTTAGAATCACGCATACCGTTGCTCCAATCTTCTAGATAAACATTGGTTTTAATATTATTGGATTGGGCTAAAGCAATTGTTTCTGCAATACCTTTAAAATGTTTTTTGGGCGTTTGTTTTAGTTGATGGGTAAGGTGATTGAGCGAGCCTTTGGTTAAAAGATTTTGTACACGAGCTCCAGCATCTACCATCCATCGGATTGATACCCCTTTATCAACAAAGGTCAGGATTTCAATACGATTAATTAGATTTTCTGATTTTGCCCAAGAAGTGATTTCTTTAACCGCTTTAAATTCTCCTTCGGAAACACGAGCCGAGCCAATTTCTATACGGTCTACCTGTAACTCACCCAATAAAAGTTTGGCAAGGGTAAGTTTTTCTGATGACGAAAAAGATACTCCAGAAGTTTGTTCACCATCCCGAAGGGTAGTGTCCATAATTTCAATTGTTCTTGGTTTCATAAACCTTAGAATAGAATTTAATTACAGGGGCGTATTCTTTGCAAACTCCCCAATTTGATCTTTGATGTTCATTAAATAATCAATGTCATCAAAACCATTGAGCATATTTTCTTTCTTGTAGGAATTAATTTCAAAATTTTCAAATGCTCCAGTGGAATCAATCGTTATGGTTTGTTTTGGCAAGTCAATGATTAATTGAGTGTCGGAGTCACTTTCGATTACATCAAATATTTTTTGGAGGAACTCGGCGGATGTTTGTACCGGAAGTACTCCAATGTTTAGGCAATTGTTTCTGAAAATATCTGCAAAGAAGCTGGATACTACACAGCGGAAGCCATAATCATAAACTGCCCAAGCTGCATGCTCTCTTGAAGAACCTGAACCAAAGTTTTTACCTCCAACTAAAATTTTTCCACTGAAACGATTGTCGTTTAGTGGAAAATCACTTTTTAAACTATTATCCTGATTGTACCTCCAGTCTCTAAAAAGATTATCTCCAAAACCAACGCGTTCAGTAGCTTTTAAAAATCGTGCAGGTATTATTTGATCGGTGTCTATGTTTTCAATCGGCAAGGGGACCGCTGAACTTTTTAAGATATTAAATTTATCGTATGCCATTGTGGTTATTTATGTTAAACTAAACTTCTTGGATCGGTTACAACTCCCATTACAGCTGCAGCTGCAGCTACTGTAGGACTAGCCAATAGGGTTCTTGATCCAGGCCCTTGACGCCCTTCAAAGTTTCTATTTGAGGTACTTACTGCGTATTTTCCGGCAGGTATTTTATCATCATTCATTGCAAGGCAAGCAGAGCAACCGGGCTCCCGCAACTCAAAACCTGCAGCTTGTAAAGTGTCCAGTAAACCTTCTTCTTTGATTGCATTCAATACTTTGTGTGATCCTGGAACCAACCAAGCCGTAACGTGATCTGCTTTCTTTTTTCCTTCTACAATTTCAGTAAAAGCTCTAAAGTCTTCGATACGTCCATTGGTACAACTTCCAAGAAATACAAAATCAATTTTTTTACCAATCATTGAATCTCCTTCTTTGTAACCCATGTAGTCTAAAGATTTTTTGTAGGTTGCAACACCTCCATCAAGGCTCTCAGCAGTTGGAATACCTCCAGAAATTCTCATTCCCATACCCGGATTAGTTCCATAGGTAATCATGGGTTCGATTGCACTTCCGTCGAAAGTGTATTCTTTGTCAAAAGTTGCATCCTCATCTGTACTAAGGGTTGACCAGTAATTCATTGCCTTATCCCAAGCTGCTCCTTTAGGAGTAAATTCTCGATCTTTAATGTATTCAAAAGTTTTTTCATCGGGAGCAATAATTCCTCCACGTGCACCCATTTCAATACTCAAATTACAAACAGTCATTCGCCCTTCCATACTAAGGGATCGAAAAACTTCTCCAGCATATTCTACAAAATAACCGGTTGCTCCGGAGGTTGAAAGTTGTGAGATTATGAACAATGCCACGTCTTTCGGAGTTACCCATTTGCTTAGGGAACCGTTTACATTGATTCGCATAGTTTTGGGCTTGGGTTGCATAATGCATTGGGTTGACAATACCATTTCAACTTCCGAAGTTCCAATTCCAAATGCTATGGCTCCAAAAGCTCCGTGAGTAGAGGTGTGCGAATCTCCACATACTATTGTGGCTCCGGGTTGTGTAATTCCATATTCAGGTCCCACGACATGAACAATACCATTTTTTTCATGGCCCAATCCCCAATATGAAATCCCATGTGCTTTTGCATTTTCCTCAAGAGCTTTGAGTTGGTTTGCAGACAAGGGATCAGCTACAGGTAAATGTTGGTTTATTGTTGGTGTATTGTGATCTGCAGTAGCAAATGTACGCTTAGGACTCATCACTTTTACACCTCTATTTTTTAACCCTAAAAAAGCTACAGGACTTGTAACCTCATGTACTAAATGGCGATCGATGAACAGGACGTCAGGCCCATCTTCAATTTGCTGAACTACGTGCGAATCCCATACTTTGTCGAATAATGTTTTACTCATATGTTTTTTATATAATTTTAAATCAAGCCGATATTACTTGCTTTAATGATCGTTGGAATATCTTTATCGGTGATTTCTTTTTGTGTATCTGCTAATTTTAAAAACTCTTGATACACTTTATCTAACTGAAGTTTTTCTAACTCATAACCTATGTTTTTAGCACGATAGGCCAATGCTGCTCGACCGCTTCTAGCTGTGAGTATTATTGCAGATTCTGTAACACCTACGTCATGAGGGTTGATGATTTCGTAGGTTTCTCTGTTTTTTATTACTCCGTCTTGATGAATTCCAGAACTGTGAGCAAAGGCATTGGTGCCTACAATTGCTTTGTTGGGTTGAACAATCATGCCCATTAGATCAGAAACCATTTGACTGGTTGAGTACAAAAGTTTTGAATCAATTTTTGTGTCCAATTTCAAATAGGGGTGCTGACGTAAAATCATAACTACTTCCTCGAGAGAGGTATTACCTGCACGTTCTCCAATTCCGTTAATGGTACATTCGATTTGACGTGCTCCATTGTTTATTCCTGCAATTGAATTGGCGGTAGCTAATCCGAGATCGTTGTGGCAATGACAAGACAGTACTGCTTTGTCAATGCCAGTAACATTTTCTTTTAAATATTTAATCTTCGCCCCGTATTCTTCTGGTAAACAGTAACCTGTTGTGTCTGGGATATTGAGTACCGTTGCTCCTGCTTTGATGACTGCTTCACATACACGAGCTAAAAATTCATTATCCGTTCTTCCCGCATCTTCAGCATAAAACTCTACATCTTTTACGAATGATTTTGCGTAGGAAACAGCAGCAATAGCTCGTTCGATGATAGCATCTTTGTTGGAATTGAATTTGTACTTTATATGAAATTCAGAAGTACCAATACCCGTATGAATTCGGGGTCTTTTGGCATCTTTAAGAGCATCTGCTGCAACTTTGATGTCGTTCTCAACGGCACGAGTTAATCCGCAAACCGTAGCATTTTTAACAAGCTTAGAAATCTCAACTACTGAATTGAAGTCTCCGGGGCTGGAAACTGGAAACCCAGCTTCGAGAATGTCTACCCCAAGAACATCTAACCTTTCGGCAATAATTAGTTTACTTTTGGTGTCTAATTTACACCCAGGTACTTGTTCTCCATCACGAAGCGTAGTATCAAAAATTTGGACGTGCTCTTGGGCCATATATACTCTATTTAATTATAGCAATACGAATTTAGTATTTATATGCATAAACTTTTAATTTTTTAATTACTTTTATTACGAAACCAGAGACTGTATGATTACGAATAAAGCGCTTTATATTAATAATTTATATTAAAATTTGCTACAATGACAAGCGATCAAAAAGAAAACCTCTTTGTTTTGATAAAATCTTTGTCAAAATCAGAAAAAAGACAGTTTAAGCTCTATGTAGGAAGAATGGGTTCTAATTTAGATTCAAAATTTCTGAGTTTATTCAATCTTTTGGATAAATTGAATGTTTATGATGAGAAAATTATTCTCAAAAAAGGTTTTGTGATTAAACAGCAACTGTCTAACTTAAAAGCACATTTGTATCGTCAAATTTTGATTAGCTTACGTCTTAACCCTTCTCAACAAAACAAACGAATGCAAATCCGAGAACAATTGGATTTTGCAACAGTACTTTACCAAAAAGGATTGTACAACCAAAGCCTAAAGATTTTAGATCGAGCAAAAACCATTGCTGTAAAGTTTGAAGAAAAATACGCTGCCTTTGAAATTGTTGAGTTAGAAAAAGTTATTGAATCTCAGTACATTACTAGAAGTATGAGTAACCGTACCGAAGTACTCGTTCAAGATGCAACCTATTTCAGTACTCAAAATCATATTTCGAGCCAGTTATCGAATTTGTCTTTAGAATTATATGAGCGTCTTATCAAAGCAGGATATGCTAAAAGTGATGATGAATTTCGATCGGTAACGAAGTTTTTTTTGGAACGACTTCCCAAGTTTTCTTTCGAGGACCTTGGCTTTAGAGAAAAACTATGGTTTTTTAAGGCTCATGTTTGGTATAGTTTACTTACACAGGATTTTTTGTCTAGTTATCGTTATTCTACAAAATGGGTTGGTTTGTTTGATGAGCAACCCGATATGATAAATTCGCACCCAGTTTTTTATTTACAAGGGAACAACTACTTAATGGAATCTATTGCCCTTTTAAAGTATCCTGTGAAGTTTCGGGAGATTTTAAAAAAAATGACAGATACTGTAAATTCTGAAGTTTTTCCAGAAAATGATAATTTGAGTGCTTTGGTATTTTTATACGATTACAACAACCGTTTCAATTTATATTTCCTCGAAGGAAACTTCAAAGAAGGTCAGGAAATCATTGAGCCCTTGCTATCAAAAGTTCAAGAGTTTAAGGGTCAAATTGATGAGCATCATGTAATGATGTTTTATTATAAAATTGCCTGCTTGTATTTTGGTTCTAATGATTTTGAAAAATCAATTATTTATTTGAATAAAATTGTAAACAACAAGAAATTAAAAATGAGAGAAGATTTGCTTTGCTTTACTCGTTTGTTGAATCTCATTGCTCATTATGAGGCTGGTTTTGATTATCATATTGATCACCACATTCGAGACACCTTTAAGTTTTTGCTAAAAATGGGGGATTTACATGAAGTCCAAAAATCTTTGATACGTTTTGTTCGAAAACTCGGAAATATTTATCCACACGAATTAAAAGATGCTTTCAAGAAATTACATGCTGAATTAAAGCAATACGAACAAGATCCTTACGAAAGAAGAGCCTTTTTGTATTTGGATATTTTATCCTGGCTAGAAAGTAAAATTCAAAACAAAACGGTAGCCGAGATTATTCATGCTAAAGCACATTTAATTAATCGGAAAGACAAGCATCCCACAGAGCATCTTTAGGTAAAGGAGCGATGCATTTCACAGGTTCTTTGGTTACGGGATGAAGAATTTCAAGGGAGCGTGCATGAAGATGAATGCTTCCATTTGGATTGCTCCTCGACGCACCGTACTTCAGGTCTCCTTTAATTGGACATCCAATTGCCGAGAGTTGAGATCGGATTTGATGATGTCTTCCTGTTTCCAGCTCAATTTCCAGTAAAGAGTAGTTGTTCAATTTTTTCTTTTCCGAATATTTTAAAATTGCCTTTTTGGATTCTGGAACTTCCTTTTGGTAAGCATAGGATTTGTTTTGTTTTTGCTTTCGAACCGTCCAATGAATTAGTGTATTCGAACTCGGGCTAGGGGAGGCTTTGATAATTGCCCAGTATATTTTTTTGGTCACCCGATCTTTGAATTGCAAATTCAATCGCTTTAAGGCTTTGGAGGTTCTTGCAAAAACAATTGCACCACTTGTTGGTCGATCAAGTCGATGTATTACTCCCAAAAAAACAGCACCTGGTTTTTTGTGTTTTTGTTTGATATAGGCCTTTGCCAATTCAACCAAAGGAATGTCTCCTGTTATGTCCCCTTGAACCAAAACCCCTGGAGGTTTATTGACAATTAATAAGTGATTATCTTCATAAAGAACTTCTAACTTCATGAATTTAGTATTGTTCAGATTCGTTTGGAAAATCTTTACTTTTTACATCATTTGTATATTGTTGAATAGCTCCAATAATTTCGGTATGTAAATCTAAATAGCGTCTCAAAAATCGCGGACTAAATTCTTTACTCATTCCCAGCATATCATGAAGCACCAAAACTTGGCCATCTACACCATTTCCAGCTCCGATTCCAATCACAGGTATTGAAACAATTGAAGCAACTTTTTTAGCTAAATCCGCAGGTACTTTTTCTAAAACTAATCCAAAACATCCTGTTTTTTCTAACATTTTTGCGTCCTCGATGAGTTGTTTTGCTTCGACCTCCTCTTTTGCCCTAACGGTGTAGGTTCCAAATTTATATATGGATTGTGGAGTGAGTCCTAAGTGCCCCATAATTGGAATTCCTGCTTGAATAATTCGTTCGATTGAGGACTTTTCCTGAATTCCACCTTCTAATTTTACTGCATGTGCACCAGATTCTTTCATGATTCGAATTGCCGATCGAAGTGCTTCTTTAGAATCTGCTTGATAGGTGCCAAATGGGAGATCAACTACCACCAATGCACGTTTAACCCCACGAATTACGGCACTTGCATGGTAAATCATTTGATCTAATGTAATCGGGAGCGTGGTTTCGTGACCGGCAATTACATTAGATGCTGAGTCTCCAACCAAAATCACATCAACCCCAGCTTGATCAACTAAACCGGCAAGAGTAAAATCATATGCTGTCAACATTGATATTTTTTCTCCATTGGTTTTCATTTTCAAGAGTGAATTTGTGGTAACTCTATTGTATGTGTTTTTTGCGACAGACATGCTATTATTTTTTTTCAAATGTACTCTTTTTCTTTTGAGTTTTGTTTTTTTAAACTTTCTTAGAACTAATATTAATGACAAGCATTTATGCCTCGGACATATTACGCTGACATGCTGTCAGTTTTTATTTAATGGCATGCTCCTTGACTATTATGAATTGAAATTAAAAATAATTTATAATGAGTAAGATAATTGGAATTGATTTAGGAACTACCAACTCTTGTGTCTCTGTGATGGAAGGGAACGAACCTGTAGTAATCCCGAATGCGGAAGGGAAGAGAACAACTCCCTCTGTAATCGCGTTTGTAGAAGCTGGAGAGATTAAGGTAGGAGACCCTGCAAAACGTCAGGCCGTAACCAACCCAACCAAAACCATAGCCTCTGTTAAGCGGTTTATGGGAAATAAATTTTCTGAATCTTCAAAAGAAGCTTCGACCGTTGCCTATAAAGTAGTTAAAGGAGATAACAATACTCCTCGTGTGGATATTGATGGACGTATGTACACCCCACAAGAGCTTTCGGCTATGATTCTTCAAAAAATGAAGAAAACAGCAGAAGACTACTTGGGTCAAGATGTTTCTGAAGCGGTTATTACAGTACCTGCATATTTTAATGATGCACAGCGTCAAGCTACAAAAGAAGCAGGAGAAATTGCAGGCCTTAAAGTTCAAAGAATCATCAACGAGCCCACAGCTGCAGCCTTGGCTTATGGTTTAGATAAGAAAGATGGAGCAGATCGCAAAATTGCGGTTTATGACCTTGGTGGTGGAACTTTTGACATTTCAATCCTTGAATTGGGAGATGGTGTTTTTGAAGTTTTATCTACCAATGGAGATACGCATTTGGGTGGAGATGATTTTGATCAAGTTTTGATCGACTGGTTAGCTGAAGATTTTAAAAAAGCTGAAAACATTGACCTTCGTAAAGATCCAATGGCTTTACAGCGTCTTAAAGAAGCTGCTGAAAAAGCTAAAATTGAACTTTCATCTTCTGCACAAACCGAAATAAACCTGCCATATGTTACTGCTACTGATTCTGGACCGAAGCACTTGGTAACAACTTTATCTCGTTCAAAATTTGAACAATTATCAGATGAATTGGTTCGTCGTTCTATGGCTCCTGTTAAGAAAGCTTTGGATGATGCAGGTTTGTCTACTTCTGAAATAGATGAGATTATTTTAGTTGGTGGATCCACACGTATTCCAATTATTCAAGAAGAAGTTGAAAAATTCTTTGGTAAAAAACCTTCTAAAGGGGTAAACCCAGATGAAGTTGTAGCCATAGGTGCTGCAATTCAAGGGGGTGTTTTAACCGGAGATGTTAAAGATGTTTTGTTATTGGATGTTACACCTCTTTCTTTGGGAATCGAAACCATGGGTAGTGTAATGACTAAGTTGATTGAATCCAATACGACCATTCCAACCAAAAAGTCTCAGGTGTTTTCTACTGCTGCTGATAATCAACCCTCTGTTGAAATTCATGTAATCCAAGGAGAACGATCTATGGCATCGGACAACAAAACAATTGGACGCTTTCATTTGGATGGTATTCCACCAGCACCAAGAGGTACTCCTCAGATTGAGGTTACTTTTGATATCGATGCAAATGGGATTATTAAAGTAACTGCATCGGATAAAGCAACTGGAAAAAGTCAGGATATCCGCATCGAGGCTTCTTCTGGACTTACCGAGGAAGAAATCCAAAAGATGAAACAAGAGGCAGAGGCAAATGCCGAAGCTGATAAAGCTGCAAAAGAACAGGTTGACAAACTCAACAGTGCTGATCAAATGATTTTCCAAACAGAAAGCCAATTGAAAGAATTTGGGGACAAATTATCGGATGATAAAAAGAAACCCATTGAAGAAGCATTGGAAGAACTCAAGAAAGCATTCGAGTCTAAAGACCTAGCTGTTATTGAACCTGCTTTAGAGAAAATCAATGAGGCATGGAAAAATGCGTCTGAAGAGCTTTATAAGGCTCAAGCTGACGGAGCTTCTCAACAAGCCGGTGCTGATGCTCAGGCAGAGCCTGCTGCTGAAGCTTCCGGATCCGATGACGTTCAAGATGTTGACTTCGAAGAAGTTAAAGAGTAAACCCCATTTTTTATTTTCACTAAAAAAAGCACCTTAGGGTGCTTTTTTCATTATATTTATTTTGAAACAGTCCCCTAATCTGTTATACTCTCATGAAAAACCTACGGCTCATCCCCGGTTTTCACAAACAAGAAGCTGTTGTCAAAGTAGATTTTACTTATGACAATGAGTTGATTTCATTGGTTAAAGTTCAAAAAGGAATATGACGGAGCCGAACACTTCGGTGTCGGTATGTTCCAAAAGCTGATTTTAGATTGAATACTTTTTATCAAAACTTAAAAGGAAAAGTATTTATCGATTACACCCACTTAAAACAGTCTTCCGCCCCCACAAAAACGACAACATCTGTAAACCAAAAACCGAGTGCAAAACTTCCTGAAGGGTATTCTGAGCAGCTTATCTTAAAACGATATAGTCCAAATACCATAAAAACATATTCTTCTTGTTTTTTAAAATTCATATTGTTTTTAAAAAATCAAAGGCCATGGGTTGAGGCCGCTGATTACTGGGGAGTATACTTCGATATGAATGAGAAAGTTTATAAAATATTTGATAAAGAAGGATTAAACATTCCTTATCCTCAAATGGATGTTCATGTCCATAAAAACTCATAATTACGACTACCAACATAGTATAAACGGCATTAAACAGCCGCTTATGCTAAACGTTAGCAATAATTTGTAACTTTATTTATATTCAGTAGACTAATTGGCAAGATAGTCTAAATCAATAAAAATGAATACAAGAATAACCATGACTTCAAGTGCCATATTCTTGGCAATTACAGGGATTTTTCTTTCCTTTTTACCAGACGAAATAGGGGAGTACCTGAGTATTGAATCAAATATTGTTACACACCTTGTTTTAAAAATGTTAAGCGCATTGTATTTGGGTTTTGCGATTTTAAATTGGATTGCTAAAGGGACCCTAATTGGAGGGATTTATAATAGACCAATTGCAATGGGTAATCTGATGCATTTTGTAGTGGGAGCAATTGCGATGGCTAAAACGGTTTCAAATATTGAAAAACATTCAGAAATTTTTCTTTTTTTAACGGTAGTATATGTAGTTTTTACGATACTTTTTTTCATTGTTTTTAAAAATAATCCAATTAAATTAAAGAAGTAAAAGCAATGTAATTCAAATCGTTTACTGAATTGATTTTATCGATTCGGTTGGATGTTTAAGAAAATTTTGGCTTCGATTTTTTTTGAATAGTATTTAATTGTAGGAACTTGTAAAAACAAAAAAACAGCAACTAATAATTACTACAAACAATTACTTTTTTTGTTATTTCTTAAAAGGCTTTTGCAAACTTTCTATTCAGTTTGTATTTACTACATTAGTTATTAAAAACCCCAAAGTTTTCATAAACAACACCTTAAGATTAATAAAATGAAACTTACTAAAGAAATAAAAGAATGTATTGATAAAAGTGTTTTATGTTGGCTTGCTAACGCGTCAACTGAAAATATTCCGAATGTGTCGCCCAAGGAATGTTTTACTCATTTTGAAATGGATAGCATCATTATTGCCAATATTGCCTCCCCTCAAACTGTTCGGAATATTGAGCTGAATGAAAAGGTTTGCATAAGTTTTATTGACATTTTGGTTCAAAAGGGATTTCAAATCAAAGGAAAGGCAGAAATAATTACAACAACATGTTCTGAATTTCTGAGAATGAAGAAAATATTGTTCGAATTGTCCGGTGGAAAATTCCAATTCGATACGATTACAAAAATTATACTTGGACAGGTAAAATCAATAATTACACCGAGTTATATTCTTTATCCTGAAACGACTGAATCAAAACAAATTAAAAGTGCCAAAAACACTTATGGATTTTAACAGTAGAATATTCAATTACTTCCATGTCTTTTATAAAGCTTTTCCGAAGCTTGTAGTAATTTATTTTTAAGGTCTGGACTCAAGTTTGGATTTGCATTTAAATAGTTTATAACAAGCTCATAAGCCTTTTTTGAGGTGTATTGACCCACCGTTGCATCTAACCATCGTTTTGGAAAAAAAATATCACCCGTACGTTGAATTTCTTCGAGCAGTTCTAGGCTCAACTCCAGGGTTTTAATTCCTTCTTTTTGTTTTGTGGGGTGATGCATAAAGGCTGCTGCAGTCTGAACCCAACTTTCTTTTTCTCGATTTACAAGCGATTTAAAAGATTCAAAGTATACTGTTCGAGTTTCTGGATTATTAGAAAGTGCAGCTTCCATAAATTCAAAGCGTTCTTGTTTGTCAGAATTAGTAAGTTTAGCTTTAGCTTTTTCCAAAATTTCTTTTGAATTGGGATGTCCAAACAAGGCCAGTGTTTGTGCTAAAGAAGTGTATTCGTCCTGATTCAAAAAAAGTCCTTCAATTGCCACGTCCTCATTCCACAGGCTATACAACTGATTTATTCCATCTGCTGAATTTGCGATAGAGCGATAGCTGTTGAATATTGTTTTCTTGATGTTTTTCGACGCTTTAGCTTGCAATCTGGATAAGAGCGCATGCTCAATTTTGATTTGTTGATCTAAATCATTTTCTGGATAGAGGAAATTCCAGAATAAATTTTGGGTTTGATGGGTGATAAGGCGCAAAATCAATTCGTTTTTTTCAGTTTTAATTCCATTTAGAAGTAGATCAAAAACCGCTTTGACATCAAGCATGCCCAGCAACATATTTTCATAGGCATTGAGGTATACATGAGCTCGAGACACCTCATTGTCTATACTTGACACGTATTTTAATTGGCTTTTATTTGTGGGAAAAATACCATAACCAAATCCATTGCTATTGTACAAAATCTGATTTGGTTTGTTGAGACCAATTGCATCTGAAAGCTCTATCACTTGTTTATTGCTCAATACTTTAAAAGTTTTTGTATCGTTGGGATAAACTAGGTTAATTTCGAAAGATTGTGGCCAAATTTTGTTGGAACCATCCTCTGCCTTTTGATGCAGTTCAAAACGTTTAATGGTATTGTTTTCATCATAAACAATGTGATCTGAAAAAATAGGACGCCCAGAGGAATTAACCCATACCTTGCTCCATTTTTTAATGTCCAATGCAGTTTTTTGGTCCATGATATTGACTAAGTCATTCCAGTCAGCATTGCTGTTTTCAAAGTGATCGATGTAGGTTTGAACCCCTGCTTTGAAATCATTTTCTCCAATAATTTGTTCCAATTGTCGCATCATAATAGGAGCTTTATTGTAGATTATACTTCCATAAAGTGATCCAGCACGCTCCAAATTATCAAGTTCTTGTCGAATGGGGTTACTTCCTAGAGTTCGATCAACACCATAGGCACTTGGGTAATGAGAAGTCAAAAATTGTAGTTCATGATTGATGTTTTTAAAGAGGGGATTTACAATTTTACCCGCCATAAAATTTGCAAAAACTTCTTTCATCCAAACATCATTGAACCAATTCATTGTAACTAAGTTTCCAAACCACATATGAGCACTTTCATGGGCAATTAATTTTGCTCTGGATAATTTTTGAGCCTGTGTAGCATTTTCATCTAAAAACAAGATAGATTCTCTGTATTGAATTGCCCCTGTATGTTCCATGCCTCCGTATTGAAAACCGGGGATAGAAGCAAAATCAATCTTTTGAAAAGGAAAGGGTTTCCCAGTATAGTTTTGTAAATAATTCAGGGAAGCGTTGTGTAAACGGAAGATTTCAGGTATACTGATGCTTGTTTTATTAACGTCTGTTTCTAGGTAACGAAAATCCATATTATAAGTGGATACCTGAGCCAATTGGGAATTAAATTTACCAGCAACAAATGAAAAAAGGTAGGTGCTCATCAAATCACTTTCTTTAAACTTATAGTTTGTATAAACTCCATCTTTAACCAACAATTCTAAGTGAGAACTTGACAGAACATTCCATTCTTTAGGAACTTTAACACTGAGCTTAAAGGTTGCTTTAAGGTTGGGTTGATCGAAACAGGGAAATAAGGTTCTTGCCCGATCGGGAACCAATAAGGTATAGAGGAAATCATCATTACGATTTAGGGATAAATCTCCAGCCTGAAACTCAATTTTAACCCGATTAACTCCTAATACAAAATATTGCTGAGGAATAACAAGGTGTTCATTTTCATGTATAATATTGATTACTTGGCCATTTACATTAAGGTATTTTAAATGTGATGTATCTTCTTTGAAATCGAGATATAGGGGGTTAGTAAGGTCGTGAAGGGTTAGGGTAAGGTTTAACTCAGAAAAAATTGGATCTTCTTTTTTTAGCGGCACCAAAAAGCTCAGCTGATAATTTACATCTGAAATTTGCTCTACACGATATTGAGCTAAATCCATGGCAACACCAGTAGTGTTGTCTAACTTTTCATATTGTGAACACGAAACTATAAACAGGTAAACGGAAGAAAGGTAAAAAATAAGTTTTTTCATGCTTACTTTAAAAGAACTAAGTTATGAGTTTTTTAATATATTTTTAAAAAGAAATACAGTAGTGTATTCTTATTTCATAAATATCGGTTTCTAAAATCACTTGGATTTTCTTGGCTTATTTTTTTGAACGTTCGGTTGAAATAGGATAGACTTTCAAAACCGGAATTGAAACAAGCATCACCCACACTTTTTCCTAACATTAAAAGTCTTTTTGATTGGCTTATTCGATAACGATTTAGAAATTCAACAAAGGTGTATTGGCTGACTTTTTTAAAATACCTACAAAAAGCTTCCTTAGAAAGATTGCTAATTTCTGCAACTTGCTCAAGAGTTATTTTTTGATGGTAGTTTTTATCCACAAAAGCATAAATTTTTCTGAGTCTCCCTTGGTCACGTTCACTGTATTTATTCCTATAGCGCTGCTGGTGTAACAATTTTACATTTTGGGTTTCTGCCAGTATTTCAAGGATTTCAAGGATTTGGATGTATTGTTCAAAAGGTTTAAGGTTTTCTAATTGGAATAATTTTTTCCCAATGTATTTTTTAATTTTTCCATGAAAAGCCAATCCATGTTTAGATTGTTCAAATAGCTGGGCTAATGAAGATAATTCTGGAGTCCCTTGAAAATGAGACTCAAAGAAGTCTTTTTTAAAATGAACAACTACTTTTTGATATTCTGTTTTAATCCCATAATCAAAATTTAAATGGGGTATATTGGAGCCAATCAAAGTTAAATCAGATTCCTCATAAGTAGAAATATGATCTCCAATGTGTCGAGTACCTTTCATGGCTTCAATGTAAACCAGCTCATATTCAGGATGAAAGTGCCAATAAAATAAATCACTCAGACGTGGGTTAAACATCAGGCTAAATGAGCTGTCTTTACTGCTGATTGCCTCAAGCTGAATTTTCATAATTTTTATGAATTAAGGATAAATTCTATAATTTAGTCAATATTGTTCAAATATCAGCCAAGTTAATTAAAAAAGCATGGATGATAATTAAGGAACTTTGTTCAAAATTTAGAATATAAATTCACATTAAGATGAAACAAAAAATCCCCTATACAACCAACAATCATTTAGTTAATGAACACAAAGATATCCCTGGAAACCCTTCTGTTGCAAAAAGCAGTTCAGTGTCCTTACGAACAGAAGCTACTTTCGATAGTCTCAGGGTATTAACAATAGAGCAATGGGAGTTTTGGAGAGATCAAGGGTATGTAGTCATAAAAAATGCGGTCCCAGCAAATCAAGTGAAACAAACTGCAAATTTTCTTTGGGAATTTGAAGACAAAAAAGCAGATGATAAATCTAGTTGGTATACTGCACAACGAGCCGAAATGCAAATGAAGGAATTGGCAGGAACTGGAATGGTCGAAGCATACAACAATCAACATCTTTGGAATAACCGTCAAACCCAAAAAGTATATGATGCATTTGTTGACATATGGGGTACTGAGCGTTTATGGGTATCAATAGATCGTGCCAACCTGAACTTTCCGATTCGTCCAGGGTTTGAGTACAAAGGATTTATCCATTGGGATTATGATCCAGAAACCAAACCTCAAAATGTTCAAGGTGTTTTGGCTTTAGACGATCAAACCGATGATCAAATGGGTGGTTTTCAATGCATTCCATGGCTTTATCAAAATTACGATACTTGGAAATTGACACAGCCTGAAGATCGAAACCGGTTTAAACCAGACATTTCAGGTTTAGAAGATAAGCTGGTCAAAGTAAAGATGGAAGCTGGAGATTTGTTGATTTTTAATAGCTCACAACCTCATGGAATACGACCCAATAATTCTAAGGACAAGGTTAGGATAGCTCAATATTTATCAATGATGCCTGCACAAGAAGAGGAATCGGATTTGGTAAACTGGCGAATCAACTCTTGGAAGAATCGTATTGCCCCAGAAGGTCATGCATTTCCGGGTGACCCTAGAAAAAAAGAACAAACGCACTATGAGAAGGCTGAACTATCAGAACTGGGTCAGAAATTATTAGGTCTTAAAAAATGGTAAGTTTACTGGCTTAGATTTTAATTCATTTGGCGTTTTAATACGATTTTCCTAATTCATTTTTTTTAGATTTTGTATTTTTACTCCTCATGGAAAAAAATCAATTACTTGAAATGATGAATGGGTCTAAACAAGACTCGTTGATGAAAACCTTAGATTTTGAATTTGTTGATGCAGGGGATGATTTCTTAATTGCTCGAATGCCTGTGACTCCAAAAGTCCATCAACCCGATGGGGTATTGCATGGAGGGGCAACTTTTGCTTTGGCAGAAAGCGTTGGAAGTGCTGCGGCTTATTTGTTCAACAAGTCCAAAAGTCCTATGGTTAGAGGTATTGAGATGTCTGGAAATCATTTAAAAGGAATAAGTGAGGGATATGTGTATGCGAGGGCTCAAGCATTGCACAATGGCCGAACGACTCAAGTATGGGAAATAAAAGTAACCAACGATGATGGAGACCTAATTTCAAGTTGTAAACTCACTACAATCACTTTACCCAAGAAATAAATGCTCAAACATTTAAAAGACCTACAAGATAAAAAAGTAGCCTTTGCAGTTTACAAACTTCCAAATTCAGACGAAGTAAAACTTTTTTATCAAAAAAATGATGAACTTCATTTAACCTTTGATTTTTCAGAAACAGGTTTTTTAATGGCCCCCTTTGCCGAAACTGATTTTTACAGTTTCATTCCCAGTACTTACCAAGATTCGTTTACAATTACTTCCGATGAACCTGTCTCTGATAAAAAAGGAATTCTTAACGAGGATAATAAAGAATTTTTTATTGATTTAGTAAATCAAGCCAAACAAAAGCTGGAGCAAACAGAATTACAAAAAGTGGTTATTTCAAGAGCAATAGATTACAAAGTCCCCGATAAAAACCCGCTCAAAACCTTTCAGAATTTACTTAAATTATATTCCAATGCTTTTGTGTATCTCTGGCATCACCCACAGACTGGGTGTTGGATGGGAGCAACTCCCGAACGTTTTGTCAATTTAAATAAAGGTGTTTTGAGGACTACTGCTTTGGCAGGAACAACGCAAGTTGAGGAGGGTAAAGCTGCAAAATGGTCGGACAAGGAAATCGAAGAACAACAACTGGTTACAGATTACATCAAAGCTTCTTTAGTTAAACTGATACCCGATCTAAAGGTTGATGTAGGAGTTTTGGACTCAATTCGTGCTGGGGCTTTATGGCATTTAAAAACAGATATAAAAGCAAGGCATCAAAATTTAAACTTGCTAAATGTCATAAAAACATTGCACCCAACTCCAGCAGTAGGGGGAGTTCCCAAAGAAAAAAGCCTAACTTTTATCAATGAAAACGAAGGATATGACCGAAAATTTTACACCGGTTTTTTGGGACCTTTTATTGCAAATAAACAAGCCGACTTTTATGTTAATTTGCGTTGTGCAGAATTTACTTCAATCGGATACAAGGTTTATGTAGGAGCAGGTATTACCTCAAAGAGTATGCCCGAATCAGAATGGCAAGAAACACAACGAAAAGCAAATACTTTTTGTAAAGCTCTTTGAATAATTTTTCAATAAACACTATCCAATCTTTGTTGTTTTGTATTTTTGTAAGCAATGAAAAATATCCCAAAGCAGTTTTACTCTGAAATTCCTTTAGCTCAGACTGTGGTTAATTTTTGTTTCCTTAAGAAAATTCAGCATATTGTTATATCACCGGGTTCTAGAAATGCTCCCTTGACCCAAGGATTTACTCAAAACAGTTTTTTTAATACATACAGTATTGTAGATGAACGTTCAGCAGCTTTTTTTGCTTTAGGCTTGGCACAGCAACTAAATCACCCCGTTGCAGTTGTTTGTACTTCGGGTTCTGCATTGCTCAATTACTATCCAGCAGTTTCCGAAGCTTTTTATAGTGATATTCCTTTGGTGGTTATATCAGCTGATCGATTGCCTCACCGAATTGATATTGGTGATGGACAAACCATACGTCAGCCTGAGGTTTTTGAACCCCATTTAGAGGCTGCTGCCTATCTCATACCGGATGTATGCCATGCAACCGATACTTTGTTGCAAAATCCAATGCAGGAACTAATTTCAAAGAATGCATCAAAGAGTGATTTGTTAAGTAAACAAGAAGAAATTCAAAAAACAAATGAAAAGCTTATAAACTCTGTATTGAATAAATCCATCAGCAATTCAGGACCAGTTCATCTTAATGTACCCTTAGAAGAACCCTTGTATGGAACCACTAATATTGAAATTGTACCAAAAAATATAAGTACGTTTGATTCTCCAAAAATTATTAAACCTCCGACGTTATTAGTTGATACTTGGAACTCTTCAAAGAAAAAAATAATATTGGTGGGTGTATTGGCTCCTAATTCAATCTCAGATGAAATTCAGCAATATTGGGTAAATGATCCCTCCATTGTTGTGTTAACCGAAAAAACTTCAAACTTAAAACACCCCAATTTTATTGACGCAATTGATTCTTTAATTGCACCTATAGAAAATAAGAATGACGATATATTAGAACAACTTCAACCCGACTTATTAGTTTCAATAGGAGGGATGATTGTTTCAAAAAAAATAAAAAATTACCTTCGAAAATACCCTCCTAAACAACATTGGCACATTCACCCCAAAAAAGCATACAACACTTTTTATATTTTGACCGATCACATTAAAATGAATCCTCAAAGTTTTTTTGAACACCTTCAAAACAATACCAAAAATTTTGCAGAAAGTTCCTATGCCAAAAGCGTGTTATCGTTTTACAAACAAAACCAATTGAAAGGTTCAGATTATCTCAAACAAATTTCGTTTTCAGATTTAAAAGCTTTTGAGATTATCTTTAAATATATTCCTGATTTGATGCAACTTCAGTTAGCCAATAGTTCAACCATCCGATATGCACAATTATTTGATTTACCAAAAACTGTTAGTGTTTTTTGTAATCGAGGAACTAGTGGTATAGATGGCAGCAGTTCTACAGCAATAGGAGCAGCTTATATTTCAAACAACCCCACCCTATTGATTACTGGAGATTTAAGTTTTTTTTATGACATCAATGCCTTGTGGAATAACTATTGGAAGCCTGATTTTAGAGTCATCATCATCAACAATCAGGGAGGAGGTATTTTTCGAATTTTACCCGGCCAAAAAGATACTCCAGTCTATGATCAATATTATGAAACGATTCATCACAGAAACGCTAAAAATCTCTCTAAATCTTTTAATCTTGATTACACCAGCATTCACTCAGGAAGACGATTAAAAAGAAAGTTAAAATCTTTTTTTAAAACTTCAAATAAACCACGAGTAATGGAAATATTTACCCCGAGAAAAAGTAACGATCAAATTTTGTTGGATTACTTTAAAGCCATGTACTAAAAACTTGTATTTTTAAAAAATAATTCCACATTAACAGAAAAATAATTAAAATTTATTTATGAAAACAGTCGTTTGGGAACCTCTGAAAGAATATTCAGATATATTATTTGAAATCCATAAAGGCATCGCTAAAATAACAATTAATCGACCTGATGTTTACAATGCATTTCGTCCAGAAACCAATAATCAAATGCTTGAAGCAATGGACATCTGTCGAGAACGCAATGACATCGATGTTATTGTATTTACGGGAATGGGTGATAAAGCCTTTTGTAGTGGAGGAGATCAAAATGTAAAAGGTGTTGGAGGTTATGTTGGTGAGGATGGAGTTCCTCGTTTGAATGTCCTTGATTTACATAAGAAAATACGTGAAATCCCAAAGCCAGTAATCGCAATGGTAAATGGATATGCAATCGGAGGTGGACATGTTCTGCATGTTGTTTGTGATTTGACTATTGCTAGCGAAAATGCGATATTTGGTCAAACAGGACCCAAGGTAGGTAGCTTCGATGGTGGTTTTGGGTCATCTTATTTAGCTCGCCATGTTGGGCAAAAGAAAGCTCGTGAGATTTGGTTTTTATGCCAGCAATATTCTGCCAAGGAAGCTGAAGAAATGGGCATGGTCAATAAAGTAGTTCCACTTGAAGAACTTGAATCTACTGTAATAGAATGGTGTCAAATCATGCAAAAAAGAAGTCCATTAGCATTGCGCATGGTAAAACGGTGTTTGAATGCTGAATTGGATGGTCAACACGGACTCATGCAATTGGCTGGCGATACAACCTTGATGTATTATCTTATGGACGAAGCACAAGAAGGTAAAAACGCTTTTTTAGAGCGAAGAGATCCTAACTTTAAACAATACCCTAAATTTCCCTAAATTAATTTGACATGCCTTTTATTGATGAAAATAAAATAGCTGAACTCTATAAGGAAGTTGATGACTTAAGAAATTCTTCTACCTACTTCCAAGACCTTTATTTGAAGTCTAAAAAGAAAATTTCTAAAAGCACTTTTTATAAAAACCTTTCGATAATTGTTTTTTTAACTCTTCTTTTTGTTATAACCGTTTGGACATATGAATCTAGCTCAGAAAAAGTAATTACCTCTAAAGTTGATAAGACCACTAGTATTCCTAACCTAAATAAAAACAATGACATCATCCCTACTGAATTCAATAAAAACCTTCGGATTAAAAGAATTTATACCGTGCAAATTGCCGCAACCAAAAATGATCCATTTTTATTGTTTTCAAAAGATTTAGTGAATTTCAAAAAGACAAAAAGTAAAGAATATAATCGCTATTCACTAGGAAATTTTAAAACTAAAGAAGAAGCAGAAGATTTTAAAAAAGAGATTATTAAATTAGGAATTAAAGATGCATGGGTAGTTGCTTATGAAAACGATAAACGCATAATTTTGAATGAATGATTAAATAAATGTATTTCAAAACTCAAACTTGGTTAAAAGCTGCCCGACTTAGAACACTTCCTTTGTCACTTTCTGGAATAATAGTTGGTAATGGCTTAGCCTTTGCTTCAGGAAAATTTTCATGGGTAATATTTGTATTTGCATTGGCAACTACTATAGCCTTTCAAGTGTTATCTAACTTTGCTAACGACTATGGGGATGGGATAAAGGGAACTGACAATGTGAATCGTATTGGTCCTCCACGTGTTTTACAACAAGGCTTACTTTCCCGAAAAGAACTTAAAAAAGGAATTCAAATTTGTACTGCAGTAGCATTAATTTTAACTGTATCCTTGGTTTTTATATCTTTTGGAACATCTGAATTGAAATACACGCTGATTTTTATACTGCTAGGAATTTTTTCTATTGTTGCTGCTATTAAGTATACAATTGGTTCAAATGCTTACGGATACAGAGCAATGGGAGATCTTTTTGTTTTTATTTTTTTTGGAGGTGTAAGTGTTTTAGGATCTTATTTTTTACAAACACAAACGCTTGATGCAACACTGGTATTGCCGGCGTCTGCTATTGGGCTTTTGAGCGTTGGAGTATTGAATCTTAATAATATGCGTGATATCGACACCGATAAACAATCGAACAAGATAACGATGGCTCTTCTTTTGGGAGCAAAAAAATCCAAAATTTATCATTCCTTTTTACTATTTGCTGCGGTTTTGTCAGCGGTATTTTATGTAAAATTATATACCCAAACGTCCTATCTTTTTATGATTGCTGTATTGCCAATGATGTATCACTTAAAACGGGTTTTGGGTTACGAAGATCCCAAAGATTTTGATCCCGAGTTGAAGCGACTCGCTCTGTGCACATTTTTATTTGCCTTATTGTTTTCTGCAGGCCAACTTGTTTAAAATGAAAGCAAGCTATTTTAAACACATACTAAATTTTAAAGAGCCTAGTGGAACTTCTCGTGGTGTCTTAAGGCAAAAAGAAACTTGGTTTATAAAGTTAAATAAAAACGAGCAATGGGGAATAGGGGAGTGCGGCCTATTGAAGGGGTTGAGTTGTGATGATCGACCCGATTATGAAGATAAATTGAAGTGGGTTTGTGAACACATCCATTTGGGAAAAGAAGTTTTGTATGAGGAAATGAAAGCGTTTCCATCCATTCAAATGGGAATTGAAACAGCCTTCATCTCTTTGAATGCAAAAGACCCATTCAAATTATTTCCTTCAAAATTTACCGAGTTTGAAGATACACTTCAAATTAATGGACTTATATGGATGGGAGATCAGTCTTTTATGTTGGATCAACTCGAACAAAAATTAGTTTCTGGTTTTAAGTGTATTAAGATGAAGGTAGGAGCAATAGATTTTGAAAAGGAACTTTTTATTTTAAAAAAGATACGAGAACGCTTCTCCAAAAATGAAATTACAATACGATTAGATGCCAATGGAGCATTTGGTTCAAAAGAAGCTCTTTCTAGGCTTGAACAATTGGCATCATTTGATATACACTCTATAGAACAACCCATAAAACCCGGACAATGGAACGTGATGGCATCCCTGTGCGAAAGTACACCTCTTCCAATTGCATTGGATGAAGAACTCATAGGTGTATTTGATTTTGAAGAAAAAAAACTTTTATTGGATTCCATTAAGCCTCATTTTATTATTTTAAAACCGAGCTTCATTGGAGGTTTTACTGGTTCGCAAGAGTGGATAAATTTGGCTAAAAAAGAAAACATTGACTGGTGGATTACAAGTGCATTAGAAAGCAATATTGGTTTAAATGCAATAAGCCAATGGGCGTATACTTTGAATCCAAACGGACCCCAAGGTTTGGGGACAGGAAGTCTGTATAGTAATAATGTAGATTCTCCATTAGAAGTGAAAAAAGGTTTTATTAGGTATAACAATGAAAAAACATGGAGCGAAATAAAATAAATAGATTTTTAGAAAATGATTTAAATAAAAGATTGCCTTTTGCTTGGTATCTTTTGGGATCCATGATCATTATTATCTTTAGTTTTGTTGGTCAATTCCCAATGCTTTTTTTTACTTCTGAAGAATCTAATGCTGTAATGGATCCGAATAATCCAATGACTATGTTTGTCCATTTAGATCCAAACTTACTCTTGTTTTTATTGCTTTTCTCTTTTTTTATAGCCTTTATTGGTTTTTTGATTGTACTCAAAAAAATGCACAGGCAGAGTTTTATAAGTGTTACTACTGCTCGGCCATCAATTGATATTAAACGTTTTTTCTTTGGTTTTGGATTTTGGGGAGTTATCCTCATTTTTACTGTTTTAGTTGATTTTCTGATATTCCCTCAGGATTATGTAATATCTTTTCAACTGTTTCCATTTCTGATTATGTTTGGAATTTCTGTCATTTTTATTCCATTTCAATCGGGTTTAGAAGAGTATATATTCAGAGGTTATTTGATGCAAGGTTTTGCTAAATTGACAAAAAATAGATGGCTGCCACTCGTGTTAACCTCAATTATTTTTGGTTCATTGCATATTTTTAATCCTGAAGTTCAAAAATTAGGAATGGGAATTCTACTGTATTATATTGGTACGGGTTTCTTTTTTGGTATTATGACTTTGATGGATGAAGGAATTGAATTAGCCTTAGGCTTTCACATCGCAAATAATTTATTGACAGCACTTTTGGTTACAGCAGATTGGACGGTATTTCAAACAAATTCAATCTTTAAAGATATTTCCGAACCCACTTTATGGCCCCAATTGGTTGCAGTTTTACTTTTGATGTATCCCATAAGTTTATTCGTACTTGCTCGTAAATATAGTTGGTCGAATTGGAAACATAAACTAACTGCAAGTATTGATGAATCATAAACCGAGCCACAGAAATGTTCATAACCGATTCAAACTGAATGGGAATACTTATTCATATGATGATCTTCATGAAGTGGCTTGTAGTTTTATAAAAGAAGGAGACCTCTATCATAAAGAGATAGGAGACTTCCTGATGGATTGGATTGATTCAAAAGATGATATTGTGTTTCAAACCTCAGGATCTACTGGTTCACCCAAAACAATTCGTTTTCCAAAGCAAGCTTTGGTTGATTCGGCCTTAGCGACTGGAAATCATTTTGGTATTGAAATTGGTAATCGAGCATTACACTGTCTTTCTGCAAAATATGTTGCTGGAAAAATGATGTTGATTCGTGCTATGATTTTAGGACTTGAATTGGATATTGTTGAACCCAATGGAAATGTCCTATCTAAAAACACCAATACATACGATTTTGCTGCAATGGTCCCTCTACAAGTAGAGAACAGCCTTTCTAGTCTAAATCAAATTGGAATTCTACTCATCGGTGGAGCAGCAACATCAACTCAACTGATTCATGCTCTTAAAACAAAAAAAACTAAAAGCTTCATTACCTATGGAATGACGGAAACCTTAACCCATATAGCTTCAATGTCAATTAATAAAGATCAAACAATTTTTTCAACTCTTGAGGGTGTTAAAATTTCAGTTGATGAGCGACAGTGCTTATGTATTGATGTTCCTTATTTGGGCAAAGAAACCATCATAACCAATGATCTTGTATCATTAGAGGGTAGTTCAAGTTTTAAACTTTTAGGGCGAATGGATTCAGTAATTAACTCAGCTGGTGTCAAGATAATTCCAGAAGTAGTAGAGCAAAAAATATACTCACTTATTGATTCTAATTTTTTTATTGGAAGCTTACCCGACAAACAATTTGGGCAAAAAGTTATTTTAGTTTTAGAATCTGATAAAGATAAAGAAAACTTGATTCAGCAAATTAAAGATGAGAGTATTCTGAGTTCCTATGAAATACCAAAGGAAGTTTACCACCTAAAATCATTTGCGTACACAGGAAACGGTAAGTTGATGAGAAGTAAAACCCTCAAACAACTTTTGAATCACATATAAAGTGTCTTAAACTTGTAAAACTCCCATATTAAAGTTTCCTTCAATTGGAGCTTGATTTGCAGCTTCAATCCCTCTGCTGATCCATTTTCGGGTAGTTATCGGATCAATAATTGCATCCGTCCATAAACGAGAAGCTGCATAGATTGGAGAAGTTTGCTTATCGTATCCTTCCTTTACCTTTTGGTATAGTTTTTCTTGTTGAGCTTCATCAATCAGCTCTCCTTTTTTCTTTCTTGAAGAAGCTTCAATTTGCATCAACACTTTGGCGGCTTGTGATCCTCCCATAACGGCCATCTCGGCACTCGGCCAAGAAACGATGAGTCTTGGATCAAATGCTTTACCACACATTGCATAATTTCCTGCCCCGTATGAGTTTCCTATGATAACAGTAAATTTTGGGACAACTGAATTGGACATTGCATTTACCATCTTAGCCCCGTCTTTGATAATTCCTGAGTGTTCGGCTTTACTACCCACAATAAAACCGGTTACATCTTGTAAAAATAAAAGAGGAATTTTTTTTTGATTACAGTTGGCTATAAAACGAGTAGCCTTATCTGCGGCATCTCCATAAATCACACCACCCAATTGCATTTCACCTTGAGCAGATTTTACAACTTTTCTTTGGTTTGCGACAACACCTACCGACCATCCATCAATTCGAGCATAGGCTGTAATGAGTGTTTTTCCATAATCTTTTTTATACTCTTGAATTTCAGAATTATCAACAAGGCGTTCTAAAATAGGATAGGTGTCATAAGGTTGATTTCTTGAAGAAGGTAGCAAACCATATAATTCATTTTCATCAAATTTTGGTGGAGCCGATTCAGATCTATTGAATCCAGCTGTTTCTGGCGCTCCAACCTTATCTATAAGAGCTCGAATATGATCTAAGGCTGCAGCATCGTCCTTAACCTTATAATCTACTACGCCACTAATTTTGGTTTGTGTAGAAGCTCCTCCTAGGGTTTCATTATCAATTGATTCCCCAATGGCAGCTTTTACTAAATAGCTTCCTGCTAAAAAGATACTTCCGGTTTTGTCAACAATCAATGATTCATCGGACATGATGGGTAGGTATGCTCCGCCAGCAACACAACTTCCCATGATTGCTGCAATTTGAAGTATTCCTTTGCTGCTCATTTTAGCATTGTTTCTAAAAATCCTTCCAAAATGTTCTTTATCAGGAAAAATTTCGTCTTGAAGTGGAAGAAACACTCCTGCACTATCTACAAGATAAATTATTGGAAGTCTGTTTTCTAAAGCTATCTCTTGAGCTCTTAAGTTCTTTTTTCCAGTCATAGGAAACCAAGCTCCAGCTTTGACAGAGGCATCATTTGCAACAATAACACACAAGCGTTTGTGGATATATCCCAAGACAACGATAACTCCAGCGGCGGGGCATCCTTTGTATTTTTCGTACATACCTTCAGCTGCAAAGGCTCCGATTTCTATGGCTTCAGTATCTGAATCAATGAGATAATTTACACGTTCACGTGCAGTCATCTTCCCTTGATTTCTTATTTTTTGTAACTGTTTCTTACCACCGCCAAAAGTTATGGCAATCAATTTTTGTCGAATCGATGACCATAATAATTTATTATGATCCTCATTTTTGTTGAAGCTTAGGTTCATACACAAAATTTAATGTAAAATTACAAAATTTTAAAGGGACCTTGGTTCAAGATCATCTGGTTTCTTTGTTTGGTTGACTTGAAATAATTTATTTGATTTAAAATAAATAAGCGATATTTGTCCCTTAGTTGTAAAATTATAAACATGAGTTTAAATAAAAATAAAATCTTTGGTTACGCTGCCCTTGCAATGCTAATTTTGGGAACTGTTTTAATAATCTTAGGACTAATTAAGTATCCTGAATATGCCATTGGATTTTGCGTAGCAGGTGTCGGATTTTACTCTGTAGCATGGGCTTTTAATGCTTTAAAAGGGAGAATATAATAATGTCAGATGATAAGAAAATAATTTTTTCCATGTCAGGGGTATCAAAAACTTACCCCTCTGGAAATAAACCAGTGCTTAAAGATATTTATTTAAGCTTTTTCTACGGTGTAAAGATTGGTATTTTAGGACTCAATGGGTCTGGGAAATCAACATTACTTAAAATAATTGCAGGAATTGAAAATAACTATCAAGGAGATGTTTCATTTTCTGCTGGTTATAAAGTGGGCTACTTAGAGCAGGAACCACTGATGGATGAAGAGAAGACAGTAGTTGAAGTTGTAAAAGAAGGGGTTGCTGAAACCGTTGCAATTCTTGATGAATATAATAAAATTAATGATCAATTTGGACTTCCCGAGGTTTATGAAAATGCAGATAAAATGCAGCAACTCATGGATCGTCAAGCTGTATTACAAGATGAAATTGACGCCTCCAATGCTTGGGAATTGGACAACCAATTAGAAATTGCGATGGATGCCCTCCGAACACCTCCCGGAGATCAAAAAGTGAGTGTATTATCTGGGGGAGAGCGCAGAAGAGTAGCTCTTTGTCGTTTGTTATTGCAAAATCCAGAAATTCTTTTGCTTGATGAGCCAACAAATCACTTGGATGCGGAATCTGTTCATTGGTTAGAACATCATTTAGCGCAATACAAAGGAACTGTAATTGCTGTTACACACGACCGTTATTTTTTAGACAATGTAGCTGGATGGATATTAGAGTTAGATCGTGGAGAAGGAATCCCTTGGAAAGGAAACTATTCTTCATGGTTGGATCAAAAATCTACTCGTTTGGCACAGGAACAAAAAACAGCTTCTAAACGTCAAAAAACTCTTGAAAGAGAATTGGAATGGGTTCGTATGGCTCCAAAAGGAAGACAAACCAAACAAAAAGCTCGTTTGTCTAATTACGACAAACTAGTAAGCCAAGATCAAACCAAGATGCAGGAAAACCTAGAGATCTTTATTCCAAACGGACCAAGATTAGGTACTAATGTAATTGAAGCGAAAAGCGTAAAAAAGGCTTATGATGAGAAACTTTTATACGACAACCTTTCGTTTAATCTTCCCCAGGCAGGGATTGTAGGTGTAATTGGCCCTAACGGTGCAGGTAAATCTACAGTATTTAGAATGATCATGGGAGAGGAAGCACCTGATTCAGGGAGCTTTGCAGTAGGAGATACCGTAAAATTAGCCTATGTAGATCAATCACACTCCAATATTGATCCTGAAAAGTCAATTTGGTCAAACTTTAGTGATGAACAAGATTTAATTATGTTGGGAGGAAAACAAGTCAATTCACGAGCTTTTTTAAGTCGTTTTAATTTTAGTGGAAATGAACAAAACAAAAAGGTCTCTACCCTTTCTGGTGGGGAACGTAACCGACTTCATTTGGCAATGACCCTTAAAGAAGAAGGTAATGTTTTACTTTTAGACGAACCGACTAATGACTTAGATGTCAATACTTTAAGAGCTCTAGAAGAGGGGTTAGAAAATTTTGCGGGTTGTGCTGTTGTAATTTCTCACGACCGTTGGTTTTTGGATCGAATTTGCACCCATATTCTTGCATTTGAGGGAGACTCTCAAGTGTATTTCTATGAAGGTTCATATTCAGATTATGAAGAAAATAAAAAGAAAAGGCTGGGTCAAGATATAATGCCCAAAAGAATACAATATCGAAAGCTTTCACGAGATTAGATCCCTTGATCGAATTAATTTTGATAACAATTCTTCAAAAGACTAGTCTTTACTTTTAAAAATCAATACTTTTTACTAGCTTCATAATCTATTCTGATTTATGAAGAAAAGAGTGTGTGTGATTGGGGCTGGACCTTCGGGAATAGCCGCCATTAAAAACATTAGGGAAGTAGGGATTGATGTAGTAGGCTATGATGCTAATCATGATGTTGGAGGTAATTGGATTTACAATGAAAAAAGCAGTCATTCTAGTGTTTTCGAAACTACACATATCATCAGTTCAAAAACCTTATCTCAATACGAAGATTTTCCTTTTGACCCCAGTGTAGCTGACTATCCATCACATCAAGAATTATATACTTATTTCCAATCTTATGCTGAACACTTCGACTTATACCGTTCGATAGAGTTTAATACCTTAGTCCAACATTGTAAACGGGTCGATAATACCAAGTGGAGCGTTAGAATTAAACAAAACGGAAAGGAAAGAATAGAGGAATTCACAGACCTTGTTGTGTGTAATGGACACCATTGGTTACCTAAATATCCAAACTATCCTGGGAAATTTAGTGGTGAAATGATTCATTCACATCAATTTAAAAAAGCGGCACCATTTGCAAATAAAAAGGTTTTGGTTATTGGTGGAGGAAATTCAGCTTGTGATGTTGCGGTAGAGACAAGCCGTATAAGCAAAAAAACTTCCATAAGTTGGAGAAGAGGGTACCGCATAGTTCCTAAATTTATTTTTGGTAAACCTACAGATATATTTGCATCAAAAATTTCTTTTATTCCAACAGCAATCCGAAATTTATTAGCAGGAATGATTGCAAGACTTATTGTTGGTCCTAACCGATTTTATGGCCTCCAAAAAGTAACACACAAAATGGGAGCAACACATCCCACACTAAACAGTGAATTACTTTACAAGATCCGTCACGGGAAAGTACATCCCAAAGTAGATATCAGTCATTTTGATGAAGCCAAGGTTCATTTTAAAGATGGTACTAATGAAGAATTCGATGCTATTATTGCTTGTACGGGCTATGTATTGAGCCATCCTTTTTTTGATAAAAACTTTATTGATTATAGTTCTGGTTCAGTTCCGTTGTATTTAAAAATGTTTCACGAGACCTATGAAAACTTGTACTTTATCGGTATGTTCCAACCTTTGGGTTGTATATGGCCGGGATCAGAACAGCAGAGTAAGCTTGCTGCTCGAGCATTGAAAGGTAAATGGAAACGCCCGATGAATATTAAAGCTTTGTGTGAACGCGAAGTCACTCATCCTCATATAAAACAAATTTCCAGCTCTAGACATACCATTACTGTTGATTTTCACCGTTTCTTAAATGACCTAAAAAAGCATTTACCTAAGAAGAAAAAGATTTCAGCATGATTCCTAGGGAATTATAAGGTATTATGTTATCAATTTTCATTGCTGAACCTTGCAAATGAATGATTTAATCCTTTGGGTTTAGTGCCGCATCAATCAAATCTGCAACATCGATTCCTGCTCCTTTTCGTATACTATCGGTTACAGTTAGTAAGAGCAACCTTTCTCCAGGTGTTTTTAAAAAAATCTTTTGCCCCCATGGAAGCTCAACACCCATTTGAGAAAAAGGAGTAAGTTTAGGATTCATGATTCCTGGTATAAGTATGGGTAGTGTTTGAACAGTACTGTTAACCAAATAAAAGGCAACGGTTCGGTTTGCTACAGTACGTTTTTTTTTGCCTGAACCTGATTTGAATAGCGTATATTCCATTTTAAGGGGGGCAATAAACCTGTTTTCTAGCTGTAAATATTGATTTTCTTCAATCGTAAGGGTAGCAAATTCATTCTTACCAACCCCAAAACCTTTGTAAAGGGAGTCTGAATGATGTTCCCTTGCCGAAACACCTAGTTCAAATTTTGATTTATTCCAGACTTTAACACTAAAACCTTTCATGTGAGGATAGTCTATCCGAACAATTTGCTTGGGAGGAATTACTAAAGTAGAATTTGGAAGTTGTTTTTTTGTTTGTCCTTGAACAAAAGTTTCGAAAAACAGTATCAAAAAGAATATGTATGGATTGAAACGTTTAAATACCATGATTTTTATTTTAAATTCAATTCCATTTTAATATCTGATCGGTCATAAGGCAGATTGGATTCAAGCGGGACTTCAATAAAACCCTGCTTTTTATAAATGTATAGGGCGTTTTTTAGCTTGGTACTGGAATAGAGGATAATTTTATCCCAATGATGTTTTTGAGCAAATTCAAGCATATAAACCATCAGCTTTTGCCCTAGATTTCGCCCTTGGAAAGATGGATCAACAGCCATTTTCCCTAATTCAAAAACTCCTTTTGATTTAAAAATATAAGCGGCTGTTCCTACAATTTTGTTCGCAATTCTTATGAAAAAGATAAATCCTCCAGGTTTTATGATTATGTCATCGCATTGACTCAGAAGCTTAGAATCATAAGACTCCACAACAAAGTACTTTTCAAGCCAAGCTTCATTGAGAAGGCGAAAGTCCTCTGCATATCGTGATTCATAGGGAATGATTTCCATGTAACTATTTTTCTCCTGTCATCATCTCGGGTTTTACCCAAGCATCAAATTCCTCTGAACTTACATATGCCAGAGCTAATGCAGCTTCTTTTAGTGTAGTGCCTTCTTCATGTGCCTTATTGGCTATTTCAGCAGCTTTGTAGTAACCTATTTTTGTGTTTAATGCGGTTACTAGCATCAGAGAATTAGAAACTAATTCGTCAATACGTTTTTGATTTGGTTCAATCCCATTTATACAATTTTCAGTAAAACTTACACACGCATCTCCAATTAATTGAGCAGACTGAATTATGTTTGCTGCCATCACGGGTTTAAAAACATTCAATTCGTAGTGTCCCTGGGTTCCAGCTACCGAAATAGTAACATCATTCCCCATTACTTGAGCGCAGACCATTGTGATTGCTTCACATTGTGTAGGATTAACCTTTCCGGGCATAATTGAACTTCCAGGTTCATTTGCGGAGATCATTATCTCTCCAATTCCAGAACGAGGCCCAGAGGATAGCATGCGAATGTCATTTGCAATCTTATTTAGAGAAACAGCCAATTGCTTTAATGCTCCATGTGTTTCTACAATAGCGTCGTGAGCCGCAAGAGCTTCAAACTTATTATGAGCAGTTATGAAGGGTAGTTTGGTGAACTCGGCAATGTATTCGGCAACTCTTTTGGAGTATCCCTTTGGAGTGTTAATGCCAGTTCCTACTGCTGTTCCACCCAAAGCAATCTCAGAGAGGTGAGTTAAAGTAAAATTTAGTGCATTCAAACCATGATCCAATTGGGAAACATATCCAGAAAACTCTTGACCTAATGTTAAGGGAGTAGCATCCATCAAATGGGTTCGCCCAATTTTAACAACATCAGAAAACGCCTTTGCCTTTTTATCTAATGCTTTGCGAAGTTGTTCAATTCCGGGAATCGTTGTTTCTACAATTTTTTTGTAGGCTGCGATATGCATTCCAGTAGGAAAGGTATCGTTTGAAGATTGAGATTTATTCACATCATCATTAGGCGCGAGTGTTTTATCGCCTATTCCGAGTGTATTCCCTGCCAATACATGTGCACGATTCGCAATTACTTCATTGACATTCATATTACTTTGAGTTCCTGATCCAGTTTGCCAAATAACCAAAGGAAATTGATCGTCGAGCTTTCCTTCAAGGATTTCGTCACATACTTGAGCAATTAAATCTCGTTTTGTGATATCCAAAACACCCAATTCATGATTTGCGAACGCAGCAGATTTTTTTAGGTAAGCAAATCCATGAACAATTTCAATAGGCATAGAGGCTGATGGACCAATCTTAAAATTAGAACGAGAACGTTCTGTTTGTGCTCCCCAGTATACGTCTTTTGGAACTTTAACATCTCCCAAGGTATCTTTTTCTATGCGATATTTCATTTTATATTTTGGTTTAGTATTTGTGAATACTAAAATACTAATTTTTAGATTAGGGACTAAGAAGATTTTTCGGTTTAGGAATTAATTTCTTGTGCAAAAAAACAAATAGAACGTTGGGATTAATAGAGTAAAAAACTTAATTTTGTTAAAATTTCACAAAAATGTTTGAATTCGATCAATATCTAGGTTTTTTATCTTTTTTAACCATTTTAACCATTGGTTTTTGGTTAATGATATTTCTTTTAACCTTTGTTATCCCTTATTGGCTAACTGGAGCTTTACTCGAGTGGTTGAAAGAACGTAAAGAAGCTAAAAAGGCTGAACTACAAGAATAAATATTAAACACCTTAACCTTTTAATACGGTTAAAAAATAAATTATAAAACCTCACAAATTTTAAATTTGTGAGGTTTCGTTGTTCAAGAGAATTGCGGAAAATATTAGAAATCAAATTCATCTCCTCCATCACCGGAGTTATTTCGGTTAAGTCTACGTTTTTTTCGTGCTTTACTTTCGTTTATTTTATATGTGAATGTCAGGACATAGGTAGGTTGTCTCCATTGAAATTCGGAATAGGTATTAAAGTTTTCGTTTGTCGTTGTGCTTTTACGTCTTCGAGTATTCAACAAGTCACTTGCTCGAAGGGAAAGTGTCCCTTTTTTCTTAAGAATACTTTTATTGATTGCACCTGAAAGAGTGAAAATACCTTCAGATTTTGTTTGAGCATTTGCTCGAGGTCCTAAAAAAAATCCGCGAATTTGCGTGTCAAATCCTCCTGGGAGCTTAAGACTAGCGTTGATTCTACTGAACCAGCTTATAATTTCTGCATCAAAATTCTCGCCGTTATAATCACCATTTGTTTGAGAATTAAAAATATTAAAATTCCCGCTCAATCGAATTTTTCTGGAGGGAGAATAAGTCAATGTAAACTCGGTTCCCGTTCTTATATTCTCAGATAAATTTACGGATATTGATCGAAGTGCTGGAACCAAGTTGATGGTACCGTCATCAGCTGTAACTTCCACAAAATCCCCAGTAGCTTCTGTAATACGTTCAATATTTTGAGTTGATTTTTGAAAATAAACGGAACCATTAAATGTAAATTTCTCCCAACGCTTCAAATATCCGAGATCAAGAGCATTGGAATAGGTGGGATCTAAATCAGGATTTCCTTGTCTAAAAAAGGTAATGCTAGAGCGGGAGGGGAATGGATTTAATGACCAACCTCTGGGTCGTCTAATTCTTCTACTAAATCCAAGAGTTATACTTTCTTTTTCTGTTAATTCATAAGATAAATTAAAGGTTGGAAACCAATCCAAATAGTTCTTTTCTATTTTTTCGTTGGTTGTTTGCTGATCGATGATGATATTGGAGTGTTCCATCCGTAAGCCCAATAAATATGAGAATTGATTTATTTTTTTTCCAAATTGTGAGTAAGCAGCGTTTACATTTTCGGTGTACACTAGAACGTTTGACAGATCGGTGTTGAGTACAAAAACATTATTTTCTTCTATATTAACCTGATAGTCATTTTTTTGTGTCTTGAAATTTCCTCGATATCCGATTTCAAATTGGGTTTTCTTATCTACTGGCCATACATAGTCTACTTGGTACAAAACTCTTTTTTGAGATTCCATAGTAGATACCTCCTCAGGAGTGGAGCTCATGATATCTGAATCTTCATTCTCATTACTTTCTTCATATTGAAATTCGGCAACTAACTCATGTCCTTTGTCATCGAATTTTTTGGTGTAGTTAGCTGTAAATTGTTTAGTTTTGTCCAATTCTATCTCATCTTCAAAGCGATCAGAATTAAAAGTACCCATTGAAGTAATTGTCTCTATAGATGTAGAAACCAAGCTATTACGGTCGCTATCTCTATGGAAGCCCGAAAGGGTTAAAGAGGTGTTTTCATCTATGTTGTATTCAGCACCAAGATTGACAAATAAATTTTTACGATTTCGATCATAATCTCTTTTTTCATTTGAAAAATTACTTGGATTAGAGTTGTTAAAAAACTCACTGTTAAAAAGTCCACCCCCATTGGATTGAGAATCACTGAGAGTGGTGGTACTGAAAAAGTTAATTTTTTTTGTTCTCCAGTTTAAAGAAGCGCTTCCTCTGTAATTTTTAGGAATCCCTCCGTTTACGATAATTGAACCATTAAAACCTTCCAGGGTATTTTTCTTTAAAATGATGTTTAAGATCCCTGCGGTTCCTGCTGCATCATAACGAGCGGATGGAGAGGTTACTACTTCAACTTTTTCAATTGATTCGGCTGGAATTTGACGTAACCCTTCTGGACCAGATAAACCTACCAAACCAGATGGTTTTCCATTGATTAAGATTCGCACATTGTCATTTCCTCGAAGCGAAATAACTCCTTCCACATCAACAGAAACTGACGGAACATTATCCAATACATCAGATACACTTCCTCCTCGTACCGTAATATCTTTGCCTACATTATAAATCCGTTTATCCAAACGAATTTCAACAGTAGTTTTTTCTGCCACTAATTCAACCTCATCTAAACTAGAGGTTTCCATTTCCAAACGAATTGTTCCAAGATCAGTATTGGATCGAATAATTACCCCTTCATTTTTTGCGGCTTTAAATGAAATATATTCAGTTTTAATATCGTATTTTCCTGGGAAAACTTCAAGTGAAAAACGTCCGTTTACATCGGTTATACCCCCTTGAAGCATTTCTGGGCGGCGTTGGTTTTTTAAAGTAATAGTGGCGTATTCAAGAGGTTGTTCCGTTTCTTGGTCGATGACTATTCCGGTAAGAATAAATTTCCTTATGTTTTGTGGTCGTTGTCCAAAAGTGCTGTTGGCAATCAAAAGAAATAAACCAATTAAAGTGAGTTTATTTAAATAATAATTTTGATTCATTTATTATAATTTCCCTTTGGACTGTAGAAAAAGGATAAGGTTTAATTAACTTCCAAAAAAATGAATTAAATTCTCTAATGGCCTTCCAACAATTGCAGTTATTCCATTGGAAATTATAGGTCTTTCTATGAGTTTTGGATATTCAGCTAGAATGTTAATAATTTCATCAGGAGCATAAGTTTTACCTTTAAAATTGTCTTTCCAAATAGCTTCATTGGTTCTGACCAAGCTTAAGGGTTCAACTCCTAATAATTCAATTAAATTTTCGAGTTGTGAAACAGTCAACGGGTTTTTTAGATATTCTGTAATTTCTATCTCTAATCCCTTGGATTTAATATAATCCAGTCCTTCTCTAGATTTTCTGCAGCGTGGGTTATGGTAAATTGTATATTTCATTTGATGCGTTTAAAGCTTTGTGTATTGATTTAATTCATGAGCTAGTTGTTCCGAGCTTTGAAATTGAATGGAGTGAATTCCTAAAGCTCTTGCGGCTTCTACATTTCTCTTATTGTCATCAATAAATAATGATTCTTCGGCAACAAGGTCAAAGCGATTCAGGGTAAGTTCATAAATCTCAGGGAAGGGTTTTCTCGTTTTTTCTATTCCCGAAACCAAAATCCCTTCAAACCATTGTAAAAACTCAAATTTTTTTAATGCTTTAGGGAAGGTTTCATGGCTCCAATTGGTAAGAGCAACAACTTTGTATTGAGGTGATTTTGAAAACTTCTCTAAGATATCTACAGTTCCTTGAATTTGATCTCCTAGCATTTCATCCCAACGATCATAGTACATTCGAATTTCTTTTTCAAACTCTGGAAATAATGCAACCCGCTCTTCGGTGGCTTGAGCTATAGGATATCCAGCATCTTGATTTTCATTCCAATCTTGAGTGCAAATTTCCGAGTAAAAATGTTCCATTTTCTTTTTATCACCTTCAAATACTTTAATGAATACCTTATCAGGATTCCAATCGATTAGTACTCCTCCTAGATCAAAAATGATGTTTTTAATATTGATGTTTTTATTCATTATATTTTGGTTTTAAGATTAGGTTTATTTTTTTACTTGGTTTCATTTTGGCCCATCATCATCAAATAGGATTTTAAGAATGGGTCAATTTCTCCATTAAGAACATCATCTACATTTCCAGTTTCGTGTTGTGATCTTACATCCTTCACTAATTTGTAGGGGTGAAGCACATAGTTACGAATTTGAGAACCCCATTCTATTTTCTTTTTGGATGCCTCAATTTCTTTTCGAGCTGAAAGTTTTTTTTGTAATTCGATCTCGTACAATTGAGATTTAAGAAGCTGCATGGCTTTGGTTTTATTGTCTAATTGCGAGCGTGTTTCAGAATTTTCAATTACGATACCCGAAGGCTCATGCCTCAATCGCACTGCAGTTTCGACCTTGTTGACGTTTTGTCCACCAGCTCCACTAGAGCGCATGGTTTCCCATGAAATATGTGCTGGATTGATTTGAATTTCAATGCTTTCATCAACTAAGGGATACACATAGACCGATGCAAAAGAGGTGTGGCGTTTGGCATTACTATCAAAAGGTGATATTCGAACCAAACGATGTACTCCATTTTCGCCTTTCAACCATCCAAAAGCAAAATCTCCTTCAATTTCGAGTGTCACAGTCTTAATCCCTGCAACATCTCCTGCTTGATTATTAAGTTCTATGATCTTATGGTTTTGCTTTTCAGCCCACATTAAATACATACGCATTAACATTTCGGCCCAATCACAACTTTCGGTACCTCCAGCACCTGCAGTGATTTGAATCACAGCACTAAGTGAATCTCCTTCATCAGAGAGCATGTTCCGAAACTCTACATCTTCCAAATCGCAGGTTATGGAATGGTAAAGGCTCATAATCTCTTGTTCTGAAACATCATCTGATTTAAAAAATTCCATGAGAACTTCTAAATCTTCCGTTTTTTGAACGAGTTTATCGTAATCACTTACCCATTTTTTTAGGGTACGAAGGGTTTTCATGTGTGCTTCAGCTTCTATGGGCTTATTCCAAAATTTAGGATCAAGCGTTACTTCTTCTTGATTTCGAATTTCGATCAGTTTGGCATCAATGTCAAAGATACCTCCTTAATGCGCCGAGACGCTCTAAAAGACCTTTTTGTTGATCTTGTGTAATCATATTCATTTTTCTGTAAAAGTAGAATTAAAGTCTCGGAATCCCTTTTTTTAACAATATTTTTTTAGCTTACATTAAAATTTTTAATGATGAAACAAATTATCAGTTTTTCTTTTATTTTAACTCTTTTATTTTCTTTTTCAACACAGGCTCAACGTTCCAAGAAAAAAGGAAATGCTTCGCAAAAAAGTCAATTGGAAAACCTCATTAACAACGCAAAATCCTTTAATGGGTTTTTTGATTTTTTCTATGAGGATAGTAGTGGAACGGTTTTTTTAAAGGTGAATAAAAAAAATCAAATCAACACTGAGTTTTTATACATTAATAGTTTGAGTGCAGGTATTGGTAGTAATGACATTGGATTGGATCGCGGACAATTGGGTAACGAACGCGTAGTTTATTTTTCTAAAGCGGGAAATAAGCTTCTCTTAATTCAACCCAATCTAAAATATCGAACCAGCACGGTAAATATTTTAGAAAAACAATCTGTGAAAGAGGCCTTTGCTGAGTCCGTTTTGTATGGTTTTCCGATTATCGAAACAACAATTAATCATTATTTAGTTGATTTAACTCCATTTTTAATGCAAGATACACATGGGGTTGCTCAACGATTGAAACAGTCTAAGCAAGGTATTTATAAAGTAGATAAATCTCGTTCTGCTATTTCTCTTCCTAGAACCAAGGCTTTTCCAGAAAACATTGAGTTAGATGTATTACTTACTTTTGGTGGGCAAGCATCGGGGAGATGGATTCAATCGGTTACTCCATCTCCTAATAGTGTTAGTGTAAAGCTACATCATTCGTTTGTGGCTTTACCTAAAATCCCCTTGGCACCAAGAAAATTTGATCCTAGAAGTGGGTCAATTCCATTTTCGTTTTATGATTATTCTACCCCAGTTGAAGAATCAACGAGACAAGTTTACACCTTACGACACCGTTTGGAAAAAATAAACCCTTCTGAGCCTCTAAGTCAGGCTAAGGAACCCATTGTTTACTATTTAGATAACGGCACTCCAGAACCCGTAAGATCAGCACTCTTAGAAGGTGGGAGTTGGTGGGATCAAGCTTTTGAGGCAGCAGGCTTCAAGAATGCTTTCCAAATCAGAATGTTACCCGATGAAGTAGATCCCTTGGATGTTCGATACAATGTAATCCAATGGGTTCATAGGTCAACTCGAGGTTGGAGTTATGGTGCAAGTGTTGTAGATCCAAGGTCAGGAGAAATTTTAAAAGGTCATGTTAGTTTGGGAAGTTTGCGGATTCGTCAAGATTTTTTGATTGCGCAGGGATTGACAAATGCACCTTACGCCAATGGAAATACTGATGAAAGTCAAATGTCTGAACTTGCAATTGCTAGAATTCGACAATTATCTGCTCACGAAATTGGGCATACCCTTGGTTTTGCGCATAATTTTGCAGCTAGTACTAATGGTAGAGCATCTGTAATGGATTATCCTCACCCGAAAATCGATATAGTAGATGGTAAAATTTCCTATTCAAATGCTTATGCTATGGGAATTGGTCCCTGGGACAAAACCTCAGTACAATATTCATACAGTGATTTTCCAGATGGAACTGATGTGACTAAAGCCTTAAATTCAATTTTAGAGAAGAGTATAAAAGAAGGAAATCGTTTTATTTCTGATCAAGATGCACGACCCATAGGTGGAGCACATCCATATGCTCACTTATGGGATAATGGTGAAAGTGCTATTGAAGAGTATAAACATCTTTTGAATGTTAGGTCTATTGCATTGAAAAATTTTTCGGAAGATCAGTTGAGAGTTGGAGAACCCTATTCGGTTTTAAACGATCGACTCGTACCTCTTTATTTTTTACACCGATATCAAGCAGAGGCAATTGTTAAGTTGATAGGAGGAGTGGATTATTCCTATGGAGTTAAAGGAAATATTCCCTTTTCAATTGAAACCATCTCCTCAAAAATCCAAAAAGAGGCTTTAGCTACTATGATAAATTCTCTTTCTCCAAAAACCCTAGCGATTCCTAAAACTCTTTTAAATCAACTTCCACCAACTGCTTTTGGATATTCATCAACTCGAGAAAGTTTTCGTTCTCAAACTGGAAGAGTTTTTGATGTTATGGGAGCACCTTCTTCCCTTGGAAAAGGAATCATTCAAATGATTTTGAATCCTCAAAGAATATCTCGAATAGTCCAACAAAAATCACTCGATAGTAATCAATTGTCTCTGGAGCAACTAGCCGATCAATTAACTCAACAAATTTTTAAAAAGACATATGATGATGCTTATTTTAATGCAATACAATCTCAACTAAAAGAAATCTATTTGAATTCTCTTTTTGAACTTCATGTAAACAATAAAACCACTCCATCAGTTAAAGCTATTAGTTTTGAAATTTTAAAGGACATTGAAGATGATCTTAAAAGAAGTAAACAACCTTACAAATCATATTATTTAAGTAAAATAAAACGATTCATAATTAATCCCGATGATTTTGAAGTACAAGAAACTCCAGTTCTCCCTGACGGCTCACCTATAGGGATGGACACTTTTTGTAGTCAATTCAAAATATAATTATTTAAATAAGTATTATATTTAAATTCAATATGCCGTATTTTTACTAAAATGAAAGTAAATTTAATAAGTGATACCATAACCCTTCCATCCCCAGGCATGTTAGACGCGATGTATGCAGCAAAAGTCGGGGATGATGTCTTTAAGGAAGATCCATCTGTAAATGCTTTGGAAGAGAAGGTTGCTAAATTATTTGGAAAAGAAAATGCTTTGTTTTTTCCATCCGGAACTATGGCAAATCAAACTGCTATAAAATTACACACCCAACCTGGAGAACAGCTGATTTGTGATCACTATTCTCATATTTTCAATTATGAGGGTGGAGGTATTAGCTTTAATAGTGGGGTTTCTTGTAATCTCATAGAAGGAGATCGAGGAAGAATAAATGCAGAACAAGTTGCCTCTAAAATAAATCCGCCAGATTTTTATCATTCCCCTTTGTCAACCTTAGTTTGTTTAGAAAATACAACCAACAAAGGAGGAGGGGCTTATTATGAAGTTTCGGAGATAGAAGCCATTCGATCTGTTTGTAATAAACATAATTTGGGCTTGCATCTCGATGGAGCACGATTATGGAATGCAATGATTGCAACTGGTCAGAAACCTGAAATATTTGGAAGTTTGTTTGATACGATTTCAATTTGTTTTAGTAAGGGATTAGGAGCTCCTGTGGGCTCTGCCTTATTAGGAAGTAATGAGGATATTGAAAAAGCTATTCGAATACGAAAGATTTTTGGTGGTGGTATGAGACAAGCAGGATTTTTGGCAGAAGCTGCATCCTATGCTATAGACAATCATTGGGAACATTTGTCTGAAGATCACAGAAAAGCATCTGAACTAAAGGATTGTTTAGAAACTTTAAATTACATCCAAAGAGTAGAGCCAGTAGACACTAATATAGTTATATTTAAACTTATTGATTCAATTGAAAAAAATGATTTTATAAAAAAATTAGATGCATTGGGTATCCGATTTATTTCCATGGGTCAAGGTAAATTACGGATGGTTACACACAGAGATTACTCACAATTACAACACGAATATGTTCTTGATATAATTAAAGCCCTTAAATTTTAGCCCTATGAAACTTTATGTAAATTTTAATACCAACTTAATTCTTATCCTTATTTTTGGGGTAATTTTCGTTCAATCATGTAATTCTGATATGAAAGCTACTTCTATGAAAAACCTTCTTCCTCCCGTTGCAGAACAGAAATCGTATCAACATAAGATTCATGATGATATTCGTGAGGATGAATATTATTGGTTGAAAGACCGAGATAATCCAGAGGTAATCGATTATTTAGAACGAGAAAACGACTATTACGCAAAGTCAACTGATCATACTCTAGATTTACAAAACGATCTTTTCGAAGAAATGAAAGCTCGTATCAAAGAAGATGATTCATCAGTTCCTTATTTTTACAATGGTTATTGGTACATAAGTCGTTATGAAAAAGGGAAAGATTACCCCATTTACACTCGTAAGAAAGCGACCCTAGAAGCTGAGGAGGAAATTCTTTTTGATTGTAATACAATGTCAGAAGGGCTTGAATATTTTCGCTTAGTTGGAATAAGTATTAGCCCAGACAATACCAAAGCTGCATTTGCAGTAGATACGGTATCCCGTCGGCAATATACTTTAAAGGTTAAAGATTTGGTTACTGGAAATCTTCTAAGAACATCAATCAAAAACACTACAGGTGGTAGCGTATGGGCAAAGGATAGTGAAACACTTTTTTACACCCAAAAAGACCCCATTACTTTGCGTTCTGAAGCAATTTATAGACATAATATTAATGCACCAAATAATGAAACAACCTTGGTTTATGAAGAAGAAGATGACACGTTTTCAGTTTATGTAATGGATTCTAAATCAGAGGACTACATCTTTATTTCGTCTTACAGCTCTCTTACCACTGAATTTCAATACATCAAGTCAGATGAACCTTTGAGTGATTTTAAATATTTTCAAAAAAGAATTCAAGGATTAGAATACAGTATTTCTCATTTTGAAGATAATTTTTATGTATTTACAAATGCAGATTCTGCTGAGAATTATAAGGTTATGAAAACTCCAATTTCTCGAACAGAACGATCTAATTGGGTTAATTTTGTTGAACACCGACCGAATGTTCTTCTAGAAGATTTAGAGATTTTCAAAGAGTATTTTGCAATTACAGAAAGAGAAAATGGGCTCACCAAAATCCGAATTCAATCTTGGGATGGAAAAAAAGACTTCTATTTACCCATAGAAGGTGAAACTTACTCTCTTTATGCTTCTTCAAATGTTGATTTCAACACAACGAAATTGCGATATGTTTTTAATTCGATGACCTCGCCCTCTTCAGTAATAGAATATGACATGGCAAGAGGAGAGCAGAATATACTTAAAGAGCAGGAAGTTTTGGGGGATTTTGATAAAAATAATTACACCTCTGACCGTTTATGGGCTACTGCAGAAGATGGGGTTAAAATTCCAATTTCAATTGTGCATCACAAGGAAACTGAATTAAATTCAAATACTCCAATTTTACTGTATGCTTATGGTTCTTATGGATCAACTATTGATCCAAACTTTTCGACAACACGATTAAGTTTACTGAATCGTGGTTTTGCTTTTGCTATTGCCCATATAAGAGGCGGAGAATATATGGGACGAAATTGGTATGATGATGGTAAACTATTTAACAAAAAAAATACTTTTTCTGATTTCATTAATTGTTCTAAATTCTTGATTGAAGAAGGAATGACTTCCTCAGATCATTTATATGCTTATGGAGGTTCAGCAGGAGGCTTGTTGATGGGTGTGATCTTGAATGATGCACCTAAAATATATAATGGAGTAATATCTGCTGTTCCTTTTGTTGACGTAGTAACCACGATGCTTGACGATACGATACCCTTGACTACATCAGAATATGATGAATGGGGAAACCCTAATGATAAGGATTATTATCATTACATTAAATCATACTCACCGTATGAAAATGTAAAGGTCCAAGATTATCCCAATATTTTAGTCACAACTGGATTGCACGATTCTCAGGTACAATATTGGGAACCTGCAAAATGGGTTGCTCGTTTAAGGAAATTAAAAACTGATAATAAACAACTATACCTTTACACCAACATGAATGCGGGACATAGTGGAGCTTCAGGGCGTTTTGATCCGCTGCATGAAACAGCAAAAAAGTACTCTTTTTTGCTTGAGTTAGAAAATAAGTTTATGTGATTTTTTTTAATTAAATTTGCACTGTTTTTATTCTAACCTATTGCATGAAAAATAACATTCAATCTTCAAAAAATGTTCTTAGTTTAATTGGAAATACTCCTTTAGTTCAGCTTCAAAATGTTTCAAAAGGCCTCAAAGGTTCTTTTTATGCAAAATGGGAAGCGGCGAATCCAGGTCATTCAAACAAAGATAGAATCGCACTTTTTATAATTGAAGAAGCTGAAAGAAAAGGGCTTCTTAAAAAAGGTAGTGTGATTATTGAAACTACCTCTGGTAATACCGGTTTTAGTCTTGCGATGGTTTCCTTAATCAAAGGTTATGAATGTATTTTGGCTGTGAGTTCCAAATCCTCTGAAGATAAGATTAACATGTTAAGCGCCATGGGAGCAAAGGTTTATGTTTGCCCAGCAAATGTAAAAGCCGATGATCCAAGATCTTATTATGAAGTTGCTAAACGCATTCATAAGGAAACAGCTAATTCTTTTTACATCAATCAATATTTTAATGATTTGAATACTGAAGCACATTATCAAACTACAGGGCCAGAAATTTGGGAACAAACTAACGGTCAAATTACACATTTAGTTGCTTGTAGTGGAACCGGTGGGACAATATCGGGATGTGGTCGATTTTTGAAAGAACAAAACCCCAATATTAAAATTATTGGAGTTGATGCATATGGATCGGTACTAAAAAAATACCATGAAACACAAGAATTAGATTTGAATGAAATTTATCCTTATCGAATAGAAGGTATAGGAAAAAACATGATTCCTACTGCTACTGATTTTGAGGTAATTGATCATTTCGAAAAGGTGTCTGATGAAGAAAGTGCTCACAGTGCACGTGAAACCTCACTAAAAGAGGGTATGTTTGTAGGATATACATGTGGAGCTGCGGTACAGGCAATTAAAAAGCTTAATGAAAAAAATATGTTTAACGATAGCAGTAAAGTTGTTTGTATATTCCCAGATCACGGATCTCGATACATGAGCAAAATATATAACGATCAATGGATGCGAGAGCAAGGCTTTTTTGATAGTGCACATGCTCAAGATCCCAAAAAATTAGAATACATAAAATAACGATATTATAGTCAACCCTTTATGATTAACGATTTATTTGACAGAATACTTGACAACAAAGGTCCTTTAGGTAAATGGGCATCAGTGGCAGAAGGCTATTTTATGTTTCCAAAACTAGAGGGGCCAATTTCTAATAGAATGAAATTTCAAGGAAAAGAAGTCATTACATGGAGCGTTAATGATTATTTGGGGCTTGCCAATCATCCTGAAGTACGAGAAGTAGATGCCAATGCTGCTGCTTTATATGGCTCTGCTCATCCAATGGGTGCCCGAATGATGTCTGGTCATACGGATTTACATGAACAACTTGAAGAAGAATTGGCTGATTTTGTTAATAAAGAAGCTGCTTATGTACTCAACTTTGGATATCAAGGAATATTGTCAACGATAGACACTTTGGTGTCAAAAAGCGATATTATAGTTTATGATGTAGACGCTCATGCTTGTATAATTGATGGTGTTCGTTTGCACCCAGGAAAACGCTTTACTTTTATGCATAACGATATAGAGAGTTTAGAAAAAAACTTGGTCAGAGCTTCAAAAATCGCGGAAAAAACTGGAGGTGGGATATTAGTAATATCTGAAGGAGTTTTTGGAATGCGAGGAGAACAGGGTCGTTTAAAAGAAATTGCAGCACTTAAGTCGAAGTACAACTTTCGATTCCTTGTTGATGATGCACATGGATTTGGGACTCTAGGAGCTACTGGAGCAGGCGCAGGAGAAGAACAAGGTATTCAAGACGACATTGATGTTTATTTTGCAACTTTTGCCAAGTCTATGGCATCCACAGGTGCATTTATTGCAGGAGACAAACAGATTATTGATTTCATGAAATACAATATGAGATCTCAAATGTTTGCCAAATCATTACAATCGGTTTTGGTTGAAGGAGCATTAAAGCGTTTAAATATGTTGCGCTCGCATCCAGAATTAAAAGCAAAATTATGGAAAAATGTAAATGCTTTACAATCTGGTTTAAAGGAAAGGGGTTTTGATATTGGAACTACTCAAAGCTGTGTAACCCCAGTATACCTTAAAGGAAGCATTCCAGAAGCAATGGTATTGGTTAAAGATTTACGTGAAAATCACAATATTTTTTGTTCTATTGTTGTTTATCCAGTTATTCCAAAAGGAATTATTCTTTTAAGACTGATTCCAACTTCTACACATACTCAAGAGGATATTACACTAACATTGGATGCATTTTCTACAATAAGAGAGCGGTTAGAAGGGAATGTATATAAACGAATGTCTTCTGGTATCGAAGCAGCTTCCTAATCAAGCTAAACTAATTTAAAAAGATAATCTTTTTTAATTATTCATTTAACATTACTGGCATAACGAGCATTGTCATGTTTTCTCCTTCTTCAGTACCATCGATAGGGGTGATTATTCCAGCTCTGTTTGGTAAAGACATTGCCAGTGAAACTTCTTCAACTGATAAATTACTTAGCATTTCTATGATGAATCTAGAATTGAATCCAATTTGTAAATCATCTCCTTGATACTGGCAATTCAGACGTTCTTCAGCTTTGTTACTGAAGTCAAAATCTTCTGCAGAGATATTGAGTTCGGCACCAGCCATTTTTAGACGTATTTGATGGGTTGTTTTATTAGAAAAAATACTGACTCTTCTTAGTGAATTTAGGAAGGGTTCGCGAGAAATTGTCATCACGTTAGGGTTTTCTTTCGGAATTACAGCTTCGTAGTTTGGATATTTCCCCTCAATCAAACGACAACTAAGTGAGGTAGCTCCAAAAGTAAATTGCGCATTTGTTTCATTGTATTCAATACTTATTTCTTCCTCACTTCCTTGTAAAATCCCCTTTAAAATTTGAAGTGCCTTTTTGGGCATGATGAATTCAGCTGTAGCATCAGCTTTGAGGTCTGTTCGGGTATATTTTACGAGTTTATGGGCATCCGTTGCAACAAAAGTCAATGATTCTGTTGAGAATTGAAAAAACACACCACTCATAACAGGTCTTAAATCATCATTTCCAGAAGCAAACAAAGTTGAATTTATTGCCGTAGCTAAAATATCAGCAACGATTACTGTTTTGCTTGGATCTTTCAGATTTACTGCTTTTGGGAATTCATCTCCAGGGACATAGGCTAATGCATATTTTCCATTGTTAGCACTGATTTCTACTGTATTGTTTTCCAATACCATAAATGTTAAGGGTTGCTCTGGAAAAGTTTTTAGGGTATCCAATAATAAACGTGCAGGAAGGGCTATAGTACCACTGGAATCAGATTCTACAGTAATACTTGATGACATGCTTGTTTCAAGATCAGATGCTGTAAGCGTCAAACGATCCGTTTGAAGTTCAAATAAAAAATTATCCAATATGGGGAGAGTGTTCGAGTTGTTGATTACTCCGCCTAGGGCTTGAAGTTGCTTTAGCAATTGATTACTTGATACGATAAATTTCATGTACGGAATTTGATTTAATTCAAAGATATTTGAAATGCTTCTAAATGCGAAAGAAACTTATTAACAGTTATTGACTATAACTTTTGTTCCTGAACCAATTGAAAAATAATCCAATTATAAATAAAAAAATCAATGGGCTAAAAACACTAAAATAGATCCAGAAGCTTCCTTTTGAATTCACTTTTTCAGAATCCAACATTGCGATTTTAATTTCTCTGGAGCGTAAACGGAGTAAATCATCCTCTCCAATTAGGTGATGAATTGTATTTTTAAAAAATTGTTTGTTGGAATAGAAATTATTGGTCCACTTATCATAACCCAATTCTAGAGGTTTTCCTTTATCAATTTGGTTTTCGATTAAATTTCCATCTCCAAAAACAGCAATTCGGGCTTTTTTTGATTCTTTGACATCCCATTCAAATGGATGTATTCGATTGGTGTATAAGGAATTGAATTCCCCTTCAAGAACAAGCCCAAGTATTTGTTCTTTATCGGTAAATACAGAAGGTTTTATTGGTTCTGTTGCGGTTTTTAATTTAATCATAGAGGGGATTCCTTCGATCAGAGAAAGAGGTGATGACTTAATGAGTATAGTTTTTTTTAAGCTGTTTTTTAAAGTATCAATTGGGCTTGCAAATTGAAAAAGTACATTTCCTATTGCTGAGCCAATGGAGTTACTTTGATCTGGTACAGCTAGAGGGTTATAGGGCCATGGATAGGGTAGGTATTGAGAATTGTTTTCATTGCCTTGTGCCAATACTATAGGAGCACTGTATAGGTCCTTAACAAGCTCTTGACGCATCCGAAATCCAAATTTAAAAAACAAATCATCAAGTTCCGAGAAGTTACCATAACTAACTGTTGATCCAGATAAATTGTACAAGCTGTCTTTTTGAACATTTACAGGATCAATTAAAAACATACTGTTTCCTCCTTGTTGAGTGTACTGATCAAGAATAAACTTTTCTGTATTTGAAAATGATTCTTTAGGATTGGAAACCAAAAGTAAATCAAACCGGTTTAAATTTTCTAATGTTTTTTGAGGGGTCATTGGAAATGCTATTAGATCAAAGGAGGCTAAATTGTAGTAGGGGAGTAAATCCTGCAAAAAACTAGTAATCAATATATCCTGGGAAGTATTGTGTGATTTCAAAACTGCAATTTTCTTTTTTTCATCTAATAAAATTTGATAGATACCATCCATAAGCGCAAATTCCAATTGTTGAATGGATTGTAAAATACGTTGCTCTGGTTGGTCTCCTAGATTTTTTTGAAGCAGTGAAACTCGAATGGTTCTATCTTCATAATTCAAAAGCATCCAAGGGAAAACATAGGATTGTTCAGTGGCTTGATTTGTATTTTCAACAACCATTTCGGGATATAAACCGTATTGGCTCATTTCATTCATCAATTGTTCAGTGTTAGTTGAGCCCTTATACGGATCAATAAACTTATAATAAAAGCGATCATTTTGAGCAATGACACTTTGCAGTAAAATTTCTGTTTCTGAACGCAAGCGCTGATATTCTTGTGGAAGTTTCCCTTTTAAAAATACATCAACTCGAATGGATTTTTTGATGGGTTTTATAAACGTTATGCTTTCATTGGATAAGGAATACCTTTTATCTACGGTTAGGTCCCATCGATAATTGAATCGTGAAGCTAAGATTTGAATTATTAGTACGCCTAAAAAAACAAACAGAATTCTTAAAAAATTAGTTCTGAACATTATTGTTTAATTTTTTTAAGTCGAAAAACAGTGAGGTAATTGAATAGGAACATCTGACCAAAAAAATAAATGACATCAGAGCTTGCAAGAATACCCTTACTCATTTTAATATAATGGGATTGAATGCCAATTGAATTAAAAAAATCATATGCACGGTTATCAGAAAAATAGAGAGATAACTCTCCCCAACCATAAAAATGAAGGAGACAAAAAAGTGATGACAATAAAAAAGCAATAACTTGATTCTTGGCTAATGAAGAACACCAAAGTGTAATGCTACAAAAAACACTTGCCAAAAATAATAAGCCAAAAAAAGACCCAATAAATGCGCCCCAATCAAACACATCCTTGTTCATCTTTAGCTGAAGAATTGCAAATGTGTATATAAAACTCAACAACAAACTTGAGAGAATTAGAAAAATAATCCCCAATAATTTCCCCAAAACCAGTTCCCATAGAGTAATAGGTTTAGTCATTAAAAGACCAATAGTCCCGGATTTTATTTCCTCTGCTAAACTTCTCATTCCAATGGCTGGAATAAGGAATAAAAATAACCAAGGCATTAGTTCAAAATATAAGTTTAAATCTGCAAATCCAGATCCAATTAAATTAAAAGTATTTGAGAAAACCCAAAGAAACAAACCGTTTAGGGTAAAGAAAACAGCTAAGATAATATAGCCCATTGGGGTGGTAAAAAAGGATAGGATTTCTCTTTTGGCTATAGCAAGCATATTATTTGAATTTAATGGTTATGGTATCTCGAAACTCCAATCCAAATAAACTGTTAGCGCTTCCTACCGTTTGTGGATTGCTTTTGTAAACAGAAAGTTCAAGTTGTCCTGCTGCGTTAAATAAAGCAATTTTTTTTCCATCTTCCTCTCTATTTTCTTTTGGGATCGAAAAATTTATTGCCTCCGTGTAGGAGTTATATATAGTATGCAGTTTTACACTTTTAGTGAAAATTGTATATGCCCTTCCTTTTTGATATTCCAAAAAAACTTTTTTGTTGATATTGGTAACTACGTTTCCAAAATTATCAATATAAATAACACTTCCAAGGATTTGATCTTCTGCAGTGTTGATAACTGGTTTAACATCAGTCACTTCTTTAATTTGGTTGATGTTCTTACCAATTACATCAAGGCTTCCTTTGCGTGCAATATGTCCAGCAACTTTGACAAAAACATCCAGAACTGGGAACGAAGAAACAATGTTTTTATGAATATTAATTTCAACAATTTTTTCTGGAATTCGCTCTTCTTTGATGAGTGAAAAAATACCGTTGTTTGCACCAATGAAATAATGCCCTTCTAAAAGCATAACAATATGTACGTTTTCTGGAGTGTATTCAGAATCTACACCGATAATGTGAATACTGCCTTTTGGAAAAGCAGAATAAGCGTTTTTTAGAACATAAGCAGCTTCAGTATGATTGAATGGACTTATTTGATGAGAAACATCGACAACATTAACTCCTTCAATTTCTTGATACAATTCAGCTTTTATTGCTGCTACAAAATAGTCTTTAAGTCCAAAATCGGTTGTCAGGCTTACTAAAGACATAAAGAAATCATATATTTTAAAAGTTATTTAAACTAAAAATGTAATTTTGAAATACAAACTTACAAATCCTTAAATTAAATAACCTTAAAACAACAGGGCTTTTGAATGAGATAAAAATTGAGTTAAAGGAAGTGAACCCAAGAGAGTTTTTTGGAGATCGAAATACTAATATTGAGCTTTTAAGGAATTATTTCCCAAAACTTAAAGTTGTTGCTAGGGGAAATACAGTAAAAGCTTTTGGTGAAGAAATAATTTTAGAGGAATTTGAGAAACGTATCGTTATGCTTGTTTCTCATTTTAAGAAATTCAACAAACTTGATCAAACCATTTTAGAACAAATCTTAACTGCAGATTCAGCTAAAGATTTTGAAGCTGTTGATGATAAAGAATCATTTATTGTCCATGGAGTTGGTGGTAAGGTAATCAAAGCCAAAACCATTAACCAACAGCGTTTGGTTTTAACCAGTCAAAAAAATGATATGCTTTTTGCAGTTGGACCTGCTGGAACAGGAAAAACATATACCTCAGTAGCTCTTGCAGTTAAAGCTTTAAAAGAAAAACAGGTTAAACGTATTATTCTAACCCGACCAGCAGTTGAAGCTGGTGAGAATTTGGGATTTCTTCCTGGAGATATGAAAGAAAAATTAGATCCCTATATGCAACCTTTATACGATGCTCTAAGAGATATGATTCCATCTGAGCGACTCAATTCATATTTAGAAAAGGGAACCATTCAAATTGCCCCTCTTGCCTTTATGAGGGGGAGAACACTGGATCATGCATTTGTAATTTTAGATGAGGCTCAAAATACTACTCATGCACAAATGAAAATGTTTTTAACTCGAATGGGGGCTCATGCTAAGTTCATAATTACAGGTGATCCCGGTCAGATTGATTTGCCTCGCAGAACGATTTCTGGATTGAAAGAAGCCTTGCTGGTATTGAAAGAAACCCCGGGAATTGAAATGATATATTTGGATGATAAAGATGTTATTCGACATCGATTAGTTAAGAAAGTCATAGAGGCCTACAAAAATATAGAGCATCAAAATTAATTAGAATAAATGAATACACTACTAGCATCCTCCTTTTCACTACCAGGGCAGCAATCCAAATATATTGGTAAAGTTAGGGAGGTAATTAGCCTTGAAAACGATTTGATTGTAATGATAGCTACTGACAAGCTTTCAGCATTTGATGTGGTGATGCCAAAGGGGATTCCTTATAAAGGACAAATTTTGAATCAGATAGCTACCCATATGATGGAGGCTACAAAGGATATTGTTCCAAATTGGCTTGAAGCAACCCCAGATCCATCGGTCGCAGTTGGAAAAAAATGCGAACCTTTTAAAATTGAAATGGTTATTCGTGGATATCTATCCGGTCATGCTGCCCGAGAGTATAAACTCGGAAAAAGAGTTATTTGTGGAGTACCAATGCCTGATGGAATGATAGAAAATGATCGTTTTTCATATGCAATCATTACTCCTGCAACCAAGGCAGAGGAAGGACATGATGAAGATATTTCCAGAGAGGAAATTATAAAGCAAGGAATTGTTTCGGAACACGATTATACTATCTTAGAAAAGTACACTAAAGCTTTGTTTGAGCGAGGAACCCAACTTGCTAAAGAAAAAGGTCTAATTCTGGTTGATACCAAATATGAATTTGGGAAAACTTCAGATGGAACGATTGTATTAATCGATGAAATTCATACCCCAGATTCTTCGAGATATTTCTATGATGAAGGATATGCGGAACGTCAAGCTAGAAGAGAACCACAAAAACAACTTTCAAAAGAATTTGTTAGACAATGGCTGATATCAAAGGAGTTTCAAGGGCTTGAAGGGCAACAAATACCTGAAATGAGTGAGGAATACATCAAGGAAATTTCTGATCGATACATTGAATTGTATGAAAAAATTACCGGAAATGAATTTATAAAAGGGGATGTTTCTTCAATTGAAAATCGCATTGAACAAAACATTCTTTCTTATTTAAAGACAAAACAATTGAATTGAATTTCAAGTTTTTTTTTAAATCCATTAGAAGACAATCAATTAATAGTTTTAAACGGAATTTGTTAATTACTTTCAAGGTTTTAGTTTACGCTTTTTACTTGGAACAACTAAATTAGCTGATTACATTATGGCTCAAAACGCACAGTATACAGAAGATAACATTCGTTCCCTTGATTGGAAGGAACACATCCGTATGCGTCCTGGGATGTATATTGGAAAACTTGGTGACGGTTCCTCATCTGACGATGGCATTTATATTTTATTGAAAGAAGTACTTGACAATTGTATTGATGAATTTGTCATGGGAGCTGGTAAAACCATAGAAATCCAAATAAAAGATCAAGAAGTAAGTGTTCGTGATTACGGACGAGGAATACCCTTAGGTAAAGTTGTTGATGTGGTTTCTAAAATGAACACTGGGGGGAAATATGATTCCCGAGCTTTCAAAAAATCAGTTGGACTAAACGGAGTGGGTACAAAAGCTGTGAATGCTCTTTCCGCATATTTTAGAGTAGAGTCAAATCGTGAAAATAAAACCAAGTTTGCCACATTTGAAGCTGGGAATTTGACAGAGGAAGCTGAGGCTGTTGAAAGTTCTAAAAGAAAAGGAACCAAAGTAAGTTTCACTCCTGATCATACCATTTTTAAAAATTTTCGTTACCGCAATGAATACATTGTGAAAATGATTAAAAATTATGTCTATCTCAATCCCGGATTAACAATTGATTTTAATGGTCAAAAATATTTTTCTGAAAACGGTTTAAAGGACTTGTTAGAAGACATTGTTAATGAATCTGATCTTTTATATCCCATTATTCATCTTAGAGGAGAAGATATTGAAGTTGCTTTAACGCATAGTAAAACTCAATATAGTGAAGAGTATCATTCTTTTGTCAATGGGCAAAACACTACTCAAGGAGGAACACATCTTGCAGCTTTTAGAGAGGCATTAGTAAAAACAATACGTGAATATTTTGGAAAAAATTATGATGCTTCTGACATTCGAAAATCAGTTATTTCAGCAATAAGCATCAAAGTTATGGAGCCTGTTTTTGAATCTCAAACAAAAACAAAATTGGGATCCACCGAAATGGGTGAAAAAATGCCCACAGTTCGTTCCTACATAAATGAGTTTTTGAAAAATCAACTGGATAATTACCTTCATAAAAATCCTGAAACTGCTGAACGTTTTCAGCGTAAAATCTTACAAGCAGAAAAGGAACGAAAAGAATTATCTGGAATTAGAAAGCTAGCTCGTGATCGCGCAAAAAAAGCGAGTTTGCACAACAAAAAATTACGAGATTGTAGAATTCATTTGGGAGACCTCAAGAAAGATAGAAGACTGGATTCAACCATCTTTATTACCGAAGGAGACTCTGCGAGTGGTTCTATAACGAAATCAAGAGATGTTAATACACAAGCGGTTTTTAGTTTACGTGGAAAGCCCCTGAATACCTTCGGGATGAGTAAAAAAATTGTTTATGAAAACGAGGAATTTAATTTGTTGCAAGCAGCTCTAAACATTGAAGAAAGTTTAGCCGATTTGCGCTACAACAATATTGTAATTGCTACAGATGCTGATGTTGATGGTATGCACATACGTTTATTATTGATTACTTTTTTTCTTCAGTTTTTTCCAGAACTAATCAAAGAAGGGCATTTATATATTCTACAAACTCCTTTATTTAGGGTTCGAGACAAGCAACAAACCTTTTATTGCTATTCAGAACAAGAACGAATCGATGCGATTGAAAAGTTGAGAGGGAAAGCAGAAATAACACGATTTAAAGGTTTAGGAGAAATTTCTCCTGATGAATTCAAATATTTTATCGGAGAAGACATCCGGTTGGATCCAATCATGTTAGATAAAGCCACTACGATAGAAGAATTATTACAGTTTTACATGGGGAAAAATACCCAAGACCGCCAAGAATTTATTATCAATAATCTAAAAGTAGAATTAGATTTAGCAGAATCGACAAGCTAAGTATGGAAGAAAAAGAATTCTACAACGAAAATAGTGGATTTGCTGACAACGTAGCTGATACCCTTGTCAAAGTTACTGGAATGTACAAAGATTGGTTTTTGGATTACGCTTCTTACGTTATACTAGAAAGAGCTGTTCCTGCAATTTCTGATGGATTAAAACCAGTACAAAGAAGGATACTTCATTCTATGAAAGATTTAGATGATGGGCGGTACAATAAAGTAGCAAACATTGTTGGCCATACGATGCAATATCATCCACATGGAGATGCCAGTATTGCTGATGCTATGGTTCAAATAGGTCAGAAAGATTTAATGATCGACATGCAAGGTAACTGGGGAAATATTCTTACCGGTGATCGTGCAGCGGCTTCAAGATATATTGAAGCTCGGTTATCAAAATTTGCAAATGAAGTTGTTTTTAGTCCCAAAGTTACCAATTGGCAGCTCTCTTATGATGGAAGAAAAAAAGAACCTATAAATTTACCGGTTAAATTTCCATTACTTCTAGCTCAGGGAGCAGAAGGAATTGCAGTCGGATTATCAACAAAAATACTACCGCATAACTTCAATGAACTAATACAGGCAAGCATTTCCTATTTAAAAGGAAAAAAATTCACTTTAGTCCCTGATTTTCAAACGGGTGGGATTATTGATGTTCAAAATTATAATGATGGAGTTAGGGGAGGTAAGGTTAGGGTTCGGGCAAAAATAAGTGCAGTCGATAAAAACACTTTAGTCATAACCCAAATTCCTTTCAGTACATCTACTACGAGTTTGATCGAATCAATCCTAAAAGCAAATGAAAAAGGTAAAATTCGAATTCGTAAAATTGAAGACAATACAGCTGCCAATGTTGAAATATTAATTCATTTACCCAATGGAATATCACCCGATAAAACCATTGACGCATTATATGCTTTTACAGCATGTGAAACCTCAATATCACCTCTAGGATGTGTTATTATTGACCATAAACCTCATTTTATTGGCGTTTCGGATATGCTTAGAATATCCACAGATACAACAGTTCAAATCTTAAAAAAAGAGCTAGAAGTAAAACTCCATGAACTTCAAAATCAATGGCATTTTGCTTCTTTAGAAAGAATTTTCATTGAAAATAAGGTGTATCGTGAAATTGAAGAAGAAGATACATGGGAAGGCGTACTAAATGCAATTGATGAAGGCCTTAAACCATATAATAAACTTTTAAAAAGAGAGGTAGTTGAAGACGATATCATCCGTTTGACAGAAATTAAAATCAAACGAATTTCAAAATTTGATATCGATAAAGCTCAACAACGAATCGATGCACTGGAAACTGAAATCTCAGAAGTTCAAGATCATTTGAATAACCTGATTGAATACGCCATTGATTATTTTGCAAAGCTCAAGAAAGATTATGGTAAAGGAAAAGAGCGCCTATCAGAAATACGTGTTTTTGACGATGTAGATGCTACCAAAGTAGTGGTAAGAAATTTAAAATTATTCGTAAATCGAGAAGAAGGTTTTATTGGAACTTCCCTTAAAAAAGATGAATATGTTTGCGATTGTGCAGACATTGATGATATCATTGTGTTTACTCAAAGTGGAAAAATGCAAGTAGTTAAAGTCGACAGTAAGGTATTTATTGAAAAGAACATTATTTACGCCGCTGTTTTTAAGAAAAAAGATCTGCGAACAGTATATAATTTGATTTACAAAGACGGTAAAACGGGAAGTTCATTCATCAAGCGGTTTGCAGTTTCGGGTGTTACCCGAGATAAAGCGTATGATCTAACTCAGGGTAAGCCTGGAACTAAGATTTTATACTTTACTGCCAATCCCAATGGGGAAGCAGAAATAGTATCTATACTTCTTCGAAATTCAGGAAGTGCTAAGAAATTGAAATGGGATATTGATTTTGCAGATCTTCAAATCAAAGGAAGAGGTGTAAAAGGGAATATTGTTTCAAAACACAATATTCTTCGAGTTGAATTAAAAGAAAAAGGTGTATCTACCTTAAAACCCCGAAAAATATGGTTTGATCCAACAGTTTTAAAATTAAATGTCGATGAAAGAGGGTATCTCCTAGGTGCTTTTAGAGGCGAGGATAAATTATTGATTATTAATGATAAAGGAGATTCCAAAACTGTAATCCCAGATTTGAGCTTGCATTTTGATCTTACACCAAAAATACTAGAACGTTGGGTCGAAAACAGACCCATTACAGCTGTTTATTTTGACCCAGAAAAAGATCGGTATTTCATTAAACGTTTTTTAATTGAAAACGAAAATAGAGAAGATAATTTCTTGAAGGAAGATTCAAAACTACTGTTTGTTTCATCAGAATGGAGACCCGTTATTGATTTAGTCTTTGCTAAACCTCGTGGAGGTGTTGCAGCACCCAATAAGAAGATCAATGTTGAGGAATTCATAGCTGTTAAAGGGTTTAAAGCATTGGGTAATCAATTGACTAGTAACAAGCTGAAAGATGTGGTTTTGATTGATTCTCTTCCCTATGAAGCCGTATCCGAAGATCCTGTGGAAGAAGTTCAAGTAATTGATGCCAAGGAAGTTAAAAATTTAGATGAAGACGAATCTCAAATCAAATTAGAACTATAAAGATTGATTATTTTTCTCTCTGAGTTTTATGTTTAGAAATTCAATTTTTAAAAAAAATAATTGAAAGTTGAGGAATTGTTGTGGGTTTAGTTATCTATTTTAGTAACTGTTCCTCTTTGAATGTTTTTTTTATCTCCAACAATAGCGTATTCAAAAGTATATTGATTTTTGTTTGTTGTCAAGATTTTGATAGATAGCGGACGTTTATCTTGGTTAGAAGTTGGGTTCAATTTAGTCAAAATACATTCACAAGGATTTACCCAGCGAATGCTGGCAGAATCTATCTTTCCATTGAAGGTTTCAATTTCATAATTTTCATCTCTTACAAAGGTTGACTCTAATAGTTCATCTCCAACGATTGTTTTAAATTCGAAAGTACCCTTATGAAACTGATTACAATTTCTTTGGGGGGAATAACAAGATAAACACATTAGAAGTAAAATAGTAGCAAAAGAAGGTTTCATGCGGAATTTTCAGTAAAAGTACTAAGATTTTCTTTCAATTACCTTGAATGTATCGTCCACATAAATATAAATTATTTCTTTTAAATCTTTTGTGGGCTTTGATTTTTGAATGGTTTGATTTTTAGATACTAAACTTAGAGGTTCTTGTTCACCCTCATGTGAATCGAATAAATTACTTTGTGTAGGGGTGAAGTTTTTATCTTTACCCAAAAGCAACCAATCGAACTCTACTTCATCGAATGTTGTTTGAATTTTTGATAAAAATTCAAGACTGGGTTTATTCCTTCCTGACAATATGTGTGAAATCCCAGAACGTTGTACTCCAATTTTTTCTGCAAAACTTGCAGCATTCAATTCATTTTCACTGATTAATTTCTTTATCCGAATAATAATTTCATCATAGTTTAACATTGTAACTTATTGAGGATTATTCTGCAATATAATTATAAAATTTTAACTTTCAGCTGTCTTTTATTTCAATTTTTCTTAAACAATTACTTTATATAATACTATTAAGTAATTGATTATTAATAATTAATTATGGAAAATAATCTCAGAACCTCTACTTTGTAACAATTTGTAAACTTAGAGCATTTAATTTGTATACATCTGTAACAAAATATTGTATAACGTTGTAAACATGTTTGTGTTTACATTTGTACACATGAAAACAAGAAACCTCAATCACAACCGATTATTGACTCCATCAATGCTTTACGATTACATTGAGGACAAAGATCTAATGTCTTGTCTAAGAACCTTTGGAACCTCTGCAGAAAAGCGTCCCATTTATGGATATGTGGTCGGAGAGGGTAAAAATAGAATCCTTATGTGGTCTCAAATGCACGGAAATGAATCAACTACAACCAAATCTTTAGTAGATTTTTGGGGTTATTTGAATACAGGTCAGGCAGAATTTATATTGAAAGAATGCACGTTTCTCATGATTCCTCAACTCAACCCAGATGGTTCTGAAGCTTATACTCGTTTGAATGCTAATAAGATTGATTTGAATCGAGATTTTATTGATTTAAGTCAACCCGAAAGTAGGTTGCTCAAAGAGGTTTTTGATGATTTTAAGCCTGATTATTGTTTTAACCTCCACGGGCAAAGAACAATTTTTTCAGCAGGCAATACTTCCATTCCAGCTACAATATCTTTTTTGGCACCTTCTGCCGATCCTGAAAGATCTCTTACACCAGCAAGAGAAATGGCAATGAAATTGATTGTAGCGGCAAAAAATAAACTTCAAAGTTATTTGTCCAATGCCATAGGGCGCTATGATGATGCTTTTAACATCAACTGTGCAGGGGATTATTTTACTTATCAAGGAACCCCAACCGTGTTATTTGAAGCAGGGCACTACCCAGGGGATTACAAAAGAACAAAATCAAGAAAGGCAGTTTTTGATTCTATAATTCAAATGTGTGAAATAATTTCTTTAAAAAAAATCCATTCTTTTTCTATTGCCGATTATTCCGAAATACCAAAAAATCATAAAAACCTCAGGGATATTGAGATATTTAACCTTAAAGGCACCTCAAAGGGGATTTCGTCAAGTAAAAACAAGGTGTTTATTCAATACAAAGAAGAGAAAAAAGAAGGAAAGATTCTATGGTTGCCTTGTTTTGATAGCTTCAATGCGGAGCACGTGGGGTTAAATAAAATAAATGCTAAAAACCACCCATATCTAAAAGATATTTCAGTAAATTTTGATGAAATTAAAAATATAACGAAAATGATTTCTTTGTTAAGTTTACATCAATAATGCCAATTCAGCGTCTACATGCCTTCTTTTTAAGTATTTTTGTGTTTTAATTTATAAAAGTTAGTTATGCCAAAATCTAAATTAGATGAAGTAGATCACCAAATCCTTGATATTCTAATTAATAATACCCGTGTTCCATTCACAGAGATTTCCAAAAAACTATTAATATCTGCTGGAACAGTTCATGTTCGTGTTAAGAAAATGGAAGATGCAGGAATTATTAAAGGCTCCTCTTTAAATTTAGATTATGAAAAATTGGGTTATTCTTTTATTGCTTACGTTGGTATTTTCCTAGAAAAAAACAGTGCGACACAGCAAGCACTTAAGGATATTGAAAAAATCCCTTATGTAACTGTAGCACACATTACAACGGGTAAGTTTAATGTTTTTTGTAAAGTAAGAGCTAAGGATACTAAACATGCGAAAGACATTATTTTTATGATTGATGACATTCCTGGAGTTTTGAGAACCGAAACTATGATTTCATTAGAAGAAAGTATCAATGATAAAAAACGTTTAATGCATAGTATTTTCAACGAACTTTAATATAATCCTAAACCCATAATGGCAAGAAAAACAAAGTCTGAACGATTTAATGATTATGTTGTCTCTAAATTCGAAATATACAATAGCCTCTTTCTAACACTTCCTTTTGATTCTATACCGCAAACATCACTCTTACTACCTTTGTTTAAGGATTTCTGTTCCAAGGGCTATGATTCCGATTTGTCACCAAAAAAGATTGTAGATCTTTTTTTTGAGAGTTTTGCTCGTGGAATGGATGCCGAAGATCAACATAATTTATTGTTTAGTTTTTTGAAATACATTGAACGTCAAATTGTATTGTTTGATGCGATCGAAGACGCAGGTTTTTCCTATGTAAATAATATGCATGGTAGAGGAACACTCCGCTATATTAAAGAAGCTACCAAGTCAAAAAATAATTTTACGGAACTTAAAGAATATTTAAATCGATTTAAGGTCAGAATTGTTCTAACTGCACATCCGACTCAATTTTATCCTGGTTCAGTCCTAGGGATTATTACAGATTTAGCTGAAGCACTTAAAAAAGATGATTTAGAACAAATTAAATTATTGTTGGCTCAGCTTGGAAAAACACGTTTTTTCAATAAGATAAAACCAACTCCTTTAGATGAGGCGATTAGCCTTACATGGTTTTTGGAGAATGTTTTTTATGAATCTGCTGCGGTCATATACAACTACATAGAACAGCACATTTTTGAAGGAGAATTTATAGATAATTCAATCTTTGATTTAGGCTTTTGGCCTGGAGGAGATCGTGATGGAAACCCATTTGTTACTCCTCAAATAACATTGAAAACTGCTGAAAAATTGAGGTTTACAATCCTGAGAAATTATTACAGAGATTTACGCAAACTTAAAAGAAAAATTACGTTTGATCTAGTTGATCAGAAAATAAATGATTTAGAATCAACTTTGTATCACACCTTATTTGAGCCAGAAAAAATTAAAGAAATTAGTTCAGAATTTGTAATTAATGAATTAATGCAAATAGAGGCAATCATAAAGGAAAAGCACAACAGTCTTTATTTAAATGAAATAATTGACTTGAGAAATAAAGTTAAGCTTTTTGGTTTTCATTTTGCTTCTCTTGATATTCGCCAAGACTCTCGAGTTCATAATCATGTTTTTGAAACTATTGTTTCGCATCCAAAAATACAAGACTATGTTTCAGGTTTGCCCTCAAATTATTTAAATCTCGATTTAGATGAACGTCTAGCCATTTTACCTCAATTAACTGGAAAGGTACCTGAGTCGCTTTTTGATGATGATATTGTTAAACATACCTTGGGCTCTATTTACGCGATGAAAACCATTCAAAAGCGAAATGGGGAAAAAGGATGTAATCGATATATAATCAGCAATTGCCAAAGTATAGAGAATATGTTGCAGCTATTTGCTTTACATCGCATTTGTGGCTGGGAAAAACCAACTGTTGATTTAATTCCCCTTTTTGAGACAGTTGATGATCTAAGAGCTTCTCAAGAAATCATGAATGCTTTATATTCAAATCTTGTGTACAAAAAGCACTTACAAAGTCGAAACATGAAGCAAACCATCATGCTAGGTTTTTCTGACGGTACAAAGGACGGAGGTTATTTTATGGCGAATTGGAGTATTTACAAAGCCAAAGAGGAGTTATCTGATGTATCAAACGAATTTGGAGTTTCTGTTGCATTTTTTGATGGACGAGGAGGTCCACCAGCAAGAGGAGGGGGGAATACGCATCACTTCTACGCCTCGATGGGAGATCGTATTCAAGCTGACGACATTCAATTGACCCTTCAAGGACAAACCATTAGTTCAAATTTTGGAACTCTAGATTCAAGTCAATTTAATCTTGAACAGTTGTTGAGTTCTGGAATTTCAAATCAAGTATTTAAAAATGATGACAATCATTTAGCTGATGAAGATCGTAAAACGATGCAACAATTAGCAGAAATTAGCTATCAAGCCTACAGTGATTTTAAATCACATCCAAAATTTGTTCCCTATTTAGAAAACATGAGTACTCTTAAATACTACTCAAAAACCAACATAGGAAGCCGTCCTTCTAAAAGAGGAAGTTCAAAAGAGCTAAACTTTTCAGATTTAAGAGCAATCCCGTTTGTTGGAAGTTGGAGTCAATCAAAACAAAATGTTCCTGGATTTTTTGGTGTTGGTTCAGCAATTCAGTCATTTGAAATCAGGGGAGAGTTTAATAAAGTAGATTCCTTATACAAAAATTCAGCATTTTTTAGAACCTTGATAGCAAATAGTATGATGAGTTTAACAAAATCGTTTTTCAAACTTACTGCTCACATTGGGAAAGACAAGGAGTTTGGAGAGTTTTGGAACATCATTCACAACGAGTATATTTTATCTAAACAAATGCTTTTAAAACTTACAGGGTATTCTGAATTAATGGAAGATCAACCAGCAGGAAAACATTCCATCGAAATGCGGGAGGCAATAGTTCAACCCTTGTTGACAATCCAACAATATGCTTTGAGTTCTATTCATGAGTTAAATGCATCCGGTAAGCATTCTGAAAAACAAAAAGAAGTTTTTGAAAAGTTGGTTACTCGGTCTTTATTCGGAAACATAAACGCAAGCAGAAATTCTTGTTAAAATTAACTTTCTGAATAATACTGAAATGCTTTTTTAAATAAACCTGAAGGCACTTCAACATCTACAATGGGCTTGCCAATTGCTTCTAAAAGCACAAACTTTATTTTTCCGTGGCTATTCTTTTTGTCGTATTGCAAAAGCTGCAATATGGAATCAATTTTTTCTTCAGTAAAATCTACTTTAGGGTAAATTGAGTCAAAAACATCTTTAATATTGTCACATTCTTCAATGCTCAAATTAGTCAGTTGAGTTGATAGATAAGCTTCTAAAATCATTCCTACAGCAATAGCCTCACCATGAAGCAAGGTGGTTGATTCCTTATGAGTCAAGCAAAAAGATTCAATGGCATGTCCAAGAGTATGTCCGAAATTAAGTGTTTTTCGAACTCCGTGTTCATAAGGATCTTCAGAAACAACTTGATTTTTTATGCTCACCGAATGATGAATCAATTCTTTAATTTCATCTGTGCTGATTTTTTTAAAATTGGAAAGTTTATTCCAATACATTTTATCTTGAATTAATCCATGTTTTAACATTTCTGCGTATCCACTTCTATATTCCTCTGAAGGAAGAGTATTCAAATATCTTGGGTCAATCAAAACCATTTTTGGGTTTACAATCACCCCGACCTGGTTCTTTAAAGCTCCCAAATCTACTCCAGTTTTTCCTCCAACAGAGGCATCAACCATAGAAAGTAGAGTAGTAGGAATGTTTATAAAATCTATTCCTCTTTTAAATGTTGATGCAACAAAGCCACCAAGATCTGTTACTACACCTCCTCCAAGGTTGATTAATAAACTTTTGCGATCTGCTCCTAACTCGGACAGAGCTTCCCAAACTCCAGAGCAAGTTTCAATGTGTTTGTGCAATTCTCCTGCATCTATTGAAATAATTTCGACTGTGTTTTTAGAATTAAATTCACTTAAAAATTCTTGTAGACAAAGTTTCTCAGTATGGGTGTCAACTAGAATAAAAATGGAAGAATATTGATGGTTATCTACAAAATTGTTTAGTATAAGATATTGTTTTTCAGAGAATTCAATGTTGTATCTCTTTGCAGCAATGGGTTTCATCAATATTATTTTTTTTTGTAAAAATAAGCATTTTATTTAAGTAAAAGCCCTATGTTTGAAATGCCCTAGATTAATAAAACACTATTTTTATTTATGAAAGGGCAGTCCGTTTTTATGGGCTGCTTTTTTTTTAATAAAAAGGGTAAGCGATTAATCTAGAACCTCTATTTTTAAAATTGTAGCAGTTTTTGCACAATTCTCAATTCTCAAAACGTAATTAATTAATTTCAATTCGGTTTCGATTTGATAAACCTTACAACTATCTTTTGATGTGTTACTGGATCTAAAATCTACATCTGAATATTTAACCAAAGAATGAATGGAAACTGAGTCTAACTGAATTATGGGTTTAATATCTGATGCAAATCTCCACTCTTTTTTAGAAAGATCATTGAGTACTCTTGCTTCTGGACTATAATTGCACTGTGTTCTTTTACCATTAAAAAAAAAGGCTAAAAAAATTAGACCAACTGAAAAGCCTCCCAAATAATACCCCAATCTTTTTAAAAAACTCATATTTAAAATTTAGGTAAAAATAATGCTCTTTTAAATTATATGAAGTTAATCTTTCGTGTATTTTGGTTTAAATACTCCAATTCAATACAGTGAACTTGATCAGGAAGTAAAGATTGTATTTTATCAGGCCATTCAATTAAACATATACAGCCTGAATCTATATATTCTTCAGCTCCGAAATCAAAAGCTTCTTCTTCTGATTCGAGTCGATAACAATCGAAATGAAAGATGCTTTCTTCAGAAGAAGTTTTATATTCATTTACAAGTGAAAACGTTGGACTACTGACCGTGTCAATAACCTCCAAATGCTTGCAAAAAGAATTAATTAAAGTAGTTTTTCCTACTCCCATAGAGCCTTTAAACAAGAAAATATTGTGTTTAGAAAAGGCTATTATTTTTTGAACTATGGCATCAACTTCCTTCAATTGATATGTTTGAGTCATTTAAATATTACTTTTTGGCTGCAAAACTACAAAAGGAATTATTATTTCTTCCATAGATATTCCTCCATGTTGGTAACTATTATTATATAGATCAGCATAATGATGGAAGTTCTTGGGGTAAACAAAGTAGCTGTAATCTAAAGCAAAAATGAATTTACTGTTAATACTGATTTTAGGTAAGCCGATATTTTTTGGCTCATTGACTTCAAAAACCTTGTTTGAATTATAGGTCAAGCTCCTTCCCGTTTTATATCTCAAATTTAAACTGGATTCTTTGTCTCCAATTACCTCAATAGCTTGAGTAACGTTTATGGTACCATGATCTGTTGTCAGTATCAATTGATAATTATGTTCACTAGCAGCATTAATAATTTCTAACAAAGGGGAATTTTTAAACCAACTCCCAGTCAAAGAACGATATGCTTTATCATCGGAGGCTAATTCTTTGATAATCTCCATCTCTGATTTGGCATGAGAAATCATGTCTACGAAATTGTAAACTACGGTTGTTAATTTTTCATTCTTATGATCAGCAAGCGATTTGGCAAGAAATTTTCCATTTTTAATGTTGGTGATTTTGTGATAACTCATTTTGCCTTCTATATTTAGGCGTTTGAGCTGAGCTGCCAAAAGTTCGTTTTCAAATAAATTTTTTCCACCTTCTTCAGAATCATTTTTCCACCATTGGGGATGTTGTACAGATATTTCTAAAGGTGTAAAACCCGAAAACAAGGAATTTCTGGCATATTGAGTAGCTGTTGGAAGAATGCTGAAATAAGTATCTTCTTTTTCCTTTTGATAAAAATCAATTATAAAAGGCTCAATTGTTTTCCATTGATCCAATCTGAGGTTATCTATCACAAGTAAAAGGGTGGGTTGGTTGTCTTTTAGAAGTGGTTTTATTTTGTTTTTAAATAAATGATGAGATAATTCAGGAGCCTCTTCAGGATTGATCAACCAATTTTCATAAGATTCTTTAATGAATTTTGAAAACAATTGATTTGCTTCTTTCATTTGGCTTTGAAAAATTTCGATCATGCCGTGATCAACTAAAGATTCTAACTCAAGTTCCCAAAAGATCATTTTCTGATAAAATTCTTGCCATTCTTCCGCAGTATTTAGATCCATTAATTCCAAACTTATTTTTCTGAATTCTTGCTGATAATTCCGGGTAGTCTTTTCAGCAATTAAATTCTTGTCTAATAAGTTTTTCTTTAACGAAAGTAAAATTTGATTCGGATTAACGGGCTTTATAAGATAATCGGATATTTTAGAGCCAATAGCGTCTTCCATAATGTGTTCTTCTTCATTTTTAGTTACCATGATAACCGGAAGTTTGGGTTGCTTGTTTTTTAAACGAGATAATGTTTCAAGCCCATTCAATCCAGGCATATTTTCATCTAATAATACTGCCTCGTATCGGTTCTTTTGAACAAGTTCAATTGCTTCAAGACCATTATTACACGAAGTTACTTGATAGCCTTTATCGAGAAGAAAAAGAATGTGTGGTTTTAGTAAGTCAACTTCGTCGTCGACCCATAAGATTTCTATTGGCTGTAGATTCATTATATTTGAAAAAATAAAAAGTTTGAAAATAAATCAAAAATTGACCCTTTTAAACGATCCAATTTACGGATTTATTCACATCAATGCTCCTATAATTTTTAAATTATTGGAGCATCCGTTTTTTCAACGCCTGAGGAGAATTACTCAAATGGGACTTTCTTCTTTGGTTTATCCGGGAGCCAAGCACAGTCGTTTTGAGCATGCACTAGGATGTCTTCATTTGATGCAGAAAACCGTTACTGTTCTAAGAGAAAAAGGAGTTTTAATAAACGAAAATGAAGCTGTTGCTATGCAAATCGCAATTTTACTTCATGATATTGGACACGGTCCCTTTTCACATGCAATGGAAAACTCTCTTGTTGAAGGAGTTCATCATGAATCCCTATCTCTAAAGTTCATGTCATCTTTAAATAAAGAATTTGACGGACAACTCACACTTGCCATTTCTATTTTTCAAAACCAATATTCTCGAAAGTTCATGCATCAGTTGGTTTCTGGTCAAATTGATTTAGATCGAATGGATTATCTTAAGCGAGACAGTTTCTACACTGCCGCAACAGAAGGAAACATTAATTCAGAACGAATTATAACAATGTTCAATGTAATCGACGATCAATTGGTAATTGAAGAAAAAGGAATTCATTCTGTTGAAAAGTTTCTTATCGCTCGTCGTTTAATGTATTGGCAAGTATATTTACATAAAACCAGTTTGGTTGGTGAACTGCTGCTAGAACGTTTATTAATTCATGTTAGAGAACTTTACAAAGAAGGAATAGAGTTAAATACCTCGAAATCATTAACTTATTTTTTAAATCATGATACTAGCTCAATAGATTCGGATGAACTCCTCAATCGATTCGCATTATTAGATGACTACGATATTATATCATCTCTAAAAGAATGGCAACATCATTCTGATTTTGTTTTGAAGGACTTATCTAGAAGAATATTGAATCGACATTTATTGAAAATTCGCATTCAGAACACCCCTTTTACTGAAGCTCAAATTTTAGAAAAAAAAGCACTTCTTTCGTCATGGAATCTAAATCCCAAGCAATTAGACAATTATGTATTTTCGGGAAGTATTTCCAATCAAGCCTATGTACCTGATACTAAGACTATAAAAATTTTAACCAAATCAGGAATCGTGAGTTCTTTACAAGAGGAATCGGAGTTGTTTGTCGGGAATTCGTTTTCAAATATTGAATCAAAATTTTATCTGTGCTTTGCAAAGCCTAGTTTGTGAGGTTATTTTTATATTTTTGCAGGAATGAAATTTACCGCCAAACAAATTGCAGGTATATTGAACGGATATATCGAAGGGGATCCAGGTGTTGAAGTTAATAAACTTTCCAAGATTGAGGAGGGTACATCGGGGTCACTTACCTTTCTGGCTAACGAAAAATATAATTCTTTTTTATACGAAACCAATGCATCAATTGTCATCATTAACAAGGACTTTGTATTGGAAAAAGAAATCGTTACTACTTTAATTAGAGTTCAAGATGCATACCGTGCTTTTTCTACTTTACTAGAATACTACAATACTAAAGAATCCTCGGAGAAAGGAATTTTTGAGCCAGTATCCATACATGAAAGCGTTGTTTTGGATGAATCATGCTATGTAGGTGAGTTTACCGTCATAAAGAAAAATGCTCAATTTGGGAAAAATGTAAAGATTCATCCGCAGGTATATATAGGTGAAGATGTTACCATAGGAGCCGGTTCCGTTATTCTTAATGGAGCTCGAATATTATCTCGAACAGAAATAGGTGAAAATTGTGTTATTCATCCAGGATGTGTCATAGGATCTGAAGGTTTTGGATTTGCACCTCAAAAAGATGGGACCTTTAAAAAAGTACCCCAGACTGGGATTGTTCGTATTGGCAACAACGTAGATATTGGAGCAAATTCAACAATAGACAGGGCTACACTAGGAGCTACAATTATAAATGACGGTGTTAAATTAGATAATCATATCCAAATTGCACACAATGTAGAAATTGGATCCAATACTGTGATAGCTGCTCAAACCGGAGTTGCGGGTTCTACTAAAATTGGAAAATCCTGTTTTATTGGTGGGCAAGTCGGAATAACAGGTCATGTAAAAATTGGGGATGGAGTTCAAGTTCAGGGTCAAGCTGGAATTACAAAAAATATCAAAGACAATCAAGTCCTCCAAGGAACACCAGCTATTGATTTCAAAAGTTACAGTAAATCCTTCATTCACTTTAAAAATTTACCAAAAATCATAAAACGCCTCAATCAATTAGAAAAAGAAATCAATGGAAATTAACCCTACCTTACAATCAACAATAGCTCAAGAAGTAACCCTCGAAGGAGTTGGTTTACACACTGGAGAAAATGTAATTCTAACCTTTAAACCTGCTCCTTCAAATACAGGATATGTTTTTGTTAGGACCGATCTCAAAGGCAAACCCTCAATAGAAGCTGATGTTCAGTATGTTACAGATACTCAAAGGGGAACAAATCTTGAAAAGGGTAATATTAAAATTCAAACATCTGAACATGTTCTATCGGCTCTAGTTGGACTTGAAATTGATAATTGCATCATCGAATTGAGTGCTCCAGAACCTCCAATTATGGATGGTTCTTCAAAATATTTTGTTGAAGCTTTACAAAAAGCAAAAAAGAAAACCCTAAAGGAGTATTGTGATGAATATGTAGTAAGAGAAGTTATTCATTATAGGGATGAAGAATCAGGAAGTGAAATGACTCTAATTCCATGGGATAACTATCAAATAACAACTATGGTAGATTTTGGAACTAAAGTTCTTGGTACTCAAAATGCAACTCTAGAGAATTTAAGTGATTACGTTGAAGAAATATCTTCTTCCCGAACGTTTAGCTTTCTTCATGAATTAGAAATGCTTTTAGAAAATGGTTTAATTCAAGGTGGGGATTTAAACAATGCTATTGTTTATGTTGATAAGGCATTGTCGGATGAGACCATGGCTCGCTTAAAAAAAGCATTTAATAAAACCAAAATATCTGTCCAGCCCAATGGAATTCTTGACAATTTATCCTTGCATTATCCCAATGAGGCTGCACGCCATAAGTTATTGGACGTTATTGGAGATTTAGCCTTGGTAGGTAAACGCATCAGAGGAAAAATAATAGCTCGCAAACCTGGCCACAAAGTTAATGTAGAATTTGCACGAAAGCTTTCAAAAATAATTAAACAAGAGAAACGCTTAAATGCTCCTTCCATTAACATCAATCAATCCCCATTGATGAATGTCAATGACATAATGAAAATATTGCCACACAGACCTCCATTCTTATTAGTAGATAAGATTTTCGAACTTTCTGACTCCCATGTCATTGGATTAAAAAATGTAACCATGAATGAACCTTTTTTTGTTGGTCATTTTCCTGGTGCTCCAGTAATGCCGGGAGTTTTACAAGTTGAAGCAATGGCTCAAGTAGGAGGGGTATTGGTACTCAATACTGTACCTGATCCTGAAAATTATTTGACCCTTTTTATGAAAATTGACAATGTTAAGTTCAAGAATCCTGTGCACCCAGGCGACACTCTGATTTTTAAATTGGAACTAATTACCCCAATAAGAAGAGGGATTTGTCACATGAAAGGTTATATCTTTGCCAACGGGAAAATAACCACTGAAGGAGAATTAATGGCACAAATTATTAGAAAAGATAGTTTATGAATCAACCCTTAGCTTACGTACATCCTGGAGCCAAGATTGCAAATAATGTAGTAATTGAACCTTTTGTTTCTATCAGTAACAATGTCATCATTGGCGAAGGAACCTGGATTGGTTCAAACGTAACTATAATGGAAGGTGCAAGAATTGGAAAAAACTGTAATATTTATTCTGGAGCAGTAATATCTGCACCACCACAAGATTTAAAATATTCAGGAGAAGAAACCCTAACCGTTATCGGAAACAACACTACAATCCGAGAATGTGTTACCATAAACAGAGGTACTATTGATCGCCAACAAACTATAATAGGTTCAAATTGCTTAATCATGGCCTATTCACATATTGCCCATGACTGCATCGTTGGAAATCATTGTATTTTTTCTAACAACAGTACTTTAGCAGGACACATCAACGTTGGTAATCATGTAATTCTAGCTGGAATGACAGCTGTTCACCAATTTTGTTCTATTGGAGACCATGCATTCATATCTGGTGGTTCATTGGTACGTAAAGATGTTCCTCCATATGTAAAAGCAGCTCGTGAACCTCTATCATATGTAGGAATCAATTCTGTTGGATTGAGACGCAGAGGATTTTCGGCTGAAAAAATCAGGGAAATTCAAGATATTTATAGAATACTTTACCAGAAAAACTACAATACAACTCAAGCAGCTGAAATCCTAGAAGCTGAAATGGAAGTTACCCGAGAACGAGATGAAATTTTACAATTTATCAAAGATTCTCAAAGAGGAATCATGAAAGGTTACTTTCAAAAAAATTAAAAAATAAATATGGCATCTACATCTGATATTAGAAAAGGTCTGTGTATCAAACACAACAACGATATTTTTAAAATAATTGAATTTCTTCATGTAAAGCCTGGAAAAGGTCCTGCGTTTGTAAGAACAAAACTTAAAAGTGTTACCTCTGGTAAAGTCCTAGAAAACACCTTTTCTGCAGGACATAAGATTGAAGATATTCGTGTTGAAACCAGTAAGTTTCAGTTTTTATACAGTGAGGGTGACACCTTCAATTTTATGAATACAGAGGATTACAATCAAATTACCATTGAAAGGAACACATTGGATGCACCCAACTTGCTCAAGGAGGGAGAGGTGGTTTCAATATCCATAAATACCGAAGATGGAATGCCTTTGTCAGTAGACATGCCAATAAGCGTGGTTTTGGAAGTTACTCATACCGAGCCAGGTGTAAAAGGGAACACTGCAACTAATGCTACAAAACCTGCAACTGTTGAGACTGGGGCACGTATCAATGTCCCTCTTTTTATAAACGAGGGAGATAAAATAAAGATCGAAACTGAAAAAGGAACGTATCAAGAACGCATCAAAGAATAAATACATAAAGCTGAATAAAAAATCAGTAAATCATTAATTATAAATATAATAAGCCAGAATGAGTGTTTTAGTTAACAAAGATTCCAAAATAATAGTACAGGGTTTTACAGGAAGTGAGGGTACATTTCATGCAACACAGATGATTGAGTACGGTACCAATGTTGTTGGAGGTGTAACTCCAGGAAAAGGAGGGCAATCTCACTTAGATCGCCCGGTTTTTAATACCGTAGCAGAAGCCGTTACAAAAGTAGGTGCCAATACCACAATTATCTTTGTTCCTCCGGCATTTGCCGCTGATGCAATCATGGAAGCTGCCGATGCTGGAATTAAAGTTATTATCACCATAACTGAGGGCATACCAGTAGCGGATATGGTTAAGGCAGCAAATTACATTGCGCAAAAAGACTGCCGTTTGATAGGTCCCAATTGCCCTGGAGTAATTACTCCGGATGAAGCAAAGGTTGGTATTATGCCCGGGTTTGTTTTTAAAAAGGGAAATGTTGGAATCATATCCAAATCTGGAACACTTACTTACGAGGCTGCAGATCAGGTTGTTCGAGAGGGATACGGAATTACAACTGCAATAGGAATTGGTGGAGATCCAATCATTGGAACGACAACTCGAGATGCTGTTGAACTCTTTTTAAATGATCCCGAGACCGAAGCAATTGTAATGATTGGCGAAATTGGAGGGCAATTAGAGGCAGAAGCTGCACGATACGTCAAAGAAACTGGAAATAAAAAGCCTGTGATCGGTTTTATTGCAGGAGAAACCGCTCCAGCTGGGAGAACTATGGGACATGCAGGAGCTATTGTAGGCGGTGCAGATGATACAGCGGAAGCCAAAAAACGCATAATGGCTGAATCTGGGATCCATGTAGTAGATTCTCCAGCAGCGATTGGAAAAAAAGTAGCAGAAGTACTCGCTTAAAAAATACATTATGAAATTGTTAGAAGGAAAAACAGCAATTATTACTGGTGCTAGTAGAGGTATTGGTAAAGGAATTGCCTTAACTTTTGCTCAAAACGGCTGTAACGTAGCATTTACTTACAGTAGTTCTGTTGAAGCCGCTAATTCTCTTGAAACAGAATTAAAAGCTTTGGGGATTAACGCTAAAGGGTATCAAAGTAATGCAGCAAGTTTTGACCAAGCAGATCAACTGATTGCAGATGTTCAAAAAGATTTTGAAAGTTTGGATATTCTGATTAACAACGCTGGAATAACAAAAGATAATCTATTGATGCGCATGAATGAAAAAGATTTTGATCAAGTAATCAATATTAATCTTAAATCAGTGTTCAATATGACCAAAGCAGTTCAACGAACCTTCCTCAAACAACGAAAAGGATCTCTAATACATATGAGTTCGATTGTAGGGGTAAAGGGAAATGCTGGTCAGGCAAATTATGCAGCTTCAAAAGCAGGGATTATTGGATTTTCAAAATCCATTGCTTTAGAATTAGGATCAAGAAACATCCGAAGTAATGTAATTGCTCCAGGATTTATAGAAACTGAAATGACTGCAAAACTCTCCGAAGAACTTGTAAAAGAATGGAGAGGTGCAATACCCCTTAAAAGAGGTGGATCACCAGAAGACATAGCGAATGCCTGTGTGTTTTTAGGATCAGATTTATCCAGCTACATTACTGGACAAGTGTTGAATGTCGATGGTGGAATGTTAACTTAAAATTTTAAATATAAAATTATGCAAAAATTACCTAAAATTGGTCTTCCTGTAATTACAGGAATTTTTATCTTATTTATTTTCATTTCAAAATCTTCCATAAACATTGGTTATGGAGAAGCTGGAGTTTTATTTAAAACATTCGGAGGTGGTGTAGTAGTAGATGAACCCGTCCTTGGAGAAGGTTTTCATATCATCGCACCCTGGAATAAAGTTTATGTTTATAATGTTAAGCAACAAGAAGTATTTGAAAGTAAAATGCAGGTGCTATCATCAAATGGATTGGAAATCTCATTAGACATTTCAGTACTTTATCAACCGCTAATAGCCGAATTGGGATTACTTCACAAAACAAAAGGAGAGAACTACTTAAACATTATCATTATTCCTCAGATTAGAGCAGTAGCTCGATCTGTAGTAGGACGCTATACTCCAGAACAATTGTATTCTACTAAGCGAGATGCTATTCAAAACGAAATATATGAAGAAACCAAAAAGGTTGTTGAAAATCAACACGTCCAACTTAACGCAGTTTTAGTTCGTGATGTAACACTACCTATTGCAATCCGTGAAGCTATTGAACGTAAGTTGAATCAAGAGCAAGAGGCTTTGGAATATGAGTTTAGAATTGAAAAAGCAAAGCAGGAAGCAGAACGTCAGCGAATTGATGCTGAAGGAAAAGCAACTGCAAACCGTATATTAAGTGCTTCTTTAACAGATAAAATCTTACAAGAGAAAGGAATAGAAGCTACAATGAAGCTTTCAGAATCTCCAAACTCTAAAGTAATTGTAATAGGAAGTGGAGAGTCTGGTTTACCAATTATACTCGGAAATCAGTAAATTTTTACGAATTCCTTATTTGTAAAATTAGAATTAACACTTATATTTGCAGCCTAATGCAACAAATATTAATACATAACCATCATCATTTTACGAACTCAAACGAGCTCTAAGATTGATGTATATACATTTTTCAAGAACCCGTTTGATTATTCAAGCGGGTTTTTTTTTATTATAAAAAATATGATTCGGATAGCAATTCAAAAATCAGGGCGTTTAAATCAAGATTCATTAGCTTTATTAAAAAGTTGTGGGATTTCAATTGATAACGGAAAGGATCAGCTCAAAGCTGCAGCTCGAAACTTCCCTATGGAGGTGTTTTTTCTCAGAAATGGTGACATTCCACAATATCTTCGAGATGGAGTAGTAGATCTAGCTATTGTAGGGAGTAATCTCTTGGTAGAAAAAGGTAATGATCTCGAAATAATTGAATCCCTTGGGTTTTCAAAATGCAAAGTATCTCTTGCTGTACCCAAGGGTGTTGCTTTTGAAAGTATACAGGACCTTGAAGGGAAAAACATTGCAACCTCATATCCCAATACTGTAAAACAGTTTCTAAAAGAAAAAGGAGTCAATGCAGACATTCATGTCATCAGCGGTTCTGTTGAAATTGCTCCTAACATCGGTTTGGCAGATGCAATTTGTGATATTGTTTCTAGTGGGAGCACTCTTTTCAAGAACAACCTGAAAGAAGTGATTGAGATAATAAAATCTGAAGCTGTTTTGGTTCAAGCACCAAACCTTAATAAGGATCAACAAGATTTGATTGAGAAATTGCAGTTTAGAATTCAGGCTGTGCTTCGTGCCAAACAATCTCGATACATCCTACTCAATGCCCCTAACAATCAAATTGAAGCAATTACAGCCATACTTCCAGTCCTTAAAAGCCCAACCGTATTGCCTTTAGCACAAGCGGGTTGGAGTTCGATACACTCTGTAATAAATTCTGGGGATTTTTGGGAAGTCATCGATCAATTAAAAGGAGCAGGAGCAGAGGATATTTTGGTTTGCCCAATTGAAAAAATGGTTCGATAATGAGACAATACACCAATCCAAAACCCAAAGACTGGGATGCTTTAATGGAAAGACCAACAGCAGACTACAAAGACTTACAGCCTTTAGTTGAGCAAGTTTTTTTGGATGTTAAATCAAAAGGAAATCAAGCTTTGACTGATTATACGCTTGAGTTTGATAAACAAAAAATAACCTCTTTTACGATTGAATCTGAGGCCTTTGAGCGTGCAGAAAAATCTATTTCATCCGATTTAAAAAAAGCTATTCAACTCGCCAAAAAAAATATTGAATCTTTTCATAGGGCACAAAAAACAGATGTCGTTTCTGTTGAAACACAATCAGGAGTCGAATGTTGGCAAGAGAAAAGACCAATTGAAAAAGTTGGACTTTATATACCTGGGGGTTCAGCTCCTTTGTTTTCAACAATTCTGATGTTAGCAATTCCTGCAAAAATTGCTGGGTGTAAAGAAATTGTTCTCTGCACTCCTCCTAATGAAACGGGTAAAGTTTCCGATGTAATTTTATATACCGCTTATTTATGTGGTGTAACTCAAATTTTTAGAGTTGGAGGAATACAGGCAATTGCTGCAATGACCTTTGGTACAGAAACCATCCCCAAAGTATTTAAAATATTTGGCCCCGGAAATCAATTCGTAACGGTTGCAAAGCAAATGGCAACTCAACACCATGTTGCCATTGATATGCCTGCTGGACCCAGTGAACTTCTTGTAGTTGCAGATCAAAGTGCAAATCCAGTATATGTAGCATCAGATTTACTTTCTCAGGCAGAACACGGTGCAGACAGTCAGGTCATTTTGATAACTACCTACTATCCAATCCTTGAAAAGGTAAGTGGTGAAATAAAAAAACAGCTTCCGCTATTGCCAAGAAAAGAAATTGCGATGCAGGCAATCGAAAATTCCAAAATGATTGCTTTTGATTCCAATGAAGATGCAATAGCATTCATCAATCAATATGGGCCAGAGCATTATATTATATGTGTGGAACAACAGGAGCTGTATGTCGGTCAAGTCATGAATGCAGGTTCTGTTTTTATTGGAAATTATACTCCCGAAAGTGCTGGTGATTATGCTTCTGGAACCAATCACACTTTACCCACCAACGGTTATGCAAAACAATATAGTGGCGTAAATTTGGATAGTTTTCTAAAGCAAATGACTTTTCAAAAGATTTCAAAACAAGGAATTCAAAATTTGGGACCATCTATAGAATTAATGGCTGAAGCTGAGGGGCTTCAGGCACACAAAAATGCTGTAACCTTAAGATTAAACGATTTGAATAAATGAAAAGAAGTATTGATATAAAAAAAATCACCAGACCGACCATTCAAAAACTGAATGCATATCGCTCAGCTCGAAAAGAATTTGTTGGATCAAGTCGAAAAATGATTTTATTGGATGCAAACGAAAACCCTTTTGAAAATGGTTTAAATCGTTATCCAGATCCTTTGCAAAACAAGCTAAAACAGCGTTTAGGGAAAGTAAAGGGTGTCGATCCTATGAATATATTTTTAGGAAATGGAAGCGATGAATTGATTAATTTATTGATGGTTGCTTTTTGTGAACCCAAAACAGATGAAATCATGATTGCACCTCCAACCTTCGGTATGTACAAGGTTTCAGCAGATCTCAACGCTGTTAATATCATGGAAGTACCTCTTTTAAAAGGTTTTCAGTTGGATGTAAATCAAATTTTGAAACAAGCATCAACAAGGACAAAAATGATTTTCATCCCAACCCCCAACAATCCAAGTGCAAATCGATTTCCATTACAAGATTTGAAAAAAATTGTTGAAAATTTTCCTGGTTTAGTTGTCATAGACGAGGCTTATGCCGAGTTTTCGCCAAGTGAAACCGCAATAGATTGGTTAAAAGAATATCAAAACGTGGTGGTTTTACAAACCTTTTCTAAGGCACAAGGCTTAGCAGGAGCTAGGGTAGGCATGGCTTTTGCAGATTCTGAAATAGTTGAAGTACTCAACAAAATAAAAGCTCCCTACAACCTTAATATTTTATCCCAGAAAGCAGTTTTTGATCGCCTCGATAAAACCGATCAAGTAAAAAAAGAAGTTCAACTATTACTTGAACAAAAAAAGGCTTTTATATTAAATATTAAAGACATTAAATTTATCAAAAAAATATTTCCATCAGATGCAAATTTTATTTTGATTCGTTTTGATGACAGTAAGTTGCGTTACGATCAATTAATCAAAAAAGGGATTGTAGTACGTAATCCTTCAAATCAATACTTGTGTGAAAACACATTGAGAATAACCCTGGGGACTAAAACCGAAAACCAAGCCCTAATAACTGCTTTCAAGGCAATGGATCAACAAAACTAATCCCATGAAAAAAGTACTTTTTATAGACCGAGACGGAACATTAGCTCTTGAACCTCAAGATTATCAACTGGATGCATTAGATAAGCTTGAATTTTACCCAGAAGTATTTAAATATCTTGGTAAAATAGCACAAGAAATGGATTATGAATTGGTTATGGTTACCAATCAGGATGGATTGGGAACATCATCTTTTCCAGAAGAAACCTTTTGGCCCACTCAAAATTTTTTGATAAAAACCTTCAAAAACGAAGGCATAACTTTTTCAGAAGTATATATTGACAATTCTTTTCCTGATGATATGACTAATACACGAAAACCCAGGACAGGAATGCTTACTCCATATTTAGATCGTTCAAAATACAACATGGATGAATCTTATGTCATAGGAGATCGAATGACAGACATGGAACTGGCAAAAAACATGGGGGCTAAAGGAATTTTTATTGCAAATGATGAGACTTTGGGGGTTGATGAAGTAAAAGCTGGCGACGCGAACGATTCCATAGCTCTTAAAACTATCCATTGGGAGACAATATATAACTTTCTCAAACTGGATCAGCGAATTGTAGTTCAGAAACGAACTACACATGAAACAGACATTGATTTGATTTTGAATTTAGATGGAACAGGAAAAAGTGAAATTAATACTGGAATTGCATTTTTTGATCACATGCTAGACCAGATTGCTCGTCACGGAGCTATGGATTTGGAATTAAATGTTAAAGGAGATTTGGAGGTTGATGAACATCATACCATAGAGGATACAGCTATTGCTTTGGGAGAAGCTTTTGCTAAAGCATTGGGAAATAAATTAGGGATTGAGCGATACGGCTTTTGTTTGCCTATGGACGATTCTTTAGCGCAGGCTTCGATTGATTTTGGGGGTAGAAATTGGTTGGTCTGGCAGGCGGATTTTAAACGGGAAATGATTGGTAAAATGCCCACGGAAATGTTTTTCCACTTTTTCAAATCTTTTACAGATGGAGCTAAAGCCAATTTAAACATCAAAGCAGAAGGAGAAAATGAACACCATAAAATTGAAGCCATATTTAAGGCTTTTGCTAAAGCCATAAAAGTAGCGATCAAACAAGACCCTAATAAAATGATTTTACCCAGTACAAAAGGAACCCTTTAATTGAAAACGATAAATCCAATGAAAGTAGTCCTAATCGATTATGGAGCAGGAAATATTCAAAGCCTAAAATTTGCTCTTGAACGCCTGAATGTTAAAGCTACTTTGAGTGCTGATAAAAATGAAATTCTAGAAGCAGATAGAGTGATTTTCCCAGGAGTAGGTGAGGCTAGTAGCGCGATGAAAAAACTCAAAGATACTGGATTAAATCTTTTGATTCCTGAATTAAAACAACCCGTATTGGGTATTTGCTTGGGAATGCAACTAATGTGTTCACATTCAGAAGAAGGAGACACCCACGGTTTGGGTATTTTTGAAGTACCTGTAAAACGCTTCAATTCGGATGTAAAAGTACCACAAATGGGTTGGAATATGCTGACCAACATCAAGTCTGCATTATTTCAAAACATAAGGGATAATGAATATATGTATCTGGTTCACAGTTATTACGCAGCTTTGTGCAAAGAAACTATTGCTCAAACTAAATACGGATTGAATTACAGTTGTGCTTTGCAAAAAGATAATTTTTATGGGGTACAATTCCACCCAGAAAAAAGCAGTAAAGCAGGGAGTCAAATACTTTTTAACTTTTTAAACATTAATTCATGAAAATCATACCAGCCATTGATTTGATCGAAGGAAAATGCGTACGACTCTCCAAAGGAGACTACGCTACTCAAAAAACCTACAATGAAAATCCATTGGAAGTTGCAAAAGCATTTGAAGATCATGGGATTGAATATTTACATTTAGTTGATCTAGACGGAGCTAAATCTGAACACATAGTTAATCATAAGGTTTTGGAAACCATTGCTGCTAAAACAAGCCTTAAAATCGATTTTGGAGGTGGTTTGAAGTCAGATGAAGACTTAAGGATTGCATTTGAAAGCGGAGCTAATCAAATTACAGGAGGAAGCATTGCAGTTAAAAAGCCTAAGGTTTTTGAACAATGGATTACCCAATATGGTAACGAAAAAATAATTTTGGGGGCAGATGTTCAAAATAAACGAATTGCAATTAATGGATGGCTTGAAACTTCAGATTATCCCTTGTGTGATTTTATTCAAAATTATCAAAGCAAAGGAATTCAATATGTAATTTGCACCGACATTAGTAAAGATGGGATGCTAGAAGGGCCTGCATTTGAACTCTATGAAGATCTGTTACAGAAACAACCTCAAATAAAGCTAATTGCTTCAGGAGGAATTTCAACATTTGAGGAACTTCCAAAATTAGCAAATTTGGGGTGTGAAGGAACAATTATAGGAAAAGCCATCTATGAAAATAAAATTGCTTTAAAAGATCTTGAACAATTCATACTTTCGAAATCATGAAAGACATTATTTTAGAAGAATTCAAAAAAAATGCACTTTTCCGATTGGATGAAAGTCTGCGAATGATTTGTATTGCTTTAAGTAAAATCGAAGAGGATGACCTTTGGAGACTCCCTGTTGAAAACGGAATGTCTTTAGGAAATCAAATCTTGCATAGTTGTGGTAATATGACCCAATACATCATTTCATCTCTGGGAATACAAGAAGATTTAAGAAAACGAGACCTTGAATTTGTTGTTGATAAATCCATTACTCTAGATGATTTATTACAAAAATTAAAAACAACAGTTGAAGATTCAAAAAGAACGATCGAAAAAACAACTCCTGAAAAATATAAAGAAATCAGACTAGTGCAGGGATTTGAACTATCAGGAGTTGGAGTAGTTATGCACGCTGTAGAGCATTTTTCATACCATACTGGACAAATTGCTTTTTGGGTAAAGCAACTCACACAGGAAGATTTAGGGTTTTATGATGGGATTAATTTAAACACAAAAAACAATTGATTATGTTAACCAAACGCATCATTCCTTGTTTAGACATTAAAGATGGGCGAACCGTAAAAGGAGTCAATTTTGTGAACCTTAGAGATGCTGGAGATCCTGTAGAATTGGCCAGTCAGTACGCAGAACAAAATGCTGATGAATTGGTTTTTCTGGACATCTCAGCAACAGAACAAAAACGGAAAACCTTGGCAGATTTGGTACGTAAAGTTGCCCATGCAATCGACATCCCCTTTACTGTTGGTGGGGGCATTAGCTCCGTTGATGACGTTGAAGTTTTGCTCAAAAATGGTGCTGATAAAGTCTCCATAAATTCTGCAGCAGTAAAAGAACCTGAACTAATCAACAAATTAGCAGCCAAATTTGGTTCTCAGTGTATTGTTGTGGCTATTGATGCTAAGCAAATCAATGAACGTTGGATAGTACATTTAATAGGTGGGAAAGTCCCAACAAAACTTGATTTATTTGAATGGGCTAAAGAAGTAGCCGATCGAGGTGCCGGTGAAATACTCTTTACGTCAATGGATCATGACGGTACTAAAGCTGGTTTTGCTAATAAAGCCCTGGCTCGAATCTCAGAAGAAATTAACATTCCTGTGATAGCCTCAGGAGGGGGGGGGGAACCCAAACATTTTATAGATACTTTTACTCATGGAAAGGCTGATGCTGCTTTGGCTGCAAGTATTTTCCATTTTGGAGAAATATCCATACCTGACTTAAAAAAAGAACTTAAAAATCATCAAATTGCCATTCGAATTTAACTTAGTATAAAATGAAAATAAACTTTAACAAAAACTCCGATGGACTTGTTCCTGCGGTAGTTCAAGATGCTAAAACACTCAAAGTATTGATGCTAGGGTATATGAATGCAGATGCTATAGAGCAAACAAAATCCTCTGGAAAAGTTACTTTTTTTAGTCGCAGTAAAAATCGACTGTGGACTAAAGGAGAGGAGAGTGGTAACTTCCTTGAATTGGTTAGTCTTTCAAAAGATTGTGATCAGGATGCACTCTTGATAAAAGTAAACCCAGCCGGGCCGACTTGCCACAAAGGGACGGACACTTGTTGGAATGAAAGTAATACTCAGACCTACGGATTTTTGACTGAATTAGAAAAAACCATTACCGAAAGAAGGGTAGCAGCACAGGAAGACCAAAGCTATGTCGCTTCTTTATTTAAAAAAGGAATAAACAAAATAGCTCAGAAAGTGGGAGAGGAGGCTGTAGAAACCGTCATTGAAGCTCTAGACTCTAACGATGAACTCTTCGTTTCAGAAACTGCTGATCTGTTGTTCCACTATTTGATTTTATTACAAGCAAAAGGATACACCCTTGACGATGTTGTTGTCGCTCTTGAAACCCGAAAGAAATAATTTTTTATACATTTAAGAAAAAGTTATGCTCAAACTACCTGAAGAACTTTTCCCTTTTTTTAAAAAATTAGAGAGAAATAATAACCGAGATTGGTTTGAAGTCAACAAACCACAATTCAAAGAAATTGAATCCCAAGTAAAAATTTTTGGAGAACAGCTCAAAGAAACTCTTGCCTTGACAGAATATGTAGACCAGGTGAAATTGTTTCGGATTTACAGAGATGTGCGTTTTTCTAAAGATAAAACCCCCTACAAAACTCACTTTGGACTGAGTTTTCACAGAGAAAAACCTGTTCATCGTGGAGGCTATTACATTCATATAAAGCCCAAAGATTGTTTTATCGCCTGTGGATTTTGGGGGCCTAATAAGGAAGACCTTCTTAGAATACGAAAAGAAATGGAACTTGCTCCTGACGAATTCAGAACCTTGATCAAACAACCAAATTTCAAATCAACATGGGGGGCGCTTCAGGGAGATGAAGTTAAAACAGCTCCCAAAGGATTTTCAAAAGATGATCCTAATATTGATTTAATACGAAAAAAAATGTATCTCTTCAGAAAAAATTTCACTGATGCGGAAGTTCTTCGTGCTGATTTTTTTGAACGCATAATTGATGACTTTAAAGCTATACGCCCATTTTTAGACTATATGAGTAGCGTACTTACTACTGATTTAAATGGCGTTTCAATCCTAGAAAATTAAAAATTATGACCTTACACCAACTAAAAACAGAACTAAAGCAACTAAAAAAATTAGCATTTGAATTGCCCGATGGCAGTCTTGTTCCCAATCATTTCCATATTACAGAGGTTGGAAAAGTAACCAAAAATTTTATCGATTGCGGAGGAATTATTCGAAAAGAAGAAGTTGTGAGCCTCCAATTGTGGGAAGCCGATGACTACGACCATCGTTTGCATCCAGAAAAGATGCTCCAAATAATCGAAATCGGTGAAAAGGCATTCAATCTAAAGGACGTAGATATTGAAGTAGAATATCAAGGAAACACCATTCAAAAATTTGGGTTGGATCTAAAAGCGAATCATTTTGCCCTGATCAATAAACAAACGGCATGTTTGGCTTTGGATGCTTGTCAAATAATCCCTGAATCCAATGAGATAAAAACCGAAAAGTGCACGCCAGGGTCAGGCTGTTGCTAAGCGTTATCGATTAACTACCAAAAGTTCCTTGGGCTTTTCAAAAAGCTGAACCTGATCTTTGATCCGTTCAATTGTCATATTCATCATTCGCTTATTTAAGGCTGAAGAATTGGAAGCATAGGTTTGGTATTCTTTTACAGTAAATTGCCCCAAAATCATTCCTTTTACAGAATTTCGGAATTTCTGGTCTTTTATCAACGCCATTTCGATGTACGCCAGCTTTTTAGGGACACTCAAATCATAGAAAACACCCTTTCTTTTTTCTATATAATTTCGGAAAACACTTATAAATAATGGGTTTTGGAGTTTAAGAATGGGGCGAAGGGTTTCGTTCTGAAAACGTTCCTCAGTACCCATTGATAAAAATTGTTTGGTTTTTTTTAGCTCTGGACGAATACGGAGCAAATCGTTGGGTCTATCGATCATGAAATGTTTGTTTTAATAAATTTAGTATCTTTTGAAGTTGCAAAACCCTCAATCAAGAAGGAATTATCCAAAGTTTATTAACAGATTATGTGTTTTTAGAAGGGTTTTAAACTTTTAACATCATGAAATAGCTTCTTGAATCAAAAACTACGACATTGTCACAATATTTTATTTATTTTATTGTAAAATAACAATCGATAAATAGTTGCATTATTTCTGTAATTAAAAAACCAGAATTGTGCTGTTTTCTTATTAATTTTTATTCTTCAATTAATTAATGAATTAAAATAATTTAAAATGCTAAAAATTGTCACATTAGGTGGAAGCGATAGTGCTAAGTCCATCAATAAAAAATTGGCAGTTTATGCTGCCAATAAAATCAAAAATGCAACCGTTACTGTTGTTGATTTAAAAGAACTGGGTTTGCCCATGTTTGGGATTGATGAAGAAACAGCCAACGGGATTCCTAAAAATGCTCATAAACTCAATCGTCAGATCCAAACTTGCGATGGGCTTGTTATTTCTTTGGCCGAACACAACGGTTGCTATTCTGTAGCTTTCAAAAGCGTTTACGACTGGTTGTCAAGAATTGACGGAAAGGTTTGGCAAAACAAACCCATGTTGCTTATGGGAACTTCTCCTGGAGCTCGTGGCGCTAAAACTGTAATTGGAATTGCCTTGGCCGGATTTCCGCGTTTGGGAGGGAATATTGTTGCTGATTTTTCATTTCCATCTTTTGAGGATAATTTTTCGGATAATAAAATAACAAACGCTGAACTTGAAGCTGTTCTTGATTCCAAGATTAAACTATTTGAAAAAAAGCTCTTAAGCAGTGTTTAATAACTATTATACAGCTTATAAGTACACGGCATTCTTTGAACACAAGGTGCCTGTCTCACTATTAGTTCATAAAAAATCAAAATATTTAGCATTAACTATAATTAACATTATGTAAAATAGATTATTTTAGAAATTTACTCCACCACTGTAAGGGTCTTTTATTATATTTGAAAAAAACACACACAATGAAAAAATTAAAAATCTTTGGATTATTGCTTCTTGCATTGTTAGTCCTTGTATCTTCTTTTTTAATTTATGGGATTTATTTGAATCCTAAGAGCCCAAGAGATACCGTGACTCTGAATAAAGAAGAGCTTATGCTTGAGGTTGATTACAGTCGTCCTTACAAAAAAGACCGTCTTATTTTTGGCTCTAAAGAAGACGGTGCCTTAGTACCTTACTCCAATTACTGGCGTTTGGGGGCTAATTTTGCCACTACTTTCGAAACCAACCAAGAAATTAGTTTTGCAGGTCGTCCTCTTCAACCTGGTAAATACCGTGTTTATGCTGTTCCCGAGGAAGATCATTGGGTTGTAAGTTTGAATTCTGAATTTGGAAGTTTTGGTTATTCTGAGCCCGATTATGAAAAAGATGTAATGAGTGTTAACATTGCTTCAGCAAAGTTGATGAACTCCATAGAACAGTTTACCATTGATTTTATTGAAACAGATGACAACAGCCTTTCTTTACGTTTTCGTTGGGATACAACCTCGGTTTCCTTACCCATTAATTGATGACTTTTTCCTTTAAAAACCTTGTTAAGGGGATTCTTTTTGTCGCTGTTTTGGGTAGTTTCATCTATTACGTAGTTGATCAGGTCCAGTACAAAAATAATCTGATGGATGTTGAAGAATACAGTCCAGTTTCGACCCTAATATCCCCTGTGAATGAGGTTAAACGTTCCAAATATCCTTTTGTAGACATTCACAACCATCAATTCGATATGCCTGTAAAGGACTTGTCTAAATTGGTTGCAGAAATGGATAGCCTTAACATGGGCTTTATGATAAATTTGAGCGGTTTTCGGGGAATTTACCTCAAAGAAACCCTTCAAAACGTCAAAGAAAACGCTCCTTCTCGCTTTGGAATCTTTGTGAATTTGGATTTTGAACAAATTAACGCACCTGATTTTATTGCCTCCAATCTTGAGCTTCTCAAAAATGCAAAACAAGACGGTGCTGTTGGTTTGAAGGTATATAAATCTTTAGGCCTAACAGATAAAGATGCTCAGGGCAATCGAATTGCAGTAAATGATCCAAGACTAAATCCTATTTGGAATCAATGTGGTAAATTGGGTTTCCCAGTTTTAATTCATTCTGCAGAACCGGCTTCTTTTTGGAAACCTAAAGACAAGTACAATGAGCGTTGGCTTGAATTAAAACAAAAACCAAGTCGTTATCGAGATCCAGAAATAATCCCTTCTTTTGAGTCTATTATTGCAGAACAACATGATGTATTCAAAAAACACCCCAACACTACCTTCATCAATGCACATATGGGCTGGATGGCAAATGATTTGAAGCGTTTGGCAACTCATCTAGATACCTATCCAAATGTTGTAACTGAAATCGGAGCTGTCCTTGCCGAGTTAGGAAGGCAACCCCGACAAGCTCGTAAATTCATGATTGAATATCAAGATCGAATTTTGTTTGGAAAAGACAGTTACAAGGTTTCCGAATACTACACTTATTTTAGAGTTTTAGAGACTGATGACGAGTACTTTGATTATTACCGTAAAAGGCATGCCCATTGGAAAATGTATGGGTTAGCCCTACCCGATTCCGTACTTCAAAAGCTTTACTATAAAAATGCTTTACGCATACTTCCTGTTATTGATAAAAACTTATTCCCTAAACCATGATTATTGTAAACACTCCCACCGTACCCAACAAAGAAATTACAGAAGTCCATGGAATTGCACGTGGAAGTACCGTTAGAGCCAGAAATGTTGGCAGGGATATCTTTGCAGGTCTCAAGAATATTGTCGGGGGTGAAATTAGTGAATATACTAAATTACAAGCCGATTCACGCGATCAAGCGCTACAGCGCCTAGAACAAGACGCCTCTAGATTGGGTGCTAACGCTGTGGTTAATCTACGTTTTACAACAACCATGGTTATGCAAGGCTGTTCAGAAATGCTTGCATATGGAACTGCTGTTACTATTAAATGAAGAATGTTTCTGTTCTATTACCAATTTAATTCATGGTAACCATAGTGTAAATGATTACTGAGTTCGCTCACAATAAACAATAAAATAACGAGGATAAAAATACCTTAACAAAGGGCGTATTCCTATTTTGTTTGGATCTGGAGACGTCCACATTTCATAATCCATGATTTTCCAGCCCGTTTTTTCTAATAAAAATTGAAATTGTTTGGGTTCAAATTCATGATAATGTTTGTCCCAATCATCATTTTCATTCCAGTAAGCTTGAGCAAACCATAGCTTTAAGGGAACTGAAGCCACAAGCTTGTTTGATTTGAATTCTTTTAAAATATTGTAGGGTGCAAATAAGTGCTCAAATATCTCAAAAGCAGTCACACAATCACATTCTGTTATGGCAATTTCTTTATAATCATCATCAAGATTTTCACCCTGAGTATTTTGAACCTCATATCCAGCTTCTTTTAGAAAAGGTGTAAAAGGATTTTCTGTTCCTAAATCTAATAAACTTGACCCTTTTGGAAGGTGTTTGTCTAAAAAAGCGAGTGTTTTTTTGTATCTACGCTTGTGAGTTATTTTTATATTCATTGTTCCTTAGTTCTTCCCATAAAAACATTTACGCCCCTAGGAATTGGGTTTTTATTGGTACGTCTGAAGCTAACAATTTGACCCGTATGATAAATGAAGTCAGAAATGGGACCGTTAATTAAATTCCAAAGTGGAAATATTGACTGCTCCCCTCCTCTCTCAAAAATCACGTTGAAAGCATTAAGCTCTTCTGGAGACTTTTCTTTAAAAATATTTGCTGCAACTTCTAAATGAAATAATGTCTCTGATCGAAGTTTTAACCACTCTTTTGGGGTGTTTGCCTCAGTTCTAATAGTCGCCTTATTGGATGCAGTGTTTACAATCATTTTGGAAAGACCATAAAGATGTTCTAAAGTTTCCCAAGTTGATTTCCCGCTATCAGAAGGCTTAAAAGCTAAGTCGTTTTCAGTCAACATTTCTGTTGCCCAATAATATCGATAACCAGCTCCCTCAATCATACGAACAATGAGATTTCCTGCTTTATAGCTAGATGCTGCTTCTGGAATTGTTTTGAAGGGGATTTCATTGGTGTTGTTTTCTTGCGCCATAGCCAAAGTATTGATGAAAAGAAAAAGTAAAATTAGATTTTTCATTTATTTATTTTATTCCTCTAAAATAGTATTTTAGCATCAATAAAGCTTTTCAGATGTCAAAGAAATTAAACAGCCTTGCCGATTTAGCTAAGCTAAAATTTGATGATTTGGCACCAGACCCTCTGCCTCAAGAAAATGAAGAAATTTCATTTGTAAAGCAACAGCTCGAGGCTCACTTCAGCAATAAAGGTAGAGCTGGGAAAACAGTTACTATTATTAAGGGTTTTGAAGGGAATGAAAGTGATCTAAAAAAACTTGGAAAAACTCTAAAACAAGCTTTAGGAGTTGGTGGGACCTTTAAACAGGGAGAAATCATCATCCAAGGAAACTACAGAGAGCAACTCATGAAAATTCTTTTGGATATGGGGCACAAGGTTAAGCGTGTTGGAGGGTAAAATTCCTACCATTCGATTACAGTTTTTTGCTTAATTTTAAGGTATTCATTACACTTGCTAAAGTGTTTGTTTCCGAACCAATAACCTCGATTTGCACTTAATGGAGAGGGGTGTCCTGTACTTAATATAAAATGTTTAGACTCATCAATTAATTTGATTTTATTTTTTGCATATCCACCCCAAATCAAAAAAACAATGGATTCGCATTCGGTTGAGATTTGACTAATAACTTCATCGGTGAACTTTTCCCAACCTTGTTTTTGATGACTGCCTGCCTGCCCCTCCCTAACAGTAAGGACAGCATTGAGCAATAAAACTCCTTGTGTTGCCCATCGTTTTAAATTCCCATTTTTTGGGTAAGAGACCTTGAGATCAGCTTCTATTTCTTTAAAAATATTAATTAATGATGGAGGGTGTTTCACTCCTTCGGGTACAGAAAAACTAAGTCCATGTGCCTGCCCATCTCTGTGATAAGGATCTTGCCCCAATATAACAACTTTCAATTGTTCGAAAGTGCAACATTCAAATGCTGCAAAAATCTTATTCATCTCTGGATAGCATCGGTTTTGTTCGTATTCACGGTTTACAAAACCCATTAATTCTTTAAAGTAAGTCTGTTGTTGGGATTTTCCCGTTATTTTTTCCCAACATGGAGGTATTCGTTCCTGCATGAAATTATGTATTTTTGTAAAGCTAAAATATGAAAATACCAAAGAAAGCATTTAGTGACCTAGAATTTACTTCGGTACTCGAACAACTTTCCCAACTTGCAATTACTGATTTGGGTAAAGAATCGTGTACTAGCCTGCTCCCTATCGAAAACAAAGAAGATTTGATTCTTCAACTCCATTCAGTTTCAGAATTTGCATCTTCATTTGAAAATGAAAATCGTATTCCCAATCATGGATTTGATGACTTATCGACAGAAATTAATCTCTTAAAAATTGAAAATTCAGTTCTTGAAATTGAGGGTTTTAGGCGAATAGCAAGTGCTTCTGAAACCATCAATATTCTTCTAAAATTTTTTAAAAAATTTAGAGAATATTACCCAAATCTATATTCTCAAGGCTCAGAAATTGAAATTACTAAGGAACTCATTACCTCAATAAATAATGTCATTGATCGATTTGGAGAAGTTCGAAACGATGCTTCTCCTGAACTCTTTCAAATTCGAAAAAACATACAAAGTGTGCGTTCAAAAATTGGTCAAAGCTTTCAGAGGGCTTTGAGTCAGTACAGCACTGCTGATTTCTTGGATGATATTAAAGAATCTGTAGTTGAAAATCGTCGTGTTTTAGCTGTAAAAGCCATGCATAGGAGAAAAGTTAAAGGAGCGATTATGGGAAGTTCCAAAACGGGGAGTATCGTTTATATAGAACCCGAAACCACTCTACAACACACTCGAGAGCTTAATAATCTTCAATTTGAAGAAACAGACGAAATTAAACGTATTTTATTACAACTAACCCAATATTTACAACCTTACCGCACATTACTGATAGTCTATCAGAATTATTTGATAAATATTGACAGCTACTATGCACGGGCAAAATATGCGGAAAAAACGAAAAGTATTCTCCCAAAAATTAATTCCAACAGAGAGCTATCTTTGGTTAAAGCATATCACCCCCTACTCTACAGATCCAATAAATTAGAAGGTAAAACAACTTACCCTCAAGACATCACTTTAAAAAAGCAACAGAGAATAATTGTTATTTCAGGACCAAATGCTGGAGGAAAAAGTATCACTTTAAAGACGGTTGGTTTATTACAGCTTATGATACAGTCGGGAATACTGATTCCAGTTCATGAGCAAAGTACTGTTTGTTTTTTTGATCAAATCATAACCGATATTGGTGATAATCAATCCATTGAAAATCATTTAAGTACCTACTCTTATCGATTAAAAAACATGAAGTACTTCATACGAAAGTGCAATAAAAACACTCTCTTTTTGATTGATGAGTTTGGAACTGGGTCAGACCCTGAATTGGGAGGAGCTTTGGCCGAATCTTTTCTAGAAGAGTTTTATAACCGAGAAGCATACGGAATCATAACTACCCATTACTCTAACCTCAAAGTATTGGCGAATGAACTTCCGAATATGTCCAATGCAAATATGCAATTTGACAATAAAACTCTCGAACCTATTTTTAATTTAATATTAGGAGAAGCAGGAAGTTCTTTTACTTTTGAAGTTGCTCAAAAAAATGGTATACCCTTCAGTCTCATCAACCGAGCTAAGAAAAAAATTGAGCATGGAAAAGTACGTTTTGATGCGACTATTGCAAAACTCCAAAAAGAGCGTTCTGAGATGACCAAAACTGGAAAATCTTTGAGAATACAAGAAAGTAAAGCCATTGAGGAGAATCAAAGATTGGAACTTTTGAATAAAAAAATTAAGGATAAACTCATTGGTTATCAAGAACTTTTTGACCATAATCAACGCATGATTATTCTTGGGAATAAGGTTAATGATGTCGCTGATCGTTATTTTGAAAATGGGAAAAAGCGCCCTTTAATTACCGATTTACTTCGTTTAGTTGAATCCGAAAACTCTAAACGTAAAAAAAAATCCGCGGCTGTCAAGAAGAAAGAAAAAGCGGCCAAAGAAAAAGCGAATGAAGAAGCTACAAAAGCTATGATTGGAATTCGAAAAGAGAAAAAGAAAAAGAAAAAAGCAGACCCTGTGGCGGTTAAAATAAAAATAAATTTCAAAATAGGAGATCAAGTACGCTTATTTGATGGCAAAGCTTTAGGTACGATCGATTCAATTGAAAAAGATAAAGCCATCGTAAATTATGGAATGTTTACAACTCAGGTTAGACTAGAAGCACTTGATTTAGTTCAAGCAATTAAGAACAAAAAATAAATTTATTTTTATGAAAAACGTTATTATTCTTTTCGATGGTTCTTGCTTATTATGTAATGCATGGGTTCGACGTTTGTGTAGCTGGGATAGCAAAGATGTTTTGCGTTTTGCAACTCTAGAAAGCAACACTGCAAAAATTTTTTTTGAAGAACATAACTTAAATCCGAATTCAATGGAAACTGTAGTTTTTTGGAAGCCTAAGGAGATGTACGCTATCGAAGCTAAAGCTACATTCGAGATGTTCAAAACTCTTGGCGGCTTATGGGGTTTACTTACTGTTTTTAACTTTCTTCCTAACTTCATTACTCAAAAAACATATCGATTGATTGCAAGAAATCGATATAAATGGTTTGGAAAATCAAGCGATTGTCACCTTCCTAATCCAAAATACAAACATAAATTCTTAGATTAACTTTTCTCAAACTTAAATAATTTAACAAAGTCTTCAAAAAACTGGTTTTATTTATTTAAATTTATAAGGTGTTTAAAATCAGACTTATAAATTACATTTAATTTTACAAAACCATGTTGCGTAATTTTAACGTTGTGAATTTAGAGGTTTTATTTTTAATGATATTTACTTAGTTTTCAAACCAAAACTGTACTCATGACAAAACACCTACACCCTCCTGCTTTGGTCAAACTCACCCTAATTTTGCTTTTAATTTGGAATATTATGGGTGTGTTGATTTTTTTGATAGATCAAATTGTTGATCCTTCAACTTTAGATGCTATCAATCAAGAATTTAAATCACGATTTCCTTTCTGGACAAAAATAGTTTACGGGTTAGCTGTCAGCCTAGGAACAATTGGAACTTTAGGCTTGTTAAAAAGGAAAATATGGGCGAAAAATATTTTAATAGGCTCTTTGCTATGCGTAATAGTTCAAATGTATCATAGTTTATTTATTGCAGGGGCAATCGAAACTTTTGGAGTTACAAAGATAATATTTCCAGGAATCATTATTTTTCTTGCTTTATTTTCTGTTTGGATAGCAGATCTTCACAGAATAAAGGGTTGGTTTATTTAAGCTTCCCTATTGATTTTCCAACGAGCATTGAAACTGCTGCATCACCAGTAACGTTGACTACTGTTCTGCACATATCCAATGGACGATCAATAGCAAAAATCAGCGCTAATCCAGCTTCAGGAATCCCTGCTTGAGCCAAAACAATTACTAGCATTACAATTCCAGCACTCGGAACAGCTGCGGTTCCGATTGATGCTAGAGTCGCTGTGAAAACAATTCCAAGCTGTGCACTCAGACTCAAATCGAGACCAAATGCTTGTGCAATAAAAACTGCTGCTACTCCTTGATATACTGAGGTTCCATCCATATTGATTGTTGCTCCAATTGGAAGAACAAAACTAGCTACTTCTTCATCTACCTTAAGATTGTCTTCAACACATTCCATAGTAACTGGAAGTGTTGCAGCACTTGAGCTGGTAGAAAATGCTAGCAATTGAGCGGGAGCAATACCTTTCATAAAAAAAGAAGTTGAGCGTTTGGTAAAAACATTTACGATAATGATGTAAACCAAAATCATAAATGCTAAGCCAAGAATCAAGGTTATAGCATACATCCCTAGGGCTTTAAACAATTCCAAACTAGGGGCTTCCACTACCAAAGCAGCTAAAAGTGCAAATACTCCATAAGGAGCTATTTTCATAATCATATCAATCATTTTGAGAATTACGTCATTGAAAGAATCAAAAAATTTCTTTACGGGTTTGGACTTTTTTTTGGGTAATAAAATCATCCCGATACCAAAGAACAAAGCGAAGAATATAATCTGTAGCATGTTTTTGTTGCTTGACGCTGCAGCAAAAATGTTTGAGGGAACTAATTCTATCAAGGGTTGTAATGGTCCTTCTTCTTTTCTTTTAGCCGCAACCTCTTGTTTGGCTTGAGTATCGGTAGCATATGCCTCAACAAGCTCTTTCCGTGTCTCTATACTTATGGATTTACCAGGTTGTATGATGTTAACTAGTACCAAACCAATGGTAACAGCGGTCAAGGTTGTTAACAAATAAATTACTATGGTTCTTCCTCCCATTAAGGAAAGTTTTGAAATATCTTTTAAATCAGAAACTCCTTTGATTAAAGATGCAAGAATCAAAGGAATAGCTATTAATTTTAATAAATTAATGAAAATGGTTCCGAATGGCTTGATATAATCTGCCACAAATTGTGAACCACCATTAATATAAGACATTATTAATCCAAAAATAATACCTAGTAGCATTCCGATTAAAATTTTCCAATGTAGGGCAAGTTTTTTCATATTTATATTTTATTTGTTGAAGAAACTAATTTAAAATCTGCAATAACCAAAGCTGCCATAGCTTCTACAATAGGCACAGCTCTTGGCACTACACATGGGTCATGTCTTCCTTTACCTTCCATAACAACTTTTTTGCCTTTATTATCTATTGTTTGCTGAGCCTGCATAACAGTTGCTACGGGTTTAAAGGCGACATTAAAATAAATATCCATTCCATTAGATATTCCGCCTTGAATACCTCCTGAACGATTTGATTGAGTAGTCCCGTCTGTATTAAAAGGGTCGTTGTGTTGACTTCCCTTCATTTGAGACCCTGCAAAACCACTACCATACTCAAAGCCTTTAACGGCATTAATGGACAGCATAGCCTTTCCAAGCTCTGCATGAAGCTTATCAAATGCTGGTTCACCAAGTCCAACGGGAACATTTTGAATAACACAAGTAATTACTCCTCCAACAGTGTCTCCTTCTTTCCTAATTTGACGGATATATTCCTCCATTTTTTTTGCCGTAGTAGAATCTGCACAGCGCACTGGATTTTTCTCAATAGTCTTAAAATCAAGTTCTTGATAAGGTTTTTCTATTTTGATAGGCCCAACAGCAGAAACAAATGCTGTAAACTTATTGTTAGATAAGTATTGTTTTGCAATAGCACCAGCTACAACTCTACTTGCCGTCTCTCGTGCAGAACTTCTTCCTCCCCCCCGATAATCACGGAAACCATATTTTTTATCGTAAACAAAATCAGCGTGAGAAGGACGATAACTGTCTTTGATATGGCCGTAATCTTTAGACTTTTGATTCGTGTTGTATATGGCAAAACCAATTGGAGTTCCAGTAGTCTTACCTTCAAAAATTCCTGAATAAAAAACAACTTCATCCGCTTCTTTGCGCTGAGTTACAATTGCAGACTGGCCTGGTTTACGCCTATTGAGTTCATGTTGTATGATATCCATATCCAACTCAATTCCCGCTGGACAACCATCGAGTACTCCTCCCAAAGCTGGACCATGAGATTCTCCAAAAGTGGTAACATTAAAAATTTTTCCAAAACTATTTCCTGCCATATTCAATCAAATAAGATTTACAAATATACTATATTAAATACCACTTGAAATCATAAGTAAACTCTATTTTTATTATTATTGTAGAAATGAATTAATCCCTTAATTCTTATATTTGCATATGAGAAAAATCTTATTCCTTACTTCATGTCTTGTATTTTTCCTTGTGAGTTCATGTACCACAATTGAATCCAATAATTTTGTATTAAAAGGTACTACTGATCATGCTGATGGAAAAAGTATTTATCGTATAAAAGCAGGGCCAAATGGACAACCTATAACTATTGATTCTACAAAAGTAGTTAACGGCAGCTTTGAACTAAAAGGACTTGTGGATCAAGTTGATATTAATTTTATTTTTTTAGAAGAAATCAATGGAAATATTCCCTTTGTCATTGAAGAAGGTTTGATTGAAACTCAAATTTTTAAAGACAGTATAAATGTCTCTGTAGTTGGTGGAACTCCATCGAATGACGACTTATCAACTTATCGAGCTTCTACTCAAAGTTTTGCCAATACAATGAAAACTTTAGTCAAAGAGATAAATCAAGCTAATTCATTAGGAGACAATATTTTATCGGATGACTTAACCTCTGAATACAGAACTGTAGAAAAAAATCTAAGAGTTTATGAAAAGGATTTTATGAATTCAAATCCAAAGTCCTACATTGCTGCTCTTATTTTGGAGCGACTGATAAGTACAAAAGCATTACCATCATCTGAAGCTAAACCTGTTTACAATAGCTTTGACCCAAAAATTAAAAACAGTGTTTCTGGTAAAAAAATAGCTTCTATCCTCAACAGGCCTAAAAATCCAACTGCAATAGGTGAAAAAGCTCCTGTTTTTGAAGGGCCATCACCAAATGGAGATTTAATTAATTTGGAAGCTGTCAAAGGAAAAGTAACCATAATCGATTTTTGGGCTTCGTGGTGCCGTCCTTGTCGCATAGAAAACCCTAATTTAGTTCGACTTTACAAGCGAATGCATGATAAGGGTCTTGAGATTGTTGGAGTTTCTTTAGATAAAAGTAAAGCAAGTTGGGAAAGAGCCATCAAAGACGATGGGCTTAATTGGAATCACGTTTCAAACCTTCAGTACTGGAAAGATCCCATTGCAATACTATATGGGGTGCGAAGTATCCCAGCTGCATTTGTTCTAAATAAAGATGGGGTTATTGTTGCAAAAAATCTTAGAGGAACACAACTCGATGCTAAAATCGAAGAGCTTTTAAAACAATAGATTACTATTGACTATATTTTATTTTAACTCAATTTTAAAGAATTTAATTACTTTTTTTGAACAGTATCATACCTGTTAAAAGTGTAACAACTATCAGAAGAACTAGGGTTGTAAATGATTTTTGAATAACCCAAGGTGATAGAATTAAAGTAGCAACTATTCCACCAATAGCCCCTCCGAAATGAGCAGTGTGACCTATGTTGTCTTGTTTTTTTTTCATGCCAATGAGGGTGTAAACCAAATACCCTACACCAAATACATATCCTGGTAATGGAACAGGAAAAAAAATAAAGCTTAATCTCATTTCTGGAACCATTAATATGGTTGCGTATAAAATTCCCATAATTGCTCCACTTGCACCTACTGCACTGTAATATAAATTTTCTCTGTGGAAATAAAAAGCATAAAGATTACCTGCAGTTAAGCACGAAAAGTATAAAATAATAAAGTTAAAAAATCCGAGGCCTGCTAACGCTTGAGGCCCAAAAAGATATAAAGTAAACATGTTGAATCCCAGATGCGACCAATCAACATGTAAAAATGCAGAGGTAAAAATCCTATACGATTGTCTACTTTTAATTGCAGCAATATTAAATTTAAATTTATTGAAGAATAAAGGATCATTAAAACCTTTTAAAGAAACTATTAGGTTTATTAAAATTATTCCTGAAATTATTGGTGAAAGTGATTGCATTTTGAATATAAAATTGGGCTTAAATATACTTATATTTACAAAAAAAATTGTGCAGTTAATTGTTTTCCTAATAAGCTACCCCATTTTAATTGGGATTTCCATCTTACCCCATTTCATGCTTTATGGTTTATCCGATTTTCTTTATCTAACTCTTTACAAAACATTTGGTTACAGAAGAAAAGTGGTTCGTAAAAATTTAAACTTATGTTTTCCTGACAAAAACGCAAAAGAAATCAAGAATATTGAACAAGCTTTTTACAAACATCTTTGTGACATTTTTGTTGAGATGATAAAGGCTCTTACGGTTTCAAAAAAGCAGGTTTTGAAACGTTTTAAATTCAAAAACACAGAATTAGTCAATAAGTACCTAAGAAATAATAAAGGGGTTGTTTTGGTTTGTGGACATTATTCAAGCTGGGAAGGAATGCTTTCAATAGGATATCATATTGAAGGAAAAGGGTACGCTGTTTATACTCCCCTAACCAATAAATACTATGAACGACTAATTGTAAAGTCTAGGGAGAAGCATCTTATTCACTTAGGTTCTCGATACAAAGTATTGAGTGATGTTCACCATAATCAAAAAAACAACATTACTTATGTATACGGTTTGGCTGCAGATCAATCTCCCCAACCAAAACCCAAAATCTATTGGAGAACATTCCTGGGTGTTGAAGTTCCCGTTTTTAATGGGGCAGAACAAATGGCGGTAAAATTTGATTTACCAGTAGTGTTTGCAGATATTAACAGAATAAAACGAGGGCATTATGAAATCAACATTGACATGATTTCAGAAAACCCAACAGAAACTAAAAAAAATGAAATTACTGATCTCTTTACAGAAAGATTAGAAGAGCAAATTCGAAAAGATCCTACTCAATACTTTTGGACCCATAATCGTTTTAAACATATGGGTAAAAAACCACTCTAAGAATTTAAAGACAGTAACTTATCTTTGAATCCATTCATCAATTCGTCAGCTAATTTCTGTGTTGGAGCTTCGGTATAAACTCGAATGATAGGTTCTGTATTTGATTTTCTCAAATGAACCCAGGAATCTTTAAAATCAATTTTAAGTCCATCCACAGTATTGGGCTTTTGGGCTTTGTATTGTTCTTTTATTTTTTCAAGTAAATCATCGACCTTCATTGCCTGCTCTAATTCCATTTTCCCTTTACTCATATAATATTCAGGATAGGTTTTTTTTAGTTCAGATACTGAAAGTTTACATTCACTGATCAAGGAAAGAAAAAAAGCAGTTCCAATTAATGAATCTCTACCATAATGTAAATATGGATCAATGATTCCTCCATTACCCTCACCTCCAATTACGGCATTACAAGTTTTCATTTGTTGAACTACATTAACCTCTCCAACAGCACTGGTAAAATATTTTCCTTTATGTTTTTCTGTAACATCTCTTAAAGCTCTGGTTGAAGACATATTTGAAACAGTATTTCCTTTTTTCTTAGAAAGTACATAATCTGCACAGGCAACTAAGGTATATTCTTCTCCAAACATTTCACCTTTTTCATCAATAAAAGCTAAACGATCTACATCTGGATCAACTACAATCCCAAAATCTGAGCTTGTTTCAATTACTTTTGTTGAAAGATCTCCTAGGTGTTCTTTCAAAGGCTCTGGATTATGTGGAAAATTTCCGTTTGGTGTACAATAAAGTTCAACAACTTCCACATCAAGAGCTCTAAGAAGTTCTGGAATCGCTATTCCTCCAATTGAATTAACGCCATCTACAACAACTTTAAGCTGTGCTGCCTTTATCTTCTGTACTTCTACAAAAGGATGCTCCAAAATAGCTTTTATGTGTATATCCAAACTGGTTTTATCTTGTTTAATGCTTCCCAAATCATCTACAGCTGCAAAATTAAATTTCTCTTCTTCGGCAATTGCAAGAATTTGCTCCCCAGCTTTAGCATTCAAAAACTCACCATTTGAATCCAATAGTTTAAGTGCATTCCACTGTTTAGGGTTGTGACTTGCGGTTAAAATAATCCCCCCTTGAGCCTTTAATTTTGGAACCATCATTTCTACTGTAGGTGTAGTTGCCATATTTAAATCAACAACATCAATCCCTAATCCAACTAAGGTATTTGACACCAGAGCTTGAACCATTTCACCAGAAATACGAGCGTCACGTCCTATTACAACCGTACATTTTTCAAATTTAGCTTGAGATTTAATGTATTCACCGTAGGCAGCTGAAAATCGAACAACATCAAGTGGAGTCAGATTACTTGAGGGTTTTCCTCCTATTGTTCCTCGAATTCCGGAAATAGATTTAATCAATGTCATGAAGTTATTTTTTTCAAAGATAATCTAGTTCTAAAAATTTTTTCTTGTTTTTGAATTAAATAAAGTGTGTTTGAAAAAAGAAAACTAGTTTTAGCAAATGAATTATTTAGCACATATCTATTTATCTGGTGTAAATCGTGAATTGAAGTTTGGTAATTTTATTGCTGATTCAGTAGCTGGAAAGCAATATAAAAACTACTCGGAAACAATTCAAAAGGGAATTTTATTGCACCGAGCGATTGATGATTTCACAGATAACCATAACATATTTAGAAAACACACCAAATTGTTGTTTAAAGACTATCGGCACTACAGCAGGGTAATTGTTGATTTGTATTATGATCATTTTTTAGCTTCCCTGTGGTCTCAGTATAATTCCCAAAAACTTGAAGACTTTACCAAAGAATTTTATGATCAAATTGAGGAAGAATTCGAACTACTTCCTGACAAAATGAAAAGAGCTTTTCCGTATATGAAATCCCAGAATTGGTTATTACAGTACCGAACAATCAGTGGTTTAGAACTTATTTTAGAGCAGATGGAGAAACGTACAAAATTTGATTCAAACCTAAAAAAATCAATCTCAAATCTAGTGGAAAATTACGATGTTTTCAAAAATGGATTCGTTGTATTTTTTCAGGACTTACAAATATTTGTATCTTCCAAAATTCAATCCATTTAACCTAATCATACTTATGAAAAACATCCAAAATTTAATAAAAACATCCTTCTTTGTTTTATCCTTTGTCTTTATTGGTTGTAAACCTTCAACCAAAATAAAAGGTGGAGTTGTATCTGCAATGCCGTATGCCTCAGAAGTAGGTGTTAAAATTCTAAAAGCTGGTGGAAATGCATATGATGCGATGGTAGCGACAAATTTTGCTCTTGCTGTTGTTTATCCCGTTGCAGGAAACATTACGGGAGGTGGTTTTTTTGTCTATCGAAATGCTGATGGTAGTTCTGGAACACTGGATTATAGAGAGCAAGCTCCAGAAAAAGCCTTCAAAGACTTATATTTAGATGAAGCAGGAAATGTTATTCCAAAAAAAAGCACAGTGGGAGGCTTGGCTGTTGGTGTTCCCGGAACGGTAGCAGGGACCTTAGAAATTCATAAAAAATTAGGAACCCTCCCCCTTAGTATGTTAATTCAACCCGCTATTGATTTAGCAGAAAATGGGTATGCAGTTACTGAAAAACAAGTAAGTAGCCTTAATGGATACAGAGAGTTGTTTATTGAAGTAAATGGCCCTGACACTTTTTATGCCAAGGATTTCAAAGCTGGAAATATTATTAAAAACCCAGCTCTCGCTAAAGTCCTAAGAGAGATTGCAACTAAAGGAATTGAAGGTTTTAACTCCGGATGGGTGGCTGAAGCCATTGTTTCTGGTGTTCAAAGGTCTGGTGGTATTTTAACTCAAGAAGACTTGGTCAATTACAAACCAAAATGGAGAGATCCTCTAACTTTTTTCTACAAAGATTTAAAAGTAATTTCTATAGGACTTCCATCAAGTGGAGGAATTTGCTTAAATCAAATGATGAAAATGATTGAGCCTTATAATATCCAAGAAATGGGACATAACACACAAAAAAGCATTCAGCTTATGGTTGAAGCTGAAAAAAGATCATACGCTGATAGAAGTGAGTTTTTGGGTGATCCTGATTTTGTACAAGTTCCGTTAAATATTTTATTGGATTCTGCCTATATAAACAAAAAAATGAGCAGTTTTGACTGGACAAAGGCTACACCTTCATCTGAAATAAAACCAGGAGATTCGTATTATTTTGAAAGTGATGAAACCACTCATTTTTCTATTCTTGATGATCAAGGAAATGCTGTTTCAGTTACAACCACGCTTAATGGTGCATATGGTTCAAAAGTATTTATTGATAAAATCGGGGTGTTTATGAACAATGAAATGGACGATTTTAGCAGTAAACCCGGGGCTCCAAATATGTTTGGATTAATTGGAAATCTAGCCAATGCAATTGAACCAAAAAAACGTATGTTAAGTTCAATGACTCCAACGATTGTTGAGAAAAAAGGAGAATTGTATCTGATTTTGGGTAGTCCAGGAGGCTCTACCATAATTACCTCTGTATTTCAAACGATACTGAATGTTTATGAACATAACTTCCCTATTCAGAAATCTGTTAATGCCTCTCGATTCCATCACCAATGGTTGCCCGACAGCATAACTTTTGAACCCAATAAATTTGATCCAAAGCTTCTCCAAAACTTAAAAAATATAGGCTATAATTCTGAAGAAAAAAAATCTAAAATTATTGGAAAAGTTGACGCCATTCTTGTTAGTGATGGAATAATAACTTTAGGAGCAGATTATCGTGGAGACGATACAGCAGTAGCTTACTAGGTTTTGTTTATTTCAATTGTATATATTTTATTTTTTAGTCAGCAGGAAATTTAGTCCAGCCTAAAGTTGTATTTTTACATCTTATTTTTGATATGAAAAAAAATTCAAATGTCATCGAGGTTCAAGGAGCACGTGTTCATAACCTAAAAAATATTGATGTTCGGATTCCCAGAGACCAACTGGTTGTAATTACTGGACTTTCTGGAAGTGGAAAATCATCCCTTGCATTTGACACCATTTACGCCGAGGGGCAACGTCGGTACATGGAAACTTTTTCTGCATATGTTCGTCAGTTTTTAGGGAATTTAGAACGTCCAGAAGTTGATAAAATAGATGGATTATCCCCTGTAATTGCTATTGAGCAAAAAACAACATCAAAAAGCCCACGCTCGACTGTAGGAACGATTACAGAAGTTTATGATTTTCTAAGACTAATGTTTGCCCGTATTGGAACCGCTTACAGTCATCAAACACATGAAAAGATGGTCAGTTATACTGATGATCAAATCCTAGAGCTCATACAAAAAGATTATGCTGATCAAAGTGTTATTATTTTAGCTCCAATAATAAAATCTAGAAAAGGGCATTATCGAGACCTTTTTAAAAATCTAGCTCGTCAAGGGTTTTTAAAGGTAAGAGTTGATGGAGTTATTTTAGAACTCACTAGTGGTATGAAATTAGATCGGTATAAAACTCATGACATTGAGTTGGTTATTGATCGCCTTCGAATTAGTAATAGTGTTTCAGGTATTAAGAGGCTTCATGAATCTTTAATTACGGCAATGTACCAAGGAGGTGATACCTTGCTTATATTTGATGAAGTTAGCCGTAAAATTAGATATTTTAGTAGAAATTTGATGTGTCCGAGTTCGGGAATAGCGTATCCAAAGCCTGAACCCAACACTTTCTCATTCAATTCTCCAAAGGGAATGTGTCCGGATTGCAAAGGACTTGGGACTCAACAAATCATCAATCGAAATAAAATTATCCCCGATGATTCTATTTCTATTAAAGCAGGTGGAATCATACCTCTAGGAACTCAAAAAAAGTCATGGAGTTTCAAGCAGATGGAGGTTATTGCCCAGCGTTACAATTTTAATTTATCTGATTCCATAAATAAAATCCCTGCTGCTGCATTGGAGGTTATTCTAAAAGGTGGTGCAGAATCTTTTTCTGTTGAGTCAAAAACTCTTGGAATTACACGTAATTATAAAATCGATTATGAAGGAATTGAAAACTTCATAAAAAACCAATATGAAGAGGCAACTTCAACCAATATAAAACGATGGGCAAATGATTTTATGGATCAAAACGAATGTTTATCTTGTAATAGCTCTCGCTTAAGAAAAGAAGCTCGTTTTTTTAAAATCAATGGCCTTAACATTGCTGAATTAGCAGAGTTGGATTTGGATGAACTTTATTCTTGGTTCGAAAATCTCCCAAAATTTTTGTCTGAAAATGAAATGATTATTGGAGAGGAAATTATTAAAGAAATAAAATCACGGCTTCAATTTTTACTGAATGTGGGTTTAAATTATTTGACTCTCAATCGTTCTTCAAAATCATTATCGGGTGGTGAGGCACAAAGAATACGTTTAGCTACTCAAATAGGATCCCAGCTGGTTGGTGTGCTGTATATTTTAGACGAACCAAGTATTGGTCTTCACCAACGTGATAATGAGCGTTTAATCGATTCTCTCTTCTCACTCAGAGATATTGGAAACTCTGTCTTGGTTGTAGAACATGACAAAGACATGATTGTAAAAGCTGATCATGTTATTGATATCGGTCCATTTGCAGGAAAAAATGGAGGAGAAATTATTTCTGAAGGTAAACCAAAAGATATTTTAAATCGAAACTCTCTAACTTCTCAATACTTAACTGGAATTAAAAAAATTGAAGTTCCCGAAAAAAGAAGGCTTGGTAATGGCAAATCTCTCGTGTTGTCAAATTGTACGGGTAATAACTTGAAAAATGTTACCCTAACCCTCCCCTTGGGAATGATGGTTGGTATTACAGGTGTTTCTGGAAGTGGTAAATCTTCTTTAATTAATGGGACTTTATATCCAATCTTAAACGCATATTTTTTTAATGGAGTAAAAAAACCATTAGCTTATAAAAGTATTTCCGGATTAGAAAATTTAGACAAAGTTGTTGATGTAAATCAAAGCCCAATTGGTCGAACTCCCAGAAGTAATCCAGCAACTTACACCGGAGTATTTAGTGAAATAAGATCTTTATTCACACTAACTCCAGAGGCTCAAATCAGAGGTTACAAGCCTGGTCGTTTTAGTTTTAATGTCAGCGGAGGGAGATGTGAAACTTGTAAAGGTGGTGGGATGAAAGTAATTGAAATGAACTTTCTACCCGATGTATTGGTTGAATGTGAATCCTGTCAAGGAAAAAGATTCAACAGGGAAACTCTTGAAATAAGATACAAAGGAAAATCAATATCGAATGTATTGAAAATGACCATTGATCGAGCTTGTATGTTTTTTGAGTCCATACCAAAAATTTACAAAAAACTAAAAACATTACAGGACGTTGGTTTAGGATATGTTACTCTTGGACAATCATCAACTACACTTTCTGGAGGAGAGGCTCAAAGAATCAAACTAGCCACTGAGTTATCAAAAAGAGACACAGGAAATACACTATTCATACTAGATGAACCTACCACAGGTTTACATTTTGAAGACATAAGAGTACTTTTAGAAGTATTAAATCACTTAGTTAATAAAGGAAATACTGTTGTAATTATAGAGCATAATTTGGATGTAATAAAGCAAGTTGACCACATCATTGATATTGGTTATGAAGGCGGTAAAAACGGAGGTCAAATCATAGCTGAAGGAAGCCCAGAGGAACTCATCAAGGTAGCCAAAAGCCATACAGCGCATTATTTGGCAAAAGAATTGTAACTTAATGTAATGAAAAAAGTAAAGAATAAAAGCTGGAATACTACCAAAACAAACGATTCTTGGTCTCTTTTCAAGATCATGGGCGAATTTGTTCATGGCTATGAAAAAATGGATAGTATTGGACCTTGTATTTCAATTTTTGGTTCGGCTAGAACTCAACCTGATCATCCTTTTTATAAATTAGCTACAAGTGTAGCTAATTCAATAGCAATGGCAGGATACGGAATTATTACAGGGGGTGGTCCAGGAATCATGGAGGCTGCCAATAAAGGATCTCAAGAAGTAAATGGAATTTCGGTAGGTCTAAATATTGCGCTCCCCTTCGAACAAACGTCAAACCCATATATAGACAAGGATAAAAACTTATCCTTTGAGTATTTTTTTATTCGCAAAGTAATGTTCGTTAAATACGCCCAAGCTTTTGTTGTATTGCCTGGTGGACTAGGAACATTAGATGAATTATTTGAATCGCTTACACTTATTCAAACAAAAAAAATAAAACGAGTACCTATTATTCTTGTTGGAACAAAGTTTTGGGAAGGACTTGTAGAATGGATAAAATCTGTTCTTATAAAAAATCAAATGATAAGTAAACAAGATCTTGATTTATTTTCAGTTGTTGACACCCAAGAAGAAGTACTTAATTGTTTAGAAAAATTTCATACAAAAGGTATATATAACCCAAATTTTTAAAACCATTGAATTTTTATTGGAAGATTACGTTATTATTGATCCTTAACCTCCCTACATTAGTTTTGAGTCAAGGGTTGAATGTTAAAAATCAATTTTCAGTAAATCTGAAAACTGATGAAAAAACATTAGTAGTTTCTCAAAAAATTAAACTAACAAACAACACTTCTGAGGGTTTAATTGATTTTTTTTTTAACGACTGGTCACATGCATACAGTTCCTCAAAATCGCCTTTAGCACAAAGGCTTGCAGAGGAATATGATCGAAGGTTTTACTTAGGAATTAAATCCAAAAGAGGAAAAACATTCGGACTGAAAATTTCAATTAACCGAAAAGAGATTGAATGGAAAAGGATTGATAATCAAATTGATATCATAAAAATTAGTTTAGACAAAATACTCGAAATCGGGGAAACCATTGAAATCTTTCTTCAATACAGTTTAGAACTTCCAGATGCTCGTTACACTGGATATGGTAAAATTTCAGAAAATGAATATTTTTTAAAAAACTGTTTTATTCAATTGGCTCCTTACATAAATGGAGAATGGATAAAAAACAGCAATTTAGATCTCGAAGAAACCAGTAATTTAATTTCTGATTATTCAATGGAATGGAATATTCCAATAAATTTATTTTTAAATTCTAATTTGACTCAGCGTAGAGAAATAAAAAATGGAAATCGAAAAATATTATCCCTATCAGCTGAAGACACCAGAGCGATTCAATTTCATATCCATGAACAAAAGCATCAATCATTCATTATTAATGAACTTATCATTGAAACTGACTTAAAAGAGGCTGTTGACAGCCTATTTAATCCTATTCCAAGTCTGATTCAAATTAAATCTTTTGTCGATGAATATCTAGGTAAATATCCTCGTAGAAAAATGCAAATTTCAAAGTATAATTATAAAAAGAGACCTTATTACAGTCTTTCCTTATTTCCCTTAGTTTTTTCTGTCTTTTCAAACCAATTTAAATTTGAAATAAAAGCCTTAAGTGTTTACTTAGATCACCATTTAAATGAACAGTTTTTAATGAATCCAAGAGAGGTTCATTGGCTTACAGGTGGGCTTCATGCCATGATGTTAATGGAATACGTAGATCGTTATTATCCCAATCAAAAATTATTGGGTAAAATTCCAGAAAAACGTCTTATAAAGCCTTTTGTAAATAAATATAGCTTAGGTAATGTAGCTTTTAATCACGGTTATTTGTATTCTTCTGAATACATCATTAGAAATAACATTCAACAAGCTGCCCTTACTCCTAAAGATAAATTAATTAAATTTAATGAGCGAGTTGCCACTCCAAGTCAAGTAGCTCATGGAATTCGATATGCCTATTGGTTTCATGGTAAAGAAAAAATTATTCGTGCAATTAAAAATCAAATTGGAATTATTCAATCTCAAGATCAATTGATTCATTCATTAGAAAAAGAATTAGAAATCCCATGGTTTTTTGGAGATTATTTAAAAAGTAGAGGTTTTATTGATCTTAAAATCAGTGATTTAAAAGTCAAACCAGATACCCTGACTTTCAAGGTAACCCAAAAACAAAAAGGATTAATTCCATTTACGATCGCACAAATAAAAGAAGATTCGATTATTCAATCTATCGATATTAAAGACCACAAAAAAACACATCACTTTAAGTTGAAAAACTTACAGTCGGATTATGTAGTGATTAATCCTAAAGTTAAAATACCGGAATTTAATCAACTCAACAATTATAAAAGAGTAAGTAAAACATCCATAAAACCTTTGAAGTTTACTTTTGTCAAAGATTTTGAAGATCCAAAAAGAAATCAAATTTTCTTCAACCCAATAACCGATTTTAATGCATATGAAGGTCTAACTTTAGGAACTAGACTTTCCAACAAATCATTTGAGCGTAAACCAATTATTTATGAAATAACTCCTATGTATAGCTTAAAGCTCAATGAAATTGTTGGTTCGATTAAATTTAATTATTTGATTTACAAGGAAAAATCATCTTTTTATCTGACTAGTATTGGGTTTTATGGAAGTAATTACCATTACGATGAAAATTTGAGATATCAAACTTTTATTCCTTCAATAACTTTTGCAAAACGCCCAAGTGATTTTAGATCAAATAAAAGAGAATTTTTCTCAATAAACCTAGTTCAAGTGAATCGAGAATACGGAACAAATATCAACATAACTCCAAATTACAGTATTGGAAATCTCCGGTATTTGTATTCGAACAAAGAAGCAATTAGAGTGTTTAGTACAGGAGGTAGATTAGAATTTTCTGATTTATTGGGTAAACTCAGTTTAAACCTGGATTTTCGACATCTTTTTCATAACGGTAAAACATTTTCATTTCGTTTTTATGGAGGGAAGTTTCTGTGGAACAACACGCAAAACACTACTTATTTTGATTTTAGTTTGAATCGTTCATCTGATTATCTTTTTAATTATAATTATTTAGGACGTTCAGACGATACTGGGATTTATAGTCAACAGTTTATTATGTCAGAAGGTGGGTTTAAATCTAAGTTTGCAAACCCTAATGCAAATGACTACATCCTAGCTACAAACCTGGGGTATAGTCTATGGAAATGGATTGAAGTCTATACTGATTTTGGTATTACAAAAAATAAAAACATGAAAGAAAATTATTTTTATGATACCGGTTTAAGATTAAATTTAGTTCCTGATTATTTAGAATTTTACTTTCCAATTCAAAATTCAGAAAATTATGTACTCAATGATCAAAATTATTTTTCTAATGTACGATTTGTATTGACAATCGACATCAATAACCTTAAACAACTCTTTACGCGGAAATGGTTTTAGGATATTGTGTTTTAGAGAATTAATAGAGGAATTATTGCATTGAGTTACTCTGCTTAAAATTTTGTAAATTTGCAAAGCTAAATTCAAAGAATGTCTCAAAAAAACCTTGTTGAAGAAACCCCTCTTTCTTTTAAAGATTTCAAAGCTGAAATCCTTTCAGATTACAGGTTACTGTGCATCAGTAGATCCTGCTCTGTACTTGGAAGAAGAGAGGTTATGACAGGAAAGGCTAAATTTGGAATTTTTGGTGATGGAAAAGAACTTCCTCAACTGATATTAAGTAAATTTTTTAAAAAAGGAGATTTTCGATCGGGCTATTATCGAGATCAGACCATTCTTATGGAACAAGGGTTTTTGAGTCCTCAAGAAATCTTTGCTGCTTTGTACGCACATCCCGATATAGATATAGAACCCATGTCTGGTGGTCGTCAAATGGGAGGACATTTTGTGACTGAAAGTCATAATTCAAATGGGTCTTGGAAAACATTAATGGACCAAAAAAACCACAGCTCAGACATCTCCCCTACTGCAGGTCAAATACCTAGGCTTGTTGGGCTAGCCCAAGCTTCAAAAGTATACAGAGCATTAAACATAGAAGGAAGCGAACGCTTTTCTAATAAAGGAAATGAAATTGCATGGGGTACTATTGGAAATGCAAGTACTAGTGAAGGTCTTTTCCTTGAAGCAATTAACGCAGCAGGAGTATTACAAATCCCAATGGTAATAAGCGTTTGGGATGATGATTATGGTATATCAGTTCATAATGATCAACAAACTACCAAAGGAAGTATTTCAAAGGCACTAGAAGGGTTGCAAAGAAACGAGCAAGAAAAAGGTTTTGAAATTATAACTGTAAAAGGCTGGGATTATACTGCATTAGTAGAAACTTATCAATATGCCGAAAAATTAGCGAGAAACGAACATGTTCCTGTATTAATTCATGTTCAAGAACTAACACAACCTCTTGGTCATTCAAGTTCAGGATCTCATCAGCGATACAAATCTGAAGACCGTCTGAATTGGGAAAAAGAATTTGATTGTAATCTAAAAACACGAAACTGGATTTTGAGTAATGGTTTTGCTGATGAAGATGAACTCCAAAATATTGAAGAAAAATGTAAAAAAGAAGTCCGCCAAGCTAAAATTGATGCATGGAATACTTATCAAAACCCAATAAAAAAAGAAAAAAAAGAACTTCAAAGACTCATAAAAAAAGCAATTTTAGCCACAAACAATGATTCTAATTTTCAAATAATTTCTACCCAAATTAATGAGATTGAAGAACCTACTTATAAAGACTTACTGCATAATTCTCGAAAGGCATTAAGAATTTTAACTCAATTCAATCATCCTGTCAAGGATGAAATCAGAAACTGGAAAGAGGAACTAACCAAAAGACTCAATCCAAAATTTAGTTCTCATCTTTACAGCGAATCCCAATATCGGTTAGATAAAATTGTTCCTATTCCAGTCGAATACTCTGATGATGCAGAATTAGTGGATGGTAGAATAATTATAAGAGATAATTTTGATTCATTACTTGAAAGTAACGACAAACTTCTAATTTTTGGAGAAGATGTAGGAGTTATTGGAGATGTTAATCAAGGTCTAGAAGGCATGCAGTCCAAATATGGGGAAATTCGAGTTGCTGATACTGGAATAAGAGAGACAACTATTATGGGTCAAGGAATTGGAATGGCACTCAGAGGTTTACGTCCAATTGCAGAAATTCAATATTTAGATTACATACTCTATTGCCTTCAAACTTTAAGTGATGATTTAGCCTCATATCATTACAGAACAGTTGGTAAACAATCTGTTCCCTTAATCATTCGTACCCGTGGGCATCGTCTAGAAGGTATTTGGCACAGTGGATCGCCAATGGGAGGTATTGTAAGTTTATTGAGAGGTATCAACGTTGCCGTTCCTAGAAACATGACTCAAGCGGCAGGGATTTACAACACCTTACTCGAAGGTGATGAACCTGCAATCGTAATAGAATCTTTAAACGGATATAGATTAAAAGAAAAAAAACCATCTAATCTTGGGAAATTTAGAGTTCCTCTTGGAAAAGTAGAAGTTTTAAAAGAAGGCGCAGATATTACTTTAGTGTCTTATGGTTCTACTTTGCGGATGGTTGAGTCAATAGCTAAAGAACTTATTCAATATAATATTGATGCAGAGGTAATTGATGTTCAAACTTTATTGCCTTTTGATTTGAATCAAGATATTTTAAAAAGCATAAAAAAAACAAATCGATTATTAATTATTGATGAAGATGTTCCAGGGGGTGCTAGTGCATACATTTTACAGCAATTAATTGATATTCAAGATATATATCCCTTTTTAGATAGTAGTCCGCAAACATTGACTGCAAAAGCTCATCGCCCAGCATATGGAAGTGATGGAGATTATTTTTCTAAGCCCTCAGGAGATGATATTTTTGAAAAAGTATATGGAATTATGCATGAATCAAACCCAGTAGTATTTCCAAAAATCTAGCTAGAAATAATTTTAATAATTAATTCTTTTAAAAGTTCTTCGGTTGAAATATTTTGTGCCCCTACCCCTTTACTTTTCATATCTGCCTCTTTAATGTGACCAATTACTTGAGCAATCTGCTTCATTGAATAAAAGCGAGCAGCTGCCTGATAATCTTTCACAAAATAAGGAGAAACTCCGAGAACGGTTGGTGCCTTTGAAGGTGAAGGCAATCCTTGAAACAATAAAAGCTTCTGGAAAAAGTTAAACAAAATTGTTATGGTAAGTGTTATGGGATGTTTCTTAACATTGGAAGCCATATAACGAATAATCCTAAAAGAATGCTCAAGATCTCTTTTACCTAGTGCTTTTTGAAGTTCAAATCCGTTAAAATCTTTACTATATCCAATATACTTTTCTATAATTGAAGGAGTAATTTCTTGACCTTGGGTAACCTGATTGCTTAGTTTTTGTAATTCCTTGTCAATTTTACCTAAATCTGTTCCCAAAAATGAAACAAGCAGTGGAATAGCATGTGGATGAAAATTAAAACTATATTTCAAACCGCGATCCTTAATCCAAGTCGCTACTTGATCTTCGTATAAAGGTTTTGTTTCTAAAATTATTCCAGACTTCGCGATTGATTTATACGATTTTTTACGCTTATCTAATTTTTTGTGTTTATAACAAAAAACCAATACCGTTTGAGCCTGGGGATTCTCTAGATAAGGAAGCAATGAGTCCATTGACCGGTCCAAGTATTGAGCTTCTCGAACAACAACCAATTGATGAGACCCCATCATCGGAAAACGCTTGGCAGTTTCAATAATTTGCTCTGGGAGGGTTTCCTTTCCATATAAGATTGTTGAATCAAAATCACGCGCATGTTCATCTACCACGAAATTCAAAAGCAAATTCGTAACTTGATCAATAAAAAAAGGTTCAGTTCCCATCAAAAGATAGATTGGAGCAAAACTCCCTTTTTTTATAGAACTCAATATTTGATTTATGTCTTTCAAAGCTAAAAATTGTTCACTTTTGCAGTATGGAACAACTTAATTTTCCCAACTACTCATTTATCCTCAAAAGTAGGCAAAATAAGGTGTATATTTTCGATTTAATCCGCAAAAAGAATCTACTATTATCTCCTGAGGAATGGGTTAGACAACATTGTGTACATTTTTTAATTAATGAATTGGGGTATCCCAAAAGTCTTATCAATTTAGAAAAACAACTTTTAATCAACGGTCGGGCAAAAAGATATGATCTTGTTGTGTATAGTAATGATGGGAATGTTGAAATTTTGGTTGAATGTAAAGCTCCATCAATTAAAATCTCCCAAGATACTTTCGATCAAATTGCTCGATACAATTTGACTTTAAATAGTCGCTTTTTGATGCTAACAAACGGAAAAGAACACTACTTTTGTGAAATGGATTTTAAAAATAAAGCCTATCGGTTTATCCGAAAACTTCCAAAGTATCAAATATGAGTGTTGCCGTAGTTATTATAAATTGGAATGGAAAAAATCTTCTTCAACAATTCATCCCTGATCTTATTCGATACAGTAAAGAAGCAAGAATATACCTTGTTGATAATGGTTCAGACGATGATTCAGTTCCTTTTATCAAAAAGAAATTCTCTGAAATAAACGTTATACTAAACCAAAATAATCTTGGGTATGCTGAGGGTTACAATACCGGTTTACATGAAATTAATGAAGATATTTTATGTTTAATCAATAACGATATTAGAGTTTCCAAAAACTGGCTACTCCCAATAATTAATTTTTTCAAGCAAAATCCAAACACAGCAATTGCTCAGCCCCATATACTTGATGAGAAAGATCCTCAAAGATTTGAGTATGCAGGAGCTGCTGGGGGCTATGTTGACCGTTTGGGTTATCCATTTTGTAGAGGTCGAATATTTAATCATTTAGAAAAGGATCACGGGCAATATGACAAAAACAAATCAATTCTTTGGGCTTCTGGTGCTTGCTTCTTCATACGAAATGAAGTATTTAAATCTGTTGGAGGTTTTGATAAAGATTTTTTTATGCATCAAGAAGAAATTGATCTTTGTTGGAGAATTTACAATCAAGGAAAAGAGATTTATAGTATAGGGGAATCAAAAGTTTATCATCTTGGAGGCGGAAGTCTTCCGGATTCTCCTAAAAAAGTTTTTTACAATTTTAGGAATTCCATGTATACGATTTTAAAAAATGTTCCCTTATTCCCTTTGTTATTTATTTTCATTGCCCGTTTAATCCTAGATGGTATTGCTGGAATACGTTTTCTCTTAAAAGGTGAGACGAAAAATTGCTTAAGTATTGTTAAGGCTCATTTTTTTGTATATTTTAATTTGATTAAAATGTTGCAAAAAAGAAGTGAATTAATTGTTAATAGACCCTATTTTTCCCTTAATTGCATCATATTTCAATTTTTTATCTTAAAAAAGTGTAAATATTCTGAATTAAAATTCCCTAAGTCCTAAATTACATTAACTTTATTCTCCAAAATTTAAACTAAAATAAATATAAATGAAAAAATTATTTCTTTACACCCCTCTAATCACAGTTCTTTTAACATCTTGCGTGTCTCAAAAAAAATTCACGGAGCTTCAAGCTTTACAAGACACTACGGTTGACCAATTGAATTCCGCTACTGTGAAACTTAATACATGTGATGAAGAAAAGGCTGCCGCACTAGCATCTGTTGCCTCTCTTCAAGAACAGATTCGTTTCTTGAAAGAAAATAACTCTGATTTGATTGATAACTTAGGAAACCTTACTACCCTTTCTCAAAAAGGAGCTGAAAATCTTGAAAAATCATTAGAGAGTTTGAAAGAAAAAGACACTCGTATTTCTAGCCTTAGAGACGCTGTTACCAAAAAAGATTCTGTTACCCTTGCCCTGGTTACAAGTCTTAAAGGTGTTCTTGGAAACCTAGGAGATGAAGACATCGAGGTAAATGTTGAAAAGGGAGTAGTATTCATTTCAATTTCTGATAAATTACTATTCAGAAGTGGAAGTTCAACAGTAACTAAGAGAGCAAAGGAAGTACTCGGAAAAGTTGCGAAAGTAGTATTGGACAAACCAGAACTTGAGTTTATGGTTGAAGGTCATACCGATAATGTACCAATCAGCAACGACTGTGTTATTGACAACTGGGACTTGAGTGTAAAAAGAGCTACTTCAGTTGTTCGTGTACTTCAAAATGACTTTAACGTACCGCCTCAGCGTATGACTGCAGCTGGAAGAAGTTCGTATGCACCTCTATTGGAAAATGACTCTCCATCTAATCGTTCTAAAAACAGAAGAACTCGAATTGTGGTTCTTCCAAAATTAGATCAATTCTATGATTTAATTAATAAAGGAATGGAAGCAGCCCAATAAACTGCATTTCTTATAATATTTAAAAACGCCCTTATTTAGGGCGTTTTTTTTATAAAAAATCTACAGAACCCTTGCCATATCTAATAACTTGAGGTTTTTCTTCTGTTAAATCAATTACAGTGGAGGGAATATTTCCTCCAATTCCTGTATCAATCATAAAATCAATCATCGAAGACCATTCTTCAAAAATCAAAGCAGGATCCGTGGTATAGTCTATTATCGAATCTCGGTCATGAAGAGATGTTGTTATCAATGGTACCGGTAAAAGTGGGAGAAGTATTTTTAAAATAGGATCATCTGAAATTCGAATTCCAATTGATTTTCGTTTATCAAAAGGTTTTGGAAGTTTTCTTGAACCTTTCATAATATAGGTGTAAGGACCCGGTAAAGTGTATTTTAATAAGCGGAAAGTTGAGGAATCAAAATGTTGAACATATGATGATAATTCACTTAAGTCGCTAAATAAAAAACTAAAAGGTGCTTGCGCTACTTTGATTCCTTTTATCTTACTCAAACGATCAAGTGCCTTGGTGTGACTACTTAAACATCCCATTGCATATACTGTATCGGTAGGATAAATTACGATAGCTCCATGAATTAATGCTTGAGCAACTTCATTGATGATTTTGGTATTTGGACTGGAGGAATAAAGAGCATGCAAAATAGCCATCACTCAATAATTTTAAGTTTTGCAAAACGGAGTAATAATTTTTTTTCACCGCTTCCTTTAAAATTTATAGTAGCTTTTTTATCATTTCCTACACCATCAACCTCAGTCACAACTCCTTTGCCGAAACGTTGATGTTCAACTTGAGTGCCAATCGGTAAAGCAATTAAACTTTCAGGACTTGAGGAAGTTACTTTATTTTCAGATTGAATTTTCCTTAGTTTTTTCAATTGGGTTGGAGTTGGACTTTTGTTGGTTTTCCCGTCCCATGAGTTTGGCTTTTTAAATTGTTTTTTTGGTTGATCAACATTTCCAAAAATTGATTTATTAATCAAAGGTTTAAATTCGTAATCAGATTTAGGAATTTGATGATCCAAATACTGTTCATCAATTTCTTCAATAAATCGGCTGGGTTCTGAACTATTAAGCTTACCCCATCGATATCGAGATTGAGTATACGACAAAAACGCCCTTTCTTCGGCCCTAGTAATTGCTACATAAAATAAGCGTCGCTCCTCCTCCAACCCACTTCGAGAATCGAGATTCATGGGTGATGGAAACAAATCTTCCTCCATCCCTACGATGTATACGTAAGGAAATTCTAAACCTTTAGCTAAATGAATAGTCATTAAAGATACCCGATTTGTATCTTCACTTTTATTTTCATTATCAAAATCTGTTGCGAGAGCTACATCTTCTAAAAATTCAGTAAGAGCCCCAGTCGTATCTGCAATTTCTTTTTGTCCTTCAGTAAAATCTTTTATTCCATTTAATAACTCCTCTATATTTTCAATCTTACTAACACCTTCGGGAGTTCCATCCTTTTTTAAAGCAGAAACAATTTGTGTCTTCTTAGTTACTTCATCTGCAATTTCAAAAGCATTGGCAGTTTCGTTAAAAATTTGAAAACTTTTGATTAAAATCACAAACTGTTCTAATTTACTTGCAGTTCCTGAATTAATGCCAATATCCAAACTTGCCGCTCTCTCTGCAGTCTGGAACAAGCTTAGCCCATTTTGTTTTGCACCAACTACCAGTTTATCAATAGTTGTTTGCCCGATTCCTCTGGCTGGATAGTTAATGATACGTTTTAAGCTTTCTTCATCCTTGGAGTTGACAATGACTCTTAAATAGGCTAAAACATCTTTTATTTCTTTTCTCTGATAAAAAGATAATCCTCCAAAAATTTTATAAGGAATATTTCGTTTTCTCAAAGCATCTTCCATAGCTCGAGACTGAGCATTTGTACGATAAAGAATTGCAAAATCACTGTATATTCTTTGATCTGTGAGATTAAAATCAAAAATACTACCCGCTACATGGCGTCCTTCATCAGAATCTGTAGTACAACGTTGGACTTTAATTTTACTGCCAACTCCATTGGCAGTCCAAACCTTTTTATCCAATTTTGTCTCATTGTGATTGATAATGGAGTTGGCAGCGTTGACGATGTTCTGAGTAGAACGGTAATTTTGTTCCAAACGATACATCGCTACATTGTCATAATCTTTTTGAAAGTTCAAAATATTATTGATGTTGGCTCCACGAAAAGCATAAATACTCTGTGCATCATCTCCTACTACACAAATATTTTGAAATTTATCAGAAAGGGCACGAACAATAAGATATTGCGAATGATTTGTATCTTGATACTCATCCACTAAAATATATCGAAAACGGTCCTGATACTTTGCTAAAACATCTGGAAATCTATTTAGTAATTCATTAGTACGAAGGAGTAAATCATCAAAATCCATGGCTCCAGCTTTAAAACATCGATCCACATACTCTTTATAAATCTCCCCCATTTTAGGCCTTCTTGACATTGAGTCAGATTCTTGTAAATCTGGATCATTGTAATATGCTCGAACCGTAATCAAGCTGTTTTTAAAGGCAGAAATTCTACTCCGCACTTGTTTTATTTTATAAACATCTTTTTCGAGTCCCATTTCCTTGATGATAGAAGATATAAGTCGATCAGAATCTTGAGTATCATAAATTGTAAAATTACTTGGATATCCTAATTTGTCGGCCTCACTTCTTAGTATACGAGCAAAAATAGAATGAAAAGTTCCCATCCAAAGATTTTTTGCTTCCCCATCTCCAACCAAGTCAGCAATACGACTTTTCATTTCTCGTGCAGCTTTGTTAGTAAATGTTAGTGCTAAAATTGAAAAAGAGTCAATCCCCTGGCTCATCAAATATGCGATTCTATAAGTTAATACACGTGTCTTACCTGAACCTGCACCAGCTATTACTATTAAAGGTCCATCTTTGTGTAATGTGGGCTCTTTTTGAGCTTCATTAAGCGTGTTTAAGTGGGCAAATAAATCTTGTTTCATCGTTTACTAAAATAATACTTTGAAAACGTATAAATGCATAAATAACTCATTTTATATAATAAATTATGAACCGTTGTGAGCATATATTTTTTCTTCAAATTAACTTCAAAAAAGACATTAAATCTTTTTATTTTCAGGCCCTTTTGTTGGATTAAAAATTTTAAAAAAAAAGCCATTAAAAAAGTTATCTAGCTTCTTCAAGGTAGTTATATGCATTATTTGTTTACTTTTAAGTTATTGAAAAATGAAATTAAACAAAGTCAATATGATCAATAAATTCAAGTTTGTCAGCATCTTTGGAATATTGAGTAGTTTTTGGTTGTCGGCTCAAATTAGTGAGTCTACAATAAATTCTATTGAACCCAAAGTGATTAAGTGGCGTCATCACATTCATAAAAACCCCGAACTTTCAAACCGGGAATTCAAAACAGCAAAATACGTAGCTACACATCTTGAATCTCTGGGTATTGAAGTTGAAACTGGGGTTGCTCATACTGGTGTTGTAGGGATTTTAAAGGGAAATAAACCTGGGAAAGTTGTTGCTCTTCGAGCGGACATGGATGGACTTCCTGTTAATGAAAGAAACGATTTACCATATAAATCAAAAGCTACAGCAGTTTTTAACGGACAAAAAACAGGTGTTATGCATGCATGTGGTCATGATACTCATGTTGCAATACTTATGGGTGTTGCTGAAATATTATCCAAAAATCGAAATTTTGCAGGAACAGTAAAGTTTATTTTTCAACCCGCGGAAGAAGGACCTCCATCTGGTGAAGAAGGAGGAGCTTTATTAATGGTCAAGGAGGGTGTCCTCAAAAATCCAGATGTTGATGCTGTTTTTGGTTTGCATATTAATTCTGAAACACCGGTAGGTCATATTACTTATAAAACAAAAGGAATTATGGCAGCGGCTGATTCCTATAAAATTGTAGTTGGTGGAAAACAATCTCACGGATCTACCCCATGGAAAAGTATTGACCCCATCATGATTTCATCTCAAATTATCAATGGGATACAAACTCTGATCAGCAGAAACTCAGAACTTACCAAGGAGGGGGCTGTAGTTTCTGTTGGGGCTATACATGCAGGAATACGTTCTAACATCATTCCTGAATCTGCCGAAATGATAGGTACTATACGAACTCTAGATGCAGACATGCAAGAGGTTATTCATAAACAGATGTACGAAATGATTCCACAAATTGCAAATGCTTATGGAGGTACAGCAACGGTTACTATCAAAAAAACTGCGGCTTTGACCTACAACGATGAAAAGTTAACAAAACAGATGATACCCAGTTTGGAACGAGCAGTTGGGGCTTCTAATGTCCATGAAATGAGAGCCATAACTGGAGCCGAAGATTTTTCTTACTTTCAAGAACAAGTTCCTGGTTTATATTTTTTCTTGGGGGGAATGGATCCAGCTATAAATCCGAGCGAGGCTCCTTCGCACCACACTCCTGATTTTTTAGTACAAGATGAAGGAATGATCTATGGTGTAAAAGCATTGACTCAATTAGCTATAGATTATTTAAGCCAATGAAATTTTGTCTAAATATTTAATTTTTATTTCCGATTATTTTTTAAAGTATTTTGGGGGTAATTCCTCCCTTCTTCCCACCACTGTTCCATTTCTTGTTGATCAAAAACAAGACTATTTGTAGTTAAAACTCGAGGAGTGTAAAACATTCGGAGTTTTACATTGTGTTTTTTTGCTAATAATTCTCCGACCTTTAAATTATCTAGGTAAATCTGATCACCCATAAAGTCAAAAGTAGATAATAACAAATCAAAAGCATTACGCGAACGCATCCTATTGGTCTGTTGATTTTGAGTTGTTAAAACAATTGCATCAATATGATTAGCACCTCGCTTGATGGCTTCTTCAATAGCAACTATACATCCAAAACCTCCATCGGCATATTCATATCGGTTTTTTACAACCATGCTCATAAAAGGCAGATAATTGCACGAAATCCATATCCAATCGATAAAATCATCATAGGAACAATCTGAAATTGATTTATATTCTATTTTATTCAATGTGAAATTAGAAACACAAACAACAACTTCCTTAGAAGATTTTTGTATTTCTTTAAAGAGTGAATGCGAAATTTCTTTTGCTAGAAGTTGTCTTAAATTTAAACTTTCTCCAAAAGTCTTTTTTCCGAGAATAAAATTTTTAATTACATTAAAATGATTAATCTTGGTTTTAAAAGCTTTCCCTTTTTGCTTGATTATAAATGGATTATTTGAAAATATTGATGCCTGAGTTACATGGGTAAATGCATGCTTTATGGCGCTAATTTTATTTGCAGCAAGATGTGAAACAAGCAAACTACCCGTTGATGTCCCTATGAGAATATCGTAATCTTGCTTTTCTTTCTCAATTAAATATTGTGCAACACCCCCGGCAAATGCTCCCTTACTTCCTCCCCCAGAAATTACTAATGCTGATTTTGACATATTTTAGCTTTAAGAATTGGTTATTTAAATTTACGATGTTTTTAATTAAAATGAATTTTTAAAAATCTTAAAAACAAGTAACTTCGTGAGATCGTATGGATATACTTCAAACTCCTATTGAATATCTAAAAGGCATTGGCCCCAACAGAGCTAGTTTACTCAAAGAAGATCTGGGAATCAAAACCTATCAAGATCTTTTACATTTTTTTCCAAACCGTTACATCGATAGAACTACATTCTATACCATCAATCAACTACCAAGGAACAACTCGGAAGTTCAACTTAAAGGAACCATTCGTTCACATAAAATAATCCCTCAAGCAAAAGGCAAACGTTTAGTTGCAATTTTTTCTGATGGAACATCTACCCTTGAGTTGGTTTGGTTTAGAGGATATAAATGGATTCAGGAAAGTTTGAGAATTAATACTCCCTATGTAGTCTTTGGTCGAATGAACTGGTACGGTAATAAAGTTTCTATTGCCCATCCCGAACTCACTCCAGAAGCTGATTATCAAAAAAGCACTTTAGGGGCTTTCCATCCCGTTTATCCCTCAACAGAAAAGCTAATCAACAAAGGAATTAGTCAACGTGTAATGAAACAGTCTATGGAACACTTGTTTCGTCAAGTCCACAAAGAATTTAACGAGACACTTCCTGCCTATATTCTTGAAGAATTAAAACTAATTTCAAGAAAAGAGGCCACAATTCAAATTCATTTTCCTGCAAACCAGCATCAACTGACTCGAGCACAATTTAGATTAAAATTTGAAGAGTTATTTTACATTCAATTGCAGCTGCTTCAAAAAAATAGATTACAAAAACAAAAAGTCAAAGGCTATGTTTTTGAACATGTAAGTACTTATTTCAATAAATTTTATGCCAATCATATTCCCTTTCAATTGACCAAAGCTCAACAAAGAGTAATTCGCGAAATAAGAAACAATATGGGCACGGGTAAGCAAATGAATCGTTTGTTGCAAGGTGATGTTGGTTCTGGAAAGACCATGGTAGCACTACTGACTATGCTTATTGGGCTTGACAACGGATTTCAAGCTTGTATGATGGCACCTACCGAAATACTTGCTCAACAACATTTTAAATCAATTCAGGAGAGCTTGGACGGTATGCCAGTAAAAATATCTCTGCTGACAGGATCAACCAAAACCGCACAACGTAAAACAATACACGAAACTCTCCAAGACGGAAGCCTTAATATATTAATCGGTACCCATGCACTCATTGAAGAAAAGGTTCAATTTAAAAACCTTGGAATCGCTATTATTGATGAACAACATCGTTTTGGTGTAGCCCAAAGAGCAAAACTTTGGCGTAAAAACAAACTCCCTCCTCATATCTTGGTAATGACCGCCACTCCAATTCCTAGAACGCTTGCAATGAGTGTTTATGGAGATCTAGATATTTCGATAATTGATGAACTACCTCCAGGACGAAAATCAATTAAAACAGTTTTGAGAAGCGACTCTAATAGGTTACAAGTATTTCAGTTCATCCGAGAAGAAATCACCCAAGGAAAACAAATCTATGTAGTTTATCCATTGATCCAGGAATCAGAAAAGATGGACTATAAAGACCTCATGGATGGTTATGAAAGTTTAGTTCGTGAATTTCCTCTCCCTGAATATCGCATAAGTATAGTTCATGGAAAAATGAAACCCAAAGAAAAAGACTTTGAAATGAAGCGTTTTGTTGAAGGAAAAACCCAACTTATGGTTGCTACTACTGTAATTGAAGTTGGAGTAAACGTTCCAAATGCGTCGGTTATGGTTATTGAAAGCGCAGAAAGATTCGGATTATCACAATTACATCAACTTCGAGGTCGTGTTGGTCGAGGAAATGAGCAAAGCTATTGTATCCTAATGAGTAGTCATAAAAAATCAAAAGAGGCTAACACTCGATTACAAACCATGGTTCAAACCAATGATGGTTTTGAAATTGCGGAAGTAGATTTACGTTTGCGTGGACCTGGAGACCTTATGGGAACTCAGCAAAGTGGGGTTCTCCAACTTAAAATTGCTGACCTATTACGGGATCAAGAACTACTAAAAACTGCTCGGTTTTATGCAAAAAAAATTATTTCAGAAGATCCTGAACTTTCTGATATTAAACATCGAGAAGTCAGAACTACATATTCAAAGATTACAACTCACAAAAACATTTGGAATTACATTAGTTAGTCCTTTATTTTAGGATACAGATGCTTATATTTGTGTTTTTATTGATGTACTCAAAATAATTAACCAAAACATATATTGTCATTTAGTTTAAAGAGAGTATTGATCTTTATAAAATAATAAGCACATGAAAATTTCCCATAACTGGATACAAGAACATCTAAAAATTGATTTACCTCTTGAAAAACAACTAGAATTACTCACTGACTTGGGGCTTGAGGTTGAGGGAACCACTTCATTTGAATCAATTAAAGGAGGTTTAAAAGGTGTGCTTGTAGGAGAAGTAATTTCTTGTAAACCACATCCCAATGCAGATCGCTTACTGATAACTCAAGTCAATCTTGGAGGAGATGAAAATGTTCAAATTATTTGTGGAGCACCCAATGTCGCTGCTGGACAAAAAGTTCCTGTAGCTACAGTTGGAACCACATTGTATGATGCTGATGGAAATCCCTTTGAAATTAAAAAAAGTAAAATTCGAGGAGAGTTAAGTCATGGTATGATCTGTGCAGAAGATGAGTTGGGCATTGGTTCTTCACACGAAGGAATTATGGTTTTAAAAAACACTTTAGTTCCTGGAACACATTGCTCTGAAGTTTTTGAAATTGTAACAGATACTGTCATAGAAATTGGACTAACGCCAAACCGATCAGACGCAATGAGCCATATGGGAGTTGCTCGAGATTTAAGAGCTGGGTGTAACCAAATTGATGTGCCCTCTGAATGGAAATCAACAAACATCAATAATTTTAAAATTAATGATACAAGTTTTACGGTTGAAGTTAATGTAGATGACAAAGAGCGATGTACTCAATATTATGGAATTACCCTTACTGAAGTTGAAGTGAAGCCCTCCCCGAACTGGCTTCAAAATCGATTAAATGCAATAGGAATAACACCCAAAAATAATATTGTAGATGCTACAAATTATATTTTACATGATTTGGGTCAGCCCCTCCATGCATTCGATGCTTCGAAAATAAAAGGTAAAATTCATGTAAAAACTCTTGCATCGGGAACTAAATTCACAACGCTTGACGGAGTAGAAAGAAATCTTGATAAAGATGACTTAATGATTTGTGATGATAAAAGTCCACTTTGTATTGCTGGTGTTTTTGGAGGTTTGAACTCGGGCGTATCCGAAAATACAACCTCCGTTTTTCTTGAAAGTGCATATTTTAATCCTGTAAGCATTCGTAAATCAGCTAAACGTCATGGATTAAACACTGACGCATCTTTTCGATTCGAAAGAGGAATTGACCCAGAAATAGGAATTTTTGCTCTAAAAACTGCAGCGCTATTAATTCAGCAAATTACAGGAGGAAAAATTAGTAGTGCTATTCAAGAACACGCTCAACCCCTTCCCGATAAAGTAAGTTTATTTCTAAACTTTGATAAAATTAATAGTGTTATTGGTAAAAAAATTCCAAAAGACACCCTTTTAAAGATTTTAAATTCTCTAGAAATGGAGATTAATAATTCATCTGAAGACGGATTTGTTGTGACTATACCTCGTTATCGTGTTGATGTAACTCGAGAAGCAGATGTTATTGAAGAAATACTCAGAGTTTACGGCTACAACAATATAGAACTAAGCAATACCCTTAGGACTGTATTTCCAAGCTTTGATTTAAAAACACCCCACAAGGTAGAGCAAATTATTGCTCAATCACTTATAGGGCAAGGGTTTTCTGAAGTGATGAATAATTCATTAACAAATCCAGCTTATTCAAACTTAAGTAAACAATTAGAGGATGTTTCTAAAGTAAATCTATTGAATCCCTTGGGACAAGATCTATCCCAATTACGATCAAGTTTACTTTTTTCTTTTTTAGAGGTTGTACTATTTAATAGTAATCGTCAACAGAAAGATCTAAGAATTTATGAATTTGGTAAAACATACAGCCAATCAAAAGAATCCTTTGTGGAATCAAAAAAATTAGGAGTTTGTATAACTGGAAATAAACATTCTGAAATGTGGAACAGTCAAACATCAAAAATCAGTTTTTTTGACTTAAAAGCAATTGGAATTAACATATTAAACCGATTGGGAATTTTTTCATTTAAAGAGCAAAAAACTTCTCAAGATATTTTTTCTGAAGGAATATCACTTAGTTTAAATAATAAAACCTTTGTTGATTTAGGCGTTGTTAAAAGTCAAATAACTAAACATTTTTCGATAGATGCTGAAGTTCTTTATGCAGATTTTGATTGGGATTTAATCCAAAAAAATGCTTTCAAAAAAGAAATTAAAATCGAAGAAATTTCAAAATTTCCAACCTCAAGAAGAGATTTTGCATTACTTGTTGATAGCAGTATAAATTTTGAAGAATTAGAGGATGCCGCTTTTAAAACCGATCGTAAACTCTTAAAAAGTGTTTCTCTTTTTGATGTTTATGAAGGGAAAAATTTGCCTGATGGAAAAAAATCATATGGGTTAAGTTTTCATTTTGGAGACCCAAATAAAACTTTAACAGACAAGAATATAGATCGAATAATGCAAAAACTTCAAAAAGAGTTTGAACAAAATTTTGGAGCTGTTTTAAGATAGTTAAATCGTTCCATGGTTTCAAGATAAAAACATGAAGTATTCTTTGAAATTTATTGTTTAATTTTACAACGATTAAGATTAAAAAATATGGGATTAAAGATTTTTTCTGACACAAATATTGAAGAACAATTAAAGCAAATACGTTCAAAAGATTTGAATGAACTCTTTTCAAAAACCGATCTTTCTAAAACAAAGTTGAATCAATTTAACATTGATGATTTAGAACGTGATCGTATTTTTCATGTTCAAGATATTAAAAAAACATGTATTGATTATCGACTCAGATTTTTGGATTCTCGTTACTTTAAAAATAAAATACCACAAGCTGCTTTTGATGAAATAAATAGGCTTAATTCATTGCATAATACTCGATTAGGAGGTTATAAAATCATGGCTCCCTCCAAGCTTTTTAAATTAAAAGATTACGATGATCCTTTACTCTTTGCTCCTATAGGAAATGGGTATTATTACTTAATACACAAATGGGGAAAAGACCTTCACCCCTTCAGAAAATTTTTGATGTGGCCTTTCAAGTCAATTTCAAATTTATTTGTACTAATTCTTTTATTAAGTTGGGTTGCAACTTTAATAACCCCAATCCAATTGTTTTCAAAATCAAATGACTGGGGTGTTTTTTGGATGATTTATTTTTTTATGTTCAAAGCAATCGCCTCTATTGTTATTTTTTATGGGTTTGCACTTGGTAAAAATTTCAATCCTGCAATATGGAATAGTAAATACGATAAATCTTAATTAGTATTACAATGAAAACACCTGAAGATTTCATCAAAATTTTTACCGGGAATACGATTGAAATACTAGCTCTTCGAAATAAATTGCTAAAGCAAAAAATAGTTCCAATTATTAAGGATGATTCAGAATCAGCACGATTAGCAGGCTTTGGAATGATAGCTCCAGGTTTGCAGGAAGTATTTGTTCATAAAAACGAATTAGATGCTGCAATTCGAATTGTTGAAAGTCTAAAATAATTCGTCAATAAATATCAATTTCTATTTCATTTATTAAAAATACTTTCCCTATATTTCAAATTGAATTAAACTAAATTAATTATGCATTTTTTTATATTTCTTGCCTTTACAGCTTTAGTCGGTGTAATTGCTTATTTAGCAACACGTAACACTGATGAAAATTCCTCAGACGGCTATTTTTTGGGAGGCAGAAGTCTTACAGGAATGGTGATTGCGGGTTCTTTACTTCTAACAAATTTATCCACAGAACAATTGGTAGGTCTTAATGGTTCGGCTTACAAGGAAGGTATATTGGTAATGGCGTGGGAAACTTTAGCAGCTTTAACTATGGTAGTAACCGCAATTGTATTGCTTCCTCGCTACCTCAAAGGTGGGATTGCCACGGTTCCACAATTTCTAGAAAAAAGATACGACACCATGACCAAAACAATTACTTCAGGTTTATTTTTGAGTGGTTATATGGTTGTTCTTTTACCAATTGTTTTATACTCAGGAGCTCTTGCCTTAAACGGAATGTTTGATGTTCCAACCGTTTTAGGCGTTTCTGAGAGTACAGCTTTAAAAATATCCGTTTGGTCCATTGGAATTGTTGGATCTATTTATGCAATTTTTGGGGGGCTCAAGGCAGTTGCAGTTTCGGATACAGTAAATGCTGTAGGCCTTTTGATTGGTGGTACCTTGGTGCCTATATTTGGTTTAATTTACATTGGTGATGGTAGCGTTATCCAAGGTATTGAAGCATTAGCAGCTTCAAACCCTGAAAAGCTTAAGGTTATCGGTGCCCCCGATTCATCAATTCCATTTTCAACCCTTTTCACAGGGATGATGTTGGTGCAATTATTTTACTGGGGAACAAACCAAGCGATCATTCAACGGGCTCTTGCAGCAAAAAATCTAGTAGAAGGTCAAAAAGGTTTAATATATGCTGGATTTATAAAAATTCTTGGACCAATTATCGTTGTTTTACCAGGAATCATAGCATTCCATATTTTCGGAAATGAGTTGGATGTATCCAAACAGGATCAATCCTATGGATTACTCGTTTCTAAAGTTTTACCCGCTTCGTTAGTTGGCTTTTTTGCTGCTGTATTGTTTGGAGCCATTTTAAGTTCTTTCAATTCAGCTTTAAATAGTTCAGTTACTTTATTTGGATTGGATATTTACAAACAGTATTTCAAAAAAGATGCTAATGAATCTCAGGTGGTAAAAGCAGGTAAAACTTTTGGGATTGGATTGGCATTGTTTTCTATGATCATAGCACCAACAATCGCCAATGCACCTGATGGTCTCTTTGGCTATTTACAAGAAATTAATGGTTGTTATAGCATCCCAATTTTAACTATAATTATTGTTGGATATATTACAAAAAGAGTTCCTGCTGTAGCTGCTAAAGTTGCGATGCTTTCGGGAGTTATTTTATATTGTTTTAGTCAATTCTACCTAAAAGGAGAAGTTGAAGCTGCAGGAGGTACTTATCCCCATTATTTACATGTAATGGCAATTCTATTTTCCTTCAATGTATTGTTAATGTTAGCAATTGGTTATTTTAAGCCAAGAACTGAAGCCTTTGAATTAGAGTATACTAAGCAAGTGGATATTACTCCTTGGAAATTAGTAAAACCTATGGGGCTTTTAATTGCAATAATAGTTGTTGCAATTTATATTGTCTTTGCCTGATTAGGAAAAACTTTTTAGGTTTAGATGTTGTACATAGACAATCGTTGTTCTTTCAACTTTGTGTCCGTCATATATTCATCAAATGTTAAAAAGCGGTCGATTACACCCTTTGGAGTAAGTTCAATTATGCGGTTACCCACTGTTTGGGCGAAAGCATGATCATGTGTAGTTAGTAAGAGTGTGCCTTTAAAATTAGTCAATGCATTATTCAGGGCTGTAATTGATTCTAAATCCAAATGATTTGTCGGTTCATCCATCATTATTACATTGGAGCGACTCATCATCATTTTTGACAACATACAACGAACTTTTTCACCCCCAGATAACACATTTGATTTTTTAAGAGCTTCTTCTCCGCTGAAAATCATTTTACCAAGAAAGCCTCGAATATATACTTCTTCTCTCTCTTCCTCGGTTAATGCAAATTGTCGAAGCCAATCTACTAGGTTTAAGTCTCCATTTTCAAAATAAGAATCATGATCTAAAGGAAGATACGCTTGACCTGTAGTTACTCCCCACTGAAATGAACCTGTATTGGCTTTTTTCGAATTATTTAAAATTTCATAAAAAGCAGTAACAGCTCTTGAATCTTTAGAATAAACCACCACCTTATCCCCTCTTCCAAGATTTATGTTAATATTACTAAACAAGGTTTCGCCCTCTAATGAATAGGAAAGATTTTCAATATTTAATATCTGATCTCCTGCCTCTCGATCTTGTTCAAAAATAATCGCTGGATATCTTCTAGAAGAAGGTTTGATCTCTTCTATGTTTAATTTTTCAATCATCTTCTTACGAGAAGTTGCTTGCTTAGATTTTGCAACATTAGCAGAGAATCTAGCAATAAATTCCTGTAATTCTTTTTTCTTCTCTTCTCCTTTTTTGTTTTGTTGTGCTCGTTGACGAGCTGCTAACTGACTTGATTCATACCAAAAAGTATAGTTGCCAGAGAAATGTTGAATTTTCCCAAAATCAATATCAGAAATATGAGTGCAAACTGCGTCCAAAAAATGACGGTCGTGTGAAACAACAATTACGGTATGTTCGTAATTTGCAAGAAATTGTTCTAACCAAGCAATTGTTTCATAGTCTAGGTCATTAGTGGGTTCATCCATAATCAATACGTCAGGATTTCCAAAAAGAGCTTGAGCTAATAAAACCCTTACTTTTTGAGTCCCGTCTAAATCAACCATTTTATTGTAATGAAGTGAAGGCTCAATTTCTAAATGTGAAAGTAAAGTTGCAGCTTCACTCTCTGCATTCCAGCCATCCATCTCTTCAAAAATAACTTGTAACTCACCAACCCTTTCACCATCAGCATCAGAAAAGTCTTTCTTTGCATAAATCGAATCCATCTCGGCTTTCACTTTATAGAGTTCTTGATTACCTCTCAAAATAGTGTCTAAAACCGTGTATTCGTCAAAAGCATTATGATTTTGTTCCAAAACTGACAATCGTTTTCCGGGTTCTAAAAAAACACTTCCTGAATTAGATTCTTGCTTTCCTGATAAAATTTTCAGAAATGTTGATTTTCCAGCACCATTAGCTCCAATAATTCCGTAGCAGTTTGTTCCCGAAAATGTAATGTTTACATCGTCAAAGAGTACACGTTTACCAAATTGAACAGAGAGATTATAAACAGATAACATATTTGTATTTTTTAATAGCGCAAAAGTAAGCAAATTGATAGCTTAATCAATATTTTTTTTAACTTGTAGTTTTAATTCTAGAAACATTTAGTAGTTTAAATAAATTGGAATGACTCAAATAATAAAGGGGTTCTACATGTTTTTATTGGTTTGTCATTGTTCCTGTATTTCGGAACCAGATTATGATGGTGCTTTTTTGGGAGGTCAAATTATAAATCCTTCCTCAAAAACCGTTTCCCTTTTCAAAAATAATAAGCTTATTGACTCTATTGTTCTAGATGATAAGAATCGATTTCAAAGAAATTATGATTCCTTAAGCTATGGAGTTTTTAAATTTGAACACCTACCTGAGAGTCAAAATTTATTGCTTGAAAAAGGAGATAGTATTTGGTTTCGAACCAATACCTCTGACTTCAATTCCTCCCTTGTTTTTTCTGGTCGTGGTTCTGCTAAAAATAATTTTTTAATGGAAATTTATTTATCACTTCAAAAAGAAACGAGATTTTTAGCGAGTCAGTATGGGCAGAACAGCAAAATGTTTGAAAATGTAATTGACTCACTTTTTGAGCAAAAAAAAGAAAAATGGATTCAGTTTGATTCCCTAAATAAATTAACCCCAAAAGCCAAGATAATTTCTCAAGCTTCATATATATATCCTTATGCTAATCGAAAAGAACGCTATGCCTTGATTAGAGGGCGAAAAAAAATAACTGAACAGGACAGTACTTATTTTAACTTTAGAAAAGACTTAAATTATGGAGAAAGGGAACTGGCATACTTTGAGCCCTATATCACATATATGCTAAATTTTCTTAATCAAAAAGCACTTTTAGAAGATGAAGTTTTTTTTCAAGCAAAAGACAAAACAGATTTTAATATCCGACGCTTAGAATTGATCGGTGAGTTAGTAGAAACTGATGATTTAAGAAATAATTTAGCTCGATCTGTTGCATATGAAGAACTTATCAATTTCAAAAATTTCAAAAAACATTCAAAATTTTTAAAGTATTTCGTAGCAATGAATACTTCTCCAGAATATGTAGCAGAAATAATGAGCCTTCAAGCGGCATTACAAAAAATGCAAGTGAAAAAACCTCTCCCCGACATTATGCTGGAAGACACTCAATTTAAAAAGGAATCAAGTACCGCCATTCTAAAAGGAAAACCAACTGTGATTTACTTTTGGTCTCAAACTCAAATGAATCACTACAAAAAAACACAAGAGCGAGTAAAGGCATTCCAAAAGGAGTTCCCTAAATATCGTTATGTAGGTGTTTGTATTCAACCTTACAATAAACTGGTTCAAGATTATCAAAAAGTAATGGAGATTGACACTAGGAATCAATATGCCTTTGTTGATTTCGAAAATGCAAGTAAGAAATGGGTGTTAACATTACTAAATAAAGGAATAGTAGTTGATGAAAAAGGGATTATACTTGAAGGGTTTGGCAATTTTTATTCCCCAAATTTTAATAGCATTCTTGAAGAAAACAACCCTTAATGGAATCAAAAAAATCCTATTGTACTGATGTAAACACTGGAGTTTTATCCAAATTACACAAAACATATCACGATACAGAATATGGCTTTAAGGCAGAATCTGACAATATATTCTTTGGCAGACTAATTCTTGAAATTAATCAAGCCGGTTTATCATGGAATACTATTATAAACAAAAAAGAATCTATCAGAAAAGCTTATGTAAATTTTGATATTTCAAAAATTGCAACTTTTACAGAAAAAGACATCGAATCCTTATTAAGAAATCCCGGAATAATCCGAATGAGAGCCAAGATTGAAGCGATCATTCACAATGCAAAACAAGTTCTTATTTTTCAAAAAGAGTTTGGGTCTTTTGAAAATTGGTTGGATCAAAACCACCCCTTGCCCGAGGAAGAATGGGTGAAACTTTTTAAAAAAAAATTTAAGTTTACAGGAAAAGAAATTACCAAAGAATTTTTGATGAGTAATGGGTATCTAGAAGGAGCCCATGAAAAAAATTGCCCAATATATCCCAAAACGATCGCAGCTCAGCCCATGTGGGCTATAAACAATGCTTAATTCCCCTTTTGATGATCGGCTAAAAATTGAGCCAATCCACTGTCTGTAAGTGGGTGTTTCATTAATCCTTTGATAGAACTTAGAGGTCCAGTCATCACATCTGCTCCAATTTTAGCACAATCAATAACATGCATTGTATGGCGAACAGAAGCTGCAAGAATTTCAGTCCCAAAATCATAATTGTCATAGATATCACGAATTTCTTGGATCAATCCTAAACCATCAGTTGAAATATCATCCAATCGACCAATAAAAGGAGAAACGTAAGTAGCACCAGCTTTTGCAGCTAATAGCGCCTGACCAGCTGAAAAAATTAAAGTACAATTGGTTCGAATTCCTTGATCAGAGAAGTATTTTAAAGCTTTTATTCCATCTTCAATCATTGGAATTTTAACAACAATCTGAGGATGCAAAGCAGCAAGTTCTTCGCCTTCCTTGATCATCCCATCGATGTCGGTTGCTATTACTTCTGCAGAAACGTCTCCTTCGACTGCTTCACAAATGGCAACATAATGTTTTAAAATATTTTCACGACCAGTAACACCTTCTTTAGCCATTAATGATGGATTAGTAGTTACTCCATCCAAAACTCCAAAGGCTTCAGCTTCTTTGATTTGGTCGAGGTTAGCAGTATCAATAAAAAATTTCATATCGGATTGTTTCTTGTAAAATTAAAGTTTAAAATGGTTTTTTAGTAATTTTTCATAAGCTTTTTGTGGGAGTATTTTTTTTAGGGTAAGAGAAAATTTTTGGAAAAATGATCCAACCACATAATGGGGGTTTGGGTTTTTCTTCTTTAAAAGCGAGGCAACTTTGTGTGCAATTTCGATGGGGTCATTCCCAGTATCTACATGGGAATTCATAGTATCTAAACTTTTTTGATAGGGCTTTTCATAGGGTGAATTTTGTTTCACAGGCTCATGATATCTTCTTGAGGCTATGTCCGTAGCATAATCTCCGGGTGCAAGGGTAAATACGGTAATTCCATGACTTGTAACTTCCATACGTAAAGCTTCTGAGACGATATTGAGGGCTCCTTTGGATGCAGAATATCCCCCTCTAAAAGGAAGTCCCATATACCCTGCTATGGATGTAATATTAATAATGATTCCCTTACCTCGTTTACGCATCAAAGGCAATACTTGCTGAACCATGGTTAACGGACCAAAGAAATTAGTTTCAAAGTTGTTTCGAAGAGCCTCAATTGAGGTTTCTTCTATGGGACCAGTAATTCCAATACCTGCATTATTGACCAAAACATCAACTCCTGTTTCTTTTTGATTGATTTTATTTATCAATTGTAAAATTGATTCGGGTTTTGTAACATCAAGTTCTAATAAAGAAAATGGAAAATCTTGAATGTATTTTTTGGGACTTCTACTGGTTCCATAAACACGATATCCTAAAGAGTACAAATGAGTAGCTATTGACTTTCCTATGCCAGATGAAGCGCCGGTAACCAATACAACTTGACCCATAAATATTTTGTAAATATAAAAAAAGGGCAAGCTACCTACATCACACCGCTACGACCACCTACCCTTGCTGTGTTCCCACCCTGGGGGATTCAGCAGGAGCTGGTTGTGTAGGACTTGCCCGATGCAAATATACTATCCTAACTCTTTTTGAACAATCATTTTGTGGTCTAAATTTCATAAACTATTTTTAACTAAAATTATTTCTATGAAATGGATTACTATGCTCCTGACTATCATTGTGCTCAAAAGCTGTGGTAGTGGTATTGACTCTCCAAAATTTAAAATAAAAGTCAATCAAAAAACATTTATTGTTGGGGACACTTTGAAATTGAGCGTTAAGAACAATAAAAATAGACCTTTCGACTCCATACACTATTTCCTGAAAAACAAAAAAATTGAGTCATCCTATGTTTTTTCTGAGATTGATCTTTTGGGAGATAGTTCTGTTGAAATTCTTGTTTTTGCAAACGGAAAAGAAATTAAATCTGAAACTAATGTTCGCCTTCTAAATAATGTTCCGCCCATTTTATATTCTTACACCCTACTGAATGAATTTCCCCATGATTCTGATGCATATACCCAAGGTTTAGAGTTTTTTGGAGATGAACTCTACGAAAGCACTGGACTGAAAGAAAAGTCGAGTCTGAGACGTGTAAATTACAAAACAGGGAATGTAGAAAAAAAAATAGACCTAGACCAGTCATATTTTGGGGAAGGGCTTACCCTTTTGGATGGAGAAATCATACAACTTACCTGGCTTGAAAATACAGGTTTGGTCTACAACAGAGAAACCATGGATGTAAAAAGTAGCTTCACCTATGGTAACAGTAAAGAAGGATGGGGATTGTGTAATGATGGTTCCTTCCTTTATAAATCTGATGGAACAGCAAAAATCTGGAAACTAGATTCCAAAACAAAAAAAGAACTTTCTTATATTCAGGCAACCACCAATAAATCAATTGTCAAGAAAATAAACGAGTTGGAATGGGTAAACGGTCAAATATATGCCAATACCTACCAAGATAAAAAGGACGTTGTGATCATAATAAATCCTAAAAATGGTGCAATCACTGGTTTGGTTAATTTTGCAGGACTGAGAGATAAAGTAGATCAAATTCCTAACCTCAATGTCCTCAATGGAATTGCATATCATAGCCAACGCAAAACATTTTTTGTAACGGGTAAAAACTGGAGCAAGATGTTTGAGGTAACCCTACAAAAAAATAAATGAAGCCTTTTGAACAAACAATTCGGGTTACCCAAGCTCATTTAGATGAACTTCAGCACGTTAACAATGTACAATACTTGCAATGGGTTCAAGACATCGCTGGAGCACACTGGCAATCCCTTATCGCTGGGAAAACAAAAACCTTTGGGCTTTGGGTGGTTCGCTCGCACCACATCGAATACAAACGTCAAGCCAAATTAGGGGATAACCTGAGGGCGGTTACCCATGTTGAACTTACCAAAGGTTTTTTGAGTGAACGTATTGTTCGTTTCTATCTTGAACACACCAATACCCTAGTTGCTCAATGTAGTACCCAATGGTGCTACCTCGATTCTACTACCCAAAAACTCTTACGTATTCCAGATGATATCCATGCGTTATTCGCTTAAACAATTGGGTATATTGAAAGTACTCAAGGTAACTCATCTGGAATCCTGAACTCCTTGCTTTAAAATTAGATAGCTCATTTTGAGCACCTTATTTTTTGTTACTTTTGAGTTAACAGCACCCAAATCTGTTCTTCGTCATGAAAAACCTACATCTATGTACCCACCAAAAACTATTGAGATTTACACCTGTGTAAATAAAAAATTCCTTGCAATTATAAAAAGTACATTAGATGTCATTTTTGTATATCAAAAATGTTGATAAACAATATTTTACAATAAATTATTACATGTGAAATATAAAGGAAATAAACGCAATATGTGGATATAAACAAATTATGCTTTATTTAGACAAAACAACCTTTATAATTGAAAAAACAGACATAAATATTGTTCGAAGAATAAAGACAGTCGAAAATTCGACATTTACCGAGGACGATATAAAGTTATTGTTAATTGAATTAGAGAAAGACTAAAAAAAATAGGTTTCTTACCGAAATCTGTCATTTTGTTGCTCATTCGGAAAGAGACAAAGGTATTTGCCATAAAAAAATTGATGTGCGATATGCCAAATTAAAATTCATTGAGGAAAATACTAAAGCAAAATTGACTCCTGAGTTTATTAGAGAAAATAAAGATAAGCCCGAAAGGTTTTTTACCACACAATGCTGGATTTTATAAAAACTGAGAAGATTGAAAAGTCACTTTTTGAATTAATAATTCTTGGTGGAATAGATGATTTAGAGAATGAAATGTATAGGAAATATTATAAAACTAATAAGAAACGAGTTAAGTCATTAGTTACAGACGCTTATGAGCTAGTTAATGGATACTATGAGATTAAAAAGAGTATTGATAAAAAGGATTTTTTATATATCGATGATTTATTAAAATTCATTCGTGGAACTGTAACAGGAAAGCCTGCATTTTATTCACATGACATTAAAAATGATTTTATAAAAGCTATAAAAAAGTTGTCATTTAAATTAAACCATAATTTAAACATTAAAGAATTCAACAATAATATTGATGATGTAATTCTAACGATTATTACATTACTTCAAGATGCTCAATTTAAATTGTTTGATGGAGAAATTGGACGCTCTTTTATGGTTCTACACCCAAATAAAAATGGAAATGAAATCTATATAATGGGGAAAACAGGAAAATTCTCTATGCCATTAATTGGAACAAAATTAAAAGCCAAAAGTATATTAATAAAGATGATATCAAAACTGAAACTAACAGTCTTTCCGAAATTCTTTGGACAAATATTTACAGAAAAGAAACTGGAAAAATAGAGCTGATAAAAAACAAAGCATAACAATGTATATGAAAACATAGGGCTTTTTTGCTTATTTATAAGACCTCTGTTTATTTGCAAAGTCGCAAAATATTTATATTTGGCTTAGTACCAATCCGAAACGTATCGCTTATTACCTGCCCTACGTTTCTTGTACGAGACCGTTAAAAATTAAAAAATGTAAAAAAAAAGCCAGAAGCATACGATGTGCGAAACAGTATAAAAAAACTCTTTTCTCTTCTGAGTAAAAGGTTTTTGAAATCTAAACTTAATTTTAGTAGTTGAACAAATCATGTCCAGCCATCAATTGGTGTACTTCTTTTCCTATGGCTTCAAGGTTAGCATCGTCCTCTGGGTTTTGTAGGACACGGTCAATCAAATTAACAATGGTTTCCATATCAGCCTCGTTTAAGCCTCGGGTTGTTATGGCTGCTGTTCCCACGCGAATCCCGGAAGTAACAAAAGGGGATTTATCATCAAATGGAACCATGTTTTTGTTGGCAGTTATTTCAGCTTTTACAAGTGCTAGTTCTGCATCTTTTCCAGTGATGTTCTTGTTGCGCAAATCAATTAACATCATATGATTGTCTGTACCTCCTGAAATAAGCTTGTATTCTCTTGATACGAATGCAGCAGCCATTGCTTTTGCATTTTTTTGAACGCGCAAGATATACTCTTTAAAACTGGGTTGTAGACACTCTCGAAAGGCAATAGCCTTGGCAGCAATTACGTGTTCTAGGGGACCTCCTTGATTTCCTGGAAAAACAGCCATATCTAATAAATGAGACATTTTGCGAACGGTTCCGTTCTTAAGTGTTATTCCAAAGGGGTTGTCAAAGTCTTCTCCCATTAAAATCAATCCTCCACGAGGTCCTCGAAGAGTTTTGTGGGTCGTAGTAGTTACCACATGACAGTGAGGAATTGGATTGCTTAAAATACCCGTAGCAATCATTCCCGATGGATGTGATATGTCGGCCAAGAGAAAAGCACCTACTTCATCCGCTATGGTTCGAAACTTTGCGAAATCAATATCTCGAGAATAAGCAGAAGCGCCTGCAATGATCATTTTGGGTTGAACCTTTTTGGCAATCTTTAAAATATTGTCGTAGTTTAAACGTCCTGTTTCCTCTTGAACACCATAAAAATAGGCTTTGTATAAACGTCCAGAAAAATTTACGGGTGATCCGTGTGTTAAGTGGCCTCCGTGAGAAAGATCAAAACCTAAAATTGAATCTCCGGGTTTTATAAATGCATGAAAAACTGCTGTATTTGCCTGAGAACCAGAATGAGGTTGAACATTTGCATAAGCTGCTCCAAAAAGCTGTTTAGCACGTTCAATTGCTATTGTTTCGACTTTATCAACAACTTCACATCCACCATAATATCTTTTCCCCGGATAACCCTCTGCATATTTGTTTGTCAATACTGAACCCGTTGCCTCCATAACCGCAGGGCTGGTAAAGTTTTCTGATGCAATAAGTTCAATTCCGTTGAGCTGTCTTGCCTCTTCCTCATTTATTAAATCAAAAACAGTAGTGTCTCTTTGCATAATCTGAAAATTAAGCTACAAAAGTACAAATTTGACTTGTTATTTTAGGCTTGAAAAATGATTTTCAAAAAAACTTATCAAGGAAGCAATTAACAGTTTTTGAGTTTTTTAAAATTCTTCCCAGAAATTGGTCTTAAACTCTTTGTAATACTTTGGCAGGACTTCGTTTTTCTCTTCAATTTGATCAAATTCTTCCTGAGATAATTTTTTGGATTCAAAAACCCGAACCTCATAATTAGAATTCGTAATTAACGACAAATCAAGACGCATCGAAATCTGATTTTGTTTCTTTCTCCCTTTTACAAATTTATTTTTCTCAATAAACTTAATAGGTCTGTCAATTCTTATCTTCTCACCTCCAGATATTTGCAAATATGAAAGCCCATAATTTTTTTCATTAATTTTCGAAAAAATCATTTTACCCGATTTAAGATAGTCGTCATACAAAATACCTAAAAGTTTAATTCTGAATAGTGACTTTGTATTATTGAAATCCAATCGGGTAATTGCAAAGTCCGCAGAATTTACATAAAGAGTGCCTTCAAAATCTTCTTTTCTCTTGGGCGTAAAATCAATTATATAAATTAAATCATTTCCTTCAGTAGTTAATTTTGGTTCCGAAAAAACATAACGATTGGGTTTCTTAATACAATTAATTTCTGGATCACCAACAAAAAACAATTTAGACAATAGTTCAGCAATGCTGCTTTTGCGATACTTTGCAAAACCCTCTTTATTTGATTTATTTTTTTCTAATTGTTTTTTTTCAAATGTTTTTAATGCTTCCAAATCTGTACTATCTACCTCTTCTTCCAATCCCTGAATTGTCATGTCGCTTCCGAAAATCCCCGAACGGATCTTGAAATAAGAATCTGATTTTACATTTTCTTTAAGTCCCCTTTCTAAACGGTTTGTCAAAGACTTCATGAGGTCATTTCCTTTGTCATATGTTTTTCTGGCATTAATAAGGTTTATTTTTTGATTATCTCCTTCAAAATTGCTGGAATAATAACAAAGAGTTTCAACTATATAATCACTTTTTTTTGGCATATTGACCAAAATGCTGTCCAGTAGTGACCGGTTCAATTCTGATATAGATGATTTGAATTTATCAACTTTTACTTTGATAATATTTTGACCATAAAGTTCTCTAATAAATAATCGCTTCTGACTATAATCAAGATGAAAATTATCATTCAATCGGTCTTGAACCAAAGAAATTATCTTTTCAGAAGTATAATTTTTGTTGGTCAAAATAACATCATCAAGAACAATTGCTTTAGGCTGGGTATAAATTATGGAGTCATTAAATTGTTTAAGACCGACAGCTACTCTTTCAAAACCAATCGAAGAAACAAAAAGCGAGTCATTAACTTCAACTTGTCCAGGAAGCAACTCAAAAAAACCTATTTCATTGGTGATTAATCCTCTGTTATTTGAAAAATGAACTGTTGCAAAAGGTACTGGATCTGAACTCAAAGAATCAATTATTTGAATTTTGGTTGATTGAGCATTAAGAAAAAATGATATGACTATTAAAGAGTATGTTAAAAAACTTTTCATTGAATAGTATTTTACATAAATAAACTGATTATTCTGACGCTATACTTTGAATTCAATATAACACAATTGTCTTTGTAAATAATATAATTATACATAAAAAAATCATATAATTCAAAAAAAAACTAGACGACTCAAAAATCTAAATGATGTTTAATTTATGAATAATAAAATTTCAATAACAATAAAAAACATTTTGAAATTTAATTATGGTGTGTTTCATCAACATATTTAACAAAAAAAAGAGTTTACTTTGTTGATAAGGTATATTAGGCTTGGGTTAAAAGCGACTTGAATAAAAGGAATTTTTTAAAAAGCTTTAATTTTTAGATTGCTTAAATAATTTAAAAAAATGACAAAAAAAAATAAGGGTATTTTAATCTCTGAATTCAGTAATCTTCTGTTTTTTTGGTTTTTTGGAGTCATTTATTTTTTAATTTTTCGCATTTCATTTATTGGATTAAACAGCTCTGATATTAATCCTCAAACAGAAATTTCAGAGTTTTTAAAAGTCATTTATATGGGATTTCGATTTGATATTACAGTAATATCTTATTTCATAGTTTTTCCTTATTATTAAATTACATATTAGTGTTTCTGGACAAAATGAATTGGGTTATTAAAACACGGATATTTTTTCAAAAATTATTTATTTATTCAACTATAGTTATCATAATTACTACATTAAACTATTATAAAGAGTACAAAAACCAGTTTAATCATTTTCTTTTCATGGGACTCCATGATGATAAAAAAGCGGTTCTTCAAACAATTCTAAAAAATTATGAACCAATTAAAAACGCAATTTTAATTTTTGTGTTAATTTTTATTTCATTAAAGATATTGAGTTTTTATGAAAAAAAATCAAGAATCTATAAATTCATAAACTCGTATGAATTCAAATATAAAGAGCTGAAAATTAGTGTTCTTTTTTTAATTTTATTAGTGTTTAGCCTCAGAGGATCTTTTACAGAATATCCCGTTAGACTCTTCTATGCATCAATAAGCTCAGATGAGTTTTTAAATAAAACCATTATTAATCCTTTCAGATCACTCAATAATGCTGTTTCGGATTACAATGAGATAAACAAAAATTTTGGTAAAAATCCTTTTGGTAAAATTTCATCTAAAATCAGCGCCAAGAGTAAAACAATTAAAAAGCTTTTAGAGAAAAAAACTACATCAGATTCTTTAGAAGTCAAACAAAACAAATTTTTTTAGTTGTAATGGAAAGTTATGACTCATGGCCTTTGATAGAGAAATATAAAGATCTTAATATTTCAAATAACTTGAAAAGTATAGGAAATAAGGGGATAAGTTTTATGAATTTTTTGCCGGCTTCTAACTCAACCATGAATTCATTTGCTTCTATAGTTACAAATATTCCATATTCAGGGGTTAACATGAGTATTATAGGTGCAAATAAATCTTATCCAAGTTCAATTTTCAAGCAATTTAAAACCTTGGGATATCAAACTAATTTTTTTTACGGCGGGTATTTGAGTTGGCAGAACATTAAAAATTTCACAAAAAAACAAGGAGTCGAAAATGTTTTTGGAGCTGGAAACATCGGAGGTTCCAAAGGAATTTGGGGAGTAAACGATGAATCTCTTTTCGAAAAAGTATTGGCAAAAGTTGATGATCAAAAAAACTCACTCAATATAATACTGACCACTAGTTATCATTCTCCCTATGAAATTGATGTTTTTTCAAAAGGATTCCCTTACAGTTCAAAAGAAGAATTACCCTATAAATTAAGAAAAATTTACAATGAGGATAATTTGAGTATTAAAACTTTAGGACATATTTGGTATGCAGATATGGCTATTGGAAAATTCGTGAATAAAGCAGAAAAAAAATACCCTAACGCATTGTTTGCTTTTACAGGTGATCATTTTGGAAGGAAATTTATTAATGGATCTCCAACCCTGTATGAAAGCTCTTCTGTACCTTTTATATTATATGGCAAATCAATTGTTGGAAAATCAGAGTCTAATTGTAATCCAGGAAGCCATATAGACATCGCACCAACACTCATAGAACTTGTAGCTCCATCTAATTTTACGTATTACAGTTTTGGAAATTCATTGCTAAATAACAAAAGAAAAAACAAGCTTGGAATAGGTTACAATAAGGTAATAAATTCAAATCAAATATCAGAGTTCTCTAAAAACTATGGTATTAAAAAACAAAGCATAAATTCTTGTACACAAAAAAATGATTTATTATTTGAAGGAAATAAAAGAGAACACGATAGCTTAATGTCACTTGCTTGGCATTATGTAACAAATGGTGATTGCTTAGACTAATAAATTCTTATCTCATTTTTAGTCTTAATTCCTCAATATCAATTCCTTTTCTCTACTAAATCAGGGAAAAAGAGCATAAATAATCTAAAAGAATAAACTTACCTTTGCCATTATGCAAAAGAAAATCAACATTCAGAATAAAAAAGCCCGGTTTGAGTTCGAAATTCTCGATCAATATACCGCTGGTATGGTGTTGACAGGAACAGAAATTAAATCCATCCGAGAAAGTAAGGCTTCAATAACGGAAAGCTTTTGTGAATTCAATGAGCAAGGAGAATTGTTCGCAGTAAATATGTACATCGAAGAGTATTTATTTGGAACACATTACAACCACAAACCCCGATCTACTCGAAAATTATTGCTCAACAAAAAAGAACTTAGAAAGCTCAATAAGCAAGTTAAAAATGTTGGTCTTACTATCATACCCTTAAAGCTATTTATTACAGATAAAGGCTTCGCTAAAATGGTTATTGCTCTAGCTCGAGGTAAAAAATTGTATGACAAACGTGACACATTAAAAGACCGAGACAATAAACGTGACTTAGATCGAGTCAAAAAAAATTTCTCAAATAAATGATTTATTATTGATTTTTAGCTCCTTATAAAGCTAGTTTTTGTCCTTCAGCATGGGAACAAATCGAAACAAACCAAAGGTTTCCTTGTCAAATTCATTTTCAGACTTACGCGTAAATCGAGTCATTATTTGTTCATCTGTACCAATAGGTATTACTAGGTGTCCACCAACAGTAAGTTGTTGTAGTAAGGGTTTAGGAACATCTGGGGCTCCAGCAGTGACTACAATCCCATTGAAAGGAGCCGATTCTGGCAGCCCCAAATATCCATCACCAAAAACTACTTTTTTTGGTTTTAACCTCAATTTGGTAAACAAACGCTGAGTCTTTTTGAATAATTCTTGTTGACGTTCTATGGTAAAAGTCTTAATACCAAGTGCCAATAAAACTGCAGTTTGATAACCTGATCCAGTTCCTATTTCCAAAACCAAATCTCCTGCTTTAATTTCTAGAAGCTGAGATTGAAAAGCAACTGTGTAAGGATGTGAAATGGTTTGATCTGCTGCTATTGGAAAAGCTTTATTGTCATAAGCATGAGACTCGAGACCAGAATCCATAAACCAATGTCTTGGTACCTCAAGCATCGCTTCTAAAACACTAGAATCTTTGATTCCCATTGCTACTAATTTGTCGATAAGTAATTTTCTTTGTCCTTTATGCTTGGCTGTATCCAAAGGTGTATTCATGAGTGTAAAAATAACAATAAAATGCCTTTTCTTGGGATGTATAAAGAGAAATTAAGTCTAAAAAATGTACCTTTGATTTATACTTGCAAATCTCATAAAAAGATTAATGAAAAAGTTGAAAATAGGAGTTTTAGGAGCAGGACATCTGGGTAAAATTCATCTTAGATTATTAAAAGAATCAGAATTTTATGACTTAGTAGGTTTTTTTGACTCTGATAAAAATACGGCAAATGAATTGGCAAAAAAAGAAGGTTATGTTGCTTTTGAATCCTTAGAAAAACTTCTTTCTGAAGTAGAAGTGGTTGACATTGTTACACCCACCCCCTATCACCATGAAATGGCTGTTATTTGTTTGGAAGCTAAAAAACATATTTTCATAGAAAAACCAATTACTCAAACAGTTATCCAAGCAGAAGAAATTGTTCAACTAGCCAAAGAAAACAACCTTCAGGGTCAGGTTGGTCATGTAGAGCGTTTCAATCCAGCCTTCAAAGCCATTAAAGAACATATTGACAAACCAATGTTTATTGAAACTCATCGTCTGGCAGAATTCAATCCAAGAGGGACAGACGTACCTGTTATTTTGGATTTGATGATTCATGATATTGACATTATTCTTAGTGTTGTGAATTCACCTGTTATAAATGTGAGTAGCTCAGGAGTTTCTGTAATTAGTGAAACCCCAGATATAGCAAATGCTCGAATTGAATTCGAAAACGGATGTGTTGCCAATTTAACAGCCAGTCGTATTTCGCTCAAAAACATGCGTAAAACCCGCTTTTTTCAGAAAGAAGCTTATATTTCAGTTGATTTTCTTACCAAACAAGTTGAGGTTGTTAAAATGAAAGATGCTCCCAAAAAACCAGAGGAATTTGATTTGATTCTTCAGAATGCTGAAGGTGTGAAAAAACAAATCTATTTTGACCCTCCAAAAATAGAAGAATCAAACGCAATTTTAGAGGAACTAAATACTTTTGCACAAGCCATTCAAAACAAAACTGAACCTATTGTTACTTTAAAGCACGCCTCTGACGCACTGAGAGTAGCACATCAAATAATTGATTGTTTTAAATAATCCACAATGAAGAATATTACTGTAATCGGAAGTGGTACTATGGGTAATGGAATAGCCCATTGCTTTGCCCAAAACCAATTCAATGTTAACTTGGTTGATTTGTCTGAAAATCAACTTAAAAAAGCTGTTTCTACGATCAGCAAAAATTTAGATCGTCAGGTTGCTAAAAAAATTATAACAACGCTACAAAAAAGTGAAACATTAGACCGAATACAAACTTCAACCGTTCTTGAAAATTCTTTAAAAGAGACTGATTTAATTGTTGAAGCTGCTTCTGAAAACATTAAAATTAAAGCAGAGCTTTTTAAGAAAATGGATTCATTTGCTCCTTCGCATTGTATCTTAGCTTCAAATACTTCATCTATCTCCATCACCAAACTTGGGGCTTTTACTAAACGTCCAGAAAAAGTTATTGGAATGCATTTTATGAATCCTGTTCCCATCATGAATCTGATTGAGGTAATTCAGGGATACAAGACGGATGACGATACTTTAAATCAAATTTTGACGGTCTCAAAAACTTTATATAAAACTCCCCTCTTATCCCAAGATTATCCAGGCTTTGTTGCCAATAGAATTTTATTACCCATGATTAATGAAGCAATCGAATCACTTTTTCAAGGGGTAGCCGGTGTTTCTGAAATTGATCAAATTATGAAATTAGGGATGGGACATCCAATGGGACCTCTTCAACTTGCTGACTTTATTGGATTGGATGTATGCCTATCTATCTTAAATGTGTTGCATGATGGTTTTAGTGCTCAAAAATACGCTCCCTGTCCCCTACTGGTCAATATGGTCCAGGCAGGAAACTTGGGAATCAAATCTGGAGTTGGATTTTATGATTATAAAATCGATTTAAAAAAGCCAACTGTAGCAAGTCAGTTTTTATAGCATGGGGATTCAAGAGCAATTGCAATTATTAATAGCAGAACTCCCCAGAAAAGTCCGTTTGGTTGCGGTTTCAAAAACAAAACCAAATGCTGATCTAGAACGAGCATATGAAGCTGGTCAACGAATTTTTGGAGAAAATAAAATTCAAGAAATGACCCAAAAATGGGAAACCCTTCCAAAAGATATTCAATGGCATATGATTGGACATGTACAAACCAATAAAGTCAAATATATGGCACCCTATGTAAGCTTGATTCATGGAGTTGATCGATATAAACTTTTAAAAGAAATCAATAAACAAGGTGCTAAAAATAATCGTATTATCAATTGTTTACTTCAAATGCACGTTGCTCAAGAAGAAACTAAATTTGGCTTTAATCAAAGAGAATTAAAAGAAGTTGTTAATGATCTAAAAATACATCCTTTGCCAAATATTAAAATCAAAGGATTGATGGGGATGGCTACTTTTACTGAAAATAAAAATCAAATCAGAGAAGAATTTAAAATATTAAAAGAAAATTTTGATTGGATTCAAACCCAACTCACAGAGGTTACAGAACTTTCAATGGGAATGAGTGGAGATTATTCCATAGCTATTGAAGAAGGAAGTACTATGATTCGTGTTGGAAGTAAAATTTTTGGGCATAGAAATTAATAGCAGATGTACGCAATTGTAGATATCGAGACTACGGGTGGTAAATATAATGAGGAGGGAATTACCGAAATTGCAATATATCGATACGATGGACAAAAGATTCTCGATCAAGTATCAAGTTTAGTTAATCCAAATCGAAAAATCCAACCCTTTGTCGAACGTTTAACAGGAATCAACAGTAAAATGCTTGTTAATGCTCCTAAGTTTTTTGAACTGGCTAAACGCATAGTTGAAATTACGGAAGGTTGTATTATTGTTGCCCATAACGCCGAGTTTGACTATCGTATTTTACAAACCGAATTTAGAAGGCTTGGATATTCTTTTGAAAGTAAATCTTTGTGTACAGTAGCACTCGCTCAAAAACTTCTACCAGAAGCAGAGTCTTATAAACTCGGAAAACTAGTTCGTTCTCTTGGGATTCCTATTGCCGATCGTCATCGAGCCCATGGTGATGCCTTGGCTACCCTTGAACTCTTTAAGATATTACTCGAAAAAGATTCTGGAAAAGAAATAATTAGCACTTATGTAAAAGAACTGAACAACAATAAAGTAGCTCCTAGATTTCTAAAAATTATTGAAGAATTGCCCTCGGAAATTGGGGTGTATTATATTCATGACCCAGAGGGTAGAATTATTTATATAGGTAAAAGTAAAAACATTAAGAAAAGGGTTTTAAATCACTTAACTGGAGAAACCGTAAAAGCGCAAAAAATTCAAAAGAAATTAGCTCGTGTTTCGTTTGAACTCTCTGGAAATGAATGTATTGCTCTTCTAAAAGAACAGCACGAAATAAAAAAAAATCAACCTGAACTAAACCATTCAATGAAATACCATCTTTTTAAAATGGGAATTCGAATCAACCACTCAAGTCCTTATCATAATTTAGTAGTCGAACGAGTAAACCAAGAAAAACAGTACTTAGAGGTATTCAAAAATAAGAGAAATGCAAATAGAAAATTACGAACTTGGTTGGAAGAATTTAATCTATGCGAAGGTAAAACTTCTCTGGGAAATTCTGAAAAAGCATGTTTTGGTCATGGAATAAAAAAATGTAATGGAGCTTGTGTTGGGGACGAATCCCCTAAAGTTTATAATCAGCGTATTCTAGAAATTGAAAATAAATTGAGGTATCCTCATAGTAACATGCTGATTATTGGTAAAGGAAAAAGAAAAGGTGAACAAAGTTTTATTTTTATAAAAAATACTGTTTTTCAGGGCTATGGGTATTATAGCCTAAATCATCAAATAAAGACAATTGATGCAATTGAAAAACGTTTGATTCCAATAAAAAACAACAGAGATTCCCAAGCTCTCATTCGAAGTTTTATTGGTAAAAAACAGTATAAAAAAATCATAGATTTAGATCCCTGTTAAAATTTCTTAACTTTACCCTTCAAGATGTCAAATAAGAAAATACCCTACTGGAAACATCGTCTTCATGAAATTGTTTATGAAGCAGATACATTAGCCGGAAAACGTTTCGATCTAATTTTATTAATCCTAATTCTTTTGAGTGTAATCCTAGTTATGCTCGAAAGTATAACCTCAATTCATAACCAGTATGCAACTGAATTCAATATAGTTGAATGGCTAATTACTGGATTGTTTACCCTAGAGTATATTGTACGCTTAATAGCGATTAAAAAACCTTTTAGCTATGTATTCAGCTTTTATGGAATAATTGATCTTTTATCTACCCTTCCAAAATATATCTCACTCTTTCTTGTCGGTACTGAGTCTTTAATAGCTCTCAGATCTCTAAGACTACTTCGTGTTTTTAGAATTTTAAAAGTTACCCGCTTTATTGGAGAATCTAATTTTCTTGTTAAAGCTTTGTATGCGAGTCGAGCCAAAATTGCAGTTTTTCTTTTTGCAGTATTCATTCTTTGCATCATATTTGGAACCATCATGTATTTGATTGAAGGAGAATCCAATGGCTTTACAAGCATTCCTAGGAGCATTTATTGGGCGATTGTTACAATGACCACTGTGGGTTATGGGGATATCGCTCCTCAGACCCCGCTAGGGCAACTTTTGGCATCCATAATTATGATCATGGGTTATGGAATAATAGCTGTCCCTACTGGAATTGTATCGGCTGAAATGAGCATCCAAACCAAAGAAGTGGACACCAACACCCAAGTATGTCTTCAATGCAATACAGAACAACATAAAGATGGTGCAATCTATTGTCATCATTGCGGCAGCCTATTAAACGATGAATTCTAAACGTCTAATCTATGTAGCGGGTCCTACAGCCTCTGGAAAAACTTCCTTAGCTATTAAATTGGCAAAACATTTTAAAACCGAAATCATCTCTTGTGATTCTCGGCAGTTTTATAAAGAAATGGCAATCGGAACTGCCGTCCCTTCTTCCCAGGAATTAGCTGATGTTAAACATCATTTTATTCAACAAAAAAGCATTCAAAACCCTTATTCGGTTGGGGATTATCAAAGAGAGGCCTTAGATTTACTAAAAACCTTATTTCAAACAAAAGATAAGGTTGTTTTAGTTGGTGGATCTGGCTTATACGCTGATGCACTTATTGATGGCTTAGATTATTTTCCAAAAATTAATTCTTCACTCAGAAAGGAACTTCAAAAACAATTCGAGGAAGACGGTATTACTGCACTCCAAAAGCTTTTGAAAAAATACGACCCAAACCATTACAAAAAAGTTGATCTTGAAAATCCTCGTCGTTTGATTCGTGCACTCGAGATTAGTTTGTCTAGTGGAAAACCCTACTCTTCTTTCTTGGGAAACAAAAAAGCGCCTAATTTTTTCACAACACAAAAGCTGGTAATTCAATGGGAAAGAGCAATACTTTATGAACGCATCAACCTTAGAGTAGATCAAATGATTGCTCAAGGATTGGAGCAAGAAGCTAAAAAGCTTTATCCCTTCAAAGAAATTAATGCACTCCAAACCGTTGGATATCAAGAATGGTTTACCTTCTTTGATGGATCAATTGCTCATGAAAAAGTAGCAAATGAAATTAAAAAAAATACCCGTCGCTACGCCAAACGCCAAACAACCTGGTTTAAAAAGTACACCAATGCCATCCATATCAAGGGAGGAAGTCCAGCTGAGAATACAATAATGAAATTGTAAAATACTACAAAAGACCTTCTAAATTTTGCTTAAAATAAAGTGCACTGTCAGCTGCACTTTGCATGGATGATTTAGCAAAATTACCACCCTGCTCAATATACAAGTATTCCAAACCAGAGATTTTTGGATCGGGTAGCATTGTGGTATAGTCTATAGAACCATTTCCAAGTTCGGTGTAGTCGCGTGTAACTTTATCCATATCCTTTATATGCCACATTACATATCTCCCAGGATTTTGAGCAACCATGTCTTTTGGAGTTTTTCCTGAATGAACCAACCAGTACATATCCATTTGTAATTTTACAAATTTGGGGTCTGTGAGTTGCATTAAAATTTGATGCCCAGAAGTTCCGCCCCAATCTTCGAATTCATATCCGTGGTTGTGATAAGCAAAACCTATTCCTGCTTTTATTGCTTGTTCACCAATAACATTAAGTTTATCTGATAAATGTTTAAATCCTTCCGGATTTCGGTTTTCAGGTTTTATGAAGGGCCAAGTAATGTAGGATGAATTTAAAATTATTGCCGTTTGAATACATTGATCCACATATCGGTTTAATTGATCCGTGGATGCATTAAAATAGTCTGGAAAACTATAATGACCACTAGTTGTTGAAAGACCTAAATCGTCTAAAACTCTTTTAAATTCAATGATTTTATATCCGTAAATGGTTTCTGTATCGGACTGAAATCCATAAATCTCAAAATCTTGATAGCCCATAGTTTTGAGTTTCTTCAAAGTGTCTAGGGGAGCCAATTTCATTGCATCTCGGACACTGAAAAGCTGTAAACCCATTTTGAAATGTTTCTTTTTTGAGAAAGAAAAATGAGGTAACCCTATTAAAAATCCTGAACTTAGTAGAGCGGTTTTTTGAATGAATTCTTTTCGTTTCATATTTAAATTTAACTTTAATTTTATAATTATAGAACTTTTTAAAGAATTAAGTGCTGTTAAAACTGCGATTGTTGATGATATGACTCAAGGAAATCAAATTGAAAAGATTTTTGAGATAAAAAAGTTAGAATCTCTGAAAAATAGAACTTCTCGCCTTTTTGATAGAAAAAAAGTTACTCAAATTGCTTGATCTGAATATTTTTTTGAATGCGCTTAATTTTTTTAACATCATCATTAGAATTGACTAAAAACCGAAACAAAATCAATCCCTTTTTTGTTTTAGATTTAATCACTTCGATGTTGTCATCAGCTTTTGGGAGAGAATAGCCCTTATGAGTGATTATAAAATTTAATTTATTGGAATTAAATTGTTTATCATTTTTAACATAAAAATTAATCGTATTGGGCTCATAAAAACCAACAGACCAATAGTTTGCATTTGAAACATTTGCAGTCAACTGAAGGGGTCCGTTTTCCAAATTATAAAAACAACTGACATACATAAAATCTGGATTTGGCTTAACAACCATTTTACTTGTATGATCGGGTAAATTACCTAGCCTCAAAACATTTTCTAAGCCCCCAATTTTTTTCTTAGCTCCTTGAAACAAAATTTCTGGATAGAAGTTAAGAAATGCTTTAAAACCCATTACAAACCCGAGAATCAATACAACACCATAGAGTATACGATGAGTTTTCATCAATTGATTTTTTTTAGGGTTGGTAATTTAATCGAAGCTTTATTCATGTAAATATGGGTTGCTGGATTATAAAGACGAAGTAAAATACTCATATTATTGGCATCTCCAGAAGGCAACCAATTTCCCTTTTGTGGATTTTTTGAAACATAGAGCTCATAAGTACTTTTGAGAGAATCTCTATAAACTATGTTTTCCATGTTAAAACTAAAAACATTTTCATCATTAGGAATCAAAAAATGATCTTCACCGTAGAGTGCATAACTCCAATAACGTGCATCAAAATTAGCCCCTGTTAATTTATAATCGTTCAAAGATGATAATGGGTTTCCTTCTTCATCTGTTGAAGCAATAAAATAAATTACCTCAGAATCTTGTAATGCGAACAGTCCTATTTTACCTATATAAGCTTTTTGAAGATCATTTGCTGCTAAATCCATGGAAGGGAAATATCCCCAAATACCATTTCTAATTATTAGATCACTATCAATTTTGACTTGATCAATTTTGAAATTAGCCCAAAAACAGCCTAATAAAATTCCTGCAGTGAATAAAAGGAATATGATTAAGGTTTTTTTCATAATTTCTTGTTTTTAGAAAAAAATATAAGCAAAATACATCCTTTTCTGTTCCACCTTGCTTACAAGATAAGTTTTATAATAATATTCTAGATGAATTGGTCAAATATTTAGATGCCAAAGTGCGATTATAATTTATTTGGAACAGTAACTTAAGTTTTCTAATGAAAACACCCTTCACAGAATATGTAAAGGGTGTTTCATCAAAAGCAAAAAATGTAATTACTTTAACCTATTCTACAGTTAAATTAAATGTAACTGATATGTCTGTTTCACCTCCTGCGTCATCAAGACCAGTGTTTGGTTTTGTAGGTTCGTGACGTAAGGTAAATGTCAAAGCTCCTGAACTTGCTGCTCCGGCAACTAGAGTGAATTCTGTTCCTAATGGATTTCCTTCTGAATCATTGTTTTCATAAGAAGTTGTAACATCTAGTCCACCCCCAATGGTATAAAAAAACTGGTGATCCAAATCTTCTTCTTCTATTTCTTCAGTTATGTCTTCTGCTGGGCTTTCCATTTCATTGAGAAGCTCAATAGTACCATTATAGATAACACCTGCTGACAAGTTTCCAGAAACCGTTATTACCGGTGCATTAGGACCATCACCGTCCAAATCTTGTGACTTAAGTGTAATGCTTGTTCCCTGGCCTGCAGGCACAAGAGTAGCTGTTAACGTAGTAATAACTTCCTCTTCATTTACAGGTTCTGGAGTGGAATCATCGTCTTTTGAACAGGATACAAATAATAGGGTTGTAAAAAGAACTGTTGCTAAAAAATTTAATTTTCTCATTTGTTTGTGATTTTAAAATTAATAATTGAATTTGATATTTAGTAATAAATTTCTACCCAAATCGTTGGCATAAAAACGCAAGCGATTTAGGTAATTTCTGTAGGATGTATTGAACAGATTTGTAATTCCGAAACCCAAGCTTAATGATGATTTTTCTGAGAAATCAAAATCAATACTTGAATTAAAGTTTAATAAGTGATATGAATTGGGAGGTGAACTTACATCAACCAGTTCTCTGGTTTCGGTCTGTGGGATATATATTTCAAAATTAGTGTCGGGGTATTCATTTTGACGAAATACATATTCGCTTTGTAACGCTAATCGTAAATTTTTGATTTTGGGATTAAAATAAACAAGCTCATTTTTAGTATTTATAGCTGGTATGTTTATCAAGGGCTCATCTTGCAAACGATCATATCCTTTTACCATTGATGACAGATGATCAAAACGAAGTTCTTCCGAAAAAACATAGGAGGCATTGAAATCCATTCCCAAAAGCTGGGCATTGGTTTGTCTGTATTCCCAAACAGGAAAAGTTCCTCGAATTGAATTATTGATTCCGACTGGTTCAATAAGAATAAAATCTGAAATAGTGTTTATAAACGGATTTAACGAAAAGCTAAACTTTTCATTAATCCGCTCCAGTGTCAAGGATAATTTATGACCAACTTCTGAATTAAACTTCAGATCGCCATATTCAATTCGAGCAGCAGAGTGATGTAAACCTTCACTAAAAAGCTCAGATGGATTAGGAGTTCTTGAAGCAATTGAATAATTCAGAAACAACTTGTAATCCCCACCAAAATCATAGGTTGCTCCCAATGTGGTTGAGCCGTTGTAGTAATTAAATTGAGGTCGAGCTAAAACCTGATTAACCAATTTTTCGACGACCAAATTAGAAAAATCATCATCATAATTTCTCAATTCCCAAAAAGAGGTGCGATAGAACTTATAAACGTCCATATAGGTGTAGTCAAAACGCGCTCCTGCTTCAAAAAGCCAATTACTATCCAGCTGATAATCCGAAACAACATAAATTCCAAAATCGTATTTTTTATAATCAGGAATCAACCGACGAACCCCGGTATTGGGTGCATAGTTATTTTGATAGCTTCCCATTAAACCTGTTTTTAAATCAACGTTATCACTCAAATTAGTATCTAAATCAAGTAATACTGTATGGGTGTCTAATTGCAAGTCTAAAGATGCTTTCCCTCGATCTGAACCCCGTCTGATATCAAATTCCAATCTTTCATTTCGCTGATAATCATACTGAAAACTTAACTTTCCAAAGCCAAACCTTTTGTAAGCTATCATTCTTGCTAATTGGTGACCAACATCTTGTTTGGGTGCCGAGAGGTCATAAGTAAAATCATTGATCAATAAAGGAATGTCACTTTTGATTGCTCGATATAAATCTTGTGCACTTCCTAGGTGAGATGCCCTTAAAATACCAATCTCATTTTTAAAGAATGAATAATAAAAATTCATTCCATAATCAAATCGATTTAAACCAACTTTTACAGAAATGTTTTGTTGATTTACCCCTGTATTACTCAAAACGTAGTCCGGTGCCTCAGAATCACCAAACCTTTTGAATGTACCCTGTAAACTTGCATACCATCCGCTTGCATAACTCTTGGTTAGTTTTGAAGTAATTAAGGATCCCCTTCCATTTGAATTTGAAGCAAATAGTGTTTTCCCATAAAGACTATCTTTAACAGGGATTTTGGCACTCTCAACAACAACAACTCCTCCCATTGCATCTCCGCTATATTGAAGTGCGCCAGCTCCTTTAATCAGAGTTAGTCTGTTGATTGCATTCACATCAATATTTGGAGCATGTTCGGCTCCCCATTCTTGATCTTCCATGCGAACACCATTGTTAATTATAACAACACGACTGCTATGAAGTCCATTAATCATTGGCTTTACGATTGTATTTCCTGTATTCAATGACGAAACACCACTCAAACTGTTGAGAGCATCTCCCAATGTTCCACTGCTAAAACGTTCTAATTCCTCTTTCAAAATAGTATTCTCCTGAAGTGTTTTGGATTCTTTACTCGTAATTTTTCCGTCAACGGTTATCTCATTAAGTTCCTCCAAGTGATGTTCTAATTTAAAAGACTTGAATGTATCCCCGGATATTCTAACTCGAAAACCTTTGGTCAAACAAAAGGGATGAGACACCTGAATAGAATAGGTCTGATTACATAAATTTGAAATCGTAAATTTTCCCTCAAAATCAGTTACAAAAGTGAGTTCAGAACCAGCAACAATTAGTGTTGCACCCTCAAGTACAGAACCGTCGTGAAGATCCGTGAGAATTCCGGAAAGAGTAAAGCCACAATTTTGTGACAAAGCTTGGAGGTTGCTCAAAAGCAGCAACACTAGAACATTAATGCGCATAGATTGATTGAATTAACATAAAAAACAGTCGTTTATTTATGCTAATACTGGTGGGCCACGAAGTTTAGTGTTGGTAATTGTAAACGAATGAAACAACAAGGAAGCAAAGCTTACTTTAGTGGCTTCTGGAATTAAAACAACTTCCAAATTCGTGAAAATGACAAAACTAAAATGGTAAGGAGAATAATTAAAGGAGCATGTTTCACACTCAACAACAGATTGATGAACGTGAATTTGCTGTTCGGAACAAACAAAGTGATTATGTGACTCAAAGGCAGAGGCAAATTGTACAGCAGTAGGCAACAAAAAAGCCCCCAAAAGCACCAAAGCTAAAGTATTTTTACAAAACTGTTTGCTGCTAAACATTTTAAATCCCTTTAATTTTCCACAAAAATATAAAAACATTTTGGATTTTAGAGGAATTTATCAACCCAACTCGAATCCTAAACAATATATTTTTTGTTGTTCTTGTTGCATCAGTTTTTTATAATTTTAAAATTATAAAAATTAGCGAACGATGTAGGCAAACTACTTTAATGGAAAAACTTAATTTCCTCTTCCCTCACCTTTTTTGAGAACTACACGAGTTGGAGTATCTTTTCCACTAATTATGGATTGGGTACCCAAAGCAATTGCTCGAATGGTTTCAGCAATCACCTCCATGTTAAGGGTTTGAGGCTCATCTGTAACTTGATGATAATGGATGTCTACATCAATTGGCCCTGTAGAAAAGGTATGTGAGGGAATCCCCAATTCTGCGAGACTTGCATTATCTGATCTAAAAAATAACTGCAGATTTGGATAAGGATCTGGGAAAAGTCGATAAGCTGTTTTTTCTAAGTTTTTTTGTATTATGGTTCCAAAATCAGATCGTTCAAAGCCCGAAAGCCAAGCTGTTTTTGGACCGTAAGTTGAAGTTTTCCCTATCATTTCAATATTAATTCCTGCAATGAATTTTGAAGCATCTACGTCTTTACCAAAATGCCTTGAACCCAACAGCCCCATTTCCTCACCAGTGAAAGCAATAAAAACCAAGGAACGTTCATTATTTCCAAGCTCCTTGAAATATTGGGCCAAGGTAAGAACAGCGGTAGTCCCAGAAGCGTCATCATCTGCCCCATTATAAATCAAATCTCCTTTACCCTCACTTTTTTTACCTAAATGATCGTAATGTGCCGAAATAACTACATATTCGTCTTTCTTACTTCTACCCTCCAAAACACCAATAATGTTGAACATTTCAATTCCCTTTGCTGTAAAATTTTGTCTAAAAGTTATTAAGTTTTCAAAGGGAATTAAGCCAATCTTCTCAAATTCAGATTCTATGTATTGAGCTGCTTTTTCAATTCCAAGGGTACCAACTTTTCGACCTTCCATTGTATCTGATGCTAGAGTGTAAATATGCTTTTTTACCGTTTCTGTTTTAATATCAGAAGTCTTGCTTTGTGCATTAGTCCATTGAGCACATAGCAAAATTATTGCTGTTAAAAATGTAATTCTCATAATAAAGATTTGTTTTTTAACAATTTAAAAAAATCATAGGAATATGAAAAATAAACTTTTACATAACAGCAATCTCTCCAGGAATAAGTACTGCATGAGTTTCATCCGTTAAAGTATTTACACGTAATTCCATCAAAGGAGCATATTCTTTGGAGGTCACAAACCCATAAGCCATTCTTTTAGAGGGAAAATCCATCAATACCGTCCAATTTCCAATAGCCTCGCCCTCGAGAGTTCTCCCATTTTTGGTAGCCGCTAATAACTTACCTTTAAACTTTTCTAGTATCGGAAGAAAAGGAGAACCGTATTTCGTGAAATAGTCTTCATAATTTTTGACTTTCATCTGTCCAAAAATGTAAACCGTCTGTTCCATTCTTTTATTTTTTTAAACGTTAAAACGGAAATGCATTACATCCCCATCAATTACTGAATATTCTTTTCCTTCTACCCGCATACGTCCGGCCACTTTTGCCTTTGCTTCTGTTTTGAAAGTTAAATAGTCCTCATAAGAAATAACCTCGGCACGAATGAATCCTTTTTCAAAATCAGTATGTATTACTCCTGCTGCCTGCGGAGCAGTTGATCCAATGTTTATAGTCCATGCGCGAACTTCTTTCTCTCCAGCAGTAAAATAGGTTTGCTGTTTGAGTAATTGGTATGCCTTTCGAATTAGTTTAGCTGCACCAGGTTCTTCAAGTCCTAAATCATCTAAAAAAAGTTGGCGTTCTTCATAAGTGTCCAATTCATTTATGTCAGCTTCTACACTGATTGCCAAAACTAATACCTCTGCTTGCTCGTCAGCATTAAATTCTTGCACTTTTTTAACGTAGTTATTCCCCTTTGCTGCAGCATCTTCAGAAACATTACAAACATACAAAACAGGCTTATCGGTTAGTAGATGAAGTACGTCAACAACCTCCTCTCTTTCTTTTTCTGTTAGATCAAGAGAACGTACGTTTTTGGATTGTTCCAAAGCACCTTTAATTTTTTGTAAAATGCCCTGGACTTTTTGAGCCTCTTTATCTCCTGTACGAGCAGCACGATTGACTTTTTCTAAACGTTTATCAATGGTTTCAAGATCTTTTAACTGCAATTCAATATCAATGATTTCCTTATCCCGGATTGGGTCTACTGATCCTTCTACATGGATGATATTGTCATTATCAAAACACCTCAAAACATGGATAATTGCATCGGTTTCTCTGATGTTTGCCAAAAATTGATTTCCCAATCCTTCTCCTTGACTTGCTCCTTTTACCAAACCAGCAATATCAACTATTTCTACGGTAGCAGGAATTACTTTTTCGGGTTTTACCAATTCGGACAATTTTTCCAATCTTGGGTCAGGGACGTTAACCACCCCGATGTTGGGTTCAATCGTACAAAAAGGAAAATTTGCACTTTGAGCTTTTGCGTTGGATAAACAATTAAAAAGGGTTGACTTCCCTACGTTAGGCAATCCTACAATTCCTGCTTTCATGTATTTAATTTTAAAACGGCAAATTTAGTCATCTTAAACAATCTTTTGTGTTTTTTTGGATTAAAACACAAAATACTGGCTTACAAAAACAAAATTAATGACATATAAATACTCACTGACTGACTGAACATGCTAAATTGGTTTTTTAAATACTCCCGATATCCAAGTTAAGAAGTCTTAACTAGTGGTCAAAAAAATATGATTAAGAATAAAAAAAACTCATTATCTAATCTTCTGGATGCATAAAACGTTGTTTTCCCAATAATACTTCCTCGGTTTCTTGGTGATCCTCGTCTGGAACACAGCAATCTACTGGACATACAGCAGCGCATTGAGGCTCATCATGGAAACCTTTACATTCAGTACATTTATCGGGAACGATGTAATACAACTCATCGGAAATAGGCTCCTGAGTTTCATCAGCATCAACTTGATTACCTTTGGGCAAAACAATTGTTCCCTCCAATGAAGTACCATCTCTGTATCTCCAATCATCAGCTCCTTCATAAATAGCTGTATTTGGGCATTCTGGTTCACAGGCTCCGCAATTAATGCATTCATCTGTAATAATAATAGCCATAGTAGGATTTCTTTAGTTAAATTTGCATCAAAAATAAGACCTTATACCTTATTCTACAAATAAATGATTCAACTAGAACAAAGAATATTTGCATTAGACCGTCTTGGAGAATTTCTTCGAAATATTAATCCAAATGATTCCAATTATGATTCTCTTTTTGAAGTAATCAACAGAGCAAAGAATGTTAATGGCTGGTTTTCAAGTAAGAATGTACTTTATGCATTTTCTCAATGGGGAGATTGCCTCAACACAAAAAACTTGACCAAATGGACAAATTCCTACACTTTCTTGAAAAAACCTCCAAAAACTGTCGGTCTGGTTTTGGCAGGAAACATTCCCTTAGTTGGTTTTCATGATGTAGTAAGTGTTTTAGTAAGTGGTCATAAGGCATTGATAAAATGTTCCTCTTCCGACCCTTTATTAATCCCTTTTTTAATTAAAAAAATACAAGAATTTGAGCCCTCTTTTGTCAAATCTGTAGAGTTTACCAAGGATCGTTTTAAAAATTTAGACGGTATAATTGCAACCGGAAGTGATAATGCAGCTCGCTACTTTGAATATTATTTTTCAAAGGTTCCAAACCTGATTCGTTCTAACAGAAACGGCATTGCTATTTTAGATGGCAGTGAAACCAAACAACAACTGGAGGCTTTGGCTAACGACATTGTTCAATATTACGGACTCGGTTGCCGAAGTACAGCTAAAATTTTTATACCCTATAAATACGACTTAAATATAATTTTTGGTGCACTATATCCACACAGTCATTTAATGGATTCTGATAAATTTGCTAATAATTACGACTACAACAAAGCGGTATATCTTATGAGTCAGTCCAACATCATAGACAATGGCTTTTTTATTCTAAAAGAAGATTCGACATATTCCTCTCCCGTTGCTTGCTTACATTATGAATATTATAAAGATCTCCAAACTTTGGAGAAAAAACTTATCAAAGAGCAAGATAGCATCCAATGCATTACTTCTAATCAAGAAAAAGAAAAGCATTTTGCCTTCGGAAAAGCTCAACATCCAAAACTTTGGGATTATGCTGACGGAAAAAATACTCTAGATTTTTTAACATTGTTATCTTAAACTGTTAAGAAATTAATTAAAAAATATATATTTCCTATACGTTTTTAAAAGGGTTATGCAGATATTTGCAGCTTAATAAATATTATGAAAAAGCATAATTTTAGCGCAGGACCTTCCATACTACCTGCATCAGTAACGAAAAAAGCCTCAGAAGCAGTTATTGACTTCAACGGAATAGGTCTTTCTCTTATTGAAATATCTCATCGTAGTAAAGAGTTTATCGCTGTAATGGAACG
>Ga0115569_10000009_pt1 | contig 218278 bp, 208 predicted proteins | sample COGITO_mtgs_1205_2_FD_87295 | JGI IMG/M metagenome (GOLD analysis project Ga0115569, IMG submission 87295) | Pelagic marine microbial communities from North Sea - COGITO_mtgs_120503 | ecosystem: Environmental > Aquatic > Marine > Epipelagic | place: Germany:Helgoland, sampling site... | reverse complement strand
TAAACACCAGTACTAGTAGGAGTGACAACTCCAGAAGCATCAGAGGCTGTAATGTTAAAAGTAAGGGTCTGTGTTCCTGAGGAGATATCCACACTTGATGGTGAAACAGTATAATTGGATAAGATTGGTTTGTCAAAATCATTCTGTGAATACCCTTTTATTATCCCTATTCCTAGCAGGGACACAAAGAGTAAAAAACGATTTAAAAACGATAATTTTGATATCATAAATTTAGGCTATCAGCTTATCAACAAAAATATAAAATAATCTTACACAAATCATGCCATAACCGAATTTCTTTAACTTGCTGATGTTTCTGTCTTTGTTATTAATATTTTTTATAACTTAAAAATTTATAGAAAAATCAATTGTTATGAAACACAAGATTACATTAATATTATTTTTTATTTTTAGCCAATCTCTTTTTGCTCAAGAAATAAGCGCAGAAGGACCTTTTGATCAGCTTATAATTAGGGGAGTTACTCTTATTAACGGAAATGGTGCACCACCCATGGGTCCGGTTGATGTTGTGGTTAAAAAAAATATAATTTCTAAGATATCTGTAGTTGGCTATCCAGGGGTTAAAATCAATGAAGAAAGTAGACCAGAATTACTGGACGGAGGAAGGGAAATCGATGCTCATGGAATGTATTTACTACCAGGGTTTATTGATATGCACGGGCATATTGGAGGAGTTTCTCAGGGCGCTGATTGGGATTATGTTTTTAAATTATGGTTAGCGCATGGCGTAACAACGGTTAGAGAGCCTAGTGGCCGAAGTAGAGCATGGGCGCTGGATTTAAAAAAGAAAAGCGCTGACAATGAAATTATTGCACCACGTATTGTACAATACACTGGTTTTGGATCAGGTTCAAAAACACCTATTATAACAGAGGAGCAAGCACGAGAATGGGTGCGTAAAAATGCGAAATCTGGCTCAGATGGGATCAAGTTTTTTGGAGCAGCTCCAAAAATTATGGAAGCAGCTTTGGATGAAAACAAAAAACTTGGATTAGGTTCAGCCTGCCATCATGCACAACTCAGTGTAGCGCGATGGAATGTTTTGCATTCCGCACGAGCTGGACTTACAACCATGGAGCATTGGTATGGACTTCCCGAAGCACTTTTTGAGGACCGAACTGTACAAGATTATCCCCTAGACTACAACTATCAAAATGAACAACACCGTTTCGAAGAGGCTGGAAAATTATGGGAACAAGCAGCAGCGCCTTATTCCAACCATTGGAATTTGGTTATGGAAGAGTTATTGGCACTCGATTTCACTTTAGACCCAACGTTCAATATTTATGAGGCTAGCCGCGATTTACATCGTGCTCGAAGAGCAGAATGGCACGAGGATTATACCTTACCAAGCTTATGGCGTTTTTATCAACCCAGTAAAATTTCTCATGGATCTTATTGGCATTTCTGGGGTACAGAACAAGAAATCAATTGGAAAAAGAATTTTGATTTATGGATGGCTTTTGTAAATGAATACAAAAACCGTGGAGGAAGAGTCACAACAGGTTCTGACTCTGGATTTATTTTCCAACTCTATGGTTTTGCTTATGTAAGAGAGCTGGAGTTGCTTCGAGAAGCTGGATTCCACCCTCTTGAGGTAATTCGCTCCGCAACACTCAATGGAGCAGAGGCTCTCAAAATGGACAATCAAATAGGTTCTATTGAAGTTGGTAAATTAGCTGATATGATTTTGGTTGATTCGAACCCCTTAGAAAACCTTAAAGTCCTTTACGGTACAGGAGCTATTAAACTAACTGAAGACAATGAGGTCGTTAGGGTAGGAGGTGTGAAGTACACCATTAGTGATGGAGTGATTTACAATTCTAAAGTACTTTTAAAAGAAGTTAAAGCCATGGTGGACGAGGCTAAGAAAAAAGAAAATTTCACTATCAAACAGCCCGGAGTTGATTAATACTTGTGGTATCGAGCATAACGATCCAAATGGAAATTATAATCTCCGAACAAGCGCTGTAATACTCGAGCACGTTTAAAGTAAAACCCAATATTAACATCATCGGTAACTCCAATTCCGCCGTGCATTTGCATGGCTTCATTGGTTACTAATTTGATGGTTTTCCCTAATTTTGCTTTAGCTAAACTTGCTAGCTCATCCAAATTATCGGCTCCATTATCTAGAGCTTGAAGTGCAGTAATGACTATACTTTTGCAAAGCTCTATTTCAGAAAACATAATTGCGGCTCTGTGCTGGAGAGCTTGATAGGATCCAATTCGTTTCCCAAATTGTTCTCGTTCTTTAAGGTATTCAACAGTCTGACCAAAGGCCTCTTTTACTATTCCCAGCATTTCGGAAGCTAGACAAATTGATGCAGTGTTCAGGATTTGGTTCAACAATACAGTTCCATTTCCAACATCACTGATACGATCATTTGCTGTTACTTCAACGTTGTCAAAAGTCACGGAAGCATAGGTTCCGGCATCCAGAAGAATTTCTGAAGTCAGTGAAACTCCCTTGGCAGATGAGTTGACCATAAATAAAGCAGGCTCTCCGTCATTGGTGCGAGCGACAACAATAAATGCATCTGCTCCAGCTCCATCAATTATCATGGTTTTTTTTCCAGAAATAAGGAAACCATCAGATGATTTTTTTGCTGAAGTTACAATTGCAGTCGGATCAAAATAGTTGTGTTCATCTTGTGCAAAAGCAATCCTTTTGAAACCATCCATGAGCATAGGAAGCCAAGTTTCTTTCAATTTTTGATTTGAAGAGTTATTCAGAGCTGTTGCTCCAAGAACAATTGATGAAAATAGAGGAGCTTTGGTTAATGTTTTTCCCATTTCTTCCAAGACCTGTCCCAAACCAACAAAACCAAAATCTAATCCGTCAAATTCCTCGGATATGGTTAGTGAGGTCCAACCCATATCAACAATTTGCTTCCAAAGGTTTTCATTAAAAGGTTCGTAATTACTATCTCTCAAATCTCTGAATTGCTCAACGGGAGCATTCATAGCTAAAAATTCTGCCGCAGAATCTTTAAGCAATTTTTGTTCTTCTGTTATTGTTAGTGCCATAAAATAGAATTAAGATGGTAAGTTTAAAATACGTTTTGAAATAATACCAAGTTGAACCTCAGAGGTTCCTCCTTCAATGGTGTTTCCTTTTGATCGGCAAAACATTCTTGTCTCAGAAGCAGCTTTTTTATTTTCACTTTCCCAAACAAGACCGTCTTTTCCTCTAATTGCAGTGAGTAATTCCATTCGTGCAACATTTTGTTCGGTTCCATAGTATTTGAAGAATGAGGACAAGGCTCCAGCATTTACACCCGTTTTAGCTTCATCTGTAATGCGTTGTATTGTCATTTCAAAAATTGCATCATTCATTTCTAATTCTGCAATTTCTGGCCTTAAAACTCCATCTGTAAGGATACCATCTTTTGTGGGAAGGTTCTCCAATGCAATTTGATGAACAGCTTTTCGGACATCCGTTTCACCGACACCTCCAATCATTTGACGCTCATGAGTAAGGAGGTACTTTGCAATTGTCCAACCATCATTCAAGGCACCAATTAGATTTTCTTTAGGTACTCTTACATTATCAAAAAATGTTTCACAAAAAGGAGATTTCCCACTGATTAGCTTAATCGGTCGGGTACTTACTCCTTCAGATGCCATATCAATTAGTAAAAAGCTAATCCCTGAGTGTTTTGGAGCGTCAAAATCTGTTCGAACTAAACAAAAAATCCAATCAGCCTTATCGGCATAAGAGGTCCAAACCTTAGAGCCACTAACCAAGTAGTGATCGCCTTTATCTTCGGCTTTAGTTTGTAATCCTGCTAGGTCACTTCCAGCATTGGGTTCGCTATAACCTTGACACCACCAAGTTTTCCCGGCCGTAATGTCGGGTAAGAAACTCATTTTTTGTTCCTCAGTTGCAAACTTATGTAGCGCAGGTCCTAACATAGAAATCCCAAAACTGAAAATGGGTTTTCTGCATCCAATCCGAAACATTTCTTGAGTTAAAATATTATTCTCTTCAGGGCTTAAACCTCCCCCTCCATATTTGATATCCCAATAGGGAACAATCCATTTTTTTTCAAGCATTTTTTCAAACCAGATCTTTTGATCTTCATTGGAAAAAGATGCATTTCGCCCTCCCCAATAATAATCTGTAGAATCTTTTAATGGTAAGCGCATACTTTTTGGACAGTTTTCTTCAAGCCATTGTCGTGTTTCAAGTCTAAATTCTTTTAGATCTTTTGTAGTTGTGGTTTCCATAATGTCTTATTAATTAAAATAAATGATCAATTCTTTTCTTTTGAATGGCTTGTTGAGATAGCATGCCATAAAGTTCTACTATTTTGTCTAGATTTTTAAATCTTGGATCTTGTGTATGTCCCAAACTGTATCTATAAAATATTTGTTGAACAATCACAGCAATTTTAAACACACCGAAAACAAAATAGAACTCAATATTGTCAACAGTTTTACCACTCTTTTGTTCGTAAAAACTTACAATCTCACCTCGACTTGGATTTCCAGGTTTGGCTGTTAAACTCAATTGATTTTGAGCAATAAAATCAGGATCAGTTTCGTGAACCCAATACCCAAGGCTTGTCCCCAGATCCATTAGAGGGTCTCCCAGGGTGGTCATTTCCCAATCCAAAACTGCTTTTATATTCAATTCTTCATCTGGTGTTAATACCAGATTATCGTATTTAAAATCGTTGTGAATCAAACTTGCACCTGAACTTGTTGGTATATTTTTGGAAAGCCAAAGGGCTGTTTTTTCCATAGATTTTACCTCGGATGTTTTTGATTTTTGATACCGTTTGCCCCAACCCTCAACTTGTCGAGTTGCATAGCCTTTTGGACTCCCTAAAGATTCCAGACCAATAGCTTTGTAATCGAGCTTATGCAATTCTACAAGGGTGCTAACAAAATTTTCTGAAAGTGATTTGAACTGTTCTTTTGAGGGTAATTCCTCAGCTGGGGTTCCACCTCTTAAAATAGTTCCCTCAACCCGTTCCATTAAATAAAATGGAGCATCCAAAACACCTGCTTTTCTTTCAAATAGTATAGGTTTAGGAGCTTTGTCGTATGAACCGTTTAGCGCACTTAGAATGGTATATTCTCGAGACATATCATGTCCAGATTTAATATTGACTCCAAATGGAGGCCGCCTTAATACATAATCTTTATTTGCAAAATTGATCAAGTAAGTTAAGTTTGAAAAACCAGAAGGGAATTGTTTTACGCTTAATTTCCCATTGGGTTCACTAAGTGCTTTACCTAAAAATTCCGATAAGGTTTCTTCATCTAAATTTTCTCCTTTTCGAACTTCTTTAGCTTTGTCCAGAGCTACACTCATTAATTTATGTTTAGATTATTTCAAAAATTTATTTTATCGCTACTTTTCTTTTTTTCCAGGTCCAGAATAAGCAATTGCAATAAATTCGGCAATACATGCGGGTTTTTCTTCTCCTTTCAATTCAAAAACAATTCCCATTTTATATTTTGCTCCACCAGGGATGTCGTTACTTTCAATTAGTGAAACTCTTCCGCGAAAATAAGCACCAGACTTGGTAGCATTAGGGAAACGAACTTTATCTAAACCATAATTAACCCCCATGGCGACATTCTCAATAGAAAAAGTATCATAACTGATTTTTGAGGCCATTGATAATACAAGGAAACCGTGTGCTATTGTTTTTTTATACGGAGACAAGGTAGCACTTCGTTTTGGATCAGTATGAATCCACTGAAAGTCCTCAGTAGCATCAGCAAAGGTATTGATCCTTTCCTGAGTCATTTGCATCCACTGGGTTAAACCAAGTTCTTTTCCTACATAGTTTTTTAATTCGCTTACTTCTTTTAAACGAGTAGCATATGCTTTATCAGTTTTTTGATCCATTTCGTTTATTTTAGGTTAACATGTGACCACCATCTGCATTCAAAATTGCACCTGTTGTGTATGAGGAAGCATCTGAAGCTAGATATACAGCTAGACCTGCCATTTCTATAGGTTCTGCAGCTCTTCTGAGTGGTAAATGATGTTCTACTTGTTTCATTAATTGTTCATTGCTCCAAAGCGCTTGACTGAATTTTGTTTTGATTAAACCCGGACAAATAGCATTGGTTCGAATTCCATATTTTCCCCACTCGCTGGCTTGAGATTTTGTCAGCATAATTAATGCTGCCTTGCTTACCCCATAGAGGCCAAGTCCCATATTGGGTTTTAGACCCTCTACCGAAGCAATATTGATAATACTTCCTTTTTTCTTTTCTTTCATGTATGGGAAACATAGTTTTGCAAATGAAAAACACGCCTTTACATTAACATCCATAATTTTATCAAAAACAGGATCATCAACGCCTTCAAGAGGTGCGTAAACAGGATTTGTAGCTGCATTATTGATTAGAATATCTACTCCTCCATAATGATTAACTGTTTTATCAATCAATGCTTTGCGTTGTTCTTCATCTCCTACATGACAAGCAATTCCAATTGTTTCTAGTCTTTTAGCTTTAAATTCATCAGCTACAGCATCTACAGCTTCTTGAGAACGACTGCTTACCACTACATGCGCCCCGTATTCGGCAATTGCTTCAGCAATTGCTTTTCCAATTCCTTTACTTGAGCCAGTAACTATGGCTACTTTTCCTTTTAAATCAAATAATTCTTTTACACTCATAATTACATTGGCATTGCTCCACCATTTGCGTGGAGGGTTATTCCGTTAATAAATCCAGCTTGTTTTGAGGCAAGGTAGAGGTAGGCATACCCCATGTCTTCTGGGGTTCCAATCCGTGCAACAGGAATCATTGCAATTCCAGCTTTTACAACTTCGTCAGGCATTGAGGCAGTCATCTCTGACTCTACAAATCCCGGAGCGACAGCATTTGCAGTTATTCCATAACGTCCAACTTCTCTACAAAGTGCCCGAGTAAATCCTGCCACCCCTGCTTTGGTTGCTGAATAATTGGTTTGCCCAAAAGCACCTGTAAATCCATTGATTGATGATGCTGAAATGATTCGTCCATAACGTGCTTCACGCATATGAGGAAGAACGGCTTGGGTAGTTGTGAACAAAGAGCTTAAATTTACATTCATTACGGTATCCCACTCTTCTTGTGTCATTTTTAAGAAAGATTTGTCCCGCAATACTCCTGCATTGTTTATAAGAACATCTATTTTGCTGTGTTGTTGTATAATTTCTTCTACTGCTGCATCAACTAATTTGCGATTTGTAACGTCAACTTTTTGAAAGAAAATTTTTCCGCCTTCAGCTTTTATTTTTGAGGCAGTTTCTGCTCCAGAGTCTCTGACATCCCACAAAGCTACGGTTGCCCCAGCTTCACAGAATACCTTACAAATCCCTTCCCCAATTCCTTGGGCTCCACCAGTGATGATGGCTACTTGTCCTTCTAAACTAATCATTTTATTCTTGTTTTAATGTATAAATTCCAATTCCAGTTTCTTTTAAACTCCCAAGATAAAGCTTATTATCAACTTGTAAAACACTGGTTATGTAATAAAAATTTCCTTTGGGGTCTTGTAAATTGTATTTTAAATTTCCATTGAGATCAAAGCCTAAGACCATGGCGTAGGGTTCGGGAATTGCTCCCTGTATTACAGCGTTTGGTAAACGTAAAAGAATTGTTCTTAAAAAGGGCTTAGTGGTCAGTGGTTCAACGGTTACTGCTCTTTGACTTGGGATAGCAACCCAAAAAGTTCCATTAGAATAAGTTATGTTGTCAGGGTATCCGGGCAATTCATTATTAAAGATTTCAACACTTCCTTTTTTGGGTCCTTGAAGCCAATATTTTTTGATTTCAATTCCAAAAGTCTCGCTAAAAATAAAGTAATCTTCTTGTTCACTCAAGGCAATACCGTTTGGAAAAAAGAGGTCTTTTAAAATGATTTTGCTTTTTTTTGTTTTTAAATCATATGTTATTATTCTGCCAGAAGGTCGTTGTTCCCAGAATTCATTTTCAATTTCGATTGGATGTCTTTGTGTGGCGTCTGAAAAATAAATAAGTCCTTCTTTGTTTATAGCAAGATCGTCTGCAAATTGAATGGGAGTGCCCTCAATTTCATTTAAAAGAGTATTGAAATTTCCTAGACTATCCATTGCTATTAGTCCCATTTTTTGATCAGCAATAATAAGCCAACCATTGGGAGCAAACTTCATTCCTAGAGGTCGCCCTCCCGTATTCCCAAGTACCTTTTGATTGTTTCCGTTTGCATCGAATTGGATGATTTCTCCATTTTCGAGTCCGGTATAAAATTTATTGAGACTGTCACGAACTATTGCCTCTGGTCCGAGTCCTGCATTTGTTTTTATGATTTGAGTTTGAGCTAACATTTCATTGACCTTAAAAGCTCCATCCATTCCAGGATGCGCGGGTGATTCTCGAGCGAGAGGTTCTAGAGATATAGGATAAAAACCAAGATAAAGTATCCCAATCGCTAGTAAAATTCGGATTGTTTTAAATATTTTTTTCATTAGAAGATTATTTATTAATTTATTGAGCTTTGGTCGTTTTATAGTAGCCTATATCTATACTTTCTTTTGAAATTACTTCTTCTTTATTTAATGATTTAATGTATTGAGTAACCTTACAATCAGTGAATCCCTTAAAACTGGATCCAATCAATTTTTGATCCTCTGTAAAAAAACTCATTATCGATTTGAACTTAGTTTGTAAACGACATAATCTTATTGTATAATTCCATTCGATCTCCAGCTAAGTGTTCTAAACCATCTACAGGAATTGTAACTCCACTGATGTAATTTGCTAAAGGGCTGGATAGAAATAATACAGTATTGGAAACATCTTCAGCTGTGCCAAAGCGTTTCATTAAATTTTTTTGTTCACTATCTTTCAGAAATTCTTGCATTTGGCTGGGGTAATTTTCCAGTCCCGAAGTTGCAATAATTCCTGGTGCAACTGCATTGACACGGATATGATATCTTGCCCATTCTTGTCCTAAGCTTTTGGTTAAGTTTTCAACACCGGCACGCGCTGCACCTGTATGTGCCATTCCGGGGAAACCTCTCGAAACATTGGCTGTGATGTTGACAATATTTCCACTTTTTTGGGGAATAAAAAATTTATTTGAAATTAATTGACTCATGTAAAAAGTCCCGTTTAGGTTGTTGTTGATTACCGCAGCCCAACCTTTTTGTGCTATGATATTTGCAGGAGCGGGGAATTGCCCTCCCGCGTTGTTTATTAATATATCTAATCCACCTTGAGTCTCTTGAATCATTTTCGCCAATTCCTCTATGGCTTCTGGCTCACGAATATCACAAGACTTTGCATGGCAATTACCGTATTTACTCAATTTTTTTGCAGCTACTTGAAGCGCTTCTTCTTTTCTAGAGGCAATAACAACCTCTGCACCATGACTTAAAAAAGATTTTGAAATTTCATAGCCAATACCACTTCTACCTCCTGTTACAAGTACTTTTTTGTTTTTGAATAAATCTGATTTGAACATTAGAATAAATATAAATTTTGTCTTTGTTTATTTTATTTTTGAATGTACTTAATCTGTCTTTCTTGCTTTTTTGAAAGACTGTGTTGCTTTGTGGTTTTTAGAAAAAGAAATGTTTAAGACATGATATAATTTATCCAGCCTCCATTCCACCATCCATTACCAGTGAATGTCCATTTACAAATGAAGCTTTGTCCGAAAGTAACCAAACAATCGTGTTTGCGGCTTCTTCTGGCTTTCCTAGTCTTTTTAGTGGAGTTCGATTATTTTTAACAAAGTCCAATACCTTATCCGGTATGGGCTGAATAATGTCGGTTTCTAGAAATGACGGACAAATTCCATTAACTCTGATGTTATGACGTCCATATTCTAAAGCTGCAGTTTTGGTTAAACCCAAAACTCCATGTTTTGCTGCAGAATAGTGACCTCCGTAGCTTACTCCTTTGATACCTGCAATAGACGATACATTAACAATGCTTCCTCCACCTTGTGGTAATAATATTTTTATTTGTGCTTGTAAACAATAAAAGACACTTTCTAGGTCTACAGCAAGGACTTTTTTCCAGTCTTCGGTAGTCATCAGGTGTAGAGGGGTTAATGTACCACCAATACCTGCGTTATTGACAAAATAATCAATTTGTTTGTGATCTTTTAGGGCTTCTTCATGAACTACATTTACTTGTTTTTGATCAGAAACATCAAGCATGTAGCTGGTAACTTTGCCTCCTTTTTTTTCAATGTATTCTTTTGTTTGATCGAGAGCTTCTGGATCGATATCCGTTATAACTACATAGCAACCAGAGGATGAAAGAGCAACTGCTGTTGCTCTTCCGATTCCTTTGGCAGCTCCAGTAATGAATGCTGTTTTATTGTCCATACCAGATCAATCTGTAATAAGAGTATGTTACAGATCAAATGTGATTTTCCCAATGATACGTCTACCAATTACGGGCATCCCTGGGAATGCACTGTATTTAAAGTCTAAAATATTTGATCCAGTAAGATCTATACGCATACCATTTTCAAAACGGTAACCAATATTAGCATCCCATAGGTTTTTTTCGTCGGTTATACCTCCCCAAACACCTTGGTTAGATTGAAATGCTTCGTCGTATTGGTATGAAACACTTCCATAGACACCACCTTTGCTATATCTAGCTCCAGCTCTCATTTTCTTTTGTGGAGAGTTAAGAAAAGAAGGAAATGGCAAATCATCGTCATCACTTTCTCCTGGTATCCAAGTATTTTGACTAACATATGAACCATTTGCCCATAATGTAATTTCATCCGTAGCAAAATATTCAAATGCAACATCAATACCGTAGTGGCTTCGCGTAGCATCAGCAAATTTTCTATAACCAGCAGGAATATGGGTTACTCCATCCCCTTGTGGTACTCGTTGAGATTCAATAGTTCCAAATAGTGGGAATAATTGGCCAGCTAAATCTTCAAATCCTTCAGCTCCAGCTTGGAAAGTTCCCCCAGCCAACAGGCCAAGACCTCCGGCTGCTGAGGCAATTGTTGGTGCAAGAGCCGGAACCCCTGGGACACCTCCACCAGCAACAGTAGCAAATGGTAAACCAGCTCCAGTTGCAATAGCCTGATAAGCTGCAGTCAATTGAGTTGTAATAGTAGGAGCTACTGCAGCTCCTAATTCAGTACCAACAGTATTTGCAAATGCGGAAGCACTATATCCACCAATGCCATACGTTGGACCAAGGCCAGTAAAGGACGTAAATCCTTTTCTTTCATAGGTGTAAACATCAACCATTACTTTTAATTTATTAGCAATGATACCGTTATATCCTATTTCAAAAGAATTCAAAGATCCCAATTGAGCTTTTGGAGTATCTATTCCACCTCCTGTGAATGTTTGAGCGGGATTAAAAATATTGTACCCTGGTGACAATGCAGCTAACGTTCCTGAAGGGCTAAATCCAGCAAGTTGTCCTGTCAAGATTGATAAAAAATCAACACCTGTAGCAGCTCCTAAAGCTCTTAAGTCAGCAAAGCGAGGATCCAGATTGTAAGCTTGAGTCATTCCAGGAATTGTTAATGGATTTGATAGTAATACAGGATACAACATTGCGTTAGGGACAGAAGTAGATCCCTGAGGCAGGGTTTGTCCTCCTAGAAGTGGAAATTCAATAGGAGCATTGGCATCAAAGTTTTGTGCCTCTATCTCTCCTGCTAACCAAACGTCATATACGCCTGGTACAATTGTGTTTACAGGGAAATCAATAAATGCGTTCAATGCGGATGGCGGAATAGTAGCCGAGTTGTAGGAAGCCCTTATGGAGTTGTTTTCATTCAGTTTATAAACTAAAGCCACACGTGGAGAGAACCCGTTCTCATCCAGTATGTTAAAGGTGTCATATCGAGCTGCATAAGTTAATTCTAATTTTTCTGAAAGTATTGAAGTACCCTGAACATATGCACCCATAATTTTGTAATCATCGTCATCATCATTACGACCATATAGAGTATAGTCTGAATCTCCACGAATATCTCTAAGATCTGTCCCAACAGTAAAGTTTGTATTTAAAAATCCAGGAACATCAAAGTTGTACTGAACTTGAGCTTCAAAAGAATCACGTTGAGCAACTTGTCGAAAACCAGAGTCATACAAGAAAGTTGGGTTGTTTTCATCACCTCCATCGTTGTAATTATAAAAGACTTGTGCAAATAGGCCACCAGTTTGAACACGTGCTTGTGCCCAATAATCTTTACCATTTTGGTATCCGGACCCCTGGGAGTTAAAAAACAATGCTCCTCCTTCTGACATCCCTCCAGAAACAAAAGCACTAGTATTATCGTTTGGCCTTAATTCTAAGTGCGCGTTTACAGAAAAGTTTTCGTATTTAGTTGCAAGTGGGTTTCCATCATTGTTGTCATCTAAGTCTTGAAAACTTAATAGTACATCACCTCTTTGAGTTGGGTCAACCATTTTATTTCTAACTACAGGCTGAGCTATATCATTAGAGAACCCGCTTATGATTGATGCACTTTTAATAGGATCCATCTCGAAGTCATTTCCTGCTGACCACTTTGCATTTACTTTAAATCCAATTTTTTTATTTTCTGAAGCAAAAGCGTGGCGTAAAGCTGCTCCTCGAGTATTAAGTGTACCAGACAACAATTCAATAGTTGTTCCAGGATGATCAATCGCACTTTTTGAAATCCAATGAACTACCCCTGAAGCTACACCAGGTCCATAAAGAGCAGAAGCTGCTCCACGAACTACCTCTATTCTTTCAATATCAATATTGGATAATCCGGACTGTTGTGTGAAAAATGTACCTGCTGCTGGTGTTGCTAAGAATCGATAATCTAACATAGGTAAAGTACTAGTTCCAAATACACCAGAACCTGCTCTCATCTCAATATTAATACTATTCGCTGATTGTTGTTGAATTTGGACACCTGGAATATACTGTAAATGACGAACAGGGTCAACTGCAACTGCAGAGTTTTCGATGTCTTTCGCCGATATAAGACTAACAGACGAAGGCGCATCTTGCACTTTTTGAGGTTTTCTTGAAGCTGTTACGACAATCTCATCTAAATTTTGTCCAGCATCTAAAAGAACTGTGATCTGCTGATCATTTTCAGTAACTTCCACAGATTTAGTCTCAAATCCAATTGAACTGATTTCAATAGTGAAAGGAGTTTGCATACTGGTCTTCAATTCAAAATTTCCATCAAAGTCGGAAACAGTACCCTCAGAAGTCCCCTGTATAACAACGTTAACCCCAGGGATTACCTCGTTGGTTTCACTGTCAGAAACAACTCCACTGAAGGAGGTTTGCCCTTGAAGAAAATTCACAAATAACAGCAAAGTAATCGCCAGTGCTTGTGTAAATAATTTTGTTTTCATAGTGTTTGTTTTTAATTATTATTGGTTTTCATTACATAAAAAAATTAATGGTATGGATTAAGATTCAAGGGTTATGTTTATTTGTAGATGCCTATCTAAAAAATAATCTAATTTATTTGTAAATGTTGTATGCTTTAAAAAAAAGTTTGGGTCTGGGCCGTTTCTGAATTTAATTTCATGGGTTAAGAGTTCAATATTCTGAATATAGTTGAGCCTAGTAGGATCATTTGACCCAAAGAAATGACTGAAAAACAGATTATTATTCATGAAATTTAATAAATAATTTCCAACAATTTTATTTTTACATAAAACACCAACAAAGTGTTTTTTCATAGACGAACTAAAAGCTGTTATCTGCGGGAAATAATGATACCCCGACAACATTATAGAAGTTAAAGATAAAGGAACTTTTGGAAACTTAAGCAAAAAACGCTCAGCAATCATACCTTGTATTAGTGTTCTTATGTAATGAGGTTGGTTTATTTTTAAGAATTTTGACCCCTCCAGGGTATCATAAAAGATGTTTTCAAGGGCATAACATATTTTTTTTACGCAGTTGATTATCCAACCAAAAAATTTATTAGTCAATTTTACATTACTGTTGAAGGCATATCTGCTTTTTGGAGGAATGTTTGATTTGATGCAATTAAATTTTGCTTTGCAAATAAAATCTTCAATCATTAATTCAAATTCATCAGATTTAAACAACATTAATATATAGTGTGATTTGTGTAATTAAGCAAATTGTTGGCATTGTGTATGTTTATGATTCCCACAAAACTGATTCATTTGCTTTATGCCATTTTTCAAAATTGCTTTGATATTTTTGATCAACTTTATTTCTTTTAATTTTAAGAGTTGGGGTGACCAGCTCATTTTCAACAGACCACTCATCTTTTACAACGATTAAGGTAGATATTTTTTTGTAATTATCAAGTTTTGCATTGATGTCTTCTAATTTTTTTTCGAGGTTTTGAGTTAATTTTCTTGGATCAATTGTCTTTCCAACCTCTGAAAGTACAGCTAAACAAATTGGTTGTGGTATTCCCATTCCTGTAACACATATTTGTTCAAATTCTATGATGTCTGCAAAATAATTTTCAATAGTTAGGGGTTCTATGTATTTTCCTTTTGTGGTTTTAAAATTATCTTTTACTCGTCCAGTTATGAATAAATACCCCTCCTCGTCAATGTGTCCTTGGTCTCCTGTATGCAGCCAACCGTTTTTGAACACTTCAGCAGTTATTTCGGGGGCTTTGAAATAGCCTTTCATCAAGAATTCTCCTCGCATCAATATTTCATTGTTTTCTTGGTCAATCGAAATTTCAACACCATCTTGAGCACGACCAACAGAGCCGGGTTTCCTAGTTTCTCTTGCATCCAATTGGGTACAAATAGCTAAATTTTCGGTCATTCCGTAGCCGTTGGTGATGTGGATGTCTATATCTCTAAACCACACCCTTTGACTTTCCATCATCGGAGCTGCTCCAGAAACAATTGCTCTTGCTTTACTTAGACCCAAACTTTTTTTGAATTTCTTTTTTAAAAACCCTGAAATAAGGGGGATACTCAAAAGTTTGTTTAGTTTTTTTTGTGGGATTTTTCCAAGAATTCCCATTTGAAATTTAGTCCATATTCTGGGAACTGCAAAAAACACAGTAGGTTGGGTATCGCTGAGGTTTTTTGCAAAAGTATTTAGAGATTCCACAAAAGACATGGTTCCTCCATATCGAAAACACGTATGTTCTACTACGATTCTCTCTGCAATATGGTTTAGAGGTAAATAGCTAAAAAAGTCGTTGTTCCCATCCAGATTTATTTTAAGTACATTAGATCCCTCGATCAATATTTTTGTAGCATCGTATGCTCTGTAATCAATTACAACACCTTTAGGGGTTCCTGTTGTTCCAGAAGTAAAAATAATTGTCCAGATATCATCCAGTTTAGGAACATTTGGTTTTTCAATTGGTTGAAAATTATTGATGAAATCATTCCATTGATGGGCGTTGCTTATTTTTGAATGTTCTTTGTAGTGGGGAAATGCTATTACAGGCATATCATTACGCACTCCACTTTTCATTTCCTCCCAATTTTCAAGTTTTCCAGCAAAAAGGGCATCGACCTCACCGAATTCAAGAAGGTTTTTTATTTCATTTGATTTAAGTGTAGGAAAAAAGGGCACACTTACATAGCCCGCCATCATTATTGCAAGATCTGCAATTATCCATTCTCTACAGTTTTTAGATACTAAACCGATATGAGCTTGATCTCTTAAGCCAAGGGATTTTAATCCTGCCGCTAATTTTCGAGCTAAATGTCCAACTTCTCCCCAAGTATAAATTTCCCATTGATCTCCAAAGGGTTGCTTTAGAAAAGGTCTGTTGTGTAGTTTTTTTTCACACTCATAAAATTTAAGTTCTAAAGTATCAGCATTATTCATTCGTAAAATAGTTTTTTATTTGTTCAATTTCATTAGTTTGTTTTCTTCTTGTGGCGCAAAAAGATAGTCTTTTTTTAGATGCCAGTCAAACAAAAATTTGTGGATTGGTTTATGAAGTAGTAACTTCGAAAGCTTTTGAGGAGTGAACCTCAAAATGAATAAGTGAAATTGTTTCAAAGCCTCCTAGAATAATCCGTTTGGAAATGAAATTTATCAAGAACTTTTGGACTGCAAAAAAACCCTAGCAGCAATGCTAGAAAAAATAATCGCATCTCAGGATGCAAAAGAGGGAATAGCCTAGATAAAAAAAAGCGCTATGAAAATTGAAATAAATAATAAATATTAAAAAATGAGAGAAGCTTTAATTGTATCAACTGCCAGAACCCCTATAGGGAAAGCCTACCGAGGTGCCTACAACAATACCAATGCACCAACTTTAGGAGCAATGGCAATAGAGGAAGCAGTTGAGCGCTCAGGTGCTTCAAAAGATCAGATTGGAGACGTTCTTATGGGTGCTGCCCTACAACAAGGAACTACAGGAGGTAATATTGGTCGGATGGCTGCTATGGCAGCAGGACTACCTTCATCGGTTAGTGGGATGTCTATTGATCGACAATGTTCCTCAGGAATGATGGCTATTGCTACTGCTGCAAAACAAATTATCTGTGACGGAATGGATATTGCTGTAGGTGGTGGAATTGAATCGATTAGTTTGGTTCAAAACGACAAAATGAACGTGAGTCGTATGGTCGATAAAGCATTGGTTGCAAAACAACCCCATATTTATATGCCCATGTTACAAACTGCTGAGGTGGTGGCAAATCGTTACAAAATCAGTAGAGAAATGCAGGATGCTTATGCTTTACAAAGTCAACAAAGAACAGCTGCAGCTCAGGAAGCTGGTAAGTTTGACGATGAAATTATTGAAACCACAACCTCTATGGGTGTTATGGATAAAGAAACCAAAGAAATCAGCTTTCATGATATTACCCTAAATAAAGATCAAGGGAATCGTCCTGATACTGTAATCGAAGGGCTTTCTGCATTAAACCCAGTTATAGAAAACGGATTCATTACTGCTGGAAATGCTAGTCAATTATCGGATGGGGCTTCAGCTTGTGTATTGATGGAAGCTGCTATAGCTGCAAAGCATTCGGTTGCTCCCCTTGGGATTTACAGAGGAATGGCTGTTGCCGGATGTGAACCCGACGAGATGGGTATTGGACCGATTTATGCGATTCCAAAATTATTAAAACAACACGGGCTTAAGATGTCCGATATCGGACTTTGGGAATTGAATGAGGCTTTTGCAGTTCAAGTATTGTATTGCCAAAAGCATTTGGGAATCCCCAATGAGCTTCTTAATGTAAATGGAGGTGCTATATCCATTGGGCATCCCTACGGAATGTCCGGTTCTAGAATGGTAGCTCATGCGCTTATCGAAGGAAAACGAAGAAATGCTAAATACGTTGTTTCTACCATGTGTGTAGGTGGTGGAATGGGAGCAGCAGGGTTGTTTGAAGTAATTTAAAACTTAATGGATTTTATAAGAAGAAGAGTTAAGCAATTTTAATTTGTTGCAAAATTCATTAAATTATCGCAACAACTCTGGCAGGTGCTGCAGAAGCACCGACTATTTTTAAAGGAAAAACAGCAACTTTAAATCCTTTTGTTGGAAGTTCATCTAAGTTTACGAGTTGTTCGATATGACAGTACTCTTTTCTTTGTCCAACTAAGTGGGCTTCCCAAAACAATTCAGAATTATTGGTTTCTTTTGCTTTTTTGATGAGGTATTTTAAAGGTAAATCCCAGCCCCAAGAGTCAATCCCCATAACTTTAATTCCTTGGTCAATAAGCCATTCAGTAGCCGCAGCACTCATTCCTGTTCCTTTGTCTGGAAAGTTTTTGGTTCCATTGTAGATATCTCGCCCCGTTTTGATTAAAACAATCATGTCTTTTTTTAGGGATAATTTTTCCTTTTCCAAAAACCCTTGGATGTCTTGAATTGTGATTGGATCAAAATCTTCTTTATGTTTCATGTCGATTACAAGACCGTCTGCGTAGCACCATTCCAAGGGTATTTCATCTATGGTTTTGGAACGAGCTCCATTTACAGTGGGTGAGTAGTGCCAGGGCGCATCCAAATGAGTTGTAGCGTGAACCCCCATTTGTTTTATGGTATCGTCTGCCCAGCCCATAAAACCTTCTGGGAATAATTTTTTTGGCAAACCCAAAAAACGCAGCAATAACCCCGTTTTTTTATGAGATTTATGCTTAATTCTTACTTTCATAAACCAGGGGTCAGATTTATTGTATTGAATGGGTTTTGATAAATCTATAATTTTCATTGCAATTCTTTATTGATGCCAAAGTTTCTATCTAGCAGCTAGTTTAAAATCTATTTTGAATTCTTACTCAATGCTTAAATAATCTCGCTTCTGTTTTTTAAAAGCCTTGTTAAATTCGATGATATCTTCATCAATTATTTTTTTATAGGCTTGCATTGTTATATCAACTTGTGCAGTCAATTCTAACCGTACTGCATTATCTTGAGCAGTGGGAGGAAAATCATCAATGGTTATTAGTCGGTTGAGGTGTCCCAGCTTATTGGTCAATCGAATTGGGAAATTTAGGGGATCTTGATTGGATCTATTCTGCGTTTGATAGAGTGTTTCTTCAATTTGTGTTAGACTTTTTTGAATTTTTTTAGCTTGCTCAATAAGAGCAGTTGCAGTAGAGTCAGTTTTGTTTTGTTGAACAAAGTCTTTAAGTTTTTTATTGACTGCTCGAATGTTCTTAATCGCTTTGTGAGCCCCATCTACTGTTTGATTTACTTTATTTACAAAGTCAAATTGTTTTTGCATATCGGATACTGAGGACTCTGATCTTGGGTCTGGAAGTATTGTAAAGGGTTGTTCTTGTTCTTTTCCATTTACAATTAAACTCACTTTATAATCTCCAGGGACAGCTTTAGCACCAGAAAATGAAGCACTCCAAAAGATCATTTCTTTTAGCTTTTCAGCTCCTTCATAACGTGTGTTCCATAGAAATTGATTCCCTCCTTTTTTAACATCCAATTTATTTTTATCATCCTGAGTAGAATAGGATTTTATTAGGGTTCCATCTTGTTGTTTTAATTGAAGTTCTACCAAATCTTTTTCAACATCATAGTTTTTGAGATAGTAATGAATTATAACTCCATTGGGAAGATTGGTTCCTTCGGTTAATGAGGTTTTTCCTCCTCTTCCTCTGGTTCGGTAACTGTATTTAGGTTCAAATAAAATTGCTTTTGCTTCAGTAGAAATTGATTTTAATTGATGAAGTACTGTTAAATCATCAATCATCCAAAGACTTCTTCCTTGAGTAGCAACAATAAGGCTGTTGTCTTTTACAGTTAAATCTGTAATTGGGACTATGGGTAAATTCTTTTGAAAAGATTTCCAGGAAGCACCATCATCATAAGAAATATACATTCCGTTTTCGGTTCCAGCATAGAGTAGTCCTTTTTGACTGAGATCTGAACGGACAACTCTTGTAAAGTCTTCTTGAGCAATTCCATTGGTAATGGTTTTCCAAGTAACTCCATAGTCAGTTGTTTTGTAAAGATAAGGCGAGTAGTCTCCTAGTTTGTAACGAGTACCCGCAACATAACAGGTTCCTGGATCAAAAGGGGAGGGTTCTATACTGTTTATCATCGTCCATTCTGGGAGTTGTTTGGGTGTAATGTTGTCCCATGTTTTACCTCCGTTTTGGGTAATGTGGATCAGTCCATCATCACTTCCAACCCAAAGTAAACCTTCTTTTAATGGAGATTCATTTGCAGCAAAAATAGTGCAGTAATACTCAACACTGGTATTGTCTTGAGTAATTGGTCCTCCTGAAGATTTTAATTTTGTGGGGTCGTTTCGGGTTAGATCTGGACTGATGATTTTCCACTCTTGGCCTTCGTTTTCGGTAAGATGTACTTGGTTCGAAAAAGTATAAAGTCGCTTAGAGTTGTGCTTGCTAAAAATTATAGGAAAGTTCCATTGGAAGCGATATTTCATTCCTTCTGCCCCATGTCCCATAGGATTATCGGGCCATACATTGATTCCGCGAATGGATTTTTTTTCATGATTTATTCGAGTAAGGAAACCATCATAGCTTCCGCCATAAACAATTTCATTATTCAGGGGATCAATTGCTATATGAGCGGATTCTCCACCAGCGGTAGACTCCCAATCTTTTTCTCCTATGGAACTTCCTGAACTGCGGTGTCTAATTCGTATTGTAGAATTGTCTTGTTGTGCTACATAGATTCTGTAAGGGAAGGCATTGTCAGTTGTAACTCGATAAAATTGTGCAGTCGGTTGGTTGAAATATGTACTCCAAGTTGAACCACCATCATATGAAACTTGAGCGCCCCCGTCATCAGCAATAATCATTCGTTGGTTATCTTCTGGTGCAATCCAGAGATCATGATGATCTCCATGGGGGGCGTTATGACTTTCGAACGTAGCTCCACCGTCGGTTGATTTATGGTAAGATACATTCATAACATAGACCATATCTTCATCTTGAGTGTCAGCGTAAATTTTGGAATAATACCAAGCTCTTTGCCTTAGGGATCTACTATCATTAACGTGTTCCCAAGTTGTCCCACCATCATCAGAACGGTAAACCCCTCCTTTTTCTTTATTTTCGACGATTGACCAAATACGGTTCGAGTTTAAAGGAGAAATAGTTATTCCCATAATCCCCAGAGTTCCTAGAGCAAAGCCTTTGTTTTTACTAATTTCTTTCCAACTAGCACCGCTGTCGGTACTTTTCCAAAGTGCAGATCCTTTTCCTCCACTACTTAAACTGTAAGGGGTTCTTTGAACACGCCAGGAAGCTGCATATAAATGCCTTGGGTTAGCAGGATCCATTACCAATTCTACAGCTCCTGCTTGAGGGTTTGAGAATAAAACTTTTTTCCAGCTTTTTCCACCATTAATACTTTTATAGACTCCTCGATCTTTGTTTGGTTTGTATAGGTCTCCCATTACAGCGGCATAAACAATATCTGGATTTTTTGGATGTACAACAATTCGTGGAATATGTCGTGAATTTGGTAATCCCGAATAAGTCCAAGTAGTACCCGCATCTACACTTTTCCAAATTCCCTTCCCAGAAGATACATTTCCGCGAACAGTAACCTCCCCACCGCCAACATAAAGAACATTTGGGTCACTTGGAGCAATAGCAACAGAACCGATACTCCCTCCAAAATATCCATCAGAAATGTTCTCATAAGTAATTCCACCATCAACTGTTTTCCAAACACCACCACCTGTTGCTCCAAAGTAAAATAATTTGGGTTGACTGGCAACTCCTACCACTGCTGCAGAACGTCCGCCTCTAAATGGGCCTATGGAACGGTATTGAACCGATTCATGAAGCTTGGAAGAATAGTTGGTTGTTTTTAGTTTTTTTGATTTTCTTGATTGGGCATTTGTGTTTTGAATTGAGAAAAAAAGAACGCTTAAAAAAAAGAGTATTGCATGGGGAAGTGTTGAATATTTCATAACGGTTTTTTGAAATTGTTATTGAATATACGAAAACTCGGTCAAATAAAAATTGTATCTTGAAACACCTTTAATTAAATTATAATGAAACAGTTCAATCGATTATTTTGTTTGAGTGCTTTTATTTTTGGAATACTAGGAGCTCAGGCACAAAGCAAAGTAAAAATTAAAAAAGAAATCATAGAATCTGTCGAAAATCATAAAGAGTCGATGATCGAAGTTAGCGATGGGATTTGGGAAGCGGCTGAGACTTCACTTGAAGAGTTTAAATCTTCTGAATATTTGATAAATTATGCAAAGAAAAATGGCTTTGAAGTTGAAAAAGGGGTTGCAGGAATAGCTACTGCTTTTACGGCTACTTATGGAAAGGGCAAACCCGTAATAGGAATTTTAGGAGAATTTGATGCCAATGCCGGAATTTCTCAAAAAAGACAACCATCACGTGAAGCCAGAGTTGTTGGAGGAGCTGGACATGGTTGTGGCCATAATTTATTTGGAACAGCAAGCCTTGGAGCTGCGCTAGCAATAAAAGAACAAATAGAAAAAGGAACCCTTCAAGGAACCGTTGTTTTTTTCGGAACTCCAGCAGAGGAAACCATTTTTGCAAAAGTATGGATGGCTCGTGAAGGCCTTTTTGATCAACTTGATGTTTGTATGGATTGGCATCCTGGAGATGAAATTGAAGCCATTACCCAGAGCAGTAAAGCTTTGGTTGATTTTAGAGTTAAGTTTTATGGGAGTTCCTCACATGCTTCATCTGATCCTTGGAACGGTCGAAGCGCTGTGGATGCAATGGAATTGTATACTACGGGATTGAATTATTACCGAGAACACATCAAACCTACTGCTCGAATTCATTACGATATCGAAAAAGCAGGTGATGTAGTAAATGTAGTTCCTGATTATGCTCAAATCTGGACTCGCTTGAGAGAAAACGACCGTCCCAATGTAGACGTACTTTATGAACGCGCTAAAGAAATAGCAAAAGGTGCAGCACTTATGGCTGGCGTAAGTCATGAAATTCAATTGATTTCTGGAATTTATGAAATTCAAGTGAATCGAACAGGAGCCAAAGTAATGCAAAAAAATATTGAAAGCCTTGGTGGTATTTCTTATACCAAGGATGAAGTTCAATATGCCAATACAATTTTAAAAGAAACTAAAAAACCTTTGAAAGGCTTAGACGGCAAAATTTATCCTTTGCGACCTTCTTTGCCCGCTCAAGGAGGATCAACAGACGTTGGAGATGTAAGTCAACTGGTACCGACTATTCGAATGAGTGCAACGGTTGCATCCAAAGGAGGGCCATGGCATTCTTGGGCAGTGGTTGCTTGTACTGGAATGTCAATAGGACATAAGGGAATGGTATATGCCTCGAAAGCCTTAGGAATGACTATGGTTGATTTGTTTAAAGATCCTGAATTAGTTAATCAGATCAAAAAAGATTTTAAGGACAACAGAACAAATCCATCCTATGAGCCTAGAATCCCAGCAGGTCCACCAAAACTAAATTAATTTGAAAATGAATAAAATCATTTATTTTGTACTCTTGTTGTTTGTTTCCAATGTTGGGATTGGACAAGAAATTCTTTCGCTTAAAGCTCGAGCAAAAGTTATTGATGAAATCCAAAAAGATCGATTGGATAATTTGCTTCCAAAGTTGATGGAAGACACGGGTATTGATCTTTGGGTTTTGATTACTAGAGAGTATAATGAAGATCCAATTGTTAAAACCATGTTGCCTCCTACTTGGCTCAATGCTCGAAGGCAAACAATTTTGGTTTTTTCTAAAAACAAAGATGATGATGGGATTAGCTCTGCAGCAATAACTCGTTACCCCTTTGGAAAGTTAATACCTTCAATTTGGAATAAAGAAAAACAACCAAATCAGTGGCAGGCCTTGGCTAATTATATTGTTTCGAAAGATCCCAAGAATATAGGAATCAATATTTCAAAGGATTTTGCTTTAGCAGATGGTTTAGTAAAAACAGATTACGATGCTTTGATGAAAGTATTGCCCATGTCTTATCAAGATCGAGTTGTCTCCTCTGAAAAACTTGCCGTGGGATGGATTGAAACTCGAACAGCTAAAGAAATGGAGCTTTATGAAGATTTGGTGGAAATTACCCATCAAATTATTGAAGAGGCTTTTTCTACAAAAGTAATTACCCCAGGGAAAACAACAACTGAAGATGTTGTGTGGTGGATGCGTGAAAAAGTAATAAGTTTGGGACTAACAACATGGTTTCATCCCACAGTAGATGTCCAAAGAGCAAGTTCTAGTGATCTTTATGCTTTCGATAGTAAGTCTAAGTTTGACATTATCCAGCCAGGAGATTTGGTTCATTGTGATTTTGGAATCAGTTATTTAAAACTCAATACGGATTGTCAAGAACTTGCCTATGTCTTGAAACCTGGTGAACAAAATGCGCCAGCTTTTTTAGTTGATGCATTGGCAAAAGGCAATAGGGTTCAGGATATTTTTACAGACAATTTTAAAGAGGGAGCATCTGGAAACGAAGTTCTTAAAAAATCCCTTGAAGAGGGCTTTAGAGAAGATTTAAGACCACAAATTTACACCCATCCTCTAGGAACGTATGGTCACTCTGCTGGAACAACTTTGGGGATGTGGGATTCACAAGAAGGGGTTCCAGGAAATGGTGATTACCCACTACATTTCAATACATCATATGCCATTGAATTAAACACAACTGTTTTTATTGAAGAATGGAACAAAGATATCAGAATTATGCTCGAGGAAGCTGGATTTTTTGGAGAAGAAGGTTTTCGATACATCAACAAAAGACAAGAGCAACTGATACTCATAGGGGAATAAAAAGAAATTAGACTTTATGTTAAATCCAGTCTCTTAGTTCAGAATTATTATCTATTTTTGCACCGCAGGGCCTCACACCCTGGTATTATTAAAAGGGTAGTTGGGCTATGGTTGGCTTTTTCTATCCTTTTTTTTAATTCGATTAAATTATGGTAAAAAATAAACTACACGAACGTATTGCTAGACTTTTTGAAGTTCAAAAACAAGGGAAGCAATTGAATTTGGACCAAGAATTTTTGATAACTGCCGTACTTGAAAACCAAGATGATAAATTTGCCGAAATTAGTGAAAAGGCATATGCTTTGGGAGAAGGATTTACATTCAAAATGCTGAGCTATACCTGGGATTATATGCGAAATTCATTTGGTAAAGGATATGAAACTGCTTTTTCAATCCAAGTGGAAGATATGATTATTGATCGTTTTGAGGGAGATTATGAGTATGCTTACGCAGCTGAGGAAGAAATAGAAGATTTGATGGATATTCAGATCAAAAATAGATCTGGAGTTTTATACGATGCTTACAAGAAAGAATTGGTTAAAATTTTAACTTATTACTTCAATCAACCAAAATAGTATGAAGAAGGATTTTTTATGGGTAATCAAAATTTAATTAATGGGAAAGCGCTCAAGCGTATTTTAAAACAAGATGAGTTTACGATCAATGAAATTCCCATTGCTGTTTTTGAACGAGATGATTACGGTTCCGTTCTAAGAGGAATTGACATTAAAAATAAGGAACGAACCCATGCTTTTTTGGAGTTACCTGCATCTGAGGATGATGTTTTTCATTTTTTAAGAGCACATTATCGCAGTCAAAAAACGAAGGTTTTCAATAAAGCACAAAAAAAATCTCCTAAGCCTAAACAAAAACTCCAAGAGCGAAAAGCTAAAGAAGCCCTGCGATTGAAAGAAGAGAGACACAAAAATAAACACCACAGTAAAAAGCTCAGAAGAAAAAACTGAGATCAATTAAATAAGTTCTTCTATGCGAATCATTTGATTGTTGAACTGAATACTGTCTCCCACTTTTTTTCCTAAGAGTGAACTTCCAATTGGGCTTTGTGCAGAAATACAATAATACGTTTTGGAATTTAGGATACAACTCTCCACAGGTATGGAGATGTAATAATTGGCTTTGTTGGTTAAAACAACAGATCCTAGTCTAACCGATTGAGATTTTTCAACTTTTTGAATGCTGTTAAGAATTTGCTGATGTATTTCTATGCTTTTTATCTGTTCACCAAGTTTTTCTTGTTCGAGCTGCACCATAGCCCTTTCCGTTTCGTGCTTATCTCCCGCACTGCTTTTGTGATTGTTAAACAAGGTTTGATTAAGGTCTCTTTTTCTATCTTCGACTACTTTTAATTTTTTTGTCAACTCGTTTTTACAATGATTGAAAAGATCCTGAGGAAGCATGAAGAGTGTAAAACTTGATTTAAGTCATTTTGCCTTGCCCATCTAAAATCCACATAACTTTTATTTCAGGAAAGACTTTGTTGATTTTGTATGCCAATTCAAGGGAAATGTTGATTCTACCATTGAGTATTGCATTTTATAATCTCAAGGAAGTGTTTATAAAAAGTGAGTTTATCATACAAAAGTGATCATCTCTTTTTCTAGGTGAGCTAGTTCATTAAATCCGAACAGATTCATTTTATTTTTAGAAAAAAAAAAGGAAGTAAACGCCGTATTTCGATGAGAAAAATTGAGTGCAACCACCCGTTTTTCATCTTTAATCTTTAGGGATTCCGCAGTGATTGATGCAATTGTTCCTCCCGATGTAAAGGCAGCAATATTTTCTCCTGATCCTGTATCATTCAAAATCGTATTTAATCCTTTTTTCACTTCTTGGCGGAATTTTTTCCACGGCAAAACTCCTACCACATCCATTTTACCCTCGACCCACTCATTTAAGAAGTATTGAAAAATAAGAAGACCGTTTGCCTTTTTCCGCTCAGGATTAGTATTAATTTGCTCCACCAATTCTTTTACGTATGGAACTGTTTTAATTAAAGTTGGTAACATTAACTCCATTGCTTTGTGACCGTTGTGTTCTAGTAACCCATTTTCCAAAATAGGTTCGGGCATAAACAAATTATTTTCATCATAAACTTTTTTCACAATTTCAAAAGTATGTTGTTGACGTTTCAGGGGGCCTACATATATCCTGTCAAAATGTTGTTTTTTTGAAACTAAATATTTCCCCAATTCAAGAGATTGTAATTTTCCCTTAGCTGAAAGTTCGTCGTAATTGTCTCCACCGAAAGATGCTTGTGCGTGACGGAAAAAATAAATTTTACTCATTTTAACAATTGGTTTGTGAAAAGTTGATGATATCTTTTAGGCAGTTAATCCACCATCAACAGGTAGCGCCAATCCCGTTACAAAACTTGCTTGATCCGAACACAGCCACATCATAGCGCCTACTTGTTCTTCTACTTTAGCAAATCGTTTCATAGGAACATTAGCCTTTAATTTATCTGGAATTCCCTGAGCCATTTTATCTAATGCGTCTGGGTCGAACATTGGAGAAACTGTAAATACAGGGCAAATGGCATTGATTCGAATATTATTTCTTCCGTACTCCATTGCAGCCGTCCTGGTAGCGCCAATTACAGCATGCTTACTAGCAGTATAGGCAATGCTGTTGGGTAAACCTTTGAGTCCAGCAATAGAAGCAGTATTGACAATTACGCCTCCACCTTGCTCAAGCATCATGGGGATCTGTGCTTTCATTCCGTAAAATACGCTTGAAGCATTGATGCTCATCACCTTATCCCAATCATCCTCGGGATAGTCTTTTGTTCGAGCAATCACCCCATTAATTCCTGCATTATTGATTGCAATGTCGAGTCGTCCAAACTCCTCATGGATTTGTTGCATCAGTTTTTTTACTTCCTCATATTTTGAAACATCGGTTTTAATAAAAGTAGCTTGACCCTTTTTTGAAACGATCTGTTCAACGGTTTCTTTTCCTCCTTGGTCGTTTCTATCGGAAGCGACAATTATTGCTCCCTCCTTGGCAAATGCCAATGCTGCTGATCTACCAATACCAGAGGCTGCCCCTGTAATGAGCGTTATTTTATTTTTGAATCGCATGACTTCGAATTTAGTTCGCCATTGCTTGTTTTACCAAGTTTCTACCCAACTGATACATATGTACTTCATCTGGACCATCGGCAATACGTATGATTCTGCCATATGCCCAAAAACCTGAAAGAGGACTGTCTTGGCAAACTCCCATTCCACCATGGGCTTGAATGGCTCTATCTACTACATCACAAGTCATTTGTGGAACCACAATTTTGATCATTGCGATTAAGTTTTGTGCCCCTTTAGCACCAAATTTATCAATTTTATCGGCGCAAGACAAGGTAAGTAAACGCGCCTGTTCTATTTCGCATGCCGACTTGGAAATGTCTTGACGGATACTACTAAAGTCTTTAATTTTTCGTCCAAAAGCTTCACGTTCAGCAACTCTTTTGCACATCAAATCTAAAGCAGCTTGTGCGGCACCAATCAAGCGCATACAGTGATGAACACGTCCAGGTCCTAAGCGACCTTGAGCAATTTCAAAACCTCTGCCTTCCCCCAAAAGAAGATTGGATGCAGGAACACGAACGTTGGTTAACTTAATTTCTGCATGACCTTCTGGAGAGTCCCAAGAACCGAAAACAGACAAAGGTCGAATAATTTCTACCCCAGGGTTGTCTTTGGGGACAATGATCATACTTTGTTGGGCATGTCTTTGGGCGTTTGGATCAGTTTTACCCATTACAATAAAAACTTTACAATTTGGATTCATTGCACCCGAGGACCACCACTTTCGTCCATTGATGACATAATCATCTCCATCTCTTGAAATCGAAGTTTCAATGTTCGTTGCATCGGAAGATGCAACATCAGGTTCAGTCATCAAAAATGCTGAACGAATATCTCCATTCATCAAGGGTTCTAGCCATTGTTTTTTTTGTTCTGGGCTTCCATATTTGGCGAAAACTTCCATATTACCTGTATCAGGTGCAGAACAATTGAACACTTCATCTGCCCCACGTGACCTACCCATAATTTCTGCTAAGGGCGCATATTCTAAATTAGTTAAACCTCCACTGAGATCTCCATAGCTTTTTGGTAAAAACATATTCCACAAACCTTCTTTTTTGGCAGCATCTTTCCATGTTTCTAACTTCGGAAAATTTTGCCATCTATTTTCAGGCTGTGTAGCGAAAGCAGCACGCTCGTTGTCATGAGGATAAATATATTCCTCCATAAATTGCTTTAATTTTTCTTGGAGCATAACTGATTTTTCGGTGTATTCGAAATTCATATTTAAAGTTTAGAGTTTTGAGTTATTCTATTAATGTGGTCATTTTATTTTAAAGCCAAATAAACAAAAATGAAAACAAATGAGTTGTTAAAGGTGTTTCAAATCTTTTTCATAAGTATTTGCGGACTTCCAATAAAAAAATACGGCTAAAAATAAAGAAAGTAAATTCAAAGTCAAGGCATAACGTAAACTTAAATTTCCAAGGCTAGGCTCTAAAAAATCACTTAGCATTCCAGCAGATAAAGGTCCGAGTGCCAAACCTATTCCATTCATAAACAAAAGGATTAAGGCAGTGGCAAATGCTCTCATTTTGACATTCGCCAAAGTTTGACCTACTGCATAAACAGGACCCGTGAAAGCAGCATTGAAAACCGCATAGGGAAAAATAGCAGCAAGGGCTATTTTTGAACTGGCTGTAAATAAGATTATCAAGGCAGGAAAGAAAGAAGTAATACAACTAAGTATCGGTACATAAAGATACCATTTCTTGTTTTTGGCTCCTTTTATATCTGCCAAACGGCCGCCAATAAGAGCTCCTATTAATCCTCCGATTCCTATTGAAAGACCCAGGTTTATACTTACGGTCATTAAATCAATTCCATGAACTCTTTGAATGAACGAAGGCATAAAGTTGTTAAGACTGTATGAAGAAAAAGTAGTGAATCCTGCACCTAAACATAAATAAAGGAATGATTTTTTGGAAAATAATTCCCCAATTACTTCCTTAAAAGTAGGGTCTTTTATATTTTCAACCCGCCCATCAATTTGTCCTCGAATGGGCTCTTTTACTATAAAATACAATAGAATAGCCAAAAGAATTCCGGGAATACCCAGTGCATAAAATGCCACTCGCCATCCATATTGAGATGCTATTGATCCAGCAACAATAAATCCTAACAAAATTCCAATGGGTACTCCCATACTGTATATTGAAAAAGCCGTTCCTCGTTCTTTTTCTGGAAAATAATCTGAAATAATTGAATGTGATGGAGGCATTCCACCAGCCTCACCTGCACTTACTCCAATTCGGGTCAATAAAAGTTGAAAAAAATTCAGAGCACGACCAGATAGAACAGTCATCAGCGACCAAAACCCTAAACTAAACGCAAGAATATTTTTCCGATTGTATTTGTCAGCAAGCTTAGCTATGGGGATACCAAGAGTAGTGTAAAGTAGGGCAAACCCCAAACCAGTTAACAATCCCAGTTGGGTATCGCTTAATTGTAAATCTTCTTTAATTCCTTCTTGAAGAATAATAAGAATTTGTCGATCTGCAAAATTGAAAACGTACACAATTGTCAATACAATTAAGACAAACCACTTATAATTTTGTTTTTTATTCATTACTTTATAATTCTAAGAATAGTAAGATACGGTAGTTGAGCGACCCAAACAAAGTAGTATGTAATAATTCACTCCAATTAACAAGAGCTGTTCTTTTTTATGATTCAGTTTTTCGGATATATGAGGAGCTGAATGGAACTAGGCGTAGGTGTCATCAGTTCTATTCAGTAAGATTACTATTCTCTGAAATTATCAAAATCAGGATCTCTTTTTTGCATAGCGGCCATGACAGCTTCAATTTGATTTTTAGATCGAATTATTTGAGATTGCTCTATGGACTCCATCATTAATCCATCTGCAGCACTCAAATAGGGTGCTTCGTTTATCATTTTCTTTGATTTGACGATGGCAGTTGGATTTTTGGAAGTAATTTCGCCAGCTAGTTTCATAGCATCTTCATAAGGATTCTCAGAAATGTGGGTAGCAAATCCATATTGGACAGCATCTTGTCCAGAAAACATTCTGTGTGTGTACATAAGTTCACGAATAATATCCTCTCTTACATTATGTCTCCAAAGCTGAGAACCTGCCATATCGGGGATTAACCCCCATTTTAATTCCATAATACTCAGTTTGGTATCCGATGTAATGAATTTGACGTCAGCCCCAGACATAATATTGAGTCCTCCACCAATAGCAACTCCGTGTACAGCAGCAATTACAGGTACGGGTATCTCCCTCCAAATCCATGCTATTTGCTGGAAAATATTTCCAATGCCATGAGTTCGGCTTGCAAGGGGTTCATCAAAAATTTCTCCTTTGTTTTGGGGATTAAAGTTCTCAGTATCCATCCCAGCACAAAAACACTTACCTGCACCAGACAAAACCACACATCTTACAGTTTGGTCTTGTTTTATGTTTTCTCCAGCTTCTATAATAGCTTTAAACATATCCTGATCTAAGGCATTCATTTTCTCAGGTCGGTTCAATTTTATATCAGCAATATGGTTGGTAATGTTTATAGTAACTCTCATAGTTTGATTGAAATACTTGGCGTTTATAGAAAATTGATTTTATCCTAAAGATCGAATATTTTACAGAGTTATCGATATGATTCGGTCCAAATTTGATTTTAATTTTTTGGTAAATTTCTCCAAAAGGCTCGATAATTTTCATTAAAAATACATGTAAAAGTCTTGTTTTCAACACATCATATACACTGGTAATGATGTGATATGGTTTATGTAACTTTGTGTTATGGCGAAAAAAAGCAACAACCCTACCCGTAAGGATCTTAAGGAACTTCAAGAACGTCAAAAATACCTTACAGATGCATTCAGAACAAAAGCGTTAGAGAAGAGACATCTACAGGGAAAAAGAACAGCCCGAGAAAATATTGAAGACCTCTGTGATTCAAATAGTTTCCAGGAAATAGGTTCTTTGATTGTAGCTGGACAAAAGGGCCGTAAATCTCACGAAGAACTTCGAAAAAACACTCCTGCCGATGGGTTGATTAGCGGAATTGGTAAAATCAATTCCAATCGATTTAGTCAGAATACAAACTGTTATGTTTTGAGCTATGACTACACCGTTTTGGCTGGAACACAAGGGGCATTCAATCATAAAAAAACAGATCGTTTAATGGCTTTAGCCGAAAAGGCAAATTGCCCCATTATATTTTTTGTCGAAGGAGGAGGAGGTCGCCCGGGTGATGTAGACTTCAGTTTGGTCAGTACAGGGGGCTTAGACTTGTCTACTTGGTCTTCTTTTGCTCGTTTGAGTGGAAAAATTCCGCGAATTGCTGTTGTTGGGGGGTACTGTTTTGCAGGCAACGCTGCCATTGCGGGTTGTGCTGATGTTATTATTGCTACAAAAGATGCTTCTATGGGAATGGGAGGTCCAGCAATGATCGAAGGAGGCGGTTTGGGTAGCCATCACCCCAAAGATGTTGGACCATCAAAAAAATTAGCAAAGTGTGGGGTTGTCGATGTTGTTGTAAATGACGAAAAGGAAGCTGTTACAAAAACAAAAAAATATTTGAGTTATTTTCAAGGAACAGAAAAAAAGTGGAAGGTTGATCCCCAAGAACTCCTCCATTCGATTCTTCCAACGGATAGGCGTTATGCTTATGACGTCAATAAAATCATTGATGTGCTTGCAGACAAAGATTCTGTACTTGAACTCCGTAGTGATTTTGCTAAAAATATGGTTACTTCGTTAATTCGAATAGAAGGGAGGCCTTTGGGTTTGATAGCTAACAGTACCCGCCATTTGGGAGGAGCGATTGATTCTGATGCAGCAGACAAAGCGGCTCGGTTTTTACAGTTGTGTAATGCTTTTCAAATCCCTGTAGTATCGCTTTGTGACACTCCAGGTTTTATGGTTGGACCCGAACACGAAGAATTGGGACTTATTCGTCATTCTTCTCGATTGTTTATTACAGCCGCAGCATTGGAAGTACCCATGATTACGATCGTTTTGCGAAAGGCTTATGGTTTAGGTGCTATGGCAATGGCAGGGGGGAGTTTTCATGAATCTTTTCTTACCCTTTCGTGGCAAAGTGGTGAGTTTGGAGCTATGGGGCTAGAAGGAGCAGTAAAACTTGGTTTCAAAAAAGAACTGGAGCAAGCAAAAAACACAAAAGAGCGCGATACATTGTACAATCAGTTAGTTGCTCATGAATATGAAAAAGGAAAAGCCATCAATGCGGCCGAAACTCTCGAATTCGATGAGGTTATTGACCCAGTTGAGACCCGGGCAAGAATTGTAACCGCTCTTAAATGTTATCAAAGCAAAAATCAATTTTCCAGTAACTCACGATTTATTGATAGCTGGTAATCTTTTAAATTTAAATTTATGAAAGCAATTGTATGTGAAAAATACGGACCTCCATCGGACCTCGTTTTAAAAGATCTTCCAGATCCTAAACCCAAAGAAAAAGAGGTCGTTATTCAAGTAAAAGCTTGTAGTTTGAATTTCCCAGATACTTTAATTATTCAAGGGAAATATCAATTCAAACCTGAGCTTCCATTTACTCCCGGAAGTGATATTGCCGGGAAAGTCAAATGGGTTGGAGAAGGAGTTAAGCATTTGAAGGTTGGTGATGAGGTTTTTGGTTTTGTTACCAAGGGCGGTTTTGCAGAAGAGGTCTTGGCCCCTGCTAGAAACATATTTCCCAAGCCTCCCAAAATGGATTATGCTACTGGAGCTTCTTTTTTGATGGCTTATGGAACTTCTTATTATGCACTAAAAAATAGAGCCAAACTAAAGGCGGGAGAGACTCTGGTTGTTCTGGGTGCATCAGGTGGAGTTGGACTGGCTGCGGTTGAATTGGGAAAACAAATGGGAGCACGAGTTATTGCTTGTGCTTCGACTGATGAAAAAGTTGATTTTTGTAAATCCCACGGTGCAGATGAAGGCATCAATTACACAAAAGAGGATTTAAAAATACGCATCAAAGAATTGACCTATGGGAAAGGAGCAGACGTTATTTATGATCCCATAGGCGATAAATTTTCGGAACCTGCACTTCGGGCCATTGCATGGGAAGGTCGCTTTTTGGTTGTTGGATTTGCCGCAGGAGAAATACCCAAAATTCCTCTGAACTTAGCGTTACTAAAAGGATGTCAAATTGCAGGTGTTTTTTGGGGGTCTTGGGCAATGCAATTTCCTAATGATAATATGCAAAACACCATGGAGCTTATCAAGATGCATGCAGAGGGTAAATTAAAACCACATATTCATGCAAAATATGAGTTGGAAGAGGCACACAAGGCAATGGAGGAGATGATGAATCGAAAGGTTCGCGGCAAGATTGTAATCGAATGTAGTTAAGCTCGATTTCAAAAAGTACTTCTGCCTATGCCTAAATTCTAATAATATTAGCATAAATTTGGATAACATCAACGAAGGATAACAAACAACTTAGAATGAAGAAAGTAGTAACTTTTGGAGAAATAATGCTGCGCCTCGCACCTCCGGGTTTTTTAAGGTTTTCACAAACCAACAGCTTTGATGTAGTTTATGGAGGAGGTGAGTCAAATGTGGCTGTATCTCTTGCCAATTATGGAATTCCAGTTGAGTTTGTTACTCGCCTACCCAAAAACGATATTGGTCAATGTGCTCTTATGGAAATGCGAAAACACGGTGTTGGAACTAAACATATTGTAGAAGGTGGAGATCGTTTAGGAATTTATTTTTTGGAAACAGGTGCAGTAAGCAGAGGCAGTAAAGTGGTTTACGATCGAGCGAATTCTGCAATGGCAGAAATCCAACCCGGGATGGTGGATTGGAAAGAAGTTTTTAAAGACGCCCAGTGGTTCCATTGGACTGGAATAACTCCAGCCATTTCTCAAAGTGCTGCTGATGCTTGCCTAGAAGCAGTTCGAGTAGCCAGTTCTATGGGTGTCATCATTTCAACAGATCTGAATTACAGATTGAAGTTGTGGAACTACGGTGGTGATCGAGAAAAAATAATGACTGAATTGGCTTCTTTTTGTGACATTGTTTTGGGGAATGAAGAGGATGCGGAAATGCATTTTGGTATTAAACCGAAGGGGTTGGATATTACCACCCAAGGAGAGCAGGTAAAAGCAGAAGCTTTTTTATCGGTATGTCAGCAAATGAAAACAAAATTTCCAAGAGCAAAAAAAATCATTACTACTTTAAGAGGATCAATTTCTGCTTCACATAATACATGGGCAGGTGTGCTTTATGATGGAAGCACTTTGTATCAAAGCAATGAATATCAAATTACGCATATTGTTGATCGAGTAGGGGGTGGAGATTCTTTTATGGGTGCTCTTATTTATGGATTGATTCATTACCCAAAAGACAATCAAAAAGCATTGGATTATGCAGTAGCCGCATCATGTTTAAAACATACGATTAATGGGGATGCCAATTTGGTAACCATCGAAGAAATCGAAAAACTAATGAGAGGAGATGCCTCTGGGCGTGTCGCAAGATAACAGAAACTATGGCACAATACACAAGACTTCAAGTTGTTCAACAAATGCAAGAATCTGGAATGGTTCCCTTGTTTTATCACCACGACATAAATGTTGCAAAAGCGGTATTGAAAGCCTGTTATGCAGGAGGAGCTCGTTTGATGGAATTTACCAGCCGAGGTGATTTTGCAATTGAAACCTTCAAGGAGCTGGTCAAGTATTCTATTGCTGAACTTCCAGGAATGATTTTGGGTGTTGGTTCTATAACTGATGCAGCAGCAGCCTCACAATACATGTTGTTTGGAGCCAACTTTGTAGTCACACCAGTTTTTAGAAAGGATATTGCAGTTGTTTGTAATCGTCGAAAAATTCTTTGGTCAGCCGGTTGTGGATCATTAACAGAAATTGCAACTGCTGAAGAAATGGGATGTGAAATAGTAAAATTATTTCCTGGGAGTGTTTATGGACCAGATTTTGTTAAGGCATTAAGGGGACCACAACCTTGGACTTCAATTATGCCAACAGGAGGGGTTTCAACTGAAGAATCCAATTTAAGAGGATGGTTCGATGCAGGGGTAACCTGTGTAGGGATGGGTTCTCAATTGATAACCAAAGAGATTTTAGAAAACAGCTCTTTTCAAAAATTAAAACAAAACGTCAAGGATACCTTGGCACTCATCAAAGAAATTCGATGAGTTTCATGAAAAAGATGCGCAACTATCTTCCTTTTATTCTGATCATCTTTACCTTTTGGCAAAGTAATGCACAAGAACAACAAAACAATGCATGGAAGGCTTTGTTTACTGACTACAGCCTTACCAACAGCAGGACTTTACGCCTAGAAACCCATATACGTACACGTCAGTTTTTTGGAGAAAACGATCAGTATTTACTTCGCCCTTCAGTACGTTTTGAATTGGGAAATAACACCGCCTTTACTACAGGTTATACTTTGATATCCAGCAACACCCCAAAATATCGCACAATAGAAAATAATCTCTGGCAGCAGTTTAGTTTTTCGCTACCGATTAATCGAACTAATTATTTTGGGTGGATTCGTTTAGAACAACGTTGGCAATCAAAAAACAAGGACAGTAATTATGGTGCAAGAATCCGTTTTCGCAGCGGATTTCAATTCCCTTTGGGTAAAAATAAAAAAGCTTTATCACCTAAATTGGTGGTCTTTAATGAAGTTTTTCTTCTGATTAAAGACAATTTCCCTTATGAGTTCAACCAAAATTGGACCTTCATTGGGTTTCAACAAAAAATATCAAAAAAAATGCGTCTTTTAACGGGTTTTCAACGCAATACTATTGCTAAAGGTGAGTCGTTTTTACACAAAAACATTTGGTCTTCCCTTCTTTTTTACAAACTCTAATTAAACTCAATTTCATTACAATTTTATTGCCACATCTGTGATTCAAAATTCATCTTGAGTAGATAAAATTCCAAGATTAATTTATCTTTCTTTTTCTATCAAAATGAATAGAAAATGTTTGATAATTTATTTAGTCTACAGCTTTAAAAGCTGATTTGATATCTCCGATAAGATCCTCGTGGTTTTCAACCCCGATCGAAAGCCGAATTAATCCACTTGAGATTCCAATTCGCTTTTTGATCTCATCAGCTACTCCAATGTGGGTCATCGAAGCTGGATGCTGAGCTAAACTTTCTGTACTTCCAAGACTAACAGCGAGTTTGATTAAGCGTAAATTATTGAGAAACTGAAAGGCTTCTTTTTCTCCTCCTTTGATTTCAAAGGCTATCATGGCTCCAGATGAACTGTATTGTTGTTGATGTATGGCGTGGCTTTTTGAACCGGGCTTTAGTGCTCCTAAATAATGTAGTTTAGCTACTGTGGGGTGATCTTGTAAAAAATCAGCAATATGTTTGGTGTTTTCTGCCTGTTGTTCCATCCGAACTTTTAGGGTTTCAAGGCTTCTAAGGAGAAGCCAGCAAGTGTGAGGACTTGCCATATTTCCCAAGAAAGTACGCAACACTTTTATTCGTTGCATAACCTCAGAATTTCCCAATACTGCTCCGGCGATTAAATCACTATGTCCGCCAAGGTACTTAGTTGCCGAGTAAATAATTAAGTCAGCACCAAAAGAAAGGGGAGCAGACCATAAGGGACCCATATAGGTATTATCCACTGCCAAATAAACGGGTCTTTTTGGGGTTTCGAAACGGGTAGCAATTGCCTTGCACATTTCGATATCAATTAATCCATTTGTGGGATTGGCGGGAGTTTCAATGTAAACAAGGGCTAATTTATCTGCCTTTCCTGAGGCTTGCACAAGGGAGGTAATTTCATCTTGGTTTTGGTCGGGCATAAAACCGATAGAATCCACGCCTATTTTATCCAGAAAATGCGTGATGAAATGATCCGTTCCTCCATAGGTCGGTCTGCTGTATAAGAGCAAGTCTCCGGGTTTTAAAAATTCGAGTAATACGGTACTAATGGCAGACATTCCGCTTTCGAAAACTGCACAATCTTCGGTTTTGTCCCAAAGGCAAAGTCGGTTTTCTAAAATTTCCAGATTGGGGTTGTTGATTCTACTGTAGATAAGACCAAGTTCTTCATCTTGATCCTTATCGCGAAGACCATAGGCAAGCTCAAAAAATGCTTTTCCTTCTTCAGCTGTTTTAAATACAAAGGTTGAGGTTTGAAAAATCGGAGGTTTTACTGCTCCCTCAGATAATTCAGGTTTGTAGCCATAGGTCATCATATGACTTTCTGGATGAGAAAAGTGTTTCATAATCAATATTTTCAAGATTCATAGTAAAATTACTTAACTTAGAAACCAATTGCATTAAATTGCTTATGTTTAGTAAATATTCCTAAAATATCATGAAAAAAAGTAAAATTAATCTTAAAAAGCCAAATAAAACCCACCAAAAGGGAAACTTTCCTCCCCTAAAATTAGATGCTACGGACAAATACCTTTTGGAATTGCTTCAAAATGATTCTACAACGAATGTTAATGATTTGGCTGAGGAAGTTAACCTCTCTAAAACACCTGTTTATGAACGGATAAAACGCTATTTAAAAGAGGGAATCATAAAAAAATATGTCGCCATCTTGGATACAAATAAAATGGAACCCTCTATGTTTGTTTTCTGTTCGGTTTCTTTGGATAACCAAAAACTTGTGGCCATTGAACAATTCAAAACTGCCATTGAAGATATTCCGGAGGTCATCGAGTGTTACCTTATGGGAGGCGTAAATGATTTTCTACTCAAGGTTGTAGTCAAAGATCTTAAAGCCTATCATGTTTTTTCTTCCGGTAGATTAGCAGCCTTACCGAATGTATCCCAAATAAAAAGCACCTTTATTTTAGAGGAAGTTAAGCGATCAACTGTTATTCCTCTGATTTGAATACTTATCTAATTTAAGGCCAAAGCAAATGATTCTATCCATGTACTTTCAGAGATAATTATTATAAAAGCTTAGAAAATATTGTTTTATTTTATTTCTTTTTTGAAATCTCTATTTTAGATCTTTATGAATTTAATGTTTAATTGCCCCCTTTGAAAAAGAGCTTAAAAACAACAATTTAAAGCCACTTTTTAGTTGAGGTTGAAAGCTATATTGTATATTGTAAATTATTTATAGTATATTCATTAAGTATGAAAAAAGAGGAAAAAAACAATAAAATCGTATACGAAAATTTAGCACCTTGTTGTGCTTGTAAAGTTTCATTAGACTATCTGGGTGATAAATGGATTTTAATTATAATCCGAGATTTATTTAGGAAACGATATACGTTTACTCATTTTTTTAATGAATCTAGCGAGGGTATAGCAACGAATATTCTTGCAAATCGCTTAAAAAAACTCTGTGAGATTGGAGTAATTGACTATAAACACCTCGATAATAATAAAAAAAACAAGAATTATTATTTAACCGATAGGGGAATTGAATTGTATGACATTATTTTTGCACTACAATTATGGACAATAAAAAATGTAGATTTTACTTATTCTGAGAATACATCTGAATGGAAATCAAAAATTCAAAATCAAAAGCATTCAACGGTTAAGTCCAACTTCAAAGCAGAATATAAATTTTTTCGAAAAGAAATGTTTGGCTTTTGACTTTGACCACTTTAAAGTTTTTTTAATTTCAATTTGTATTATTGAATAAAAAATTTGCAAAAGTGGTTAATTAAGGCATAGTAAAATCGCTCGGATCAGTCACATCTTTTAAGGCTAAAAAAGACCGAACAACCCAGCACACAACCCAGCAAAAAAACAAAACCCCGAAAACATTGAGCTCTCGGGGTTAAATAGTGGAGTCGGAGGGAATCGAACCCTCGTCCATACAAGCAACAGAAGAGCTTTCTACATGTTTAGTTTTCAATTAATTTTCGAAAATACACTGACTGAAAACAGTCCATGCATTCCTTAGTTCTTTTATTGAAAAATTTGACCAGAACTTTCAAATTTCGATGTTGACCTTTATGGTGCCTCTGATTTGAACGCCGTCAACAAGGGCTTTCAAGAGACATCCGGCTTCCTAACCTGGTTAGGACTTGGCAGTGACTTACTGTAATTCAGTCGCTTATGCAGCTAGAGCGTAGTTGTCTTCGCCTATTAAAGGTTGAATCTAAGTTTTACGAGCTTTGATTCCTTGCTCGACATGCTTACTGTTCGATTGATCTCGCTGTCAAAACCAGTCGACCCCATTATTTCAAAGAAATTCCTAGTAAATACTAGAGTGCAAAAATAAAGCTTTTATTTAAAATTGATTGATTGTTTTTCGAATCTCTGTTAAGCGACTCAACATTCCTTCCAATAAATCTAAAGAAAGCATATTAGCGCCATCGCTTTTTGCTTTTGAAGGGTTTGGATGGGTCTCGATAAACAAACCATCTACATGGTTTACAATACCTGCACGGGCAATTGTTTCAATCAATTCTGGTCTTCCTCCTGTAACTCCTGATGCTTGATTGGGCTGTTGTAGTGAATGGGTAACATCCAAAACGGTAGGAGCAATAGAACGCATAGCAGGAGTTCCTCTAAAGTCTACAATAAGATCTGTATATCCAAACTGGGTACCTCTATCGGTTATCCAAGCCGAATCATTGCCGCTGTCTTTTACTTTTTGAACGGCAAATTGCATGCTTTCGGGACTCATAAACTGTCCTTTTTTGAGGTTAACAACTTTTCCTGTTTTTGCAGCAGCAACAACTAAGTCGGTTTGTCTTACTAGAAATGCAGGAATTTGTAAAACATCAACATGAGATGCAGCTTTTGAAGCATCTGCAACTTCATGAATATCAGTGACTGTTGGAATGTCGAATTTTTGACCAATTTTTTGAAGAATTTCAAGAGCAGCATCGTCGCCAATCCCTGTGAAACTATCAATTCGACTTCTGTTTGCCTTTTTAAAGCTGCCTTTAAAAACAAATGGAATGTTCAATTTGTCTGTAATTGTGAGAACTTTTTCGGCAATTTCAAAGGCCATTGCCTCGCCTTCAATGGCACAAGGTCCTGCTAATAAGAAGAATTGATCACTGCTGGGGTGATTGATATTAGGGAGTTTTGAAAAGTCCATAAAAAGTTTTTTTCAAAAGTATAATTTTTAGTCGACATCCCCTTGCATTCAAAACATTAAACTTTTAGCTAAAAGCTAAATATATAAGGTTATATTTGCGCGATTAAATAAATAAACATCTATGTCCAAAATTAAAAACATTGCAATTATTGCTCATGTTGACCACGGTAAAACAACCTTGGTAGACAAGATTATGCATCATTGTGAGCTTTTCAGAACGAATCAAAAAACAGGGGATTTAATTCTGGACAATAATGATTTAGAGCGAGAACGAGGAATAACGATTCTTTCTAAAAATATTTCGGTAACCTATAAAGACACTAAAATTAACATCATCGACACTCCAGGTCACGCCGATTTTGGAGGAGAAGTTGAACGTGTTCTAAATATGGCAGATGGAGTTTTACTTTTGGTAGATGCTTTTGAAGGTCCAATGCCGCAAACACGCTTTGTCCTGCAAAAGGCTATTGATTTAAAGTTAAAACCTATCGTTGTTGTTAACAAAGTAGATAAAGAAAACTGTACCCCTGAAGAAGTTCATGAATCTGTTTTTGATCTCATGTTTGAATTGGGAGCAGAAGAATGGCAGTTAGACTTCCCAACTGTCTATGGTTCTGCAAAGAACAACTGGATGAGTGAAGATTGGAATAAACAGACAGAAAATGTTGAACCTCTTTTGGACATGGTATTGGAACATGTTCCAAGCCCAAAGGTCGAAGAAGGAACACCTCAGATGTTGATTACTTCTTTGGATTTTTCTTCTTACACTGGAAGAATAGCAATTGGACGTTTACAAAGAGGGACTCTGAAATCCAATATGCAGGTTAGCCTTGTCAATAGAGAAGGTGGTGTTTCCAAAGCTAGAATTAAGGAATTGAATTTATTTGACGGTTTAGGAAGAAAAATAGTAGACGAAGTACAAGCCGGGGATATTTGTGCAATTGTAGGTTTAGAAGATTTTGAAATTGGAGATACCGTTGCCGATGCTCAAGAACCTGAGGCCCTTCCAACCATTGCTATTGACGAGCCAACAATGAGTATGCTTTTTACAATCAACGACTCACCTTTCTTTGGGAAGGATGGTAAATTTGTAACCTCAAGACACATTAAGGATCGTTTGGAAAAAGAATTGGAACGAAATTTAGCCATGCGTTTAGAGGAAACTAATTCTGCAGACAAATTCATTGTTTTCGGTCGAGGAGTACTACACTTATCTGTTTTAATTGAAACGATGAGAAGAGAGGGATATGAACTTCAAATTGGCCAACCACAAGTAATAATTAAGGAAATTGATGGAGTAAAGCACGAGCCAATAGAAGAACTGACTATTGACTTACCCGAACATGTTTCGGGAAAAGCAATTGAAATGGTAACTCTACGAAAAGGCGAGATGTTGAGTATGCAACCCAAAGGAGAAAGAATGGTTTGTGAATTTTTGATGCCCTCTAGAGGTATTATTGGTTTGAGAAACCAATTGCTTACGGCTACTGCTGGGGAGGCAATAATGAACCACAGGTTTAAAGAATTCCAACCCTTCCGTGGTGAAATTCCGGGGCGAAATAGTGGTTCACTTATCTCTATGGAAAAAGGGAATGCAATTCCGTATTCACTTGATAAACTTCAGGAGCGTGGAAAATTCTTTGTAGCCCCTAATGAAGACATTTACACCGGTCAAGTAATTGGAGAAAACTCAAGAGCGGATGATATGGTAGTTAATGTAACTAAAACCAAAAAACTATCCAATGTACGTTCTGCTGGAAACGACGATAAAGTTCGTTTGGCTCCTCCAATCAAATTTTCGTTAGAAGAAGCTTTAGAATACATTCAAGCAGATGAGTATGTAGAAGTAACTCCAAAGCACTTGCGTTTACGTAAAGTATATCTAGATGAAAATGAACGAAAACGCATGTCTGGGAAATAGAATTTTCTTTACGATATTATCTTATAAAGCCTAATGATCCTCATTGGGTTTCTTTTTTTGTACTACCTCATAAATTTTCCCATCATCACAACGAAAGATTTTCCCCGGAAATTTAACAATCATATTATAGTCGTGTGTAGCCATTATAATGGTCATGCCTTTTTGGTGTAGGCCTCTAAAGACTTCCATGATTTCGAGACTCGTTTGTGGGTCAAGATTTCCAGTAGGTTCATCTGCAATTATAAGCTCGGGAGAGTTGAGTAAAGCTCGGGCAATAGCAACTCTTTGTTGTTCACCACCTGACAATTCAAAAGCGTATTTGTAGGAAATCCCATCAACCCCTAATGATGAAAGCACTTCTTCTATTTGATTTTTTATTTCGGTTTTATTTTTCCATCCAGTAGCCTTTAGTACAAAGCTCAGATTTTCAAAAATAGATCGATCATTTAGTAGTTTGAAATCTTGAAAAACTACTCCTAGTTTTCGCCTCAAAAAAGGAATTTGTTTTTGTTTAATTTTACCAAGATCAAAATCTAAAACTTGAGCTGTTCCCCTTTTTAAAGGAAGATCAGCATAAAGAGTCTTGATTAAGCTGCTTTTTCCAGTTCCAGTTTTACCAATTAAAAAAATAAACTCACCAGGTTCAACCTCAAAGTTTACATCACTCAAGATGGTTTGCTTGTTTTGATTGATGGTAACATTTTTAAATTGAACTAATGGCAGCTTCATAGGAGTTTGTGATTGGTCAATTTTTATTGAGTTGTAAAATTATTTATTTTAAGTCTTGTAAAAATAGGAACAAAAAGTTTTAATAGAAATTTTTTTGATAATTTATACGTTTAAAAAGGTTCTGGCGTTTAAAAATAGATAACTTAAGTTAACTTTGTCCCTGATGAGACTCACCCAAGAAAATAAAATCACATTTTTAGCATTAGTTTTTTTGGCAACCTCATTTTCATCTCTTTGGTCTCAACTAGGAGTAAATAAAGTTCCATTCACAGTATCTTCTTATTATTATGCCTCGGATAATTTTGCTCAAGCAAATTTATATTTAAATTTAGTAGATTTTTACCCAAGTCTTAGATCGAATACTACAGAAGCTAGTTTTTATAAGATTTCAACAGATTTGAGATTGAATCGGCCGGGTTCCGAAAAAAAATTATCTGCTTTCATGATCGATAACCCAACAAATTATTTGACAGAAACAGCCTATTATGATTTAGCGTCTTATTACTTTTTGAATGGTAAATATACATATGCCCTTAAATGGTTCAGTAAAATTAAAGACACCGACGTTGCTTCTGCCAAAAGAAATGAATATTACTTTAATAAAGCTTACACTCTTTTTACAATCAAAAGATTTAAGGAAGCAGAGAAGTTGTTTCAAAAAATTGAAAGTGTACCGAAGTACCAATACGACGTAAGTTATTACCTGGGATATATTGCTTATCAGCTTGATGATTACGATGCAGCTGTTGAAAATTTCAATAAAATTACAACTCAAAAGGGTGACACAACAGTAGGTTATTTTCAAGCAGACATGAATTTTAATCTAGGTCGTTTTGAAAAAGCAATTGCCTTGGCAAGAAAAAGTTTGACTAACGCAAACGAAAAACAAACCTCTGAGCTTTCAAAGATTATCGGTGAAAGCTATTTTAACTTAAAAGATTATCGATCTGCACTTCCTTATTTAGAAGCTTATAAAGGGAAAAAGGGAAAATGGTCTAATACTGATTTTTATCAATTGGGTTACACTCATTATCGACTAGGTGAGTATGATAATGCCATTATGCAATTCAATAAAATTATTTCTGGAAATGATGCCGTTACCCAAAATGCATATTATCATTTAGCAGATTGTTATCTCAAAACCAATAAAAAAACAGAGGCACTTAATGCTTTTAAAAGCGCTTCTGCATTTAAGTTTGATCTTTTAATAACAGAAGATGCTTTTTTGAACTATGCACGGCTGAGTTACGAAATCGGGAATGCTTACGAAAATACCTCCTTATTATTATCCTCATTTTTAGAAAAATTCCCCAAAAATAATGCAGTATCCGAAATTGAGAAACTATTGATTGATTCTTATGTAAACTCAAGAAATTATGACGGTGCTTTGATAATTTTAGAGAAAAATGCAGGAAGTCAGTATGATGGAGCATTACAGAAGTTGAATTATATGAAAGCAATAGCTTTATTTCAAAACGGAGCTTTTGAGGAGTCTATTGCTTTTTTTGAACGATCCTTAAAAAAAAAAATTGACCCAACCATTGAAGCTAATTGTTTGTATTGGTCAGCATTAGCAAAGTATGAAATCAATAATTTTAAAGAGGTTATTTCGGGTTTAAAATTTTTTAATAGACATCCTTTTGCTCAAAAAGTCAATGGTTTTGAAACATTGAATTATCATATGGCATATGCATATTTCAAATTAAAAAATTACGAAGCTGCACGCAATACTTTTGAACAGTATTTAAAACAATCAAACCCTAATCCTTCCTACAAACGAGATGCATTTTTGCGAATGGGAGATAGTGATTTTGTACTGGGAAACTATTGGCCAGCTATGGAATCTTATGAAAAAGCCATTCAGCTAAACATACAAAAAGGTATGTATGCATTGTATCAAAAAGCATTGAGTTACGGCTTTGTTGATCGAAACCTCAAGAAAATTGAGGCTTTAAATCGATTAATTGCAGATTATCCAAAGACCTCTTTGTTGGATGACACTTATTTTGAATTGGCTTTAGCATACACAAGAGAAAAAAACATTAATCAGGCTCTTGTAACCTATGATTTTTTAATCAACAATTTCCCTGAAAGTCCATACCGTTCTCGTGCTTTTTTAAATAAGGGTTTGATTTTATATAACTCAGAATCACTTGAAGAATCCATGGAGGTTTTAAAAAAATTGGTTCTGGAGTATCCAAATGAGGAAGTAGTGCAACAAGCATTAAAAACCGCTAAAGAAATTTCAATAGACCTAGCAACTGTGGATGTTTTTGCTTCTTGGGTAAAACAGTTGGAAGGAGTTACAGTTGAAGAAAACGAATTAGAACAAGCTTCTTTTAGATCTGCCGAACGATTGTTCAATGAAAACAAGAAAAAAGCAGCTTTAAAAGCATTCTCCTCTTATCTAAAAGAATATCCAAACGGATCCAACCAGCTACAAGCTCAGTTTTTATGCGCTGAACTTTATTTTCAGGATGGTAAATGGGAATCGGCAGTAGAGCATTACAAGCAGGTATTAGAGCAACCCACAAACGAGTATTCAGAGCAATCCTTAGTTCGAATAACTCAGGCTATGGTAAACAATGAATTGGCGCTATCCGCACTTCCTTATTGGAAAAACTTGGAAAAAATTGCTCAATTCGACGAAAACAAACGCTATGCGTTATTCAATTTAATGCAACTTTATCATGAGCAAGAACAATTTTTGGAAGCAATTGCTTATGCCCAAAAAGTACTTTTATTAAATGCTCTAGCCCCAAAAATTAAGTGGGATGCTTATCGAGTTTTAGCTCAATCAGCAGTAGCTATCAAGGACATTAAAAAAGCCTCAGAAGCTTATGCTGTTCTTGAAAATGCTCCAGACACTTCTTTAGCTGTTGAGGCGTTATACTTCAATGCAAAACAAAAACATCTGATCTATGACTATAAGGGATCGAATCAATTGATCGAGAAAATAGCTAAAGATTTTGGTAATTTTCCTGAATGGAATGCCAAAAGCTTGTTGTTGATGTCTCAAAATTTTTATCAATTAGACGATGCTTTTCAAGCTTCTTTTATTTTGGAATCGATTCTCACCAACTTTAAGCAGTTTCCTGAAATTATAGAACAAGCTCAATCCGATTTGGATAACATAAAGACAATAGAAGCTCAGAACAATTCATCTATTAAAGTGAAAGAAGAAAATGAAAAAAACTAAAAAATATCTCAGGATCTGTCTTTGGGTTGGGTTGCTTTCTAGTTTCACTATTATCTATGGTCAAGAGAAAGAAAATGATTTAAGTATTCAGGAAGTAACAGTTATCAAGTCATATACTCCTAGTTTGTCAGAGGTTTTTAAAATAAGAGAACAGCCAAGAGTTATCGATTCAATTGGAAAAGAAAAAAGTACTGTTCGTTATTCAATTTTTTCTGTTCCTGTGGCCTCAACTTTTATCCCATCAAAGGGTTCCGCAAGAGTATTACAAAAAAAGAAAACTACACCTAAGTACAATGCAACAGTAAGTTCTGCTTTTGGAAATTTCAATAATCTTTTGTTGGATCATTCTGCTCAAATTGATTTAGATCGCCGTCAAAAGGTAAATTGGCTCATGCGTTTCAATGGTTTTTTTAAAGATTTACCTGACCAAGAACTAACTACGCAGCAAAATACCACCTTAATTCATTTGGGATATCAACACGATTCTAATACGATTGCGTCAAGTTCTCAATTGTCCTTTAGAAATCATTCATTCAACCTTTATGGGACACAAGACCCTATTGAAGATGATCTTGTTTTACGTTTTTTAGACCCCAAGCAACAAATCAATTATTTGTCTTTTAAATCACAATGGCAATGGTTCAATATTATTTTAAAGAAAGCAGATATTACTGCCCATTTGACTACAGATAGTTTTAACACCAATGAACTGCAGTTAGAACTCAATACAAAATTTCAATTACCAATAGGATCTTTTTTTGTAAATGCTATTCCGTCGGTAGGATATATTAACAATCAATTTGCTTCAGATTATTTATTGAATACCCCTTCAGCTTTTGCATCAGGCATTTCTCAAATGGAACTCTCTGTAAGCTCGGGTAAGAATCGTTTTAAATTTAAAATCGGAGCCACAGCTGTTTATGGATTTGGAGACGATTTTGAGAATCAAAATATCTTTGTTCTTCCTGTTCTCGATTTATCCTTCAAACCTAAGAATGGAAATTTCACTCCTTTTCTGAAGGTTTTTGGCGAATTAAATCAGAACAGTTTCAGAAGCTTCTCAGACGAAAATCCCTATACTGCGCCTGCAATAGTTTTGAAAAACACCAAAATACCTTACGCATTTCAATTGGGAACCCGCACAAAACTTCTTGCAGGATGGGAATTTACAATGAATGCTTATTATCAAAAGTCGGAAAATACTCCGCTTTTCAGAAGTTTTGGTATAGATAATCCCAACACTGACTTCACGGCTTTTCGTTATGGAAACACTTTTGAGGTGATTTATAAAGAAATAGAGACCTTTGGTTTTGATGCTTCGGTAATGGCAGCTTTCAAAAATGGTGGTTCTTTATCTCTTCAGGCACATTGGAGAGATTATTCTCTTGCAGATAAAACAGAACCATTAAACCTGCCAGGACTTCAATTCAAATTTAAAACAAACCTCAAAATGTGGGATAAATTTTTTCTGCAAACAAATATTATTTTCTGGGGAGCTCGGGAAAATTCATTTCAAGAAATTTTAAATAACCAGACACTATCTGCACCTAGAAAAATTGCAGAACTACCATCTTTTGTTGATGCGGAGCTTAAATTAACCTATCAATTGAGTAATCGATGGGATGTGTATTGTAAAGTAGAAAATGTTTTCAATGCAAAACAATTTCATTGGGCCAATTATCAAGTTTACGGTACAAGACTACTTACAGGAATACGCTATAATTTTGATTTAAATTTTTAAGAGATTATCTAATTTCACATTTTTTTCAGACATTGTGTGTCTATTTCAGTTGATTTTTCGTGTAATACAAAGTCAATTAAATGGAACAACAAGTATGTTGTGTGAAAATCCCTTAATTGAATTTAAATTATATAAAGAAATTAAATCTCTTTATGAATAACTCTGAAAGGAACCAAGCTCAAATTAATGTAGGATAACAAATTCAATTTCTTCACAAGAAAAACAATTTAACTCAAGCAAATTTGGCCCATCTTTCTGATATGGAAGAAAGTGCACTTCAACGAATCGAAGCTGGGAGAACAAATCCAACAATCAATACCTTATTCAAAATTTCTAAAGCTTTAAAAGTAGAGTTTAAAGATTTGTTTGAAAATTTCTAAATATACAACCTTGACAACCTCTTCGTTTTAGTTTACATTTGTTCCTATAATTTTTTTACAAATGAAAAAAGCTTTAACACTACTATTCAGTTTTATTTTATTTCTTTCATGTCAGTCCCCAGAAGCGGATTTAATTATTCATAACGCAAAAATTTATACAATAAATAAAAAATTTGACATTGCTACTGCTGTGGCGGTTAAAAACGGTGTTTTTATTGCAATTGGCGGCGATGAATTATTGAATCAATATAGTTCTAAAAATACTGTTGACCTCAAGGGTTTTCCTGTGTATCCTGGTTTTATTGATGCTCATTGTCACTTTTATAATTTTGGTTTATTACAGCAGCAGCTGGATTTGAGCGGGACTGTTAGTTTTGATGAAGTTATTGAAAGAATCAGTATGTATTCCCAATCAAACCCAGGGGTTCCAATTTTGGGTCAGGGTTGGGATCAAAATGATTGGGAAGTTAAAACTTATCCTACAAAAGATAAATTGGATGAACTTTTCTCTGATCGAATAATAGCCCTGAAACGTGTAGATGGACATGCACTTCTTGTAAATCAATTTACTTTGGATTTAGCAGGCATTAACCAAAGTACGAAAGTTGATGGAGGTGTTGTTGTTCGAGAGAATGGAATTTTGACTGGAGTTTTGATTGATAATGCGATGGATCAAGTTTATGCTGCATTACCAAAGCCTTCTGTAGAACAACAAACTCAAGCATTATTAGCCGCTGAAAAAATTTGTTTTCAAAATGGGTTGACAACTGTAGATGATGCAGGGCTTAACAAGGAACAATTACAATTGATTGATAGTTTACAAAAAAAAGGAGTTCTTGATATTCGAGTATATGGAATGATTAGTAATACACCTGACAACTTGGAGTATTACTTAGAGAAAGGTCCACAACAAACTCCATATTTAAATGTTCGCTCCGTAAAAGTATATGCCGATGGTGCATTGGGGAGCAGGGGAGCTGCTTTGAAAAATGACTATTCTGATGATAGAGGGAACAGAGGTTCATTTGTAACTTCAGTTGAAGAAATAGAAAAACTGGCTTTTGTTTTAGCAAAAAAAGGATTTCAAATGAATACACATGCCATTGGGGATGCAGCAAATCATGAGGTACTTGAAGCTTATAAAAAAGCATTAACTGTTGATCCAGATCCCCGATGGAGAATAGAACATGCTCAAGTAGTTTCTAGAATGGATAGAGAAGCTTTTGGGAGTAAGATTATCCCGTCAATTCAGCCAACTCACGCAACAAGTGATATGTTTTGGGCTGACGAACGATTGGGAGAAAAACGAATTCAAACTGCATATGCTTATAAAAGTTTATTGGATTGGTCAGGGAAAGTTGTTTTGGGGACTGATTTCCCAGTAGAACATGTAAGTCCTTTAAAGACCTTTTATGCTGCGGTTGCTAGGACTGCAGAGAATCAACTTCCAGAAGGTGGTTTTCAAATGGACGAGGCACTGACCAGAATGGAGGCATTAAAAGGAATGACTATTTGGGCGGCTTTTGCAAATTTTGAAGACAAAATAAAAGGAAGTATTGAAGTCGGGAAAATGGCTGACATGGTTATTTTACAAAAAGACATCATGGACATTAAAATTGATGCAGTTCCAAAAATAAAAGTTGTTGCTACTATTTTAAATGGAGACATCGTTTATCAAAAAACCAATTATTAAGGAATTAAAATTCTTAGGAATTTGGTTCTAAAATTAAACCATAAATTTATTTTTTTCATTTAATACAGGATTTTGATTAAAAATATTAATCAAAAATAAATTTAAGGTTTAAATAAATTAATTTTAAGTTACATTTGCTTAAAATTAATAATTATGTGTGGTATTGTTTGTGCCTTTGAATTGAAACAACCTTCTGAAGAACTCCGTACTCAGGTTTTAAATATGTCTAAAAACATACGTCATCGGGGACCCGATTGGAGTGGTATATTTTCTAATGATAAAACCGTAATGGCTCATGAACGTCTTGCTATTGTTGATCCTACCTCAGGGAATCAGCCATTGTTTAGTACCGATGGACGTTATGTTCTTGCTGCAAATGGAGAAATCTACAATCACAAAGATCTTCGTGAACAATTAGAAGGAAAATATGAATTTCAAACCGCATCAGATTGCGAAATTATTTTGGCTCTTTACCAAGAAAAAGGACCAAACTTCATAGATGAAATGAATGGTATTTTTGGATTCGCATTGTATGATACCCAAAAAGATGAATATTTTGTTTCTCGAGATCACATGGGAATTATTCCTTTGTATATGGGTTGGGATCAAAATGGGACTTTTTATGTTGCCTCAGAACTTAAGGCACTTGAGGGAGTTTGTACTAAAATTGAGTTGTTCCCTCCAGGTCATTATTTAACTAGTAGTTCAGACGCTCCAATACAATGGTATTCTCGGGATTGGATGAATTATGATTCCGTTAAAGAAAATGAGACCAAAATACAAGATCTTCATGATTCATTGGCAGCAGCAGTTCGTCGTCAACTTATGAGTGATGTGCCCTATGGAGTTTTACTCTCAGGTGGTTTGGACTCATCGGTTACTTCAGCCTTGGCCAAATTGTATGCCTCTAAGAGAATTGAATCAGATGATGATCAAGCAGCCTGGTGGCCACAATTGCATTCCTTTGCTGTAGGGCTTGAGGGTTCTCCGGATTTAGAGGCTGCTGCTAAAGTTGCCAAACACATCGATACAGTTCATCATGAAGTGAAATTTACGATTCAAGAAGGGTTGGATGCAATTCGAGATGTTGTTTATCACTTAGAAACTTACGACATAACGACTATTCGTGCTTCAACACCAATGTATCTTATGGCTCGTGCTATCAAAGCTTTAGGAATAAAAATGGTTCTTTCTGGTGAAGGAGCAGATGAATTGTTTGGAGGATATTTATATTTTCATAAAGCACCTACCGCAAAAGATTTTCATGAGGAAACGGTACGTAAATTAGATAAATTGCATCAATACGATTGTTTGAGAGCAAACAAATCATTGGCTTCATGGGGAATCGAAGGCAGAGTACCTTTTTTAGATAAAGAATTCATGGATGTTGCGATGCGCATCAATCCAAAAGACAAAATGATTACCTCCGACCGCATGGAAAAGTGGGTAATTCGAAAGGCATTTGAGCAATATTTACCAGAAAGTGTAGCTTGGAGACAAAAAGAACAGTTCTCAGACGGTGTAGGTTATGATTGGATTGATACTTTGAAAGAAGTTGTTGAAAAGAATGTGTCGGATGAACAAATGCAAAATGCACATTTTAAATTTCCAGTACAAACCCCACAAAACAAAGAAGAGTTTTATTATCGATCTATTTTTGAAGAACACTTTCCAAGTGAAACAGCTGCATTAAGCGTTCCATCTGTACCTTCAGTGGCATGTAGTACTCCAATTGCTTTAGAATGGGATGAGGCGTTTAAAAACATGAATGACCCAAGTGGGAGAGCAGTCGCTAAAGTTCATGATGATGCTTATTAAAACCCCAGAAAAATCCTTTCTAAAAATGCTGTTTTTCCCCTTTAATTTTTTATTGAATTAAAGAATGGTTTTTAGGATAAAATGTTAATAACTTCAAGCCTTTAGCAAAAGTTTTGATTTTAAAAGCTAAGGCTGTTTTCGTATATTTGAAAGTATATAAATCTATATGATTTTAAACTAAACTAAACAATGAGCGGAGAAGCTAAAAAACAACAATATTCAGCAGACAGTATTCAAGCCCTTGAGGGGATGGAACATGTTAGAATGCGTCCTTCAATGTATATTGGAGATGTGGGTGTTCGAGGATTACATCACCTGGTTTATGAGGTAGTTGACAACTCTATAGATGAAGCCTTAGCAGGGCATTGTGACAAAATTTCAGTTGTGATAAACGAAGATAATTCAATTACAACTGAAGACAACGGTCGAGGAATTCCAGTTGGGATTCACAAAAAAGAAGGAGTATCTGCGCTGGAGGTAGTTATGACTAAAATTGGGGCAGGTGGAAAGTTTGATAAAGATTCATACAAAGTTTCTGGAGGATTACACGGAGTAGGTGTTTCTTGTGTTAATGCACTTTCAGAAGAGCTTACTGCAACAGTTTTTCACGATGGAAAAACCTTTGAACAAGTTTATCATAGAGGAAAACCAGTCTCGCCAGTACAAGAGGTGGGAACCTCTGATAAAAGAGGGACAATCGTAAGATTCAAACCTGATCCAGAAATATTTCAACAGGTTTTAGAATACAGTTACGAGACTCTAGCAAACAGAATGCGTGAGTTATCTTACTTAAATAAAGGGATTACCATAACTCTAGAAGATCGAAGAAATAAAGATGATAAAAGGGAATTCATCAATGATACATTTCATTCCAAAGAAGGACTTAAAGAATTTATTCGCTTTTTAGATACTTCCAGAGAGTCTATTATTGAAGATGTAATTTCAATTGAAGGAGAGAAAAATAATATTCCTGTTGAGGTTGCAATGATTTATAATACCTCGTATTCCGAAAATTTACATTCTTATGTAAACAACATAAATACTCATGAGGGTGGAACCCATCTTGCTGGTTTTAGAAGAGGATTAACATCAACGCTTAAGAAATATGCAGACGGATCTGGTTTGCTTGATAAGTTAAAATTTGAAATCAATGGAGATGATTTTCGAGAAGGGTTAACCGCAATAGTATCGGTAAAAGTTGCAGAACCACAATTCGAAGGTCAAACCAAAACTAAACTTGGAAACAGAGAAGTTACCTCAGCGGTATCTCAAGCAGTTTCAGAAATGTTAGAAAATTACCTTGAAGAACATCCAAACGATGCTAAAATCATTGTCCAAAAGGTGATTTTGGCAGCTCAAGCACGTCATGCAGCTCGTAAAGCTCGGGAAATGGTTCAGCGTAAAACAGTAATGACAGGAGGAGGTCTTCCAGGAAAATTATCCGATTGCTCTGAACAAGATCCAGCTCAATGCGAAGTGTTTTTGGTTGAGGGAGATTCGGCAGGAGGTACAGCTAAGCAAGGAAGAGACCGAAACTTTCAAGCGATATTACCTTTGAGAGGAAAAATTTTAAACGTTGAAAAAGCCATGCAGCATAAGGTTTTTGAAAACGAGGAAATTCGAAATATTTACACAGCTCTAGGGGTAACTATTGGAACAGAAGACGATAGTAAAGCATTAAACTTAAGTAAATTAAGATACTACAAGGTAGTCATTATGTGTGATGCAGATGTCGATGGAAGTCATATTTCAACTTTAATTCTAACGTTTTTCTTTCGATACATGAGAGAATTAGTAGACTCTGGCTATGTATACATTGCAACACCTCCATTGTTCCTAGTAAAAAAGGGAGCAAAAAAAGCATATGCATGGACTGATCAAGAAAGAGAATCCCTAATGGAATCCTATGGACAAGGAGCCTCAGTACAAAGATACAAAGGTTTAGGAGAAATGAATGCTGAACAACTTTGGGATACTACCATGAATCCAGAGTTCAGAACTTTACGACAAGTAACCATTGACAGTGGAAGTGAAGCCGATCGTGTATTTTCTATGTTGATGGGTGACGAGGTTCCCCCAAGAAGAGAATTCATTGAGAAAAATGCCATTTATGCTAACATCGATGCTTAATATCTCGTGAGTAAAGAAATTATACTAAAATTTAAACAAAAAAATAAATTATGAAAGTAACCATAGTAGGAGCTGGGAATGTAGGTGCATCATGTGCAGAATACATCGCTGTCAAAAGAATAGCTAGCGAGGTAGTGCTGTTGGATATCAAAGAAGGATTCGCAGAAGGCAAGGCTCTTGACCTAACCCAAACAGCAACTACTCTAGGATTCAATACTCGAATCACAGGGGTAACCAATGACTATTCCAAAACTTTAAGTAGTGACGTAGTTGTTATTACCTCTGGAATACCTAGAAAACCAGGAATGACTCGTGAAGAGTTGATAGGTATAAATGCTGGAATAGTAAAATCAGTTGCAGAAAGTATATTAGAACATTCACCTGAAGCAATTATTGTTGTAGTTTCTAACCCAATGGACACTATGACCTATTTAGCCCTTAAAGAAACAGGGCTTCCCAAAAACCGAATCATTGGTATGGGTGGGGCACTCGATAGTTCAAGGTTCAAAACTTATTTATCAAAAGCTCTCGACAAACCTGCAAATGACATTCAGGGAATGGTTATTGGGGGTCATGGAGATACCACAATGATTCCTCTTACACGTTTAGCAAGTTATAATGGTACTCCAGTTAGTCAACATTTATCTTTAGAAGAATTAGATGAAGTGGCAGCAGCAACGATGGTTGGAGGTGCCACACTAACCAAGCTTTTAGGGACATCTGCATGGTATGCACCTGGAGCTTCTGTAGCATATCTAGTAGACAGCATAATAAATGATCAAAAAAGAATGATACCTTGTTCGGTTTATCTTGAAGGTGAATATGGTGAAAGTGATATTTGTATTGGTGTTCCCTGTATTGTGGGAAAAGATGGAGTTGAAGAAATCTTAGATGTTCACTTGGATGAAAAAGAACAAGAAAAATTCAAAAAAAGTGCCGCAGCTGTTCGTACAATGAACGAAGCTTTATCCAGTAATTTATAAAAAACAAGATGAAAATCATCAAAAACCGCCGCTCAGGCGGTTTTTTTGTGTACAAAACAACCTCATAAAGTTGTTAAATCTAGGCTTATATTTTATATTTGCTCGCCTTTAACACGCTTAAAAATCAAACTAATGCAGAATAACGGACTAATAAAAATTTTCGGAATCCTTTTTGGAATTGTAAGCATCTATCAACTTTCGTTTACTTTCATTTCAAGTAGCCAAGAAGATAAGGCTAAATCCTACGCCATCACTAGGGTAGCTGAAGATCAACCAGACTATGTTACTCTTAGAGAACAAATCGAAACAAACTATTTGGATTCAATAGGGAATTTACCTCTTTATGGATTTACCTCTTACAATGATGCCAAAGGGAAAGAATTGAATAAAGGTCTTGACTTGAAAGGAGGAATTAATGTAATTCTTCAAATTTCGGTAAAAGATATTTTAAAAGGATTAACGGATTATTCTAAAAATTCAACCTTCAACAAGGCATTGGATGATGCTGATCTTCTTCAAAAGAGTACAGATGAACCTTATGTAGAATCTTTTTTTACAGCTTTTGAGGCAATCAAAGGAGATGTTTCATTGGCAAACCCTGAAATTTTTGCTAACAGAACATTGAGCGATGTCATAAATTTTGAAATGACTGATGAACAAGTACGTCCGATTGTTCGCCGTAAAATTGATGAATCTATTGTTTCAGCTTTCGAAGTATTGAGAAAGCGTATTGATAAATTTGGAGTAACTCAACCAAACATTCAACGTCTTGGTACCTCGGGAAGAATTTTAGTAGAACTTCCAGGAGCTCGTGATGTCGAGCGTGTAAAAAACCTATTACAAAGTACTGCCCAATTAGAATTTTGGGAAACATACAAAAACGATCAATTAGTAAATTTCTTATACCGAGCAAACAACCTTTTAATTGAAAAAGGTGTCCAAGAAAGCAAAGAACCCACTGAAGCTTCCGCAATTGATGACCTTTTAGCTGATGTAGAAGCAAAAGACTCTGCTTCTATTGCACAAGGAAATCCAATTTTGGACCTAGTCAAAGGATATGGCTATCAAGGAGGACCTGTTTTAGCTCAATTTGCTAAAAAGGATAAGAATATTGTTTCGAGTTACCTTGACCTTCCTGAAGTAAGAAGATTATTGCCACAACAATTCCGTTACATAAGATTTGCTTGGGGAAAAGAACAAGAGGAGTCTGAGTTGGTTGATCTTTATATTCTAAAGTCCAATAGAGAAAACACCCCCCCAATGAGTGGAGGAGTTATTGTTGACGCATTGCAATCCTATGATCAAGTTGGTCAACCTTCTGTATCTATGCAAATGGATTCGAAGGGTGCGCGAGTATGGGAAAATTTAACAGGGAAAGCCTTCAGAGAAGCCAGTAATATTGCTATTGTATTGGACGACGTTGTGTATTCTGCCCCTGGGGTTAGCAAAGGAGCAATATCCGGTGGTCGTTCCGAGATATCAGGTAATTTTACACTTAATGAAGCGATTGATTTAGCCAATGTTCTTAGAGCAGGTAAATTGCCAGCTTCTGCAGATATCATTCAGTCAGAAATTGTTGGACCTTCTCTAGGAAAAGAAGCTATTCAGAGCGGGATATACTCTTTTGTAATTGCATTATTTATCGTATTACTTTGGATGCTCTTTTATTACGGTTCATCGGGTATTTTCGCCGATGTAGCTCTGGTATTGAACATCTTACTTATTTTTGGAATTTTAGCAGGATTGGGTGCTGTATTGACCCTTCCTGGAATTGCAGGAATTGTTCTAACCATTGGTATTTCAGTTGATGCAAACGTACTTATTTTCGAACGCATACGTGAGGAACTTAAAAAAGGTAAAGGACAACTCAAAGCGGTTGCTGATGGTTTTGATAACGCACTTTCATCCATTTTAGATGCAAACATAACAACAGGTTTAACAGCATTGATTCTGTTTGTATTTGGAACGGGGCCAATTAAAGGATTCGCAACTACCTTATTGATCGGTATCGCAACTTCGTTGTTTACCGCCATTTTTATTACTAGACTATTAATTGATGGTCGTTCGATCAAAGGAAAAATAGTTTCTTTTGCTACCTCTGCAACTCAAGGATTGTTTCAAAACATGAGCATAACCTTTTTAGAAAAAAGAAAAATAGCTTATGTAATTTCAGGAGTTTTATTAATTTTTAGTGTAACATCACTTACTTTTAAAGGATTAAATCAAGGAGTTGATTTTGTTGGAGGAAGATCTTACACTGTTCGTTTCGATAAGATTGTAAATCCAACAGAAATAGAAAGTGTTCTTGTTGATGCTTTTGGAAGTGTTGAAGCAAAAACATTTGGAGACGATAATCAATTAAAAATAACAACCAAATATAAGGTTGATGAAGAGGGGACTGTAATTGATAACGAAATTTACGAAAAACTTTATGCAGGTTTACAAGCTTACCTTCCTCAAGGAATCACTTATGATGAATTTGTAAATGGATCTGACGTAAAGACAGTAGGGATAATGTCCTCAATTAAAGTTGGACCAACAATTGCGGATGACATCAAGCAAAATTCTTTTCTAGCTGTTTTTGGTTCTTTAATTGTTGTATTCTTATACATCTTATTGCGTTTCCGTAAATGGCAATTTTCTTTGGGAGCTGTTGCCGCAGTATTCCACGATGTGCTTATTGTTCTGGGGATATTTTCATTGACTTACTCCATCATGCCCTTTAACATGGAAATCAATCAAGCATTTATTGCTGCGATTTTGACCGTAATTGGATATTCTTTGAACGATACTGTAGTAGTTTTTGACCGTATTCGAGAATTTACAAATGAGCATTCTAAATGGGAATTGAACACCACGGTTAATTCAGCTTTAAACAGTACATTAAGTAGAACCTTAAATACTTCATTAACAACTTTATTGGTTTTATTAGCAATCTTTACATTTGGTGGAGAATCAATCCGAGGCTTTATGTTTGCATTGATAATAGGGGTTGTTGTAGGTACTTATAGTTCTGTTTTTATTGCTACACCCGTAATGTTTGATACTCAAAATAAAAACAAAGCCTAGGTAGGGGGGGATACAAATCACTTCTACTTTCTATAAAATATAAATCACGGTGAGAGCCGTGTTTTTTTTGGTACTGTAGTTAATTTTATTGAAGTTTATTTCAGGATTAAAAGGCTTTGAGGATTAGATTAATAAAAATTACAGCTTAAATATCTTGATGTTTAAAGCTTAATTATTCGATACCCAATCTTTTTTTGAGTGATCGAATGTGTTCAAGATGATGCATACTGTGCCAAGCATAAAGTTTCATAACAATATACAAAGGATACTTTTTTGATCGTTCGGGATGATGGTATTCTTGCTCAAATTGACTTTCAGAAAGTGATTCGAAAAAAGCTACCCATCTTTGATGAATTCCTTTAAGCATTAAAATACTTGGGGAAACATCTGTGGATAAAGCATCCTCTAATTTTGCCCAATCAGATTCTGTATAATCTTTGATTTTTGGAGTTGACTCCAAAAATGCATGTTTTGATCTAAGATAAGCGTGTGAATGACTGTCAGCTAAATGGTGAACAACTTGAGCTATTGTCCATCCTCCCTCTCGATAGGGTCTTTTTAGTTCACTTTCTTTTAACCCCTCTACTTCTTGTTCAATAAGAGTCGGAAAGTTTTTTAAAACGCTTAAAACTTCTTTTTTTTCTTTGGATGAAGGTTGATTGGTTGTCCATTCGAATTTTCCAATTGGGTATCGAAGCAAAAAAAGATCATTTGTACTCATTTAATTAGTTTTGGGTTTTTTGAACATAAAAAAGAGACCAAAAAGAATCATCGGAATACTCAGCCACTGTCCTGTGGAAAGAATGGGAAGATAGGTTTCAAAACCACCTTGGCTTTCTTTGACGAACTCAACGATAAAGCGAATACCAAAAAGCGAAACAAAAAACAACCCAAATAAATAGCCTTCTTTTTGATTCTTTTTATTGTTGTAGAGATAACGCAGTAAAAAATAAAGCCCAATATAACCAATTGCTTCATAAAGTTGAGCAGGATGTCTTGGCGCAATTTCTCTTCTATTTATAAATACAACCCCAAAATTGTTGCCTGTATAATTCCCAACAATTTCTGAATTAAAGAAATTTCCAATTCGTACAAATGCTGCGCCAATACTTACTGGGATTACCAATCGATCTAAAATCCAAAAAAGGGGTTTATAAGTATATTTTTTTTGATACAAATACAAACCAGTGAAAATTCCAATAGAAGCTCCATGACTTGCCAAGCCTCTAAAACCTGTAAACTCATACCCTTCAATTAACCCGAACAATAAGCTTGTGTTTTCACGTTCTCGAATGGGAAGCAGAATTTCGATCAAATGATTTTGATAATATCCCCAACTGTAAAAAAAGACTTCTCCGAGCCGTGCACCCAAAAGGGTTGCAATAACTACATAAAAAAGTAAAGGTTCAATATACTCAACAGATACTTTTTCTTTCTTGTAAAGATTACTCATTATGTAATAACCTAAAGAAAAAGCGATTACAAACATAAGACTGTAATAGTGGATTCCAAAGCTACCGATTTTAAAAAGTGTTTCGGAGGGTGCCCATTGTATTTTAGAAAAAAGCATATTTATAATTATTGGTTGATTAAAAGTACTTGATTTTAATTGATTTTCCCAAACTTAAGGAACAGGATCATACCCTCCCTTAGACCAAGGGTGGCAGCTTAAAATCCTTTTGACTGTGAGGTAAAGTCCTTTGATGGGACCATGTTTTTCGAATGCTTCAAGTCCATATAGTGAACAACTGGGACTATACCGGCAACTTGCTGGTATTAAAGGAGAAATTACAGAACGATAAAATTTTATAAGAATGATAAAAGGGAAAATTAAAATTTTTTTCATGGAGGAACTTAAATTAAATACTAAAACTAGTTCCGTCTTTTTCATCCTTGAGTTGGATACCAAGTCCCGAAAGTTCATCTCTAATTCTGTCAGATGTTTCAAAATCTTTATTGTCACGAGCAATTTTCCGAAAATCAATAAGCATGTTTACAGTTCCTTCTAAAGCAGTATTTAAGTCTGATTTTTTTGATTTTCCAAATGATATTCCCATGATATCTTCTATGAAATTTTTCATTTTCCCAACTAATTTCAATTGATCGGATTTAGAAATGGATGCGGAACCATTATTTACTGAATTTATGAAACGAATAGCCTCAAAAAGTTGTGCGATCAACATGGGACTGTTAAAGTCATCGTTCATTGCTTTATAACTTAGCTCCTCCCATTTAGCTATATCGAATCCTTCGGTTTTAGTTGAAGAAGTTAATTGAGTCAACAATAAGTAACCTTCTTTAAGTTTATTGTAACCTTTTTCTGAAGCCAAGAGAGCATCTTCACTTAAATCCACAATACTTCTGTAATGTGCTTGTAAAAGAAAAAAGCGGATAACTTCTGGACTTAAGGGCTTTGTGAAAATTGAGTTTTCTCCTGAAAACATTTCCTCAGGTAAAATATTATTTCCTGTTGATTTAGCCATTTTTTGACCATTCAAAGTCAACATATTTGCATGAAGCCAGTAGTTGACAGGAGAATGCTCTGTAATACACTCAGCTTGAGCAATCTCACATTCGTGATGTGGGAACTTGAGATCCATTCCTCCGCCATGAATATCAAATTGATTGCCAAGATATTTTGTACTCATTGCAGTACATTCAAGATGCCATCCTGGGAAACCATCACTCCACGGAGAGGGCCATCTCATGATATGTCTTGGTTCTGATTTTTTCCAAAGAGCAAAATCTTGAGGATTTTTTTTATCACTTTGACCGTCAAGTGAGCGGGTATTATGAATAAGGTCTTCAATTTTTCTACCGCTTAATTTTCCGTAGCTATGTGTTTCGTTATACTTAAGAACATCGAAATAAACAGAACCATTGATTTCATAAGCAAATCCTTTTTTTAGAATCGATTTTATAATTTCAATTTGTTCAATAATATGTCCTGTAGCAGTAGGTTCAATACTCGGAGGAAGGTTGTTAAATTGAGCTAGAGTTTTGTGAAAATCTACTGTGTACCGTTGAACCACTTCCATTGGTTCAATGGCTTCAAGACGTGCTTTTTTTGCAATCCGATCTTCTCCTTCATCTGCGTCATTTTCTAAATGTCCAGCATCTGTTATGTTTCGTACATATCTAACTTTATATCCGATATGTTTTAGGTAGCGAAAGATCAGGTCAAAGGATATGAAGGTTCTGCAATTTCCTAAATGTACATTACTGTAAACTGTTGGTCCACAAACATACATGCCTACGTAATTTTTTGTAATTGGAGTAAAAACTTCCTTTTTACCACTTAAGGAATTGTAGACAGTAAGTTGCTGCATTAGAATTCTGTATCGAGTTTAATGTAATCCAAAAATTCTCGTTTAGTCTCATTATTTTTAAAAGCTCCACCAAATTCAGAAGTAATAGTACTGCTGCTAATATCTTTAATTCCTCTTGAATTCACACACAAGTGTTTTGCATCAATTACACAAGCAACATCTTCAGTACCTAAAACACTTTTTAGTTCTTTAACAATTTGAAGAGTAAGACGTTCTTGTACTTGGGGACGCTTTGCGTAATATTGAACAATTCGGTTCATTTTTGATAAACCAACAACTGTACCCTTTGAGATGTACGCTAAGTGAGCTTTTCCGATAATAGGGAGTAAATGATGCTCGCAGGTTGAATATAAAGTAATATTTTTTTCAACCAAAATCTCACCGTATTTGTAACTATTACTAAAAGTAGATGCTTTAGGTTTTTTCTTGGGGTGTAACCCTCCAAAAATTTCATCAACATACATTTTAGCAACTCTGTTTGGTGTACCTTTTAAACTATCGTCTGTCAAATCCATACCTAAAATATGAAGGATGTCAGCAACTTTTTCTTCAATTAATTCTATTTTTTCTTGATTACTAAGCTCAAAGGCATCTGGTCGAACAGGATTATCGGAACTACTTCCCACATGGTCATCACCATATGAATCAACAGCCTCTTCTAAGGAATTTTTTATTTTCATAGTGTTTTTTAAACTCCAGCAAAGATAAGCATTTATACTAAATATCATTAATCATACCAGATTTTAGATGCTTGCTTCAAATTATAATTTGAGTATGTAAGTAAATCTAAAATTTAGTTGGTCCTTTTTTAAGTTTATGGTATCGGTAAGTCCACTTGAAAATAGTTGTTGCTGGTCGTTAAAATCGCTACTTGCAATGCTGAAGTCCAGAGAACTTCCTCCGAAGTTAATACCCCCGCCAATACTCATGATGGAGCCACTATTATCAAAATTCTTTAAGAATGCGTTTTGTTTTACATATCCTGCTCTTAAACTGTAATTTCCGAAACGATATTCTCCACCAATTTTTAGAATGCCTTCGGTAGATAAATTGTTTTTTATTACATCGTTTTGATCTTGAAAGTAAGTATCGTTGGGTTCATTAAAATTTGCTGAATCATAATTTATTCGAGTATAATCAACACTAATCAATCCTTCTTTACCAAAAATATAAGCTAAACTTCCTGTGTATTTTGAAGGGGTTCTAAAACGATACTCTGGATATATGTTTATCACATTTGGTTCAACAGCGATATCTGAGCCATCATTGCTTGCAACAAATTGTTCGGTTTCTTCTATAATAGAAAACCAAGTTGGACTTTCATAACTTAATCCTAAACGCAACTGATCTGTTAATTTAGTAATAGCTCCAATTTGAAACGAAAATCCTTTTCCAAGGGTCAAAAGCTTGTTGTTAAAACGAAAAGAATTTAATGCAGAAGTATTGGAGTAATTGCTTTCATAAAAGTCAGTTTGCTCAATATATTCAAGGTTATATGAATTTAAATTAAGGCCGAAGTAATATTTTTTTTGATATTCTCCACTAAAGTTAAAGGCATATTTATTGATTCCCCCACTTCTTGAGGTTACATATTCATGAAAATATCCATTAGATGCTGGATTAACGGTGCTGTAGTATTCTGTGTTCAATGGCTCATCAAGATTGGCCTCAATCATATAAGATTGGTAACCCAAAAACCCTTGTTGTTCATCAAAGCCAAAATTTTCTCCTAAATATGAATACAACTCACTTATGCTTTCCCGTTGTGTTGTCTGAAAGTTTTCTAATGCTACTCCTTGCGCAAAATTTAGAAAATAGATATCAATTCCATTGGGATTATATCCTTCAGCTTCAAAAACGGAATTAAAGTTTGCCTTTTTTTGATAATCAAACGAAAAACTAATTTTTGACCATGGACTTACTTCTGAGTTTTTTAAAACGAATACAAAACCAAATTGATCAAAATCAAAATTATTGCTAGAAGTTTCAAAACCAGTATCGTAATAATTTGAATTAATTTTATTTCTACCCGAATTCATCGAAATACCAATTTGGGAGTGTTCAAAAACAGAACTGGATGCAGGGTTAACTTGAAGAGCACTTAAGTCTCCTCCAAGGGCCCCAAAAGCACCACCCATAGCTGTAAATCGAGCAGTACCATTAAGGTTTGGGGTACTATAACGAATAACATCCTCTAGACTTTGAGCATTCATAGAAGCGGTAAAAAAAATCAATAATATGGCTTTATGGAATTGATTCATAGGATAAATTTTTAGATGGAATTAAATATTTAGTTTCTTCTTGAACTTGAAGATCTTGAACCTGACGAGCGTGAACCTGACGAACGTGAGCTATAGCTAGATCTAGATGGAGAAGAGGCTCGATCAATAGTACTTCTTCTAGAACTATTGTAGTTGTTGTTTGAATTACTGTTACTACTTCTGTTGGAATTATAATTATTTGATTTCGAATATGCCTTTGGTTTGTAATAGTTTGGATCAGAAGAATTTCTTCTGGCTCGAGGATTTTTAACTGCTTGTTTGATTGAATTACCATTAGTCGTGGTAATGTATCGACGACTGTAGTTTCTTAAATTCTCCGCACTATTTCTTCTTACATTTACCCCATTTCGAGTCAGAGATGGAACTCTGATTGATGACTGATTTGTGGATCTAAGGGTTCCACCTTTTCTTGAAGAAACCGATGAGGTTCTTATGGGAGCAGAGGAACGTCTTGCACTATTTCCTCCTCTTCTCGAATTTGAATAGGATCTTCTTTTGGGTTGATATCGGTTAGCATAGCGATTGTAACGATTGTTATAAAACCTGTCATGGGGGTAAAATCTTCCATAGTAATAAGGATTGTAAAACCCAAAACCATAAGAAGGATATAAGGGATTAAAATATCCCCATCGATAGGGGTTATAAAAGTTATTAAATCTTCCATAAAACCCTCCACCATAAAAACCAAAACGAAAACCATTATTAAAAAAATAGGGGTCATATCCCAAGTATCCTAGGCTATAATCAATTGGAGATCCCACTAGGTAAATATTGGTTCTTTGAGGTGAACTTCCCCATTGTCCCTGACTTGAATTAGAAGCATTATTAGGTGAATTTGCACTGCTATAACTACCTGTATCCGTAAAATAGATATCCTCATTAGTGTCATCCCACATATATTCTTTTGACTTTTCATCAAAGTATTGAGAATAGCCAGAAGATTTTGGAGTTTCATTTTTTTGTACTACAACTTTTTGTTGGTCACTACCATAAATTCCATCTTCTGCGTAATAGGAGGTGGGTTGAAAACTCCCACATGAAAATAAAATGATAGAAAAAAAGATGCCTGTATTTATTCTGAGAATCGAAGCTAACTGAAAATTTTTCATAACATTTTATTTTAGTAGTCATAACAAAAGTAAAATAATTAGTTTTGCCATAACAAATGATTTAAAAATACTACATTCAAAATCTGTGCCAAAATAATGTCAAAGAAACTTACAAAGAGATCAGAAGATTACTCCAAATGGTATAATGAGTTAGTAACCAGGGCGGATCTTGCAGAGAATTCAGCTGTACGAGGGTGCATGGTAATTAAACCCTACGGTTATGCCATTTGGGAGAAAATGCAAGCAGAATTAGATTCGAAATTTAAGGAAACGGGACACCAAAATGCCTACTTTCCTCTTTTTGTTCCAAAAAATCTATTTGAAGCTGAGGAAAAAAATGCAGAGGGATTTGCAAAAGAATGTGCGGTAGTTACACATTATCGTTTGAAGAATAATCCAGAAGAGAAGGGAAAGTTAATGGTTGATCCAGAAGCAAAACTAGAAGAAGAACTTGTAGTTCGTCCAACTAGTGAAGCTATTATTTGGAGTACTTATAAAAATTGGATTCAATCCTACAGGGATTTACCTATACTGATTAACCAGTGGGCTAATGTGGTTCGTTGGGAAATGCGTACTCGCTTGTTTTTGAGAACTGCTGAATTTTTATGGCAAGAGGGACATACTGCTCATGCAACCCGACAAGAAGCTTTAGACGAAACTATTTTGATTAATGATATCTATGCCAATTTTGTAGAAAATTTTATGGCAATACCAGTCATCAAAGGTGTTAAATCTGAAAGCGAACGATTTGCAGGAGCAGAGCAAACCCATTGTATAGAAGCTCTGATGCAAGATGGTAAAGCTTTGCAGGCAGGAACTTCACACTTTTTGGGGCAAAACTTTGCTAAGGCTTTCGATGTAAAGTTTGCAAACAAAGAAGGAAAACTAGAACATGTTTGGGCTAGCTCTTGGGGTGTTTCAACTCGTTTGATGGGTGCCCTTATAATGACTCACTCAGATGATAATGGTTTGGTTTTACCTCCAAATTTGGCACCAATACAAGTAATTATTGTACCAATTTATAAAGGAGAAGAACAATTTTCGGCAATATCAGAGGTGGCTCAAGAAATTAAACAACAATTAGTTGATGCTGGTGTAAGTGTAAAATTTGACGATCGAGACAATGTTAAGCCAGGATATAAATTCAATGATTATGAACTCAAGGGAGTTCCTTTAAGAATAGCAATTGGACCAAAAGATTTAGAAAAAGATCAAGTAGAGCTGGCTCGAAGAGATACACTTTCAAAGTCTTTTATTTCAAAAGATTCTGTTGCAGTGGTAATTCCAAGCTTGTTGAAAGAAATTCAAGAAACATTATATACAAAAGCCACAAATTATAGAGACGAACACATTAGTGAAGTAAATGATTTTGAATCTTTTAAAGAAATCCTGAATTCAAAGGGGGGATTTATTTCTGCTCACTGGGATGGTACAGCAAAATCTGAGGAAGCTATAAAAAAGGCTACCAAAGCCACAATTCGATGCATTCCTAATAACACAAAACCCGAAGATGGCGTGTGTGTTTTTTCAGGGAACCCTTCTAAACAAAGGGTGTTATTTGCTAAAGCCTACTAATCAGTGCTCTCAAACATTCTTCTTTTGTGGATAAAAATAAATAAATAAATCAATAAAAATTTAAACGAAAAGGGTTGCATGGTATATTATTTCGTTTTAGATTTGCAACCATAAAAAAATGGCCCGTTCGTCTATCGGTTAGGACGTTAGGTTTTCATCCTAGAAAGAGGGGTTCGACTCCCCTACGGGCTACACATAAAAAAACAATATTTAGATGGCAAATCATAAATCTGCATTAAAGAGAATTAGATCAAACGACAAGAAGCGTTTGCGCAATCGTTTTCAACACAAAACAGCTCGAAATGCTGTCAAAAAACTCAAAGAGCTTACAAATCGTAAAGAAGCTGATGTTTTGTTAAAAACAGTTATCTCTATGTTAGATAAACTATCTAAGAAAAATATTATTCATTCCAACAAAGCAGCTAATTTAAAGTCTAAGCTAACCAAACATGTTTCTGCATTGTAATAGAATGTTATTATTTCATAAAAAAAAGTGCTATTTTTTTAATAGCACTTTTTTTTTGAATTGACATTAAATTATGCATTCATTGAAATCAAAAATTCTTCATTGTTTTTTGTTCTTTTAAATCGATCGTTTATAAATTCCATCGCTTCAACGGGATTCATATCAGCAAGGTATTTTCGCATAATCCACATACGTTGAACTGTGTTTTCATCTAAAAGAATGTCATCTCTTCTTGTACTTGAAGAGATTAGATCAATAGCAGGGAAAATACGTCTGTTAGAAATTTTTCGATCCAACTGTAGCTCCATATTGCCAGTACCTTTAAATTCTTCAAAAATAACTTCATCCATTTTTGATCCAGTTTCTGTAAGAGCAGTTGCTATTATTGAGAGTGATCCCCCTTTTTCAATATTTCGTGCAGCTCCAAAGAATCGTTTTGGTTTATGAAGAGCATTGGCATCTACACCCCCACTGAGAATTTTTCCTGATGCTGGTTGTACGGTGTTGTATGCACGAGCTAAACGTGTAATAGAATCTAAAAGAATCACTACATCATGTCCGCACTCAACTAATCGTTTTGCCTTTTCTAGAACAATATTAGCTACTTTCACGTGTCTATCGGCAGGTTCATCAAAAGTTGAAGCTACAACTTCTCCTTTAACGTTTCTCTGCATATCGGTTACCTCTTCTGGTCGTTCATCAATCAGTAGAATTATTTGATAAACTTCAGGATGGTTAGCAGCGATTGCATTTGCAATGTCCTTAAGTAACATTGTTTTTCCAGTTTTTGGTTGGGAAACAATCATTCCTCGTTGCCCTTTTCCGATAGGAGAGAAAAGGTCGATGATTCGAGTTGAAATGGTGCTTTGTTTTTCTGCAAGAATAAATTTTTCTTGAGGGAAAAGCGGCGTTAGATGTTCAAATGAAACACGATCACGAACTACTTTGGGATCAAGACCATTAATTTTATTGATTTTAATTAATGGAAAATATTTTTCTCCCTCTTTTGGAGGGCGAACAGTTCCCAGTAAAGTATCTCCCGTTTTTAGACCAAATAAACGGATCTGGGATTGAGATACATAAACATCATCGGGAGAAGATAGGTAATGATAGTCCGATGATCTTAAAAATCCATATCCTTCAGACATGATATCCAATACACCTTCAGAATCAATTATCCCATCAAATTCATAATCGGGTTCACGGTATCTGTTACGCTTGTCTTTATTGTGATTAGGTTCTCCGTTTTTGTTTTTGTAGTTAGGGTTGTTATTTTTTCTTTGTTTTTGATTTGGATTGGAGTTTTGCTTTGGGTTTTGTTTTTGATTGGGATTTTTATTCTGATGCTTATCATTTCGAACATCAATTTTACTTTTTTCTTTGGTAGGGTCTTGTTTTTTATTTTCTTCGGCTTGGTTTGTTTGCTCCGAATTGTTTTTGTCAACTCCAGTAACTGGTTTTTTTATCTTAGGTTTTGCTTCAGTTGCATTTTTTTCTGGAGCATTAATTGGAGTAGGGGTAGTATTTTTTATGGATTCAGGATTCGAAGATATGTGATCAATGATTTGATAAATCAAATCCATTTTTTTGAGACCAGTGATTCTTTTTACACCTATAGACTTGGCAATACCCTGTAAGTCGGGTAACTTTTTACTTTTTAATTCTGAAATTTCGTACATTTTTTTTGAAAAATTCACTTATCGAAGTGGATTACCTGATAAGTATGATGTTTTAAGTATGTATATTATGAAGAGCAATCCAATTGAGTTTGCACGATTGCTTCAACAATATTACAAAAAAAATATAACCCCCGACAAAAAATTTTTAATTTTGAAAAAAAATATAATGCTGCAAAGAATTCAATCTTTATTTCTTTTAGGTTACGTCATCACCATATTGGGATGCTTTTTATTTTTCCCAATTGGTTTTAAGATTGAATCTGAGCAAATTCTATGGAGTATAAGTAACCTCCCTTACATATTTATTATACTAGCGGGAGTTAATATTTTTCTTTTTTCGAGGCGAAAAATTCAAATCTCAATGAATATTATTTTGTTGTTTTTTTCTGTTGGCTACGAAATTTTGGTTTTCAATGAAATTTATGACCGAATTGATAATCAGTTACAATTTATTGTTTTACGTTTTTTATTGGCTCTAACAAGTTGGTTGATGTTAATATTTGCAAATAAGTACATTCGAAAAGATGAGGCTTTAATAAGATCTATGGATCGGTTACGCTAATTTTTCATAACACCCCGCTGCCCGAGTTCTATTGCTTCTAAGTTTTGTACTTCATCTCCATTGATTTCAAAACTTAGCATTGTTCTTATTTTGTGGAACCCTTGTACTCCTGCAGCTCCTGGATTCATATGTAAAAGTTTATACTTTTTATCTTGCATAACTTTTAGAATATGTGAATGTCCGCAAATGAATAGCTTTGGGGTTGATTTACTGAACAGTTCTTTTATTCTGGGAGTGTAGCGTCCAGGATACCCGCCAATATGTGTCATAAGCACAGAAACTTGTTCACAATAAAATTGTTGAAATTCTGGAAAGCTTGCTCGAGTATCTTTTCCATCAATATTTCCATAAACAGCTCTCAGGGGTTTTAGCTCTTCAATTTGATCAGTAACATCAAGGTTCCCAATATCTCCAGCATGCCATACCTCGTCTGCTTTCTGAACGTAACTTAATATTCGTTTATCTATGTAACCGTGGGTATCCGATAAGAGTAAAATTTTTTTCAAAATATAGTAGTTGGTTTGATGAGTTGAATTTTTGACAGCTATTTTGATAAGGAAAACCTCTTGACTTGTTTTGCAATTTACTCCAAATAATTACTACTGTTAAATTCTTTTTATAATAAACCTAGGAAACTTGTTCTTATGTAATAATGTCTGATTGTGTCTTACCTTGAATAAACTTTCCCATCTCTTGTTTTTCTGATACCTTTGCAACAAAGAATATAAGTGCGCTATTTTATTAATTTATCTTATTTAGGAACCTCATTTCATGGATGGCAATGCCAGCCCAATGCAATAAGTGTTCAGGAAGTTTTGGAAAAAGCGCTAACCACGGTTCTTCGGTCTCCTATAAAAATTACAGGAGCAGGGAGAACAGATACTGGTGTTCATGCTCGGTTAATGGTAGCCCATTTTGACGCAGAAATTCCTGTTAAAACTTTTGATAACCTTGTTTATCTTTTGAATCAATACCTCAAATCTGATGTTGTGATTCTGTCAATAGTTCCTGTAATAGATGAAGCACACGCACGATTTGACGCTACGTTGAGAACTTATGAATACCATATTGTTTCAAAAAAAGACCCTTTTACCAGAGGTCTTGCTTATTTTTTTAGAGAGCCGCTTGATATACCGTTGATGAATGAAGCTGCTGAGTTGCTAATGACCTTTAAAGATTTTCAAGCTTTTTCTAAAACCAATACAGATGTAAAAACCTATTTATGTGATATAAGTAGTGCAAGTTGGAAGCCAGAAGGAGTCGGTTATGTTTTTACGATAACAGCAAATCGTTTTTTGCGTAATATGGTTCGAGCCATAGTAGGAACCCTTCTTGACGTAGGAATGCACAAAATTACTTCCGAAGAATTAAAAATGATTGTAGAAAGTAAAGAAAGAAGTAAAGCAGGATTTTCTGTTCCAGCTCATGGTTTGTATCTTACAGACATTCAGTATCCTAAAAACATATATGTAAATAATGGCTAAAGTAGGTGGTAAAATTTTTGATTTGAATCTTTTAAGTCGACTTATGGCTTATTCTAAGCCTTATCGCTTTACCTATTATTTTGTTTTAATTTCGGCAATATTTTTATCGATTTTTTCTACCCTTACCCCATATTTATTAAAAATTGTTGTTGACGATTACATTACTCCTAAGGATTATGATGGGCTCTTGTTTTTTTCTTTCTTAATGTTGTTGGCATTGATATTAGAAGTCATTTTTCAGTTTGTATTCATTTATTATGCAAATTGGCTAGGACAAATGATTGTTAAAGACTTAAGAGTAGAATTATTTCAAAAACTAATCCGCTTCAAAATGGCTTATTTTGACACATCAGCAGTAGGTAGACTGGTTACCCGTTCTGTCAGTGATATTGAAACAATAGCGAGTATTTTTAGCCAAGGGTTGTTTATGATTGTAGCTGACTTGTTGAAAATGTCTGTGGTAGTTGTTATTATGCTTTCGGTAAATTGGAAATTATCACTCATAGTCTTCTCAGTTCTCCCTGCTATTTTATATGCTACTCGTGTATTTCAAAAGTCCATGAAAAAGGCTTTCGAAGAAGTTCGTAAACAGGTTGCAGAACTGAATACATTTGTTCAAGAACGAATTAGCGGGATGAAGATTGTTCAGCTTTTTAATCGTGAAGCCATAGAGCAAAAAACCTTTATGCAGATTAACGAAAAGCATAAAAATGCTTGGTTACATACCGTATGGTTCAATTCCATTTTTTTTCCAGTAGCAGAAATTTCTACATCTGTTACTATTGGTTTATTGGTATGGTACGGTGGATTGAATGTAGTTGCTGGAGACGGAGTTTCTTTGGGGATTATTTTTCTATTCATTCAGCTTTCTCAGATGTTATTTCGACCTCTTAGGCAGATTGCTGACAAGTTCAATACACTGCAAATGGGAATGGTGGCTGCAAGTCGAGTATTTGTAATTTTAAAAACAGAAAGCCAGATTGAGGATAAGGGAACCTTCTCACCAGACAAAATGTTGGGCCAAATTGATCTTGAAGACCTTCATTTCTTTTATATAGAAGATGAAGAAGTGCTCAAGGGAATAAGTTTGAAAGTAAATCCTGGAGAAACAATTGCAATAGTTGGGGCAACAGGGGCAGGAAAGTCAACAATAATAAATTTACTCTCCAGATTTTATGAATTTAGTGCTGGAGACATCAAAATAGACGGTGTATCCATTCGAGATTATCATTTAAAAGATTTGAGAAAACACGTAGCCGTTGTATTTCAGGATGTTTTTCTTTTTGCAGATACTATTTTTAATAATATAACTCTTTATGATCCTCAAATATCTCTGAAGCAAGTTGAGGATGCTGCGAAAAAAATTGGGGTACACGAATTCATTAACTCCTTGCCTGGAGGGTATCAATACAATGTAAAAGAGCGTGGAGTTATGTTGTCCTCAGGTCAACGTCAATTAATCGCATTTCTCAGAGCATTTCTTTCAAATCCAACTATATTGATTTTGGATGAAGCAACTTCATCGGTTGATTCTTACTCTGAGGAATTAATTCAGAACGCAACAGAAACTATTACAAAAGATAAAACTTCAATTATCATAGCACATCGTTTGGCTACTATTCAAAAAGCAGATCGAATTGTAGTGATGGATCAGGGAGAAATTGTAGAAATTGGAACTCACAAGGAACTTTTGGATAAAAAAGATGGATATTATCAAAAACTACACCGAGTCCAATTTTATGACTTACAATCTTAGTAAGCTAAATCTTCAATTAAGATTCTTTTTAATTTATCTGCTGAAGAAAAATTAATAAACTCTCCATTTTTAATGTAGGTGATTTGTCCTCTTTGTTCAGAGATTACTATGACTACAGCATCAGTTTTTTCCGAGATTCCTGCACCAGCTTTATGTCTCAATCCATATCGTTTTGAAATTGTCGTGGATTCTGAAACGGGGAGTACTACACGAGTTGCAGTGATGGTATTGTCTTTGATTATAATTGCACCATCATGTAGGGGGCTGTTTTTAAAGAAAATGGTTTCTAAAATTTGAGAGGAAAGACTGATATTCGTTTTATCTCCTGTATTTGTTAAAAAATCGAGAGAATTGGAGCGTTCTATTACAATGATTGCCCCTGTTTTTTCACTAGCCATTTTTTCACATGCACTTGTGAGAAGAGAAACATCTAATCGTACAACACTGTTTTCTTGACCTAAGAAATTAAAATATCGAATCAAACTTCTTCTACTAGTGTAATTTGTTGAACCAAGAAGCAAAAGAAATTTTCGAATTTCTTGTTGAAATACTACGATAAGCGCAAAGAAACCAACACTTATAAATTTCCCAAGTATATTACTCAAAACATCCATATTCAATGCATCAGTGAGTACCCAAATTAGATAAACGATAACAATACCTAAAAATATATTTATGGCTACAGTTCCTTTGACAAGCTTGTATAAATAGTAAAGTAATACTGCTACCAATATGATATCGGTTACATCAATAAAGCTGATTTTTAAGAAGTCTAAGTCTAGCACTGGGTTGAGGTTTTTGTAAAATTAGAAAAACTATTGAAGTGCTTCTAATAAATAAACACATTCTTTTGCTTCTTTGACATCATGTACCCTAAGTATCCGTGTTTTTTTTGAAAGAGCAATCGTATGGAGTATACTTGTCCCGTTGAGAGCTGAAGAAGCATCTATACCAAGTTTTTTATAAATCATAGATTTTCTAGAGATACCAACAAGGATTGGGGTATTCAGACATTCAAAAGTTTCTAGCTTTTTCAGGATTTTATAATTATTAGGAATGGTTTTACCAAAACCAAATCCTGGGTCAATTATTACATCATTGATGCCAGCTGAATGCGCTTCTTTTATTTTTTCAGAAAAAAAATAAATTAATTCATCAATAATATTCTCATAGGTGGGGTTTTGTTGCATTGAAGTTGGAGTACCTTGCATGTGCATTGCAATATAAGGGACTTGATATTTTCCAACTGTTCTTAGCATTTTGGAATCGAGATTTCCAGCTGAAATATCATTTACTAGAGCTGCTCCAAGATCCAAAGCCCTTGCCGCAACATTGGACCTAAAGGTGTCAACGGAGCAGAGAGTCTCTGGAAACTCTTTTAAAACTCTTTCAAGAGCTGGGAGCAAGCGTTTGAGTTCTTCCTCTTCCGAAATTTTCTTTGCACCGGGTCTTGAACTGTAAGCTCCAATATCTATAAAGTCTGCACCCTCAGAAATCATTTTCTCACATTGTCTTAGTGCACCATCATTATCATTAAACTTTCCGCCATCAAAAAAAGAGTCGGGAGTAAGGTTCAGAATTCCCATTATTTTGGGCCTTGACAAATCAACAAGCGTACCCTTGCAATTAATGCTCATCGCATGTTTAGTATTCATGAATAACTTTTTTAGGAATATTTGAAAGACTAAATAAATTAAACGAAATTTACACATATTTGCGATACTTATGAAATCTACTCAAGCACATTATCAACAAATCACAGAAAACTGTAAAGAATTATTTATCAATAAGATGAGTGATTATGGTGCTGCATGGAGAATTCTTAGATTACCGTCACTTACGGATCAAATCTTTATTAAAGCTCAACGAATCAGAAGCATACAAGATAAAGAAAAGCAAAAAATCGAGGAGGGACAGGTAAGTGAATTTATTGGGATTATCAATTATTCCTTGATGGCTTTGATTCAATTGGAACTTGGAATAGCTGATCAACCTGATTTGAACCCAAAAGAGGTACTTGCACTATATGAAAAACATTTAGCCGAAACCTATCAACTCATGTTGGATAAAAATCATGATTATGGAGAAGCTTGGAGAGAAATGCGAGTTAGTTCTTTAACCGATTTGATTTTACAAAAACTCTTGAGAGTAAAACAAATTGAAGACAATCGAGGAAAAACTCTAGTGAGTGAAGGAATTGATGCAAATTATCAGGATATCATCAATTATGCTGTTTTTGCTTTGATTCATCTGGATTCTTAAAATATGGTAAGGTTTGTTATTGAAAAATTTATTAGTGGAATCTTAACCCTTTTTGGTGTAGCAACTGTTGTTTTTTTCTTATTCAATGTACTTCCGGGAGATCCAGCTCAGATGGTTTTAGATCAAAACGCTACCGAACAACAGCTTTTAAAGGTTAAAAAAAAATATGGGTTTGATTTGCCTATTGGAACTCAATATTTACTTTATTTGAATGACCTTTCACCTCTTTCTTTTCATTCGAAAGAACCCGATGCTTTTAGTTTTTATAAAAAAGATCAATATGGAGGCTATCGAATTTTATCCTTTTCAAAAGTTGACGTTATTTTCAAAGTTCCCTTCTTGAGAACATCTTATCAACGTCAAGGAAAAAATGTAGGCACAATTATAACTGAAACACTTCCAAACACAATGGTTTTAGCAATTGCATCCATTGGGATTGCAATAATTTTTGGCCTTTTCTTTGGTATTGTTTCGGGAGTATACAAGGGTACATGGATTGATACTTCAATTCAAATAATCAGCACCCTTGGAATGAGTATCCCCTCTTTTTTTAGCGCAATTCTTTTTTCATGGATTTTTGGGTATTTGTTATTTGAGTTCACCAATTTGAATATGACAGGTAGTCTCTTTGAATTGGATGATTATGGAGATCAGGTAGATTTACAATTCAAGAATTTGATTCTCCCTGCCTTTGTATTGGGAATTCGTCCCATAGCAGTAATTGTTCAATTGGTTCGAAGCGGTCTAATTGAAGTGTTGTCACAAGATTATATTCGTACAGCAAAAGCAAAAGGATTGTCTCAACAAGCAATAATTTACAGGCATGCACTCAAAAATTCATTGAATCCGGTCATTACAGCTGTATCGGGTTTTTTTGCATCCATGCTCGCTGGGGCTGTCTTTGTCGAATATATTTTTGGGTGGCGTGGAATAGGAAAAGAAATTGTTATCGCTTTAAACACATTAGATATTCCTGTAGTGATGGGATCTGTTCTTATCATATCAACTTTATTCATATTAATCAATATCTTTGTAGACTTGCTTTACGTGGTTATTGATCCACAGGCAAAACCATTTTAAATTAATCTAAAAAAAGAATATGCGTACTAAAATTGTAGCTGGAAACTGGAAAATGAATAATGATCAAAATGAAACAATTGCTTTGATAAATGCACTAAAATCTCAAGACAGTTTTGGCAACACACGTGTCATAATTGCCCCTTCATTTGTTCATTTAGCTCAAGCTGTATCTTTAACAAATGATTGCGAAATTGAAGTTTCAGCACAAAACATGCACGAAGCTAAATCAGGTGCTTATACGGGAGAAATATCCTCTACAATGTTATCAAGTATTGATATTCGAACGGTAATTTTGGGACATTCAGAAAGAAGAGCTTATTTCGGTGAAAATGATGACACACTATCAGAAAAAGTTGTCAATGCCTTAGATCATGATTTGGAAATTATCTTTTGTTTTGGAGAAGAACTCGAAGACCGTAAATCTGGTAATCATTTTGAAGTTGTAAAAGCGCAAATAAGTAATGTTTTGTTTCAATTAAAAGTAGCAGATTGGTCCAAAATAATTTTGGCTTACGAACCTGTTTGGGCCATTGGAACTGGTGAGACTGCCTCGCCGGATCAAGCTCAAGAAATGCATGCATTTATAAGAAATTTAATCCAAGGTCAGTATGACGCTGAATTGGCAAATGAAACTTCTATTCTTTACGGTGGGAGTGTAAAACCTGGAAATGCTCAAGAGATTTTTTCAAAACTAGATGTAGATGGGGGTCTTATTGGGGGAGCAGCGCTAAATGCAGCTGACTTTACTACAATAATCAAATCCATATAAATGTCAAAACCATACATTCAAATTTTATTTAAGCTTAAACCTCTTCAACCTGCCTGTGAGATTCTTGTGGCAAAACTGGCTGAGGTCGGGTTTGAGAGTTTTGTAGAGTTGGATGATGGACTAGAAGCATATATTCCAGAAGGGGATTGGAAGAAGAATTTATTTGATAACATATCTTTCATCCAAAAATCTGAATACGACATCCAATATACCCAAGAAACAATTGCTCCTAAAAATTGGAATGAGGTTTGGGAGTCAGATTTCAAACCCATTGTGGTAGATGAGCGCTGTGCTGTACGGGCAACATTTCATGAACCAATAGCTACTGAATATGAATTAATTATTACTCCAAAAATGAGCTTTGGTACAGGACATCACCAAACCACCCATATGATGTTAAAGTATCTTTTGGATACGGATATACAGGGTAAATCGGTTTTGGACATGGGATGTGGAACAGGAGTCTTGGCCGTATTAGCTGAAAAGAAAGGAGGAGGCCCTATCGATGCTATTGATATTGAACCATGGTGTTATGAAAACACTAAAGAAAATGCCTTATTGAATAACTGTAAGTCAATTCATGCTCATCAAGGAGATTCAAGTTTGCTGGTTGATAAAAAGTATGATGTGATTATTGCAAATATTAACAAAAATGTATTAATTGACGACATTTCAGTATATTCACTTTGTTTAAATCCCGAGGGAACGCTTCTTTTGAGTGGTTTTTATACCTCTGACCTCAAAGACATTCAGAATTCTTGTATCGGCGGTCAGTTGGAGTATGTTTCACATCTTGAAAAACAAAATTGGGTTGCAGCAAAATTTAGCAAAAGATAAAATGGATTTAAATCCTGAAGAACAAGATATAGGGGAGGTTGATGTACTTACATCAAAAGAATATCAAATTATTCTGTACAATGATGATGTAAATACTTTTGATCATGTCATCAATTGTTTGATTCGATATTGTGATCATACCCTTGAACAGGCTGAGCAATGCGCCTATATTGTTCATTACAAAGGGAAGTGTGTAGTAAAAACAGGTTCCTTTCAGGATTTAGAACCTCGATGTACCTCCCTGCTTAAAGCTGGTTTGTCTGCTGAATTAGTTTAAAAAGTTTTGTAAAAACTCAACTTTTTGAGTCAATTAATAAAGGTTTAACTGAGTATCAAAGTCTTTTTAAACTGATGGATTTTATGTATTTTACACAAAAATTAAGTTTAAATTAAATTATAAAATTAAGACTGTTTATTGTCTTAGTCATATTCTATCTAACGCACCGGATAAGTGCATAAAACAAAATAAAAATGAGTGAAAGTATTCATCAATTTATCACCAATGACCTTTCTGGAAAAGATTTTGATTTAGGATCTTTAAAAGGTAAAAAAGCAATGATTGTTAATACAGCTTCAAAATGCGGGTTGACCCCTCAATACAAGCAGCTACAGGCAATGTATCAAACTTATGAATCTGAAGGGTTTATTATCATTGGTTTTCCTGCGAATAATTTTATGGCACAAGAGCCTGGGTCGGACACTGAAATTGCAGATTTTTGTGAAGCTAATTACGGAGTAACTTTTCCGATGATGTCAAAAATCGATGTCGTAGGAGAGGAGATGCACCCTATTTATAAGTTCTTAACTCAAAAAGAAAAGAATGGAGTAATGGATTCAAAAGTAACATGGAATTTTCAAAAATATTTATTGAATGAAGAAGGGATTTTAGAAAAAGTAATCGATCCCCGAACATCTCCAGATGATCCCGAAGTAATCGATTGGATCACAAGTAAATAATATAGAATGAAAAAGAGTAAAGTCCAAACGATTTGCGTTCATGAAGGACAGTTGGTAGATGAGCAACATAAGGGTGCAATTTCTCCCCTTTATATGGCTACAGCCTATGCCTATGATGGGGTCGAAATAAACCGCTATCCACGTTATTTCAACACGCCCAATCAAGTAGGATTAGCAAAAAAAATAGCAGCCTTAGAAGGAGCAGAGCAGGGATTGATTTTTGGGTCGGGAATGGCAGCAGTTTCTACAGCTTTATTATCTCATCTCAGGGCTGGAGATCATGTAATTCTTCAAGAAGACTTGTACGGAGGCACAACGAATTTGGTGGTCGAAGAATTTAATAAGTTTGGGATTGAATATTCGTTTACCAAAGGACTGAAAAAAGATGATTTTGAGGTTTTGATTAAAAAGAACACTCGGGTAATTTATTTGGAAACACCCAGTAATCCTTTGATGAAAATTGTTGACCTAGAAGCAATTGCATTCTTGGCACGTTCAAAAGGACTGATTACCATGATAGACAACACCTTTGCATCTCCAATCAATCAGAATCCGATAACATTTGGTATTGATGTTGTAATTCACAGTGCTACCAAATATTTAGGAGGGCATAGCGATATATTGGCTGGTGTGGTGGTAGGCTCAGAAAAGCAAATGAATCTTGTTTTTCAAATGGCAAAAAACTTGGGAGGAAGTTTAAGTGATTATACGGTTTGGCTTTTAGAAAGGAGTATCAAAACCTTATCCCTACGAGTGCATGCTCAAAATCAAAATGCCTTAGAATTGTCAAGGTTTTTACAAGGAAAATCTTCTGTAGATGCAGTTTATTATCCAGGGCTTGAAAGTCATCCTGACCACAATTTAGCCAAAACCCAAATGAAGGGTTTTAGCGGAATGTTCTCTTTTGAATTGAATACATCTTATGGCTTGGATGTTTTTCAGCAAAATTTAAAACTCATTAAACCTGCTATGAGTCTTGCAGGTGTTGAGAGTACCTTAACAATTCCTTGCAAAACATCTCACAGTCTTTTATCGCCAGAAGATCGATTAGCACAGGGTATTCAGGATAATTTAATACGTTTTTCCTCAGGGATAGAGCATGTGGAAGACTTAAAAGAAGACATCAATAGTGCTTTAAAAAAATCAAAGAAATGAAGGTAGATATTTTAGCTTTTGGCGCACATCCTGATGATGTTGAACTGGGTTGTTCAGGTAGTATTTTATCGTCAATTGATGAGGGTAAAAGTGTAGGTATTGTAGACTTGACACGAGGAGAGTTGGGAACCCGAGGTGATTTAAAAACTCGAGATAGAGAAGCTAAAAATGCTGCTGCAATTTTGGGGGTTTCTTTCCGTAAAAACTTAGGCTTTAGAGACGGTTTTTTTGTCAATGATGAAACTCATCAACTTGAGATAATTAAACTCATACGAACGCATAAGCCCAATGTGGTTTTATGCAATGCAGTTGATGACCGCCATATTGATCATCCCAAGGGAAGCAAGCTCGTTAGTGATGCATGTTTTTTATCGGGATTAATCAAAATTGATACCCAACAAGAGGTTTGGAGACCCAAGCAAGTTTATCACTACATTCAGTGGAAAGATATTGAGCCGGATTTTGTGGTTGATATATCCCAATTTATAGACCAAAAAATGGAAGCAATAAAGGCATACAAAAGCCAATTTTTTGATGCAAGTAATAAAGCTCCTCAAACTCCCATCAGTAGTCAAAACTTTCTAGATAGTGTTCGTTATCGTGCTCAGAATTTGGGAAGATTAGCTGGAGTAGATGCAGCAGAGGGTTTTACCACCGAAAGAGTAGCTGGAATACAGTCCTTTAACAATTTGTTTTAAATTTTTTTTTTTGGCTTTGGAGAGGTCGAAAAAAGTATTAAATTTGCCGCACAAACGGTGGTTGTAGCTCAGTTGGTTAGAGCGCCTGATTGTGGTTCAGGAGGTCGGCGGTTCGAGACCGCTCTTCCACCCTTATAAAGAGATAGTTAATGCTGTCTCTTTTTTTTTAGGGTAACAAATGGGGTAACGAATCATTCTATTTTCTTGACAGTTCACTTCTAAATTTATAGTACTCAATTGGCTTTACTCTTTGTCTTTTAATTTAAAAGAAGTAACTGAAACTAATGAAGAGGATATGCCAATGATTTAGTAGACATAGCTTGTAAAAAACGAACACTTTAAGCCTGTATTCAACAATCTAGAATAAAAAATAAACTGTTTTATTTATTTGTTAAAGTTAATTAGTGCAGTTTTACATCTAAAAAAGCAGCTTATAAATGTTTAAACTTATTAATAGTTTGATTTATGATTTAGTTATTTAGTTTAGAGTTTTAATTTAAAATATCTAGGAGTAATTTTAAGTATCTAATTAACCTCCTCCCACCAAAGGTACAACACAACACCCACTAAAGTCAAGCTTTTTTTATTTTAGTTATTGAACATAATTAGTTAATAACACATCTCCATTAATACTTAAAAAGACCTGAATCACTGAAGATGATATACCTGTTATTGAACTGTAATAGTTCCATACATCCCATTGTGAGCTGAACATTGGTAGTAATATGTTCCAGCCGTTGCCGGTGTCCAAGTTACGATTCCGTTTACGAAACGTTTTATATTATTATTTTCAATTTTGATTATTACTACTTCCTGCTCCGGAGACGATGATGGAGGGACAGGTGACTGCTTAGTTTGTGATAAAGCATATTTAAAAACTTATGATAATGGTGAACTTATATCAACTCAAGAATTAACTTGGGAAGAAAATTTGGTGATTTTAGGCTTAGACGGTTTCTGTGTGGGTACTGATCTTTATAGGGAAACAACAATCAACAAAGCAATGCTCGAGGTTTATAAAGTTCAATATGAAAATGAAAGTTCTAATTGTTATTTTAATTAATAGATCAGAACCCCAGCATCCAAAAAAATATTTTAACTAAACCTATTTTAATATCATTCATTTTTTGATTGTAATTTAAATTCATTCTTAAAGATAACTTTGGTAATTTAGATTAAAATTAATGCTATGATTCAATCCACAAATGCATGTATTAATTGTGAAAACTTAACAGCAGAAATAAATTGTTCTGTTCATAACCTAACTACAGAACTAGATAATGTATGCGACGATCACAATTTCAAAAGAACAATAACAAGAAATTCAAGTTGTAATAACTGTAATCATTACAAAGCTGTGGGTTGTCCTAATCCTACTTCAGCTTCCGACGGAATGCTTTGCTTTTCGTGGTCATAGCCCAAAAATACTTTTTAAAAAAAAGGGTCAATAAAAATTGACCCTTTTTTTATATCCAATGGTCAATAATTCTTATATTTGCGGTAATTTTAATCGTTATTTTAAATTAATCTAAATAAGTTTTGGGTTTTACTTATTTATTAGTTTATATTTGTTCAAATTAATTCTTATTTAGATTAATTAAAAATAATATAAAATGACAAAAATGTATTTATTTATATTACCGCTGCTACTTTTTAACTGTACTAAAACAGAAATTGAAGAAGTCATTAAAGAAGTCGAAGTAGAACGAATCGTAACAAATACCGTAATTGAGACGGTAACGGTAACCAGCACTGTAGTAATTGCACCAGAGGAGTATTCCTTTACACGAAATGGTGTATCTACAGTTTACTACACTGGGCAAGCTGCACGTTTGAAGATGGCTACCGAACTGAAATCAGCTATGAATAATCTTTCTTCAACCCAAATTGGGATAGATAAAATGTTTAATCAAGGAAAAGGGTTTAGCGACTCTTCTTTAGATGCCTCAGGAAAAAAAGTTGGAAATAAAACTGCCGCCTCTCCTATTGCATCTGCTACAGTAAAACCCCTGTTTGACGAATGGATAACTGAATTTACATCTGTAGTCATTCCTGCTATAAATAATGACATAACAGCATCTTCAGGTATAGATGGATCATATACAGAGGCAGATGGATCACGAACAGTAAAAGTGAATGCTAAAGGATTTGAATTAAATCAAATTTTTTCGAAAGGATTAATAGGAGCTTTACAAGTAGATCAAATTGTCAATGGATACCTCTCTTTTTCAAAACTTGATGGTGCAAGACAAGATCATGAAGATGATGTTTACGCCTATACCTATCCTGGCCAAGCTGAACCCTCTATTACCAAAATGGAACATTATTGGGATGAAGGATTTGGTTATTTGCAAGGCCTAGATAATCAATTTGCATCGGGTCTCGGTGATCCCTCTACAGGAAAAGATACGGCTAATTTAAATTATTATCTAAATAAAGTCAACAAACAAACCAATGAAGCAGGAATAACTGATCGCATATACAAGGCATTCACAATTGGAAGAGCAGCAATTACTGCTAAGGACTATGATGAGCGAGATCGTCAAGCAACAATTATTGCCTCAGAACTTTCTAAAGTTATTGGCTACAAAGCTCAATCTTACTTGAGAGACGCTGCTGAAGATATCGAAAATGGAGATTGGGCGGATGCATTACATGCTTTGTCTGAAGCTTATGGATTCATATTGGGGTTACAATTTACTAAAGCTACAGATGGAGCTCCTTACCTAACTAATCAAGGGGTTAACGAACTACTCAATGAACTATCTGCTGGGACAGGTGGATTTTGGGAAAGAACTCCTGACGAATTAACAGCTATGGCTGACCAATTAGAACAAATTACGGGTTTAAGCTCAGAATAAACAAAGAAAACACCTAACCTAGCAAGTTCATCCTTGCTAGGTTAATATTAGTAAACGTAAAGAAAAAAATGAAGAAATCAATCTATTTCAAACTTGTAATACTATTATTGATTTTTCAGGGCTGTTCGGGTGATTCAGATACAATCGAAATCATTGAAAAAACTGATCAATCAAATGTGAGCGACAACAACAGCAAGTCCACAGCTGAATTTGATCGTTCAAGCATGCTCAGTTTTTGGGCAGATAGCATCATACTCCCTTCAATAATTGGTTTTGAAAATGAATTGAATATCTTCAATGAAAATGTAGCAAATTTTACCGCTAACCCAAATGCAAATAACCTATCGCTGTTGCGTGAGCAATGGCTGACGACTTACAAAAAATGGCAATACGTTGAAATGTTTGATATGGGCGTTGCTGAAGAAATTTTTTTTAAAAATCGGATGAATATTTTCCCGGCCAATGTAGAACGCATAGAACGTAATATCAAAAATCAAAAATTTAATTTTGACGAATCAGCAAATTTTGCAGCTCAGGGATTCACAGCTCTCGATTATTTGTTGTTTGGTGTTGAACAGGAAGATGATACAATCCTTACAAAATATTCCGATTCGAGTTTAAATTACGATGACTATTTGATTCAGGTTACATCAAAAATGCTAGAGCTAACTGTTTTAGTAAAAGCACAATGGGAAGGTGATTATAGAGATAGTTTTGTGCAATCAACCGACAACAATGCAACCTCAAGTATCAACATGATGCTCAATGACTTTGTCTATTACTTCGAAAAAGGATATCGTGCGAACAAGTTTGGAATTCCTGCAGGTGTTTTTTCTGGAGGTCCACTCCCAAATAGAGTTGAAGCCTATCATGGTGAAATGTACTCAAAAATCCTCTCACTTGAAGCCACTACTGCGATCGAAAACTTCTTCAATGGAATTGCTTACAATGACCCTGAAACTTTAGGACCAAGCATAAAAGATTATCTTGATTTTGTAGAGTCAGGTTTGGCTGAAAGACTCAGCGAACGCATTAACGAAAAACTGCAAGGCGGACGAACAAAAATTAACGAGTTAAACACGAATTTCATAAAACAGATTGAAGATAACAATACCTCAATGCTCCATACCTACGATGCAATTCAGAGTACGGTTATTCTATTCAAGGTAGACATGCTTCAAAAACTCAATGTAAGTGTCGATTATGCTGATGCAGATGGCGATTAAATCATAAAATTTAAAAGTAAAAGTGTTTAAAAGTTATCTAAACGAATCCAAAATACACCCGGCCCCTTTGGCTGTCTTTAGAATTCTTTTTGGATCCTTGATGCTAACTACCCTCATTCGTTTTTGGGCAAATGGATGGATTCATACACTTTATATTGAGCCAGAATTTCACTTTAAATACTATGGATTTTCTTGGGTAACTGATTTCGGAAATTACACCTATTTACTTTATGTGATTTGCATCATATCTTCAATAGGAATTATTTTGGGATATCGCTACAGACTATCCATTTTCTTGCTTTTTCTTCTTTTTACTTATACGGAACTCATTGATAAAACAACCTATCTCAATCATTACTACTTCACAAGCTGTATTGCACTCTTACTCTGTTTTCTTCCCGCCGCACATTATTTCTCATTAGATGCATTGAAAAAGAAAAAAACAATTGAAGCTATTCCATCTTGGATGGTTGATGGCATTAAACTCTTTTTGTGTATTGTTTATTTTTACGCGGGAATTGCAAAAATTAATTCGGATTGGTTAATCGAAGCACAACCACTTTCAATATGGTTAACCTCAAAATACGATATCCCCTTAATTGGTGAGTTACTAAAGTACAAATTGATACACTACACAGCAAGCTGGTCAGGAATGCTGTATGATGTGTTTATCTCTTTTTTTCTCCTATACCCTAAAACTCGTAAAATTGCTTTTCTTTTTGTGCTTCTGTTCCACATAATGACAAAGGTCTTTTTTCCTTCAATAGGAATGTTTCCATTCATCATGATCTTCGGAGCCACAATATTTTTTGATGTGAAATGGCATAAAAACATACTTCTTCATCTCCATTATTTAGGTATAAAATTGACTCAAAAGTTTGATTTTTTAAAGTCTAAATTAACTTCAAAAAAATCCATCACTTTATTTAAGCCAAAAAAACATGTCCTTCCAATATTTCTCACTTTCTTTTTTATTCAACTGCTTTTACCGTTTCGTTATTTCGCTTATCCAGGAGAATTATTTTGGAATGAACAAGGCTATCGTTTTTCATGGCGTGTTATGCTTATGGAAAAGAAGGGGTACACCACTTTTAAAATAAAAGATAGCGTTAGTCAAAAAACTTTTTATGTAGATAATACTGATTTTCTTACACCGTTCCAAGAGCGGCAAATGAGTTTTCAACCAGATTTTATTCTAGAGTATGCACACTATTTAGCTGATCATTTTGAAAACCAAGGTCATCAAAACATACAAGTTTTTACCGATAGTTTTGTAGCATTGAATGGGCGTTCAAGCCAGAGATTCATTGATCCTAGTACAGATCTTTCAAAAGAAATAGAATCATTTAAACACAAAAAATGGGTACTTCCCTTAGAAGATGAAATATACGGTTTGTAGTTACTTGCTTTTTTTGTTTTGGACATCCAGTTTTTCCCAATATCAAATTAAATCAAATATTCAACTTGAAGGAGATAATGAGTTTAATTCTTCCGTAAAAATTTACAACAAAGCAAGAGGTTTTGTAAATGAAGTGAATGAAGGAGAAACTTTTTTTTTACAAAGTAACATTCCAATAGATACATACATTTTTATCGCTCAAGGGTACGATATTCTCGAAAAGAAAGTAGATTTTACCCTAGAGAACACCTTAACTTTAGTTTTATCTAGACAATTAGAAAAATTAAACGAAGTTATTTTAAGTGCAAAAAAGAAAGAAATATTTGCCTTAAAAAGAATGCAGGACTATGAAAAAACAACCATCTATGCAGGTAAAAAAACCGAGGTAATTCTTGTCGAACAATCCATGGCTAATTTAGCAGCAAATAATGCACGACAAATATTCAATCAGGTGCCAGGTCTTAATATTTACCAAAGTGACGATGCGGGATTACAATTGCACATAGGAGGAAGAGGATTAGATCCTAACCGAACCTCGAACTTCAATACCCGTCAAAACGGATATGACATTAGTGCAGATGTTTTGGGTTATCCAGAAAGTTATTACACTCCCCCTGCAGAGGCCATTGATGAAATTCAGATAATTCGAGGTGCCGCATCATTACAATACGGAACTCAATTTGGAGGACTTGTCAATTTTAAATTAAAAGATGCTACCACCTACCGACCCATTGCTGGAGTTTTACGAAATACTTTGGGGTCCAATGGGTTGTACACAAACTATACCCAACTAAGTGGACGTCTTGGGAAATGGAAATACATAAGTTTTTTAAACATCAAAAAAGGAGATGGTTTTCGCCCAAACTCTGGTTTTGATTCAACGAATCTATTTACTAAAATCACCCATGATTTTAATGATAACACCAAAGTTAGTGCCGAAGTCACTTATTTAGATTACCTAGCACAACAAGCAGGTGGACTAACCGACAATATTTTCAAAGAAAACCCATACCAAAGTAATCGAGAACGCAATTGGTTTGGTCTCAATTGGTTTCTTTACAACATCAAATTTGAGCATACATTTTCAAAAAAATCGAATATGAGTATTAATGTATTTGGTTTAGATGCAGAACGAAAAGCCATCGGATTTCGATCGAACCGAGTAGATCAAATTGATTCCAACGAAGAACGGGACCTTATTAAAGGAGATTTTAACAACTATGGAATAGAAATTAGGTGGTTACAAAACTATTCTCTTGGAAGTAAAAAAGCAGTTTTTCTTGTCGGCGGAAAGTATTATAAGGCCAAAAACACTTCTGCTCAAGGACCTGGTTCTGCATCAAGTGATGCCGATTTTAGTTTCTACAAAAATCGTTATCCAAATTACAACCAACAATCTGACTATACTTATCCAAATAAAAATCTTGCTTTGTTTGTTGAAAATATCTTTTATTTAAGTGAAAAATTATCCTTAACTCCTGGAGTGCGCTATGAAAATATTTTAACCTCTAGCGATGGGAGCTTTAAAAAAATAAATACAGATGCAGCTGGGAATGTAATCCTCAATGAAACAATAAGTGACAACGAGTCACGCAAGCGCTCATTTGCATTGTTGGGTCTTGGTACGAGCTACAAAGCGAACAAATCACTTGAACTTTATGCAAATTTTTCCCAGAATTATCGCTCGGTAACTTTTACAGATATCAGTATCATCAATCCGGCCTTTACAATTAACCCCAATATAACTGATGAAAAAGGGAATACTTTTGATTTAGGTATCCGTGGAAAAATAAAAAAGTTACTGTCTTTTGACCTCAATCTTTTTAATATTTCTTATCAAAACCGAATTGGGTTTGTTCAAAAAGTAGATCGCTACAATTCTGTTAAAAGTGAACGAGGAAATGTAGGAAATGCTCGACTCTATGGAATTGAATCCCTTATGGATATTAATTTTGCTAGTTGGTTGAAAATGGATAACACCAAATATGCCCTCAGCAGCTTTCTCAATTATTCTTACATTAATTCAGAATACATTTCTACAGAAAAAGTTGGTGTTAAGGGAAACAAGGTAGAGTTCGTTCCAACTGATAATCTCAAAGCAGGCCTGATGTTTGGATATAAAAACTTGGCTTTGAACTTTCAATACAGTCATGTATCTCAGCAGTTTACCGATGCCTCCAATGCAGTAGAGGGATCGATCAGTGGTGTTATTGGACAAATTCCTACCTATAACTTACTTGATTTTTCGATGAGCTACACCTTAAACAAATTTAAGTTCGAATTTGGTGTTAATAATGCCCTCAATGAAGCTTATTTTACGAGAAGAGCTACCGGATATCCTGGGCCTGGTATTATTCCATCTCCGAATCAAAACATATATTTTAGTACTCAATTTAAATTTTAATTTCCTTATGTGTCGCAAAGCATTAATTGTAAATAAAAGTCAATTCGGTTCCCTATCAACCTATGAATGGGATTCATATTACTTTAAATTTAATCGTTTGTCTTGGCAATTTTCAAAAGAAGAATTACAAAGCCTAATTAGAACAATTCACAATATTAACAAAAATGATTTTGAATTTACAACAGACACAATGCAATTTCATGTAAAAATACCTTTAACTTTAGATGTTGGTATACGATATTTAATCTGTAATCAAAACGAATTCAATCATCTCAAATTTATCTTTACCGAACACCTGACTATCGATCAACTAATAAAAAAATCAACAGATCAATTTCAACTAAATTAAAATCCCATGCAATCATTTTTCAAAATCTTACTAATTTCCTTTCTTCTATTCTTTTTTCCTATTGATAAGGAGGTTGAAATTAAATGTTTGGTAGAAATAATGGATTACCGTGGTGAGGGGGCTTATTTTGTAATCTCTGTTTTAGATGAAGAAGAAAATTACATAAAAACAGTCTATGTATTAGGGGATGACAAAAGTTGGTTTTCTGAGATGAAAGCCTTTTGGATAAATCTAAGAAAAAATAATTTATTTTCAGATGAAGATTTTTATCCGTTAATCGATGGAATTTCTGGCCCAACAATTTCTGGTGGAGAACGAAGAGTATTTCAAATTAAGGTTCCAAAAAATCTTTTCAATAATGGGTATCTTCTAAGGTTCGAAACGGCAGTAGAAGACAAAGCATATCATATGAATGACATTAATATTGCCTTGAGTACTGAAAGTTTAAAGCAAGCCCATATGGGGCAAGGTTTTATTAAGAAAATTCAATTCATAGCAACAGAATAATGATGAAAGGAGTGTGGCGTAAAACTCATTTTTTATTGGCTTTTGGGAGCTCTCTGTTTTTATTTCTAGCTTCAGTAAGTGGTTTTATTTTAGGAATTGAAGCTTTGTTGGATCAAACAAAACCACAGGCTATTGATTCTCTAGAGGATCATTCCTTGAAAACAACTCTTGAAGCACTTGATACAAACATGAAAGAAGTCTTTGAAATTTCAATTTCAGAAAAAAACTATGTTATTGTTCAGGGAATCTCGGAGGATGGATTTGAACACTTTTATGTTGATCCAAAAACAGGTTTGAAGATTAATAGTGTAACGCCAACCTCACCGTTTTTTAAGCAAATCAGAAGTTTTCATCGGTCTTTATTTTTGAAAAATACAGGGAGGATAATAGTAGGGATTATTGCTTTTTTATTAATACTTCTAAGTATTACTGGACTGTTCTTATTGGCCCAAAGAATAGGTGGTATCAAACAGCTTTTTTTTCTAACTAAAGAAAAAAATATCTATCGAAAAACCCATATCATCTTAGGAAAATGGTTTTTTATTCCAGTTTTACTCATTGGGTTTAGTGGAGCATACTTAACAATTGAAAGATTCAATGCTTTTACCAATCAAGAATCAAATACCAAAACATATGCTAAAGGTGAGAAAATCCTTGATCTCAACACAATCCATCTCAATGATATAGCTCGGGTGTCTTATCCGTTCTCTAAAGCTGAAGACGAGGTATACAATATAGAACTGAAGGACCGAGTATTTACTGTCCGTCAAGGAGACTTCAGTATCCTTAGTGAGGAAATTTATCCATTTCACCACCTGCTTAAACAGTGGAACTACTTCATCCACACAGGTGAATCCAATCTGTTTGTTGCTTTGATACTAACTCTTGCTGCCCTAGCTTTAGTTTTCTTTATGTTTACTGGGCTTAAAATTACCTCAAAAACAAGTTTGGATTTATTATCTCTAAATAAAAATAATCTCAAAGAGGCATCTGTAGTTATTTTGTATGGTACTGAGACAGGAAATTCTTACCAATTTGCGAAAAGACTAGCCAAAACCTTGAGGAAAGAAAATCATTCTGTAGGCCTAACTAGTTTGAACAACTACAGTATTTTTCCAAAAGCGAAAACTATCCTTATCCTCGCGGCAACCTATGGTGACGGTGAAGCTCCATCCAACGCTGACCGTTTTGAAAAAAGATTTAATAGTAGCGCACAACCACACTCTATTAATTTTTCTATTTTAGGATTTGGCTCAAAAAGTTACCCAAAATTCTGTCAGTTTGCAATTAACTTACAGACACTTTTAGAAAAGCAGGATAATTTCTCAAGCCTCATGCCACTTTTTAAGATCAATAATCAATCTGAAACTGATTATTATTCATGGGAAGGTATGGTAATCAATAAACTAAAATAAAATTAATCCATATTTCTTTTTTTTGTTGACTACTATTTATCCAAACTGTCCAACAAAAAACACAAATCTTTCAAAAGTCATCTGTTTTTCGTATTTTAAGAAAAACAAATAAAATTAAATCAATATGCAACCCTCATTAGTTGTAATCTTAACGATTGCTTTTGTTGTTTTGATGAGTGTATTTGAACAATTTACAGACTAGTAATGAATCTTGAATAACCTCTGAAAAACAATATTTTAATCTAAATGAATACCACCAATTTCATTTGGCTTAAGATATCTTTGGATTTAAAAAACGTATGAGGTTTTATTAATTGTGATAAATTTAATTTGTGTATTAGCAAGACTGATAGATAGATTCAGTATCCCGTGTTGATATATAAAGGCAAATAAAAATGAAATTATATAAATCTGGTGAATGTAAAACGAGACTTAAAGAATTAAATTTGGATTGGGCATTCAAAGATATGGCTATTGAAAAAGAATTCATTTTTAAAAGTTTTACTCAAGCCATTGAATTTATGCAAACAGTTGCTTTGGTTTCTGAAGAAAAAAAACATCATCCAGAATGGACTAATATTTATAATAAAGTTCGGGTTAGGTTAACAACAAATGATTTTGGAGGGATTACTGATAAAGATTTTGATCTTGCATTTTCTATGGAGCGGATTTATCAGGGAAATTTTTTTAAATCTTTAAATATTAATTTTCGATGAATTTACACACAATTGAGTGCTCTTGAGTTGACCTCTCAACCAGAATTATTTGATTTTTGAATTAACAATTGATTATTTGAAGAATTCTTCTTCGGTTATCTCAAACCCAATAATTTTTTTTGCAGCAGCTGAATAATAAAAAGTCAAGAATTCTTTGTTGTTCAAATAGATGGGTATTCGTTCAGGAGATTCATAATACATTTTAAGATTATGATATTGATATACGAAATGTCCAACGGGTAAATTTTCGAAAGTGTAGCTCTCATTTGCACGAATATAAACGTGAGATATATAATGTCTCCCACCATCACGTAAAGTAACAATTATATCATCATTTATTGTATTTGATACTGTTAATGACGAGAAAGAAACTCTATTTATCTGCTCAGAGGGGTATTTGTGGCTAAATATTTTTTCTCCTGTAACAGGGCGTTGGGCAAAAACAATATTGCACACAAGTAAAATAAATAGAAATAGATATTTTTTCATGAAACAATTTATTTTAAAATTAAATTATTTTTTTTTCTTTTCTTCTCTTCTCTTCTCCGTTTGAATTCCTAACAATCTTGTCATTTCCCAAAAGAGTATTTTTAAAGTTGCTATACCAAAATATTGATTTTCAAGGTCACTATTTTACAACACGAATTGTTTAGTCTATTTTCCAATAAAAAAAATGTTTTTCGTTGTCCATTAGATCTATTATGCTATCTAAACTTTTAATATCCTTTTTAATTAGATCGTTTTGATATGAAAGCTGCTCTCTTACATTAAGTCTCCATAAATCATTTCTTTTTTTAAGAAGATGTTTTAAAAACTTATCGTTTTGAATGTATTTTCTGTTTTCAATCCAAAACTCCTTAGATTCTATGTCAACCCAAGGTAAATCTTCAATCCATTTACTTTCAATTCGATGAGTAAACTGATTTAAATATTTTTCTTCATTCTTCCCTGTTTCTTCAGAAAGATATTGAATATCAGACCCATCATAAAGTTCGAAAATACGATTAGAGATCTCAGGATTGATTAAAAAAAAATCTTGTGTCCCCTTTGAAAAGGTTTTGTATTCTGTTCTTGGTGGATTATAGGGTTTGGTATTATTAAACAATGCCAATGGTACAAAATAAAATTTACCATCTGGTGCTTTCTCATTTTCAAAATAATCGATAAATATACTGTCATTATCAATATACCATCTATCGTATTGTTTTTCATACATGGGAAGGATAAAATCGGTTTCTGCAATATATTCATCAGTATATTCAGAAGCAAGATATAATTCACTTAGTATACTCTTTGAAACATCTAAATATTTTTGTCTGTTTTCATAATCATCTCCAACACTTTCTACATAAAATGTAAAGGTGACTATTGAAAAAAGACCTATAGCATTCAATAATAATTTTTTAGTGTTATCAGAGAATATTTTAGTGCTATAATTTTTTCCTAATGTAAATAGCTTTAAATACCACTTTTTAGGCTCTTTTATTACGGTCATTTTAGATAAGTTGTCCAACAATATACATAATCCCGAGAACTAAATGAAGTGGATATGCCTGTTATTGAACAGTAATTACAACTTCAGAAGAAGGGTAACCATTAACCCAAATGTAAAATGTCCCTGTAGTGTTAGGTTTAAAACTTTTTCTAAAAGCATCAATATCAGTTACAATTTGAGCATCTTTATTCTTTGGTTATTGTCCAACTCATTTAGGTGCAAAAAGTCTATTAAATCGTCTAGTAAGTCTTGTAGTTTACTTCTTACTTCACTTGTTATTTTTTTGGACTTCCTTTTGGTCTAGGCATATTTATAGGTATTTTATTAATCAAAAGAATGTTGAGGTACTCATTTAAAACCATTCCTTTTTCGTGTGCTATTGCCATAAGTTCTATCTTTAATTTGACATGACAGAGAATTATTTGGAATCCCACCTATAAACGACTAAGCTGATATCAAAGGTGTGACTCTTGTTCAAATGAAAGATGGAAAGGTGCTCAGAGAGGAAGATTTTTTTGATAACCACATATTTCTTCAACAACTTGGATGGTTGAATGACATTTGATTAATAACCCCTGAGTATGGATTACCAAAACCATTCAGTATATTGATTTTATAATACTTAAAACAAAACAGCTTTCTTAATTGAATAGGAGAGCTGTTTTTTCTTTTAATCGAATCCTAAAATTATCCTTACCAATAATTCTAAAAATTCACATCAAGTTTTTATGCATTGAAAGTTAGAATTTAGAACGAAATTCCAAACCCAAAATTTCCCACCAAAACTCCGCCTGAACTTACTCCTGGAATGGGGGGAAACTCTTCTGTTTCTGTCCCACTATCTGTTTGTGTTAGACCATTAGAATCCTCGTATGTGAATTCTCCTGTAACCTCTATACTATTGGGAATAGATCCAATACCATAACCTAACTCCAAACGAAAGTAAACCTTACCTCCAGTTTTGATTCCAAGTTTAAGGTTTGTTGTACTGATTTTAGATGAAGCTTTTCCTTCTCCAGTACCTTGGTTTCCATCCTCCTCAAAAGTTAGATCTTTAAAAACAATATCCGTATTTAGGGTTCCTAAGCCAATTCCAAAATAAACTCCCTCCCCTTGATTTCCAAAATAAAAATTAGATCCAAATTCAGAATATTTAAGATTAATATCGGTTTCATCTGTATTTACAGGAAATGAACTGTAATCAAAAAAAGGAGCTACTCTATTTCCAAAAAGGGGGGTGATTCCTTCTAATGAAACCCCTGCAATGTTTGGAATACCGAGTTTGATTCCCATAGAAACTCTTCTTAGTTTGTAGGTTTCAGGAAATGAATGGATCACTTCATTTAGAGAATCAAGCTCTTGAATTTGTTCGCTAGATTCTTCAAAAATAACGTTATCTAATTCTTGACCGTAGATTTGGGTTACAAAAACACAAATAATTAATAGGATAAGATTTTTCATAAAAATTGTTTTAGGTTTTAAAGCTAATTTTTAATCAATTTTATTCGATTTTCTCTGTTCGTCAATTCCCATGCAGTTGCAAAAATTAATTGAGCTCTGGTTTTCATCAAATCAAATTCAATTTTTTCAACAGTGTCTGTAGGTTTATGATAATCCGCATGGGTACCATTGAAATAGAAAATTACGGGGATATTGTTTTTACCGAAGTTGTAATGGTCGCTTCTAAAATAGAATCGATTTGGATCGTCATGTGCATTGTAAGTGTAGTCAAGGTCAAGATTTACGGTAGCCTTGTTGACTTCTTCAGACAATACGTGTAATTCAGTACTCAAACGATCTGAACCAATTAGATAAATATAATTGGGGTTACTGCTTTCTCTTTTTGGATCTGTTCTTCCAACCATATCAATGTTGAGGTTAGCGATTGTATTTGCTAAGGGGTAAAGGGGGTTTTCGGTGTAGTATTTGGAACCCAATAATCCATTTTCTTCTCCAGTTAAATGCAAAAAAACAACAGATCTTTTGGGGCCTTTTCCATCAGCAACAGCCTTTTGAAATGCTTCAGCGATTTCAAGCATAGATACGGTTCCGGATCCATCGTCATCTGCTCCGTTGTTGATTTGATCGTCGTGTATTCCAATGTGATCCAAATGTGAAGAAATAACAAGGTATTCCTCCGGTTTTTCAGAACCTTTAATAATGGCAACAACATTTTCAGTGGCAACTTTTTTACCTTTTATGTTCAAGTTCATTTTTTGATAATAATCTTCAGTTCCCTCAGCTGCTTTTATGCCTCTATTTTGATAAAATTCTTTTAAGAAATTAACGGCTCTTTTCTGACCAAGCTCGCCTGTTTTTCTTCCTTGGAAATAATCCGAAGCATATACATATAATAATTGTCTTAAATCCTCAGATTCAATGGTCGAAAGATAAGCTTCAGATTCGTTTGTTTGTGCAAAGGATAGATTCGCTGATAGAAGGTATGTGCAGAATAAAAGTAACTTTAGGGTTTTCATTTGGCAATAGGTTTTAAAATTAAATTTGCAATCCCATCCCATAGGGCAATTCTATGATTGAGTGCAGTTTTTGAGGCTTCTAAAGCTTCATTCCATTTGTTTTGATCTTCACCACATAACTCTTCAATCATTTTCAACGCCATTGGGCCATGTTCTCCGGAATCAACCTCAATATGACGTTCAAGATAGTAAATCAAATGGCTTAAATCACCTTCCGATTCTTTATTAATATTTTTTACCACTTCTATAAACATATCGGGAATCAAATCTTCTCTTCCAAAAGTAAAAACAGCTCCAATAATATGGGTTTTATTAGTTCCTATTGCGTTGAATGTGAATTTTAAAAATTCTTTTACAAAAGGAGGAAGTTCAGTAGCTTGAATTTGATCTATAATTGATTTTGAAGAGTCTAGACTTTCTATAAATTGATTCATTCCAATGGTAGAAGCACCAACTTGATTCATGGCTTGAAGATACATTTCAAAATGACTCATAGCTAAACCATCTTTATTTACATCTGTTTCCTCGCCCCATACAATTTCGTTTATCAATCTTCCAGCAGAGGGGTAGCTCGAAGGTACCCATGGAAGGCTTGTTGATGTTAGATCTAATTGTAATTTTTTTACCAAAGACATAAAGTCCCATACCGCGAAAACATGGTGCTCCATAAACACCTGAAGGTCTTCCTTTTGTTCCATCATTTTGTATAATGGATGGTAAATGAGTTGGTTTTTTAATGAATTAATTTCATTTTCAATTTGATGAATCATAATCTCTTATTATAATTTTGTAAATATACTCGTTATCCTTTTATTTGAGAAATTATTACACTTGATAAGAGAAAAATCATGGAAGTTCTGTTGTCTTTTTTATTGGCCTCTGTTTTGTTGACCTTAGCACCAGGACCAGATGTTCTTTTGGTACTCAGTGAAAGTGTAGTTCGAGGTACAAAGGCGGGTCTTTTACTTGCTTCTGGTTTGGTTTGTGGTTTAGTATTTCACACTTTAATCATTGTTTTGGGATGGGGACAATTTTTAGGAGCATACCCTCAGATAGTCCAAGGAGCTAAAATTCTAGGATCAATTTATTTCATCCACCTATCCATTCAAATCTTTAGAAACTTAAATCAAGAAGCTTTTCAAGTAGAACGAGATTCTCTTGATTTCAATAAAAATTTCAAAAAGGGACTGATTATGAACCTTTTGAACCCTAAAGTAAGTTTGTTTTTTTGGCTTTTTTTTCCAGGATTTCTTTTCAGTAAAGAATTATCTTTAGGAATCCAATACACAGTTTTGGGGAGTGTTTTTATATTACAGGCAAGTATTGTTTTTTTTGTAGTTTCTGTAGTTGCTTCAAAAATTTCATCCTTTATTTTATCGAGTTCAAATTATATGTATTGGACTAATTTTGGTCAAGGAGTGCTCTTGATTTGTATTGCAATTTATTTCCTTGTTTAGACAAATCCTTATCTTTAAACCATGAAAACGCCTGTTCTTATTGAATGCCCTCGAGATGCTATGCAGGGGATGAAAAAATGGATTCCTACTCAAAAAAAAATAGGATACATACAGTCGTTACTTGAAGTGGGTTTTGATGTTTTGGATGTAGGGAGTTTTGTTTCCCCAAAGGCTATTCCTCAAATGAGAGATACATCAGAGGTGCTCCAAAACATTGATCTTTCTCAATCCAAATCTGATTTATTGGTAATTATTGCTAATTTAAGAGGATGTAAAGAAGCAGTCTCACACAAAAACATTACTTATATTGGATTTCCTTTTTCAGTCTCAGAGAATTTTCAAATGAGAAATACCCATAAAACTCAAACCGAATCTTTGTTACTTTTAAACCAACTCATTGAGCTTTGTGAGATTCACGGCAAAAAACTCGTTGTATATTTATCTATGGGATTTGGAAACCCCTACGGTGATCCTTGGTCGGTTTCAATTGTAATGAATTGGCTTGATCTTCTCACAAGTAAAGGAGTTAAATTTATTTCGCTTTCTGATACCGTTGGAAAAGCAAAAGTTGAAGACATATCCTCATTATTTAAAGCTTCAATTGCTCAATATCCAGAGATAGAGATAGGAGCTCATTTTCATACTCAACCACAAAATTCATTTATCAAAATTAAAGCAGCTTATGATTCAGGCTGTTATCGTTTTGATGGAGCAATTAAAGGATTTGGAGGATGCCCTATGGCTGCCGATGACTTAACAGGTAATCTACCCACCGAAAAACTGATTTCATTCTTCAATCAACAGAAAATATCCATTCAGGTTGACCCAATTAAATTTGAGTACGCTTATAACCAGTCACTTACTATTTTTATTTAAATTTAATCTAAATAAGCAATGAAAAAACTCATAATAACCTTTACTTTTTTAATAAGTATTTTAAGCTCAGCACAACAAACCTCTTTACAAAATAATATTCTTGGTTTGGGGAACTAAACAATCTACAAAACTTAAAGCTTTTATAACCATAGAACCATTTGTTTCGGTACTTCTTACTTTCGGAGGAACCTATTCGATTTGGTTAGGATACTCCTTTTTTTCATATATCGTAATCTTCTCAGGCATTTTAATGACATTGAGTTACATACTCGGGGTTTTATGATTTTAAAAGACCTCTTAAGTAATAACAATTAAAATTTACCACTTTTAAGACGGTTTAAACGGCATAATTCCTTAATTTTGCTTGCAACTAATTCCTAAGCAGTTGCCATGACTTCAAAAGATTCAAAATTTACAGAACAGGGTTTAACGTATGACGATGTTCTACTCGCTCCGTCTTATTCCGATGTTTTACCCCGTGATGTAAAGATTAATTCTTATTTTTCAAAAAACATTCCTTTAAACATCCCTATAGTTTCTGCTGCAATGGATACGGTTACGGAGAGTAAAATGGCTATAGCTATGGCACGTGAAGGTGGTATAGGTGTTCTTCATAAGAATATGACCATTGAAGAGCAGGCAAACAAAGTTAGAATGGTAAAACGTTCAGAATCTGGAATGATTTTAGATCCTGTTATTCTCCCTTTAACAGCACTTGTTTCTGATGCAAAAAAAAGTATGAATCAATACAAGATTGGAGGGATTCCAATTGTAGACGAAAACAGAAAATTAAGTGGTATTGTAACCAATAGAGACCTGCGTTTCGAAAAAAACGATTCGCGTCCCATTACTGAGGTTATGACTTCAAAAAACTTGATTACCGTAAAAGAAGGTACTTCTTTATCCGATGCCGAAGAAATTCTCCAAAAACATAAAATTGAAAAATTACCTGTAATTGATGAAAATCAAAACTTGGTAGGTTTGATAACCTTCCGTGATATCACAAAACACACCACTAAACCAATTGCAAATAAAGATGCCTATGGAAGATTAAGAGTAGCTGCTGCTGTTGGAGTTACAGCAGATGCAGTTCAAAGAACGGAGGCACTTGTAAAATCTGGAGTAGATGCAATTGTTATTGATACTGCACATGGTCATACCAAAGGTGTTGCATCGGTTCTGAAAGAGATAAAGGCAAACTTCCCTAAACTTGATGTTGTTGTTGGTAATATTGCTACCGGTGAAGCTGCAAAATACTTAGTAGAATTAGGAGCAGACGCCGTAAAGGTTGGGATTGGCCCTGGTTCTATTTGTACGACACGTATCATTGCTGGTGTAGGATACCCTCAACTTTCGGCAGTACTTCAAGTAAGTAAAGCCATCAAAGGAAGTGGAATACCCATCATTGCTGATGGTGGTATACGATATACTGGTGACATCCCAAAAGCAATTGCTGCCGGTGCTGATTGTGTAATGCTTGGTAGCCTTTTGGCTGGAACCAAAGAGTCACCAGGAGAAACAATTATTTTTGAAGGCCGCAAATTTAAATCATACCGAGGAATGGGTTCAATCGAAGCCATGAATAAAGGAAGTAAAGATCGCTACTTTCAAGATATCGAAGATGATATAAAGAAATTGGTTCCCGAGGGAATTGTTGGTCGAGTTCCTTATAAAGGTGAACTTGTAGAAAGTATTCATCAATTTTTAGGAGGTTTAAAAGCTGGAATGGGGTATTGCGGAGCAGCTGATGTTGAAGCTTTGCAGAATAATGGAAAATTTGTACAGCTCACAGCTTCAGGAATTAGGGAAAGCCATCCTCATAATATACAGATTACAAAAGAAGCTCCTAATTACAGTCCTTGATAAAAAGAAAAAATCAAATAAGTTTAGGTGGATTAATTGGTAACAAACTTAAATGTCTTAATGGTGCCCTTAGTTTCTATTTGAACAATATACATACTTCTGGGTTTGAGTTGGATTGGTTTTTTAAAGCTCTCTAATGATTCATTATAAAAACTTCCTTCTGGGTTTCCAATAATGCTGTAGATATAAACATTTCCAATCCCAGTTAACCCCTCGATCTTGATTTCACCGTTGTTGTAAATAAGTTGAACAATTTCTTGATTTGAATATAAGGAAATGTTACTTTCGGCAAATGGAGACGAGATACTATTCGCTTTGAATGAAGCGAGGAATAAAAAAAGTAATAAAAAAGAATTTTTTATTTTCATTCCTTCAAATTAATATTTGCAAGTTATTAATATTGTTGTTAATAAAAAAATATTTATAAACAAATAAAGTATTGAATATTAGATTGTTAGTTAAGTTATCAAGAATTATACACATTAAACTTACTTATTTACACAATAAACAGAATTTTTTTCGTTACGGTCAAGTAATTCATATGAAACAAACCAGCATCAAATTTAATTTCATGAGAAACCATTATTTATTGTCCTCAATGTTATTGATTTCCCTTTTTTTGTTTTTTAGTTGTGATCAAATATACAATGTAAAACAAGATCCCATAGTTGCTCGAGCAGGAAATACATATTTATACAGTTCACAACTTACAAAAAACTTGCCAATTTTTTCATCCGACACTGACAGTGTTATTCAAACAGAAAATTATATTAACAATTGGGCTAGAAAGCAGTTGTTAATTGATCAAGCTGTAATCAATTTAAATTTTGAAGACCAAGAACGTTTAGAAGAACTTGTACGATCCTATCGTTCTGACTTATGGAGTAGGACGTATAAAGAATTTGTAGTAAAATCAAATATAGACACTATAATTAGCAAAGAAGAAATAGAGGCTTATTATTTGAAAAACAAGAATAATTTTAAGTTAAACGAGGTAATGGTAAATTTTCGTTTTATTGCACTACCACCAGAAAACATTGACTTATTAGAAATCAAAGATAAACTGATTCGCTTTCAAGAAAAAGACAAACGTTTTTTAGATTCTCTTTCTTTTCAATTCAATTCCTATCAACTAAAGGATACTTTTTGGATCAAAAAAAGAGAGATGATTAAAACACTCCCATTTCTTAAAGAGAAAAACTTTGAAAAGTACTTAAAAAAATCACAATTTTTTCTTGTAGAGGATGCATTCGAGGTATATTTGCTTTTTGTAAATGATTTTATATTAAGGAATGAAGTAGCTCCTTTGGTATCTATTGAAAATACAATTCGCAAAATAGTTTTCAATAAAAGAAAACTCGATTTCATAAAACAATTTGATAAAGAAATATTACAAGATGCAATACAGACAAAAAAATTTGAATTATACCGCTAGCCAGATTGTGTTCTTTTTTACGGTTTTTGTTTATGGCCTTCAATCTTTTGCTCAAGGTCCCTCTGAATTTTCAGTTGGTTCTGAGCGAACAAAAATTGATGGGGTTTCGGCTGTTGTAGGAGACTATGTTATCTTAGATTCAGACATTGATAAAACTATAGCAGATATGCAATCCCAAGGTATTCCAACTAAAGGTATAGAGCGTTGTCAGTTACTGGGTAAATTAATGGAAGATAAATTGTATGCCCATCATGCGGTTCAAGATAGTTTGGAGATAAGTGATTCGGAAGTGTATAGTTATGTCGACCAAAGCATTGAATACTTTACAGAACAGCTGGGTAGCATCGAAAAAGTATTGGAGTTTTACAACAAACCTGATGAATTTTCATTCAGAGAACAATTGTTTGAAATCAATAAGTTACAAAAACTTGCTTCATTGATGCAATCCGACATTGTTTCAAAAATTGAAATCACACCCGAAGAAGTTAGAGCTTTTTTTGATGAGATTCCTGCAGATGAATTACCAGTTTTTGGGACAGAAATAGAATTGTCACAAATCGTAATCGAACCTAAAATCAAAGATGAAGAAACCCAAAGGGTAGTAGAAAAATTAAAAGATTTTAAGAATGATGTTGAAGAAAAAGGGCTGAGTTTTGCTTCTAAAGCTATTCTTTATTCTCAAGATCCTGGATCTCGATCCTCAGGAGGCAAATACACTCTTCACAGAAAACGTCCAAGAATGGTAAAAGAGTTTAGAGATGCTGCTTTTAGCCTAGAAGAAGGAGAAATATCGACACCTTTTAAAACAGATTTTGGATGGCATATTTTAACAGTGGATAAAATTAGGGGTCAACAAGTAGATGTGCGCCATATTTTATTGACAACAAAAGTTGATCCTCTTCAGTTGGAAGAATCCAAAAAAAATTTAGATTCTATTCGAAAACGCATTGTGGATGAAGAGCTAACTTTTAGAAATGCTGCTTATAATTTTTCTAACGACAAAAAAACAAGAAATAATGGAGGTGTTCTAATTAATCCTGTTACTGGTGACACACGTTTTGAACTGACAAAAATGGATCCTCTTTTGTATAATCAGGTTAACAAACTTAAGGATGGAGAAATTTCCATGCCTTTGTTAGAAGAAGATCGATCGGGTTCAAAAAAATACAAAATTATTAAGATCACCAATCGATATGAAGAACATATTGCTGATTATTCACAAGATTATATTCGAATAAAAGAACTTGCCTTAAAAGACAAACAATTAAAAGCCATTACTAAATGGACAAAAGAAAAAATAGAAGATACCTACGTCAGCATAAATAAGGATTACAAAAACTGTGTTTTCTCAAACAATTGGTCGAAAAAATAAAGAATCTTTATTTAAAATATTTTAGAGGAACCCAAAGCATACCGAAACATTCTCCCCCTTCTTTATGAATGTTTTTGTGGTGTATTTTATGTGCTCTCCTTAAACCTTTAGCATATTTAGAATTTGAAGATCTGAAAATTTTAAAACGTTGGTGGATAAAAATATCGTGTACAATGAAATAAGTCATCCCATATGTGAAAATCCCGATTGCCATCGGTAATCCAGCCCAAAAGCCGTACTCACCCCAAAGGATTACCAATGCCATACTTACTACAGCATAGAAAATAAAAAACAAATCATTGCTTTCAAACCATGAGCTGTGGTCTTTTTTATGATGATCTTTGTGAAGACTCCACAAAAAACCATGCATGATATATTTATGAGAAAACCAAGCCATGAATTCCATAACAAGGAAAGTAGTAAGGTATATTAAGATCCAAAAGAAAGTACTCATTTTACAGGAAATTAAAATGGTAATTTAAATAAGATTGAGCCAATACACTTACTTTCTCGTAGTTAGGGACACGTATACGAGACTCCTTAATGTGACTAGATGGAATTCGTTTGAGTTTTTTAAGTAATTTATTATAGTACTTATAAGCAGTATATACTCCGAACCTAGCTTCTTTGGGCAAATCAAGAATCCCCTTATAGCTTGCTTTGAAATCAGCTTCAATTTCATTGATTATTTTTAATTTTGTTTTTTCATCGAAGTCTTTTAAATCAATCTCAGGAAAATAAGATCGCTCCAAACCTTCTTGATCTGCTTTTAAATCTCTTAAGAAATTAACCTTTTGAAAAGCAGATCCTAGGGCCATTGCGGAATCTTTTAGAGTTTCGTATTTTTCTTGATTACCTTGAACAAAAACCTTTAAACACATCAGTCCTACAACGTCCGCAGATCCATAAATATATTCTTTGTAATCCTCTTGTTTGAGGTAATTTTTTTTGTGTAAATCCCAACGCATACTTTTTAGAAAAGCTTTTACATGTTCTAGGTCGAGTTCATGAAGATAAAAGGTTTCTTGAAATGAATTGAGAATTGGATTTAAACTTATTTTATGTTCCAAGGCGTGATACAAATCACTTTCAAAACGATTCAACAACTCTTCTTTATCATGAGAATGAAAACTATCGACAATTTCATCTGCAAAACGAACAAAGCCATATATATTATAAATGTCTTTTCGAATAGTAATATCCAACATTTTTGTTGCCAAAGAAAAGGAAGTACTATACGAAACAGTGATAAGCTTACTACACTCATTAGAAACACGATCAAATAAAACTTTCATTTCTTTCTTTTAATTTGCAAAAAATAGTTTGGTTTCAAAGTGCTATATGTACTCTGAATAAAATCAAATTTACATAAAATTAAGCAAAAACTTTGGGTGAAAGGAAGCGAAATTTAAATTCATCAAGCCCTTCAAATACATTAATATTTGCGGGTAGCTTATCTTGGTTTATGCTGAGAGTTCTGGGCCCAAACATGGATAAGCGAGAATTACTTATGGTTAAAATTTCCTTTTCAAAATTCAAAATAAAATCATCCATTTTGTTTTGATTGGGTTCTACGGTACAAAAAGTAACAAAGTGAATATTTGAACTGAATGATAATATTGTTGTTAAGCTTTCACTTGGAACAGATTGTCCTAAGAAAATCGTTTTGTAACCTTTCGATAGTATTAATTGATTTAAAAACAAAATACTTAATTCATGAATTTCATTTTCGGGTAAAAACAAAACAAAACACGGATCATTCGGATGATAGTCATGGTTAAATTGAACAATTTCTGTTTGGACGTGTATTTTTTGTTTGATAAGGTTTGTAATGAAATGTTCGTGTGAAGGACTTATCGCATTGGTTTGCCATAATATGCCCAATTCATTCATTAATACTGCAAAAACATTCATGTAGATAAATTCGAAATCTTTTTTTTGAATCAACTCTTTAAAAGTTAGGTCAAACAAACCAGTATCAAAATTTACCATCGATAATTTAAGTGAATTGATCGAAATTTCTTCTGAGTTAGATTTTAATGCAACATTACGAACCAATTCAGGGATTTCTGACTCATCATATCCTGCAATCTTTGAGATTTTCAATCCATGGTTGTATAAGAGTGTAATGTTTAATAATTTTCTTAGGCTATCGAGAGAATACCTGCGAATGTTAGTTTGAGTCCTTTCAGGAGATAATAAATTATATCTCTTTTCCCAAATACGAATTGTATGGGCTTTAATACCTGAAATATTTTCAAGATTTTTTATACTAAAACTACTCTTAATTCTATCCATTAGTTTAATCTTAAATGATAAAACTTAAACAAAATTACAAAATAAAATTTAAAGAGATGAAAATGAATGAATAAAAAGTTTGAGTGCGCACGAGAAGACTCGAACTTCCACGGGAAAAATCCCACTAGCCCCTCAAGCTAGCGCGTCTACCAATTCCGCCACGTGCGCTGAAGTGACCTGGCTGGGGCTCGAACCCAGGACCCTCTCCTTAAAAGGGAGATGCTCTACCAACTGAGCTACCAGGTCTTAAAACAATTGTGATCTGGCTGGGGCTCGAACCCAGGACCCTCTCCTTAAAAGGGAGATGCTCTACCAACTGAGCTACCAGATCGTTTTGATATTTTAAGGCTGCAAATATACGTTCAAATATTAATAATTCATATTCTAAATGGCTAAATTTGTTTTTGAATTCTAAAATGATGTTTTGAAGAAAACAATTGTGCTTTTGGGGTATATGGGTAGTGGTAAGTCTAGAGTAGGTAAAGCACTTTCACAATGTGTTGATATTCCATACATCGACCTTGACTCTTATATTGAGATCCAAGAAAAATCTTCTATTGAAAGTATATTTAACAATAACGGTGAGGTGTATTTTAGAAAAAAAGAACGTCATTATTTAGAACAGCTTTTTTTGCAAAAAGACCCTGTTATTTTAGCTCTAGGTGGAGGAACACCTTGTTATTATGATACAATGGATTTCATTGTAAATTCTGAAGTAATAAGTTTTTATTTAAAAGCAAGAATTAATACACTAGTATCCCGTTTAGGTATTGAAAAAACACACAGACCGCTTATAAGTCATCTAGAAACTGAAGCAGATTTGAAGGAGTTTATAGGGAAACATTTGTTCGAACGTTTGCCCTTTTATTCTAAAGCTTCCCATATCATCGACGTAGATTTGGAAACCCCCGAAGCACTATCATTAAAAATTATAAAATTAGCTCAGATAAACTCCGTTTGATTCTGAATCCAAAATCACTTGAATATGTTCGTTTATTGAGGTTGAAAGAGAAATTCCTTTATAATCCGCTTTGATCGGATAATTTTTATGATTTCTATTAACTAACACAGCAGTTTTTAGTTGTTTTAAAGGGACTTCAAGTAAATTTTTCGTTGCATAAATCAGGGTACTTCCCGTGTTTAGTACATCATCAACCAAAACTACAGATTGATTTGTGAGGACATTTACATCAACTGAGGTTTTTATTGGTAAATGGGGATTTTTTTTATTGATTTCTAATTGGATGAAATGAATTTCTAAATCAGAAATTTGTTTCAAAAATGAAATGATGCTTTGAGCAAATAGGACACCACTTTTAGCAATTCCTACAACATAAATACCATTGCTATTAAAATTTGCTTCATAAATTTGATATGCAATCCTTCGTGTGCTGTGCTCAATCGTTTTACCGTCTATAATTAGAGTAGCATCTTTTTTCATTTCAAGTCATGTTTTGTATCTCAACAAAGTTATGAAGTTTTTAACTCAAATAACTTTTACGTTTTCTTTTTACTCTAGTAAATTATTAAATAATAGTATTGATATCTTAATCTTCTTGATGATCAATACTTTTCGCATAATCATCCAATTCTCTTCTGTCCTTTTTTGTAGGTCTTCCTTCTCCTTTTTCGCGATAATAATCTTGGGCTAAGTTTTGAAGTTTATTTTGTTCAAAGGCATCTTTGGGAGTCGTATTGAGTCGATAAATATCCACTAATTTTGCACCGACTCGACTTTTGGGAATATCCAACACATTAAGGCTGTGATTAATTTGTTCTTTTCGAATAATAATTTCATCCATTGGAAAAACCTCTCGTGATGGTTTTGCAACTTGATCGTTAACACGAATTAAACCTTTTTTACATGCTTTAGTAGCAATACTTCTTGATTTAAAATATCGGACTGCCCACAAATATTGATCGATTCTCATTCTCTAAAACTACGTTAAATTTCGCTAAAAAATAAAGTAAAATTGTATCTTGCGCACCAAAATTATCTCTATGCTTAATTTTTCAAAACCCTATCTTATTTTAGTTACCCTGATTTTTTTTCTTAGTTCATGTGGCTCAGATGATAACAGAGTAACTGTTGAAATAAACGATTATTCTGAACAACTCGCAATAGATGATGCTTTACTAGTTGATTATTTATCTACACATTTTTATAACAACCAAGATTTCCCAAGATCTGAAAATGAAATTGTATCCATCGAGATTGACACAATTTCTGGTGATAATGCAGATAAAATTCCTCTTATAGATCAAGTTCAACAAATATCTGTTCCTGTAAAGGATGCAAACAATGCAATTATCAATCACACCTTGTATTATATCGTTGCACAGCAAGGATCAGAATTAGAAAGAAAACCTGCCATTGTTGATTCTACTTATGTTGCTTATAAAGGCGAATTACTTTCAGGGTATAAATTTGATGAACGTGTGAGTCCAGTTTGGTTTGATAACGCTTCAGTAGTTAGTGGTTTCAGATATGGTCTCCAACATTTTGCTCCAGGAACTTACTCAGTAAATGAGAGTGGAATCATAAGGTTTCAAGATTTTGGACAAGGAATAATTTTCATGCCATCTGGCATAGGTTATTATGCTTCGGGGTTGGCTACAATTCCTAATTATTCACCCTTAGTTTTTTCGGTATCTGTATATACCACCAATGAATCTGATCATGATAATGATGGTATTTTGTCTAAAAACGAAGACCCTGATAGAGATGGAAATCCATTCAATGATGATACAGATTCAGATGGTATTTTAAATTTCAATGATATTGATGATGATGGTGATGGAATACTTACCTACAATGAATTTGATAAAGACAAAGACGGAGTTGTTGACGACACCGATAACGATGGTATTCCTGATTATTTAGATTCGGATAGTTAAAATAAACTAAATACACTTTTTAATCTTTTCGTGCTATGGGATTTGAACAAAGTATTCAAGTTTTTGTTACGGGGGGAACCTTTGATAAGACATATGATCATATTAAAGGTACTTTAAACTTCCAAAAAACCCATTTACCTCAAATGCTAGTTCGAAGTAAATGCAGGTTGGATATTGATGTAAAAACACTAATGCTTTTGGATAGTTTAGAAATGACCTCTACTCATTTTGAAACCATAATCAAAGCCTGTGAAACCTGTGAGAAAAATAAGATTGTACTTACACACGGTACAGATTGTATGGTTGATACTGCTAAAAAAATAGCTCAAGAAGCAATTGGAATCGAACAAAAAACCATAATACTAACAGGAGCGATGATTCCTTACACTTTTGGAAGTTCTTCTGATGGTTTTTTTAATTTAGGTTCTGCAATGGCTTATGTAAGAGTTCTTGATCCAGGGGTTTATATTGCAATGAATGGTATGCTTTTTAATTGGAATGAGGTTCAAAAAAATAAAGCGAAAGGCTTCTTTGAACAAATCAAAGTTATTAAATCTGATAAAAAAAATTAGTTTTCATCTGAAGACTTAGATTTAAATTTATAAGAAGCACTCAGTATAACCTGGTCGGGGCGTGTATTGATTTGTCCTTGATTTATCCCATTAATGCCAATTAAAATGAGGTCATTGTTTGTAAAACCTCGTTCGTATCGAATATCCAGTCCAAATCTTCCTAGAGAAAGACGGGTACCGATTTGAGCACCAACAGTTAAATGATCTTTAATTTTTGTTGGGGAAATTCCTTTGACTTCCTTATCTAATATATATTGAAAACTTGGACCAATAAAAACACTCAGTGGTCCAAGTATTTTATAACCCAAAAGTACGGGTATCTCTAATTTACTTAAACCAACATTTAAATTCTCAACACTGCTATTGATTTTAGTAAATTGAATCTCAGGTCTGATGTAAAAAACTACAAGATTTAAATTCCCATAAAATCCAACATGATATCCTGTTTCTGATCCATCAGAATTTATTGTATTGTTAATGCTTTCTGATTTCAACTCACCCAATGAATCGTAGTTTAATCCTGCTTTAATACCAAATTCAAACTGCGCCTGAAGAAATAATGATGCAGAAAGAAAAAAAACAATTGAGGTTAAGATTTTAATAAGCCTAGAGGACATTTTTTTATTTGCGTTCCATTACTTTTTTTACAGCTGCCACAACAGCATCTTTGTTCAATCCATATTTTTCCATTAATTGAGCTGGAGTTCCGGATTCACCAAAAGTATCTTTAGTCGCTACAAATTCTTGAGGGGTTGGATGGTTTAGAGCTAGAATACCTGCAATACTTTCTCCTAGTCCTCCAAGGTAGTTGTGTTCTTCTGCAGATACAATACATTTGGTTTTTGCTACAGACTTTAAAATAATAGCTTCATCAAGAGGTTTTATAGTATGAATATCGATTACTTCAGCACTAATGCCTTGTTCATGAAGTGTTTTTGCTGCTTCTAGTGCCTCCCATACTAGATGTCCAGTTGCAACAATAGTAACATCTTTTCCTTCTTGGAGAAGGATTCCTTTCCCAACCTCAAATTTCTGATCAACTGCAGTGAAATTTGCTACAGATGGTCTTCCAAATCTAAGATAAACCGGGCCTTCGAATTCAGCTATGGCAATTGTTGCAGCTTTGGTTTGGTTGTAATCACAAGTATTGATAACGGTCATACCTGGAAGCATTTTCATTAAACCGATATCTTCTAAAATTTGATGTGTTGCTCCATCTTCACCCAAAGTTACCCCTGCATGTGAAGCACATATTTTAACATTCTTATCTGAATATGCAACTGACTGGCGAATTTGATCGTAAACCCTTCCTGTTGAGAAATTTGCAAAAGTTCCTGTAAAAGGAATTTTACCTCCAACTGTTAAACCTGCTGCTATTCCAATCATGTTTGCTTCTGCAATTCCAACTTGAAAAAAGCGTTCGGGATTCTCTTTTATAAATTGATTCATTTTAAGAGATCCAATCAGATCTGCACAAAGCGCAACTACGTTAGGGTTTATTCTTCCAAGTTCTGTGAGTCCATCACCAAATCCTGAGCGAGTATCTTTTGAGCCTTGATTGATATATTCTTTCATAATAATTTCTTTGGTATTCCCGCAATGCAGGATTTAATAATCTCCTAATGTTTCTCGATTTTGGGCTAAGGCTTTTTCTAGCTGTTCATCATTTGGTGCTTTTCCATGCCAAGCATGGGTGTTCATCATAAAGTCAACACCATTACCCATTTCGGTTTTCAATAAAATACAAATTGGCTTACCCTTTCCCGTCATCGATTTTGCTTTTTTGAGAGTATCGATAATTTCTGTAAGATTGTTTCCTTTTTCTACAGTCAGGACATCCCATCCAAAAGCAATAAATTTAGAGGATAAATCTCCCATGGGCATTACTTCATCTGTAGGTCCGTCAATTTGTTTTTCGTTCAAATCTATTGTTGCAATGAGGTTATCCACTTTTTTACCTGATGCATACATAATCGCTTCCCAATTCTGACCTTCTTGAAGTTCACCATCACCCAGTAAAGCGAAAACTAAATGTCGATCATTGTTTAGTTTTTTGGTTTGCGCTGTACCTATTGCAACAGATAGTCCTTGGCCAAGAGAACCAGAAGCCATACGAATACCTGGTAAACCTTCATGTGTTGTTGGGTGCCCTTGTAATCTTGAATTGATTAGTCGAAAAGTATTGAGTTCTTCAACAGGAAAATATCCTCTATGAGCTAAAACACTATAAAAGACCGGTGAAATATGACCATTGGAAAGAAAAAATACATCTTCGTTAATGCCATCCATATCGAATCCTTCCTTCAATTCCATGATTTCATTGTATAGGCTAACTAAAAATTCTGTACACCCTAAAGAACCTCCTGGGTGGCCCGAATTTACTTTGTGAACCATTCTCAAGATATCTCTTCTTACTTGAGAAACGGTTTGTTTTAATTTTGTTTGTGTTTGCATGAATGTGAATAATATGTAACACAAAAATACAGCTTTGTTGTGCTTGTACAAACTTCTGGAGAATACTTATTAACGTCTTCTTTAACATTTTTGTAAAAGCCACAATCAGTAGGGTCAAGTTCGTTATATTTGGCAATATTTTTTAATTATGAATTTTGAACGTATCGCAAATGATCCTCAAAGTAAAGCACGAGCAGGTTCAATTACAACCGACCATGGTATTATTGAAACTCCTATTTTTATGCCAGTTGGTACTGCGGCTACGGTAAAAGGTGTTCACCAAAGGGAATTAGAGCAGGAAATAAATCCTGATATTATCCTGGGGAATACCTATCATCTATATTTGCGCCCAAAGACAGAAATTATTGAACAAGCTGGAGGGCTTCATAAGTTTATGAATTGGAAACGTCCAATTTTGACTGATTCAGGGGGATATCAAGTATATTCATTATCAGCAAACAGGAAAATCAAAGAAGAGGGAGTCAAATTCAAATCTCATATAGATGGATCCCTTCACTTTTTTACTCCAGAGAACGTGATAGATATCCAACGTAAAATTGGAGCAGATATTATCATGGCATTTGATGAGTGTACTCCATATCCCTGTGATTATCGATATGCAAAGGCTTCTATGAATATGACCCACAGATGGCTTGAACGTTGTCTAATTCAAAACACGAAAAGCCCCTTTTTGTACAATTATTCACAAACTTTTTTCCCAATAGTTCAAGGAAGTGTTTATAAAGATTTGAGAAAACAATCTGCAGAATATATTGCCAGTAAAGATGCAGATGGAAATGCCATTGGGGGTCTTTCTGTTGGAGAACCAGCTGAGGAAATGTATGCAATGACTGAGGTGGTTTGTGATATTTTACCCGAAGAGAAACCTCGATATTTAATGGGAGTAGGAACACCAATCAATTTACTAGAAAATGTAGCTTTAGGAGTAGATATGTTTGATTGTGTTATGCCAACTCGTAACGCCAGAAATGGAATGTTGTTTTCAGCCCATGGAACAATTAACATCAAAAATAAAAAATGGGAAAATGATTTTTCTTCAATTGATGAATCGGGATATACTTTTGTTGATACAGAATATTCAAAGGCTTATCTTAGACATTTGTTTAAAGTAAATGAAATGTTAGGAAAGCAAATTGCAACAATTCATAACTTAGGGTTTTATTTATGGTTGATGCGGGAGGCAAGAAAAAGAATCATTGCTGGAGACTTTTATAGTTGGAAAGAACAAATGGTAATAAATATGGATAAACGTTTATAATTTTGTTAAAAAAAATTGATCTCTACATAATTAAAAGATATTTAGCAACATTCTTTGTAATGCTGCTTTTATTTATTCCCATAGGAATAATGGTTGATGTAGCTGAAAAAATAGATAAATTCAAAGAAAAAGAAGTCCCTTTAGACGCAATCATTGATTATTATTTCGACTTCATGTGGTATTTTGGGAACTTACTTTATCCTATATTTTTGTTTTTGGCAATTATATGGTTTACTTCTAAGTTGGCAAACAACTCTGAGATTATAGCCATCTTGAGTTCTGGGATTTCTTTTAATCGATATTTAAGACCCTTCATTGTGGCAGCTGCCTTTGTCTCTTTTTTAGCTTTTTTAGCAGGCATGTTTATTGTTCCAAAGGCCAGTAAAGGATTCAATGAATTTACATATAAATATATCAGCCGTACAAACAATGATCGGGTTACTTCAAACTTATATAAGCAAATCAATGATAATGAATTTATTTATGTAAGCGGTTACAACCAAACTCGAAAAAGAGCAACCGATTTTACCCTTGAACATTTTGATGGAGAAGAAATGAAATTCAAAATATTTTCCCAAACCATTCGTTGGGTAGAGAAGGATTCTGTTTTCCGTTTAATTAATTACCGAAAACGTACTTTTTTGGAAAACAATGAATTATATGAACAACAAAATTTAAAGGACACCCTGTTTGATTTTGAAATTCAAGATCTCACTCCATTAAATTATAAGGCTGAAACACTTTCATTGAAAAAACTCAATGAATTTATTTCAGAAGAAGAACGGAGCGGCTCACCATTGATCGATATTCATTTATTGGTTAGACATAAACGTTATAGTATTCCACTATCAGTATTTATTTTAACAATTATTGCTGTAGCTGTTTCCTCTTTCAAAAGAAGAGGGGGGATGGGAGTAAATCTAGCCTTTGGTATCATAGCCGGTTTCACTTTTATTTTTTTCGATAAAATTTTTGGAGTTTTGGTCGACAAAACTGATTTATCTCCAGCCATTGGAGCATGGTTACCTTTAGGAATTTTTGGAATATTAGGAATTGTATTATTGTCATATGCCAAACGCTAGATTTAAAAGCCTTTTACACCTGCATTTTTTGGTTTTTATTTGGGGATTTACCTCCATTTTAGGGGCTTTAATGAATAAAAGTCCTTTTGAAATCGTTTGGTTTCGAGTAGTAATTGCTTCTAGTTTGATTGCAGTATATTTTCTTTTTTTTAAAAGAAAATTATTTAAAGTTCCTCTCAAAGCTCTAGTTTATTTTGCTTTTGGAGGTTTATTGATATCGGTACATTGGATTTTATTTTTTCATGCAATTAAAATATCTTCAGTATCCGTGACCCTTTCTGTTTTATCCTCGGCTTCTTTGATGACTTCATTTTTGGAACCCCTTTTTTACAAAAGAAAAATTAGAATATATGAACTGTTTTTTGGGGTATTTGTTGTAATTGGATTAAGTATGATTTTTAAAGCAGAACAAGATTCATCAATCGGTATTTATGTGGCATTATTATCGACATTACTTTCTGTTTTGTTTACCCTACTCAATGGAAAATTGATTGAGCATTACCAGGCAACTTCAATATCATTTTATCAATTATTGAGTGGAAGCTTTTTTTTGAGTATCTGGTTAATTTTTATTTTGGACATTCCTACGGACTTTTTTGTTCTTAAAGGGTATGATCCTCTGTGGATATTTCTTTTGGCTTCTGTTTGTACTGCTTATGCGTTTATTGCTTCTGTAGAAATCATGAAACAGCTATCGCCATACACCATAATGATTTCATTGAACATGGAGCCTGTTTACGCAATTTTGTTTTCTATCTATATTTTTGGTGAAAAAGAAATTATGAGTGTAAACTTTTATTTTGGAGTATTGATAATTCTTGTTTCTGTACTTGGAAATGGAATTTATAAAGCACGTAAATTAAAAAAGACTAATTAAATAATTAAAAATTCATATTTTTACCCTCAACAAAATATTATGGAATATTTAGATTTTGAACTTCCGATTAAAGACATTATGGAACAACTCGATAAATGTAAAATTATTGGAAATGAAAGCGAGATTGATGTAACAGACACTTGTGATCAGTTAAAAAATAAATTACTCACTACAAAAAAAGAAATATACGGTAATTTAAGTGCATGGCAACGAGTACAATTGTCTCGTCATCCATCTAGACCTTACACCTTGGACTACATCAAGGCAATTTGTGGAGACACATTTTTAGAATTGCATGGAGATCGAAATGTCAAAGATGATAAGGCAATGATTGGAGGTCTGGGTAAAATAGGGAACCAGTCTTTCATGTTTATTGGAACTCAAAAAGGATATAATACCGCGACTCGAAAATATAGAAATTTTGGAATGGCAAATCCAGAGGGATATCGAAAAGCACTTCGCTTGATGAAATCAGCCGAAAAATTTGGAATACCAATCGTAACCTTAATAGATACTCCTGGAGCATACCCTGGACTTGAAGCAGAGGAGCGAGGTCAAGGAGAAGCAATTGCCCGTAATATTTATGAAATGCTTTCCATAAAGGTTCCAATTATAACTGTAATTATTGGAGAAGGTGCATCGGGAGGAGCACTCGGTATTGGCGTTGGAGATCGTGTATTTATGCTCGAAAACACCTGGTACTCTGTGATTTCTCCAGAATCTTGTTCTTCCATTTTATGGAGGAGTTGGGAATATAAAGAGCAAGCCGCAGATTCACTTAAGTTGACTGCAACTGATATGAAGAAGGCCAAGTTAATCGATAAAATTATAAAAGAACCTCTTGGTGGAGCTCATTTTGATCGTGAACAAGTATTTAATTCAGTTCAGGATGAAGTTCTAAAAACTTTTAAAGTTTTGGATAAGTTAGAACCACTTGAATTGATAAACGCTCGAAGGGCTAAGTTCAATGATATGGGTGTATTCAAAGATTAATTTTAGCTTATCAACAAAAATAAATAGTTATAAACGGTCTTTTGTTTAAACTTGGGGTATATCTGAGCTTGTTTTACACCAAAGAATCCTAGTATTTTGACTAATTTCGATTAATGGAAAAAAGAAAGCCAATTATTGCTCCAGCCGCAACATCTGGAAACCTTGTTAATCTTGAAAGAGGAAAAATTCCACCACAAGCTATTGACTTAGAAGAGGCTGTTATAGGAGCTATGCTTATTGATAAAAAAGGAGTTGATGAGGTTATTGACATTCTCCAACCTGAGGCATTCTATAAAGAAGCCAATCAACATGTATTTTCTGCAATTTATGAGCTTTTTGAGACTTCTGAACCTATTGATTTATTAACGGTTTCTGCTCGACTACGTAAAATGGGCTTACTCGAAAAAGTTGGAGGAGACTTTTATTTAGTCCAGCTTTCTAAAAAGGTTTCTACTTCTGCCCATATAGAATTTCATGCTCGAATTATTTTACAAAAATATATTCAAAGAAGTTTAATCAAAATTTCAAACGAAATAATAGATAATGCTTACAAAGAATCTATTGATGTTTTTGATTTACTTGATGAGGCAGAATCTAAGCTTTATGATGTAACCCAAGGAAACATAAAGAAATCATCAGAATCAGCCCAAAACTTAGTTATTCAAGCCAAAAAACGCATTGAGGACATAGCCAAACGCGATGGACTCAGTGGAGTTGCTACTGGTTTTGAGAAGTTAGATGCTTTAACTTCGGGTTGGCAGCCTTCAGATTTAATTATTATTGCAGCTCGACCTGGTATGGGAAAAACTGCTTTAACCTTATCTATGGCTAGAAACATTGCTGTGACTAAAAACATTCCTGTAGCTTTTTTCTCTCTTGAAATGTCATCAGTACAATTGATTACTCGATTGATTTCCTCAGAAACGGGACTTTCTTCAGAAAAATTAAGAACAGGGAAACTAGCCAGTCATGAGTGGGAGCAATTGAATGTTAAAGTTGGTGACCTAGAACAAGCTCCATTATTTATCGACGACACGCCTTCCTTATCTATTTTTGATTTACGTGCAAAAGCAAGACGTTTATCTTCTCAGCATGGAATTAAATTAATTATAGTTGACTATTTGCAATTGATGACTGCAGGAACATCAAATAAATCAGGGAACCGAGAGCAAGAAATTTCAACAATTTCAAGAAATTTAAAAGCACTTGCAAAAGAATTGGATATTCCAGTGATTGCACTTTCTCAACTTTCAAGAGCAGTAGAAACTCGAGGAGGAACCAAGAGACCACTACTTTCTGACCTCAGAGAGTCGGGAGCTATAGAACAAGATGCCGATATCGTATCATTTATCTATAGACCTGAATATTACGGTATCGATGAGTGGGATGATGATGAAAGAACATCTTCTGAAGGACAGGCCGAGTTTATTGTAGCAAAACATCGTAATGGAGGTTTGGATAATATACGTCTCAAATTTATTGGACATCTCGGTAAATTTGATAATCTAGAGAACTTTGAATCTCCATTTGAGTTTCAATCCAAAATGAATGAAGCCCCTATTAATCCTTCTTCCCTTCCAGATCTTAATGATGCCTTTGGAGAAGAAGACGATGATATGCCTTTTTAGTTTGAATAAGTTTCCAGTTGAAATTAGATAAAAAAAAATCAGCTTTACGCTGATTTTTTTTGAGTACTTAAGAATGAATAATTATTTGATTTTATCAACTACAGCTTTGAACGCATCGGGGTGGTTCATTGCCAAATCGGCCAAAACCTTTCGGTTCAATTCGATTTCATTGGCTTTTACTTTACCCATAAACTGACTGTAAGACATCCCATGAAGACGGGCTGCAGCATTGATACGAGTAATCCAAAGAGATCTAAAATTTCTCTTGTTGGTTTTTCTATCGCGGTAAGCATAAAGCATTGCTTTGTCTACTGCGTTTTTGGCTACCGTCCATACATTTTTACGGCGACCGAAATATCCTTTCGCTTGTTTAAGGACTTTTTTTCTGCGTGCTCTTTTGGCAACTGCGTTTACTGATCTTGGCATAATTTTTCTTTTTTGTTAAAGGCGGTAGGATTAGCTACACTTTTGTTTATTGCCCATAACAGGGTTTACATTTATTTGAACCTAAGCTATACATTACTCTAAACGTAATTGTTGCTTGATACTTTTCACATCGTTTTCATGGACCAAACCGGAGTGTGTCAATTTAAGTTTTCGCTTCTTTGACTTCTTCGTTAAGATATGGCTCTTAAACGCATGCTTTCTTTTGATTTTTCCAGTTCCGGTAAGCTTGAAACGCTTTTTGGCACTGGATTTAGTTTTCATTTTAGGCATTCTAGTTTATATTTAATTAGTACTCTCTTTTATTTTTTCTTAGGGCTGATAAACATGGTCATTCTTTTTCCTTCTAACTTGGGAAGTTGTTCTACTTTTCCGAATTCCTCTAAATCTTGTGCTAAACGAAGAAGTAAAATTTGTCCTTGCTCCTTAAATACAATTGACCTTCCTTTAAAAAATACAAAAGCCTTTAACTTAGCTCCATCTTTGAGAAACTTTTCAGCATGTTTCTTTTTAAAATCATAATCATGTTCGTCGGTTTGTGGACCAAAACGAATTTCTTTAATGGTAACTTTAGTTGCTTTTGACTTGAGCGCCTTGTCTCTTTTCTTTTGCTCGTATAAAAACTTTTTATATTCAAGAATTTTACAAACAGGAGGGTTGGCATTAGGAGATATTTCAACCAAATCCAATTCAAGTTCACTGGCCAATTGAAGTGCTTTACTTAGGCTATATACACCTACCTCAACATTATCTCCGACGAGACGAAGTTCTTTTGCTGTGATTTTTTGATTGATCCTGTGTGGGTCAACTTTGATTACACGTCCTGGGCGATTGCTCCTTTTTCTCCGTATTGCTATGACTTTCTTTTTTTAGTTAAACTTTAAAATTCGAAACAGTTTTTGCTATTTCTACACTTATGTTATCAATGAAGGAAGCAATACTAACGCTTCCTTGATCCCCTTTTTTCCTATCTCGAACTGAAACAGTTCCATCAACGGCTTCTTTTTCACCTACAATGAGCATGTAAGGGAATTTGTTCAATTGAGCTTCGCGGATTTTTTTTCCAATGGTCTCATTTCTATTGTCCACGAGGGCGCGAATTTCGTGATTTTCCAGTTCATTTGAAACTTTTTCAGCGTATTTTTCATATTTCTTACTTACGGATAAGATAATTACCTGTTCTGGAGTCAACCAAAGTGGGAAATTACCGCCTGTGTGTTCCAATAAAATTGCAACAAAACGTTCCAAACTTCCGAATGGTGCTCTATGAATCATTACAGGTCTATGTAGTTCATTATCACTACCCTTATAAGTTAATTCAAAACGTTCTGGAAGGTTGTAATCCACTTGAATTGTCCCCAGTTGCCATTTTCTTCCCAAAGCATCTTTAACCATAAAATCCAATTTTGGACCATAAAAAGCTGCTTCACCATATTCAATTATATAATTAAGATTTTTTTCAGTTGCTGCATTGATGATTGCATCTTCTGCCAGATCCCAATTCTTTTCTGCTCCAATATATTTTTCAGGCTTGTTTGGATCACGAAGCGAAACTTGTGCTGTAAAATCCTCAAATCCTAGGGAGCTGAAAACATAGAGAACTAGGTCTATAACCCTTTTAAATTCTTCATCCAATTGACTGGGCATGCAGAAGATATGAGCGTCGTCTTGAGTGAAACCACGGACCCTGGTAAGTCCATGAAGCTCCCCACTTTGTTCATAGCGATATACAGTTCCGAATTCTGCGTATCGCTTTGGAAGATCCTTATAACTCCATTGTCGAGCGTTATATATTTCGCAATGATGCGGACAATTCATCGGTTTTAATAAAAAAGTTTCACCTTCTGCTGGTGTTTCTATCGGTTGAAAGCTATCTGCTCCATATTTTTCAAAATGACCAGAAGTCATATAAAGTTCTTTGTTACCAATGTGGGGTGATATCACCTGTTCATAACCCGCTTTCTTTTGTGCTGCTTTCAAAAAATCCTCTAAACGTTCTCTGAGTGCTGCTCCCTTGGGAAGCCATAAAGGTAAACCTTGACCAACTTTTTGAGAAAAAGTAAAAAGTTCGAGCTCTTTTCCAAGTTTCCTGTGGTCTCTTTTTTTTGCTTCTTCAAGAAGTTCAAGATAAGAAGTAAGTTCTTTTTGTTTTGGAAAAGATATTCCATAAATCCGAGTAAGTTGTGGTTTGGATTCATCACCTCTCCAGTATGCACCAGCAACACTCAATAATTTAACGGCCTTAATAAATCCAGTGTTCGGAAGATGTCCACCTCTGCATAAATCAGTAAAATCAGCATGATCACAAAAAGTAATGGTTCCATCTTCTAAGTTTTCGATCAACTCAACTTTAAAAGGATTATTTTCTTTTTTATAAAAAGACAAAGCCTCTGCTTTGGAACAGGAGCGCATTTTAAACTCAAATTTTTGGCGACTAAAAGTTAAAAATTGTCCTTCAAGCTTTTGTAGGTCTTTTTCTGAAAATGAAGCCTCACCAAAATCTACATCATAATAAAATCCATTTTCAATTGCTGGACCAATAGTAAGTTTCGCTTGAGGATATAATGCTAAAATCGATTGAGCTAAAACATGAGCTGAAGAATGCCAAAAAGCCGCCTTTCCTTCATCATCATTCCATGTGAATAGCTTTAAAGCTCCACTTTCTGTAAGAACTGTGCTTGCTTCAACAATGCTATCATTAAAACGTGCTGAAAGTACATTCCGAGCTAACCCCTCGCTGATGTCTTTAGCTACATCTAAAACGGTTAGTTTGTTTTCAAATTCACGAACAGATCCATCTGGAAGCGTAATTGCAATCATATATTAATTTATAAGCTGCAAAGATAATGAGTTGGAGTTCTCAAAACAACAACCAGTATCATTAATCCTGTTTTTTTTTCTTTTCATCCAAGAGTCCTCCAACTAAAGTAGAAATTCCAATAAAACCAAAAGCTATTGCAAGGAAAAATAGTATTAACCCAACCATAAGAACAGGCCAATACATTGGATGCCCCGAATTTTTAAAGGCTTGCATAATGATAACTGGAGCTACAAAACAAATTCCTATTCCCCAAAAAACTTTCTTAAACCCTTTGATTACTTTTTTTTTATTCATCTGGAGTTAAATTGATCTATTGCTTTACGAATATTTTTATGCTCATTCAGAAGTGAAGAAGCAACTTCAGGGGAAACCGATAGTTGTTCTTGTATGATTTTAATAGCTCGTTTTTTTAACTTGGCATTGCTCATTTGCATGTCAACCATTTTGTTTCCGCGAACATGCCCTAGGCGAACCATGGTAACTGTAGAAATCATGTTTAAAATCATTTTTTGAGCTGTTCCAGCTTTCATTCGTGAAGATCCCGTTATGAATTCTGCCCCAACAATTACTTCAACAGGAAAATCGGATACTGCTGCTAAGGGACTGTTTTCATTACAACAAATACAAGCGGTGGGGATATTGTTTTTTTGAGCTTCTCGAAGAGCTTCAATGACATAAGGCGTGGTTCCAGAAGCTGCTATTCCAACAATAATGTCATTTGCTGAAACTTTGAAATTTTTTAAGTCAATCCATCCTTGATCTGTATTGTCTTCTGCATTTTCAACGGCTTTATAAACTGCTGCTTTTCCTCCTGCAATGATTCCAATAACTTGCTCTGGATGACTACCAAAAGTTGGAGGACACTCTGATGCATCTAAAATTCCGAGTCGGCCACTAGTTCCAGCTCCAATATAGAACAAACGCCCACCTTCTTGAAGTTGAATTACTGTTTTGGTAATTAACCGTTCTACTTGAGGTAAAACATTATGTACGGCTGTAGAAACCTTTTGATCCTCTTGGTGTATGCCATTCAATAATTCTTGAATGGATTTATCTTCCAGAGCGTCATGTAGAGAATCTTGTTCTGTTATTTTTATAAAATCCATTAATTAAAAATAGGATATATTTTTAGAACAATCCAAAAAAAAACTCCACATTATGGAGTTTTTGAAAATTAAGAAAGTTTTTTGTCTAGATTTTCCTTGAGAGCTCCAAGAAACCCTTGGGTGGTAAGATAATCTGTTTCTCTTAAGGCAATTCCGTGAATAAGAATTGCTAAATCTTTAGTCATCTTTCCACTTTCAACTGTCTCTATACATATTTCTTCTAGGGTAGTACAGAAATCGATTAATTCTTGATTGTTGTCTAGTTTTCCGCGATGCGCTAGTCCACGTGTCCATGCAAAAATAGAAGCGATTGGGTTTGTCGAAGTTTCTTTTCCATTTTGGTGTTGTCTATAGTGACGAGTTACTGTACCATGAGCAGCTTCTGCTTCCATAGTCTTTCCGTCAGGAGTAACTAGTGTAGAGGTCATTAATCCTAGAGATCCAAAACCTTGAGCAACTGTATCGGATTGAACATCTCCATCATAATTTTTACATGCCCATACAAATCCTCCGTTCCATTTCATTGCGGCTGCAACCATGTCATCGATTAGACGGTGTTCATAAGTAAGCCTTTCAGCTTCAAATCGCTCTTTAAATTCATTGTCAAATACTTCTTGAAAAATATCTTTAAAACGACCGTCATAAGCTTTCATTATGGTATTTTTGGTAGAAAGATACAAAGGCCATCCTTTGTCTAAAGCACGGTTCATACATGAACGAGCAAATCCATAGATTGAACTATCAATATTATACATGCTCATGGCTACCCCATTTTCTTTAAAATTATATACTTCCCATGTTTTGGCTTCACTTCCGTCTTCTGGAGTAAAAGTCATGGTTAGCTTACCTTTTCCTTCAATAACAGTGTCTGTAGCTTTATATTGATCACCAAAAGCATGGCGTCCGATACAGATTGGCTTGGTCCAGCCTTGAACATAGCGAGGTACGTTGCTCATGATAATAGGCTCTCTAAAAACAGTACCTCCAACAATGTTTCGGATTGTACCATTAGGAGAACGATACATTCTGTTTAAATCAAATTCAGTAACTCGATCTTCGTCAGGAGTAATTGTAGCACATTTTACACCAACATTGTATTTTTTTACTGCCTCTGCAGCATCAACTGTTATCTGATCATCGGTTTCATCTCGTTTTTCAATTCCTAAATCATAATAAAGCAATTCAACATCGATGTAGGGTAAAATCAATTGTTCTTTGATAAATTTCCAGATGATACGAGTCATCTCATCACCATCCATTTCTACTACTGGGTTTGCAACTTTTATTTTTGACATAGGATATTTTTAAGGTTTTATCTTGAAATGGAATACACAAGATAAAGAGGTTTAAATTTAATTCACAAAAAAGGTCGCATTAGCGACCTTTATAATTTTATTTGTATTGACGCTCTTTGATACGTGCTTTTTTACCACGTAATTCTCTAAAGTAATAGATGCGAGCTCTTCGAACGCTTCCACGTTTGTTGACTTCTATTTTTTGAAGTGCTGGTAGGTTGATAGGGAAGATACGTTCAACTCCTATTTCTCCAGACATTTTTCTAATGGTGAAGGTTTTAGATAAACCTGTTCCTTTAATTTGAATAACTACACCTCTATAAAACTGGGTTCTTACTTTTTCTCCTTCTCGAATTTCGTAATACACAGTAATGGTGTCTCCAGCAGAGAATTCAGGAAATTCTTTTTTTTCAATGAATTGATCCTGAACAAAATTGATTAATGTTTCCATTATTTTTACTTAAATATTTTTAACAAGCAACATGCACGATTTTCGTCAGAGGTTACATTGCGAGTGCAAAAATACCAAATATTTTATTTTTTATATTCTTTTTTACAATAAAAATTTAAAAAAGTCTTTTTTCAAAAATTGATAACATCCAAACCGCTTTTTTTTATGATATGACAGTCGTCTGTAGCAAAGGTGTAGGGCGTTTTTTGAATTTGATTTCGACGAATTGAAACAAAATCTATTCGCTCAACAATTCCTTTAATATGCGGAATAGAATTATCATTCAGGATGGGGTAGTAGATATCGCTTAAGTTATAATTTTCCAAACGAAGAGTATCTCCATTTGATAATCGTAAACTGTAAAAATCATCTAGAGCAGCACCAGTGACTTCAACTACCTCAGTTTTGAAAATCAAAGTACAGGAAAAATCAGTATTAGAATCATCCTCTGATTGGGAGCAACAAATCAAGAAAAACAGTAGAAGTAGGTAAATGTTTTTCATGAAGTATTAATTTTTTGTTTACTTAGTTTTTTTATTCCTTTTTCAAAAGATCAGGACGTAAAAGCTCTGTTCTTTTCAAAGCTTGTTTTTCTCTCCATTGTTCAACTTTTGGTGTGTTTCCAGAGGTTAGAATAGGAGGAACTTTCCATCCTTTGTAGTTTGCTGGGCGAGTATAAATAGGGGGGGCTAGAAGATTGTCCTGATAACTATCACTTAGGGCAGATGATTCATTTCCCAATACCCCTGGAATCAGTCGAATTATACTGTCACAAAAAACTGCTGCTGCAAGCTCTCCGCCTGATAAAACAAAATCTCCAATGGAAATCTCTCTTGTAATAAAATGATCTCTTACCCGTTGATCTACTCCTTTATAATGACCACAAAGAATAATTATATTTTCCTTTAGAGAACATTCATTTGAAATTTTTTGATTCAACTGTTCTCCGTCAGGAGTCATATAAATAATCTCTTCATATTTACGCTCTTCTTTTAAAATAGATATGCATTTGTCAATAGGTTCAATCATCATTACCATTCCTGCTCCACCTCCAAAAGGGGCATCATCAACTTGCTTGTATTTTGTAGTGGTATAGTCCCTCAAATCATGAAAAAAAACCTCCACTTTTTTACCTTCAATAGCACGTTTTACGATTGAAACTTCGAAAGGACTTTTTAGAAGTTCAGGAAAAAGAGTAATGATATCAATTCGCATGAATCTGTTTTAGAAAACAAAGATGCGATTTTTAATTTTTTTAACAATTAATTTTTGCCGCATTATAAAACAGGTTTATCTTCGAAACGAAATTCGTTCTTTCTCTCCCTTTGGATTTAGATATTCAAGATTTCGAATGTTATTGAAATTATATTGTCTTAAATCATCAATCGTATATAAAGGATTGTCGTTTACCTCAAGAAGAACAGAATCAGGATTTAGTTCGGTCATATAATCGCCAGAATCTAAAACTCTTAAGCCATATTTCAAATTCTTTTTTTCTTTTTCTTCTTTACTGATATTCTGTAATGTCATCCTAAGAAAATTTGTTTGATTGATTATATTTAAAGTAATTACGGTATTGTTGACTTTCCCATTCCTGTAATACTCTACATTGACCTTATCTCCAGGGTGTTTACTTTCTAGATAACCCGTTAAGTCAGAGAAACTTTTGATTTTAATGTCATCTACAACAGTGATGATATCCTCTTCCTTTAAACCAGCTTTTTCTGCACCCATGCCTTTTTGAATATCAATAATGTATACCCCTTCTAAAACATCTAAACCTTCTGAATTTACTAGGTCTGGAGTAACCGGTGTACCAAAAATACCTATCAATCCTTTTTGAACACTTCCATATTCTACAAGGTCTTCAAAAACTTTTCTGGCAATATTACTTGGAACAGCAAAGGAGTAGCCTTGAAATCCACCACTCATTGAGGTGATAGCCGTATTGATTCCTATGAGTTCACCCTTAGTATTAACCAAAGCCCCGCCGCTGTTTCCCATGTTTACTGCTGCATCGGTTTGAATAAATGATTGATTTTTTCGATCTCCTTTATTTAAATCTCTAGATTTTGCACTTATAATTCCAGCAGTTACAGTTGAATTTAAATTAAATGGGTTTCCGATTGCTAGTACCCATTCCCCAATTTTAGCCTGATCAGAATCACCAAAATATAGGTAGGGAAGAGGTTTGTCTGTCTCAATTTTTAAAACAGCGATATCGGTGGTTGGGTCAGTTGCAATTAAAGTAGCTTGAAAACGTTTGTTGTCATTAGTTGTTATTTCCAGAGTTGTTGCATTTTCGATCACATGGTTGTTTGTCATAATATAGCCATCCGGTGATACGATAACCCCTGATCCAGTTCCAACTCGTGGACGACTATCTACTCCTAAGAAATAGTTTAAATATTCATTTCCTGAATCACTTTTAGAGGTGTTCTTTACATGCACTACAGCACCAATACTATTATTAGCTGCAACAATGAAATCTGATGGAGCTACTGAGGTATTGCCAACATTCGCTGAAAAAGTCACAGGGATTATAGGACTAGATTCGTATTCAATGGACTTTGTATTATAAAACGAAATGAATAACATAATCGTAAATCCTGAACTAATTAAGGATACTAAACTGAGTTTTAAGATTGTTTTCATAAGATTTTATTTTGAACCAAAATTATAAAAGTGTTTCCAAGGGCTAAAGTGGTTTAACGTGTTTTTAACATCGATCTTTACCAAAAATATTGCGTAAATTTGTGAAATATATGGAACAGATTTTTTTTAAATATCAAGGAACAGGAAATGATTTTATCTTGATTGATGATCGTTCTAATTTCTTTCCCGAGAAAAATAAATCATTGATTAAACAACTTTGCGATCGAAGATTCGGAATTGGATCAGATGGATTAATTTTATTACAAAATGCCTCTGAAAGTGATTTTAAAATGGTTTATTTCAATGCAAATGGGAGTATCGGTTCTTTATGTGGTAATGGTGCGCGATGTACAGTAGCTTTCGCTAAATATGTTGGATGTATTTCAGATGTTACAAAATTTGAAGCTTCTGATGGACTTCATAATGCACGAATCGAGTCTGATATAATTTCTATAAAAATGCGTGACGTATTTGATGTAAAAAATTTCAATACACATATTTTTTTGGATACTGGCTCACCACATCACGTTCAAATGGTAAAGGATTTGAAACAATACAATGTTTATGCTAATGGAAAACGTATTCGTGAGGGGGAACCTTACAATGAGTCGGGTTCTAATGTAAATTTTGTAGAGCAGATTTCAGAAAATAAATTTGCAATTAGAACATACGAACGTGGGGTTGAAGACGAAACACTTTCATGTGGAACCGGGGCAACAGCAGTTGCTTTAGCGATGCACTTTATTAAAAAAACAACCTCAAACTCAGTTGTTATTCAGGTAGAAGGCGGAACTTTGGAAATTGAATTTGAACCTACACAAAAGGGTTACCAGAATATTTTTCTTTCAGGTCCCGCAGAACAGGTGTATTCAGGAACTTTAAACTTTTAATATTGAATCTATCATTAAATCTTCGATCTTTAGAGCCTGATGATATTAATTTTTTATTGAGGATAGAAAATGATGAAAGTTTGTGGAAATATTCAAATACCACAAAACCCTATTCTAGAGAAGTTTTACAAACTCATATAGAAAATTCAAAAGAAGATTTTTTTACTGCTAAGCAACAGCGTTTTGTTCTGAACGATTTTGAAAGCAATATTTATGGTTTGATCGACTTGTTTGATTACGATCATCAAAATTCTAGAGCATCTATAGGAATTGTAATTGCGAGTGAGTGGAGGAGAAATGGGTTTGCTAAATCTGGTCTAAAATTACTTCAAAAACATGCAGTTGAACAATTAAATTTGAGTCAACTTTATGCCTATGTTGGCATTGATAATATTCCAAGTCGAGCTTTATTTAAAGCAGCGGGCTTTCAAGAAAAACTAATCACAGATAAAATCCTAGTACAAAAAAAGATAAATGCATAGAAAAAGAATAATCAGTTTTATTATCATCATTGGAATGGGTATTGGTTTATATTTTACCTACTCTTTTTATCGAGTATTTTTTAAACCTAATACGGCATTTTCTAACGAAGAATCTTATGTGTTTATTGAAAATGAATCTAGTTTTCAAGATGTTCTAGAAGAACTGGAAGACCTACTCATTTCTATAAATGATTTTAAAATTGCAGCGCAAAAAAAAGGATATGATTTTAGAGTCAAGGGAGGTAAGTATACTTTAAAAAAAGGGTTAAATAACCATGAGATAGTAAATGTTTTAAGAAGTAAAAGTACTCCTGTCAAAGTTATATTCAATAACCAGGAACGTTTAGAAAATTTGGCTGGAAGAGTTGCTCAACAAATTGCTCCTGACAGCTTATCATTATTAAACGCTTTTCGAGATGAAAAATTTCTCCAATCTAATGGTTTTAACAAAAAATCTGCGCTTTCAATGTACCTTCCCAATTCATATGAATTATTTTGGAATTCTAGTGCTGAGGGTTTTAGGGAACGAATGTTGAAAGAGTACAAACGTTTTTGGAATTCAGAACGATTAGAAAAAGCAAAGGCATTGAATCTTAGTCCAATAGAGGTGATTTCTTTGGCCGCTATTGTTCAAAAAGAAACAGCTAAGGTTGATGAGCGTAAAAAAATTGCTGGAGTTTATCTCAACCGTTTGAAAAAACAAATGCATTTGGATGCAGATCCTACTGTGATTTATTCATTAAAAGAAAAATATCAAAATTTTGACACCATCATCAGAAGAGTTTTAAGAAAAGATTTAAAGATAGTTTCTCCTTATAATACATACAAAAATAAAGGAATTCCTCCAGGACCGATTGCCATGCCTGATTTCTCGTCAATAAAAGCTGTTCTAAATCCCGAAACACACAATTATTTATACTTCGTTGCTAACCCAAAACAACCGGGTTATCATATGTTTGCAAATACATACATTACCCATATTCGAAACAGTAAGATTTACTACAGATGGATAAATAGTCAAAGACTATATCGATAAAGGGTCTTTGCTAATAATAAAAATTACTGGGCGCTTGTGCAGGGAAATTTTTAACTTTTTCCAGTGTTTCACTGAATGTGTTTTAATGTACTCAGTTGGAAGCGATAGGTCACATGCAATACAAATTTCTGTATTTCGATCAAGAGTTGTCATTAAATCAGAGAGTAATTGATCATTTCTGTATGGAGTTTCTATGAAAAGTTGAGGTTGATTGTAGTCAAAAGATTTTTTTTCTAGAATTTTTATTTCTTTTTTTCTTTTTGATTGATCAATAGGTAAATATCCATTGAAAGCAAAATTTTGGCCATTTAACCCCGAACCCATAAGTGCCAATAGGATTGAAGAAGGACCTACCAAAGGTCGGACAGTAATGTTTTTGCGATGAGCCATTTTTACAATTTCTGCTCCTGGATCTGCAATTCCAGGGCATCCTGCATCAGAAATCACACCCATTGAAATTCCTTCTTTTGCAGGGTCTAGGTAGGTAAGCATTTCTTCGGGGGCTGTGAATTTGTTCAAGGGGTAAAGATGAAGAGTTGTTTGATCTTTTTTTGGATATATCCTTTTGATAAAGCGTCGAGCCTCCTTTTCATTTTCAACTATAAAATGGTTGATGTCCTCAATTACTTTCCTAACCGTTAAAGGAAGTACTTCCATAGGAGCATTCTCACCTAAAGGAGATGGAATTAGATATAGAGTTCCTTGCTTAGAGGGATCATCTATTGTTTCCATGAATCAATAATTTCTTTACAGACTTTTTCGATTTTATTAAAAACAATCTCGAACCCCTGGTTACCAAAATAATAAGGATCTTCAACCTCTTCGTTTGTCAATAACAATTTCACTTTACTTCTTTCTTTTTCTGTTTGTGATAGCTCTAATACATTTTTTAGGTTTTGTCGATCCATTACAAAAATATGGTCAAATGAATCAAAATCTGATCGGGTAAATTGTCTTGCTTGTTGTTTACTAATGTCGATGCCGTGATTCAAAGCGGTTTTGATACTTCTCGGATCAGGGGTACTTCCAATATGGTAACTAGCTGTCCCTGCGGAGTCGACTGTGATAGAAAATTCTTTTGAGAGTTGCTCAAAAATCCCATGAGCTAGGGGAGACCTACAAATATTCCCAAGGCAAACCATAAGAACATTTCCTTTCCCCATCAATCAAAACTTATAAGGTTAGTTTTTGATTGAGATCTTCTACGTACTTCCTGAATTGTTTGTCGGTAAAGGTGAGATTGTCTACTGTTTTACAGGCGTGTAATACAGTTGCATGGTCCCTTTTCCCAATTTGACTTCCAATACTAGCCAAAGATGCTTTGGTGTATTTTTTAGCAAAATACATTGCCAGTTGTCTTGCTTGAACAATGTGGCGTTTTCTTGTTTTTGACTGAAGGGTTTCAACATCCATTTGGAAGTATTCTGATACTACTTTTTGAATGTAATCAATTGAAACTTCTCGTTTGGTGTGCTTGACAAACTTTTCAACAATCTCTTTTGCTAGTTCAATTGTAATTTCTACTTTGTTGAAAGATGATTGTGCAATAAGTGAAATGATAGCTCCTTCAAGTTCTCGTATATTTGATTTAATGTTTTTTGCAACATACTCAATGATCGGTTCCTCAATTACAACTCCATCACGGTAGAGCTTATTCTTTAAAATAGAAATACGAGTTTCAAAATCAGGAGATTGTAATTCAGCAGATAGGCCCCATTTGAATCTTGAAAGTAAACGTTGCTCAATATCCTGCATGTCAACAGGCGCTTTATCCGAAGTCAGAATTACCTGCTTCCCGTTTTGATGTAAATGATTGAATATGTGAAAAAATACATCTTGAGTTCCAGTTTTTCCTGAAAGGAACTGTACATCATCAATAATTAAGACATCGATAATTTGATAAAAATGAATAAAATCATTTCTATTATTTTTCTTGACTGATTCAATGTACTGTTGAGTAAATTTTTCAGCTGAAATATAAAGTACTGTTTTGTCTGCGTATTTTTCTTTTATTTGAACACCTATAGCGTGAGCTAAGTGTGTTTTGCCTAAACCTACATTACCAAAAATAAGTAGTGGATTGAAAGAGGTGCCTCCGGGTTTATTTGCAACTGCAAACCCAGCAGATCTTGCTAGACGATTTGAATCCCCTTCAAGGAAATTGTGAAAGTTATAATTAGGGTTCAGTTGAGATTCAATTTGTAAGTTTCGAATACCTGGAATAATAAAAGGATTCTTCAATTCTGAACTCAAAGTACTCATGGGTGCTTCAACATTTTGTGCCGACACTTGCGATTGTTGAGAACTTGGAATACTTTCTGTGAAGGGTTGTTTAGTACCTAAAGTGTTTTCCATTTTGATTACATAAACCAAACGAGCGTCTTCTCCGAGCTCTTGGGTCAAAGCTATTTTAAGTAATTTCACGTAATGTTCTTCAAGCCATTCGTAAAAAAACTTACTCGGAACCTGAATACTCAATCCTTTTTGACTCAATTTTAAGGGTACGATGGGCTCAAACCAAGTTTTATATGCTTGTGGTTGTATGTTATCCTTTATAAAGGATAGACAATTATTCCAAGAAGAATGTGCAGTTTTTTGCATTAATAATAGATACTCAAAAATGTGATTTAATGTTGTGATTTCTAACTTGACAACTACAATACAAATATTAATTCTTTTTTTTTAAAAAAAAAGTAGTTTTCCTATTGATTTTTAACTTTTTTTTTCGGAGTTTATAGGAAAACATAAACGTTGTTGAATTTTAGCAAGTGAATAAATATATTTCAAAACCAATACTTATTAGATATGGCGAAACCGATCAGATGGGAATCGTTCATCACAGCAACTACTTGCGCTATTTTGAAGTAGCTCGACTTGAGTGGCTTAGTTTTCTTGGAGTGTCTTATAAGTCAATGGAAAAGGAGGGTGTAATTATGCCAGTCATTGATGTAAACCTCTCATATAAAACGCCAGCACTTTTTGATGACAAAATTATTGTGGAGGTTCGATTGAACGAAATTCCGAAAGTTAAAATGAAATTTTCTTATACAATAAAGAATCAAAATGATCAAATTGTATGTTTAGGAGAAACAACTTTGGTATTTTTGAATTCAAAAACTAGAAAGCCGATGCGTTGTCCAGAAAAATTTAAAAGCCTTTTTTTGGGAGAGGAATAGAAATTTGTAGTACATCTTTTTCAATTTGAATTCTACTTTTAACTTTACCACCTAGTATAGGGCTTCTAATACCATTAATTATTTCTTTAGGAGAATTGATAGTTCGAGCCTCATCCCAAAGATTATTGTTAATAAAATATTGAATAGTTTTTGTTCCTCCCTCAACAATTAGAGATTGTATATTTTTTTCATACAATACAGACATTATTTTTGGTAATACATTTTTGGGATCAGTAATAATTACCTCTTTGTTTGAAACCTCTTTTTTGGATGAAAAGAGAAGAGTAGGATTATCATCCCTTAGCATAATTGAATCTTTTGGAATTCTACCCTTTAGGTCAACTACAATTCTTAACGGCGAACTTCCCTTTATTTTTCTATTGGTTAGTTTAGGATTATCATCAATTACAGTTTGAACTCCTACCAGAATACTTTGTTCTTGAGATCTCCACAAATGAGAATGTAGTTTTGAAGTATCACTTGAAAGCCAAAAAGGTTCCTTAGCCGATCGTTTATTTTTTAAAGGAGCAATAAAACCATCCAAACTTTGGGCCCATTTGAGGATAATGTAGGGTCTTTTTTTTAGATGAAAAGTAAAAAAGCGTTTATTCAATTCTTTGGCTTCTTCTTCTAGTACTCCAAAAACTATTTCACATCCATTAGCTTTTAATTTTTCAATTCCTTTACCATTAACTTCTTTAAAAGGATCATAGCAACCGATAATAACTTTTGAAATCTTTGATAAAATAATTAGGTCACTACAGGGAGGAGTTGATCCAAAGTGATTGCATGGTTCCAGATTTACATACAAAGTGCATTGACTTAGGATGGATTTATTTTTAAGATTCTGGATTGCAAGAACTTCTGCATGGGGTTCTCCTTTTTTTTGGTGCCAACCTTCACTTACAATTTTGCCTTTATGGACAAGAACACATCCTACAAGGGGGTTGGGGTAGGTCTGCCCAAGACCCAGTAAAGCAAGATCCAGGCAACGTTGCATAAATTTTATGTGAATAGGATCTTTTTTATTCATGTTAAGAAATGAAATAGTATTATTTTTAGAAAGTATAAAAATACTAAAGTATTAAATGAAGGGAACAATAATTAGAGAAGTTTTAGAAAAAGATAATTCATCATTGGCGTCGATGATTCGTCAGGTTCTTCTTGAAATTGGGGTTCCTAAAGTTGGAACTGCTTATGCAGATCCAGAACTTGATTTTATGTATCAAGCATATTCGGATCAAAGATCTGCTTATTTTGTGTTGGAAGAAAATGGATTTCTGACAGGAGGGGCGGGAATATCACCTCTAAAAGGAGGAAAGAGTAGCATATGTGAATTACAGAAAATGTATTTTTTACCCTCAGCTAGAGGAAAGTCTTTAGGTGAAAAAATGATTGATCATTGTCTGGATTATGCTAAAGAACAAGATTTCGAAATGTGTTACATAGAAACACTTCCCTATATGAAAGCTGCCCAAAAGCTCTACCAAAAAAAAGGATTTGGATACATAGATCATCCAATGGGTTCAACAGGCCACACCTCATGTAATGTTTGGCTAATCAAAAAACTACAATGACCTTAATTGAATACAGATCTTATTTCCGTCAAAAATTAAGTTACCTCTACAAGGTTGAAGAGTCCGATGATTTATTGAAACGAATAATTAGAGCATATTTTAACTGGGAAACTGTCAAATTTGGTTTAGAACCCAATTATGTTCTTTCAAAAAAGGAAGAAGAGTATTTAAACTCAGCTATGAAAGAATTAAAAAAAGAAAAACCTCTTCAATACATACTGGGTTTTAGCTCATTTATGGATTTAAAGTTTGAAGTCAACACTTCTGTATTGATACCTCGACCTGAAACTGAAGAATTGGTTGAATGGATTGTCTCTGATCAGGAATTAATTCGATCCAAAGAGATTTTGGACATAGGTACAGGAAGTGGATGCATAGCAATAACACTAAAACATTTACGCCCTCGTTTGCATGTTTCAGCACTTGATGTTTCTGCCAAAGCAATTGAAGTTGCTGAGAATAATGCTAGAAATAATTCTGTCAAAGTTCAATTTCATCAAGCAGATATTCTAACAAAAAAAAATTGGATAACTTCTTTGGATATTATTGTTTCTAATCCACCCTATGTGCTTCCATCTGAGAAAAAACAAATGAAAACAAATGTTATAGGTTATGAACCTAAGTTAGCATTATTTGCGCCTGAAGATGATCCCTTGCTTTTTTATAAAAAAATCACAGAATTTGCAAAACAAAACTTAAAGTCAAGAGGTGTACTCTATTTTGAAATTAACCCTATTTTTGTTGATGAACTAAGCCTATTTTTAAATGAAAATTCTTTCGATTCAATTGAGGTTCGTAATGATTTTCTTAAACGACCTAGAATGGTCAAAGCCCTAAGAAGCAAGAAATAATATGATGAGTATTCAAGGAAAAATAGAATCTTTAAGAGCAAAATTACACCTTTATAATTTTGAATACTATGTAAACGATATCAGTTTGATAAGTGATTTTGAATTTGATCAGTTGATGAAAGAGCTCCAGGAAATTGAAAACAAGCATCCTGAGTTTTATGATTCAAATTCACCCTCTCAAAGAGTTGGTGGTCAAATTACCAAAAACTTTAAAACAGTTGAACATAAAGAAAGAATGTATTCCCTAGAAAATACTTATTCCGAAGAAGAAATTCAAAACTGGATCAATCGGATTGAGAAAAATTTAGAGGATAGAACCCCGTCTTTTACTTGTGAATTAAAATATGATGGAGCTTCAATAAGCTTGACTTATGAAAAGGGGGTTTTGATTCGCGCAGTAACCCGAGGTGATGGAACAAAAGGAGATGATGTTACTCAGAATGTAAAAACAATTCCGAATGTTCCTTTAAAATTAAGAGGGAATTATCCAGATTTTTTTGAAGTTCGAGGAGAAATTGTAATGCCCCTAGCTGGTTTTTCTGAGTTAAACGAAAAAAGAGTTTTAGCTGGAGAAGAACCCTACATGAATCCACGAAATACCGCTTCTGGTTCTTTGAAGCTTCAGGATAGTTCTGAAACAGCTCAACGTCCGTTAACCTGTTTGATATATGCCCTTGTTGGAAAAAATTTAGGGTTTAAAGAACATTATCAATCCCTAGTTGAAATGAGATCATGGGGTTTTACCGTTCCAGAAACATTAATTCAAGCTTCATCTAAGCAACAGATTTTGGAGTATATTAATTCATGGAAAAAAAAGAGGGGTGATCTTTCTTATGAGATTGATGGAATAGTAATCAAGATAAATGATTTAAAAGATCAAGAATTATTGGGTTTTACTTCAAAATCTCCTCGATGGGCAATTTCATACAAATATCAAGCAGAACAAGTCGCTACTATATTAGAAACGGTAACTTATCAAGTAGGAAGAACAGGAGCAATTACTCCAGTTGCGAATTTGAATCCTATTTTACTTTCAGGGACAACGGTTAAAAGAGCTTCTTTGCATAATGCAGATCAAATCAAAAAACTTGACTTAAGAATTGGAGATCGAGTTTATGTTGAAAAAGGGGGAGAGATTATACCGAAAATAGTTGATATTGACCCTCAAAATAGAGCATCCATTGAAAATCGAATTTCTTATATAAAAAATTGTCCCAATTGTGGAACCGAACTTGTCCGTATAGAAGGGGAGGCACAGCATTATTGTCCAAATGTAGATGGTTGTTCAACTCAAATTATTGGTAAAATACAGCACTATATTGGTAGAAATGCCATGGATATTGATGGGCTGGGAAGTGAAACAGTCTCTTTGTTGTTTTATGAGGGATTGATTAAAAACATTGCAGATTTATACACTCTTAAGGAAGAACAATTATTGCCTTTGGAACGTATGGCTCAAAAGTCAGTAGATAATTTACTCTTGGGAATCAAAAACTCAAAAAAACAACCCTTTGCTAAAGTTTTATTTGGTTTGGGCATACGATTTGTTGGAGCAACAGTAGCAAATCGACTTGCAAACCATTTTGGAACAATAGCAAACTTGATGAAAGCAAGTCAAGAAGAACTCATTACGGTAGATGATATTGGTCATCGAATTGCTCAAAGTTTAGTTCAGTTTTTTGAAAATCCAAAAAATATAAAACTTGTAGAGCGTTTAAAAGTTTATGGTGTAACAATGGAGGATGAGATTAAAGCTTTATCATCTGAAATTTTGGTTGGAAAAAACATTGTTGTCAGTGGAGTCTTCGAAACCCTATCAAGAAACGACCTTAAGGCATTAATTGAAGAAAATGGAGGAAAAGTATCAAGTTCTATTTCTTCTAAAACCTCTTTTATTGTTGCTGGAGATGGGATGGGACCTAGTAAAAAAGTGAAGGCTGAAAAATTGGGGATTCAGATTATGTCAGAAACTACTTTTTTAGCTTTGTTAGATTTATAACACTTTTACATATTTTTAAACAAAAACACTTTTTTATTATGATGGTTCTGGGGTTTTGGTATTTTTGTAATTCAAAATTAAATTGGGTTTGATTGAAAATCTTTGGCGTAAACGGGTATTTGAAAAAGAATTAAAAGAGAGTCTATCCTCGCGTAAACTCAAAGAATCGTTTAAAGTTAAAAAAATTGCCATACTTGTAGATGCCAGTTTTGGAATTGAAAGTGATTTTTATCTTAATTTTTCAGAAGATTTTAATATTCCAAAGATTCAAGTTAGTTTATTTTTATTTGGTAATGATTCTCAACTAGAGAAACAATACAAGCAAATCCTAAACATAAAGGAAGTAAACTATTGGAGTAAGTTTAAAGGACAACTATTGAGTTTTTGTAAGAATGATTATGATTTAGTAATCAATTATTACAATACAACAAACCTCCTTTTTTCCCTCATAAGTATTCGAACGAACCACAAGTTAAGTATTGGTTTTAGAGGAGCAGATCCCCGAATTAATGATGTAATTTTTGACATTGATCCAACGGATAAAAACACCTTTAAAAAGGAGTTGATTAAGTATATGAAGATTTTAAACAAAATTTAAGTGGAATTTTTAAAAGGATCAGGAGTTGCAATGATAACTCCTTTTAAAGAAGATGGTGAAGTTGATTTCGAAGCTGTAGCAGATGTATTTGAACATATTGTTAAGGGCGGAATAGATTATGTAGTGGTAATGGGAACAACTGCTGAAACTGCAACATTAAGTGATCAAGAACGCGATCAAGTAGTGGAAACGATAATTGAAACCAATAAGAATAGAATCCCCTTGGTTTTGGGGATTGGAGGAAACAATACTGCAGCTGTTGTTTCTTCAATTAAAAATATAAATTTAACAGCATTTGAAGCCGTTTTATCTGTTTGTCCTTATTACACAAGACCGAGTCAAGAGGGGATTTATCAGCACTTTAAACACATAGCAGAGGCCTCGCCCAAACCGATAATTCTCTATAATGTTCCTCCGCGTACAGGGGTTTCTATTAGTAACGAAACTACAGTTCGTCTGGCTAAGGATTTTCCGAATATAATCGGTACTAAAGACGCAACAGGTGACTTAGAATCTGTAATTTCTTTAATTGATAAAGCTCCAAAAGATTTTCATGTAATCTCTGGAGATGACGTCTTAGCGTTAGCTGTTGTAATGTCCGGAGGTTCTGGGGTAATTTCGGTTATTGGAGGGGCTCTTCCATACCAAGTTTCTCAGATGATTCGTTTGGCCTTAAATGGAGAAGTTGTTGCAGCCAAAGTTTACCAAAGCCAAATGATGAATTTGATTGAGTTGATTTTTAAAGAAGGAAACCCTTCGGGGGTCAAAAAACTATCTGAACAATTAGGACTTTGTTCTTGTAAAGTTAGACTTCCCTTAATTCAAGCATCTGATAAATTAAGCCAATCAATTTTTGAGGCTCACAAAACCATGGTTTAGTATTAGGAGTTAAAGTTTTGATAAAACTAAGGGCTCTTTTTTTTTAGAAGGTACATTTGAATTTTACTAGCTCACATTGATTATATTTTAGTATTTTTGCAGCATGTTTTTAAAAACCATCAAAACAACATTAATTTTTGCAATATTTTTTTTATTTACAAATTGTAGTGAATACCAGAAATTATTGAATAATATCGACCCAAATGTAAAGTATAAGGCTGCCGAAAAATACTACAATGCAGGAGAATATAGGAAAGCAAATCGTCTTTTTGAACAAATAACCCCCACATTTAGAGGTAAGCCCCAAGCACAAAGAGTCATTTTCTTTTATGCAAACACCTATTTTCAATTAAAAGATTATAACCTGGCTGCATATCAATTTGAGAGTTTTGTAAAATCTTACCCCAAAAGCGATCGAATCCAAGAAGCGACATATTTGGCTGCAAAGTCTTATTATATGCTTTCACCAAAATATAGTCTAGACCAACAAGACACTAATAAAGCAATAGACAAACTTCAAATATTTTTGGATAATTATCCCAATAGTGAGTTTAGTGAGGAGGCAAACACATTGATAGCTGAATTGCAGGTAAAAATAGAGAAAAAGTTTTTTGAAATCTCCAAACAATATTTCACAATTCGAGACTATAAAGCCGCAATGAACTCATTTGATAATTTTTTAAACGATTACCCAGGAACTCAATTAAAAGAAGACGCTTTATACCACAAATTTCTTTCTAACTACGAATTAGCATTAAACAGTATCTTTACTAAAAAGGAAGAACGATTAAAGAGTGCTCAAGAAATAGCTAATACCCTATTACGTTATTTTCCTGAAACTTTATACATGGAAGATTTAGATAAAAAATCTGAGAAAATAGAAAAAGAGTTGAATCAATTTGACCAACTCACAACCACCACTAAATAAGTTAAGATGACAAAGTACAGAAAATCCCAAGCGCCAATTTCGACTACAACTTATGATAAGAATGAAGTTGAAGCGGAAACAAAAAACATTTATGAGGCTTTATCAATTATAGCCAAACGTTCTATGCAAATCAATTTGGACATCAAAAAAGAATTGCATGAAAAGCTCGATGAATTTGCTACTCATAATGATAGTTTAGAAGAGATTTTTGAAAACAAGGAACAAATCGAAGTTTCGAAGTTTTATGAAAGCCTTCCAAAACCACATGCATTAGCAGTGGAAGAGTGGCTTCAAAATCGTGTTTACCACCGCAATACTGAAGAATAAAGCCTATGTCTTTGTTCAGAGGTAAAAAGATTCTTTTGGGAATCTCAGGAGGAATAGCAGCCTACAAAACTCCTGAGCTCGTTCGAGCTTTTATCAAACAAGGAGCTGAAGTAAGAGTCCTGATGACTCCATCTTCCAAAGACTTTGTTACCCCTCTGACTTTAGCGACTGTTTCACAAAACCCTGTATATTCCTCTTTGATTGCAGAAGATCATGATAATCCAACCTGGAACAATCATGTTGAACTGGCTTTATGGGCAGATTACTTTCTGATAGCCCCAGCAACATCAAATACACTTTCTTCAATGGCTCAAGCCCGCTGCAATAATATTGTATTGGCAGCATACTTATCTTCTAAATGCCCGGTTTTTGTTGCCCCTGCAATGGATTTAGATATGTTTTCTCATCCTGCAAATCAAAAAAACTTAACAATTCTTTTAAAGAATGATGTAATTGTTCTTCCTACAGAAGAAGGATTTTTGGCCAGTGGTCTTGAAGGTAAAGGACGTATGCCAGAGCCCGAGGACATTCTTACTTATATGGAAAACCACATAAGTAAAACACTCCCCCTATTTGGAAAGAAAGTAGTACTTACTGCAGGTCCGACATATGAACCCATTGACCCCGTTCGTTTTATTGGAAATAATTCTTCTGGTAAAATGGGGTTTGAACTTGCTAAAAGAGCAGCTGAACTTGGAGCAAGAGTTATTTTGATATCGGGACCTTCAGCGATTGACACAACCGATAACACTATTGATTTAGTTTCTGTGGTTACTGCTGATCAGATGTTTGAAAATGCAAAATTACATTTTAATGATGCAGACATTTTTATTGCTTCTGCCGCTGTTGCAGATTTTAAACCAGAAACCAGTACTTCACAAAAATTAAAAAAGAGTACAGGTCTCAATAAAATAAACTTAGTGCCTACTCCCGATATTTTGGCTCATCTAGGATCTATCAAGAAAAATCAATTTTTACTGGGTTTTGCTTTGGAAACCGAAAATGAGTTGGAAAACGCAAAAGAAAAATTGAAGAAAAAAAACCTAAATGCAATTGTATTAAACTCATTAAACGACGAACATGCAGGTTTTGGAGGTGATCAAAATAAAATCACATACATTCAATCCAACCAAGCTCCTCTGTCTTTTGAATTGAAATCAAAAACTGAGGTTGCAGTCGATATTTTTGTCCAAATCCTAAAAACTCATGAAAAATTATATTAGCCTTTCCTTCTTCTTTTTAATTGGTTTTATTGGTGTTGCTCAAGAAATTAATTTTCAGCTTACAATAAACTCTGATTTGGTAAATCAAACCAATCAGCAAATATTCAAAACTCTAGAACAAAGCATTAATGAGTTTATGAATAATAAAGCATGGACAAATCAAGAACGCTTAAATGAAGAAAAAGTAGATTGTAGTATGGTATTGAACCTTACGGGTTACAGCAATGCTCAATTCGAGGGAACTCTCCAAATACAGGTTCAGCGTCCAGTTTTTAACACAAATTTTAAGACACCAATATTAAATTTTTTGGACAAAGATATTAGTTTTAACTATCAAGAATTTCAACCCCTTTTTTATAATACTTCAACCTACGAATCAAACTTAATTTCTTTATTGAGCTTTTATGCATTCATAAGTTTAGGTATGGAAGCAGATACTTTTGAACAAAAAGGAGGAAGTGTTTTTTATGGTGTGGCTCAACAGATACTCAATTTGACAAGTCAAAACCAAAAAAAAGGATGGAATCAAGCCGATGGAAATCGCAATCGATTTTGGCTAATAGATAACCTCTCATCAAATACTTTCAGAGAATACAGAATTGCTATGTATGGTTATCACCGATTGGGACTTGATAGGATGTTAGAGGATCCAGTTGCTGCAAAGCAAAATATCATGAAATCAATTGAAAGTCTCAACCGCTTATACTCCAGACGTCCAAATGCTTTTTTAAACCAAATATTTTTTGATGCCAAGGCAGATGAAATTGTAGACCTTTTTTCAGATGGCCCTGAGGTTGACTTTCAAAAAACCTTGAATTTACTCAATAAAATAGCTCCTTTTTTTGGTCCAAAATGGAAACGCATTAAATACTAACCGAATTACTTGAAATTAGAGAGGATGTAATTTATATTTGAACTTAATAAAATACAGTTGAAGTGCTCACAGGACTTGTCATAAAGAATTTCGCTTTAATAGATCATCTCGAGGTAAATTTCTCCGAGGGAATGACTAGTATTACTGGAGAAACCGGGGCCGGAAAGTCAATATTGTTGGGAGGATTAGGTTTAATTTTAGGTAAAAGAGCAGATTTATCAACACTAAAAAACCCCGATGTGAAGTGTTTTGTAGAGGCAACCTTCTCTATCAAGGAATATAAGCTCGAGAGCTTGTTTGAAGAACTCGACTTAGATTATGATTCAATTACGTTTATTCGTAGAGAGATTTTGCCCACAGGAAAATCAAGAGCATTCATCAATGATAGTCCAGTAAATTTAGATGTTTTACAGCGTTTAGGACAAGAGTTAATCGATGTGCATTCACAACATCAAACCTTATCACTCACTCAGACGGATTATCAATTAGAAGTCTTAGATGCTTTGGCCAGAAACAAAGAGTTTCTAAAAATATATCAAACCAAGTTGAATAAATTTAAAATTCTGAAGAAACGATTATTTGAATTGAATTCGCTACGAGATTCTCAGAAACAAGATTTAGACTACTCAAGCTTTCTTTTAGAAGAATTGAATAATGCTAATCTTGAAATTGGAATGTTAGCTCCGCTAGAAGAAGAGGAACAAGAGTTGGTTCATGCAGAGGAAATAATCACCAATCTTCTAAAGGCTAATCAAATTATTGAAGAAGAACAAATGGGTATCGATGTTCAGATGAATGAAATTCGTTTAGCTTTACTTAAAGTATCTTCTTTATCTGAAAAACATTTACCTTTATTTGACCGTTTTGAGAGTTTAAAGATAGAATTGACGGACTTAAGTCAAGACATTCGATCCCAAGCAGAGCAAATAGAGTCAAACCCTCAACGCTTAGAGCTTGTTCAAAGTTCTTTAAAAAAAATATATGATCTTCAATCGAAGCATCAATGTCAAACCATAGAGGAACTCATTAGTATTCAAGAAAATTTGAGCAAAAAAGTTGATTCCACAGCCACACTCCAACAAGACTTAATTGTATTAAACAAAGAGGTAAATGAGCTAGAACAAGAACTTCAAGAATTAACAGAAAACCTTTCAGATAATAGAAAAAAAACTCTTCCATCTTTTACTGAAGAACTTGAATCTCTTTTGGAGATTTTGGGAATGCCCAATACACGTTTTAAGATTAATCTTTCTTCAAGTGATCATTTTTTACCACATGGAAAAGATCAGCTTATTTTTGAATTTTCAGCAAATAAGGGATCTAATTTTGGAACTTTAAAGAAAATTGCTTCTGGTGGAGAATTATCTCGTATTATGCTTTCTATTAAAGCGATATTATCTCGTTTTAAAACCTTACCTACAATAATTTTTGACGAAATTGATACGGGTGTTTCAGGAGAAGTTTCTTATAAAATTGCAGAGGTAATGCATCAAATGAGTCAATATATGCAGGTCATGACCATTTCTCATCTACCTCAAGTTGCTGCCAAGGGCTCACACCATTTTAAGGTGTTTAAAGAAACCAAAAATGAAAGTACTTTTACTCAATTAAAAAAATTAAAACCAGAGGAACGCATTCAAGAAGTTGCCCAAATGCTGGGAGGTGAGGAAATTTCTGAAACTGCAATTCAACACGCCAAAGAATTGTTGAATTAACCTATCTTTGCTTTTTTATTAATCAAAACAATTATATATGTCTCATCAACTTCTAGCTGGGAAAAAAGGAATTATTTTTGGAGCCCTAGACAATCAGTCAATCGCATGGAAAACTGCTGAAAGTGTTCATGAACAGGGAGGACAAATCGTATTAACCAATGCACCTGTAGCACTACGAATGGGAAGAATTAACGACTTGGCAGCGAAAATCGACGCTCCAGTAATTTCTGCAAATGCAACATCGATCCAAGATCTTGAAGATTTGATAGACCAGGCTGTTGCTCATTTAGGAGGCCCTTTAGATTTTGTATTGCACTCCATCGGAATGTCTGTAAATGTAAGAAAAGGTAAACACTACACAGATCTAAACCACGACTGGATGACCAAAGGTTGGGATGTTTCCGCGGTTTCCTTTCACAAATTACTACAAACATTATACAAGAAAGACGCCATGAAATCAGGTGGAAGTATTGTTGCATTAACCTACATTGCTGCTCAAAGAATATTTCCTAACTACAACGACATGGCGGACAATAAGGCTTATTTGGAGTCTATTGCGAGAAGTTTTGGATATTTTATGGGAAAAGACAAACAAGTACGTGTGAACACTATTTCTCAGTCTCCTACCTTGACTACCGCAGGTCAAGGAGTTGAAGGTTTAGATGGTTTTCTTAATTACGCAGAAAAGATGTCTCCTTTGGGAAATGCATCGGCAAAAGAATGTGCTGATTATACGGTAATGATGTTTTCCGATTTTACTCGAAAAGTGACTCTACAAAACCTATATCACGACGGAGGATTTTCAAATACTGGAGTAAGTCAAGACATTATTGATATGTTACAAAAAGAATAGTTTTACATTATGGAACAACGATTTCCTTTTCTCCATGCACTTCAAGATTTTTCCTTGGAAAAAGGTAAGTCGCGTTCTTTTCTAATTTTTTTAGCACTCTCGTTTATATTTTGGTTAATCACCAAGTTTTCTAATCAATACACAGAAGTACTCCCTTTGGAGGTTAGTTTCAATGAACATCCAGTAGGAGTAGTGCCCACATCAGAGACTACTTCAGAAATTCAATTAACATTAACAGCATCAGGTTTTCAATTGTTTTTTTATAAACTTTTGAGGACAGAATTAATTTTAGATTCTAAAAAAGGTGTTTTTAATGATGGACTTGCCACACTGCCTTTAGAATTGAGTTTTCAAAAAATACAAGACCAGCTTTTTGGATCAATTACCATCAATTCTATTTTTCCAAATACTGTCAATTTTGAATACACCCAGTTAAGCAATAAACGTTTAGCCGTTGGTTTACAAAAGGGTTTAGATTTATCGGCAGGCTTTGGAATTGCAGAACCCTTGAGATTTACTCCAGACAGTATTGATGTCACTGGAGCTTCCACTGTTTTGGATACCTTAAAAGGTGTTTATCTCAACACAAAACAAAAATCTAAAATTAATAAGTCTTTTGCCGATCAATTTGAACTCATAAATCCACTGATAAATCAATTGAAGTTTTCGGAATCAATAGTAACTCTCTATGCTGTTATTGATCGATTTTCTGAAACCTCTCTTAAGATTCCCATTCGATTAATAAATGTTCCTGACTCCATAGCTTTAAAATTATTTCCTGCAGATGTTGAAGTTGTTTTTTCTGCAAGTCTTTCAAGAATTAAGACCATTGATGTTAATGATTTTGTTATTTCTTCTGATTTTAATGCTTTGAAGAAAGAAGACTTAAAAATGAATTTACAACTCATTCAAGCTCCAGATTTATTGCAAAACATACGTTGGAATCCCAAAGAAGTAGAATATTTAATTCGTAAATAGTATGCCTAAAATCATTGGATTAACAGGAGGTATTGGAAGTGGTAAGTCAAGGATAGCTAATCGTTTTGCTGAACATGGAGTCCCTTGTTATATTGCAGATGATCGAGCTAAAGAATTGATGAACTCCAATCTGAATCTTCGTAATGCAATCCTTGATAATTTTGGACCTAAAAGTTATCAAGACGGTAAACTTAATCGCTTGTTTATTTCTGATCTTGTTTTTAAGGATATGGATAGTTTAGCTCGCCTCAATGCACTCGTTCATCCTGTTGTTGCCAAAGATTTTACAAAATGGCTTCACCTTCAAGATGCTTCATATGTAATTAAAGAAGCTGCTATTTTGTTCGAAAGTGGAGGTGCAAATCAGTGTGATGAGGTAATCTTAGTTACTGCTCCAATTAGAACACGAATAGAACGTGTATTGGCCAGAGACCATTCTTCGGAAGAAGAGATAAAAAATCGCATGTCTAAACAATGGTTGGATGAAAACAAAATACCTTTAGCAGATTACCACATTGAAAACATAAAATGGGAAGATACCTTAACTAAAATAGAGGTCTTGCATCAAAAATTACTTCGAAACTCTTAACTGCTTAGTTTCAACGATTTTTGATTAAATTAAGTTAAATTTGTATCGTGTTAAACAATTTTTTCAGATGAAAAAAAAACAATTTTTATCTTTAGTAATATTCATGCTTTTTTCCCTTTCTGGGATTATATTTATTCAAGGCTATTGGATATATACTTCCTTGAAAAATATTGAAGAAGAGTTTTCTCTTACGGTAAGGCAAGCGCTTAGTTCTGTTGCGGAAGAAGTTCAAGTTCGGGAACTTCGCTATTACTTTGATCAGTTTGAAACCGTAATTGATTCTGCGGGTTCCCCTGAAACCTCTGAGTTTAGAGATGTATTTTTGTTTTATGATAATGACGCACCCTCAAATTTATCAGCTCTTCACGCATTTGGAATTTTAGAAGAAGAATACAATGTTCCCGTTAGCAGTTTAGATAATGCAACAAAATCAAATAAAAAGCTAAAAGACTTCAAAGGAGTTCGGACAACCACAATCTTAAAAGAAACATTTGATAGAGAAAACCGAGTTTCTTTGTCGATTGAAAAACTTAAAGACATTAAACGAATCAACGCATTTGAACAAGCTACTTACAAAGCCTTTTTTTCAGATTTGGCAAATACTTTCCCCATTCACAAACGACTAAATTCTTATGAATTGGAGGTCATTTTACAACGATATTTTATCGAAAGAAACATCATTACCCCTTTTGAATTCGGAGTTTTTAGTGATGGTTTAGCAACCAAAGTCAGTTCAAATAATTATATCGAAAATCAGAAAGGACCTCAGTATTCAGTTCCTTTATTTCTAGAAAATGAAGGAGTAAACACCTATGATTTGGTGGTTTCATTTCCTGAAAAAAACAGCTATTTGAGTTCATCAATAGTAGGGATAACATTTCTTTCACTTGCTTTGACACTTTTGATCATAATTGTTTGTGCTTATTCGATTTATGAAATCGTGCAACAAAAAAAGATTTCTGAAATTAAATCGGATTTTATCAATAATATGTCTCACGAATTCAAAACACCAATTGCAACAATAAACCTTGCAATTGACGCTCTAACAAATAAAAATGTAAAAGATGATTCAGAAAAAGTTGATCGTTATTTGACCATGGTTAGAGAAGAAAATAAAAGAATGCAAGAGCAGGTAGAAAACGTTTTGATGATCTCGCAGCTCGATAGAGGAACTACTCCTTTGGAAATTCAATCTCATGCAATAAATAAGCTTGTTGAAGAAGCAATTAATCATGTAGCATTGATAATTAAAAGCAAAAATGGAAATTTAAAATCGATGTTAACTGCTGAAAAACAAAACGTTGCTGTAGACAAAAGCCATTTCATGAATGTGTTTGTGAACCTTTTGGATAATGCTATTAAATATTCTCTAGAAGCTCCACGGGTTGAAGTTAAAACTTTTAATGAAGCAGAAAATTGGGTTTTTGAAATAAAAGATCATGGAATGGGTATGGATTCTGATACAATGAAATTAATCTTTAAAAAATTTTATCGTCAACAAGGTGGAAATATCCACAACATAAAAGGTCATGGGTTGGGGCTTTCTTATGTAAAAAAAATCATTGAGTTACACAATGGCACGATTCATGCTGAAAGTGTGAAAGGTGAGGGGACAACCTTTCGAGTTTGCTTGCCCTTGGTAAATGATAAAATTAGTGTTTAAAAATTTTAATAAACCTTTTGATTATGAAAGTAGAATATAAAAAAATACTCTTAGTTGAAGACGATCCTAATTTTGGAAATATCCTCAAAGAGTATTTATCTATAAATGGATATGATGTTACTTTAGCTAAAAATGGAATTGAAGGTTTCGAGAAATTCAAAAAAGATCAATTTGACCTTTGCCTTCTGGATGTAATGATGCCCTATAAAGATGGTTTTACTTTGGCTAAAGAGATTCGAGAAAAGAACGACATAGTTCCTCTGATCTTTCTTACCGCAAAAACTTTAAAAGAAGATGTACTGAGGGGTTTTAAATTAGGCGCAGACGATTATGTTTCAAAGCCATTTGACTCTGAAGTATTACTCGCCAAAATTAAATCCATTCTTTCTAGAAGGGTAATACAACCTTATTTAGAGTCCGAAGAAATTGATTTTAAAATTGGTTCTTTTGACTTCAATTCGAAATTGAGAATGTTAACCTTCAAAGACAATACTCCCATAAAATTATCTCCAAAAGAAAACCAACTCTTACGTCTATTGGCCTTGCATGTGAACGATCTACTCTCTCGTGAAACAGCCTTGAACAGAATTTGGAATGACGACAATTATTTTACTTCAAGAAGTATGGATGTTTACATTGCTAAATTGAGAAAGTACCTTCGGTTAGATCCTAATGTTGAGATTCTAAACATTCATGGAGAAGGGTTTCGTTTGGTAGTAAATGTATTGGCTGAATAATTATTTATTCCTTGGATGAAATTCTTCTAAAACTTTTGACAGCTGTTGGGTGTCTAAGTGCATGTATACCTCAGTTGTTGTAATACTTTCGTGTCCCATTAGGGTTTGAATTGTTCTCAAATCTGCACCATTTTCTAAAAGATGGGTAGCAAAGGAATGCCTAAAGGTATGTGGGCTTATTTTCTTATCAATTTCGGCTTGTTTAGTCAGTTGCTTTGTTAAAGTAAAAATCATTGCTCGGGTAAGTTTTCTTCCATTCCGATTAAGAAAAAGAGTATCGCGATCTTCCTCAGTAATTTTATTTAAAACCCGAACCTCGTCTTTGTAGTGTTTAATATGTTTTTTTGCATAGGCTCCTAAGGGTACTAGTCGCTGTTTGTCTCCTTTTCCAGTAATGAGCATCATGTTCTCCTTGAAGTAGAGGTCGGATATCTTGAGATTTACCAATTCACTTACCCGTAAACCACTTCCATAAAGTGTTTCAATAATTGCTCTATTCCTATGTCCCAGAGGATTTCCTAAATCAATTGCATTGAGTAATAGTTCGATTTCATCTAAAGACAATACGGTAGGGAGCTTACGCCCCAACTTTGGACTTTCAATTAGGTCAATTGGAGAGGATTCTCGATATCCTTCAAAAACCAAAAAATTAAAAAAACTTTTTAAACCTGATATACGACGTGCTTGAGATCGTGCCTCTATATTCTTTGCCTCTTCATATAAAAATTGCTGTAAGTCCTCTTTAGAGCAATTTAGGGGTGTGATTGAAGTGTTTTCTGAATAAAAAATCATCAATGCTTGAACATCTAGAACGTAACTTAAGATGGAGTTCTCCGATAGACCACGCTCAATTTTGAGATAATGTTCGTATTGTTTAAGCGATTCCTTCCAGTTCATACCCCAAAAATAAGCTTTTTGTTCTTCTTTGTTTGTAGCCGATTATTCTAAAAAACTTTGACTATTTTTGTTTAAAACTAGCAAATGAAAATCAGCATCATCAATGGCCCTAACCTTAACTTACTCGGTCAACGTGAACCGGGTATTTATGGTAATCAAACTTTTGAGCAATATTTTATTGATCTTCAGGCTAAGTTTCCTCAAATCGAATTTGACTACTTTCAATCAAATATAGAAGGAGAACTGATTGAGCAATTGCATCGGGTTGGATTTTCTTTTGATGGAATTATTCTCAATGCTGCCGCATATACCCACACATCAGTTGGACTTGGAGATGCAATCAAAGCCATCGATACTAGTGTTATCGAAGTACATATTTCAAACACATTTGCACGTGAAGACTTCAGGCATACCTCTTACCTCACCCCAAATGCTAAAGGGTTGATCCTTGGTTTTGGTATGGATTCCTATCGTTTAGCGGTAGAAAGCTTTTTGTGAAATTTGTTAGTCTTCGAGCAATGAATCAAATGCTTGTTTTTTCTCCTCATACCACTTTTTCATTCCATTAGGATCTTTTGCCAAAATTTGCATTTTTTGCATAGCCACTAAATGTTCGGCATCTTTTTTTTGAAACATTTCTTTTACGTGTTGTTTACTGAGTAACGAGATTTCTTCAAATGTATTTGCGCTAAATTTTTGTTAACATGCACCACCCAGTTGTTTGCAGGTCATTGTTTTCATAGTATATTGATTTAAGTTCATGTTATTTTTGGGTTGATATTCTATTTCATTTTTTCAGTCTCATTTTTAATAAATCGGGTTTAAATCCAATTTTCTGATAAGCCTTTAGTGCGCTTTCATTTTCTGCATAAACTTCCAATTGAATTTCTACTATTTTTTTTTCTTTTGCCCATTTCAAAAGTTCATTGATTATCATACCATTGATTCCTTTTCCACGTTGCTCGTGTACTACATACATGAACCCCAAATAAGCAAATTGCTCTGGAGTTTTAAATGGTTCAGAATCTTTGATTATCGCATATCCAGATCCTATGGGTTTACCTTCCGAGGTGGCTACTAAAATCTGTACATCTGATCTTTTAATATAGTTTTCAAGATCATAATACACAATTGGGTCTTGTTTTAGATTTTTTGCAAAAGAACGCTCATAACGAATTACTTCTTGTTCAAATTCTTTCAAGATTTTAAGATCTTCTGGGATAGCTACTCTTATTTTTATGTTGGATTGTGACATATATTTTTTTGGTAACCTGTGGGAGAGTATTTCTTTTATACTTTGTAAGCACTGGTTTTATTTTTTTCTTTGACTGTTCCAAATCTAAAGAATATTTGCTTTAATTTCTTTATACTGAATTTTACATTTGTCATTTCTCAATTTTCAAAACTCATAACACATGTACTTAATTCTTTTGATATCGAACACAACATTGGTGCACGAAGTTTGAAATTAATATGTTTCTCTACCTTAAAAGGAATGAAAATGGAATCTCTGTTTACTCCATCTTTACGTCCTTTTTTGTATAGCATATTGGTTCTATTGCTCTAGGAAGCTGTGATGAAACCACTAATTTAATAAATGTATCGACATCCTCCAATTTGTCTACATAGTATATTAAGACGACATAATTTTTTGTAGCCGTTTCAATTCCTAAATCTATTGTATTGGGTAAATTAAAGATTTCGATATGTTTAAATTTATCGAGTTTGAGCTTGTGAGTTTCCATAAATTTCTTCTTGGTTTACCCATCAAAAGTCCGATTGGCGCGTTTAAGGGTTAGTATATTAAAAGTAGGCGGTTACGAAGCACCAAACTTTCGGTTAAGCACAAAGTCTGATACGAGCCAAAACCTACGATTTTATTGCTATTTCGCCTATTTTTTATATACATTGTTACCTGCTGGCTTTATTTTTTCGTACGTCTTTCAGTGTTGGCAAAGACATACTCTTTTGCAATTTTTGGCTTTAGCGTTGGCTGGTGCGAATTGCAAATGTGTATGGCTTTATGCTCTGGCATCTATCTCTGTCATAATTGTCCTGTGAAAAGATAGATATTCTTTTCTCTTTTCATTTAATATATTTTCTTCAAGTCTATAATTTTTCCAAAATTCTTTCACATCTTCTGCAATTCGTTTTGAGAAAATCATTGTTCCATCATCTGTAAATGAAATGTATTTAAGGTCAAATAAAGAATCAATTGTTCTGCTTAACAACAAACCGTTGTTTGGGTCATAAGCTGGTGGGGAAGGGCAAGCTCTTTTGGTTTTTTAGCGTTGGCTTTGGTGTCGGCAAAAAACATCCAATCGAAATTCTTTTGCTGGGAAATACCATGATCGGATTGTTTGACTCCATCTCGCTCCCTTTTGCGACTTTACAAGTGCAATCAATTCTCGATCTTAAGCAAAATTTGCTTTTACAATGGGTTCATGTCGATGCGTGTCGGGTATAAGCCGTAGGTTTTTCATAACAGTAGAACAGATTAGGGGACTATAACTACCTCAAATATAGTAAAAAAACAAAGCCCTCAACAAGAGGGCTTTAAATTCAATATGTGAACTTGTTTACTTACAAGTGGATCACTTCATCATAGGCATCGGCCACAGCCTCCATCATGGCTTCGCTCATGGTGGGGTGGGGGTGAACGGCCTTGAGGACTTCGTTTCCGGTAGTTTCGAGTTTACGTCCCAAAACAGCTTCGGCGATCATGTCGGTAACACCGGCTCCAATCATGTGACAGCCCAACCACTCTCCGTATTTGGCATCGAAGATTACTTTCACAAAACCTTCGGAAGTACCGCTGGCTTGTGCTTTTCCGGATGCAGAGAAGGGAAATTTTCCAACTTTGATGTCGTAGCCTTGTTCTTTTGCTTGAGCCTCGGTTAGACCAACAGAAGCAATTTCGGGATAGCAGTAAGTACATCCGGGGATGTTCCCATAATCAAGAGGTTCCACACTGTGTCCTGCAATTTTTTCTACACAAAGTATTCCTTCAGCAGAGGCAACGTGCGCAAGAGCCTGTCCTGAAGTAACGTCTCCAATGGCATAGTAGCCCGGAAGATTGGTTTGATAGAAGTCATTAACTAAAATTTTATCTCGATCCACAGCAATCCCAACCTCTTGTAGACCGATGTTTTCAATATTGGTTTTGATTCCAACAGCAGATAAAACGATATCAGCCTTGAGTGTTTCTTCACCCTTGGCAGTTTTTACAGTTGCTGTAACTCCTTTTCCTTTGGTATCCACATGGGTAACTTCGGCTTGAGTCATAATGTTGATTCCTGCTTTTTTGAAGGACCGCTCCAGTTGTTTGGATATTTCTTCGTCTTCAACAGGAACAATGCGGTTTTGGAATTCAACTACGGTCACCTCAGTACCCATAGCATTGTAAAAATGCGCAAATTCAATTCCAATGGCACCAGAACCAACAACGATAAGCTTTTTCGGCTGTTTAGGTAGGGTCATAGCCTCTCGATACCCAATAACCTTTTTACCGTCTTGTGGGAGGCTAGGAAGCTCTCTAGAGCGTGCTCCAGTAGCAATAATGATGTTGTTGGCTTGATAAGTAGTAGTTTTATCATCTAGGGCAACACTCACTTGTTTTTTTGGGAGAATTTTGCCAAAACCATTTAAAACGTCAATTTTGTTTTTTTTCATTAGAAACTGAACGCCTTTGCTCATACCTGCAGCTACGTTACGACTGCGGTTGATTACCGCATCAAAGTCTTTGTCGTAGTCTGTTACTTTGAGTCCATAATCAGATGCGTGTTTAAGGTAGTCAAAAACTTGTGCAGACTTGAGAAGCGCTTTGGTTGGAATACACCCCCAATTGAGACAAACTCCTCCAAGGCTTTCTTTTTCAATGACCGCAGTTTTCAATCCCAGTTGTGAGGCACGGATTGCGGTTACGTATCCTCCAGGACCACTCCCTAAAACAATTACATCATATGTTGTCATAAGTTCAATATTTTGATGGTGCAAAAATACAAAAAAACAAGGGGAAGAAAAAAACCCCTAAACCTCCTTTTTTGGTTCAAAACGGATGCTAGCCGAATTCACACAGTAACGTTTTCCCGAAACCGTGGGTCCATCATCAAAAACATGACCCTGATGTCCGCCACAGTTCGAACAAATGATTTCTACGCGCAGCATTCCTAGGCTGGTGTCTTTCCGATATTCAATAGCACCTTTAATACTCTGATCGTAACTGGGCCATCCACAGCCGCTGTCAAATTTGGAATCACTGCTGTAAAGCGGTTGATTACAGCCCCTGCAATTATAGGTGCCAGCTCTGTAATGTGTGTTGTATTGTCCGCTGTGGGGATATTCGGTTCCTTGCTGGCGAAGTATTCGGTATTCTTCATCTGACAGGAGTTTTCGCCATTCCTCATCAGACTTTTGGAAAGGATAATTTTTATTCATTAGTTTCGGGAATAAAAGAGAGTGCTGCTGAGTTGATGCAGTGGCGCTTTCCAGTAGTATCTCGTGGACCATCGTTGAACATATGCCCCAAATGACCTCCGCATTTATAACATTTGAGTTCGGTTCGGGCATATCCCAATTTGTAATCTACATCATACTCAATGTTTTTATCCTCCCCTCGATCAAAAGAAGGCCAACCACTTCCAGAATCGTATTTGTATTGGGATTGATACAAAGGGGTAGCGCATGCAGCACATTGATAAACCCCTTTTTCATAAAATTTATCGTATTGACCCGAAAAAGCACGTTCTGTTCCTGCCTGACGTAATACATAAAATGCCATTTTTGAAAGCTCGGCTTCCCATTCAGATTCTGTTTTTTCAAAAAGATATTTAGTTTTTTTTGTAGGTTCTTTTCTGGAGCTTTGACAACTCAATAAAAGAGGGAAGAGTAATAAAAAAAATAAGGGTTTTTTCATATTTTTTTGGAGTTTTTACAAAGATACAAATCTTTTGAATGCATTTTTAAAACTGAGGTTTTTGATGCCTCTAACTAAAATTTAAAGAAAAATAAAACTTAAAGAGTGACTTTAATCATAAACATTAAAAGTATAAAATAAAATAAAATCATAAGTTAATATAATTGTATATAAAACATTGATTAAAAATATTTTAAATAAAAGTATAAATATTATTTATATTAAGATTTACACCAATTAAATCATCTTTTGATTTGAATTTTTAAAAAGAAAAATTAATTTTTGCTTCAACTGAGGTTAATACCTTATCTTGAACTTTTAAACTATATTATGTTAAAACCAAAAGTAGCGTTAGTAAAAGGAAGCAAAAAATTAATTAATGCTTGGGCTTTTTATGATTGGGCAAACTCAGTTTATCCTTTGGTAATTTCATCAGCTATTTTTCCGATCTACTATGGGATGATTTTTGCCGAAAACAATCAGATTGATTTTTTTGGCTATTCAGTAAAAAACACAGCGATGATAAGTTTTGTTACTGCAATTGCTTTTATTGTAGTAGCATTGATATCCCCTATACTTTCTGGAATAGCTGATTATATTGGTAACAAGAAAAAGTTTATGAAATTTTTTGTGTTCATGGGCTCACTTTCTTGTATAGGTTTATTTTGGTTTGATTTGAGTACCATTTATTTGGGTTTTCTTTTTTACTTTCTTGCAATGATTGGACTTTGGTCCAGTTTGGTTTTTTACAATTCTTACTTACCGGATATTGCCTTTGAAGATCAACAGGATCGTGCCTCTGCAAAGGGTTATTCTTTGGGATATATTGGTAGTGTTATTCTTTTGATTTTCAATTTAACCATGATTATGCAGCCTCAGTGGTATGGTATTCAAGGCACAGAGAGTGAAGCAGCTATGCTTGCGATGAAGTATTCCTTTGTTTCTGTGGGTGTTTGGTGGGCTTTTTTTAGTCTTTTTTCTTTTTACTATCTACCAAGAGGTAACAAAGGTCAAAAGATTACTCAAGACATTTTATGGAACGGATACAAAGAGTTGATGTTGGTTTGGAATCAATTGTCTATGAATTTTCGATTGAAACGGTATTTAGCTGCCTTTTTTGTATACAGTACTTCATTACAGACGGTTATGTTGGTTGCTGCTTATTTTGGAGAGGAAGAGATTAAATGGGGATCTGATTCAGATAAAACTATTGGTTTGATTGTAAGTATTCTACTGATTCAATTGGTAGCCATAGTAGGTGCAATCCTTACTGCTCGTTGTTCAGAGATATTTGGGAACCTTAAGACCTTATTTGTGATCAACTTGATTTGGGGGGCTATTTGTGTTTATGCCTTTTTTATTGAAACTCCTAATCAATTTTATATGGTTGCTGGTTTTGTGGGTATGGTTATGGGTGGATTACAGTCTTTATCTCGATCTACATACTCAAAATTCATTCCCGAAACTGACGATACCACTTCTTATTTTAGTTTTTATGGAGTAACCGAAAAAATTGCTATCGTCATTGGGATGGTACTTTTTGGAGTTTTAGATCAGGTTACCGGAAGCATGCGTACCTCCATTTTATTTTTCTTTGTATTCTTTGTTTTAGGCGCGTTTATGCTTCTTCGGGTTCCCAAAAAAGTATATTAATGGTTTTTAATTTCTCTAACTTTACCAGAACCAATAACTTTACTTTCTACTCTTGTTGAGGGTTTCCCTTCATAACGAATACTTCCAGAGCCAGTAACTTGTGCTTTTAATCTGTCGGAAAAATTCACAATTAAACGACCAGAGCCAGTCAAAGAAAAATCCCCTTCATTCACTTTCATTGTTCGAGCTCGAATGGATCCCGAGCCTGCTAGTTTTGCATCAAAACCCTTACTGATTCTTGAAGTTCAATTCGTCCAGACCCCGCTAAACTAGCAGAAACTTCTTCATCTTTTAAATTCAAGCATAGTTTACCTGAACCTGCCATTTTGGTTTTGATTTTATCGGTTCGAATAGGTTCATCCGAACAGACATTACCTGAGCCCGCTAATGCCAACATCTAGAATGCTTTCAGTGGAACTTCAACCGAAATGGCTTTGTGATTTGAAGGTTTCAAATAATAGTTTTTTTTTATTTGTTACACTTTTAAAAATTATTTTAATGTTTCTTCATGTTGGCATAACTCTTGAGTTTATAATAATGATTTTGATTTTTAGAGGCATGGGAGTTAAGATTAACTTCTACCTCATGATTGAATGACACAATGACGTATAAAAAATATTATGGCCAAACCAATCTTTTCAAATTTAGACAATCTGTCACTCCAAGACATTGAATCAGAAGCAGAGTTGATTCCTTTATTGACTCCGGAAGATGAAGAAGCTCTTGAAAAAGAGGACCTTCCAAATGAAGTCCCAATTTTACCGTTGAGAAATACTGTACTTTTTCCGGGTGTTGTTATTCCAATTACGGTTGGGAGAGATAAATCGATTCAGTTGATTAAGGACGCAAACAAAGGTTCAAAAGTTATTGGTGTGGTTGCTCAAAAGGATCAAGCTATCGAAAATCCAGGTTTCGAAGATATTTACACCTTAGGGACTGTTGCTCGAATTTTGCGTGTTTTAAAAATGCCTGATGGGAATACCACAATAATTATTCAGGGTAAAAAACGTTTTGAAATTGAAAAAATAATATCCGATGCCCCTTATTTAAAAGCTTCAACTCGTTCGGTTGATGACGAAAGGGCTTCAGATGATTCAGAATTTAAGGCTGTTGCAGAATCCATAAAAGAGCTTTCTCTTCAAATCATTCAGGAAAATCCAAATTTACCTTCAGAAGCTTCCTTTGCAATTAAAAATATTCAAAGCTATTCTTTTTTGATCAATTTTGTTTCGTCAAATATGAACCTCTCTGTCAATAAAAAACAAAAGATTCTCTCATTAAAGAAAATAAAAGAACGTGCTTTGTTGTGTTTGAAATACATGAATGTTGAGTTCAAGAAGCTCGAGCTAAAGAACGATATTCAATCTCGAGTTCGTCACGATTTGGATCAACAACAAAGGGAATATTATCTTCAGCAACAAATCAAGACCATTCAAGAAGAGTTGGGAGGTATTTCATATGAAGAAGAAATTGAAGAAATGAAAGCCCGAGCCAAAACTAAGGTTTGGACTAAAGAGGTTGGTGCTCATTTTGAAAAAGAGTTGATGAAAATGCAACGAATGAATCCTCAGGTAGCTGAATATTCTGTTCAGCGCAATTATCTGGATCTTTTTTTAGATCTTCCTTGGAATCACTTTTCAACTGATAAATTTGATTTAAAGAAAGCCCAAAAAGTATTGGATAGGGATCATTTTGGCCTAGAAGAAGTCAAGAAACGTATCATTGAATACTTAGCCGTTCTGAAATTAAGAAACGATATGAAATCTCCTATTTTGTGTTTGTATGGCCCTCCAGGGGTCGGAAAAACCTCCTTGGGGAAATCCATTGCTGAGGCTTTGGGAAGATCTTGTGTACGTGTTTCTTTAGGAGGATTGAGAGATGAAGCTGAAATTCGCGGACATCGAAAAACATATATTGGAGCCCTACCAGGACGAATCATTCAAAGTCTAAAAAAAGCGGGAACTTCAAACCCAGTTTTTGTACTTGATGAAATTGATAAACTTGGAAGTAGTGCTCAAGGAGACCCTTCTTCGGCCATGCTCGAAGTTTTGGATCCTGAACAGAACAATGAATTTTATGATAATTTTTTAGAATTGGGTTATGATCTCTCCAAAGTAATGTTTATAGCCACGGCAAATAACATAGGAAATATTCATCCCGCTCTTAGAGATCGAATGGAAATCATCAATGTTAGTGGGTATACCATCGAAGAAAAAGTTGTTATTGGAAAACAACATTTGCTTCCAAAACAATTAATCGAACACGGTTTAGATAAAAAAACCATACAACTCAGGAAGACTGTTATGGAGCGTATTGTTGAATTGTACACCCGTGAATCGGGAGTTCGTGGTCTCGACAAACAAATTGCTAAGGTTACCCGATATGCTGCTAAATCCATTGCTATGGAAGAAGAATATGCAATAAAACCTGAATCATCAGATTTGACTGAGATATTGGGCCCTCCAAAAGTCACACGAGATTTGTATGAAAACAATGAGGTTGCAGGAGTTGTAATTGGATTGGCATGGACTTCAGTTGGAGGGGATATTTTGTTCATAGAGTCTGCTCTTTCTCCGGGGAAAGGGATTTTAAATATTACTGGAAACCTCGGTAAGATTATGAAAGAATCCTTCACAATTGCAATGGAATACATAAAAGCCAATGCAAAACGACTAGGGCTTGATGACTTCAAGTTTGATAAGTACAACATTCATATTCACGTTCCTGAGGGTGCTACTCCAAAAGACGGACCTAGTGCTGGAATAACGATACTTACTTCATTGGTTTCTTTATTAACTCAAAAACGTGTAAAAAAGAATTTGTCAATGACGGGTGAAATTACTTTGAGAGGAAAAGTACTTCCTGTTGGAGGAATTAAAGAAAAGATTTTAGCTGCAAAACGATCAAAAATTAAAGAAATCATTTTGTGTGATAGCAACCGAAAGGATATTGAGGAAATTAAACCTACCTATTTGAAAGGATTAACTTTCCATTTTGTCAAAGAAATGGAAGAAGTTTTAGCTTTGGCCTTAACAGACCAAAAAGCTAAAAATGCTAAAAGCCTGTAACCACCTCCTATGTGCACAGTGAGTTTTATTCCGCTAACCAGTGATGGTTTTGTTTTTACCTCTAACCGAGATGAAAACCCCAAAAGGGCAGCTAATGCAATGCAGGAGCTTAGTATAGTAGAGAAGTCACTCTATTTTCCTCAAGACACTCATGCAAATGGTAGCTGGTTTGTTTTTTCTAATACGAATCAGTTTGTTTGTATTCTGAATGGTGCATTCAATCCACATATTCCTAAAGAAGGATACAAAATGAGTCGCGGGAAAATGGCGCTTGATTTTTTTAAATACAAAGACTACAAGAGTTTTATTAATGGTTTCGGATTTGAAGGGATGGAACCTTTTACCTTTATTATTTTTGATCAAGGTGTTTTGGTAGAATTGCGTTGGGATGAAATCAAACTTCACATAAAAGAATTATCTGACTCAGAAGTTCACCTTTGGTCTTCTAGCACTTTATATCCATCTTCTTGGCAAGTTGAACGTAAAGAATGCCTAAGAAAATGGTTGTCCAATGGGCTTCGAACACAAGAAGATATAATAAATTTTCACAAAAAAGAATTCCCTTTCAATCGTGAAGCCTTGGTTGAAATATACGGCGATCAAGTTCCCAAAGAATTGCCCGTTCAAACTTTAAGTGTTTCTTCTATCAAAGGAAGTCAAGCTGTGTTTGATTTTCATTACAAACGAGTTAATAGTCCCATTAATTTTAAAAAGTCAATTCAAGTAGAATAAGTTTAGCAACATTCTCTTTCTTATCTTTACCCTATGAAAACCACAGTTATTGCAGTTGATGGATTTGCCTCAACTGGAAAAAGTACTTTATCGAAACACTTGGCAGACGCACTCGGTTTCACTTATATTGACACAGGATATATGTACAGGGCTGTCACTTATTTCGCTCTTAAAAATGCTTTTATAAATGAGCAGGGCATTGAAGAAGATGCATTTAAGAAAGCTTTACATAAAACTAGTTTTAGTTGGAGTAAGGATAAATCTTCAAAGACAATGTTTTTCAATGGTTCTTCTTATGGAGACGAGTTGAGAACTCTTGAGGTTTCCTCTTGGGTAAGTAAAGTAGCAGGATTGGGTTTTGTTCGAGATCATTTAGTTTATCAACAACGTATTTTATCTCAACTTGGAAGCGTGGTTATGGATGGTCGTGATATTGGTACGGTTGTTTTTTCAGATGCAGATTTTAAATTCTTTTTGATTGCTGATGCTGAAGTTCGTGCCAAACGACGTTATGATGAATTGAGAGCTAAAGGCGAAGAAGTGGTTTTAGAAGATATTTTAAAGAACGTAATAGACCGAGATCATCAAGACAGTACTCGACTTATTTCTCCCCTAAAAAAAGCAGAAGATGCTTTGGAAATTGATACCACTAACTTTTCTATTGAAACGGTTCTAGATCATATGTTTTCTGTAATTAATCCTAAAGCTTAAAAGCAAGAAGGTAGTTTCTTTTGATTGTAATGAATATTTCAAATTCATAATTTCTTCAATTACACATCAATAGACTTCCAAGAAATTAAGGTAACAACATCTTTATTAAAAAAAGAAACCCTATAAAATCTCACTCTTGACTTTGTCTATCAATAGATTATCCCTACATTTGCGCACTCTTATGATTAAGTAGAACGAGAGATCTAAAAAAAATTAAGAACAACTTCTGTGTGTTTACATTTAAAGTTCTATAAAACAACAGGATACAAATTTTATCGGCAATGGCTGAAGAAAACAACACTCCGCAAGAGGCAACAGAGCAAACTGCTCCACAAGATGCCCAAGCGCAACCAACTGCAAATAATGCAGAGGATTTTTTATCAAATTTTAATTGGCATAATTACGAAGAGGGAATCGATGTAATTGAAGATGCTCAATTGTTAGAATTTGAAACCTTAGTAAAAGAAAATTTCGTAGACACAGCAGACGAAGATGTGATTGAAGGAACGGTTGTCTTTATGACCGACCGTGAAGCAATCATCGACATCAACGCAAAATCAGAAGGAGTTATTTCTCTCAACGAATTCCGTTACAATCAAGACCTTAAGGTTGGAGATAAAGTAGAGGTAATCGTAGATGCTCGTGAAGACAGAACAGGGCAATTGATACTTTCTCACCGTAAAGCCCGTGTGATTAAGGCATGGGATCGCGTTAACAATGCACATGACACAGGAGAAATCGTAAACGGTTTTGTGAAATGCAGAACTAAAGGAGGAATGATTGTAGATGTTTTTGGAATCGAAGCATTCTTGCCAGGATCTCAAATTGATGTAAAGCCAATTCGCGACTACGATCAGTACGTTAATAAAACAATGGAATTCAAGGTTGTTAAAATTAACCAAGAATTCAAAAACGTTGTTGTATCTCACAAAGCGTTGATTGAAGCTGATATTGAAGAGCAGAAAAAAGAAATCATTGGACAACTTGAAAAAGGTCAAGTTCTGGAAGGAACAGTTAAAAATATCACTTCATACGGAGTATTTATAGACCTTGGAGGTGTAGATGGATTAATTCACATCACAGATCTTTCTTGGAGCCGAATTAATCACCCGAATGAGATTTTAGAGTTGGATCAAAAACTCAATGTGGTAATTTTAGACTTTGATGATAACAAATCCAGAATTCAACTAGGATTAAAACAATTGAGCGCTCATCCATGGGATCAATTGGGAGACACCATAAAAGAAGGTGAAAAAGTCAAAGGTAAAGTAGTTGTAATCGCAGATTACGGTGCATTTATCGAAATTGAAGACGGAGTTGAAGGCTTGATTCACGTTTCAGAAATGTCTTGGTCAACCCACTTGCGTTCGGCTCAAGATTTTGTGAAAGTTGGAGACGAGGTAGAAGCAGTGATTTTAACATTAGATCGCGAAACCCGTAAAATGTCTCTTGGGATAAAGCAATTAACTCAAGATCCTTGGACGGATATTACATCTAAGTATCCGATACAATCTAAGCATTCAGGTATTGTAAGAAACTTTACAAACTTTGGAGTATTTATTGAACTAGAAGAAGGAATTGATGGTCTAGTTTATATTTCAGATTTATCTTGGACTAAGAAAGTAAAACACCCGTCAGAAATTTTGACAGTTGGAGATACAATCGAGGTTATTGTACTAGAATTGGATGTTGAAGGACGTAAATTAAGTCTAGGTCACAAACAAACTATGGATAACCCATGGAATAAATACGAGACTGAATTTGCCGTTGACACAACGCACAAGGCTCAATTAACTGAAATCGTTGACAAAGGAGCAACCATTAACTTCAACGAGCATGTTACTGCTTTTGTACCTTCGCGTCATCTTGAAAAAGAGGATGGGACTAAACTTGGTCTTGGAGAAGATACAACCTTTAAAGTTATTGAGTTCAATAAAGAATTTAAGCGTGTAGTTGTCTCTCATACTGCATTATTCAAAGAAGAAGAGCGTAATAACATACGTAAAGCAACTAAGAAAATGGCAGCAAGTAACTCTGAAAAGACTACTCTTGGAGATTTAGATGCTTTAGCAGATTTGAAACAAAAGATGGAAGGAAAATAATTTTTTATATAATACCTTAAAAAACCCTCTTTGTAAAATGAGGGTTTTTTTTATGTCCATAAATCAAGATCACTAGATAAAAAATAATATTTTTGTAAATAAAACTAAAGGCATGCAGCCCAAGCTTCTTCTTAACGAGCATCAAATAGACATCCTCTTACATCGTCTTGCTTGCCAATTGATTGAGAAGCACCTAGATTTTTCAAATACAGTATTGATAGGTCTTCAACCCAGAGGAGCCTTTGTTTTAGATCGATTAATTACTTTACTTAAAACAAATTATGGAGTAGAAGATGTTGCATTCGGGAAGCTTGATACTACTTTTTTTCGAGATGATTTTAGAAGAAGTGATAAACCCCATGCAGCGAATACGATGCAGATGAACGTTCTTGTTGAAGATAAATATATTGTTTTTATTGATGATGTTTTATATACTGGTCGAAGCATTCGAGCAGCCTTAACTGCCATTGAGTCTTTTGGTCGCCCAAAAGAAATAGAACTTTTGACTCTGATTGATCGAAGATTCAGTCGTCACCTTCCCATTCAACCAGATTATGTTGGTAGACAAATAGATTCTTTGCAAAATGATAAAGTAGAGGTGAAGTGGAAAGAATTAACAGACGAAGACGCTGTCTACTTGATTAAAGAAACCTTATGAGTCAATTAAGTGTAAAACATTTACTGGGAATCAAGTATTTAAATGAAAATGATCTTCATTTGATTTTCGAGACTGCCGATCATTTCAAAGAGGTAATCAACCGTAAAATAAAAAAAGTTCCTACACTGAGAGATGTAACAATTGCTAATCTTTTCTTTGAGAATAGTACTCGAACCAAACTGTCTTTTGAATTGGCCGAAAAACGTTTAAGTGCAGACGTAATTAATTTTTCAGCTGCACAATCCTCAGTAAAAAAAGGAGAAACTCTTATCGATACCGTAAACAGTATTTTGGCAATGAAGGTAGATATGATTGTTATGCGTCATCCCAACCCAGGTGCAGCATCCTTTTTATCCAAGAATGTTGATGCCTGCATTATTAATGCAGGGGATGGAACACACGAACATCCCTCTCAAGCCTTATTGGATGCCTTTTCAATTCGTGAAAAATTTGGTGAGATTGCTGGCAAAAAAATTGCCATTATAGGAGATATTTTACATTCTCGGGTAGCACTATCTAATATTTTTGCACTAAAAAAATTAGGCGCAGAGGTTAAGTTATGTGGCCCCAAAAGTTTGTTACCTAAACATATTGAATCTTTAGGAGTAACCGTAGAACTGGACATTAAAAAGACACTCCAGTGGTGTGATGCTGCTAATATTTTGAGAGTTCAGAATGAGCGAATGGATAAAAGTTACTTTCCTTCTATTAGAGAATATACTCAGCTTTATGGTCTTGGACTTCCGCTTCTTAAAAGCTTAAATAAAGAAATTGTTATTTTACATCCCGGTCCCATTAATAGAGGTGTAGAAATAAGTTCAGAAGTAGCCGATTCAGATCAAGCTATAATTTTAGACCAAGTAGAAAATGGAGTAGCCATCCGTATGGCAATAATCTATCTCTTGGCTTCAAAAATAATGACACCTTCAGTATGATCATTAAAAATGAAAATAATACAATTGAATTTCAACTCACTAAGGTAGATATCTCCAAACCTGAAACCTTTTGTCAATCCCATAAAAAAAAAATAGGAACTGCTGATGTTGTTTTTGATTGCCTGAAACTTTCTTTTTTAGATAAACATATGAAAGCATTAAATTCAATTTTTAACACTTTAAAAACAAAGAATCAAAGCTTTGTTTTTGTGGCAACTCCTGAACAATTTAATTCAGTTCCAGAGTCTTTGATTGTTGTCCCAACCCTACAAGAGGCACACGATTTCATAGAATTTGAACGAATTCAACGCGATCTAGGATTTTAGACATATGGAGTTAACTATTCTAGGTTGTCACGCTGCAACACCTCGTAAAAAAGCTCAAACTACTTCTCAGTTGCTCGAAGTAAAAGGACATTTGATTCTTATTGATTGTGGGGAAGGAACTCAAATGCAACTGCGAAAATTAGGGGTTAAATTTGCTCGTATCCGTCATATTTTTATTTCTCACCTTCACGGGGATCACTTTTATGGTTTAATCGGTCTAATAAGTACCTTTCGTTTATTAGGAAGAGAAGCAGAATTGCATATCTATGGCCCTAAGGGTATTAAGGAAATAATTACACTGCAATTGAAATATGCCAAATCATGGACCGACTATCCTTTGTATTTTCATGAATTAGATGCTTCTGATTCTGTTGTGCTTTTTGAAGATGATAAAATTAAGGTTTCCACTATACCTCTAGATCATCGAGTTTATACAAATGGATTTCTTTTTGAAGAAAAAAAAGGTTTACGCAAAATAAATGTAGAGGCTACAAAAACTTTTGGTGTTGAGGTTTGTGATATGAAAAACCTTAAAGCTGGAAAAGACTTTGTTGATTCAACCGAAAAATTGATTCCTAATTCAAGCTTGACTTTTGATCCAGAACCCTCAAAATCCTATGCTTTTTGTAGTGATACAGCATACAAAGAAGACATTGTGTCAATAATTAAAAATGTAACCTTTTTATACCACGAATCTACTTTTTTGAAGAACCACCTCGATTTAGCCATTAAAACCAAACATAGCACTGCAGAACAAGCAGGTAAAATTGCAGCTATGGCTAATGCCAAAGGTCTAATTTTAGGACACTATTCTAGCCGATACGGTGATTTGAATTCCTTTTTAGATGAAGCAAAAGGGTTTTTTGAAAATGTTCATTTAGCAGAGGACGGTAAATCTTTTAAAATTTAATTTTCTTTTAAGGTTATTGTACCTTGCACTTATGAAAGAAGAAAAAGATCTTGGGTCGTTGCGAAAATCATACGAGAAAAACACCTTGAATGATGACATTAAATCAATAAATCCAATTGACTTGTTTCAAGATTGGTTTGCTGCTGCCGACAAACACACCGAGATAGAGGAAGCAAATGCTATGACTTTAGTAACCTTAGAATTAGATGGTTTTCCAAGGGGACGTATCGTATTGTTAAAACAATTCAGTGAAGCAGGATTTGTTTTTTACACGAACTACAATAGCAATAAAGGTAAGGCTATTGATGCTTTTGATAAAGTTGGACTAACTTTTTTTTGGCCTGAGATGGAACGTCAAGTTTTAATTAAAGGCAAGGCTCAAAAAGTAGCTAAAGAAACTTCGGACACTTATTTTTATTCTCGCCCCAAGGGGAGTCAAATAGGTGCAATTGTATCTCCACAAAGTGATCCTATTGAAAATCGAGATTTTTTAGAAAACAGATTGGATAAGTTAGAAGTACTTTATGAACATGAAGCCCCTAAACGACCTGATCATTGGGGAGGTTATCTCATTGTTCCTAATTCTATTGAATTTTGGCAAGGAAGACCGAATCGCCTTCATGACCGAATTGAATTTATACAAGAACAACATAAAAGCTGGACTGCAAAACGATTAGCTCCTTAAAAATGAAGAAATTAATTTTTTTAAGGCATGCTAAATCTTCATGGGAAGAACCTGTTTTGGATAGAAACCGTTCTCTTTCATCAAAAGGAATTAAGGCAATTCAAAAGGTTGCTCTTCATTGGGAAGAACTTTTTAGCGAGGCTGAATTGATTTTAACCAGCCCGGCTAACCGAGCTTTGAACACCGCTACAATCCTGGCTCATACAATTGGTTATGATCTTCAAAAAATTCGAATAAATGAAGAACTTTATACTTTTAACCCCAAGGAGTTGATTACTTTCATCAAAAAAATAGATAACGCATTATCGAATATCATCATTGTAGGACACAATCCTGCCTTTTCTGAGGTATCTCAAAAATTATCAATGAATAGTGCTCCTGCCCTAAGAACATCTTGTTGGACTCAACTCACTTTTCAAACAATCAAATGGTCTTCTATTGAACATGGAACATCAATTAGTGGATCACGTAAATCTTTAAATGTTTAATGAGAGAACAACAAACTAAAAAATTCGTCAATCGAGAAATAAGCTGGTTAGATTTCAACGCTAGAGTATTACAAGAAGCCTCCGAAGAATCAGTCCCTTTGATTGAGCGACTCAGATTTTTAGGTATTTTTTCAAATAACTTAGATGAATTTTTTCAGGTTCGTTTTGCTACAGTTAAACGTATTTCACAATCAGATTTAACCGGAAAGAAAGCCTTGGGAGGGATTGTTGCAACTGAATTGCTCGAGGAAATAACCGTTATTGTTATTGATCAACAACGCAAAAGTTTGTCTATTCTTAAAGACATTGAAAAAAAACTTTCAGAAGAGAATATAATTTTTTTAAACGAAAAAGAAGTTAGTCCACATCAAGAAAAGTTTTTAAATGATTTTTTTAACCAAAATGTAGGACCAGCTTTGGTTACTGTAATTCTTCATGATGAAATACAGGATTTCAGCGACAATAAAGCTTTTTTAGTAATTACATTGGATACTATTGAAAAGGGACAATCAAAACCTTTATACGCACTTATAGAGATACCCAAGCAGCTGGATCGTTTTGTAGTATTGCCAAAAGAGGGAGATTTACAATATGTAATGCTGTTAGACGATCTAATCCGCTATAATTTTCATACGATCTTCAATATGTTTGATTATAGTTCGATTGTAGCTCATATGGTGAAAATTACCCGAGATGCTGAATTGGATTTAGAGGAAGATGTAGGCAAAAGCTATGTTGAAAAAATAATGAACAGTGTAAAGGATAGAATGATTGGAGACCCTGTTCGTTTGGTTTATGACAAAGGAATTCCAAAAAAGACTCTTAATTTTATTATGAAAAAACTTGGAATTGGAACTACAGATAGTCTAATTCCGGGGGGAAAATATCATCACAGAAGAGACTATATGAATTTCCCTAGCCTAGATCGAAAAGACTTAATGTATCCCGAAGTAACTCCATTACCCATAAAGGACTTAAATCTCAATACAAACATATTAAGTTCAATTGCACAAAAGGATTTTTTACTTTACGCGCCATACCATAATTATGCTTATGTTATTAAGTTTTTACGAGAAGTAGCTTTAGACCCAAAGGTTAAAACTATAAAAATTACTCTGTATCGTTTATCTAACAACTCTCAAGTAGTGAGTTCTCTAATTAATGCAGCTAAGAATGGTAAAAAGGTAACGGTTCAAATTGAATTGCAAGCACGATTTGATGAAGAAAACAACATTATTTTTGCAGAACGACTCGAGGCTGCTGGAGTTCAATTAATCTTTGGAGTTCCCGGCTTAAAAGTTCACACTAAAATATGTTTGATTGAACGTGAAGAAGATAAAAAATTAAAAAAATATGGTTTTATTAGTACAGGTAATTTTAATGAAACCACCGCTAAGGTATACACCGATTATACCCTATTTACTTCGCATCAAAAAATATTGAAAGATGTTGGTAAAGTATTTGGTTTTTTTGAAGTTAACTACAAAATCAAAACTTATAAGCATCTAATAGTATCTCCCCATTATACGGCTACAGTTTTAAATCGCTTGATTGAGAATGAAATTGAAAATGCACAATTAGGGAAAGCAGCTAAAATCAAATTAAAGCTAAATAGCATTACTAATTATAAGGTCATCAATAAGCTCTATGAAGCCAGTCAAGCAGGAGTAGAAATTCATATGATTGTTCGTGGGATTTGTTGTTTAATCCCAGGAATCAAGGGAGTAAGTGATAATATTCAGGTAATTAGTATAATAGATAAATATTTAGAACACCCAAGAGTTTATATTTTTGAAAATGGTGGCGACCCAAAAATGTATATTTCATCAGCTGATTTGATGACCCGTAATATTGAAAACCGAGTAGAGGTAGCCTGCCCTATTTATGATCTTGATCTTCAAAAACAATTGTTAGACACCTTTATGATTAGTTGGAATGATAATGTGAAAGCTAGATTAATTAATGGATCTATTCAGAACGAATTTAAGAAGTCAAAAGAGCATCCCTTTCGATCACAATGGAAATTGCATGAATATTTTAAAGTACGTTTAGATAATGAAAGTTAAAAAATTAGCTGCAATTGATATTGGCTCAAATGCCATTCGTATATTAATTTCAAATGTTTTCGAAGTTGAGGGATCGCAGCCGATTTTTATGAAAAGCGAGATGGTTCGTGTTCCCATTCGCTTGGGAGAAGATTCGTTTACCGTTGGAGAAATTTCTCCCAAAAACATTAAACGAATAATAAAAGCAATGAAAGCTTTTAAATTAATCATGAAAATCAATGGAGTAAAACACTACATGGCATGTGCCACCTCTGCACTACGAGAATCCAATAATTCAGAAGAAATTCTAAAGAAAGTAAAGAAAAAAACAGGAATAAAGATTGAGGTAATAGACGGGAATAGAGAAGCTCAGATAATTTCCAATACCACAATTATGGATAGTATTGGTCAAAACAAAAACTACCTCTATGTAGACGTTGGAGGAGGGAGTACAGAATTTAGTGTTTTTCAAAATGGAAAAAGAATTACATCTAAATCTTTTAAAGTTGGAACGGTTCGTATGCTTAATGATATGGTCAACGACAAGGTTTGGCTGGAAATTGAAAAATGGATTGTAACCAATACCAAAAAAACTAGTAAAATTAATCTTCTCGGATCAGGTGGTAATATTAATAAGCTCTTCAAACTCTCCAATACCAAAGAGGGAAAACCTCTTATGTTTATTACACTCAATACTTTTTATCAAGAATTTAAAAAAATGAGTTACGAGGAACGTGTTTTGAAGTACAAACTAAATTTAGACCGAGCTGATGTTATCCTGCCTGCACTAGAAATTTATTTAAAAGCATTAAAATGGAGTGGTGCTTCTAAAGTTTACGTTCCTAAAATTGGTCTTTCTGACGGTATGGTAAAGGTTATGTATAAAAAATACAATCCTTGATCTATTCTAGAGATCCAAATCCAACTCTTTTCTTAGTTCATCAATTACGGGATTAATTTCTTTTAAGCGGTTGTATTTTTCTTCTGGAGTATAGATAAAGTTTTTTTCGGTTTTTTGATCTACAACGACCTTTATTAGTAAATCATAGTTTTTTAAATTTGCTCTGAGATAAGGTACAAAATCTGTAAACTCACGCTCTAGCTCAACTTTATTTAAATCTGTAGGTACATTAAAAATTACTAAATTTTTATCTATAAGGGTAGGAGTACTGATTTTGAGAAGTGAGGCTACGTTTTGATCTCCCTTTTTATATTTCATTTGTTGATAATGATTCCATACTTTGAGGAGTTCTTCTTCAGAAAACACCTCGGTAGGAAGATTATCTACTTTTTCAGTTGGCTTTTGTTGTTGTTCCCAATCTTTTTTTCTTTTTACGCTTGAAATAGATAAACTTGATACTTGATTGGTTTCAGAGGGTTTAATTTTGATTTCAGGCTTTTTTACCTCAAGTTTTGGTGGAAGATTTATTTGTTCTTTTTCTTTACTTTCGACTTGGTGTTCCTGTTCAGCATCTGGCCGAGAGACTTCTGTAGAAGTTTTATCTGTACCTGGTTTATTGTTGAAGGTAGGTATTAGCTTTCCTTTTTTTTTTCTCCATCGAAGTGGAGTGAAGCTAGTTGCATGACACAAAGTTCGACATGGAGTCTTTTGTTGTTGCTATTTTTGAAGTTCAATTCACAACCATGTGCCAAATCTAGGGCATCCAATAAGTAGTTTAAAGTTAGTTTTTTTGCTTGCTCTTCATGCTCTTTTTGAAGACTTTCGCTTATTTCTAATAGAGGTATTGTTTTAATTTCCTTGCAGAGCATCAAATCTCTAAAATGTTTTGCAAGACCAGATATGAACTGATGACCTTCTATTCCTTTTTTAAGAACTTCATCAAAGAACATTAAGCTATCCGGTATTTTATGATCAATGAGAAGATTAGTAAATTTAAGGTAGGAAGCTTTGTCGAGGATATTGAGGTTTTCTGCTACAGCTTCAGCGGTGAGGTTTTGATTACAAAAACTACTCATTCTATCAAAAATAGATAAGGCGTCGCGCATTGCCCCATCAGCTTTTTGAGCAATTAAATGTAAAGCCTCATCCTCATACTTAACTCCTTGCTCTTTTGCTAAATTTGCTAAATAATTTTGAGCATCATATACTGAAATTCTTTTGAATTCAAAAATTTGACATCGGGATAGAATGGTTGGGATTATTTTATGCTTCTCAGTGGTAGCTAAAATAAAAATAACGTGTTTTGGGGGTTCTTCAAGAGTTTTAAGAAATGCATTAAAGGCTGCTGTAGACAGCATATGTACTTCATCAATGATGTAAACCTTATGTGTTCCAGTCTGAGGAGGAATACGAACTTGATCATTGAGGTTACGGATATCATCAACAGAATTATTTGAGGCAGCATCAAGCTCAAAAATATTGAAAGCAAAATCTTGATTAGGATCAATATTGTCTTGATCATTGCTGTTAATCCGTTTGGCTAAAATTCGAGCACAGGTAGTTTTCCCAACACCTCTGGAGCCGCAAAAAAGGAGGGCTTGAGGTAATTGATTTTTAAGAATGGCATTGTTTAGAGTTTCTGTAATTGCCGATTGTCCTACAACATCTTTGAACTGTTGTGGTCTATATTTTAAAGCAGATACTATGAAGGGTTCCATATTATTTCAAATTTAAAAAAAACTACTATGATATTGGAGTATACTACTTTAAAATAACAGTTAAATTATTAACATAATATGTACCTTTGTGGCAGCAGGTCTCTTATCGCTGCTCATCTTTGATGAGGAGAGGAAAGTCCGGACACCAAAGAGCAGTATAACGGGTAACACCCGTCTTTCGTTTTTAACGAAAAGGACAAGTGCAACAGAAAGTACGTACAGGTAATGCTGTAGTGAAATCAGGTAAACTCTATGCGGTGCAACGCCAAGTAAATTTGCTTTTGAGAGCGGCTCGTTCGATGTAAAAGGGTAGGCGGTTTGAGCTTTTGAGTAATCAAAAGCCTAGATAAATGATAAGACTCGACAGAATCCGGCTTATGACCTGCTTTTTTTATTCAAAAAAACTAAAGGTGTTGGAGCCGTAATTTCTTGATGACTCAAAATTTGGATGTTCCTCAAAGTTGTATTCTTTGGAATGTTCCAGTATTAACATTCCTTCCTCTTTAAGCTGTTTCCCATGAAAAATAAGATCAACTATTTTTTCGAAATCTGAATGCGGTAAATTATATGGTGGATCTGCAAAAATAACATCAAAATTTTGATGCGATTTTTGAAGAAACTTAAATACATTTTGATTAATTATTTCAATGTTTAATCCAAATTTTGTACTTGTTTCTTCAATAAAAAGAGTACAATATTTGTTTTGATCTACTGCTACAATTTCTTTTACTCCACGTGATCCAAACTCATAACTGATGTTTCCAGTCCCCGAAAATAAGTCTAAAACTTTAATTTCATTGAAAGTAACCCAGTTTGTCAGTATGTTAAATAAAGCTTCTTTTGATCGGTCTGTTGTTGGACGTACAGGTAGTTTTTTGGGAGCTAATATTCTACGACCTTTTAAAGAACCCGATATAATTCGCATTAGGCAATTTTATTTTCTAGAAAGGGCGTAGGGTGTTTACTGTTCTTGTTTTCTGAGGGAGCATCCAGAAAAATAACATCGTTGTGATACTCTTGTACCCCTTGATAATATTCTTTATAGGATTCGTATTCTCCTAGGAATGCCAATTTGAAGCTTTCAGGTTTAAGGTAAAATTGTTCAGTAATATAGAAAAGGTAGTATAAAAACTCATCTGCATGATGTTGTTCAAAAGTGTTGAATAATAATAGCTGTGTTCCTTGGAAAAGGAATAAATCAAAAAACCCTTTTCTCAAGTGAACAAAGAGTTGTTTTTTTGAGGTTCCCATTGAAAATTGAGATAAAGGTGCTAATAAGAAAGAAGTGAGGTGTTGAGAATGATGGTTTGGAAATAATTCTTTGAAAACTTTTTTAACTGAGGGGCTTCCTACGAAAACGACCACTTGATTGAATGATTCTAACACATCAAATAAAACCTCTTGATTTTCGTCTAGGGTTAATCCATTTTCAATGTAAAATGAGGCATTGTCTTTATCAAATAATTCTGTAGGAACAACAGTTGATAGTCCTTCTAAATGAATCAAAAAAACATTGTCTGAAACCAATTCTTGTTTTTTGATCCAATTCGATAATGGTTCCTGATCTATTTTGCTAAAGTCATCAACTGGATAAAAACAAGTTTTCTTTTGGGTACAAAAAGAAAATCCATCCCTAAATATAAGGATGGATAAATCTGAGGTTTGGTGATTTTTATTTTGCAGGTGCATCAAATATAGAAGGCCAGTTACCATTTTCACTAACATCTGTAAGAGAACCTAAGATGATATCAGGCCCATTCACACCATCTACCGAAATTGTTTCGTTTTCTTGCTTAAGCAAGTCTTCATTTTGATCAAATAAAACAACGCTTTTGGCTACTTTTACTTCAAAAACCGGGACTTTATATCCATTTTTATCAATGACATCTGCTTTGATAGAGAATGTAGCATCAGAACCTTCAACAGGAACTTTACTCATTTCTGCATAGTCAGTTGAGTTTTTGAAAAGAGAATCTTTTACTGGAATAAATCCAAGAGTGTCAACCACTATAACTTCTCTTAGCATGTCAATACGGTATATTTTGTCGTACTCTAAATAAGAAGAGTCACGTTTTTGGATTAAAGTAAATATTCCGTTGTCAACAAAACTAACAAGACTATCAAAGTTATTTGCATAAAAACCTTTAACGTCTTTGTGAGCAATTTGAGCTTTTCTAATTTCTTTTAAACGAGAAATTACATCAGCATATCGTTCGTTTTTGATTTTATTAAAGTTTATAGGACCATTGATTGAATCATAAATTTTGTAACTAAAAAATATAATTAGAACCCATAGTACAACTTGTATTGCAATCTTCATTTTAAATTTTTTTGTTAAAAACAAATCTACAATTTTTTTTTATTCATTAAAGTATTTAGGAAATGAATTATCTTCCCAAAAATTAAAATTCAATAATGATTTCTACTGAGTTTAAAAAGCTGCTAAATGAAACTTTTCAATTTGAAGCTACAGTCTCCCAAAATCAGTGGCTGGATTCAATTGTAGATTTTATATATACCAAAGAGAAAAATGTTTTGTATTTGTTGAAAGGTTATGCAGGAACAGGAAAATCTACTCTTATAGGGCATCTGGTTAAATATCTTGTAAAAGCAAATTCTAAAGCCATATTGATGGCGCCAACAGGACGAGCAGCAAAAGTTATTGCCAATTATTCAAATAAAAAGGCTCATACAATTCACAAACAAATTTATTACACTAAAAGTGAAAAAGGATCAGGAGTTCAATTTGTTTTGAAACCAAATAAATATAAAAACACCATTTTTATAGTTGATGAAGCCTCTATGATTGGAGACGATCGTCAAAATGCCAAATTATTTGAAAATGGATCTCTTTTGGACGATCTTATGCAATACGTAGACTCAGGTTCGAATTGTAAATTACTGCTGGTAGGTGATCCGGCTCAGCTCCCTCCTGTATATCTCAACATAAGCCCTGCATTGGATGGAGATTATCTAAAAAGGCAATTCAATAAAATTGTGACTGAATGGGAGTTGAAAGAAGTTGTAAGGCAACAACAAGAATCGGGTATTTTAGCTAATGCCACTCAATTGAGAATTCAAATTAACCATGAGCACAATGAATCCTTTGCATTTGACTTATCAATTGCATCTGATATTCAACGTTTGCAGGATGGAAATGAAATTCTAGAGCTTTTGGATGATTCTTTGCGAAATGAGGGGCTAGAAGACACTGTTTTTATTGTTCGCTCTAATAAAAGAGCAAATCTTTACAATCAACAAATACGAAGTAGAATCCTTTTCTTAGAATCCGAATTATCGGTTGGAGATCAGTTGATGGTAGTAAAGAATAATTATTTTTGGTTGGAGCCTAATTCTTTACCAGGGTTCATAGCCAATGGAGATTTGGTTAAAGTACTTCGTATTTTTAGCCATCATGAGCTTTATGATTTTAAATTTGCTAAAGTAGAAGTGCAACTGGTTGATTATCCGGAGGAGAAGCCGTTTGAGACAGTTTTATTATTAGATACTCTCAGCTCTGAAAACCCCTCTTTAACTTATGAAGAGAGTAATAGATTGTACCAAAATGTTCAGGAAGATTACCAACATCTAAGTTCAAAATACAAACGTTTTATGGCGGTAAAAAACAATTCTTATTTTAATGCACTTCAAGTAAAGTATTCTTATGCCATAACCTGTCATAAATCACAAGGTGGGCAGTGGAAAAATGTTTTTATAGAACAACCCTATTTACCTGATGGTCCAGATTTTAGTTATTTCCGTTGGCTGTATACAGCAATCACTCGAGCAAAATCGAATTTATATTTAGTTGGTTTTAAGAATGATTTTTTCTTGAAATAAAACAAAACAAAAGCTAAAGTTAAGTTTACACTTAGTATTTTTGAATATCATTTTATAGTTTATGAAAATTATCGCTGTTATTCCTGCCCGTTATCAGGCCAGTCGTTTTCCGGGAAAACTTATGCAACCTCTAGGGGATTCTACAGTAATAGGGCAGACCTATAAAAATGTTTTACAAACTGCATTGTTTTCTGAGGTTATTGTAGCAACCGATAATGATGCTATTCAGAATGAAATTGAAACCTTCGGTGGATCTGTTTTCCGCAGCAAGAAAGAACATGAGTGTGGTAGTGATCGAATCGCTGAAGCCGTTGAACATAGTGATGCAGATATTGTAATCAATATTCAGGGAGATGAACCTTTTTTAAACCAAAACAGTCTTAAAGCCCTTCTTGAAGTTTTTGAAACAGATTTGAACAAGGAAATAGACCTAGCATCTTTAATGATTCCATTTAATAAAAAAAAGGAAGTAGAAAACCCCAATAATGTAAAAGTAATTGTAGACCAATTCAATTGCGCGCTCTATTTTTCGAGAATTCCAATTCCATTTTATCGAAATAAAGAACTTCCAAAGAATTATTTTAAACACATTGGTGTTTATGCCTTTAGAAAAGAGGCCTTACTTAATTTTAGTTCTACTGAAATGACTCCTTTAGAACAAGCTGAAAAAATTGAATGTATCCGCTATTTAGAGCAGGGGAAAAAAATGAAAATGGTTTTAACCCATGAAATTTCTATTGGAATTGACACTCCAGAAGATTTAAATAAAGCTCAGCAGTTTCTAAAAAATTAACTTATCTCTATGTTTCATTTCTTTTCTAAATTAATATTATTCAATATTTTAAAATGGAAAGTAGTTGGGGATTTTCCAAAACTTTCAAAATTCATTATTGCTGTTGCTCCACATACCAGCAATTATGATTTTATGGTTGGAATAATGATTCGAAGTATTTTAAAAGAAGAAATTAATTATGTTGGAAAAAAAGAATTATTCAACCCACTTACCTCATGGTTTTTCAAAGGTTTGGGTGGGGCCCCTTTGAATAGAAAAGGCAATCAAAATGTTGTAGAAGGAATTGTGAATATTTATAATAATCGAAAAACATTTCGTCTTGCAATAGCACCTGAAGGAACTAGAAAACCTATTAAAAACTGGAAATCAGGATTTTATTATATTGCAAAAGGTGCTAAAATTCCGATTCAACTGGTAGCCTTTGATTATTCGAAAAGGGTAATCAAATTTTATCCCTTATTTACCCCCACAAATAATGTAGAGCAAGATTTTATTAAAATGAAAAATTATTTCAAAGGTGTAAAAGGTAAAATACCCGCAAATGGGATTTTTAATTTGTAAGATCTAAATTGTGATATATATTCATCACATCATCGTCTTCTTCTATTTTTTCAAATAGTTTTTCTACCTCTTCTACTTGTTCAGGACTTAATTTGGTTAGGTTTTGAGGTATTCTTTCAAAGCCTGAAGATAGAATTTCGAAGGATCTGTTTTCAAGCTCCTTTTGAATGGCGCCAAAATTTTCAAATGGCCCATAAAGTAATACTCCATCATCGTCAGCGAAAACTTCTTCAACTCCATAGTCAATAAACTCTAATTCCAATTCTTCTGGGTCAATTTTTTTGGGATTGATTCTGAAATTGCAGGTACGATCAAACATAAACTCTACAGATCCAGAGGTACCTAGATTTCCATTTGCTTTGTTAAAATAACTTCTAACATTAGCAACAGTTCTATTGTTATTATCTGTAGCTGTTTCTACCAAAACTGCAATTCCGAAGGGAGCATATCCTTCGAAAAGTACTTCCTTATAATTTTCTGTATTCTTGTCAGAAGCCTTTTTTATTGCACGCTCAACGTTATCTTTGGGCATGTTGGCTGCTTTTGCATTTTGAATGACAGCTCTGAGTCTAGCGTTGTTATCAGGGTCTGGGCCTCCCTCTTTTACAGCAATTACGATATCTTTACCAATTCGTGTAAAGGTTTTGGCCATAGCTGACCAACGTTTCATTTTTCTTGCTTTTCTAAATTCAAATGCTCTTCCCATTTCAATCTTTTTACATTTATGCAAATATAAAAAAGTATTAAACGTTCTGTAACTAGTTTTACAGTAAATATAAATCTTCTAGAATAGATTCATAAGAAACATTAAGGTGGGAGGGGAGTTTATTTTCTTTAGGAAGTACAGCTAAATATCTCATTTGATTGGAGGTAAATATTTGCTTAAAAATAGCACCCTTCAGTTTTCTCCTTAATATGATTCGTTTTATGAAATCAAAATGAGTTATTAAATTAACGCTACCCAGGTGGAAAATTCCTGTTAATTTTTGATTGATGATATAATGTATTTGTTGACTTAGTTTGCGATCACTTGTTACATTTATAATTGTATTGGGAAATACTTCTATAGGCTGATTTGATGCAACCAGAATTTCAATTTCTTTAGTTCTTGGAGCATTATTTCCAAAAACCATTGGGAGACGAGCAATTACGTATCTGGAGGGAGGTAATTTTAAAAGGCTGTTTTCAATTCTAATTTTAAAACGTCCATAAGGACTTTCAGACAATGTTTTGTCAAATTCATAAGATGGGTAGTGTTCAAACGCATCAAACACATTCGAGGAAGAGAGAAACATTAAACGGCAATTAAAGTTTTGAATGTAGGTTACTAGATGTTCATGACATTTTAATTGCTCTTTAAAGGGGCCTCGTAAGCAGGATATTATAAGTTGTGGTTTTACCTTTTTTAAAATCGATAGTATATTGCTGTCTTTAAGACTATAATAAAAAAAATTTTGTTGTTTTGAGTACTTATTTTCATTGAAATAGGTGCCGTAGGTGTCAAAATAAGGGTTCAATTCTCGGTAAAGTGAGTTGCCTATAAAACCACTTCCTCCAAGAATTAATATTTTTTTCAAAATGAAATCGGTTTATGCCTTATAAAAAGGTAATGAGATTATTTTGGCACTAAGCATTTTATTTCTAACCTGAAGCTGTATTTCTGAACCAACTTCACTGAACTTTTTTGGTACATATCCCAAGCCAATCCCAATATTTAATGAGGGAGCTTGAGTTCCAGAAGTTACTCGTCCAATTAAATTACCACTGTTATCAAAAAGTTTGTGATCGGTTCTTGGAATTCCTCGTTCTTGTAATTCAAATCCCACTAAACTAATATCAGTTCCTTCTCTTTTTTGTTTGCCTAGAGTTTCTGCATTTATAAATTTAGTTTCGGAACGAGTTATCCAACCCAATCCTGCCTCTATTGGAGATTGGTTTTCATTTATTTCATTACCATAAAGACAGTACCCCATTTCTAATCTGAGCGTATCCCTTGCAGCTAATCCAATGGGTTGGATTCCAAAATCCTTACCGGCTTCAAATATTGCATTCCAAACCTCTTTAACCTTAGCATTGGGGATGTAGATTTCTAAACCTCCAGAACCTGTATAACCCGTAGTAGCCACTAATATGTCACTTATACCTGCAAAAACTCCTGTTTGATGTGCATAAAATGGAAGATGATTAAGTTCAATTGTAGTCAGGGATTGCATAGCTTCAATAGCTTTTGGACCTTGAACAGCTAATAAAGAGTATTCATCGGAAGCATTTATAAGTTTTGCATTGTAAATTTTGTTTTGTTCATTTATCCAATTCCAATCCTTTTCAATGTTAGAGGCATTTACAACCAATAAATAGCGATTTTCTGTCAATTGATAAACAATTAAATCGTCAACTACACCACCTTTTGTATTGGGAAGGTAATTATATTGTGCTTTTCCTGGACTGAGTTTTGTTATGTCATTACTGCAAATGTGTTGAAGTAATCCAATTGCATTTGGGCCTTCTACGAAAAACTCTCCCATATGCGATACATCAAAAACTCCGATATTTTTCCGAACTGTAAGATGTTCTTTTGTAACTCCTTCATATTGAACTGGCATCAAAAAGCCACCAAAAGGAATCATTTTTGCTCCAAGGGAAACATGGGTGTCATGAAGAATAGTTTTTAACATTTTGATTGGGTTTTTTATTGGTATATTTGAGCATAAAGATAGGTTCTTTTAACGTATTTTCAGTTTGAAAAAATTAAAATCAATATGCAAAAACCATTTCTTCCTTTTGTCATTTTTTTCTTTTTTATTGTTTCAATAAGTGCACAAAAATCAAAATTGACTCCTGACTTTCACAAATCCAAACGTGAGGCATTGCGTTCAAAAATGCCTGCAAATAGTATAGCTGTTTTATTTGCTAATCCTGTGCGTAATCGTGCAAATGATGTAGATTATATGTATCATCCAGATCCTAATTTTTATTACTTGACCGGATTCAAAGAACCTCAAGCGGTTTTAGTAATTTATAAAAATCCTCAAAAGGACGATGATGGGTATTATTTTGATCAACTTTTTATACAAGAACGAAATGCAAGAGAGGAACAATGGAATGGATCCCGATTAGGCCTAGAGGGAGCTAAAAATTTGGGTATTGATCGAATTTCCTTACGCTCTGATTTTGTAGAGAATCAATTGAATTTCACTTTATTTGACGAAGTTTTGATTTTTGATTTTAATAATGATGTTAGGAACGATAAGAACGATCCATATGACCTTTATGATCTTAAACGTACTTTTAAAGAAAATATTAATTACCCCAAAGATTTTAATCGTTTACAGCACCAACTTCTAAAACGAATTAGAACTGTTAAATCAGAAAATGCTGAAAAACTTAAAAATGAAATTAGATGGCATTCAAAAAGAAATCAGTCTATAGCTGAAAATCCAGCGATTCAAAACTTCTTAAATTCTTCAACTTTAGAAGTTCCAGATGATCTGAAGATGCAAGTTGCTTTTATTCTTAAAGATCAATTTTTTGATGTAGAACTTTTGGAAAAAATTTTAGGTGATATGAGAGAGGTTAAAGCGGAAGAGGAAATATACTTGTTGAAAAAAGCCATTGAAATATCAGCGATTGGACAACGAGAGGTGATGAAAGCAATGCAACCTGATATGACTGAACGAGAAATTCAAGGAATTCATGAGTTTGTATTCAAAAAATACGGAGCAGCTTATGAAGGATATCCTTCAATAGTTGGGGCTGGGTCAAATGCTTGCGTATTGCATTACATAGAAAATGATGAAGCAGGTTTGGATTCAGATTTAATTTTAATGGATTTGGGAGCAGAATACGAGGGTTATACTGCTGATGTAACTCGAACGATTCCAAAAAGTGGTATTTTTTCAGAACCTCAGAAACTCTTGTATCAAATTGTGTACGAAGCTCAGAATGCTGGGATTGAAGCAGCTCGAGTAGGAAACACTTCTGCTCAAATTACCCAAATTACCCAGAAGGTTGTTGCAAAAGGGCTTAAGAGTTTGGGGATCATTGAGTCAGAGAATCAGTTTAGAACTTATTATCCTCATGGCGCTGCTCATCATATTGGATTGGATGTACATGATTTATCGAATTATGGACCATTCAAAGCGAATTCTATTATCACAGTTGAACCAGGGATTTATATTCCCAAAAACAGCCCTTGTGATCCAAAGTGGTGGGGAATAGGAATAAGAATTGAAGATGATATTTTGATTACAGAAAACGGTCCAGTTAACTTATCAGCCAATGCACCAAGGTCTTGGAAGGATATAGAAGTTCTCATGAAAGAATCAAGCCCCTTAGATCAATTTCTTTTACCCCAGTTAGATTAGAGATTCTTTAACTAAGCAAAAATGCTTTGAGGTCTTCATAATCTTTAATGGAAATACTATTTTTGGTTTTGGATAAAGTTTCTTTGAGTCGATCTGGAATTTCGACTTTTAAATCCAAAGTTTCTTCTACAGTGTCAAGAAATTTGACTGGATGAGCTGTTTCAAGAAAAATTCCATATTTATCAGGATGTTTTTTCAAATGTTTTTTTAAACCTAAATATCCTACAGCTCCATGAGGATCAGCTACATATCCCGATATTTCATGAATTTCTTTTAATGCTTCTCGAGTATCAGCATCTGTAAAACAATAACCGGATAAAGTTTCTTTTAAAAGATCAAAATCATTCTCAAAGATTTTTAAAATCCTAATAAAATTTGATGGATCTCCTACATCCATTGCGTTTGATAGGGTAGGAGATGATTTTTTGGGAGTGTAAATGCCTGTTTGTAAATATTCAGGAACTACATCATTGATATTTGTGCTAGCCACAAAATGATCAATTGGCAAACCAATTTCACGTGCCATAAGACCAGCACAGATATTTCCAAAATTCCCACTTGGTACAGAAAAAACAAGTGATTTGTTTTGTTTTTTTAAGGTTCTGTAAGCAATGAAATAATAAAACATTTGTGGTAACCAACGAGCAACATTAATTGAGTTTGCTGAAGTCAGCTGTTTATTATTGGTTATGCTTTCATCCAAAAAGGCTGTTTTTACCATGTCTTGACAATCATCAAATACACCATTAACTTCTAATGCAGTTATGTTTTCACCCAAAGTGGTTAGTTGTTGTTCCTGAACTTTACTTACTTTTCCTTTTGGATATAAAATTACTACTTCAATTCCTGGGACTCCCAGAAAACCATTGGCAACAGCTCCACCAGTGTCCCCAGATGTAGCGACAAGAACCGTTACTTTTTGAGCATTATTTTTTTTGTTGAAATAACCTAAACAACGAGCCATAAATCGCGCTCCAACATCTTTGAATGCAAGTGTTGGTCCTTGAAATAGCTCTAAGGTTGCAATTTGATCGGTTATGGGAACAACAGGAAAATCAAAATCTAAAGTTTCTTCAATGATGTTTCGAAGCTCTTTTTCAGGAATACTTCCTTTCACAAAGGGTTCAATTACATTAAAAGCTATTTCAGGAATAGACATATGTTCTATGTTTTCAAAAAAAGAACTAGGTAGTCGGTGAATTTTTTCTGGAAAGTATAATCCTCTATCTGGAGCAATACCCCTTACAACTGCCTCGGGAAACTCAGTCGAAGTTGACTTTTTATTTAAACTGTAATAGATCATTTGCTTGAGATGATGTGAATTCCTTTGGGATTAATTCTAGATAAATGAAGTTCATATTCAATATTAAACTTTTTATAAGTATTGTTCATTCCATTTTGGACTTCAAGTGCTGTTTTATGGCCCTTGGAAAGAGCAAAAACTGAGGGTCCTGAACCTGAAATTCCACAACCTAATGCCCCTGATTCAATAGCTACTTTTTTCAATTCTTGAAAACCTGGTATTAAAGCTGATCGATGGGGTTCAATAATAACATCTACCAAAGAATTTTTGATTGAGTCAAAATTATTGGTGTATAATCCACTTACGAGTGCTGCTAAATTACCCCATTGTTCGATAGCCTTGTCTAAATGAATTTTCTTTTTGAGAACCGCACGAGCATCAGATGTTCTTAACTCTATTTTGGGATGGATTACGGTAGCGTAAAGCTCTGAAGGAAAAGGCAAGGCAATAATGTCAGGTGTTTTTGAACATCGTACAAGTGTAAAACCTCCAAGCAATACGGGTGATACGTTATCCGCATGAGCTGATCCGCTTGCTAGCTTTTCTCCCTTCATGGCATACTTAATAAGCTCATTTCTACTCAAGGGTTTACCCATAAGTTCATTAATTCCGAAAACGGCACCAGCCGAGCTTGCAGCACTGCTTCCTATTCCACTTCCTGCTTTGATTCCCTTATATATTTCAATTTCAAAACCATAATTACAAGGGTGGTCCTCAAGAAGTGCTAAAGCTGCAACACCAGCAACATTTTTTTGAGTTTCGAGTGGAAGTTTTTGACCCTCAATCTTGATTATATGAATTCCTTTTTTTGAAGTTTTACGGATAACCATTTCGTCACCAATCGGTTCTAAACAAAAACCAAGTACATCAAAACCACAGGAAACATTGGCTACACTAGCTGGACAAAAAAGTTTAATTTCATTCATAAATTATCGTTTACCAATTCTTATGATGTCTGCAAAAATCCCAGAGGCTGTAACTTCCGCTCCAGCTCCAGCTCCTTTTACGATTAGTGGTTGATCTAAATAGCGATTTGTATAAAATAAAATAATGTTGTCACTGCCTTCAAGATTATAAAAATCATGACCCTCTGGAATTTCTTGAAGCCCTACTTTAGCTTTCCCGTTTTCGAGTTGAGCAACATATTTGAGTCGTGAATTTTTTGATCTAGCTTGAGTCAATAATGATTCAAAATGCTCTTTGTGTTTAGTAAGGGATTCAAAAAAGGTTTCATTATCTGGAGTTTCAAGACATTCATGTGGTAAAAAGGGTACATTTTCAATATCATCTAATTCGATTTTCAACCCGCTCTCACGAGCTAAAATCAAAATTTTTCGTGCAACATCTATTCCACTTAAATCAATTTTAGGGTCTGGTTCAGTGTATCCTTCAGTTTGAGCTTCAATAACAACATCTCTAAAATTAGTTCCTTCTTTAAAGTTGTTGAATATAAAATTTAAACTTCCAGATAGAACCGCTTGAATTTTTAATACTTGATCTCCGGAAGCAATTAAGTTGTTTAAGGTATCGATAATAGGTAATCCTGCTCCTACATTAGTTTCAAATAAGAATGGACTTCCGTATTTGCGAGAGGATTTTTTTAAGTTCATATAATTTCCTAAAGTATCGGCACAAGCAATTTTATTACAAGTAACCACACCGATATTATTATTTAAGTAGCGCTCGTATTCGTATGCAATTGATGTGCTTGCTGTATTGTCAACAAAAATACTGTTTCTTAGATTAAGACTTTTTGCGTGTTCAAAAAATTTATTTACATCTGCTGATTGGCCTTTTTCAATTTCTGATTTCCAATTTTTTAAATCTAAATTTTCATTCCCCAGAACCATTGTTCTTGAATTTGAAATTGCAATAACTCTAATCCGAAGCAGTAAATTCTCTTTTAGGTATTCTTGTTGTTTTTGAATTTGTTCTAAAAGTTTACTACCTACATTACCAACTCCAATAACAAACAAGTTTAATTCTTTAATGTCATTTTCAAAAAAGGTCTCATGCAGGGTGTTCAGGGCTTTTCGAGTATCTTTTTTGTTAATCATTATGGAGATGTTCCGTTCAGAAGCTCCTTGAGCTATTGCTCGAATGTTGACATTATTTGCTCCAAGGGTACTGAACATTTTACCACTAATTCCTTGATGGCTTTTCATGTTGTCTCCAACAATAGCAATATTTACAAGTTCGTCTTCAACTTTTGTAGGTGCAACTTTATTAAGAGAAATTTCAAAAGCAAATTCTTCATCGATTACCTTTTTTGCTTCTTTTGCTTCATCAGTTTGAACCGCAATGCAAATTGAATGTTCCGAGGAAGCTTGAGTAATCATAATTACATTGATTTGAGAAAAAGATAATACTTCAAATAAACGTTTTGAAAAACCCGGAATTCCAACCATTCCACTACCTTCAAGGCTAATCAAACTAATTTGGTCTATATGACTAATCCCTTTGACAACAGTTCCATTTTGTTTACTAATTTTGCTGTCAATTTTTGTCCCTTGATCTTGAGGTGCAAAGGTATTCTTAATGTAAACTGGAATTTCTTTTTCTACCAGCGGTTGCAATGTAGGAGAGAAGATTACTTTTGCCCCAAAATGAGATAATTCCATTGCTTCTAAATAAGAAAGCTTTGGTATGGGTCTGGCCTGTGTTACAATTTTTGGATTAGCGGTGTACATTCCGCTCACATCTGTCCATATTTCAAGAGAAATAGAATCTAAGACATGAGCCAAAACAGCTGCAGAAAAATCAGAACCACCTCTTCCTAAGGTTGTAGTGGTTCCTTCTTCATTCCGAGCTACAAATCCTGGCACTAAAGTTATTTTTGCAGTATTAGTTTTAAAAAATTCCTTTGTTTTGAATTCAGTGTTTTTCCAATTGATTACTAATCTTTTGTTTTGAATTTGAGTTTCAATTAATTCTCTTCCATCTTTTAAAATAATATCAAAACCTTTGTGTTTGAATATTTCAAAAATGATTGTACTGGACAAACGTTCTCCATAACCCGAAACTTTTGCAGTAGCTTTTGAAGTTACTTCCCTTAACATCATAACACCTTCAAGTATCGTTTCTAATCGATTCAGCTCTGACTTTAAAAAGCTAATAATCCCGCTTTGTTTTGTTGAGGGAATACTCGATCGAATTGGCTCAAGATGACGCTGTTCAATTTCTTCTAATATTTGAGTAAAATTATTTTCTCCTTCTGCAGCTTTGTTTAAAGCTAATATTAGTAAATCGGTTATACCACCTAATGCAGAGACTACAATTACACTAGTTTCTTTTTCAGATGCTACTATATCGGACACGAGGTCTAGGTTCTTTGAATTAGCTACTGATGTTCCGCCGAATTTTAGGATTTTCATACGATTGTATTTTGTAAAAAGCTAAAAATCAGGAATTTGTAAAAATTAAAACCCAATTTTTCGCGATATAAGATATTATTTTTTGAAATGAATTCAATTGCTACAGTTTAAATATTGAGGAATACCCCTATGGGGTTATTACTGTAGTTAAAAAAAAAGTAAAGGCAAAAACTAATACATCAGTATTAGTACCTAAAAAATCAAAAAAAGATTCTTTCGTAAGTTTCATTTGGCAAAAATAATCGAAACGAGATTGAATTAAAACTAATTAGTCATTTTTTTTGTATAAAATGTTTATTCATTAATTTTAACCTAAAAATGTTACGATCAATGAAATTTATCCGTTTATTTTAAGGGATAATTGTTCTGATTTTCCATCCCAGTCCAAAGAGATTTTATCACCATCATTAATTCGATTATTTACAATTTCTTCTGCTATTAAATCTTCTAGATATTTTTGAATTGCTCTTGAAAGAGGTCGAGCACCGTATTTTTTATCATAGCCTTTTTCCCCGATGAAATCTTTTCCTTTCTTAGTTAAACTCATCTGGTACCCCAATTTGCTTATTCGTTTTATAAGCTTCTCTAACTCGATATCAACAATTTTCATAATATCCTTTTTTTCAAGGGTATTGAAGATTACTAAATCGTCTACGCGGTTAAGGAACTCAGGTGCAAATGTTTTTTTCAAAGCACTTTCAATTACTCCTTTTTCGATATCTTCAGCTTGTGCTTTTTGAGAAGCGGTAGAAAACCCAACACCTGTTCCAAAGTCTTTTAACTTTCGAGCACCAATGTTTGAAGTCATTATAATTATTGTATTCTGGAAATTTATTTTTCTTCCTAAACTGTCTGTTAAAAAACCATCATCCAATACTTGAAGTAACATATTAAATACATCTGGATGTGCTTTTTCTACTTCATCCAATAAGATAACCGAATAGGGCTTGCGTCTTACTTTTTCACTCAACTGACCACCTTCTTCATAACCTACATAACCAGGAGGTGCTCCTATTAATCTTGAAATCGCAAATTTCTCCATGTATTCACTCATATCAATTCGAATCAAATTTTCTTCAGATTCAAACATTTCGCTAGCTAATATTTTAGCCAGTTGGGTTTTACCGACCCCAGTTTGTCCAAGAAAAATAAATGATCCTATCGGTTTGTCAGCAGCTTTTAATCCAGCTCTATTGCGCTGTATAGCTTTTACTACCTTTTCAACAGCGTCTTTTTGGCCGATGAGTTTAGATCCTATGGTTTCAGTTAATTTAGAAAGCTTATTTTTTTCGGATTTGATGATTTTATTAACTGGGATACCAGTCATCATTGAAACAACATCAGAAATGTGTTTTTCATTTACTTCAACCCTATTGAGTTTTGATTCTTCATGCCATTTTTCTTGAGCGGTTAGTAAATTACGTTCAACTCTTTTCTCGTCATCTCTGAGTTTTGCAGCCTCTTCGTATTTTTGTTTTTTTACAACTTCGTTTTTATGGTCTTTTACACGTTCTAATTCTTCTTCCAAGTTGATGACTTCTTGGGGAACATTCATATTATTGATGTGAACACGTGATCCCGCTTCATCGAGAGCATCAATAGCTTTGTCGGGAAGAAAACGATCAGAAACATAACGACTGGTAAGCTCTACACAAGCAGTTATTGCATCATCGTTGTAAGTCACGTTGTGGTGACTTTCGTATTTATCTTTTATATTTTGAAGAATTTCGATGGTTTCTTCTTCGGTAGTTTGTTCCACAAGGACTTTTTGAAAACGACGTTCAAGTGCTCCATCTTTTTCAATACTTTGACGATATTCGTCCAAGGTAGTTGCTCCAATGCATTGGATCTCACCTCTTGCTAATGCTGGTTTAAACATATTTGAAGCATCTAAGCTTCCCGTTGCGCCACCTGCCCCAACGATGGTATGAATTTCATCGATAAAAAGAATGATGTCATCATTCTTTTCTAATTCATTCATAACGGCTTTCATGCGTTCTTCAAATTGTCCTCGGTATTTGGTTCCAGCAACTAAACTTGCTAAATCAAGTGTAACTAATCGTTTTCCATACAAAACACGAGAAACCTTTTTTTGAATAATACGTAAAGCAAGTCCTTCTGCAATTGCAGATTTACCAACACCAGGTTCTCCAATAAGAAGCGGGTTGTTTTTTTTACGTCTACTTAATATTTGAGAAACGCGTTCAATTTCTTTTTCACGACCAACTACAGGGTCTAATTTATCTTGTCGAGCAAGAGCAGTAATGTCTTTTCCAAAATTATCTAAAACTGGAGTCTTGGATTTCTTTCCTTTGTTGGATTCTGAAGTAGGGGTAAAAGGATTCTTTTTTCCATCATCAGCATCTTCTTCTTTTTCGTCTGAAAAAGAAGCCGAAGTGCTAAAATCAGAATAATCATTATCAGATGTAAGCAGGAGCTTGAATTGTTCTTTTACTGAGTCATAATTAATGTTTAGATTTTCAAGTAATTTAGTTGTGGGGTCATTTTCATTTCTGAGAATACACAAAAGCAAATGAGCTGTATTTATTAAATCACTTTGAAATAATTTAGCTTCTAAAAAAGTGGTTTTGAGAGCTCTTTCTGCCTGACGTGTAAGGTGTAAGTTTTTTTTCGAATTTTCTAGCCCATTATGATCCAATAGAGCAGGGTTTAGAATTTCTACTTTTCTTCTAAGATTATCCAAGTCAACCTCAATTGCATTTAAAATTGAAATTGCTTTTCCTTCTCCATCCCTCAAAATCCCCAGCATTAAATGTTCGGTGCCTATATAATCATGACCCAAACGTAGTGCCTCTTCCTTACTGAAAGAAATAACATCTTTAACTCTTGGTGAAAAATTATCATCCATGCTTTTTTGGTTTTTTTTCTATTACTTCAAAAATTGTTCCAACATCAGAGATTACAATAGCTAATAGACAAAATTTTTTTGATAATTCCAAAATGACTTGCAGTTAATTTTTTATTTTTAACACTTTGAATATGTTGATAAATTCAAGTACAAAAAGTTTAAATAGCTGTAGAGTTTAGGGTATAAATACATATTTTAGCAGTTAGTAATAAAAAACGAAATTAATATGGCAGAAGGGGAAAAACTCATACCCATCAATATTGAAGATGAAATGAAATCGGCTTACATTGACTATTCAATGTCTGTCATTGTGTCACGTGCACTTCCTGATGTTCGAGATGGTTTAAAGCCTGTTCATCGACGTGTTTTATTTGGAATGCATGAACTTGGTATACGTTCGAGTACTTCTTACAAAAAATCTGCAAGAATTGTTGGAGAAGTTTTAGGTAAGTATCATCCCCACGGAGATACTTCTGTTTATGATACTATGGTTCGTATGGCTCAAGAATGGAGTTTACGTTATTTATTAGTGGATGGTCAGGGTAATTTTGGTTCGATAGATGGAGATAGTCCGGCAGCAATGCGATATACTGAAGCAAGAATGCGCAAAATGTCAGAGGATTTATTGGCAGATATCGATAAAGAAACTGTAGATCATCAATTGAATTTTGATGACACCTTGAAAGAACCCAAAGTCCTTCCTACACGTGTTCCAAATTTATTGATAAACGGAGCTTCTGGGATTGCAGTGGGTATGGCAACTAATATGCCACCTCACAACATTACTGAAGTTATTGACGGTACTATTCAATACATTAATGATAATGATATCTCAATTGATGAATTGATTCAAACCATAAAGGCTCCAGATTTTCCTACTGGAGGGACTATTTACGGTTATGATGGTGTTCGTGATGCTTTTCATACGGGGAGAGGAAGAGTAGTCCTTCGTGCAAAAGCCAACATTGAAGAAGTTAATGGGCGCGAGTGTATTATTGTAACAGAAATACCTTATCAAGTTAACAAGGCTGAAATGATTCGCAAAACCGCTGAGTTGATAAATGATAAAAAAATAGAGGGAATCTCTAATATCAGAGATGAATCAGACAGAAAAGGAATGCGAATTGTTTATATTTTGAAACGAGATGCAATACCAAATATCGTTTTAAACAAACTCTTTAAATATACTTCACTTCAATCTTCTTTTAGTGTAAATAATATTGCCCTAGTGAATGGAAGACCTCAACTCTTGAATTTAAAGGAAATGATTCATCATTTTGTTGAGCATCGACATGAAGTGGTTGTTAGAAGAACAAAATTTGAACTCAAGAAAGCTGAAGATCGTTCACATATCCTTGAAGGTCTAATCATCGCCTCAGACAATATTGATAAAGTTATTGCTTTGATTCGTTCTTCCTCTAATGCCGATGAGGCTCGTGAAAAATTAATTAAAAACTTTAAGTTAACAGAAATTCAAGCAAAAGCAATTGTTGAGATGCGTTTGCGTCAGCTTACCGGTCTTGAACAAGATAAATTAAGAGCAGAGTTTGAGGCTTTAATGAAAACCATAAAGGATCTTAAAGATATTCTTGACAAAAAAGAACGGAGAATGCAAATCATTATCGATGAACTCCTTGTGATTAAAGACAAGTATGGAGATGAGCGACGATCTGTTATTGAATTTGCTGGCGGGAATTTTAGTATCGAGGATATGATTCCTGATGAAAAAGTAGTCATTACAATTTCTCATGCAGGTTACATTAAACGTACTCCTTTATCAGAATACAAAACTCAGAATAGAGGGGGAGTTGGTCAAAAGGCTTCAACAACTCGAAATGAAGATTTCTTAGAGCATTTATTTGTTGGAACTAACCATCAATATATGCTATTCTTTACCCAAAAGGGGAAATGTTTTTGGATGCGAGTCTATGAAATCCCAGAAGGTTCAAAAATCGCAAAAGGGAGAGCCATTCAAAATCTAATTAATATTGAACAGGATGACAAAGTAAAAGCATTCATTAACACCCAGGATCTAAAGGATGAAGACTATATCAATAATCATTATGTGATTATGGCTACTAAGAAAGGTCAAGTTAAAAAGACTTTATTAGAACAATATTCTCGTCCCAGAGCTAACGGTATCAATGCAATTACCATCAAAGATGATGATGAATTACTTGAAGCTAAACTAACCACAGGTAACAGTCAAATTCTCCTTGCTGTAAAGTCTGGAAAGGCAATTAGATTTGAAGAAAATAAAACACGTCCCATGGGTCGAAATGCCTCTGGAGTTCGTGGAATAACTCTCAACGGGCCAACGGACGAAGTAATAGGTATGGTTTCTGTGAGTGATCCTGAGACTGAAATCTTGGTAGTTTCCGAAAATGGATATGGAAAACGATCAAGCCTAGAAGATTATAGAACTACCAATCGTGGAGGAAAAGGTGTGAAGACACTCTCAATTACAGATAAAACAGGTAGTCTAGTTTCCATTAAAAACGTAAGTGACTTGGATGATTTGATGATCATCAACAAATCAGGTATTGCAATCCGTATGGATGTTGCTAACCTACGCGTAATGGGTAGAGCAACTCAAGGGGTTAAACTAATTAATCTCAAAGGAAGTGATACCATTGCTGCTGTAGCCAAAGTAATGAAGGATGAAGAAGAAATTTCAGACAATACTGAGGAGCTTCCAACACCAGAAAATGATGGCACAAACATTGAATAAAATTTATTAAACAACAAACCATAAAAATGAAACACCTATTAACACTACTTTTTGTTTTTGTAACAACTTTTACTTGGTCCCAAAAAAAGGAACTTAAACAAGCTCAGAAATTATTTAAATCCGCAAAAATTTCTGAAGCAAAAGCATCTTTAGAAACTAATAAGAACCTTCTCGAAGCAGCTGAGTTGAAATATTTTTCAGCATATAACTTATTACTTTCTCAAATCTCTTTTGCTGAAAAGGAGTATCAAGCTTCTTATGATTTTCTTCAACTAGCTGCAAAAGACCCTGCGTTAAAAACAAAGGTTAAAGATCAGAACGATTTACTTGCCGCTGAGGTAGTCCAAACAGCAATTGATCAATCTGAAAATAAAGAATTTCTTGCTTCAGCTAATAACTTATATTTGGGTTACCAGTGCGACAAAGAAGAGAATATAGATTATTTGTATTATGCAGCTTCAAATGCTGTAAATGCGCCTGATTATCAATTAGCACTTCAATTTTATATCCAGTTAAAAGACTTAAAGTATTCGGGTATACAAACACAGTATTTTGTTACCGAAGCAGAAAACAATACTGAAAGAGAGGTTTCGGAATCGGAATATAATATTTTTCAAAAATCTACTGAATACACCAACTTTAGGACTGAAGATTCAGAATCAAGGTTTCCAGAAATCGTTAAAAATATTGCTTTGATTTACAATCAATTGGGTCAAAAAGAAAATGCAATAAAAGCGGTAAAAGAAGCTCGATCAGAAAATCCAGGTGATTTAGGTTTAATTTTGACAGAGGCAAATATATACATTGAGCTGGGTGAAAAAGAAAAATTCAAAGAACTTATGGGAGAGGCAATAGCTCAGGATCCCACAAATGCAAACCTTTATTTCAACCTAGGGGTTGTTAATAATGATTTGGGAAATAAAGAAAGTTCCAGAACCTATTATGAAAAAGCAATTGAATTGGATCCTTCCATGGAAAGTGCTTATTTGAACCTTGTAGCTTTGATTTTAGAAGACGAATCATCCATAGTTGAAGAAATGAATTCTCTAGGAAATTCAAGAGCAGATAATGCTAGTTACGACGTTTTAAAAGAAAAACGTGAATCTGTTTATCTAGAATGTGTTCCGGTTCTCAAAAAACTTATTTCGATTAATTCTTCAAATCTTGAAGCAATTCGTACTTTAAAGAATATCTACGGCACAATAGGAGATAATGAAGGGTTTATGGAAATGAAAAAACTTTTAGAATAATTTAAAATATTTAACCTAAAAAAAGCCTTCATTTATGAAGGCTTTTTTTATTCAATAATTTTCTTGATCATCCTAAGTTTATGGGAGTGATTTTGGCTTTCTTTGTTATAAATTCCAGTTTGATCAATTGAATCAATTCGGACTTTACCATGGGCATGAATAATTCTGTGCCCTTGTAATAGGATTCCTACATGAATGATGTTTCCTTCTTTATCATCAAAAAAAGCCAAATCTCCGGGTTCACTTTCTTCAATAAAACTTAATGTAGTGCCTTGTTTTGCTTGCTCTGAGGCATCTCGTTTTAAAGCGATGCCATTGAGTTTATAAACCATTTGTGTAAAACCTGAGCAATCGATACCCAAGGGTGTTTTACCTCCCCACAAATAAGGTGCATGTAAATAAGTGAAAGCTGTTTTTACAAGTTGGTTTTTATTCTTGGTAGTTGTAAATTCTCCCTCAAATTTATGATTTAAAAAATCAATTGAACGAAGATCGCTACCTAAGGGGATTGGAAACAGTTCTGAATTTGGAAGACTAATGCAGTCAATGAGGTTTGCAGCGTGTTTTAATTCAGATGATTCTTGTCTTTTGTATACTTCTTCAGGAATTTCAACACATTGATTCTTTGTAATCCATCCTTCATATCCATCCCATTGATTCCTTATTTTGAACCATCCTTTTCTCTGATCAATAATTTTAAAACAGTCACCGTAAAGTACCTGAGAAACTAATTCACTCCTGTGATTATAATCATTTCTTAAAGGAATAATCCCCAATGGACAAATGCCGTACTTCATTTTAAAAAGTATATTTAATAAGACCCGTTTTAAAACTGCAGCTAAAATAATCAATTTTAGTCCACCAGCAGAGATGATAATTTAAAATAACAACGAAGGAATCATTTTCTTACCTTTGAAATCAACAGATTTTGATCATCAATCAATATTAAATAGAAATCATTTCCGGAGAAATTATTTTATGAAGAAAATACTGCAATGGTTTTTCAACTACCAATCAATGATTTATAAGGCATTTCTTTATGTCTTCAGTTGTTTATTTATTGTTTATTTATTTCCTACCAAAGGTCAATTTAAATATGAGTTTAGAAAAGGACAGGCATGGCAAAATGAGAACCTATATGCGCCTTTTGATTTTGCGATACTAAAGTCCGAGGAGGAGCTTTTGTTAGAAAAAGAACAACTTAAAAAAGAAACACCAACCTATTTTAATAAAAATGAATTAGTTATTACTAAAGCAGAAGCAGTTTATACGCAAAGCTTCCCTACTTATTTTACTTTTCCAGTAAAATCTAACCGTTATAAAGAGCATTTTGATTTTGGCTTAGATTTACTTAGAGAAGTATATAAAACAGGTGTTCTACCCTTGAATTATGTTCATCAGGGTGGGGAACAGGTAGGTTTGATACAAGGTCGTGATGAGATTGAAATGAAGTTTAATGACTTACTTAAACCCGAAGAACTTTCGCAATACATAGAAGGTGAACTTTCTTCTAGCCCTTTTTCACAATATAAAAATCAATATTATAAGCTCTTATTTGAAAGTATAGAACCTAATCTGGAATATGATGCTCGATTCAATGATCAACTTCTGGAAGAAGCTTATTCAAACCTTGCCATTTCGAGAGACATCATCATAATGGGGAGTTTATTGATTTCTAAAGGGGAATTGATTGATGAAATCAATTTTCAAGAATTAGTTTCACTAAAACAACAATACGATTCCAGTTTGTATAGTGATGCTAATATATATTGGATTTTGGCTGGTTATATTTTGTTGGTTGGACTCACTCTTTTGATGTTGTTTCTCTTCATATACAAATACCGTCGAATGATTTTTGATAACAATACAAAGTTGACTTTTATTTTTTGTAATGTTATTTTAATTATAAGTCTTACTATCAGCGTATTAAACTTTGACAATAGGTTTTTATACATAGTCCCTATTTGTATCTTACCCCTGCTTTTAAAGGCTTTTTTTGATGCTCGCTTAGGGTTGTTTGTTCATGTCATTACCGTTTTGTTATTGGGTTTTATTGTTCCCAACAGCTTTGAGTATATTTTTTTACAAATCATGGCGGGGATTGTGACGATTTTATCTGTCTCTGAATTATATAAAAGAGCCAACCTTTTTATATCGGTTGGACAGATTATTTTTATTTACCTCATCGGTTATTTTGCTTTTTTTATAATACACGAAGGAGGAATAACTGGAATTTCGTTCAATATTATAATGCTTTTTGTTCTCAATGGAGTATTTACCTTATTTGTACAACCTCTAATTTATTTATTTGAAAAATTATTTAATTTGGTATCCGATGTTTCATTACTCGAATTATCAGACACGAATTCTGATTTTTTCAAAGACTTTTCTGATAAAGCACCGGGTACTTTTCATCACTCTCTTCAAGTTTCTAATCTTGCAGAATCTGCAGCAAGTACAATTGGAGCAAATGCATTATTAACTCGAGTTGGCGCACTTTATCACGATATCGGAAAAATTGGAAACCCCATTTTTTTTAGCGAAAATCAAAGAGGAAGTATTTCTCCTCACAATGATATTAACCCCGAAGAAAGTGCACGCATAATAATTAATCATGTTATTAAGGGAGTAGAATTGGCCAAAAAAATAAATCTACCAGATCGTGTAGTCGATTTTATTCGAACACATCACGGTACATCAAAAGTTTATTTTTTTTATAAAAAACAAGAAGAGCTCTATGGAGAGGCTTTAAGCGAAGATTTTTCATACCCTGGACCCAAGCCTTTTTCAAAAGAAACTGCAATTTTAATGATGGCTGACAGTGTAGAAGCTGCCTCTAAAAGTTTGAAAGAGCCTACCATAGAATTATTAAAAGATTTTGTAAATAAAATTGTTGATCAACAAATGGATGAAAAACAATTTATGAATTCAAACATTACCTTATACGATATCGAATTAGTAAAAAAAGTATTCATCGATAAGCTTATTAATATTTACCATTTACGTGTTGAATACCCTGAATAATTTGGCAGTTATTTTTTTAAAAAAAGCATTGCTTAATAATGATTAAAAAATTACATTTGCACTTTTATTATTTTAATTTTGGAGAGGTGCCAGAGTGGTAATGGAGCAGATTGCTAATCTGTCAACGTGTAAGTGTTGCCAGGGTTCGAATCCCTGTCTCTCCGCAAATTAATCCCGATAACTATTTGTTTTCGGGATTTTTTTATTTAAGTCAAAATATGCTTTATACAGAAGATAACTCAGGATTTTTTTATAAATATGAGGAAACTCATCATGCTTTTGGGTATGGGGTTTCTAAACCCATAGTGATTTTATAAAAAAAACAATTTTTTAGAGTTAGAGTAGTAAAATCAATTTTTAATATCTACTAAAAAACTCCCAAATTAAAGAAGTGGTCCGAAGGTTGTAATTCTCACCCATAGCAAATCTATGGTCCAAATTTTCGATTAAATAACACTAAACTTCATTGTTGCTCTTCGAGTTGATGTATTTCGTTATTTTAGTTTGATCTTGCTCAGAATTTTCATGAAGATTATATTCATTTAATTCAGCCCAAAACACTATAATGTCTAATGTTTTGGGAGCTCCTCCCCATCCTCCATAGAGATTGGTCAGACCATCTACAGGAACTATTCGATCAAGTCCTCCAGAAATCTGTAAAATTGGAACCGTACGAGCAAGACTTGGATTATTCCATATTTTTAAGTTCATGGTTCCTTTTATACTTACTGCTGCTTTGAATATTTCAGGTCTCTTCACTATCAATTCATAACTCATAAAGCCACCGTTCGAATATCCACTTGCAAAGGTTTGAGAAGGGTTGAGTTGGTAAGTTTCTTACAAGTAAAGTGCCAATTGGCTCAAAAAACCTGCGTCATCAACATTTATTCAAACAAAAACTAGTTCTGATGAGACTCAACAATCGAGAAAGTTAATGTTACATCATCATCAATCGAAGATCCGATAAATCAAAATTTTACACCTAAGGTTATTTTTATAAAGAAATTGAAATATATTCATCAGTACTTTATAGACTTGGTTTAGCACCTATTCTTATACCAAAATCAGGAAGTTTACTGGAATAAGGGTTGTACATAAATGAATCAGATAGGGGGCTACGCCAGATAAAATCTACTCTGAAAAAACGAATATTTCCATAGCCTATGTTTTCAAAACCAACACCATATTCGTAATATATATCTGAGTCAGGACTGTTATAATTGATATTTGATCGATTAGCTGCAACATTTTTTGAAGTTGTGCTTCCATAAGCAAATCGAAAAGTTGCTAGGGTCCTGAGTTTTAATTTTTTAACTAAAGGGATTTTATTTGAAACAAAACCATTGAAATGGTGTTCAAAGTGTCCCATCAAATAAGCATCTGCTACCATATCGTAATAATTCAATAGCGCAAAGGTTTTTGGTTTTAATGAATATCCTTGATTTGATGGAATAGCGCTAAGAATGGGTAGTGGAACGATTCCATAGGTTTTACCTATTTCTAAATTAGTTTCAAGATTCCCCAGAAAATTAAGTAAATAGGTTTGTTTGTAGGACATTTGAATTTTATCATAATCAAGCATTCCACCAAAAATTCCTTTGACTCCTGCAGTGTACTTAAAAACAAATTCTGAGTGAAGGTTTTTGCCGTATTTTTGATCAACTCCATAACCAAATACATTTCTTCGGGGAGTGTAGTTCAAATAGGCATTGAATTTAATATTTCTGTATTCAGTAAGTGTTTTTTGATTTTTCCTGAAGGCTATGGAGAAAAATTCATTGGCAGCAGAAGCTATTTGTTCTGATATTATATTTAAACCCAAGTGGAAATTATTTGTAAGACCAAAATCTAAATTAACCCCAAACCTTTCGATGTCAGATAAATAATAATTCAATCCTCTTGCTATGAAGGAGTTTCTTCCACCTGCCCTAAAATCAATAAGGTCTTTTGTTTTTAAAAGCCTAATTCCCAACTGCTCAAAATCATTTGAATAAACCATTCCGACAGCAATTCTAGGTTTTTTGTGAATAAGGTATTTAGCGTCTATTGCATATTTTGTTTTTTTATCACCAAAACCATGTGCTATATATGCATTTGACCGAAAACGATCATCCATGGTTTTGAAAGATCTAAAACCTAAACGAAGCCTATTTCCCTCTACGTCGTTATTGTTAAAAGAATTCCACCATTTACCAAACTGAATCCCTGGTAAAATATCTGCATACCCTCCGGTAATAAAATCCGTGTAACTGACAAGAGACTTTATTTTGTGATTTTCCTTAATTTCAGATAAAATTTTCCGAGTACTTTGAGAATAATTCTCGCTATTTTCGTAAGGCACCCAAAAGGTTTCATCTTGGAAGTATTCATTCTTTGAAAGTTGCACGCTTTTATTTTGATAAAATGAGGCCTTTTTGGGTTTGTTAAAAACATACTGATCAAAAAACTCACTTTTTTTAATCGTTACTCTTTTACCTTTTTCTTCTTTTTTAATTACTGAAAAATCACCCTCATATCGATTACGTTTTGGAAGATAAACACTGTCATTTTGTATGATGTATGTTTTTTCTATTATTAAATCACTAACTAAATTTAAGTTGATGTTTGGATCAATACGCATATTAATTTTGGTAAGAGCATAACTTGGTGCGGATACAGTAAAATTACCAGTAAATGCAAGATCACCTGCTCTTCTGGGAAAAAAGTACAGGGTGTAAAGTTTTTCTTTTTTAAGTTCAACACTATCCAAGAGTATGTAGTCATAAACCGCAAATCCACTTTTAGATAGAGGACTTTCGAATACTTTATCCGCAAACAAAAGCCTTTTTTTATATACATCTATATCCTGAAAAACTCTTTGAATTCGATCAAAAAAGAATCCTTTAGGAGCAATCCCGCTAGAACGCTCACCTAAAGGAGTAACTTTTGAGATGTTGAGACTATCATTACCGTATACTTTTTCAACTTTTTCTTTTAAATTCAAAGGAATATATACGTTGTTATTGGCATTTTGTTTTAATGTGGTGTGAATAGAGTCATAACTTTTTTGCAGTATTTTTTTAAGAAATAAACTATCAATATTTTTTAAGCCAACTTCGGTTGAAGTGAATTTTTGATATTCATATGACGAGAACATATTAAGTCCATTGATTTGTTTTTTTGACCAAATCTTTTTCAGAATAGGATAAGCAGGGTTCTCTTTTTTCCGAAGTCTTTTTTTTGGTTTTTGAACCACAACAACTTCTTTTAACTGTTCTCCCTCTTGAAGGATGATTAGTAAATTTCGAACTCTTTTTTTAGGTAAATTAATTTTTTGATTTTGATATCCCAAGAGACTTATTGAAAGTTCTTGACGAACCTGATTTGAATATAAAGTAAATTTCCCGTCAAAATCGGTAATTGAACCAATTTGACTTCCACTAAAAAAGACATTTACAAAGGGAATTGGTTCTCCATCTTTATCTTTTACAATTCCAGATACACTAGTTTGAGCAAAGGTAAACCCAGAAAATAATATGAACAAGAGTATAATTTTTTTTAAGGAATTACTCTTGTTTTTATAAATTAATAAATTCATTTATTTTAGATAAGAATAAATGACTTGGGATGTAAAAATACACAATAGTTAAATATTATACTGAGCTTTTGTCAAACAGAATTAGAATTTATTTAAATACTAAGGATCAATTCTGTTATTTGCAAATCCCTTAAATCATTACAGTTAATTATTGGCTTCTTTTTTTTATTTAATCGTTTCAAATTTCACTCTGATTCTTCTAGAATTTGAGTATTTAATAAAACAATCTCAGTTTTAAAGATGATTTTTTTTATGGAACTCAATAATGGGTTAATAAATCTTCTTTTAATTGTAGGTTGCGATTGAAAAAAAAAGCAAAAACATTTTTTTTTGTAATAAGCATTCATTCCTTATGGGATTTATAAATTTTGAGATATATTTGCGCTTTGTTTTGCGAAAGCAAAATATGATGTATTTTCGGGGTGTAGCGTAGCCCGGTCATCGCGCCTGCTTTGGGAGCAGGAGGTCGCAGGTTCGAATCCTGCCACCCCGACAAAAAACATTAAATACGGGCCAGTAGCTCAGCTGGATAGAGCATCTCCCTTCTAAGGAGACGGTCAGGGGTTCGAATCCCTTCTGGCTCACTAAAAACCCTAGTTTTTATCAAGAAAACTAAGGGTTTTTTTATTTTCATTTATCAAATTTTGATAGCTGTTGATGAAGAACATAACTTTAGTTCGTATACATTTTTTTAATAATAGAAATAGAATCTTCAATAATTTTTGAGAGTACATTTAAGTCAATGTCATCATTTTTTTTGAAATAAATACATCCTTTACTCTTCTTATATTTACCAAGTCCATCAAAATTTAAATCTTGATGTTTTAGATCACACATTAAATAGGTTGTCATTGCGTTTTTACGTGGTGAAAATCCTGTTAGAAACTAGTCTCCCTCTCTACCACTTCTGTATTTATAGTGATAGGTTCCAAAACCAATAATACTTGTTCCCCAAATTATGGGCTTTTTATTCGTTATTTTTACCATCAATTCAATGAGTACTCGACTGTCTTTTCTTTGCTGGTGAGATTTCAGTTGGTCTATGAACAGAGAAACTTTGTTTATTGTAGGAATTGTTTTGCTGGGTTTCATAGCAATAGATTTGGGTTTATTTTATAGAAAAAATGGTTTTGTACAATCTTTTAAGAACGAATTAATACCTAAAACGACAAATTTTATCTTTTAGAAACCTTATTATTACTGATTCCCCTTTGTCTGCTACAACGAAATCGATCTACTTCCATGCCACGTGATTTTCTATGTTTTGTTTTTCTTCCTTGAACACGGGCTCGCCAGAGTCTAAAACTTGTAGGTTTTAACTCAAGTCGCATAATTCGAATTACCTCCTGTTCTTTTATTTTAAATTGATCTAAAATGGCATCAAAAGGTGTTCGGTCCTCCCATGCCATTTCTATGATTCTATCCAGTTCTCGCTCGCTAAAATCCATTTCTTTTTTCATTTTTATTGTATTCTTTTTTTATTTGAGAGTGTATGTCTACTTAAAATGCGTTTACTTTCTTTGTGTACTAGAGGTTTTTTCTTCATGTTCCACAAGACATCACTTGCCAATTTTCTACTTTCATTAAGATTTACAATAGGTTTGGGATAATTTTTACCAGGATAAAAATTATACATCACTTCTTCAAAAGGTGTAATTGCCCAAGGGGTATGAACTAAACTGTCTGGCAAGGGAGTAAGTTCTGGGACCCAGATTTTAGTAAAAGTTCCAAGCGGATCATGTTCAATACCGTTCTTTACTGGATTGTAAATTCTTAGGGTGTTGATTCCTGTCTCTCCGGCTTGCATTTGTAATTGTGGAAAATGAATTCCAGGTTCAAAATCCAAAAATACGCGTGCCAAATATGCTGAGGCTGATTGCCAGGGTTGCCACAATTGATGTACAAAAAAGGAAACAACTAATGCACGCATTCTAAAATTTAAATATCCTGTAGTTGCTAAACAACGCATTGCTGCATCCACTATTGGCACTCCTGTTAATCCTTTTTCCCATGCTTCAATATGTTCCCTATTGATTGGTTTAGCTAAATCATGGTATCCTTTGTTAACCGACATAAACTCCATTGAATATTCCATTTCAAATTTTTGAATGAAATGAGCTTGCCAGCGTAATCGTGATTCAAAAGACTTTAGTCCTCTACTTGTATTTCCTCTTGCCTTTTCTTGTTCGGTTCTTTGAAGGAGTTGTCGCATCGAAAGATTCCCATAAGCTAGATAAGGTGAAAGCCGACTACAACTTTCTCGAGATTGTTTTGGCTTTGAGATGTATTTTTGATAATTGTAGTGTCGCTTTTCAAAAAAAGAATTCATATACCGATGAGCTTGTGTACTTCCCCCAATTTGAATTTTTCTAGAACTTTTGGTTTTTAAAGTAGGAGTTACCAAAAATTTACTCAAAGACTTAACCTTGTTTTTTTGTAAAAATGAACTTCCTTTTTCTGGAATTGGATATTGAGTTTTATTCATCAATTCAGTCCACTTTGCTAACCATTTTTTTCGATTAGTTAAACCGCGAAAAACTCCTTGTTGGTTAAATTCTTTCCAAGAAATCCCTTGTGTTACACACCATTTTTTAACTGATTTATCTCGGATAAATGTTATATTAAGTCCAGTCTCCTGATGAGAATAGAGTTGACTGATGTTGTATGTTTGTTTAATTTTTTCGAATGTTTTGATGATGCAGCCTTGACAAATGAGTATGGTAGTATTGTATCTTTCAAGTTGTTCATTGAGTTCTACCAAGGATTGTTTTATGAAATCAAAATGTCGAGAACTATAATGGGGGTCTTGAGCAAAAATAGTTTCAAAAACATAAAGTAAAAGGATCTGCTTATTCTCATTAAGTGCATTGTGTAGAGGCTCATGATCATTCAGTCGTAGATCCCGTTTAAGCCAAACTATCCCCAAAGATGATTTTTTAGTACTCATCTGGATTTTGTATAATGCTTGCAGCACGTTGCTTAATTGCCGTTAGTTCTTCTACTGGGATCTTTTCTAATAAACGCAACATCATGGCCATTCTATTGTTTTTTGCAAACTGTTCTTTTTTATCGTCTAAGAAATTCCAATACAAACTATTAAATGGACATGCATTTTCTCCAGTACGTATTTTTCTATCGTAACCACAACCTGAACAATATGTACTCATTTTGTTGATGTAAGCGGCAGCAGAAATGTAAGGTTTGGTCGCTACAATACCTCCATCTGCCCATTGGCTCATTCCTCTTGTATTGGGGAGTTGAACCCATTCAATTGCATCGGCATAGATTCCCAGATACCATTGATCTAATTTTTGAGGATGTATTTGAGCCAAAAGTGCAAAATTACCTGTAATCATCAAACGTTGAATGTGATGAGCATGTGCATTTTCCAATGAATTGTTGATGCTGTGACTTAAGCAGTTCATTTTAGTTTTTCCTGTCCAATAAAAGTCCGGGAGCGGGTTGGTGTTATTTAAAACATTTTTTGAAGCATAGCTTGGCATTTCTTTCCAGTAAATTCCACGAATGTATTCTCTCCAACCTATAATTTGCCTCACAAAACCCTCAATTTGTGAAAGTTCGATGCTATCCTGATTTTGTTTGTAAAATTCAATTGCAACCTGAACAACCTCCAAAGGGCTGATTAGTTTTACATTTAAAGCAAAAGATATTCGCGAATGAAAAAGATTTATTTCCTTTTCATGCATGGCATCTTGATAATCTCCAAAATGTATCAAAAGGTTTTTACAAAAGTAATTGAGCTGTTCAAGGGCTTCAGGTCGATTGGATGGAAAAAGAAAATGATTCTCATTAAACTTTCCTAAGGTTTTTATTCCGACTTCTTCAATCATTTGTTTGATGGCTCCTAAATTTTCATTTTTAGGAAGATAGGCTTTTGGAATCTCAGGGCTTCCTTTCCATTTGTTACGGTTGTTTTTATCAAAGTTCCATTGACCTCCAAAGGGTTGATTATTTTCTACTAAAAGATCAAATTTCTTACGCATATTACGGTAGAAAAATTCCATTACATACTGTTTTTTACCCTCATAAAAAACAGATAAATCTGTTCTACTACTCATAAAATGTTCAGTGTCGAATACTTCGGTATTGATATTCAATGATTTACAAAATTCAATAAGATGTTGATCTAACCTGTATTCATCTGGCAATTGATATTGGAATTGGGAAATTTTGTATTGCTTAATTAATGATTTCAAATTGGCTTCTATAGTTTGTCTGTTATCAGTAGAATCTAATTTGATGTAGTGAGTCCTGTGGCCTTTGCTTTTTATCCTTTTTTCAAAGGCTCTCATTGCAGAAAAAAAGGCAACAACTTTTTGAATATGATGTTTTACATAATCTGTTTCTTGACGCATTTCCATCAAAACATAGATATTGTTATCATCAACTTGTTTGAACCAAGAGTGATTTTCATTAAGTTGATCTCCAAGGATTAATCGTAAAATCATTCAAATAAATTTTGTTGACACCACAGCCGTTGAAATTTTCCTGAGGAATCATAGCGTTCAGCTTGAAATGAGATATTAAATTTTCGGTCTCTAGGATCATTTCCTACCCCAGAAACATAAGCCCAATTACCGTAATTGCTATGAACATCATAATCAATCAATAAGGATTCAAAGTATGCAGCACCCATCCGCCAATCCATCAGAAGATTTTTTGAGAAAAAAGAAGCTACATTTTGTCTTCCGCGATTACTCATCCAACCTGTTTTTTTAAGTTCCAACATGTTTGCATTAACAAAAGGTTCTCCAGTTTTTCCATCAATCCATCGTTCAAAACTTTTTAAATCTGTTTCCCAATGGTATTCTCTATTGAAAATGCCTCCAATCTGAAATATTTTATTTTGATGTTTCAAAGCAATGTATTTAAAATAATCTCTCCAAAGGAGTTCAAAAATCAACCAGTATGTGGATTGATTTTTCTCAATTTCTTGTTCATAGCGTTTCACTTCCCAATAAATTTGCCTAGCAGATATAGATCCGTTTGCCAACCATGCAGACAACTTTGAACTATAATCGACACCAAGCATACCGTTTCTTGTTTTTTTGTAAAACGATAATTTTTTAGATTGCCAAAAGTAATGTATTATTCGTTTTTGGGCAGCACTGCTTCCACCTTTGAAGGGAAAAGCTGTATTAAGATTTGGTTTTATTTCTTCTAATCCTAAATCGACTAGGGTAGGGCACTTATATTTTTTGTTTGAATAACTCGATTTGCATTGAATTTCTATTGTTGGATAACAATTCCTTACTGGAATTTTTTTTTCACATTGTTTCCTAAATGTTGTAAATATTTCAGGAAGTTCATCTATTATTGTTTTTTGATCATCGGGATGATACAAAAACTGATCGTAATATGAATGGGTTTTAATTTTAGGGGAGAGATTGTTTTTTAGTTCAATTTCAATATTTTTTTCTTCTTTGGTCCATTCCTCTTGGTAGTAAATAGCTGTAATTTTTTCTACTTCCATTTGCAAAGGAATTCCAGTAGATGGGCTTTGTTTATCAATAATTAGTGAAATGTTTTTAGCGGCGAGATCTTTTTGAAGTTGTTCAACAGTTTCAATCAGGAATTGAGCACGAAAAGATCCTGTTTTTCTGAAGCCCCACACTGTTTTTTTGAAAAATTTTGGGTCAAAGCTGAAGTATGCAACTACTCTTTCATAGGTTTGTGTTGCCTGTAGCAATCCAAAATGATCCGTTGATCTGAGATCGTTTCGAAACCATATTAGTGCAGTTTCTTTTATTTTTTGCATCTTTTACTACAATATTTTATAAAATTCCAATTGCGTTCCCATTTTTTTCTCCAGCTGAAGGGGCGTTGGCATGTTGGACATATTTTTTGAGGCAGGTTCTTTTTTTTGACAGTTTTCATTCTGGATTCACTGCTTTTTTAAATGTTTTTAAGCAGCGTTCACGTGCAAATTTGTGTTCAACGATAGGTTCTGGATAAGTTATTTCTTGAAATTCTGGAACCCATCTTTGAATGTATTCCATTTTTTTATCAAACTTTTTTATTTGCTGAGTGGGATTGAAGATTCTAAAATATGGTGAGGCATCAACTCCGCATCCAGCAACCCATTGCCAATTTCCTACATTACTAGATTGTTCATAATCCAATAACTTTTGAGCAAAATAAGCTTCTCCCCATCGCCAATCGATTAGGAGGTGTTTACATAAAAAACTTCCGGTAAGCATTCGAACTCTATTGTGCATAAATCCGGTTTTATTGAGTTCTCTCATACCCGCATCCACAAAAGGGTAACCTGTTTTTCCTTCGCACCATTTCTTAAATTCATCTTCATTGTTTCTCCATTCAATCCGATCATATTTTGGTTTAAAACATTGGCTAGTTGTGTTTGGAAAGTGCCATAGAATTTGCATAAAAAATTCTCTCCAAACGAGCTCTTTGAGAAAGGTATTGTTTTTTGACATTGAAGCATCAGAGACCATCTTTCTTATACTTAGGGTTCCAAAACGAAGATGGTATCCCGTTCGAGAGGTTTGATCTAATGCTGGATAATTTCGTATTGCTTCATAATTACCAATAATTGCACTATTCAGGAAATATTTGGGGTAAGGTTTATTTGTTTTTTCAAATCCCAGATCATTTAATTTTAATTCAGGTTGTATGATGGAAGCTAGGTTTTGTAAATGGTTTTCTGATTTATAACTTGGAATTCCATCAGTTTTCATTTTCTCTATCCATTTTTTTGAATAAGGAGTATAAACCCGATAGGGTAAACCATCATCTTTGGTAATTTCTAACTTCTCATAAATAACTTGATCTTTGAAAGTTTCAAAGTCTGATCCATTTTTTTTAAGGAGTTTTTTTATTTCTTCGTCTCGTTTTCTAGCATAAGGTTCATAATCATGATTAGTAAATACTTTTTTTATGCTGTATTTTTTTAAAAGTTTTTCAAAAACGGCTTTGGGTTTTCCATGATACATTCCAACGTTACATTTTTTCTCTATCATTGCATCTGAAAGTTTTCCCAAGGCCGTATGAATCATTTCGACGCGGGCGTCTTTTTTTGAAGGTAATTTTTCTAATATTTCGGTATCAAAAATGAAAATTGGGAGTACTTTGTTGACATCTGTTAATGCATGATATAAGCCTGCATTATCATCAAGTCGCAAGTCTCTTCGAAACCAAAATATAGACAGTTGTTCCAATCAGTTTGTTTTTAAGTTTCCAATTCCACCATCTAAATGGATAATTTGTCCTGTCATCCACTTGCTTTTATCACTTAAAAGGAAGCACGTTGTTTCTGCAATGTCTTTTGCAGTACCAATTTTTTTAAGTGGATGTCTTTCACTCGCTTTTTCCAGTTTTGTTTCGTTGTTTAGGAATTTGTCAGCCAAAGGTGTGTTGGTCAAGGACGGAGCAATGGCATTGACCCTAAATTTAGGCGCGTATTCAGCCGCAAGTGATTTGGTCAGCCCTTCAATTGCTCCTTTTGATGTAGCAACTGATGTGTGAAATGGCATGCCAGTTAGAACAGCAACAGTACTGTAAAAAACAATACTGGCTTGTTCGCTTTGCTGTAAATTTTTCAATACTGATTGCAGGCTCTTGATGGCTCCTATCACATTAATTTTAAAGTCATCCTCAAAAGCTTGAGGCTTTAGTCCACGAAAAGGTCTTAGGTTGATGCTTCCGGGACAATAGACAAATCCATCCAGTTGTTCAGGTAAAAGAGAACTGTCAAGAGACTCTTGGATTGCATCATAATAAATATAAGTGACTTTTTGTGGGTCTAGGTTTTCAGATGACCTGTTAGCAACATAAACGTTGTTTTCATCTTGCAGTTGTTCTACAATGGCTTTACCAATACCAGAGGAACCTCCAATTATGAGAATATTTTTTTTCATTTATTGGTCTTTAAAAACTCCAAAGAGTTCAATTAGTTTATTGTATCTGAAATCAAAAATCTCTTTCAATTTTCCTTTTACTAATATGGGGTGTGCCAATCGTCCTAAAAACCCAAAGGGTAGTTTGTAGTCTACGATATCAATCATTTCTACCCCTCCTTTTATTTCTTTTATAAAATGTTTGTGATGCCAAAGTGCATAGGGTCCAAAACGTTGTTCATCAACAAAGTATTTTTGGTAATCTACATGGGTGATCTCGGTAACCCATCCTGTTCGGATACCGAATACTGGAGTTACAGTATATTTGATAATCTGTCCTGCATACATTTTAGATTCATTTCCTTCCAAAATTTTAAATCCCATATAAGGGGGTGTTATGGTTTTTAAATTCTTAGGATCACTCAAAAATTCCCAGGCTTTAGATATTGTAATTGGAAGCTTTTGGATGGTTTTAAGTCTGTAGATTTTCATTTATTTTTTTTTAAAGATACAAATGTTTAACAAATTTAATAAAATATTAAACAAATTTACTTTAAAACGTAATAACCCATCCTCAAAATCGATTTAAACCACTAAAATTTTCACATTTAGACAACAAAATGAAGCATTATGATTTAATTTTCACTTTCAATTTTTTTAACATCTTTATACAGAAGATCTTTTGCCTTCAAGCGTATTCTTTTGGCTAGTTTAGAATTAGTGTAATACTTTAACGCACAATAAACAGTTTGTCTAGTGGTTTTAAATTCTTGAACAATAATATTTTTCTGCGAGGCAGTTATTAAAATTTCCTTTGTGTGAATATCCTTTTTCATTTGTGGTTAAATACTTCATTTTTTTCTAACGACACAACTCCCACCGTTCAGGAAGAAGATTTTCCTTACGAGGTTTCTATCACTTTTGTACCAAAAACTGCAATTATTGATTTTATGATAGAAATTGAAGGATCTACAATGAATACTAAATACAAGGCTGGTGATATTGTAGCTTGCTCGATTGTCGATATAGATGATTTTATTCAGTGGAAACGGGTTCACGTTGTTGCAACAAAAAGCCAGGGTATTCTATTCAAAAGAATAAATGAATCAGCCAATCAAGATTATTTGCCATGATTTATGATTATACAAAATATGCTTCTTTTGAAGTTTTAAAGTCAGAAATAATTTCAATTGCTTTAGTTGTAGGTTTGGTACGCCAGGTTTAATTCATCTTAATTGTAAACTTTAGCTTATCTATTTTAAGAATTTAATCTATTATACTAATTATCATTAAGTTATTAAATTATATACCTCAAAACTGTATTCCGATTCATTAACATATTAATTCAATACAAATTCTTACATTTGAGTTACATAACTAAACTAGTTTCTATGAAAAACACAATTTTATCTTTAATCTTTTTGGTAGGTTCTTTTGTTTCGGCACAGGTACAGACCCCACAACCAAGCCCTAGTTCACAATTGTCCCAAACTGTTGGGTTAACAGAAGTGAATGTGAAATTTTCGCGCCCTGGAAAAAAGGGTAGAGCTATTTTTGGTGCTTTAGTTCCTTATGGAGAGCTATGGAGAACCGGAGCAAACAAAAACACTACAATCAGCTTTAGTGATCCTATTACCATTGGTGGACAAGAACTTGCTGCTGGAGAGTATGCAATATTTACACGTCCTGGAAAAGCAATGTGGGAAGTTATTTTTTACAACGATACATCAAACTGGGGAACCCCGGCTGAATGGGATGCTGAAAAGGTTGCTGCAGCAATAGAAGTAGCTCCCACTGAAGGGGGATCTGTAGAGTCTTTTTCTATTTGGATTTCGAACCTCCACAACAATGGAGCTACCTTAAATATTGGTTGGGATACATCAAGGATAGCCATTCCCTTTGAAGTCCCTACTGTTGCAAAAGCATCGGCTTCTATTGAAGAAGTTATGAAAAACAATCCCAAACACCGTGATTATTACAGTGCGGCGGTTTATTATCTTCAAGAAGGTCAGGATTTAAATCAAGCCAAAGAATGGATTGCAAAGGCAGCAGAAGGTAAAAGCGATGCTTATTGGTATTTTCGTCAACAATCGCTAATTCTTGCTGGGCTCAACGATATAGAGGGTGCAATTGCTGCGGCTAAAACATCTCTAGAATTGGCTACAAAAGCCGGTAACCCAGATTATGTTGCTCTAAACGAGGCATCTCTTGCTGAGTGGGCAAAATAAAAGTATACCATTGATTAGTAAGTATTAAACCCTGTTTCGGCAGGGTTTTTTGATTTTTAATCAGTTGGTTTTTTCGTTTGCATCTAAATTATTTGTATTAATGGGGGTAGCATCATAAACAATTACTTTTTTCCAAAGATGTTCAGCTTCTTTTATAAAGGTCATGTGGGTGGGATCAACTTGATATGCCGCTTCGGCTGCTGCATGGAACTGACTAGTATTGAGCCAATAAAGATTTCAATCCCAAAGAAAAACATTCTCCAATGTAAGACCCAACTCAATGCAAAAAAGTCTTTGAAGAAGTCAGAACCTCGATTTTTGGTGTAAACTTCAAATGACTTTAAAGTTCCTACTATGGTAATGATAAACGCAGGAGTAACAGTTAGCTTGTAAATTTTTTCAAAATACTCAAGAAATAAAAAGCTTCCAAGCGTGTAAAGGATTACAATTCCTAAAAAATAATTAAGTGCCTCTTTGTCTGAATATTGTTTTTCAACAATTTTTTGTTCGACACCTTTTAGGTCAGTCCAGATCATTTATTTTAATTTTAGGATGCCAATCCTAAATCAAGGGAATTAAATAGCTTAGTTAATTCATTGAAGTAGATAAGATTGGGTTAATGCAGATTAACTAAAAAATAATAACAAACAAATACCTAGTTCTTTTTAGGCAGAAGAATTTGGATGACTAGACCCAAGGTTACGGTAAGGGCAGTTCCAATAACATTCAACCAGAGGTAGCTGAAAAAATCCAAATAGAAAAACCCAATAATCAAAATTTCAGAAACTATGGCTGCATAGAAAATGGCTTGTCCCTTGATTCGTTTTATAAAAATAGCAACTACAAAAACACCTAAAATTGTTCCGTAGAAAATAGAACCGATGATGTTAACTAATTGAATAAGGTTTTCTACTAAACTTCCAAAACCCGCAAATAGAATTGCAATGACTCCCCAAAGGAGGGTAAAGAGTTTGGAGGCATTAACATAGTGTTTTTCGGATTGCTGCTTTCGATTTCTTTTGTAAAGATCTACAACTGTGGTTGCAGCCAGCGCATTTAGTTCTGAAGCGGTTGAACTCATTGCAGCGGATAGGATCACAGCAACTAGGAGTCCGATAAGTCCTTGAGGTAAATATTTTAAGATGAATGAAATAAATACATAATCCTTATCATTGACTTCAATTTCTGGGTCAGCATTTTGAATTAGTGTTTTGACCTCAACACGAATTTCTTTTTCACGAGTGTCTAGGCTTTTTATAGCTTTTAAATCCAGGACTTTGGATGTGAGAAGAAGGCTGCGTTTTTTTTCTTGAATTCGATCCAATTGCTTTTGAAAGGTTTTGAGCTCCCCTGAAGAGGTCGAATTTTGAACGGCCTCTACTGCTTTTGGATTGAAATGAATGGGTGCGGGTTCGAATTGATAAAATACAAAAACCATAACTCCTACAAGCAGTATAAAAAACTGCATAGGTACTTTTAGAAAGCCGTTCATAATGAGTCCCAGTTGGCTTTCTTTTACAGATTTTCCGGATAAATAACGTTGTACTTGACTTTGATCCGTTCCAAAATAAGAGAGGGCTAAAAACAGGCCTCCTGTAATTCCACTCCAAAAAGTGTAGCGGTTGTTGGGGTCAAAACTAAAATCGATAACATCGAGTTTTCCGCTAGCTCCTGCAACAGTTAAGGCTTTGATAAACCCAATATCACTTGGAAAACTTTTGATGATGAAAACAAAGGCAGTAATCATTCCAAAAAAAATGATGAACATCTGTTGTTTTTGTGTTACGTTTACTGCTCGAGTTCCTCCAATCAGGGTATAAAAAATTACAACTACTCCAATGATTAGGATCAGTAATTTAAGGTTCCATCCCAAGACAACACTCAAGATAATAGCAGGTGCATAAATGGTAATTCCTGCGGCTAGTCCTCGTTGGACCAGAAATAATATTGCGGTTAGTGTTCTTGTTTTTAGGTTGAAGCGTTCTTCTAAAAACTCATAGGCAGTAAATATTTTTAACCGGTGATACACTGGGATAAAAAACAAGCAAATAATTACCACAGCTAAGGGTAGTCCAAAGTAGAATTGAACAAACCCCATTCCATCATGATATGCTTGACCTGGGGTAGATAAGAAGGTAATGGCACTCGCTTGCGTTGCCATTACCGAAAGGCCAATGGTCCACCAACGGCTTTCATTTCCACCTTTTAGATACGCTTCAATAGAATTATTTTTTCTATTTTTCCAAACCCCATAAAGCACAATAAAGGCTAGGGTTCCTATCAAGATTATCCAATCTATTGTCATCATTTGTTAAATGTATTCATGAACAAAACAAATAAAATCCAATAGAGGATATTACCTACAATTAAGAAAAAATAAATTCTATTTTTTTTTGAGAACATTATTATAAAGCTAATAAATTAATTAAAATTCGATAAGCTCCAGGTACACCGGCTGGAAGTTCTCTGAAGAAACTTAGCCCTGTGTATACAAAAGTTCCTTTTCCATGGGATGCAACAAGAATACTTCCAAGTTTTTCTGTCTCTCCAAAATCATTCATACCCAAGAGAGGCGTAAAATTTTCGTCCCACTGATTTGGGAAATATAAACCTCTTTCTTGAACCCACCCTTTAAAATCTTGAGCAGTTATCTTATGTGGGAAATTCATAGCAGAATGATTTGGATCTAAAATCCGAACTTTACTAAACTCGTCTGTTACTCGGTCTCTTGATAGTTGAATGGAGTAGGGGGCTAGTTTTTTAGTTTTTAAACCTCTGCTTGTATTGTATTGGGTTACAAGCGTTCCTCCTGCTTCAACGAAGTCAAACAACATTTGATTCTTGTAAGCTAAGGATTCTTGTACATTGTATGCTCGAATCCCAACAATAATTGCATTGTAGGTTTTGAGTTCTGCAAGTGTAACCGTTTCGATGTCAATCGAACGAACATCTACACCAACAGTCTGCAAGCGTTTTTTTACTGTATCGCCAGCACCCGCAATATATCCTACTTTGATTTCTGGAATTTTAAGATTCAAGCGAACAGTTTTTGCTTCACTTGGTTGAGCGATAAACTGTTTTGGAATATGAGTGTAGTCTAGGGTTTGAACGGCAAAGACATTTTCTTTACTTCCTCTTTTTACCGCCATAGGTTTTAACGACCCACTTTCGGCTGCAGCATATGGTTTTATTTGAAATTCCAAGAATTTGGAGCTTCCTCTTCCTTCCAACTTAACCGGCAAGCTCTTTTGGTTTATTTTCCATCCTTTGGGATGACTCAATTCGATTGCACCTTCATAACTTTCTCCATAACTGGTTACATTTAATCGGACAATTTGCGCTTCATCATTCGCAAAAAGGAATACGGGTTGATCAAATGTAACTCCTAGCTTGGGCAAAATATAAAAAGGGTTGATTACCTCGCCACGAACAGGGTCTGTTTTGCGGTGTTTTACCGAGGTATTAAACGGAATCGAAACCCCGTATATGTTCAGGTAATATTCTATTGTAATGGGTCTGGGAGTTTGTGGTTTTCCAATCCAATCTTTATTTTCAATAGAAAAAGTTCCTAGGCTTCCTTTCTCTAAAAGCCAATAGGGAGTACTGAGCGAATGGTCTAGAGTTACATCAAAAGAATAACTAAAACGATTGTTAGGTTTTAGTATCTGATCTAATTTTTTGAGTCCATCAACTGTTTTTATTTTTTCTAGTTTTATCGAGTGTAAACTTTGTTGTACGGCATTAAGATTAATTTTCAATTGCTCTCCCCCAATTCCATATAATCGCTCTGCATTAAATTGCATTTGAACACCTAAACAATCAAGAATCAGTTGTTTGGTTTCTGCAAGTTTTCTTTTTTTCCATAGTGTAGCTGGAAGTTTTTCAATTTCTTGATGAATTTTCACTAGGGCATTTACACTTTTTTCGGGTTGTTTAAAATCGAAAGTTTGAAGTGCAGTTTCAATCAATTTTCCGACAGATGAACCTCCTTTAAGTCTCGACCAAGTTGTATTGATTCCTTCAAAAGGATCATTAGATTTTGGACGTTCCCCTTCAATAATTTCGATGTATTCTGTTCTTTTTCCAAGACTTGGTGCACTGCCAAATCCCTGAGATTTGTGAGAACTACGACTAGCGGCTGCAATTGAACTATTTGAAGTACCAGTTAATGGATCATAAATACCAATTTCAAGAGCTAAAAGATTATTTTTATCAGCTTTTTCAAAATTTTCTCTACTTCCATAGAACCACCAGGAAGTATTGAAAAACAGACGTTTGGGTTGCCAAACTTTGATATTGTCCAGTTGTTCAGGATAGGATTTTGGGTCATTACTTAAGGCAAAAGCTTCTTTGCTTAACAAGGCTGAAGAGGTATGATGACCGTGGGTTCTCCCTGCTGTTCTGTGGTCGAAGCGATTAATAATGATATCTGGTTGAAAAGCACGAATACGACCTATTACTTCTCCTAAAATTTGTTCTTTATCCCATATCTTTAAAGTTTCATTGGGGTGCTTTGAATACCCAAAATCAATTGCAGAACTAAAGTATTGATTTCCATTATCAATACTTCGAGCTTTGATAAGTTCTTCCGTTCGGATAACACCCAATAAGGCTCTTAGTTCATTTCCAATTAGATTTTGACCTCCATCTCCTCGAGTCAGCGAAAGATAAGCGGTATGAGCATTAACATGATTAGACAAATAAGAAATTAATGCTGTATTTTCATCATCGGGATGAGCAGCGATGTATAATGCTGATCCCAAAAAGTTTAACTTTTCGAGCTGTTTATAAATTTCTGTACTAGGTTGTTGTCCATAATTAAGATTAAATACCAAACAAATGAAAAGAAAGGAGACAAAGGTTTTATTTTTCATATTAATCGAGTTTAAATGGAACACGGAATTTTTCTGAGGCATTATTATTTTCATTCCAATATTGCCTTCTTTCTGTATGGATTCGTTTGGCTGTTGAAGTCAATTCTTTTCCATTCTTAATCGTTTGTTCAACCCATCCCTCTATCGTATGAGGAAAATCATTTAAAAACTTAATGGCTAAATACCGTTTTAGTAGGGGATACGCTATGGTGTAGATTGTATATTTTTCGTTTATCTCTATGGATGAATTGGCTCTGTATGCCTCAATTTTTTCATGATTCATTCTACTGCTTTCTAAGCTTGGAATCAGCATTAATTTTCCTTGTGGTAGTGCTTGAGGTTTGAGGCGAATTAAATTCCAAAGCTCATCCTCGGTAAGATTCTTTTCTAAATTGAAATTTTGATCTGCTTCCCCTTCAAAATAGGAATGAGAAGTGATATTAATTTTTTCTTCATTAACATTCATTTGCAAATAGCTTTGACCACACCATTCTTGAATTGAAGCACTATTTTTGATCACAGCTTGTGGGGTCCTAAGTTGACTAAAAGAACTACTCATAATCGAGTAAGGATATATCCCTGTGAGGAATTTTTTTGTTCGGTTCAATTTTAAAACTGGCAAAGTTTCTTTTGATTTTTGATTGGCCTTTACTTGTTCTTTTTTTAAAAAATCTTCAGTAACAAAAAGCAATACAGCAGTACCCTCTCGATTTTCACCATAACGAGATTGACTTAAAGCATATGAACTAATTTCCGCATGTCCGTCAAACCAATGTGCTTTGAATTGTTCAGAAACCCTTTGTGCATTGCTGTTCATTAGGCCCCAAAAAAAGACTAGTGTGAAAAGAGTTTTGTTGTTTTGTTTTTTCATTTGTTTAATTAGAAGTGAGTTTTTCTAAGTACTGCAATACTTGTGCCATTGGTAATCCTACTATATTGGTATAACTTCCTTTAATCTTTTCAATAGCTGTAGTTCCGATCCATTCTTGAATTCCATAGGCCCCAGCTTTATCCATAGGTTTAAACTCATTTACATAATACTCAATTTCTGAACTCGAAAGTTTCTTGAAAGTAACCGAACTGGTTTCGTTAATTATATTTTGTTGATTTTTTTGGGTAAAACAAACTGAAGTGATTACTTGATGACTTTTACCCGAAAGTTGAAATAACATTTTTTTGGCTTCCTCTTTGTTTTCGGGTTTCCCAAAATACTGCTCATTACCCCAAACAATGGTATCAGCAGTAACAACAATTTGATTCGGTTCGAGATCCTCAAGAAAGGGTTCAGCTTTTAGTTTTACTAAATAATCTGATATCTCTACACCTTTTAGCTTGGGGTCGAAAATTTCATCTACTTCAAAAGTCTTTACTGAAAATGGGATACCTAACTCCTTTAAAAACTGTTTTCTTCTGGGTGAATTTGAAGCTAAAATGATTTCATAGGATTTGAATTTATCAGCGTACATCCTAATCATTTTTGGCCCCTAAGTTGGTTTTCCATTTTCCTTGGACTCGAAGAACTTGTTCAATTATGTCTCGAACACAACCTTCCCCACCTTTTTTATGTGAAACATAGTCAGAAACTTCTTTTACATCAATTACAGCGTCTTGTGGGCAGCATGCTACTCCAACTTTAGTCATTACTTCGATGTCTGGAGCATCATCTCCCATGTAAACGATTTCTTCAGGATTAAGGTGATAACTGAAAATAAAATCTTCAAAAGGTTCTATTTTGTGATGTGCACCTAAGTGCACACTGTCAACCCCCAAAGCTTTGAGTCTGCTTCGCACTCCTTCATTTGTTCCTCCTGAAATAATGGCAATTTTAAAATCTTGTTCCAATGCCAATTTCATGGCATATCCATCTTTGGTATTCATTTCACGATACATTTCACCAGTGGTTGTTATTAGAACATTACCGTTGGTTAAAACGCCATCAACGTCAAAAATAAAAGCTTTAACGTGGTTCAGATTTTCTTTATAATTTGCTTTGTTCATTGTTTTTTTGAATGGATTCTGTAAGGTATAAATATAAGTTTTTAATGTCGGGATCAGGGAATTGATCTTGATGTTTTTGAAGGGTATTTTTATCGTTTCTTAATGCTGGTCCTGTTTGTGCATCTTTTGGGGTCATATTTTCGATTTTTGCTGCGGTTTCTTTAATCAAGGGTTGAAGTAAATTGAAAGAAATATTTTGTTCTTTACAAATCATATCTCCCAAATGATACAAATGATTAGTGAAATTGTTGACAAAAACAGCTGCTGTATGCAAGTTCAACCTTTGTTCAGAATTAATTTTGTTGGTGTTGTTTCCAAGTGCAGAAGCCAATTCGAAAAGAGTTTGATAACTGGTTTCATTATTTGCTTCAATGCATATTGGGATGTTTTCAAAATTAACATCTCTGTTTTTTGAAAAGGTTTGTAAGGGATAAATAACACCATAATTATCTGATTCATTTAATACTGACATGGGTACACTTCCAGCTGTATGAGCAATTACTCCTTTTAAATGTTTTAATTGTTTAGCAATCTTCGGTATTGTGTCATCGCTCAGAGCAAGAAGATACACATCAGCTTTTTTTAGCTCCTTTATTTGATTTGTAACTGGAACTTCTTTCTTGTATTGATTTATTGAATCTAGAGAGCGATTGTACCATTGAACAACTTCAGTTTTTTTAGAGCTGTTAAAATTCCGAAACAAATGAGTACCAATATTTCCGGCACCCAGAATAATAATTTTAATCATATTATAAAAGTAAAACATTATTTGTTTAAATTTAAAGTCCTAAATCATATTAACCATGTCTTTATACCTAAAATTACGCGGAATTTATTTATCCTATTATTTACTTGCTGTTGCAGCTTCTATTATCATAATTTCTGTTGTTGGATCCATCAATGTTATGATTATTAATATGGGCGGAAATGACGGAAAAGCAATCCTCGAAATGGCTTTAGTTAGAGTAGCATCTATGGGGTTTTTATTTACTGTTCTCGCTCAAATAAAACCGGTTTATGTATTTAATTTTTTTATTTGGGGAATGCTTTTTCAAATTATTTTTTTGGTTTTAAAAATTTTCATTGAGTTTTAAAAAAAAAGTTGTTTTATAAAAAAAGAAATTAAAAATAGGGCAGCTGTTTTTTTCTTAGTTGACAACTTTTATACAAAAGTTGGAACGAATTCTATTTTGGAACCAATTTTCAATGATGCAATTGATGATTGGCAACACCACTTGGAACATCTTACGAACTTTTGGGAATCGATTTTATTTTTTAAAAAAATTCAATGAAGATCCATTAAAAGTCCACCTTAGAGTTGATTTGGAAAATAACAAATCTATTGAAGCTCGACATTTTGGAATTTGGCTGAATCTTTGGTATGATAAGTTAGATACTTATTACGAAGGAAGTTCAGTAGAATTAGCTAAGAATCGTGCACGTAAAATGGAAACTAAAATTATGATAAGCATATTTGAAGGGAGATCCAAAGTTTAAATAACCTTATTAACATAGTTTTATCATCATTTGAAGGACTATTTGAATTGCATCAAGTATATTTGTGCAAAATTTCAGAATCATTTTAATGAAGGATAAATTACTTACCTACCTTTCTTCTAATCGTTTAATGAGTTCACTTTTTATAGCTTTTCCTACTGCGATGGGAATAGGAACTTTTTTAGAAACATGGTACTCAACTGACGCCGCCAAAATTTGGATATACAATGCATGGTGGTTTGAGTTAATGATGGGCTTGTTTGTATTCAGTTTCATAGGGAACATGTTTAAATACAAACTTTTTAGAAAAGAGAAATGGGCAGTTTTGTGTATTCACCTTTCTTTTGTTTTAATATTAGTAGGTGCTTTTATAACGCGTTACATTGGTTATGAAGGGATGATGCCCATTCGCGAAGGAGAATCAACTAATGTTTTTTTGTCTGAAAAAACTTTTTTAGAAATTTTGGTTGACGGTAAGTTCGGGGGTCGTGACTTGCGAAAGCAATTAATGAATGAGGTTCTTTTGTCGGAACACGTAGCTCATGATTTTGAGATTCAAGATGATTTTAAGGGTCAAGACTTTTCGATTCATTTTGTAGATTATCTAGAAAATGCAACTGAGGGTCTTGTTTTAGATCCTGAAGGTGAACGATATTTAAAAATTGTTGAAGCAAGCGATGGAAGTAGACACGATCATTACATCAAAGAAGGGGAGGTGGTTAATATCCACAACCTACTTTTTACCCTTAATAACCCTATAGATGGTGCAACCAATATTGAGGTCATTGATGGAGAATACTTTGTTAGTAGTCCTTTTGAAGGGACTTTTATGCGCATGGCCGATCAGTTTCAAGGGCAGTTGGTTAAAGACAGTCTTCAACCACTTCAACTTAGGTCGTTATATGCTTTACCTAATTTTCAATTTGTAATCCCCGAGCCGGTTCTGAGAGGAAAATTTGATATAGTCAAAGCCGAAGAAGACCAAGCAGTTCAGCAAGATGCTTTGCGTTTAGAAATTGAAACCCAAGATCAGGCAAAATTAATTACCGTATTGGGTGGAAAGGGTTTGACTAATGACCCTAAGAAAATTACAGTAGGTAATCTTGAGTTTTATGTAAAATATGGATCAAAATCTCTTGAACTCCCTTTCCATATAAAATTGAAAGATTTTATTGCAGAACGCTATCCAGGGACAGAAAAAAGTTATTCTTCTTTTAAAAGTAAAATTGTAGTTGAAAACGAAGATCCTTATGATTATGATATTTACATGAATCATGTTTTGGATCAAGACGGTTATCGTTTTTTTCAATCCTCTTTTTCTCCTGATGAAAAAGGAACAGTACTTTCAGTTAATCACGACTTTTGGGGGACTTGGGTAACTTATTCTGGTTATTTTCTTTTATACCTGAGTTTGATGGGAATTTTTTTCATTGGAAAAACTCGTTTTAAAAACTTATCCAAAAGCTTAGATAAAATTAAAGCCCAAAAAGCAAAGCTCACTTTAATATTGTTGCTAGCACTTTCATCGGGATGGTCTCAAGGTCACCAACATAATAAAAGTCAAATTAACTTTGATTCATTGGTTGTTGCCGATTCTTTTTCCAAAGAACATGCCCTTAAGTTTGGTTCTCTGGTCATACAAGACTTGGGAGGACGAATGAAACCTGCTAACACTTTTTCTTCAGAACTATTGAGAAAAGTTAGTAAATCGGATACATACAATGGAATGGATTCTAATCAGGTTTTATTATCTATTTTGAATGCACCTGCGCTTTGGTACAATATTCCAATTATTAACTTGCGAAGAGGTAACGATTCCATTCGAGCGATCACTGGTATTGATGCTAAAGCTAAATATGCTCCTTTGGTTTCATTTTTTGATGAAACTGGGGTTTATAAACTTTCTTCTCAATTGGAAAGTGCTTATCGTGCAGCAATTCCTAACCAATTTCAAAAAGATTTCATTGAAATAGACAAACGCGTAAATCTGCTTTACGCCGCTTTAGAAGGAAAAGTTTTACGAATTTTTCCTGTCCCAGAAGACAAAAATAACAAGTGGGTTTCTTTTCCAGAATTGGAAGAAGCTAATTTTAAAGGAACAGATTCTTTATATGTTCGAAACGTATTGCCGCTTTATTTTCAATCTCTAAGAACTGGAAAAACATCAAACGATTACAGACAAGCCGAAAAATTATTGGAAAGTCTTGTTGGGTTTCAAAAAAGATATGGAGCTGAGGTAAGACCCTCGGAAGATAAAATCCATGCTGAAATAATGTACAACAAATACGATATTTTTAAACAGCTATTCAGCTGGTATCTTTATGTAGGCAGCTTGTTTTTTATAGTCCTTATGGTTCAGATTTTCAAAAATTCCAAGTGGATCAACTGGAGCATTATTTTCTTCAAATCCTCAATTATATTTTTATTTTTATTGCATACGGCCGGACTCATTGCACGTTGGTTTGTATCTGGGCATGCTCCGTGGAGTGATGCTTACGAATCTATGATTTATGTAGCTTGGGCAACAATGTTTTTTGGTTTTGCTTTTGGAAGAAAATCAAATTTGACCCTAGCTGCTACAACTTTTGTAGTCTCGATGATTTTGATGATTTCTCATTGGAACTGGATGGATCCTTCAATAGCAAACTTACAACCGGTTTTAGACAGTTATTGGTTGATGATCCACGTAGCGGTAATTGTTGGAAGTTACGGACCTTTAGCTTTGAGTATGATCATTGGGGTTGTAACTTTATTTTTGATTTTATTGACTACTAAGAAAAATAAAACCCGAATTGCTTTGAACGTCAAAGAGCTTACCATCGTTAATGAGCTTTCTCTAACGGTTGGTCTTATTATGCTTACCATAGGGAATTTTTTGGGTGGTATGTGGGCTAACGAAAGTTGGGGACGATACTGGGGTTGGGATCCCAAAGAAACATGGGCTTTAATCAGCATTATGATTTATGCTTTTGTAATCCATATGCGACTGATACCAGCTCTCAAAGGTCGTTGGTTGTTTAACCTTGCGAGTGTAGTTGCTTTTGGAAGTATAATGATGACTTTTTTTGGGGTTAATTTTTACCTTTCTGGATTACATTCATATGCAAGTGGAGATAAGATCATCACACCCGATTTTGTTTATTATGCAATCCTCTTTGTAACCCTTTTGGGGGGAGCATCTTACTGGAAATTCAAAAAAATGTATTGATAAATTAGTGATGAAAGGTAATTTCAGCAAACATTTTTTAGAGCTTACATTTGCTACACTTTTTATTAGTACCTCCGGAGTTTTAGGAAAACATATTGCATTGGATCCTCCTATTATCATT